>Ga0187784_10000002_pt1 | contig 198318 bp, 176 predicted proteins | sample 1015_SJ02_MP15_2_FD_132964 | JGI IMG/M metagenome (GOLD analysis project Ga0187784, IMG submission 132964) | Tropical peat soil microbial communities from peatlands in Department of Meta, Colombia - 1015_SJ02_MP15_20_MG | ecosystem: Environmental > Terrestrial > Soil > Wetlands > Peat...
CCTCGGCTTCGGCCGCCGGCTGTTCACCGCCGCGCGCCGCGACCTCGCGCAGAGCGGGGTCAAGTCGCTGATCGTTTGGGCGCTGTCGGAGAACGACACCGCGGTGGAGTTCTACCGCGCGCTTGGCGGCAAGGCGGTCGCCCGCTCGTCGGAAAAATTCGGCACGCGCGTGCTCGACAAGGTCGCCTTCGGCTGGGCCAACTGAGATCGAGCGACGGACGGCGGTGACAGCGGACCGACGCGGAGCCGCTTTCATTCGCGCTGCGTCGAACCTGCGGCCTCGCGCAGCAAGCGTCGCAGCGCCGCGACGAGCGCCGCCGGCTCCCCGGCAACCCGAATTCGCTTCACGCGCGAAGTCGCCCCGCCGACCAGCGTCACCTGGCGCGGAGCGACAGCCAGCGCCTTGGCGACCAGCCGGCAGAGCGCGGCGTTGGCTTCGCCCGCCGACGCAGCCGCGCGCACCCGCGCCTTGATCACCGGGCGGCCGTCGGCCCGGCGCTCGGTCCCTTCGATCGCGTCGCGGCCGCCGCGCGGCGTCAGGCGTAAGTCGATGACGACGCTGTCCGCCGCCGCCGTCCAAGGCTCCCGCGACACGGCGCTCAGTAGACGTGCGGCAGGATGTAGAGCGCGATCACGTAGCGGATGAAGATGATGATCAGAAACAGGATGACGGGCGAAATGTCGATGCCGCCGAGGTTGGGCAAGAAGTTGCGGATCGGGCGCAGCACCGGCTCGGTGATGCGGTAGAGAAATTCGCCGATCATGGCGACGACCTGGTTGCGCGTGTTCACCACATGGAACGCCACCAGCCATGAGAAGATCGCCGCCGCGATCACAATCCAAATGTAGAGTTCGAGGGCAAGATCGATAACGAGAAAAAGGGCGCGCATTGGATCACGTTCGCGAGTGGAGGTTACCGAACCTAGCTATTTGCGGCGGCGCGAACAAGCCGAGCAGCACGCTTTGCGCGCACCATCGGCGGTTATCCTTGACAGCTTTGGGTCGCGGCCGTAAATGGCCCGAACTCGCCAAGAGCCGGCACCACATCGGCCTGATCGTGCCCGCGGCGGGGCCGTAGCTCAGTTGGGAGAGCGCCGCAATCGCACTGCGGAGGTCAGGGGTTCAAATCCCCTCGGCTCCACCAGCCCAGATGTCTCGCCGCCATCATAATCGCGACCCAATCAATTGATTCATTGCCGGCCGCGAGGAACCAGCATGCGACCGAAGATTGCTCGACCGACATGGTTGATACCGGGCTTGCTGCTCTGGCTGGGCTCGGTCATGCCGCCGGCCGCCGCCGCGGCGCCGTGCGGCGGCGATTTCACGACTTGGCTGGAAACGTTCAAGCAGGAAGCGGCGGCACAAGGCGTCACCCAGCGCACGATTCAGTCGGCGCTCGCCGGCGTCACCTTCGATCCCGGCATCATCGCGCGCGACCACGCGCAGGGCGTGTTTCGCCAGAGCTTCGAAGAATTCGCCGGCCGCATGGTGCCGCCGCGGCTTTCCCGCGGCCGGGCGCTGCTGCAGCAATATGGCCCGATCTTCACCCGGATCGAGCGTCAGTTCGGCGTGCAGGGCGCGGTGATCGTCGCCATCTGGGGCCTGGAAACCGATTTCGGCGCCAACTCGGGCAAATTCCCGACCATTCGCTCGCTGGCGACGCTCGCTTATGATTGCCGCCGTCCGGACAAGTTTCGCGGCGAACTGCTCGCGGCGCTGCGCATCATCGACCGGGGCGACATGAGCGCGAGCGAAATGCGTGGCGCTTGGGCGGGCGAGATCGGCGCCACCCAGTTCCTGCCTTCGTCCTATCTCAAATTCGCGGTCGACTACGACGGCAACGGCCGCCGCGATCTCATTCACAGCGTGCCGGACGTGCTCGCCTCGACCGCGAATTATCTCAAAGGCTACGGCTGGCAGCCCGGCCAACCCTGGGGCGAGGGCACCGCCAATTTCCAGGTGCTGCTGCAGTGGAATTCGGCGCAAGTCTATGCCAAGACCGTCGCCTATTTCGCGCAGCGGCTTGCCGGGGAACAGTGAAAATCATGATGCAATCGTTGTCGGCGACAAGCCGCTGTCACGCTCTGCGCGGTTTATCATGCTCTAATCCCCGATCCACCGCTCGAGAAAGAGATTGAGCCAGGCGCGGGCGCTGTAGTCGTAAACCTCGCGGTCGGCAAAATGCGCGGCGCGCGGCTTGGCGCCGGGCAGTTCCAGGCGGACGTGGCCGCGCGTCGTCCATCTGTGCATCATGGCGTGGGTCACGTCCGGGTGAAATTGCAGGGCGTAGGCGCGTCCGTAGCGGAAAGCCTGCACCTCGAACGTTTCGCCTTCGGCGAGCAGTTCGGCGCCTGCCGGCAAATCGAACCCTTCGCGGTGCCACTGATAGACCTGCTCCGGCCAGTGGTCGACGAAGGCGAGGCCGGCGGCCGTGGGCCGGATCGGGTAATAGCCGATCTCGGCGTGGCCCTCCGGGTGGAGGAACACGCGGCCGCCCAGCGCCCGCGCGCACATCTGCGCGCCGAGGCAGATGCCGAGGAAGGGCTTGTGCTCGCGGATCGGGACGGCGATCCAGTCGATCTCGCGCTGGATGAAGTCGTCCGCATCGTTGGCGCTCATCGGGCCGCCGAAGATGATGGCGGCGGCGTGGTCGCCCAGCGTCGCCGGCAGCGGGTCGCCGAAGCGCGGACGGCGCACGTCGAGCCCGTATCCGCGCTGCTGCAGAAGGCGACCGACGCGGCCGGGGTTGGAGCGCTCCTGGTGCAGAATGATGAGGATCGGCAGGCGCATGAGGGTAGGCAGCGAACGAACTTGCGCATCTCCTATCGCGTTCGCCGACGAATGCAAAGCGCAGGAACCGGCGGCTATGCGCCGCCCGCTCCGCCGGCCTACCCGCCGATGCGTCGGCGCAGCTCGATCCGCTCCCGCGGCGATACGCCGAGCAGATCGGCGGCGCGCCATAACAGATTGTCCTCAAGCTCATCGCGCCGGCCGTCGGCAAAGACGATTTCCCACATCATCTCGATGACCCGGGCGCGGCCCGCCTCGTCGAGCGCGCGATTGAGCTGGCTGGTGAAGTGATAGAGGTCGACGGCTTCCTGCTCGGCCACGGTCGCCTTGTCGATCAGCTCGTCGGCCAGGGCGTCGTCGAGGCCAAAGCGCCGCTTGACCACGGCATGAAGCTTGTCGCGCTCGCGCGGCGAAATCTCGCCGTCGATGGCCGCGGCGTGCACGAGCAGCGCCCCGGCCGCCAGCCGGTAATCATCGTCGGCAAATTGGCTGGGATGCTTTTCGCCCTCGACGAATTCGGCGACGAAGTTTCTGAACGCTTTGAGCATGAATCTTTCCGTTGCGGCGGGATTTCATTCGCACATAGATATCGCGACGGCGCGCTCACTGTTCAAGCTGCCGTCGAGCCCGCAGCGCTTCGGCCGCTGCGCACCTGACGACGGCGGAAGCTTTTGATGCCGACGCGCGTCGCAGGGTCAGCGAAGGTCGACGTTACTGCACCGCCTTGCCCTCGCGGTAGCTGTCTTCGAGCAACCGCATATTGGCCTGGACATAGGGATTGCCCGGGTCCTTGGCCTGCGCCTCTTGCAGCTTCTTGTGGGCACGCGCGTAATCGCCGCGCATCATGTAGGAGAAACCCTGATTGTTGAGGATTTCCGCGGTCGGGCCGACGATGCGGATGGCCTCGGCGTAAGCGCGGTCGGCGAGGTCGAAGCGGTGCAGCCGGTCGTAGGAGGCCGCCAATCCGACCCAGGCCTCGGCGTCGCGCGGATGTCGTGAGACCGCGCTGCGGAAGCTTTTCTCGGCCAAGCCGAAATTGCCGCTGCGGAAATATTTCTTGCCGAGCTGCAGGTCGTCATTGGGATCGTCGCCGAGGAGGCCGGGTTTCGCCAATGGCGCGACCGGCTCGCCGCTCGGGCCGGACTCGGCCGGCTGGGTCACGATCGAGCCGGTGGTCTCGCCAGTCTCGGTCGCCGCGGTCGCCGTTGCGCTGCCCGCCCCGTTCGACGCTTCGCTGCCCTTCGGCGTCCACAGATCGCTGAGCTTCGTCGATGAAGAGCAACCGGGGAGCCATGCCAGGCACGCCGCCAGCACGATCAGGACCCGCGCTCCTCGGATACTCATTAACGCGCTCCGGACCACGACGCGCCGGCCAAATCGCCCAACCCGGAATGCACCGTGCGGCCCGTCGGCCGGACAGTCCTCCGAGCGGCCAAGCTAGGCGAGGATGGTTAAGGAATCCCTCGTGCAGGCGTTCTTTCGAAGCGGCGACCCGCCTTCGCTTCCCCTCCTCCGCCGATGCCCGGTGAAGGGGTGAACGATCACCCGCCCAATCGCCTCGCCGGGATTTGACCAGCTCTCAATCCGGGTTACGCTTTATGCGCTGGCGATGCCTGACGAACCGACAGAGACACAGCACCCGCAGGACGAATCGCGTGCCCCATTCCCATCGAACGGTTCTGGTGGAGCGTCATCCCGCCGGCTATGCGGTGTTGACGCTCAACCGGCCGGAGAAGCTCAACGCGCTGTCGCTGGAATTGCGCGGCGAATTGGTCTCGGCGCTCGAAGAACTACACCGCGATCCGGCGGTACGTGTGCTCATTCTGACCGGCGCGGGCCGGGCCTTCTGCGCCGGTCTCGATCTCAATCAGCTGAGCAAGGCCGAAGCCAACTTCCCGCTCGCGTCGGGGCTCGACGTGGTCAGTGCGCTCCGGCAATTCCAGGGCCCGGTGATCGGCGCGATCAACGGCGTGGCGGCGACCGGCGGCTTCGAGGTCGCCCTGGCCTGCGACATTCTCATCGCCTCCACGCAAGCGCAGTTTGCCGACACCCACGCCAAGGTCGGCCTCCTGCCCGGCTGGGGACTGTCCGTCCGCTTGCCTCGGCGCATCGGCCTGCATCGCGCCAAGGAGATGGCGTTCACCGCCCGCTTCGTCTCCGCGGCCGAGGCGGAGAGCTGGGGCCTGGTCAATCGCCTCGTGCCGCCGGATGAGCTTCTCGACCAAGCCCGGGCAATGGCGGAAGAGATACTCGCGGTCGTGCCGGAAATGTTGGTGCAGTACAAAAAGCTTTTCGAGGAGATTTTTGGTCTCCCCACCGAGGAAGCTCTCGCGCACGAACGCGCGGTGGCGACGGCAACGAATGCGAAGGCCGATCGCACCGCGATTCCCGACCGCTGGGGTAGACGCACTGAGTGAAGCGAACCCCATTCCAGGGCCAGCATCCGCGAAGGGCTCCGCCAGAAAATGGAAGCGGCCCGCAGACTGGGGTCTGAGGGCCGCCCCATGACGCGATACCGGTGGAAACATCTCCTCGAATATGAGGCTGTTGTCCGGTGTACACCGGCTGCCTGAGTAGCAGGACCCACTCACGCCGCGTCGTTACGAAGCCTTTGCCTCCACCTTCTGTCGTCGCCTACGTTTCTGCTCAATCATCGCTCGAAACTCTGGTTCGAGCGCAACGAGCTTCGCGACTAGACCCTTCATCACGTATCCATTGGCAATTTGGTTCTTTGGTCCGCGATAGCGGGCAACCCGCTTGATGAATCCGCGCTGTTCTAGGCTCGCTAGGTGCCGTTGAACTTGTCTCGCTCCCATTCCCATTCGCGCCGCGAGCATATCTTTCGTCGGAAAGGGCGGCTCGCCAGCGTCCCACCAAAAGTCTGCCAATTGCATCAAGACAGTGAACTGCTCGGTAGTGAGTTTGAGGCGGCCCTGTGCCCAAAGTAGCATCGACGGGACGGTGCAATATCCGAGGGAGATAAGACCTTTGGTCCACTTGTCCTCGGGTCGGCGGCGCGGTTTCTTGTCGAAGCCGACTTCGACCACATTCCCCTTTGTGTGGATTGGTACTGTTGACTTAGTCATTGCTAGCTCCATTTCGTCCAGCATCGAAATAGAGCGGTCAATTACGGCTTACAAGAGGATGCGGGAAGGCTATTTAGCCTCTCCCCGGGAGGCGAAACAGTCTAGTCCCCTGGCGACAAAAATGTCCTACGAAGCAAAGACGCATTGCGTACAGCACCATTTCCCATTATCCAACCATTACCCAGAGGGGGAGGCGAAACGGCCTCCCGAAAAATTTTAGGCAACATCGCTTCTCGCGATTGGGGCACGCCGCGGTCGACGATGCGCGACGTGTCAGGGAAAGATAATGCGCTTCACTGCGCTCAATCCATCCTACGACCTTGGCGTCACGCACTGAGCAGCAGCGGCAGCTCGCGCGGTCCGCGCACTGTGCCCTTGGACCACGTCACCGGCGCATTCGGGTCGATACGGAATTCGGGAATGCGCGCGAGCCATTCCGCGAGCGCTACTCCGATTTCCATGCGCGCCAGATTGGAGCCGACGCAGCGGTGGATGCCGAGGCCGAAGGCGGCATGCCGATTCTGCGTGCGGTCGATGATCACCTGGTTTGCGTCCGCAAACATCGCGGGATCGCGATTGGCGGCCGGGAACGAGAGCAGGATCATGTGCCCAGGCTTGAACGTACAGCCGGCGATCTGCGTCTCCTTGACGACTTCGCGCGCCATGGTCACCGGCGCGTAGGCGCGCAGGAACTCCTCGATCGCCGAGGCCATGAGGCCGGACTCGGCGATGAGCCGGCGGCGGTCCTGCGGGTGCTGCGCGAGATGCCACAGGCAGGAGCCGATCGCGCTCCAGGTCGTGTCGATGCCGGCGATCAGGACGAGCCGCAGCGTGCCGTTGATGTGCGCGTCGGAGAGCGGGCGGTCCGCGACGCGCACATTGACGAGATAGCCGATCAGATCTTCGCCCGGGCTTGTGCGCCGCGCAGCGATCTTCTCGGCGAAATACGCGGTCATCTCGCCTTGCGCCCGCATCAGGACCTCATAGTCGGTGATGCCGATTTCCAGGATCTCCTTGATCCATTTGCGGAACAGATCGCCGTCCTGTTCCGGCACGCCCAGCATATGGGCAATCACGCGCACCGGGATCTCTTGCGCGTAAGCGACCGCAGCATCGCAGGCGCCCTTGTCGGCAATCCGTCCAACGAGTTCGCGACAGATACCGCGGGTGCGCGGCTCGATGCGTTCGACCGCCTCGGGAGTGAAGGCGGGAAGCAGGATCTGCTTCGCCGGCTTGTGTTCGGGCGGGTCGGAGGTGATCGGCGGCGCTGGAATCAAGGGCGGGCGCACTTCGCGCACGACGGGCCGGCGCGAAGAAAAGTGCTCGGTGTCATAGGCGATGGCGCGCACGTCCTCGTAGCGGCTGGGGAAATAGGTGCCCAAGAACCGGTCGGTATGCGCGATCGGGCATGTCTGCCGCAGCTCATCCCAGATCGGGTAGGGATTTTCGCTCCAGCGCGGATCGAGATGATCGAAGTCGGTTGCCCAATCCGTGACCGGCGGCCGTTCGCTCATGATCGCCCCGTCATTCCTCGATGATTTCGACGGCAATCTCGGGACAGTTGGCTTGGGCAAGCCGCGCCTTGGCCTCGAGCGCGGCGGCAACGCTGCCGTCGCCGCGCTCGCGCCCGTTGCCCCACTGGTCGAGCTCAAACAGCTCCGGCGCCAGCGCGAAGCAGCGCGCATGACCTTGGCAGCGCTCGCGGTCGACCCTGACTCTCAGACCCTTCGTCGCCGTCATCGCAGCCGGCATCCCGGATGAGCCCTGGAAAGCAGCGAACGATAGCAGACCGCGCCGTTGTCGAAAACACATAAGGCCGAGGCCATTATTGGCGTCGCACTGCCGGACTGATTGGCTTTGTTCCGGATCGCGGGCGGCGCAATCTTCCAGCCGGCTCGCAAAACGCCTAGTATTCCGGCCCGCGCGGTCGCGCGCGCGAAATCCGGGAACAAAAATCGGAACAAGTCCGGGTCAGACAACCACAGGGAGGAATTTCATGCTCGGAGTTTCACGCCGCACATTGCTGACGGGAGCCGCGGCGACGCTGGCGCCCGCGATCGCAACCGGGCCGGCACAAGCTGCCGCGCCGCCGGTCGGCAAGCAGGCGGCGGGCTTCTACCGCTACAAGGTCGGCGACCTCGAATGCACCTCGATCAACGACGGTGCCCGCACATTTCCGATGCCCGATGCGTTCGTGCGCAATGTGCCGAAGGCCGAGGCGTTGGCCGCGGCCGAGGCGGTCTATATGCCGCCGGGCATGGTGACGGTTCCGTTCAACCCGCAGCTGATCAACACCGGCGGCAAACTCGTTCTGATCGACTGCGGCCTCGGCAGCGCCTGGTTCGAGAACAGCAAGGGCGCGGTCGGCCGCACCGTTCTCAATCTCATCGCCGCCGGCGTCGACCCCAAGAACGTCGATATCGTGCTGATGTCGCATCTTCATCCCGATCATACCAACGGCATTCGCGCCGCCGATGGCGCGATGGCGTTTCCGAACGCGGAAATCATGGTGCCGGCGAAAGATTGGGCATTCTGGATGAGCGAAGAAAATGCGGCGAAGGCGCAATCCAACCAGATGATGAAAGACTATTTCGCCAACGTGCGGAAAGTCTACGCTGGCATCGAGGACAAGGTGACCAGATACGAGGCGGGCAGGGAGGTCGCTCCTGGAATCACGTCGGTCGCTACGCCGGGACACACGCCGGGACACACCTCCTTTGTCGTATCCTCGGGCTCGTCCACCGTCTTGCTCCAGGTGGACGTCTGCCACATTCCCCAGCTTTTCCTGCGCAATCCGGACTGGCAGGTCATGTATGACGTCGATCCTGAGGAGGCGGCCAGGAACCGGCACAAATTCTACGACATGGCCTCGGCCGAGAAAGCCTTGGTGGTCGGCTTCCATTTTCCGTTCCCCTCGCAGGGCCATGTGGAGAAGGACGGCGCCGGATATCGCCTCATCCCGACGCTGTGGAATCCGGTGATCTGAGGCCGGCAGCGCCGACAAGCCTGCTTACGGCGTACCCCTCCGCCGCTTGCCTGCCCGCGACGCCGCCGCGAGGAAAGATGCGGGGCCCTCACCGCTCCGCGGCAACGAAAAATGCGGGCGCTCACCAATTGCCGGTGACCATGCGCACGATCACCGGCAGCAGGATCACCACGAACAGCACCGGGAAGATGCAGACCATCATCGGCACCGAGAGCTTGGCCGGCAGGCTGTAGGCCTTCTCCTCGGCGCGCGACAGCCGCTTGTGGCGCATGTCCTCGCTGTAGACGCGCAGCGCGTCGCTGATGCTGGAACCGAGTTCGTCGGATTGTTGAATGAGCGTGGCGAAGGAGCGTGCCTCTTCCAGGCCGAGCCGGTCGCCGAGATGTTCGAGCGCCTCGGTGAGCGTGCGGCCGGCGCGGATTTCGAGGTTCGCCATGTGAATGTTGGCGGCGAGCGAGGGATAGGAAACGCCGAGTTCGCGTCCGACGCGGTCGAGCGCCGCCTCCATGGCAAGGCCGGCGTCGCCGCACACCACCAAGAGGTCCATGAGATCGGGAAAGCCAGCCTGATGCTCCAGACGCTTGGCCGCAATCAGCCGGTCGAGATAGAGGCTCGGCGCCAGATATCCGCCGACGCCGGCGACCATGACGAACATCCAGAACGAGGCCTTGCCCTCCATGTTCAGCATCGGCAGGACGAAGAACGCGGCAACGACCAGGCCGACGGCCATGCCCACGCGGGCGAAGAAGAAATAGCCCACGGCGCGCGGATCGTAGATGCCGGCCCGCATCAGGCGGCGGCGCAGCATCTTCATGTCCTTGCTGTCGGCCGACGAATAATGCTTGGTCGTGTAGTCGACCAGCTTCTGCGCCGCCTTGAGGCCAGAATGGCGCAGCGAGCGCCGGCCCTCGCCGGAGCCATCGTCGAGACCGACGCGCACGGCGCGGCGGCGCACCGCCTCGCGCGCGCGAACGCCGACCATCACCGCGAACGCCAGCGTGCCGACGGCGAGGAAGACGAGCAGGCTCAGCATCGTCGCCGCGCTGTCACTGAACAGGCCAAAAGTGCCGCTGGCGCCCATCGGTCAGATCTTGAAGTTGACCATCTTGAACATGATCATGTTGCCAATCAGCATCCAGGCGGCGCCGGCGCCGAGCAGGATTTTGGTCAGCGGCTCGTGCCACACCGAAGCGTAGAAATCCGGCACCGTCACCTGGATGACGATGAACATGCCGATCGGCAGCGCCGAGAGAATCATCGCCGAGGCGCGGCCTTCGGCGGCGAGCGCCTTTATTTTCCGCCGCATCTTGAAACGCTGGCGGATGACGCCGGAGAGATTTTCCAGAATCTCGCCGAGATTGCCGCCGGTCGAGCCCTGGATGCCGACCGCGGTGACGAACAGCGGCAGGTCGTCGGCGCCGATGCGGCCGTAGAGATTGCGCATCGCCGTCTCCAGATCGGCGCCGTAGGTGATTTCGTCGGAGACCATGCCGAACTCGCTGCCGATCGGATCAGGCATTTCGCGGCCGACCATGGTGATGGCGATCGGCACCGGATGGCCGGCGCGCAGGCTGCGCACGATGATGTCGAGCGCATCGGGAAATTGCGCGGCGAACTTCTTCTGCCGATTGGCGCGCAACATGCGCAGCACCAGGTAGGGCAACGCCGTGGCGCTGGCGAGCGCCGCCAGCAGCGCTTCTATGACGCTTCCGCGGAACAGGAAGGTGGCGACGAAGACGACCAGGCTGGTCACGGCGATGACCAGGATAAGACGCGCAAATCCGATGGTAACGCCCGATTGCAGAATCAGCCGATTGAGCGCGACCAGGCCGAGCCGGTAATTGCCGCCCTTGGTGAGTCCGCGCTCGCGCCGCAATTCGATGAGCACGCTTTCGCGGTCCTTCTGCTCCTTGGTCAGCATCAGCCGGCGGTTGATCTGGCTGCGGTAGGAGGCGGCGGAGAAGCACAAGAGATAGACCGCTTCGGCGGCGAGGCCGGCGGAAACCGCGACGAACAGCCAGATCAGATAGATTGGATCGAAATCGAACGACAACATCGGATCACAGCGGCTGCGAGGGATCGAAAAAGGCGCCGGGAAGCTTGATTCCCATGGCGATGAGATCGGCGAGGAAGCGCGGGCGCACCCCGGTGGCCTGGAAATGGCCCTGCACGGCGCCGTCCGGCGCCGTGCCGGTGCGCACGAATTTGAAGATTTCCTGCATCTGAATGACGTCGCCTTCGAGCCCGGTGATTTCCGCGATACTCATGACGCGTCGCTTGCCGTCGGAGAGCCGCGACAGCTGCACGACCACCCTGATGGCGGCGGCGATCTGGCCGCGGATGCTCGACACCGTCATCGGCATGCCGGCCATGCCGATCATCTGCTCGAGCCGCGACAGCGCGTCGCGCGCGGTGTTGGCGTGGATGGTCGCCATCGAGCCTTCGTGGCCGGTATTCATCGCCTGCAGCATGTCGAAGGCTTCCTCGCCGCGGCACTCGCCGAGGATGACGCGATCGGGCCGCATGCGCAGCGCGTTCTTGACCAGATCGCGCTGGCGGACCTCCCCCTTGCCCTCGATGTTGGGCGGCCGCGTCTCCATGCGGCCGACATGCGGCTGCTGCAATTGCAACTCGGCGGCGTCCTCGATGGTCAGCAGGCGCTCCTTCTCGGAGATGAAGGCCGAGAGCGCGTTGAGCATGGTGGTCTTGCCCGAACCGGTGCCGCCGGAAATGATCAGCGTCACGCGCGCCTTCACCGCCGCGGCGAGCAACTCGGCCATCTGCGGCCGCAGCGCGCCTATCTCGACCAGCTTGTGCAGGTTGAACGGCTTCTTCGAGAATTTGCGGATCGACATCAACGGGCCGTCGACGGCGACCGGCCGCACCGCGACGTTGACACGCGAGCCGTCCAACAGCCGCGCGTCGCACATCGGATGCGATTCGTCGACCCGGCGGCCGACCGCGGAGACGATCTTGTTGATGATGCGCAACAGATGCGCCTCGTCCTTGAAGCGCACGCCGGTCGGCTCGAGCACGCCCATGCGTTCGACATAGACGCATTCGTGACCGTTGATGAGAATGTCGTTGACGGTCTGATCCTTGAGCAGCGGTTCGAGCGGGCCGAGGCCCGTCATTTCGTCGAGAATTTCCGAAACGAAGTCGTGGAGCTCCTGGGTGTTGAGCGCCAGCCGCTCGACCAGGACGTATTGCGACACGAGTTGCTGAATATGGCCGCGGATCTCCTCTTCCGGCAGCTTTTCCAGCGCCGACAGGTTGATCTCCTCGATCAGCCGGCGATGCAGGCGGACCTTGGCGTCGAGCAGCTTGTCGGTGAGAAGCGGGTTGCTGGCGGTGGCCGCAGCGGCATCGGCGGCGGCCTCGGGGAATACCGTCCAGGACACCGCCTCGAGCACGGTTTCTTCGGCCGCCGGGACGAGGTCCGGACTAGCGACACGGCGCGTTGAGAAGCGACCCGCCATGACCCGAATCCTACGGCGCCAACGCGGGTGTGATAGACGCCCTCCCCCGCGAAACGCGGCGGGAAGCAAAGCAGGCCGCGGGCGCGGGAATGAGCGGAGAGTGTCGGAATTCGCCGGGCATGATCGCACCTACGATCGCGCCCATGAGAGCTTGAACTTCTTGCCAGCCCTCGCCGGCTCCTTGCCGACCTTGCCGCCGCCCTGGACGAGGATCAGCTTCTTGAGCTGGAGCGTGATCTTGTTACCCGGCTTGACTTCCTCGAGCGGGACGCCGCGATCGATGGCCTCGCGAACCAGGCTGTAATGATTAGGCACGCAGGCGGCGAAGGCATCGCCGATCGCCTGCTCGATATCGGCGCGCCGCAAGCCGGGCGAGAACAGTTTTTGCTCGAAGCGATTGATGATGACCTGCGGCTTCGGGCCGTCGCCGAGCCGCTCGCGGATCGCGTCGACGAGCTGCTTGGCGTGGCGCAGGCCGGGAACCGTGGTCTCGGTGACGATGAACAGCTTGTTGGAGCCGAGCAGCACGCTGTCGGTCCAGGAGAACCAGGTCCGCGGCATGTCGAACACGACGTAATCGAAGTGCGACGACACCAGGTCGAGGAGCCGGGTTACCACATCAGGATCGAACGAGCGCATCTCCGCCGGCCGGTTCGGCGCCGCCACCACCGCCAGGCCAGAGGGATGATGCGACAGCATGACTTCAAGTAACTGCCGATCGAGCCGCTCGGGGCGCGGCTCGATCTCGCCGAGATTGAGGCGCGGCTCGATGTCGAGATAATCGGCGCAGGCGCCGTGCTGGAAATCGAGATCGACCAGGCAGGTCGCGGTCTTGCCGCGCGCGCTGTTGTTCAATAGCAGCATGGCGGTCTGCACTGCGAGCGTGGTCACGCCGGCGCCGCCGACCGCCGGAAGGAACGTGAAGATCTGCGCCTCCGTCGTCTCCGCCTCGGCCGGCGTCTTGGCGACGCGCGCGCAGGCCTGCACCAACTCGACCGGCGGCACCGGCTTGACCAGGAAATCGGCTACCCGCATCTGCATCAGGCGGCGGGCGACGGCGCCGTCGAAATTGCGCGCCACCGCGACCACCGGCGGCCGATTGCCGATGCTGGTCACGATGCCTTCCAGCGCCTGCAGCTCGGCCTCCTCGCCGGCCCCGATGTCGGCGACGAGGACGGTGGCGCCGGCGACGTCGATCTGGTCGCGGGCCGACGGCTTCGCCTTGACGACATCGAGAACGATTTGCGCGCTGGAGCCGAAGGTCACGCGAACCGACTGCTCGAATTCGCCATCGTCGGTCAGGACCACCACTCTGGCCTGAACGCCCGGGCTTATGGATCGGCCGACGCGCATTGCTCAGGCTCGCATCGCGGACGCGGATATCATTGCGACGACGCACCGGCCGCCGGCGAGGGGGCGGTTGCCGACGACGCGCCGCTGCTCAAAGTCAGCGTCGTCGTCGGCTGCTGGTTCGGCATGTCGAGGCCCATCGGGTCCGGCGGCGGCGTGACCTTGTTGGTGCGGTAGCGCTCGACCGCGGACTGCATCTTCTGGCCGTTCGCAGCGATGTTGACGTTGCCGCTGTGGGCCGGCCACGGATCGACCGTCTGCGTGATCGCGTTGGCGGCGACCGCGTCGCCGGCGCTGAGCGCGATCGACTCGCGCCGGTCGTAGTAGAGGTCGGAGCATGCGCCGAGCAGCGCGCCGAGCGCCGCCGCGGCCGCCAGCGCGCGCAGGGTCTGTTCAGTCTTTGGCCGACACATAAACCGCTCCCTTGTTCGGCAAATCGAGGATGTGCCCGACATAGGGCCGGTTCGGCGCGCCGGCGGCGAGACGCACGAGCGCCGGGCTGACCTCGGGCTGCCCCATCAGGAAAAAGTCGATGTCGTTCGCCGGCAGGGTATTGTCGAGCGGCGTATGGATCGGATCGTTCGGCCGCAGCGGATGCACGATGTGCGGCGTCACCACGATCACCAGATCGGTCTCGTTCTTCTGGTACTGGCTCGAGCGGAACAGGGTTCCCAGCACCGGCACGTCGCCGAGCCAGGGCAGCTGGTCCTGGGAGGTGTTGCTGGTGTTCTGCAATAGGCCGCCGAGCATGAAGCTCTGGCCGTCGCGCAATTCGAGCGTGGTCGAGGCTTTGCGCAGGATGAGAGCGGGCACCGCAGTACCGGCGATCGTCACCGTATTGCTGGTGTCGATCTCGCTCACCTCGGGCTTGATCACCAGGTTGATGAGGCCGTCCTTGAGCACCGTCGGCGTGAAGGAGAGGCCGACGCCGTATGTCTGCGGCGCGAATGTGACGACGCCGAGCGCCCCGGGCACCGGGACGTAAAATTGCCCGCCGGCGAGGAAGCTCGCGGTGTCGCCCGACAACGCCACCAGATTGGGTTCCGCCAGGCTGCGCGCGAGGCCCTTCTGCTCGAGCGCGTTGATCGAGGCGGTGAGATTGTTTTTGCCGCCGAACAATTGGCTGACGAAAAAGCCGAACGGCGCCGTGCCCGAAAGCACGCCGGCGGCAACAAGCGGCGAAACGGTCAGGCTGGTCGGGCTGACATTGGGGCCCTGTCCGGTCACCGGCAGTTGGCCGGCGGGGACCTGGTCGCCGACATTGGCGAGCGCGTGCGGGCTGAACATGTTCCACTGCACGCCGAGCTCGCGGCTCGCCGAGCGGGAGACTTCGATGAAGCGCACCTCCAGCATGATCTGTTGCGGCGCCATGACCTGGACCGCGTTGATCGGATCGGGAGCGAACTGGCGCGCGATCATCACCGCCTTGTCGAGGGTGACGGCGTCCGGCGCGGTGCCAGTGAGCATGATGCGGCCATTGACCGAAGACACCTTGATGCCGCCGCCGGTAAAACGTCCGATCTCGGCGTTGAGCCGCGAGATGTCGTAGGACACCTCGACGTCGAAAATGCCCACCGGCTTCTTGCCTTCGCCGTACACCGCGACTCGCGTCGTGCCGATCTTCTTGCCGAGGATCGACAACGCATGATCGGTGAGCGGATTGACGTCGGCGACTTCCGGATCGCCGACCGTGATGTCGACCAGGCTCTGGTCGGTGTGCACGTCCTCCGACTTGCCGACCGTCACCATCACCGTCGCGGTGTGTGCGGAGTTCGCCAACGCGATCCGCTGCTGCGCCCGCGGCGCCTCAAGCGCGAGCGCGAGCGTCGCGACGATGCTCACCACGAGCGTCGCCGCGGCGCGCCACCTTCGGCCCGCTGCGCGTCCGCGCGAACGGACGTCGATGGTTTCTTTTTTGTCCTGGTACTGGCTTTTCACGTCGGTCTCCCCGCCACTGCTCGTTGTCCCCAACTCTTGTTCACGCCCCAACCTCGCTATTCGATCGCGATTCCTCATTGATGCGCCGGCTCGCGGCCCGGCAGCGCGGCGGCGCGCAGCTGCGCGGCCTCGACCGGCACGCTGTATGTATCCTGCTTGGCGGGTTCGTGCTTCGCCGCCCGCGTCACCACGATCATGGCGAAGCGCTGGTCGCGCACCGGCGCGATCGGCCTGCCCAGATCCGTGAGCGTCACCCGCCGCGCATTGTCTATGGCGACCTCGCCCGCCCGGCGCAGCAGCAGCGACAGCGTGCCGACCGCGGAAGCGAGCGCCAGCTTCTGCGCATCGGTGACGTCGACCTCGAGCGTGACCGCCTTGACGACGGTCGGCTTCTCGGCGCGCGCGTCGGCGAGCTGGTCGACGCCGAGCACGCGCGCGTTCTCGATCACGACATCGTTGGTCGCGGTGTTCTTGTCGACCTGGCGGGTGAGCACGACATCGACGTGGTCGCCGGGCAGCACGAAGCCGGCCACGCCCTCGACGTCGTTGACGCGGATGGTGACCGCTTTCATGCTCTCCTGCAGCATCGCCGAGAGCGTGGCGCGCTGGCCCGGGCCGGTAATCTTGGAGGCGAGGATCGCCTCGTTGGCATCGATCGGCATGAGCACCACGCGCTTGCTCGAAGTCAGCTCGGCGATTTTGCCGAAGGCGCCGGCCGGCAGCGCGTTGTCCGGCCACGGCACCTCGCGCAGCGACAGCGCGCCGAGCTCGTCGCCGAACCGCAAAGTCCGGTTGGCAACGACGATCGTGTGCGCCGGCGGCGCCGACTTCTTGTTCGCCTCGAGGCTGCGCAGGCGTTGTTCGGCCTGATTGTTGAGCCAGGTCTGCGCCAGAAACACCGCGAGCAGCCCGAACAGGACTGCAAAGGCGATCATGACCATGGTACTCGTGCGCACGTCCGTCCCCTGTTGACGCCACGAAATTCTTGTTTTGCTCGCAGCGAGTATTGGTACGCCGCTGGTGTGAAATTGGTGAAACCGCCGCGGCTTCTCCGGCTATGCTGAACATTGGTTGAAGCGGTATTCTTTACGGCTCGTGTATCGCTTTGCTCGAAGTGAACCGATAACCTTTACGAAGTTCGGCGACGAGAGCGCCGGCCGGTGTGCGCGACCGGCGGCGCAAGCGCGATCGATCGCGCGGTGTTCCGCTGCATCTTTTCATCCCGCAACAAGCGTTTTCATGCCGCAACCGGCGGCGGAGAAATCATTCACCATCGCAGCAGGCGGCGACAGATCGATTTTGTTAAGCTAAAGATCGAGAGTTGCGCACGTCGCTATCGTGTGGTCGGCAAGACTCGCCTTCGATTGGACGGACGTCTTCCGGTGCTCGCGCCAGCTCGGCACGCCGTCAATCTGCTTTCACGGCCGCGTAGATGCCGCGTTCGAATTGACGGTAGAAGTGCAACGCGCGGTCATCGGCAAAGGGCAACACCTGGGTCATGAAAACCGCGGCGATGCGCTTGCTCGGATCGATCCAGTAATAGGTATTGAGGAGCCCGCCCCAGGTGAGACTGCCGGCGCTGCGGCCGTGCGGGACGGCCTGCATGTTGATCATGTGGCCGAAGCCCCATTTGAGGCTGATGCCGGGAAAAAAATCGACGTCGCGGGAGAGCGCCGGCGCCGTCGTCCGCAGGACGCCGGCTTCGACCTGGCCGATCTGGTTCTGACCCATCAGCGCGACAGTCTCGGGATGAAGGATGCGGACGCCGTCGATCGCGCCGCCGCGCATCAGCATGCGGATCAAGGTCAGATAATCCGGTCCGGTCGAATAAATCCCGCCGCCGCCGGAAAAGGATTGCCCCGCCGTCTGCGGCTCCGTCGGTTGCGGCGTCAGCGACCCATTCGGCTCGCGCCGATGCACGCTGGCCTCGCGCCCGCGCTGCTGCGGCGAAATGACGAACGCCGTATCGCTCATGCCGAGCGGGTCAAGAATGTGCTGGCGAAAGTAGCGATCCAGCCGCTCGCCGCTGATCAACTCAACGATGCGGCCGACCCAATCGATACTGGTGCCATATTGCCAGCGTTCGCCGGGATCGAACATGAGCGGCGCGCGCGTGGCCTTGCTTCGCTCGGCCTTCGGCAGCTGCTCGACCGCGGCAAAATACTGCACCGCCTTTGCATCCCAGAGCCGGTAGGTGAAGCCGGCGGTATGGGTCAGCAGCTGCCGGAGCGAGATCGGCCGCTTCGCCGGGCGCAATTGCGGTGTTCCGGCGTCGAATCCGTCAAGCACTTGCGGCGACCCGAGTGCGGGCTCGATATCGGGCACCGGAGCATCGAGCGAAAGCTTGCCCTGCTCGACGAGCTGCAGTGCGGCGACCGAAGTGATCAGCTTAATCATCGAGCCGATGCGAAACACGGTATCGCGCGTCATGGCCGGCCCGTCGTGAAGCCGACGGACGCCGAAAACGCCCTCGTAGACGATGCCGTCGTCGGTCGCCGCCAATGCCACGATCCCCGGCAACTCGCCCGCACCCGTCGCAAGGCGGAGCATCGCATCGATTTCGGGAAGCGTTCTCACGTCGAGCGCAGTTGGCTGCTTGGCACGGGCAATGGCGGCGCGGCTCGCGGCCAAGGAGCCGGCCGCAAACTTCGCCGTGGTTTTCAAGATGTCGCGCCGACTGCGATTATCGAGCATGCCACCTCGTGGCGGGCCGCCCCCGCCCGTTCAGCCGGCGTCGCGGGCGCCGGCCGGCAGCGCCTCGGCGTCTCGCCGCTTGGCCACTTCCTCGGCGACGAGCTCCTTCTTCGACAATTTTCCGACTGGCGTCTTGGGCAGGCTTGCACGGATTTCCATCTCGGTCGGCATCTCGTATTTCGCCAGCTTGTCGGCCAGGAAGGCTTTCAGCTCGTCGATGCCAAACGGCGCGTGTCCGGGCTTCAGCGCGATGAACGCCTTGGCCGACTGCCCGCGGTAGGCGTCGGGGACGCCGATGACGGTGACCTCGGCGACGCCGGGGTGCTCGTAGATCGCCTCCTCGATGTTGCGCGGAAACACGTTGAAGCCGCCGGAGAGGATCATATCCTTCTTGCGGTCGACCAAAGTCACGAAGCCGTCCTGGTCGATGAAGCCGATATCGCCGGTATGAAAGCGCCCGCCGCGAAACGCCTCCTCGGTGGCCTCCGGCTTCTTCCAGTAGCCCTTCATCACTTGCGGGCCGCGGATGCAGATTTCGCCCTTCTCACCGATCGGCAGGACCCTGGTGCCGGTCTCCAGGTCGACCACTTCCAGAAGCGTGTGCGGCGCCGGCAACCCGACGCTGCCCTGCCGCGCCGGCCCGTCGATGATCTGCAGCGTGCCCAAGGCCGCGGTTTCGGTGAGGCCGTAGCCCTCCTTCGGCGAGCGGCCGGTGAGCGCTTCGAACCGCTGCAGCACTTCCATGGGCAGCGGAGCGCCACCCGAACTCCACATCCACACCGAGGAGAGGTCGAACTCCTTCACCTTGGGATGATTGACGAGCGCGGTGTACATGGTCGGCACCGCCGGGAAGGCCGTGATCTTCTTGCGGGCGATGTCGGCGAGCACCCGATCCGGATCGAACCGGATGTGCAGCACCATTTGCGAGCCGTCGGCGATCGAGAGCAGCATGATGAAGGTCAAGCCGAAGATGTGGAACAGCGGCAATACGCCAAGCTCCTTTTCCGGCTCCTCTTCCGCGCTCAGCCCGTTCCAATGATTGAAGATGTCGAGCACCGCGCAGAAATTGGCGTGAGTGAGCATCGCCCCCTTGGGCTGGCCGGTGGTGCCGCCGGTATATTGCAGCACCGCGACCTCGTCCTCGATCGGGCCGTGCTCGTGGCGCCTGAATGCGCCGTCATTGGCGATGAGTGCCGCAAAATCGATCTCGCGACCGGCTCCGCCGACGCGATCCGCCGCCGGCCCGAACGCAGCCGCAATCGGCGCCGGCAGAAAGTCCGCGATGCTGCAGACCACCAAAGTCGCGAATTTGCCGGTGCCCTTCAGCGCCGCGATCTGCGGATAGAGCATCGGCAAGCCGAGCGTGATCATGACCTGCGTCTCGGCGTCGATGAGCTGATATTTGAGCTCGCGCGGCGCCGCCAGTGGACTGAAATTGACCACGCGACCGCCCGCCATCAGCACGGCGAAGAAGCTGATCACGTAATGCGGCGTGTTCGGCAGGTGCAATCCGACGTGCACGCCGGGCCCGACGCCGAGCGCCTGCAGTCCTTTGGCGGCTCGCGCCGCGAGATCGTGCAGCTCGCGAAAAGTGAAGGTGCGATCGTAAAAGTCGATCGCGATCCGGTCGGGCCATTTGGCCGCCGCGGTTTCCAAGAGGCTTTCGAGCGGCACAGCCGGGGGCAGCGGCGCGCCCCAGGAGACGCCCTGCGGATAGGATTTTTCCCAAACATGCGCCATCGCGTATCCTCCCTTTCCTTATTTGCCGCTTGCGCCGCCGCCGGCCAGCGCAAGCAGTCCGCTCCAGTCGGCAGGCGCTACTCGGCCGCCGCGGCCTTGGCCGCCACGTGATCCTGCACGAATTTCTGCAGAGCCATCAGATCCGGCTTGCCGGAGCCGAGGAGCGGCAGCTTGTGGAGCACGATCACTTCGGCCGGATGCATCAGCTCGGAGGCGTGCTTGCTGCGCGCATAGGCCTGGAAGTCGCTGCGGGTCGCGCCATACTTGTCGGTGACCAGAAGGAGCCGCTCGCCCTTGCGGGCGTCGGGCACCGCGGCCACGGCGGAAATACTGTTGGGCCACAGCTCGGCGGCCAGCATCTCCACGGCGGCAAGCGAGATCATCTCGCCGCCGACCTTGGCGAAGCGTTTGGCCCGGCCCTTGATCGCCACGAAACCCTGTTGGTTGAGGCTGACGACGTCGCCGGTATCGTACCAGCCGTCCGCCGGCGGCTCGAGCACGCCAGGATTGTTGGCGCGCAGATAGCCGAGCATCACGTTCGGGCCCTTGACCCAGAGCCGCCCGCCATCGTCGACGCCCGCGACCTTCTCCAGCCGCGCCTCGATGCCGGGAAGGAGCCGACCGACGGTGCCGAATTTGTTGAACATCGGCGTGTTGACCGCAACCGTCGGCGACATCTCGGTCACGCCATAGCCTTCGAGAATGCGCAGTCCGAACTTTTCCAGGTAGATCTGGCGGGTCGATTCCTTCACTGCCTCGGCGCCGGCGACGATATAGCGCACCGAGCGGAAGTCATACGGGTTGGCCACGCGCGCATAGCCATTGAGGAACGTATCGGTGCCGAACAGGTAAGTCGCGCACACGCCGTAAACCAACTCCGGTATGGTGTGATAGTGCAACGGCGTCGGATAAAGATAGATCGGCACGCCGGAGACCAGCGGCAGCACGATTCCGCCGGTAAAGCCGAACGAGTGGAACGCCGGCAGCGCCATGAACAGCTTGTCCTCGCGTCCGAAATCGATGCGCGCCTCGGCCTGTGCCACGTTGGCCAGGATATTGCGGTGGGAGAGCACGACCCCCTTGGGCGTCCCTTCGGTGCCGGACGTGAACAGGATTACCGCCCAATCGTCGGGCTCGCGCTTGACCAGCGGCTTTTTCGCCCGCAAGGCGCCGCGCAGCTTGTCGGAGAAGCTCACCGTCGCGCGAATATCTTCCAGGTAGACGATGCGCACCTTGCCCTCGATCTGGGCGATGAGCTTTTCCAGTCTGGCCTTCTCGACGAAGGCGCGGGCGGTGAGAATGGTGTCGACTTCGGCGGCGCGGCACGCGCCGAGGATGTTCGCCGCTCCCGAGGTGAAATTGAGCATGGCGGGGACGCGGCCGGCGGAGATCAGCGCCAGCATGGTGACGACGACGCCGTTGGAAGTCGGCAGCATGACGCCGACTGCGCGCCCCTCAAGCGCGAGCGGCATCAGCTTGGCACCGAGGATCGCGGTTGCCTGCAAGAGCCGCTTGTAGGTCAAGCGGCCGCTGACCGGGTCCTCGATTATCGGCCAGCCGCCGCCGTGAATCTTGGTCGCCTCGATGATCCCTTCGATGACGGTGCGGTCGGTCGAGGTGGTGCGGAACATCAGGTCCGACATGATGTCGTAGAGCGCCGCTCCCGCCGCCAAGCGCCGCTTTCGTCCCACGAGTTCCGGGTCGACCTTCATCTTCACCGGCTCGAGCACCGTCACTTTAATCTTCGGGAACATCCGGCGGCGGACCTGCGTGCGCTTGAGCCGGCTGAAGATCGTCCGCTCCGGCCCTTCGATGCGCACCGGCACCACCATCGCGTCCGACTTGTCGGCGATCATCGCCGCGCCGTCATAGACTTTCATCAGGCTGCCGGTAATGGTGATGCGGCCCTCCGGAAAAATCACCAGCATGTTGCCGTCGCGCACCGCGTTGATGATCGTGCGCAGCGCCATCGGCTTGAGCGGGTCGAGCGCCATGGTGCGCACGAATTTGAGGAACGGCTGGATCCACCATTGCCGCGACATCGCCACGTCGATGGCGAACACCGGCCGCTTGGGCAAGAGCGCGGTGGCGATCGGCGCGTCGAGGAAGCTGACATGGTTGAGCGCGATGATGGCGTTGTGTCCGGCCTTGGCGACGTTCTCCAGGCCTTTGACCTCGAGATGGAAGAACGCGCGGAAGACTATGGAAAGAAGATCATTCATCCAGCTCGCCGGCATGGTGCGGCCGATGACGATTGCGACGATGAGGTTGGCGACGCCGATCAGCGCGAACAGGACCGGCAGGCTCCAGCCCAGCTTTTGCAGAAGCGCGACGAACAAGGCGCCGCCGACCATGAAAGCGGCGTTGAGCACGTTGACGGCGGCGATGACGCGCGCGCGGTGGTCGGCGCCGGCCCATGCCTGCACCGCGGCAAAGGTCGGCACGATGAACAGCCCGCCGGCGACCGCCAGGCCGAAAAGATCGATGGCGAGATGGATGCTGTGGGGCGCCGCGAAATAGCCGGCAATCCCCAGTGGGCTCGCCGAATGAACGAAGGCGGACGCGGTCCAGCCGAGGTCGAGGCAGAACAGACCGAGCAGCACGGCGCCGAACAATGTCGGCAACAGGACGATGCGCCCGGCGGCGAGCCAGGCAGCGAGGCCGGAGCCGATCGCCACCGCGATTGAGAAGATGGTGAGGAAGAGGGTGACCACCGCTTCGGTGCCGCCTATTTGGAAAGTCACCAGCGGCGGCAGCAACGACAGCACGATGGCGCCGACGAGCCAGAACCAGCTCACCACCATCGCCCCCCACCAAAGCCGCGGCTGCGCCCATACGTATTTTATGAGCGTTATCGTCGAGGCGGCGATATTGGGGTTGACGGCAAGGTGCGGCGCGCCTTCGCCGGTGCGCGGAATGAACAGGCTCGCGATCCAGCACGCCAGCGCCGACACCATCATCAGCCAGGCAAAGTGGGTCGGATCGCCGCCGCCCTTGGCCGCGACCCCCGCGGTGATGGTGCCGAGCAGGATGGCAAGGAAGGTCCCGCCTTCGACCAACGCATTGCCGGCGGTCAACTCCGCGCGGGCGAGGTGGTCGGGCAGGATGCCGTATTTGATCGGGCCGAACAGCGAAGCGATCGTCCCGAACAGGAACACCGCGAGGAAAAGCAGGATGAGCGAATGGAAGGCAAAGCCGGCGACTGCCAGCGCGGCGACGCCGATCTCGACAAGCTTCAGGCGCTGCGCCACCACGGCCTTGTCGTAGCGGTCGGCGAGTTCGCCGCCGAGCCCGGAGAGGAAGAAGAACGGCGCGATGAGGGTGGCGCCGGCCAGCGTGACCAAGGCTTCGGAGTCCGCACCGGCAACCTGGAACAGGATGACGAAGACGAGCGCCGTCTTGAGGAAATTGTCGCCAAATGCCGAGAAGAACTGGCACCAGAACAGGGGCGCGAAACGTCGCGTCGTCATCAGTGACGTGGACATGGTTCTTCCGCCTCAATCTTTGCCGATAACGCTAGCTCCCGCGACAGCTTAGCCGCTCGCGCGCGCCTTGGCGACGCGGGAATTAAGCCGGCGCGCGCGACCAACGCAGCAGTCTGGTGCGGTCGCGCGCCGTCTTTAATTATACCGCAATATCAAAACGTTATCAGGGAGCCGAGACGTCAGGAGCCAGTCACGGCGATGACCGCTTCCTTCATCTTCGCCAAGGCGAAATTCCCGATCGTTTCCAGATCGAAATGCGGAATGTTCGGGAACTCGTTGGGCACGACGACGGCATCGACGATCGCCGGGCCGTCGACGGCGAGCGCCTCGGAGATCGCCGGTTTGAGTTCCTCCGGCTTGCCAGCCTTGAACCCGTGAGCGCCGCAGGCCCGGGCGAATGCCACAAAGTCCGGATTGGGAAATTCGATGGCCTTGCGGAACGCCGGCAGCCCGAAATGCTCGGCCTCCAGCGTTATCAGCCCGAAGGCCGAATTGTTGTAGACCACCACTTTCACCGGCAGCCGGTGATGCACGGCAGTCAGGAACTCGCACATGAGCATGTTGAAGCCGCCGTCGCCGCAAAGGGCGAAGACCTGGCGGGACCGATCGAGCGCTTGAATGCCGTTGGCTTGGCCGAGCGCCGTTCCCACCGCCCCGTTGTTGAAGGAGCCGAGGATGCGCTGTGATCCGCTCTGCCTGATCCAGTTCGCCGACCACAGCGTGTTGAGCCCGGTGTCGAGCACGAAGACTGCGTCGCGGCTGGCGAGGTCGCTGACCATGCGCGCCACCGCCTGCGGGTGGATGCGATCCTTGCTGCGCGCTAGGTCGGCCTGGCGGTCCAAGGTCTCGTCCCAGGCCCGACGCTCCTTGTTCACCTGATCGCAGAAACCGCTGTCGCTCTTGGCCGCGACCCGCTCGAGCAGCAGCTTGAGGCTCGGCCGCGCCGCGCCGACGACGCCGAGCGCGGTCGGCACGCGCCGGCCAAGCACTTGCGGTCGCGTATCGAGCTGGATGACGGCGGCCTTCTTCGGCAGGAATTCCGCGAACGGATAGTCGGTGCCGATCATCAGCAGCAAATCGCAATGCATGACCGCATTGTAGACCGGCTTGGTGCCGACCACGCCGATGCCGCCCATCCAATGCGGATCGTCGTGCGGCATGATGTCTTTGCCCTTGAGCGAATGGATCAACGGCGCCTTGAGCCGATCGGCGAGCGCCCGCAGCTCCTCCGCGGCGCCGCGGCATCCCGCTCCGCACATGATCACCACCCGCCGCGCCTGCTCGAGCTCCCGGGCGATCGCATCGATGTCGGCCTCGTTCGCCGCGAGCTCGGGCGTCGGTTTCAACGTCGCGACGCTGGCGAGGCCGCCCTCGGCCTTCGCCCCGACAACGTCTTGCGGAAGCGTGAGGTGGGCGACGCCACGACCGGCATAGGCGGCGGCAATCGCCTGGTGAATGACGGCCGGCGCCTGTGCCGGAGAGGCGATGGTCTGCGTATAGAGCGAGACGTCCCGGAACAGAAGGTCGGGGTCGCTGGTCTGAACATAGTCGGTGCCGCGGATCTTGCGCGCCATATCGCCGGAGAGCGCCAGAACCGGCGCATGGTCGCGGCTCGCCTCATAGAGGCCGGCAACAAGATGATTGCTCCCGGGACCCGTGGTGCCGGCGCACACTCCCAGCCGGCCGGTGAGTTTGGCCTGCCCCGCGGCCGCTTGCGCCGCGCCTTCCTCGTGCCGGACCCCGACCCACTCGAGGCGGCTGCGACGCACGGCATCGGCAAAGGGATTGAGCGAATCTCCGATCAGGCCGAACACTTGCCTGACCCCGATCTGCTCGAGCACGCCGACCAGCACGTCCGCGACCGTTTGCGCCATCTGCGCCTCCCTCACTGCGATCACCGTTTCCACCGCGGACACCGCCGGCCCGGCGCGTTGACGACCAACCGCAGGACCAACGCCTGCTTGCGCGTCCGCATCTACCGTCTTCTCGCGAAAATCAAGTGGCTGAGATTTAGAGGATGATCGGAAAAAGTGGAATGCCGCTTTCCGAAAAGATCATGTGCCACAAGAGCATGATCAGGAAAAGTGGAAACCCGGTTTTCTGAAAAGATAATGCTCCACAAAGAAAGCTGCAGCGCAATCGGCTCAACTTCAAGCGATTCGCTCTGGTCTAGGCCTTCGCGCTCAAGAGTGCGCGTCGCCAGTGTCAAGCCGTCTACCTTCTTTCCGCGGAGCCGTGTTGCAAGCCGGCCACGCTTTAGAAGCAAATCAATTTCGAAAGTGTCGCTGGAGACTTGTCACATCGCATTTGGCACTGTGCAGCCGGACGAGATGAGATTCCAACGGTTGTTGTCGCCACTCAAGCGCGTGATCGAGAGTGGCGCGATATCAATGCGCCAGAAAGATTGCGGCGGTGCCCCAATCGCGTGCACGATGGCCGCACGAACGATGGCGGCGTGCGTGACCACAATCGACCGTCGGTGGTGAGTTTGCTCGCCAAGGAGCCAGTCGGCGACCCGCTGCATCAGGCCAAGGACCGACTCGCCTTCATGCGGCATTGCCGCCGGATCGCGCAACCAGGCAGCGACTGCCCTCGGCTCGCGCAGATGGACGTCGTCGAAACTTCGGCCGCGCCATGCGGCGTAGTCGCAGTCGCGCAGGGCGGGCTCGACGGCGGCATCAAACCCGAGCGCCTCGGCGGTCTGGCGCGCTCGCAATTCCGGAGCCGTCAGCCACCGATCAGCGTTCGGCAGATTCCCCGCCAGCGCCGCGGCATCGATCTTGCCATCCTCGTCGAGCGGCTCGTTAGCCGGAAAGAAAGAGCCCCGCACCGCCGCGGTTGAGGCGTGACAGATCAGAATGAGGCGCGCCGTCACGGCAATGCTTCGGCTAGGCCCGTAGCCCACCATGCACTGCGGCGCGCTGCGTCAAGGCTCCGAACAGCAAGCCGAGCGTCCCCCACATGATGAGCTGGGCACCGATCGATGCGATGCGGAACTTCCATAATACGTCCGCCGGAAACTGATCCGGCACCTCGCTGACGGTGGGAAGCAGCAGCGCGGCGATTGCGATCAGCACAATGTAGCAGGCGGCCGCCAAGAGGTTGGCATTCCATTCTCCAACACGCACAACAAACGCGCGCTTCATCGTCATCGCGACGATCATCGCGGCGAGCGAGATCGCTATCATGGTGAAATACAGCGCGGTACGCGCGCCGATTGTGTCGGGTTCGCCGATGGCCGGAGGATTTGCCGGATATTTCAAATTCGGCACTAGGTAGACCGAAACAAAGCCGACAATCGCGAGCAACGCTGAAACGCCCTGCGGCGAGGAAACGCCAGGCAGTCGCCCAGCGGCGAATGCGTGGGCGAGACCAAATAGACCACCAAACGCGACGCTATAAACTAGCATGGCAACGAACAGGCCAAGGCCGGCCTGCACCGGTCGACTGACAAGCTCGGGCTCCTCCTCGTCCGCCGCCTGCATATGCGTGTGATTCGACGCATGGCCGTGAGCGTGCGTAGGCTCTTCCACGTTCTTGGTGGTGACCTTGGCTTGTCGGTGTTCGGTCTCAAACGCGATCGCGCGATCGACTTGCGGCTCGCCGTAGACCTTTAGAAAGCCGAAGGACAGCAGACCCGCGACAATGCCCACAAGCATGCCGCGGACGAGAAACGTCCTGACCATGACAAGCTGTCCATGCAGTCAATGGCAGGGAAAGCCGAGAAGATGGCGTCCATCGTGCACAAACTCGTGCACATACTTGCCGCTTATCAGCGAAGTCGCCCCTTGCTCCGCTCCCACAAAATAAATGGCTAGCAAGAGAATGAGCCCGGCGAAAATCGCCCAGGGAAGCCACTCGCGCACGGGTATCGCGGTAACCGGACTGGCGGGGGCAAATGCGGCGTAGGCCATGCTCGTCCTCCTGGGATCACGCGTCCCGTTTAGAGCTTCCAACGATCACGAGGAGGGTCTGGCTCTCGACCTATGCAGGCCGAATACAGTGGCGCGACCGCGCCGGATTTTCACCGGCTTCCTTACCTCGCGAAACTATTTCTAGAATAGGGACAGGAAACGGATTTTGTCAAATGCGGCGGCCCATGACGTATCTCCGAGAAGGATTCGCGGGATCCGGCCGCCGTCCGCTTTAAAACTGCCAGTGAAACCGGCCGGCGAAAACGTTCACCGGTCCGCGCTCGGTGGCATAGGCGGGATTGTTGATGAACTGATAATCGACGCTGACTTTGGTCGACGCGGTAAGTGCGTAGCTGTAATACGTCTCGACGATCTCCTCCGGCCCCGGATTCGGCAATTGTCCGTCGCCCATGAGGATGCCGTTGCCGCCGGCGTTAAACCATGCCGTGTGAGCGCTGTTGATGCCGTTTATGATGCCGAGGATGCCGAACGTATCGTCCGGCCGGCCCCATTGCTTTCCGGTTATAGAGACGCCTGCCTCCAGCGTGCGGTCGATGTCGGTGAAATCCCACGGCTCGACATTGCCGTCGGCCCAGCCGGCGCGGGCGAATACCCCGACGTCCTCCGTCACTTGTTGCGCCAGATTGAGGCTCACCCCGGGCCGGCTTTGATACTTGCGCACCGCGTCCGTGGCATCGTTGATGTCCACTCCAGTCGCTTGCGAGAAGGCGATAGCGTCCGCGAAAGTCGCCATGCGTCCGCGGGTGAGAAAGCCGGTGACCTTGATCGTGCCGGGTTGCCCCCATAACTCGTAGCGCCGCTCGACTTCTCCGACCATCTGGAACTGATCGAAGGTCGGGTCGAGACCGTAGGCGGGGCCGCTGTTGGCCGCCTCGGCCGGGACGGCGGACATGTCGAAAACCCCGCCGCGCAGCGTCCAGGGGCCCTGGTACCATTCGGCGGCCGCGCCGTAAGTGTAGCCCCAGGCGTCGCCCGCATAATCGAAAGTGCCGGCATTGACGGAGGCCCAGTTCAGAAAATCGATCTTGGGATTGTTGGCATATTTGTTGGTGTCGAACAGGTCGACGATAGCGAATTTGCCGACCGTCAGCACCAGCCGATTGGCCGTCTGCGAGCCGGCAAACTGATTGAAGTCGGCATCCACCTTCTGGCTATCGCCACCGAGATCAATCGTCTGCCGCACGAAGTAGCGTTGCACGCGCGCGTAGGGGTAAGAAAAGCCGAGCTTGTAGGACTCGGCGCTGGGAAATCCGGCGACGCCGTGCGTTTCTGCAAGCCCGTGGCCCTGATCGATCTCCGGGTCGACCCATAATTCGGCGCCTCGCCACAAGCGGATGCCGACGGCGAGCGTGCCGTCGAAGGTCTCGCGACCTTCGCCGCCGCCCGGCAGGCTGTTGGTACCAGTATAGGGCGCGCGGATCGCCGGGTAGCCTTGCCAGGTGAACGTGGTCTGGCCGTGGACATTCAACCGGTCTTTGTCGGTCAGCTCCGGCGCCGCTGCCGCTACCGCCGCGGGTGTCAGATCGTTGCCGAACTGATAGTTCAAGCCGGCGCGCAACTCTTGCAGCTCAAAGTCGGACGTAAAGCGTTGGCCATTGCCGGCGAAAAGCACGCCGCTGGTGCCGTAGTCCGTGAACAAATATTCGAACCGCGCGGTCCAGTGCGGCGCCACCGGCGCCTCGACGCCGGCGCCAGCCGCCCAGCCCAGGCGCCACAAAAACGGCATGTCGGTCGTGCCGGTCACGTTATTGGTCAGCGTCAGTTGGTCGTAGGTCCAGGCGAAGCCGCCGGTGGCGTAGAAGAGCCAGTTTCCGGGTGCGTAACCGATGCGGCCGCGCACGGTGCCGGAATTCAGCACCGTTTCGCTGTAGGTCTCCGAGCCGAACGGCGAGTTAAACGTGGTCATACCGCCGACGGAGATGCCGGCGAGATTTTGAAAGCTTGGAGCCGATACGTCGAACTCGCCGCCGATCACCCAACGGTTCGGCAGCATATAGTTGTAGCCGCCTTGAATGCCGGCGAAAAAACTTCCGGCCTCGTCGAAAGTATCGATCTTTTGCGCCAGGCTCATCGAGCCTGCCGCACCGGGTGTCGACCAATTCGAGTCACCCCAGGCGTAACCCAGATTCCCGCCGAGATAGAAGCCGGTCCAATCGTAGGCCGAGGGAATGGCGGCCGGCGGAGCTTTGGTGACCAGGATGCTGTCCGCCGCCGCTGCGCTCCCGGCGCAGGCGATGACCATTGCGGCCGTCGACACCGCCAAGCGAAACTTCGCCGCCAGGCGCAATCCGATCGTCGACAGCCGGCCACGTTTTCCGCTCGCACGATGACCCGACCCGGCAGTCTCTTCCCCCGCCATCGCCTGCCCCGCTCACATTACATTAGAATAATGTGACACTTCGTTTCCTTCAGCCGCTCTCCAACTAACAGAAAAAAAATTCTCATCAATACTTTCGTTGAATTCTAGAAGCGTTCAAATCAACTGGACTCGATCTCGATATTCGCGGAAACAGCTTGCCGAAAACGATCAATCCTCAAACAGTCCCTGCCCAATGAACCCGCCCGGCATCGTCCCGCTCGGACAGGCGAACAGTCCGCTGCCGACGTGAGTCACGAACTGATTCATCATGTCGAGCTTCGACATCGTGTCATAGATTTTGATGAAGCCGGTTCGCGGGTCGCGTTGGTAAGAGATGAAAAATAATCCCGCATCGTACTCCAGGCCTTGCCGCCAAGGCGGCCAACGCTCGGCGGTGAAATTCACGCCATCATTGTACGAATAGGGTCGACGCAGGAACCGCGCGCCATCGTTGCTTGCGGCGGCCGCTAGCCGAACATGGGCATTCTCGGGGATGACCGGATTGCCGTCCCTGTCGACGGCGTCCAGGTCGAGCGCATCGAATTCTTCGGTCTTGCCGAGCGGCGCTCCGGAATATTTGTGGCGGCCGACCGTCTGCTCCTGAAACGCGGTTTTCATGCGGTCCCAATGCTCAAGCGCAATGCGGATGCGGCGAACGACGAGATAACTGCCGCCGCGCATCCAGCCGGGTCCTTCCTCGCCGACCCAGACGAACTTCGCCATCGCCTCGGCGTCACCAACCGCCGGATTGACGGTACCGTCTTTGAACCCCATCAGATTCCGCGGGGTCTCATTGGCGGAGAAATTGGCGATAAAGGCGGTCTGAACCCAGCGGACCTTCGCTGCGCCGGCAGCAAGCCGCGCGAGCTGGCGCACCGCATGGAACGCGATCTGCGGATCATCCGCGCATGCCTGCACCGAAAGATCGCCGCCGGTATGCGCCGCCACGAGTTGATCGCCGGCAAATCGGGGCATGTCGACCAGGGCAGCGGGCCGTTGCACGGCCAGCCCATAGCGATCCTTGCCATCCTTGATGAACAGTCCGAGACCGAACCCGAACGTGACGGTCAGCCGGGCCGGCGGCAAACCGAACGCCTCTCCGCTGTCGGCCGCGACTCCGGTCAGGTGCGAAGCCGCATACGAGTCGGCACCTTTCCCCAGGCCTTCATGAGGGTTCGGAACCGCGACGGGCTTCAATCCGTCGCCGAGCGGTTGAGCCGTTTGTCCCTCGGCCATTCGCGCGCTGGCGATGGTCCATGCCCGCAACAGCTCGGCCACATCCTCGCGCCTGTCCGTGGTCAGATCGAAAGTGGCGAAATAGGTGTGACTCTGCGCCGGCGTCACGATGCCGCCCTGATGCGCGCCCCAGAACGCCTCGGTCTGCATTTGGCTTTGCGCAGCCGGCGTATCCGGCGTACCCCTCTCGGCCAAGGCTTCGGTTGCCGGGCCCGCACCGAGACCTGCGCTCGCCGTAGCGATCAGACCGGCGCTCTTGGTCAGAAAGCCGCGCCGCGACGCATATGATTTTGCTCTGTGCTCGCGCTGTCGATTCATCGAGTCGCTTCCACCAGCGTATTGACGTCGTCCTCGACATAATAGAAGCCGCTGCCGTCCGGGGTCATGGCGATGCCAAACAAATCGCCGCTGCCAGGCGGGGATTGCGCCTCGTCGGTATCGATCCAGCGGGCCCCGAGTTGCTTGCCGCTTTTTGGATCGACCTCGACCACCTGCCCGTTACGTGCATTGGTCACGAGCAGACTCCCGTTGGGCGTCATGGCCATCGCCAGCGGCCGCTTAAGCAGACCGTCCTGCGTGATCGTTCGTCCGGTTCCGGCGCTGGTCGTGCGTGTGGTCGCCTTGGCAATCGCGACGATGCGGTTGCCGAGGGCGTCTGACACATAGAGCGTGTCATCGGGGCCGAGCGCCAATCCGGTCGGACCGATCAGGAACGCGTCCTTATCGGCGCGCTGGCCGAAGCCATTGGCGACAACGGTCTCGCTGGCGATCAGCGGCGGCTTTCCTTGCGGAATCGACAGCTCGATTCGCAGCACCGTCGCCTTGTTCACCGTGACCGGCTCGTTGGTGGCGGAATCCTCGACCTCCGGTCCGGGCACGTCGAAGCCGGCCATGCTGACGAACAGCGTCGCCGTACCGCCCTTATCGACGACGGCCATGTTGCCCCACGGATCGTTGATGTTGGCGCCGGCCCAAGTCGCAACGAGCTCGCCGCTGTTGTTGAGCACGAGCAGGCAACCGTTACCCTTTGTTTTGGTCGTGCCGTCCGTACTCGGCGTGCTGCCGACGATCACCCAGCCGCTCTTCAGCATGGTCATCGCCGTTCCCAGACCGACGCCGCCGGGACATTCCGCAAGACGCTGCGGCAAGTCGGCGAACACCGTCGTCTTTTTGGTCGACGGCTCGTACTGGACAATCGTGGTGCCGGTACCCTGCAAATTCGACACGTTGTTGAAATTGGTCACAAGGACATCATCCTTCCGGATTTTTCCGGAAGAAACAGGCGCCACGACGATGGCGTATGGATTAAGATCGCCATTGGCGGGGACTGTCGATGTTCGCGTGAGATGGCGGCGAATCATCGCCAGGTAGCCCCGCGCTGCCGCTTTGTCGCCGTCGTGCCCGACGACTTCGTTTGCGCTTGTCTGTTGAGCGACGACGATCCGATCCGACCCGCGGCCGCTCGCCGCAAGACCGGAGGCAAGCCCGAGGCCGGCAAGGGCGGCCGCGCCGATCCACAATAGTGTCTTCGCCGTCATGATCATTCTTGCACCGCTAAGTTCAATGCATTTTTGCCAAGCGTGCTGCGCACCGGAGTATCGGTGTACGCGCGACAATAGGGTCATGCCTGGACGGTGCGTCTAATCACGATGTTGTATTTAATTATTCCAGTGTGAGCTTTGATCCTGCGACGACGTGTGCCGCACCGGCACACGTGCGAAGTGACGCTCAATGCTCGTGCCGATTCGTGCAGCTGTCGGTCGACCGCAAGATCACCGCCGCGGCCGCCCAAAACGGCGTGGACCGGCGTCGGTGACGCCGAGATGGGTTTCGAGCACGGCACGGTCGCGCAGAAGCGCGGCGCTGTCGGCCGCATGCACGACGGTCCCGCGCTCGAGGATGATGGCGCGGTCGGTGACGCCGAGGATTTTCTTGGCATTCTGTTCGACGAGAATCGCCGCCATGCCCTCGTCGCGAATGACGCGGCGCAGCGCCGCCAGCAATTCCTCGACCAGGATCGGCGCCAATCCTTCGAGCGGCTCGTCGAGCAGCATGACCCGCGGATTGAGCACCAGCGCGCGCCCGACTGCGAGCATTTGCTGCTCGCCGCCGGAGAGCTGATTGCCGAGATTGCCCCGCCGCTCGGCGAGCCTGGGAAACAGCGCATAGACCTTGTCCGCGGTCCAGCGGCCGGGCCGCGCGACGGCGGTGAGATTCTTCTCGACCGTGAGCGATTTGAAGATGTTGCGCTCCTGTGGGACCCAGCCGATCCCGATATGCGCGCGCTGGTCGGGGCGCAGTCTCGTGACATCGACGCCGTCGAGCGTGATCGTGCCGCCGAAATAGCTGGTGACGCCCACGATCGTATTGATGAGCGTGGTCTTGCCCATTCCGTTGCGCCCGAGGAGCGCCAGCGCCTCGCCCTCGGCGAGCGACAGCGAGACGTTCGCCAGCACCACGGCCTCGCCGTAACCCGCCGAGAGATGCTCGATGCTCAGAAGTTCACGCATCGAGCTCCTCGCCGAGATAGACCGCCTTCACCCGCGGATCGCGCGCGACCTCCTCGGGCGCGCCGTCCACGAGCAGCGCCCCGTTGACCAGCACGGAAATGCGGTCGGCGAAGGAGAACACGAGATCCATGTCGTGCTCGATCAACAGCACGGTGACTTCCTGCGGCAGCGCGGCGATGGTGGCCAAGAGTTCGTGGCGTTCCGCATCCGGCACGCCGGCCGCCGGCTCGTCGAGCAAAAGAACGCGCGGCCGGCAGGCGAAGGCGAGCGCGATCTCGAGCAGCCGCTGTTTGCCGTAGGGCAGCGTCGCGGTGCGCTGGTGCATCACGTCGGCGAGCCGGAAGCGTTCGAGTATGTCGGCGATCTCGCTGGTGATTCCGCGGCGGCTGCCGACCAGCCGCCACCAATCGCGGCCGAAGCCCATGCGCTCGGAAACCGCGAGACCGATACTCTCGAGCGGGGTGAGATCGGCAAACAGCTGATTGATCTGGAACGTGCGCGCCATGCCGAGGCGCACGCGGCGGTACGGCTCAAGCGCGGTGACGTCGACGCCGTCGAGCAGAATGCGCCCGCCGGTCGGCTTGAGCACGCCGGTGAGCAGGTTGACGACGGTGGTCTTGCCGGCGCCGTTGGGGCCGATCAGGGCCCGGCGCGCGCCGCGCTCCACCGCCAGCGAGATGTCGTGCGCGGCGACGATTCCGCCGAATCGCTTTTCCAGGCGGATCATCTCGAGGATCGGCATGGCTTCGGGCGTCCCGATTCCGGTGTTCAAAGGTGCTTGCGGCATATTCTCATGCGCACTTCGGAATCAAAAGGGAAACGGGCGGCTTGTGAGGTTAATGCCCTTCCGGCGTACCGCCGCCGACCGCGGCGGGACGCGGCAGCACCCGGGCGAGGAGCCGCGATAACATCGCGCGCAGCGGCGCGGTCCATCCGCTCACGCGCTCGCGGCCGACAAGCACGATCAGCACCAGCACCAGGCCGATCCAGAGCTGCCAGTATTGCGGCGTGAGATTGGCGAGCCAGTCCTGCATGAACCTGAAGATGATCGCGCCGATCAGGCCACCGTAGAGATAACCGGTGCCGCCGATGATCACCACGAGCAGGAGGTCGGCCGAACGTTCGAGGGAGAAAACGTCGAGCGAACAAAACGCGGTGGTCTGCGTCAGCAACGCGCCGGCGACGCCGGCGAAACCCGCGGCGACCGTGTAGATCGCGACCAGCCGGCCGTTGACCGAAATTCCCACCGCGGCGGCACGCAGCGGATTGCCCTTGACCGCACCCAGCGACAGGCCGAACGGCGAATTGACGATGCGGCGGGCGGCGAGAAAGAACGCGAACAGCACGGCAAGGCAGTAGACATAGGCCGTGTGCCCGAACAGGTCGAAGCGAAACACGCCGAGAATCGGTTGAATTTCGACGCCCTGCAGACCGTCGGCGCCGCCGGTGATGTTGGAGTAGCGGTTGGCAATCTCGTACAGCACGAGCGCGACTCCGAGCGTGACCATGAGCCGGGTGAGGTCGGAACCGCGCAACACCAGAAAACTGGTGGCGAAGCCGAGCACGGCCGCCGCGAGCCCGGCCACGGCAAGCGCCGCCAGCGGCTCGTTGACGATCTCGTATTTGGCGAGGAGACCGGCGCAATAGCCGCCGAGCCCGAAGAAGGCGGCCTGTCCCAGCGAGATGATCCCAGCATAGCCGAGAATAAGATCGAGCGAGAGCGCGAACAACGCCAGGATCGTGATCTGGGTCAGGATCAGGTGCTTGTTCGGGAACAGCCAGATGCTCGCCAGGGCGACCAGCCAGAACGCAATTTCGAGCGGCGTCCAGCGCGCCCGCCGCGCCAGGAAGCCGGAGATATCGACATCGAGCCGGGCCATCGTTCTTACCGCGAGGCGGCGCTGGCGAACAGGCCTTGCGGTCGCCAGATGAGAACGACGATCATGATCGTGTAGATGACGAAGGCGCCGAGCTTGGGCACGTAGTACTTGCCGGCAACATCGCCGATCCCGAGCAGGATCGAGGCGAGGAACGGACCGGTAATGCTCGAGGTGCCGCCGACCGTCACCACGATCAAAAAGTAGATCATGTATTTGAGCGGAAAGATCGGGTCGAGGCCGAGGATCTCGGCACCGAGCGCGCCGCCCAGTCCGGCGAGCCCGGAGCCCACGGCAAAGGTGACGGCGAACACGGCGCCGACATTGATGCCGAGCCCGCGGGCGACGCGCTCATCATCGACCGCGGCGCGCAGCTGGCTGCCGAAGCGCGTCTTCATCAGCACGAGCTGCAACGCCAGCGTGATCAAACCACAGATGACGATGATGAGCAGGCGGTACTTGGCCATGGCGACGCCGAACACGTCGAAGCGGCCTTGCAGCGCGTCCGGCAGCTCAACGAATTGCTGGGAAGAGCCCATGAGGTAGTCGACCGCCGCCACCGACATGAAGATGAGCCCGATCGTGAACAACACCTGGTCGAGATGGCTCTTGCCATAGACGTGCACGTAGAGCGTGCGCTCGAGCAAAGCGCCCGCTGCGGCGGTCGCCAGAAAGGCGAGCACCAGGCTGAGCGCGAAGGGAACGCCGGCCTGATTGACCAGGACCACGGTGACGTAGCCGCCCGCCATGGCGAAGGCGCCGTGGGCGAGATTGACGAAGTTCATGAGGCCGAGCGTGACGGCAAGTCCGCATGCCAGCACGAACAGCAGCATGCCGTAGGCAATTCCGTCGAACAGAACCGTGAGCATGACCGGCGAGACGCCCCCTCTCCCCGCTTGCGGAGCAAGCGCCGGGACGAGTGCCACTCTCCGCAACGCTCAGCGACGCGAAAAGTCCTCCTCGCCCGGCCGTTTCGCCACCGACTTCTCCCGTCGCGCGGGGAGAGCCGAACCATCCTCTCCACCGCGTCCCGCAGCCAACGCTACTTTTGCTCCGCCGCCTTGACCGGATCCTTGACGGCCGGGAACGTGCTGAACTCGACGTTGTAGAGTTGGCCGTTCTTCTTCTCGGTCCTGCGAATGTAGATGTTTTGAATGATGTCGCGCGTCTGCGGATCGATCGAGATCGGGCCGCGCGGACTTTCCCAGCTCATGCCCTTCATGGCGGCGATCAGCGAGTCGCCGTCGGTCTTGCCGCCCGTCTTTTCCAATGCCGAATAGATCAGCTGCATGCCGTCATAGGCGCTGACCGCCATGAAGTTCGGCCGCATACCGCCATTCGCCTTCTCGAAAGCCGCCACGAAGGCCTTGTTGGCCGGCGAATCGTGATCGGCCGAATAAAACTGCGCGGTGACGGTGCCGATGACATGGTCGCCCATACCGTTAAGCTGATCGTCATCCAAGACATCGCCCGGACCGATGAGCTTGATGCCGGCCTTGTCCAGGCCGCGGTCGACGTACTGTTTGATGAAGGAGCTGCCCAGACCGGAAGGAACGAATACGAAGATCGCTTCGGGCTTCTCGTCGGCCGCGCGCTGCAGGAAGGGCGCAAAATCGGGGTTGGCGAGCGGAAAACGGATGCTATCGATCACCTCCCCGCCCTTGGCGGTGAATTCGGCCTTGAACGACTTCTCGGAGTCGATGCCCGGACCATAGTCGGAGACCATGCTCACGACTCTCTTGATGCCGTTTTGTGCCGCCCAATCGGCCATCGGCACGGTCGACTGCGCCATCGTGAAACTCGTTCGCGCGATATAGGGGGATTTTTCGGTGATGATCGAAGTGCCGGCCGCGGTGACGATCTCGGGCGTCTTCGATTCGGTCGCGAGCGGAGCGACCGCGAGTGCCGTCGGCGTGATGCCGAAGCCGGCGAGGAACGTCACCTTGTCGTTGACGATGAGCTCCTGGGCGATGCGCTTGGTGTTCTCGGGGACGGCGCCGTCATCCTTGATGATGACCTCGATCTTCCTGCCGGCAACCGTATCGCCGTGCTGTGCCATATAGAGCTTGATCGCGGCCGATTCCTGCTTGCCGGTCGATTGCGACTGCCCGGTCATCGGCAGAATGAAACCGATCTTGACGGTGTCTTGGGCGGACGCATCGGCCGCCACCGACAGGCCGAGTACGGCGACGGCTGCGGCGGCAAAAGAGCTGCGCATCATAGGGCCTTCCTCCAGGAGTGTCGGCGGTTTCTTGACGCCGTCTGTTCGCATACCAACATTCCGCCCCGCCCTTGTCCAGGTCACCTTTGTCTCACCCGCGAGAGTCCCGGTTTGGGGCCTCCCGTCCGGCGGAATCATCCCAGGTCCGGCGACTTCGGTCCGCCGGCTGCTCGGCCACGAGCTGGGGTGACTGTGAAAAGGGTATCGGAGTGGGCGCAGAAACTAAGAGGCCCCGGCTCCCGCCGGGGCCCCTCGACCAGCGCAGCGTCGTTCGCCTGCTACTGCACGGTCTCGCCGTGCAGCGCGAGGTCGAGGCCTTCGCGCTCGACGTCCGCGGTCACGCGCAGGCCGATGACCATGTCGACGACCCAGAGAATGATCAGGGTCACGATCACGTCGTAGACGAAGACGCAGCCGATGCCGATGGCCTGATAGATGACCTGCTCGGGATGGCCCTCGATCAGGCCGGGGGTGCCGCCATATTGCTCTATGGCGAATACGCCGGTGAGCAACGCGCCGGTTGCTCCGCCGACTGCGTGTACGCCGAACGTGTCGAGCGCGTCGTCATAGCCGAAGAAATGCTTGAGCCCGGTGCAGCCCCAGTAGCAGACGACGCCGGCGGCGATGCCGATGGCAAACGCTCCCATCGGGCCGACAAAGCCGGAGGCCGGGGTGATGGCGACGAGCCCGGCCACCGCGCCCGAGCAGATGCCGATGACGGTCGGCTTGCCGCGCAGGACCCATTCAACGATCATCCAGGTGAAGCCAGCGGTCGCGGTGGCGAGGTGCGTCACGCACATCGCCATGCCGGCCTGCATTCCGGCGCTCACAGCCGAACCGGCATTGAATCCGAACCAGCCGACCCACAGCAGCGAGGCGCCGATGAGCGTCAGCACCATGTTGTGCGCGGGAGCGGTATCCTTGCGCCTGCCGAGCATGAGGGCGGCCATCAGGCCGGCGGTGCCCGAATTGACGTGCACCACGGTGCCGCCGGCGAAATCAAGCACGTGGAATTTGGCGTCGGGGTTGGAGCTGTTGAAAATGCCGTCCGGTCCCCACACCCAATGCGCGATCGGCGAGTAGACGAAGATCGCCCACAAACCGATGAACCACAGCATCGCCGAAAATTTCATGCGCTCCGCAAACGAGCCCGCGATCAGGGCCGCGGTGATGATCGCGAACGTCAACTGGAACATCGCGTAGACGGTTTCGGGAATGGTCGGCGCCAGCGGATTGGGATTGCCGATGCCTTTCGCTATGTCGCTGAGGATGCCTTGTAGGAAGGCGCGGTCGAAGCCGCCGACGAACGGAGTGCCGGCGCGGAACGCGAGGCTGTAGGTGAAGAACAGCCAGAGAATGCTGATCAGACAAGTGATGGCGAAGCTCGTCATCACCGTATCGCCGACGTTCTTCTTGCGCACCATGCCGCCGTAGAAAAGCGCGAGGCCCGGGACGGTCATCATCAGCACGATGGCCATTGAGGTGAGCATCCACGCGGTGTCGCCGGAATTCGGCGTGCATTTTTCGAGGATGGGCGGTTTGGCGGTGCCGTCGCAGGCAGGTGGCGGCGCCTCGGCGGGCGCGGCTGCAGCGGGTGCCGCCGCCGGCGTCGCCGAACTCTGCGCGTAGGACGCGTGGAACGTCGGCAGGCTCAGCGCGATGGCGAGCAGAAGCGCTCCGGCGAGAGCGAGCAGCCCCGCACGCGAGAATTTCTTCGAGGTCATGGTTTCACTCCTGTGCGTGGAGATGGGGGTGCGGGTTGTCTAGAGCGCGGCGCCGTCGGTCTCGCCGGTACGGATGCGGACCGCTTGATCGAGAGGGAAGACGAAGATTTTGCCGTCGCCGATCTGCCCGGTTTTCGCCGCGGCGCTGATCGTCTCGATGACCTTGTCGACTTCATCGGAGGAGCAGGCGATTTCGAGTTTGATCTTCGGCAGGAAGCTCACGGCATATTCCGCTCCGCGATAGATTTCGGTGTGGCCCTTTTGCCGCCCATAACCCTTCACCTCGGTGACGGTCAGACCCTGAATGCCAATCTTGGTGAGCGCGTCGCGAACCTCGTCGAGCTTGAAGGGCTTGATAATGGCCATGACGATCTTCATTGGTTTCAATCTCCGTCGCTTCGATCGTGCGCTGCACCGATCGAGCAAACCCAAGCTAAGCGATGACCGCGAAGGAGCCCCCGTTCACGGCATGCGCTGTCAGAATCAAGCGCCGTGCCAGTCCGAGGAGCAGACGTTAATCCACTGGTAATCAATGCGATTTGGGCGCCGTCCGAGCACGGCGGCAGATTTACGCGGAATGATGACGAAGCTCCCGCTCAAACATCGGACAGAATGCATAAAATTTGGGCTACACAGACGCGACACGTCTCTATTGCAGGGCTTCGCCGTGCTGGGTGAGGTCCAGACCCTCCATCTCGCTCTGTTTGTCGACGCGCAGCGGGATGAACGCCGAGATCACTTTGAGCAGCACAAAAGTGGCGATTGCGGACCATGCCAGGGTGACCACGATTCCGTAGAGCTGAACCAGCACCTGGGAGCCATTTCCCTCGAGCAACCCGGCGGTATTGCCGACCGCACTTGCGGCAAACACGCCGGTGAGCAGCGTACCGGTCGCGCCGCCGACGCCGTGCACGCCGAAAACGTCGAGTGAATCGTCGTAGCCGCAAAGAAGCTTGAGCCTGGTGCAACTCCAAAAGCAGACCGCGCCGGCCACGACGCCGATGAGCGCTCCCTGCCATGGCAGTACGAAGCCGGACGCCGGCGTGATGGTGCCGAGGCCGGCCACGGCGCCGGAAATCATGCCGAGAACCGACGGTTTGGCCCGCGTCCACCATTCGAGCGCCATCCAGGTCAGGGCGCCCATCGACGCGGCGAGATGAGTGGCGACAATTGCGAACACGGCGCGCGAATCGGCGGCGAGCGCTGAGCCGCCGTTGAATCCGAACCAGCCGACCCACAGCAATCCGGTCCCGATCACCGCCAGCGACAGATCGTACGGGGCGAAATTATCGACGCCGTAGCCGCGCCGAGCGCCGAGCACGAAGGCGCCGACGAGCCCGGCGATGCCGGCATTGAGATGCACGACGCTGCCGCCGGCGAAATCGAGCATTCCGGCCGCGGCGAGAAAGCCGCCGCCCCAAACCCAATGCGCAATCGGGACGTAGACCACGATCAGCCAGAGCGCGGCGAACCACAGGAAGGCCGAAAAGCGCATGCGATCCGCGACCGAGCCGGCGACGAGCGCTACCGTGATCACTGCAAACGTCATCTGAAAGAGCATGAACAGCGCTTCCGGAATCGTCTTTGCAAAGGGACTGATCACGTCCACGCCCAGGCCGTTGAGCAGCAGGCGGTCGAGCGAGCCGAGGAGCGGCGCCTCGCCGCCGAACGCCAGCGTATAGCCGAGCGCCGCCCACAGAATCGAGCATAGCGCCGTCGCAGCGAGACTTTGCGCCATGGTCGCAAGCACGTTCTTCTTGCGCACCATGCCGGCATAAAACAGCGCCAGGCCCGGCATGGTCATCATCAGGACGAGGGCGGTCGCCGCGATCATCCACGCCGTGTCGGCCGGATCAATGCCAGTCCCGGATCGCGCCATGGCCGGCGTATCGCCGAGCGCCGTCACTGCGCCGGCAACGATCAAAGCGCGAGCGATCGATGTCACTCTCATTTTCGTCCCCCCGAACTTCGGATGCTCAGATTGCGTCTGCGTCGGTTTCGCCGGTGCGGATGCGCATGGCGTGTTCGATCGGCGCGACGAAAATCTTGCCGTCGCCGATCTGCCCGGTCTTGGCGGCCGTACCGATCGCCTCAACGACCCGGTCGGCCTGATCGGCTGCGGCGACGACCTCGATGCGGATCTTCGGCAGAAAACTCACCGCGTATTCGGCGCCGCGATAGATCTCGGTATGCCCTTTCTGCCGGCCATAGCCCTTCACTTCCGTAATGGTCATGCCGTGAACGCCGATGGCGTTGAGGGCGTCGCGCACCTCGTCCAGTTTGAATGGCTTGATGATGGCGATGACGAGTTTCATGGATACGGTTCCTGGCCTATCGGCAAAAGCGAATGCCCACAATATCGGCATCGCAGCCAGGAATTAAGCAATTTATTTGCTGAGATAACAGGAGCCGAATTGCGTCCTATGCCGGTTTGGGACGCCGCAGCCGCAGCAGGCCCTCCTGCGCGACCGAAGCAACCAAAATCCCGGCGTCAGTAAATATCAGGCCGCGGGCGAATCCGCGCGAGCCGACAAGGCTCGGACTGTCCTGGACGTAAAGCAGCCACTCGTCGGCGCGGAAGGGACGGTGGAACCACAGCGCGTGGTCGAGGCTCGCCGCCATGATCTCCTCGCTGAACATGTTGATCCCGTGCGGGATCAGCGCGGCGCCGAGCAAGGTCATGTCAGAGGCGTAGGCGAGCACGCATTGGTGGATCGCCGGCTCGTCGGGAAGCTGGCCGGTCGCGCGAATCCACACGTGGAACTGGTCGCCTTCGACCTTCTCGCCGAGATAGCGGCCGTATTCGACCGCCCTCATCTCGATCGGCCGCTCGCGCTGGTAATAGCGACGCACCGGATCCGGCAATTTCGGCAAAATGCTCTTCCTGATCTCGGCCTCGCTCGGCAGCGTGTCGGGCTTCGGCACCTCTGGCATCGGGAATTGATGCGTCAGTCCTTGTTCGGCGCCGTGAAACGATACCGACATGGAGAAGATGGCGTGGCCGTGCTGGATGGCGACCACGCGCCGCGTGGTGAAGCTCCTGCCGTCGCGGATGCGGTCGACCTCGTAGATGATCGGCACCTTGGGATCACCGCCGAGGAGGAAATAGGCGTGCAGCGAATGCGGCGGCCGCTGCGCGACCTCCTCGACCGTGCGGCAGGCCGCCATCAGGGCCTGGCCGATCACCTGCCCGCCAAAGACGCGTTGCCAGCGCGATTGCGGCGAGAGGCCGCGGAAGAGGTTCACCTCAAGCGGCTCGAGATCGAGGATGGAGAGGAGTTCCTGGATGGCCGAAGACATGAATGAGTTCCATTCGGGCGTGCCGGTCGGAGCGACGGCGCGCCGACGGTCGAATTCGCACGATGACCGGACGATGCTATGCTGCCCGCTGGTTGGGGTCCAGGAACAGGATTTATGACCGACCGCGACGACCATATCGACGTGCTGATCGTGGGCGGCGGCTTTGCCGGCCTTACGTTGGCGATCGCGTTGCGGCAAGGGCTCGGCCCGTCATTCTCTATCACCGTCGCCGATCCGACGCTCGGGGCAAGCTATGCCGACGACGAGCGCGCCTCCGCGCTCGTTGCCGCCGCCCGGCGGCTGTTCGAGACGCTGGGCGTTTGGCAGAGCGTGGCCGATGAGACGCAGCCGATCCTCGACATGGTCATCACGGACAGCCGGCTCGATGACGCAGTGCGACCGGTCTTTCTCACCTTCGCCGGCGAAATCGAAGCGGGCGAGCCGTTCGCGCATATGATTGAGAACCGCCATCTGATCGCGGCGCTTGAAGCAAAGGCGAAGGACGTCGGGATCGATTTGCGACCGCGTGCGGTCACGCATTTTTCTCGATCCTCCGCGCAGCATCTCGGCGTCGAGCTTGCCAATGGCGCGACCATCTCCGCGCGGCTCCTCATCGCCGCCGACGGCGCGCGCTCGTCGATTCGCGAGGCCGCCGGCATCGCCACCAATGGCTGGAGCTACGGCCAGTCAGCGATCGTGACCAATGTCGGACACGAACGCGATCACGGCGGGCGCGCCGAGGAGCACTTTCTGCCGGCCGGCCCGTTTGCAATTCTGCCGCTCAAGGGCCGGCGATCGTCGATCGTCTGGACCGAGGCGACGCGAGAGGCACAGCGCATCGTGGCGCTGCCCGAGGCTGACTTTCACGGCGAGCTCGAGCGGCGCTTCAAGCTGCATCTCGGCGAGATCACGACCATCAGCGCGCGCCGCGTGCACCCGCTGGGATTCTTCGTCGCCCGCTCGTTCATCGCTGAGCGATTGGCGCTCGTCGGCGACGCCGCTCACGTCATCCACCCGATTGCGGGCCAAGGACTCAATATGGGGCTGAAGGACGTCGCCGCGCTCGCCGAGGCCGTTGTCGATGCAGTACGGCTCGGGCTCGATCCGGGCTCGGCCGACGTGCTGGAGCGGTACCAGCGCTGGCGGCGCTTCGACACAATGTCCATGGGCATCGCCACCGACGGCCTCAATCGCCTGTTTTCCAATCAATCCACCGTGTTGCGCCTTGTCCGCGATATCGGTCTCGGCGTCGTCGAGCGGCTGCCGAGCCTCAAGAGCCTGTTCATTCGCGAAGCGGCGGGACTCATCGGCGAGGTGCCGAAATTGCTGCGCGGCGAAACGCTGTAGTTAGATGCTTGCGGCACCGCGGCCGGGCTTGTCCCGACCGTTCACGTCTTTAGACTCGGCTTTCTTGCCAGACGTGAACGCCGGCACCGGCCGGGCATTGATGAGCACGCATTAGGGCCATGGCGTTCAACCACATCGCGGTCATCGGCGCCGGCGCCTGGGGCACCGCGCTCGCTTTGACTTGCGCACGCGCGGGGCGAAAGGTGACGCTGTGGGAGCATGATGCCGTCAATGCCGCGCACGTCACGAAAGAACGCGAAAGCCTGTTTTTGCCCGGCGTGCGCATCGACGACGACATCGCCATCGCCGGCGATCTCGCCGAAGCGGCGCGCGCCGAGGCGCTCCTTCTCGTCGTTCCGGCGCAATCCGTGCGCGCGGTGGCGAAGGCGCTGGCGCCTTTGCTTGCGGAACGCACGCCGGTCATCGTTTGCGCCAAGGGCATCGAACGCGGGACCAAGCGCTTCATGGGCGAGATCATCGCCGAATGCGCGCCGGCCGCGGAGCCGGCCATTCTTTCCGGACCGAGCTTTGCCGCCGACGTGGCGCGCGGGATGCCGACCGCGGTCACGCTCGCGGCGGGCGACGGTAAGCTCGCCGGCGAACTGGCGCGCGCGATCGGCTCGGCGAGCTTCCGCCTTTACCATTCCACCGATATGCGCGGCGTCGAGATCGGCGGCGCCGCCAAGAACGTGCTCGCCATCGCCACCGGGATCGTCACCGGCCGCGGCCTCGGCGCCAGCGCCGCGGCGGCGCTGACCACGCGCGGCTTTGCCGAACTCATGCGTTTTGGCAAAGCCTATGGCGCCAAGACGGAGACGATGACGGGCCTTTCCGGCCTCGGCGATCTCATTCTCACCTGCTCGAGCCCGCAGTCGCGCAACTTCACCTTCGGCGTCAATCTCGGCCGCGGCCAGCGGCCGGATGCGATCCACGCCGGCCTTGCCGAAGGAATCTTCACCGCGTCGGTGCTCGTTGACATGGCGCGCGAGCGCGCGGTCGACATGCCGATCTCGTCCGCCGTCGCCGCGGTGCTCGCGGAGAAGATGAGCATCGACGCCGCCATCGAGTCGCTGCTGTCGCGCCCGTTCAAGGCCGAGGCGTAAGCAACAAGAATTCACCCCGCCTGCATGCGCGGGAGAGCGAGACATTGCGGAGGATGATCATGGCGTACTGGCTGTTGAAGACCGAGCCGGAGGAGTTTTCCTGGGATGACCAGGTCAAGCGCGGCGCCAAGGGCGAGGCCTGGAGCGGCGTTCGCAATTTCACCGCGCGTCGGCATCTCAAGGAGATGAAGAAGGGCGAGAAGTTCTTGTTCTATCATACTGGCGACGAGAAGCAGGTGGTCGGCATCGGCGAAGTGGTGCGCGAGGCCTATCCCGACCCGACCGCCGCAAAGGGCGAGCCCTGGGTCGCCGTGACCACTGCCGCACTGGAGCCGCTGCCGAAGCCGGTGACGCTCGCCGCGATCAAGGCCGAGCCGAGACTGAGAGACATGGCGCTGGTGAAATACGCCCGTCTCTCGGTGCAGCCGGTGACCGCGGAGGAATGGAAGCTCGTCTGCCGGATGGGCGGCGTGAAGGCTTGACGCGCAAGCGCCTGCGGCTGCGCCATTTTCCGCACCCGCCCCCGGCCGCGTCGCGGCCGCGGTCGCTTCCCCGATCGGAGCAAACCGGCTCAGCCGGACGACGGCGAGGCTTGGCCTTGTCGCTCATCCGACCATCGTCGCATTATACCGCGCGGGAAACGCTGCTATTCAGACCGCGTCGGCCATGCCTGGAGGACGAGATGTCGGACAAGATTTACGAGATCCCCCCCGAGTGGAGGAAACGCGCCTACATCGACGAGGCCGAATACCAAAAAATGTACGAGCGCTCGCTCGCCGACCCCAACGGTTTCTGGGCGGAGCAGGCTAAGCGCATCCACTGGTACAAGCCGTTCACCAAGGTGAAGAACACCTCGTTCGACCGGCATCACGTGTCGATCAAATGGTTCGAGGACGGCACCACCAACGCCGCCTATAACTGCATCGACCGCCACCTGGCCAGGCGCGGCAATCAGACCGCCATCGTCTGGGAAGGCGACGATCCCAACGTTTCAAAGAAGATCACCTATCGCGAGCTGCACGACCACGTCTGCCGCTTCGCCAATGTGCTGCGCAACCGCAACGTCAAGAAGGGCGACCGCGTCACCATCTACCTGCCGATGATCCCCGAGGTGGCCTACGCCATCCTCGCCTGCGCGCGCATCGGCGCGATCCATTCCGTGGTGTTCGGCGGCTTCTCGCCGGATTCGCTCGCCGGCCGCATCGAGGACTGCAAGTCCAACGTCGTCATCACCGCCGACGAAGGTGTGCGCGGTGGCCGCAAGGTGCCGCTCAAGGCCAATGCCGACGCGGCGATCGACAAGGTCGGCGGCGTCGATCATGTCATCGTGGTCAGGCGCACCGGCGCGCCAGTCGATATGACTCCGGGCCGCGACGTCTGGTACGACGAGGCTGCGGCGATGGTGACCGCGGAATGCCCGTGCGCGGAGATGCACGCGGAGGACCCACTGTTCATCCTCTACACCTCGGGCTCGACCGGAAAGCCGAAGGGCGTGCTGCACACGACCGGCGGCTATCTGGTCTTCGTGGCGGTGACCCACCAGCTGATCTTCGACTATCACGACGGCGATATCTATTGGTGCACGGCCGACGTCGGCTGGGTCACGGGCCACAGCTACATCCTCTATGGCCCGCTGGCGAACGGCGCCACCACGATGATGTTCGAGGGCGTGCCGAACTATCCGTCGATGTCGCGCTTCTGGGAAGTAGTCGACAAGCACAAGGTCAACATCATCTACACTGCACCGACCGCCATCCGCGCCCTGATGCAGGCGGGCGACGCGCCGGTGAAGAAGACGTCGCGCGCCTCGCTGCGGCTGCTCGGCACCGTCGGCGAGCCGATCAACCCCGAAGCCTGGGAGTGGTATTACCGCGTGGTCGGCGACGGCCGCTGCCCGATCGTGGATACCTGGTGGCAGACCGAAACCGGCGGCATTCTCATCACGCCGCTGCCGGGCGCAACGCGGCTCAAACCCGGCTCGGCGACGCGGCCGTTCTTCGGCGTCATTCCCGAAATCGTCGATGCCACCGGCAAGGTGCTCGAAGGAGCGGCGACCGGCAATCTCTGCATCGCCGACGCCTGGCCGGGAATGATGCGCACGGTCTATGGCGATCACCAGCGCTTCGTCGATACCTATTTCACCGCCTATCCCGGAAAGTATTTCACCGGCGACGGCTGCCGGCGCGACGCCGACGGCTATTACTGGATCACCGGCCGCGTCGACGACGTGATCAACGTCGCCGGCCACCGCCTGGGCACCGCCGAGGTGGAATCGGCACTGGTGGCGCACCCGAAAGTCTCCGAGGCCGCCGTCGTCGGCTATCCACACGACATCAAGGGCCAGGGCATCTACGCCTATGTCACGCTGATGTCGGGCGAGCAGCCGAGCGAGGACCTGCGCAAGGAGCTCACCGGCTGGGTGCGCAAGGAGATCGGGCCGATCGCCTCGCCCGACCTCATCCAATTCGCGCCGAACCTGCCGAAGACGCGCTCGGGCAAGATCATGCGCCGTATCCTGCGCAAAATCGCCGAGGACGAATTCAGCAATCTCGGCGACACCTCGACGCTCGCCGACCCCGCCGTGGTCGATGACCTCGTCAACAACCGGCAGAACCGCAAGAGCGCGTAATTCACCAGACGGGCGTTGAGGGGCCGGGCCCATCGCCCCGCCTCAGGGAAAAATTTGTGAAAATTTTACCCTGTTGCACCCAGGACACTGCGCCAACCTACGCTTTCGATTAAGATGTCCTGCGCCCGATCGTGCCCCCGTACAGCCGTCGGCGGGCCGACCGGCATGATTCGATTGGGGATTTCACAATGCGAGGGAAAATTCTGCTTTCCGGCGTGCTCCTGGCCGTGCTCGGCTCATTGGCGCTCGCGCCGCGCCCGGCGCACGCGCATGGCGACACGGTGATGATGAAGGACGGTTATCTGCCCGGCACCATCGTGGTGAAGACGCATGAGCGCCGGCTCTACTACGTGCTCGGCGGCGGGCAGGCGATCCGCTATCCGGTCGGCGTCGGCCGCGCCGGCATGCAATGGTCGGGCACGTCGTTCATCAGCGGCATGTACCGACACCCGGCATGGTTAGCGCCGGAATCGATCAGGCGCGACTACCGCTCGGGCGCGAGCGTGATTCCGGGCGGCTCGCCGCATAATCCGATGGGCGTCGCAGCGATGACGCTTTCCGGCGGCGAGTACGCCATCCACGGCACCAACGCGCCGGGGACGATCGGCGGCTTCGTATCGCATGGCTGCATCCGCATGTTCAACGAGGACATCACCGACCTGTACAGTCGCGTCAGCGTCGGCACCCGGGTGGTGGTGCAATAGCCAGACAGCGCAACACGGACGGCTGAAGGCGCTCGGTGCGCATCCCATGCGCTGCCGCGCCCGTTGCGTCATTTGACTGAGCGCGCCACCGGCAGCACCGGATGTCTAGCGACTAAGCCGGCGCTAAAAATCCGACGTGAGGCCTTTGATCTCCCAGTCGCCATACCGCGTCGGCTCGAGGCCGCCGCGGCCTTGGATCTCCTTCGGGTGATCGACCGGCTTGCCGTCTCGTTCGGCGCGGCGTGCCGCTGCTTCCGCGAGCGCACGCCTGGCCGCGGGCGTCAACGGCCGGCCGGGCTCGCGCGCGCCAGCCGCCGCGGCATTATCGGCGGCCTTATCCGCACCGGTTTTCGGCGGCTTTTGATCGGTTGGCATCGCCTTTGACTTGGCGTAGCCGTGCCTCGGCTGCAAGGAGAAATTTGTCGATGAAGGCCGCGCGCAAGTCGACGGCTCGCCCGGGCCGCCGCGCCGAGACCGTGCCGGGTTTCGCGGCCCGGCGGCTCGCGGCCGATGTGCTTGACGGCGTGCTGCGCCGGCGCCGCGCGCTCGATGATGAGCTTGCCGCTGCCCCTGTCCAGGCCACGCTCGCCGGCTTTGCCGAGCGCGACCGCGCGTTCACCCGGGCGGTGATCGCGACCGTGCTGCGCCGGCTCGGCACGCTCCGCCATCTCATCAGTCTTTATCTCGATAGCGGACCGCCGAGGGACGCGCCGCGCGTCGAGACCGCACTCCTTGTCGGTGCGGCGCAGATTCTCTTTCTCGACGTGCCCGATCACGCCGCCGTCGATCTCGCGGTCCGGCTCGCGCAGGCCGACCGGCAGTCGGCGCGCTATGGCGGCCTTGTCAATGCCGTCCTGCGGCGTGTCGCGCGCGAAGGCGCCGCGCGGCTGGCAGAACTCGATTCCGCGGCTCTCGACACGCCTTCATGGCTGATGGCGCGCTGGATCGAGAATTACGGTGCGGCGACCGCCCACGCCATCGCCGCCGCCCACGGCCACGAGCCGGCGCTCGATCTGACCGTGAAGGGCGATGCGCAAGACTGGGCGGCGCGGCTTGGCGGTCGCGTATTGCCGACCGGATCGGTACGCGTGATCGCGCATGGCGCGGTCACCGCATTGCCAGGTTTTGCCGAGGGCGCCTGGTGGGTACAGGACGCCGCGGCGGCGTTGCCGGCGCGGCTTCTCGGCGATGTCAGCGGGCTGTGCATCGCCGATCTCTGCGCGGCGCCGGGCGGCAAGACCGCGCAGCTTGCGGCCGCCGGCGCCCGCGTCGTTGCGGTCGACCGCGCGCCGGCGCGGCTCGATCGCCTGCGCGAAAATCTCGCGCGGCTGTCGCTGACGGCCGAACTCGTTTGCGCCGATGTCGCCGAGTGGACTGCCGATCCGTTCGATGCCGTCCTCCTCGACGCGCCCTGCTCCGCGACCGGCACGATCCGCCGCCACCCCGACATTCCCTGGCGCAAGAGCGCCGCCGACATCGCCGCGCTCGCGGCGCTGCAACGCCGGCTCATCGCGCGCGCGGCCGTTCTGACCAAGCCGGGCGGCACCCTCGTCTATTGCACCTGCTCGCTCGAGCCCGAGGAGTGCGAGGATGTGGTCGTCGATCTGCTTGCGCGCGAAACGGGCTTCCGCCGCCGCCCGATCACGCCGGCCGAGCTCCTCGGCCGCGGCGAGTTCATCACCAAGGACGGCGACCTCCGCACCCTGCCTTGCCATTTGCCCGGCTCCGATTCGCGCCTGGCCGGACTCGACGGCTTTTATGCTGCGCGCCTCGAAAAACGTAGCAGTCCGGCCTGAATAGCGGCCAATTGGCCGTCGGCGCGCCATTCCGTTATAGGTGGCGCCGGCGGGACGCCCGACGCCCCGCCGATGGAGGGGCGAGCGCGGCGATGGCGCGCGTTTCGGTCGCGGACCGCACGAGGCTGTCCTGGTTCATCCTGCGCGGCGGGCTGCGGCGCCTAGCCGGGCGGCTCAACGGCCATCCCCTGCTGCGCTGGCCGCTCATACCCCTGAAGGCCGACCGGCTGTTGATCGCACCGCAGGATTTGCGAACGGCTGATGCCACCCGTGCCAGCGAGATCTATTCCGGCCGCTTCGCCTTTGCCGGCAAAGTCGTGCTCTGCGACGGCCGCTCGGTGTTCGCGCTCGAGCCGCCGTCCGAGGAGTGGGGTGTGGAGCTTTTGGGTTTCGGCTGGCTGCGTCACCTGCGTGCCGCCGAATCCGGCATTACCCGCGCCAATGCGCGCGCGCTGATCGAAGAATGGATCACCTTTCAAGGCTCCTGGCATGCCCTCGCCTGGCGGCCCGATGTGCTGGCGCGACGCGTGATCTCCTGGCTCAGCCACTCGACTTTGATGCTCCAGGACGCCGACGTGCACTTCTACCGCCGTTTCCTGCGCAGCTTGATCCGCCAGATCCGATATCTGCGTCATACCGCAGGCGACGCCAGCGGCGTGGCGGGCATGCAGGCCGTCATCGCGCTGAGCTACGCAGCGCTCTGCATCGCCGGTCAGGCCCGCCGCATCACGTCGACGACCGAACGCCTGAGCCATGAGCTCGAACGCCAAATCCTTCCCGACGGCGGCCATCTTGGCCGTAATCCCGGATCGGTCATCGAGCTGCTGCTGGATTTCCTGCCGCTGCGCCAGGCGTTCGCGTCGCGCAACATCGCGCCGCCGCAGGCGCTGCTCAACGCCATCGACCGCATGATCCCGATGCTGCGTTTCTTCCGCCATTCCGAAGGGACCTTCGCGCATTTCAACGGGATGGGAGCAACCCCGGTCGACCTCTTGATGACGTTGCTCGCCTATGACGAGACCCGCGGCGCGCCGCTCTCGAACGCGGCGCATTCCGCCTATCAGCGCCTGGAAGCCGGCGGCGGCGTGCTCATCATGGACACCGGCCGTGCGCCGCCGATCGAGATGAGCCTCGAAGCCCATGCCGGCTGCCTGTCGTTCGAATTCTCCTCGCCGAAGCAGAGCCTGATCGTGGTCAATTGCGGCGTGCCGGCGACCTCGCGCGAGAACTGGCGGCCCCACGCACGCGCGACCGCCGCGCATTCGACCGTCACGTTCAACGCCAAGTCGTCGGCCCGTTTCGTCGAATCGACCGCGCTCCGCCGCCTGCTCGGCGGCGCGCCAATGCTCGGCGGGCCGAGCTACGTCTCGATGACGCGCGAAAGTCGCGCCGATGCCATCATGTTGCGCGCGGCGCATGACGGCTACGCCGATCGCTACGGCATCGTGCATGAGCGCACGCTCACCCTCGCCGCCGACGGCACCCGGCTCGAGGGCGAGGATTTGTTCCTGTCCGCCGACGGCGGCACGCAAGTGCGCACGACCCGCGACCGCTACGCCGTGCGTTTTCACCTGCACCCCTCGATCAAGGCCACGCGGCTCACCGACGGCCATGGCGTCATGCTGGTCGCAGCGAACAAGGAGGTATGGACCTTCAGCGCCTTCGAAGATCGCGTGGAGCTCGAGGACAGCGTCTATCTCGCCGGCACCGATGGCCCGCGCCGCACAATGCAGCTGGTCGTTTACGGCCATGCGCGCCGCGCGCCGCGCGTGGTCTGGAGTTTCCAGCAGACCAGCCCCACCGCCTTCCTGACGCTGACGCGCCGCGCGCGCGGCGAGCAGCCCGAGCTGCCGCTGTGATCGCTGTCCCGTCGTGCGGGTCCCGGCCTTGGCATCGGCGTCTTGGCGAAGGGCCGCAGAAAGACGTGGATGGCGGCGACAAGCGCGGGCATGACCCGGAAAAGGCCGTTGTTCCGCCTGTTCGTTGTGCTAGCTCCTAGCCCGCCATGACCGAGCATCTGCGCCGCGCTGCGCGCGCCCTCATCTCCGTCTCCGACAAGAGCGGAATCGTCGAATTCGCCCGCGCGCTCGCCGGCCACGGGATCGAGCTCGTCTCAACCGGCGGCACCCGCAAGGCGCTCGCCGACGCCGGCCTCGCCGTGCTCGATGTCTCCGATCTCACCGGCTTTCCGGAAATGATGGACGGCCGCGTCAAGACCCTGCATCCGGCGGTCCATGGCGGTCTCCTCGCGGTGCGCGACAATGCCGCTCATGCCGAGGCGATGCGGACGCACCGCATCCGTCCGATCGATGTTCTCGTCGTCAACCTCCATCCGTTCGAGGCGACCGTCGCGGGCGGCGCCGACTTCGCCACATGCATCGAGAATATCGATATCGGCGGTCCGGCCATGATCCGCGCCGCCGCCAAGAACCACGCCGATGTCGCCGTACTGGTCGACGCGAGAGATTATGCCGCGGTGCTCGACGAGCTTGCCCGGCATGGCGGGATGACCACGCTGGCGCTGCGCCGGCGCCTCGCCGCCAAGGCCTATGCGCGCACCGCCGCCTACGACGCGGCGATCGCCAACTGGTTCGCCAATGAGCTCGGCGAACTGGCGCCGGACTACCGCGCCTTCGGCGGCCGGCTCATCGAAGCATTGCGCTATGGCGAGAACCCGCACCAATCGGCGGCTTTCTATCGCACGCCCGATCTGCGCTTCGGCGTGTCGACGGCGCGACAGGCGCAGGGCAAACAGCTCTCCTACAACAATATCAACGACACCGACGCGGCCTATGAATGCGTCGCCGAGTTCGATCCCGCCCGGACCGCCGCCTGCGCCATCATCAAGCATGCCAATCCCTGCGGCGTCGCCGAAGGGGAAAATCTCACCGACGCGTATCGCAGGGCGCTCGCCTGCGATCCGGTATCGGCATTCGGCGGCATCGTCGCGCTCAACCGCACGCTCGACGCCGAGGCCGCGCGCGTCATCACCGAAATTTTTACCGAGGTCATCATCGCGCCGGACGCGACCGAGGAGGCCATCGGCATCGTCGGCGCCAAGAAGAATCTGCGGCTGCTGCTGGCGGGCGGCCTGCCCGATCCGCGCGCGTCGGGCCTGACGGCGAAGACCGTCGCCGGCGGGTTACTCGTGCAGTCGCGCGACAATGCCGTGGTCGACGGCATGGAGCTGAAGCCGGTAACCAGGCGCGCGCCGAGCAACGCCGAATTGCGCGACCTGCGCTTCGCCTTTCGCGTCGCCAAGCATGTGAAATCGAACACGATCGTCTATGCCAAGGACTCGGCGACCGTTGGCATCGGTGCCGGCCAGATGAGCCGCGTCGATTCGGCACGCATCGCCGCGCGCAAGGCCGCCGACGCCGCCCAGGCGGCCGGCCTCAAGGAGCCGGCGACCCAAGGATCGGTGGTCGCCTCCGATGCGTTCTTCCCGTTCGCCGACGGGCTTCTCGTCGCCATCGAGGCCGGCGCCACCGCAGTGATCCAGCCCGGCGGCTCGGTGCGCGACGAGGAGGTGATCAAGGCCGCCGACGAGCATGGCATCGCCATGGTCTTCACCGGTACCCGGCATTTCCGGCATTAAAAAATTCAGCAGCGCCGCTCGCGATCGGTCATCAGAGGTGCAGGCGTAGCGAGCCGCGAAGGACGCCGGCCATAGTCGTTCGCGTCGCCGTGCATTCAGCGTGATGGAGGACGGATCACACCGAACTGGTGATCCATTGCTCGAGCTTCTGCTTGGGCGCGGCGCCGACCTGGCGGGAGGCGAGTTGGCCGTTCTTGAACAGCATCAGGGTCGGGATCGACATGATGCCGTACTTCGTCGTGGTCGCCGGGTTCTCGTCGACATTGAGCTTGACGATCTTCACCTTGCCGTTGAGCGAATTGGAGATTTCCTCGAGCGCCGGAGAAATCATCCGGCAGGGGCCGCACCACTCCGCCCAGAAGTCCACCACGACAGGGCTGCTCGCCTTGAGCACGTCCTGATCGAACGTCGCGTCAGTCACCTTGTCGACCATGGAAGACCTCTTTTCTTCGGGAAATTTCGCGAGGCGCCGAACCTATGAATGGCATCCCTGGCCGTCAAGGGAGCGTCCCCTGAGCGAGACGCGACCCAGGGTTTCAGCAAGTGCCGCCTCCAAGGCCGGGCCCGGAAGTTCCATGACCGCCGGACCGTCGGTGAAAACCAATGCCGCGCGAATCGTTTTTTCCGGGTAAAGGCGCGCGAGCACGGCGCGGTAGAGCGCAAGCTGGGCGACATAGGGGGGAGGGACTTCGGCGAGCCCGCGGGGGGCACTCCGATCGGTCTTGTAGTCGGCGATCAGGACGGCATCGGCGGTCACCGCCAAGCGATCCACCTGTCCGGACACCGCGACCGGCGCACCGCCGCAGCAAGCGATGCGGCCGACGATCGGCACCTCGGCACGGCTACCCACGGCAAAAACCTCGGCAAAGCCTGGATCGTCCAGGATGATGAGGACTTGCCGCGCTATCTCCGCCTGTTCGGCGGGTGAAAAATCGGCGGCGGCACCCTTGAGATATCGTTCGGCGGCATCCTTGCGGCCGACCGAGGGAATGTCGGGCAACGCCTGCATCAAGCGGTGGATGACGCGCCCGCGCAAAAGCGCCTTGCGGCGTGCGGCGGCGGAGGCCATCGCCGGCGCAAAAACCCGGCCGATTTCCTCCTCGAATGCCGAGGAAGGCGAGAGCGTTTGCTCGCGGGGCGCTTCGATGGGAGCCGGTTGCCGCAGCCAGAGCGGAATCTGACCATGGCCGCGCTCCGACGGGCCTGCTGCCGCCGCTGCAGGCGTCCTCGCCTCCATGGCCGCCTTGCGGTACCGGAAAACCTCCTCTTCGCCGTCATCTTCCGCGGCCAGGAATGGTTGCAGTGGCTCGCGCACGAGGTCGTACCAGCAGCCCTTCGGGCGCGCGCGCAAACCCTCGGCGCCGCAGACGATCAGCCGGTCGGCGGCGCGCGTCATGGCGACGTAAAGCAGGCGCCGGTATTCGTGCTCGGCTTCGGCGAGCGCCGCGGCGCGGGCCGTGGCGACCACCGGCACGTCATCATCCTTGCGGCCCGCCCAGATCATGGCGCCGCCGGCAAGCTCGAGGAGCCGCGGCGGCCGCGGACCCCAAGGCGGCGTCATCGTGTCGGCGAGGATCACGATCGGCGCTTCAAGTCCCTTGGCGCCGTGCACGGTCATGACCCGCACCTCATCGCGCGCCATCTCCATATCGCGCTTGACCTCGGCGCGCGCGGCGCGCAGCCAGGCGAGGAACCCTTGCAGGGAGGGCGTCTGCCGCCGCTCATAATCGAGCGCGAGACTAAGGAATTCGTCGAGCGCGTCGTTCGCCTCGGCGCCGAGCCGGGCGAGGAATTGCCGGCGCCCGCCGCCGGCGCCGAGGACGTGCGCGTAGAAGGCAAACAGCGTCGCGTGCCGCGCGGCTTGGGCAAGCTCGTCGAGGCGCGCGGCGGCAGCGGCGAATTTTTCCTGTTCGGCGGCCTTGCCGGCGAGCGCCGCGCGCAGCGACGAGCGGCCGCGATTCCACGCGATCGCAAACAAATCCTCCTCGGAGAAACCGAACAGCGGGCTGCGCAGCACCGTCGCCAGCGCCAGATCGTCTTCCGCCAACAGCAGCGCGTCGGCGAGCGCCATGAGGTCCATGACCGCGATGTGCTCGGTGAGCAGCAGACGGTCGGCGCCGGCAACCTCGACGTTCTCGTTCTTCAGCGCGCGGATGATCGCCTCGAATAGCGGCCCGCGCTGGCGCACCAGAACGAGCACGTCGCCGTAGCGCGCGGCGCGGCCATCGATGCCAACCGGCGTGCGATCGTTGACGATTCTGCGCACGGTGCGCGCGATCCGTTGCGCAAGCTTTACGCGCGGGCTGGTCTCGTTCACCGCATCGAACGGCGCATCCCAGGCTTCGATCTCGCCGCGCGCCTCCGGCTGCAGCGGCTCCCAGATTTCAACGACGCTCGGCGGCGCATCCGGCAGGGCTATATGCGGTGGAAAACCGCCACTGTCGGCGGTGACGCTCAGCGCGATCGCCGTCGCCTTGAAGACCTCATCCACGGCGCCGAGCACGCTGTCGCCGGAACGGAACGAGTGCTTGAACTCGCGGAAGACGAAATCCACTCCGCCGTCCTTGTGCGCGCGTTCGAAATAGCGCCGCATCAGCGCGAATTCCTTCGGCGCGGCATCTTGAAAGGAGAAGATCGACTGCTTCTCATCGCCGACCACGAAGATCGTGCGCCGCAAGTCTCGCGCGCCCTCGCCGGCGGTGAATTCCGCGGCGAGGCGGCGGATGATCTCCCACTGCTTGGCGCTGGTGTCCTGCGCCTCGTCGATCAGCACGTGATCGATGCCGAGGTCGAGCTTGTAATGGACCCAGGCCGCATCGACGTTGTCGAGCAGCAGCAAGGTCTTGTCGATGAGGTCGCCGTAATCGAGGAGGCCGCGGCGCTGTTTCTCGGCGCCATAACGTCTCAACACGGCATGGACGACGGTGAGGAGCGCCGCGCTGCGGTCGCGGCAAATGATGGCATTGCGCCGTTCGAGGAGGGCACAGACGCGCTCCTGTTCCGCGCACAGGCGTTCGAGGAGGTCCGCGTCCTTGATCGCCCTCGTCACGATGGATTTGCGCGGGCTGCCTTCCTCCGTACAGAATATTTCAAGATAGGTTTCGAGACGCGCCGAACCGGACAGCGCGGCAAGCCCGCTGAACCGCCGAGCCTGCTCGCAGTCGGCCTTCGCGCCATGCGCCAAGGCGGCGGCGAGCGTCGGCCAGTCCGACGGCGCGATCAGGGAGCCGACGAAAAACTCCTCTTCGATGCTGTCGCGGTCCTCGTCCGGATCGACGCCGAGCGCGCGCGCGAGCGCGGCGATCGCCTCGCCCACGCCGCCTTCGCGCATGACCCAGCGGCCGATGGCGTCACGGCGGCCGATCGCCTCGCGCACCACGTCGCGAAAGGTCTGATCGGCGGCCGTGGTCATGGCGATGCCGAGCGAGCGCGCGAGCGTGCCGTCGGGATTGGAAGCTCCTTCCAGCAGCACGTCGAGCGTCAATTGCTCGAGAAGCTGCGCCCGCGCCGTCTCGTCGAGCACGGCGAAGCGGGCGGCGACGTTCGCTTCGAACGGAAACTGATGCAGGAGCCGGGTGCAGAAGGCGTGGATGGTCTGCACCTTCAGGCCGCCGGGGGTCTCCAGAGCGCGCGCGAAGAGCCGCCGCGCCAGCGCCCGCCGTCGCACGTCCGGCGCCTTGCCCGACTGCTCGGCAATGGCGGCGTCGAGCGCGGCGGCATCGAGCGTGGTCCAGCGCGCGAGCGTGTCGAACACGCGCTTGGCCATATTGGCCGCCGCCGCCTTGGTGAAGGTGAGGCAAAGAATCTTTTCCGGCTGCACGCCGGCGAGCAGCAGATTGATGACCCGCTGTGCCAGCACATGCGTCTTGCCCGAGCCGGCATTGGCGGCGACCCACGCCGAAACACGCGGGTCGGAGACCTCGCCCTGCAGGCGCCGCACGTCGGCCGGAATGACGCTCGGCGATCTCATTCGCCGCTCCCAACGTCATCCTCGGCGCCGCCGGTCGCCGACCATTCCTTCACGCGCGCCAGATGATCGTAATCGCCGTAGCGCGCCTTCCACATCGGATGGACGAGCGAGCGATAGGGCTCGCCCTCGTCCTCGAAGCGCCGCGCGAGCGCGGCGAGTTTTTCCAGCGCCCGATCGGCCTGGCTGTCGGGTGTGCCTTCCTTGAATATGATTGTTTCCTGTTTGCCGGGAGGCTCGCCGCCCTTCAGCAGCACGTAGACGATGTCCGCGACCGCTGCGCCGGCCGGGATCGGCTTGAATCCGCCTTGGCGCAGCATCGCGGCCTCGAGCGTGAGCTGCGGCGCCAACCCCGTGCGCACCTGCTTCTCGGTGCGCGCCGAGCCGGTCTTATAGTCGATGACGACGTAGCGGCCGTCGGCATGGCGCTCGATGCGGTCGGCGACGCCGCGCAGCGCAAAGGTACGCTCGCCGAGCGGGAGCAAAATCTCGCCGCGGATCTCCGCGGCAATCGCGGCCAGCGCCGGCCGGCGCGCCAGCTCCCACGCAGCGAACCAGCGCGCGATGCGTTGGAATCGGGGCCACCAGAACGCGCGCGCCTCGGGAAAATCTTCGAGCGCGGCGAAGTGGCTCCGGCCGAGCGCGATGAGTTCGCCCACGGGATCAGCCGGCAAGGCGGCGGGAAAGCGCTGGGCGAACTCACTGATGACGGCATGAATGATGGTGCCGCGCTCGGCGGCGCCCGGCGGCACATCGACCGCATCGAGCGGCCGCAAGCGCAGGATGTGCTTGGCGTAGATCGTATAGGGGTCGCGCAGCCAGTGTTCGATGTCGGTCACCGACAGGCTCGTCGGCCGCGCCGCGCGTGGCGGTTTGGGCGCCGGCCGCGGCGCCGGAGCGACTCGGTCTGGTCGGTCAAGCGCGCGCCCCCAGGCGAGATACTTGTCGCCGCGAGCGAGAACCTCTGGCCAGCGCGCGCCGGCGATTGCAGCGAGGCGCTGGACGAAACGCGAGGGAGCCGTCGGCGCGCCGGCGAGCTTGGCGGCGCGGGTCAGTATCACCTCGCGCGCGCCGAGCAGTTGGGCAAAATCATGCGCAGAAAGGCCGATGCGACGCTCGGGCAGATCGAGGCCGAGCTTCTGGCGCATGGGGCGGCTGAGCCAGGCGTCGTTTTGACTCTCCGGCGGCCAGAGTCCCTCGACGAGCCCGCCAAGCACCATGCGGTCGCTTTCAGTGAGCCGCGCTTCGAGCGGCCCGAGGATGCGCAGGCGCAGGCCGGGTTGGGGCGGCCGGCGCACCACCCGGTCGGCAAGCGCGGCGGAAAAAAGCTCGACATAGTCGGACGGCGCGACGGCCACTCCGCCGGCGGCTTCGCTACTCGCGAGTTCATCGAGCGCCTCCGCGAGTCTGCTGCCGTCGGGGCCGAGGAACGCGGCGTCGCGCGACAGCGCCGCCACCACGTCACGATGCCGTGCGGCAATCTCGCTCAGCGGCCGCAAAGCGTTGCCCATGGTCTCGAGCGGAGCCAGCGCGCCCGCGAGCCGGGCGACGAGGTCGGCGGCGGCGGCAAGTTCGGTGTCGGTCAGGTTGGTGCGCGGATCACTAGGATGCAGGTCGACCGGCTCCTTGCGCCGGAATTTTGTCAGCTGCGCGCGAAACGCTGCGAGCGCCTGGACAAGACCGGCGGTCCCCGGGCGCGGACGTGGACCGCGCAGAATCGCGCGCTCCAGCGCGGCAGTGGCGTTTTCCGCGTACGTCGAGCCGAACCGCAGCAGCGGATGCTTGAGCAGGGCGAGCAGCGTCACCGGGGCAAGGCCGCCGAGCGCCGCCTCGGCCGCCAGCCGGGCAAAAATTCCGGCCGGCGTCTCGGCAAGCGCGTCGCCGCCGGAATCCTCCGCCTCGATGTTCCAGCGCGCAAGCGCGGCGAGGACGCGCCGCGCCAGCGCGCGGTCCGGCGTGACCAGCGCGGCGCTCTTCTTCTCCTCAACCGCTTCGCGAAGCGCAACCGCGACGGCCAGCGCTTCCTCCTCGGCATTGGCCGCCTCGATCATCGCAATCGTGCCGAGCGCAGTCTCGACGTCGGCTTCGAAAGCAGAATCGGTGGCGCGCTCCCGCCATGCCTCGGTTGCCGCCGCCGGGCGCAGCACCTCGGAGATCAGCCGCTCGCGGCCGCGCGACTCGGCCAAGGATTCGACGGCATCGCGCGTGACGCCGATGCGCGTGAGCAGCGCCTGCATCGCGAATTGCGGATGGGTCGGCACGGGCCCCTCCCCGATCATGCTCCACGCCTTATCATCGAGGTCGGTGTCGAGGCCCGGCAGCACTACCGCGCCGTGGGGCAGATGCGCGATCGTTGCGATCAGCCCGGCGGTGGCCGGGATCGATCCCGTGGAGCCCGCGGCGATCACCGGCCCGTCAGTCCGGCGCGCAAGCCGCGCGGCTTCCGCCTTGATCAGCGCGTCGCGGCGCGCGGCGGGTTCGATCAACCCGCGTTCGCGCAGCACATCGGGCCAGTTCTTCCGCGCGATCTGCAGGAACCTCAGCGTGAGCTGCCAATAGGGGTCGAGCGCTTCGGGCACGAGGCCGTCGAGCTCGTCCCACGGCACGCCGCGCGTGGTCATGTCGTCGATGAGCCGGGCGAGGTCATCGGCGAGCGCACAGGCGGCCGCCGCAGTCTGCGCAACGAGCGGAGCGCCGCTGTCGCCGCGCACCTCGCGCGCCGAAGCCCATTTCATGACGAGCTGCGTCAGCAGCAGACGCCGTTCAACGCCGCCGAGCGCCGGCGGCAGCGCCAGCGCGTCCTGCGCGATCGCTCCGGATGCCGCTTCCGCGAACGCGATCTCGTCTTCGTCGATATCGCCGATGGCGACAATGCGCGGCAGAATCGCCGCGTCGCATCCGAGCACGTCGAGGAATACGTCGCGCGCCAGCCGGCAGGCGCGCCGCGTCGGCAAATAGAGCGTGGCGGCGGCGAGCGCCAGCGGATCGGCGGCGGCAAAGCCGAGCTTGCCGCCGGTCAATCCGGCGATCAGCGTCGGCAGAAACGGCGCCGACGGCGGAATGGTGAAGACGCGAGGAGGCATATCGGATTCGCGATATAGCCGCCGAAATTATCTGATTCTATTGCGCGGCGGCGAGCGCCGCCTGCGCGGCGGCGACCGCCTCCGGCGTGCCGACATGCATCCAGACGCCTTCCAGGCGCAGCCCGAACAGGCGGTCCTTGCCGACGGCGCGGTCGAACAGGAGCGTCAGCGCAAAGGCGCCCGAGGGCGCGTCGGCAAACAGCGCCGGAGCGAGTATTGCGGCACCGGCATAGACAAACGGCACCACCTCGCGCTCGCCGCGCCGCCGCAGGCGGCCGTCGGGCAGCATGGCGAAATCGCCGCGGCCGGAATAGCCGATGCTGCCAGCCGTCGGCGCCAGCAACAGCAGCGCATCCATCGTTTCCGGATCAAATGCGTCTGCGAGCCGCGTAAGGTTCGGCTTGACCCCGTCGAGCCACACCGTGTCGGAATTGACCAGGAAGAACGGTGCGCCGCCCAGCTCCGCCAGCGCCTTGGCGATGCCGCCGCCGGTGCCGAGGAGCGCCCCGCGCTCGTCGGAGATGACGATCTGCGGCCGCTTGCGTGGGGCGAGATGATGCTCGAGCGCGTCGGCGAGATGATGCACGTTCACCACCGCACGCTCGACGCCGGCATCGGCGAGACGGTCAAGCGCGTAATCGATCAAACACTTGCCGCCGAGTTCGACCAGCGGCTTCGGGACCTGGCCGTTATAGGGGCGCATGCGCGTACCCAGGCCGGCCGCCAGCACGATCGCGCGCTTCGGTTTCATGGTTTCCCCGCCGCAGGCTCCGCCGTCACCCGATTCGTTTGATCATAACCTATCCCGCCGGCGGACATTGGCGGCATACCAGGCCTTGAGCGCGGCCAGCTCCGGATGCGCGAGCGACCGCTGCAAATAGTTCCATAGCCGCGGCATGTGGCGCAGATATTGCGGCTTGCCATCGCGCCGGTCGAGGCGGGCAAAAATGCCGAGAACCTTGGTCGCCCGCTGCGCCGTCAGCGTCGCGTAAAGCCGGGTGAAGGATCCCATGTCGAAATCGCTGTCCTCGGCGCGGCGGGCGCGCGCGTAGCGGCTCAACAGCTCGACCTCGAGCGACTCGGGGACGTCGACCCGTGCATCCTGCAGCAGCGAGGCAACGTCGTAGGCCGGAGGACCGATCAGCGCGTCCTGGAAATCGAGCACGCCGATGCGAGCGATATCTTCGCGCTCGGCAAGCCACAAAAGATTGGGCGAATGATAATCGCGCAGCACCCAGCTCGGCGGCGCCGCGATCGCCGGCGCCAGCGCCTCGCGCCAGAGCGCGACGAAATCCTCGCGCCCGCTCTGCGTCGCCGCGACGCCGACGCTTGGTAGATACCAGTCGAGCAGCAGTTCCGCCTCGATCAAGAACGCCTCCAGGTCGTAGCGCGGGAGCCGGTAGTCGAGGCCGGGCGCCACGCGCAGGATTTCAGGCAATGTCTGGCCGTGCAGCGCGGCCAAGAGATCGACGGCGACCTGGTAGCGCGCCTCGATCGGCGCCGGCGGATTGCCGGCGACGAGGCGCTCCTCGCCGAGATCCTCCATGATGATGAATCCGCGTTCGAGATCGGCGTGCAGGATGGTCGGCGCCGAGAGGTTGCGATCGCGCAGCGCCGCCGCGACCGCGACGTAGGGAACGATATCCTCGGCGAGGTGGGCGATGGCACTGTAGGGCTTGCCGTCGCGCACCGGCGGACCGTCGGGGTGCCGCGGCGCGTTCATCAGGACTGCGGTCTGCTCGTCGAGCCTTAGTCGCTCGAAGATTCGCGTCGAGGCATCGCCCTGCATGCGAACGCGCTGCGCGGCGCCGAAGCCCGTCTCGTCGAGGAAAGCGCGCACCTGCGCGATGCGCTCGGCACGCGGCGCGCAGGCGCCGTAGCCGACGATGCGCGCATTGCGGCCCTCGGCGCCGAGCTGCGTCGCCAGCGTGAAGGTGATGTCGAAACGATCGGGCGGCAGGAAACCGGCCGCCCGATCCGGCCACTCCACCAGCACGACGGTTTCATCGGCCAGGTCGTCGAAGCCCAGCTCGGCGAGCTCGGCGGCGCCTGAGAGCCGGTAGAAATCGGCGTGGACCAGGGGAAAGCGCGGCAACTCGTAAGCCTGGATCAACGTAAAACTGGGCGATGGCACCTCGATCGTGTCGTCGCCGGCGAGGTCGCGAATGAGCGCGCGCGCAAACGCCGTCTTGCCGGCGCCGAGATCGCCGGAAAGCGTCACCAGATCGCCCGGCTCGAGCGCGGCGGCAATATCGGTCGCCAAGCGGACCGTCGCCTGCTCGTTCGCTAACGTCACGGTGAAGCTCGCGCCACCGGCGGTGGTCGGAAACATGGCGGCGCCTCGCTTACGACTTCAAATCCACCGCACTAGGCCGCGGTCAGCTTGGCGGCCTCGCCGAGCGGGAAACTGCAGGTCACGGTCGTGCCCTCCCCGACGACGGAGCTGATCGAGACCGTACCACCGTGCAGCTCGACGAACGAGCGCACCAGAGAGAGGCCAATTCCCGTGCCGCGGTGATGCGAGCCGAGCGAATGGGTCTCGAACCAGTCGAATACCTTTTCCAGCACCTGGGGGGGAATGCCCGGCCCACGGTCGGTGACCGCGAAGACGACGGCGTCGGCGCGCCGTTCGGCGATAAGCGTCACGGGCGCGCCGGCCGGCGAGAAGCTGACGGCATTGGCGAGCAGGTTGAACAGGATCTGTCGGACGCGACGTTCGTCGGCGATGAAGGTACCGATGCCGGGCGGGGCGCGCAGGTCAAGCGCAAGGCCGGTGCCGACCAGCCGGTCCTGCACGCCCTCGGCGGCCGCCTCCATCGTCGCGCGGATGTCGACGGAGCCGAGATTGAGCTGCATGCGGCCGGCGTCGATGGTCGCGAGGTCGAGAATATTGTTGATGAGCGCAAGCAGCGTGTTGGTGGAGACGGTGATGTAGTCGAGATATTCGCGCTGCTTCGGCGCCAGCGGACCGGTCGACGGATCGCCAAGGAGGTGGACGAAGCCGATGATGTTGGTGAGCGGCGAGCGCAGCTCGTAGGACACGTGGTGGACGAAATCGATCTTGATCTTGTCGGCGTCCTCGAGCGCCTCGTTGCGTTCGCGCAGCGCGCGTTCGACATTGACCGAATCGGTGACGTCGTGGAACGTCGCCAGCGTGGCGCCGTCCGGCAGCGGCACCGTCGTGCAATCGACCACGCTGCCGTCGCGCCGTTCGAGTCGTCCTGAAGTCGCCTCGCGGCTGTCGATCGCGGTCACCACCTGGCGCAGCGCCCGCCAGGTCGGATCATCGCCGTGCAACGGCCGGCATAAGGCCGTAATCGTCTCGATATGCGGCCGATAGGATAACGCCTCCGGCGCAAGCCGCCACATGCGGGCGAAGGCGGCGTTATGGAGGCGCAGGCGGCCGTCGCTGGCGAACACGGCGACCCCCTCGGCCAAATTGTCGAGCGTTTCGCCTTGCACGCGGATCAGTTCCTCGAAGCGCCGCTCGAGGTCGAGCCGCTCGGTCACGTCGTTGAACACATAGGTGACGCCGCCGTCCGGATTGGGCGTGGTGACGACGCGCAGCGTGCGCCCGTCGGGCAGATGCCAGGTATGCTCGCTTGCCTCGATGGCGCGATAGGCTTCGTAAAGCTGCGCCTTCCATTGCTTGAAATCCTGCTCCTCGGGCAGCTTGCGCGCCGCGCGCAGCTTCTCGAGCACCGCCGCATCGGTCGGCCCCTGGTCAAGATAGAAGGCGTCGAGATCCCACAGCGCGCGGTAGGCGGCATTGTAGAACGTCAACTTCTGATCGGCATCGAATACGGCGACGCCGGTCGAAAGCCGATCGAGCGTACGGCGGTGCGCCTCGACCATGCGGGCGAGCACGCTGCGCATTGTTTCCGCTTCCGTGGCGTCGATGCCGAGGCCGGCGCTGCCGGTTGGGGTGGGAAAATCGAGCACGTCGAAGCTGCGCCGCGTCCCGGCGACGATCGCCGCAAGCCGTCCGGCATAGACGCCGCCGCCAGCGCGCGCGAGCGCAATGTTCTCGCGCGCCGCGCTATCCAGCAACTCCAAGCGCCCCTCGACGGCGTCGGCGGCATTTCCCGCTTCGACCGCTTGCGCATAGGCGGCATTGACAAAGCTCAGCCGTCCCGCCGCATCGCGCGTCCACACCGGCGACGGCAATTTTTCGATCAGCGCGTGCAGCGAGGCGACCTCGGCGACGAGCGCCTCATGGCGCCCGGCAAGATCCACGAGCTCGCGCTTGACCGCGCCGGTATCCTGCAGGCGCAACACCGCGCGCCCGGCTATGGCGCGGCCTTGCGCCTCGATCGAACCGCCGGCCAGAGTGGTCAGCGTCATCGCGAAGGCGTCGCCCCGCGCGCGCAACGCTTCGACCGCCTCCTCCATCGCGCGCGCCTTACCGGCATCGAGCCAACTGCCGAAAGCAAGCACGCGATGGGGTGCGGTGACGCCGACGATCGCCGGATCGCCCTCGATGTTGGGCTCATCCGCCGCCGCCGGCCAATCGACCAGCACCTGCGGTTCCGATTTGAGCAAGGCATTGGCGCGATCGAGGCCGGCGCGCAACGCTGCGATCTCTTCGTGCGCGGAAGCTTCCGAGCGCGCCAGCCGCGCCCGCGTCCGCATCAGCATGATCGCCGTGACGACGGCAAACAAAAGCAGCCCGGCGATCAGCGCGAGCGCCGCGATCTCATGGCGGTCGATGCTGCGCGTGGCGGCGAGCACGAATTCGTGCAGCGCCGGGGCCGGCTGTTCGGCGGCGCGCGCCGCCGTGGCCGCGACGATGCTCGTGGCTGCGAGAAATCCGCATCGCCACGGACAAATGAAGCCCCGGCTCGTCCGGATTGTCTCCGGCATGCCCCTTTGCCTCTGCTGGCTGCCACCGCCACCAAGCCAGCGGGTCGATCGCGGGCGTAGCCGCGAATCGTTCGACTTTACTCTCAACCGGATTCGCGCCGAAAGAGTCCAGACCGTGAACGGCAACATGGAACCCGACGGGCGCTGTCCGCGTGCGGCGTGTTCACTCACCGGGCGTGCAAATTTCCCCGCCGCGCTCCGATTTCTCGATACCTCTAATCGTTGCTGTCGGCGGTGTTCGAGCCGATTCCGGTGGAGCCGAGCCCGTCGCGGGCGCGGGCGGTCGCGTCGAGATCGCTCGCTTCGACCAGCTTGGCGCGCTGCACCGGCGCGGCGACCAGCTGGGCGACGCGCATGCCGCGCCGAACCACGAACGGCTCGGCGCCGTGATTGACCAGAATGACTTGCAGCTCTCCGCGGTAGTCGGCGTCGATCGTGCCGGGAGAGTTGAGCACGGTGACGCCATGACGCGCGGCAAGGCCCGAGCGCGGCCGGATCTGGCCCTCGGTGCCGCGCGGCAATGCAATGGCGACACCGGTCGGGATCATCGCCCGGGCGCCGGGCGCGAGTTCGACCGGTGCATCGGCCGGCACGGCGGCGAGGAGATCGAGGCCGGCGGCGAGCGCGCTGTGGTATTGCGGCAGCGGCAGGTCGGCGCCGTGCGGCAGCCGGACGATGCGTATCTCGATGCTCACCGCGCCCTGTCCCTCAGCGCTGCGGCGATCCGCTCTATGAGCATACAAGCGACCTTGTCCTTCGACTGCGGCGGCCAGGATTCGACGCCGCGTGCGGTGACCAAGTGAACCGTGTTCTCGTCGCCGCCCATGATGCCGGTCGCCGGGGAAACGTCATTGGCGAGGATCCAGTCGCAGCCCTTCTTCACCAGCTTCGCCTTGGCATTGGCGATGACGTGATCGGTCTCGGCGGCAAATCCGATGACCAGCTGCGGCCGGCCGGATTTGCGATGCGCGATCGTCGACAGAATATCGGGGTTCTCGACGAGTTCGAGCGTCGGGGCGCGGCCGGGCTGTTTCTTGATCTTGCTTTCGCTCATTCGCTGCGGACGCCAGTCGGCGACGGCCGCGGCGAACACGGCGACATCGGCCGGCAGCGCCTTCTCCACCGCCTCGAGCATTTGTCGCGCCGTTTCGACCCGCACCAGGCTGACGCCGGGCGGATCGGGCAGATTGACCGGACCGCTGACCAGCACCACCTCGGCGCCCGCCGCGGCCGCCGCTGCGGCGATGGCGTGGCCTTGTTTCCCCGACGAGCGGTTGGCGATGAACCGCACCGGGTCGATCGGCTCGCTCGTCGGCCCGGAGGTGACGAGCATGCGCTTGCCGGCAAGCGATCCCGCGCCCTGCAGGATCGCCGCCACCGCGGCGACGATTTCCATCGGCTCGGCCATGCGGCCGATGCCGGCTTCGCCGCGCTCGGCCATTTCCCCGGCATTGGGGCCGACCACGCGAACGCCGTCGGCTCGCAGCTGCTCGAGATTGCGCTGGGTCGCCTTGGCTGCCCACATGTGCGGATTCATCGCCGGGGCGATGAGGATCGGCTTGTCGGTCGCGAGCAGCACGGCGGCAGCGAGATCGTCGGCACGGCCGGCCGCCATCCTGGCGATCAGGTCGGCCGTCGCCGGCGCGACGACGACGAGGTCGGCATCGCGCGCCAGACGAATATGACCGACGTCGAACTCGCTGCGCGGGTCGAATAGATCGGTGTAGGCGCGCTCGCCGCAGAGCGCGCCGGCGGCGAGCGGCGTCACGAAATGCTGCGCGGCGCCGGTGAGAATGCAGCGCACGCGAGCCCCGCGGTCCTGCAAACGCCGGATGATGTCGAGCGACTTGTAGGCGGCGATGCCGCCGCCGATGACCAGGAGAACGCGACGCGTCTGCGCCGCGGCCGCGGGTGTCGTTCCTGCGGCGGGCTGCGCGAAGGGTTGCAAACGGTCGGGGGCTTCGTCGACCGCCTCTGCCGCGGCTTGCCGCAGGATGACGCGTATCTCGTCCTCCATGGAACGGCCGTGCCGTGCCGCGCGCAGACGCAGCAACCTTTTCAGCTTGTCGTCGAGCTGTCGGACGGTGAGGCTGGCCATCGGCCTTTCCTACGGAACACCATCATTGTCATAGTATGATAGCATTGCAATCAATGCAATCACCAGATCAGCAAGGCGATCCAGAGCAGCAGCAGGGCGATCGCCCACAACGCCGCCAGCGTCCGGCGATGGCGGCGCGCCTCGACCTGGTCGATTTCGGCGATAGTCTGCGGCGACAGGGTGAGGCCGCCGCGGGTGATTTCGTCGAGCTGATCGAGCACGCGGGCGCCGCGCGTCAGCAGGCCCGGTGCATTGCCGATGAAACGGCCGACCTCGGCGGCCCCGACCGCGGCGCCTTCGAGCCTGCCGGCGGGGCCGAGATGGCGCGCCATCCATTCGCGCACGACCGGGGCGGCGGTCGACCACATGTCGAGCTTGGGATCAAGCGAACGCGCCACGCCTTCGACCACCACCATCGTCTTCTGCAGCAGCAGCAGTTCCGGCCGCGTGCGCATGTCGAATATGCCGGTGACCTCGAACAACAGCATGAGCAGCCGCGCCATGGAAATCTCCTCGGCGGTGCGGCTGTGAATCGGCTCGCCGATGGCGCGGATCGCCTGGGCAAAGCTTTCGACCGAATGATAGGGCGGCACGTAGCCGGCCTCGAAATGCACTTCGGCGGCGCGGTGGTAATCGCGGGTGATGAACCCGTGCAGGATTTCGGCGAGGAACAGGCGTTCCTTGGCGCCGAGCCGGCCCATGATGCCGAAATCGACGGCGACCAGCCGGCCTTCATCATCGACGAACAGATTCCCCGGATGCATGTCGGCGTGAAAAAAGCCGTCGCGTAAGGCGTGGCGCAGAAACGTCTGAATCAGGGCGCGAGCGAGATCCGGCAGAGCGAAGCCCTTGGCTTGCAGGCGGGCCCGGTCGGACAATGGCGTCGCCTCGATCCATTCGAGCGTCAGCACCTCCTTGGTGGTGCGGTCCCAGTCGACGGCGGGGACACGGAAATCCGGATCGGCCTTGGTGTTGTCGGCCATTTCCGAGAGCGCCGAGGCTTCCATACGAAAATCCATTTCCAGCGCGACCGAGCGGCGCAACGTGTCGACGACCTCGGCGAGCCGCAGCCGCCGCGCCTCGGCGGAAAGGTTCTCGGCGTGACGGGCGGCGAAAGTGAAGGAGCGCAGGTCGATGTGGAAGCGGCGTTCGACGCCGGGTCGCAGCACCTTGACGGCGACGGGACGCCGCCCCGTTGCCGTCGCCACTTCGGCCCGATGCACCTGCGCGATCGAGGCGGCGGCGACCGGCGGACCGAAGCTCGCGAAGATCGAATCGACCGGCCGGCCGAACGAGGCGGCGACCGCCGCTTCGGCCTCCTGCTGCGGAAACGGCACCATATGGTCCTGCAGCCGCTCGAGATCGCGGGCAAGCGCCACGCCGACCACATCGGGCCGCGTCGCCAGGAATTGACCGAGCTTCACATAGCTTGGCCCAAGCCGCGACAGCGCCGCCGACAGGCGCGTCTCCGCCGCGCCGCTCGACGGCCGCTCGAGGAGACGCGCAAGCCGCAGCGCCGGACGCGCCGGCCCCGGCAGCATCGCCGGATCGAGGAGGCTGAAAACACCTTCGTGGGCGAGCACGAAGCCGGCGCGTGCCAGCCGAATGAGGTGCGCGGGAGCGGAAATCACAAACGCCAGCCGGAATGCAACGCCACGATGCCGCCGCTCATCGGTGCGAACGAAACGCGGGCAAAGCCGGCCGCGCGCAACATAGCAGCGAACGCCTGCGGGCTCGGGAAGCGGCGGATCGACTCCACCAGATAGCGATAGGAGTCGGCGTCGCCGACTACCACGCCGCCGAGCGCGGGAATGACGTTGAACGAATACAATTCGTAGAGCCGGTCGAGCCCGGGGACGTCGACGGCGGAGAATTCCAGGCAGAGGAAATGTCCGCCGATCCTGAGGACGCGAAACGCCTCGGCGAGCGCCCGCTCGATGCGCGGCACGTTGCGGATGCCGAACGCGATGGTGGCGGCATCAAAACTGCGGTCCTTAAACGGCAGCGCCTCGGCATTGGCTTCGGCGAACGTGACAACCTCGTCAAGCCCGCGCGCAGCCACACGCTCGCGACCGACAGCGAGCATGTCGGCATTGATGTCGCAAACCGTCACCCGCGTCCGCTCGCCCCCGGCGGCGACGACCCGCAACGCAACGTCGCCGGTCCCGCCGGCAATGTCGAGGAACGCGAACGGACGGCTCTTCGGCGGATTGACCGCCGTCGTCAAGGCGTCCTTCCAGGCGCGATGCAGCCCGAACGACATCAAATCGTTCATCAGGTCGTAACGGTGCGCCACGCTGCGGAATACGTCGTCGACGAGCGCCTGCTTCTCCGCGAGCGGCACCGCCCGTGAACCGAAATGCGCGGTTTCTGCCATCGCGGTTTCCTTTCCAGATCGGACCATAGCGCGGCGGGGAGAGAGACGCTATGTCTGGAAATTAGCCATGTTTGCGCCCGCGCGCTGGCCGGATTGAGCGATGCCCGAACTCCCCGAAGTCGAGACAGTGCGCCGCGGCCTCGCGCCGGCCATGAAGGGCGCGCGTTTCGCCGAGGTCGAGATTCATCGCGGCGATCTGCGCTGGCCGTTGGCGAAGGATTTCGCGCGGCGTCTCGAAGGCCAGACCGTCACCGGCGTCCGCCGCCGCGCGAAATATCTTCTCGTCGATCTTTCCTCGGGCGACGTGCTGGTCATCCATCTCGGCATGTCGGGCTCGTTCTACGTTTTTCACGCAGATCGCGGCGGGGCTCACGCCCGCGCGCCCGGCAATTACTATCGCGAGCGCACGCAGCATGTCGGCCACGACCACGTCGTCTTCCATATGTCCTCGGGCGCGATCGTAACCTTCAACGACCCGCGCCGCTTCGGGTCAATGAAGATCGTCGGCCGCGAACAGCTCGACGCAGAGCCGCCGCTCGACCGGCTCGGCCCCGAGCCGCTCGCCGACGCATTCGACGCCGCGGCACTGGCGCGCGCGTGCCAAGGCAAGAAGACGAGTCTCAAGGCGGCGCTGTCCGATCAGCGCGTGGTGGCCGGCCTCGGCAACATCTATGTCTGCGAGGCGCTCCACCGGGCGCGGCTGTCGCCCACGCGCATCGCCGCGACCATCGCCGGCAAATCCGGTGCGCCCACGGAACGCGCCGAGCGCCTGGTCGCGGCGATCAAGGCGGTGCTCAACGATGCGATCGCAGCCGGTGGCTCTTCGCTCCGCGATCACAAGCGCACGGACGGCGAGCTCGGCGCGTTCCAGCATCGCTTCCGCGTCTACGACCGCGAGGGCGAAAACTGCTCGACGCGGGGTTGCCGCGGCAAGATCAAGCGCATCGTGCAGAACGGCCGCTCGACGTTTTATTGCCCGGCCTGTCAGAAGTGAATTTCGACTTCTCGGATGAGGCGGCGACCTGGTCGGCAAGCGCCAAAATCGATTCCGTCGTCTCGCTCCATCGTAATTCGCGGAAACGTGCGGTTCTCTTCGCAGTTCAAACGCTTCGAGATATCTTGCTGGGAAATGGCGCCGCAAATTCCTTCAGCCGGCGGCGCTGCGCGCTGCGCGGGGTTTGTTGCAGGCCGCAGCGCAGACAGACGAACACCGGATCGCCGCAGCCGTCCGCCTTGCCGCGTTGATTGGCGACCGCGGGCGGGCGGAAACGCGCATTGACGGATGTCGCCGCCAGAGCCCGGTCGTGACAATTGGCGCACGCGTCATCGACGAAGATGTCAGGCTCCAGATCGCGAAAAAAATTCAAACGCCTGAGCACCAGGATCAGCAGATCGGCGGCGCTGGTGAGGATCTGCATGCGGGGAATTTTTGACGCGCCGCGGTTGCGATCGGCGAAATGAATCGGCACCTCGCGAAGCTCGACGCCGGCCTTTCGCAGGTAATAAATCAGCTGCACGCCGTAGCTGTAGCCCGCAGCATGGACGTGCCGCAGCGGCAGCCGACGCAGCGAATTGACATCGAATACGCGGAAGTATGTCGTCAGCTCCCGCAATCCGACATTCAATGCCCGTCGCGCGACAATATTGCCGATGCGGCTGACGACGTTGCGATAACCGCTGTAGTCGCTCGTTCCGCCGCGACAATATCTGGAACCGGTGACAAAGACGTTTTTTCCGTGCGCGCGCAAAAGCTCGGGAATTTTCTTCGGATCATGGGAAAAATCGGCGTCCATTGTGACCAGGGTTTCGTAACCCTCGCGCATCGCGTAGAACAGCGCATATTTGTGCGCGCTGCCGATCCCCAATTTCCGCGGGCGCATGACCGACCGAAGCCGGGGGTAGCGCTTGGCCTTTGCTTGGATGATCTCCCAGGTGCCGTCCGGCGAGTTGTCATCGACGACGAGGATGTCCGCGGCGGGAACGGCTTCAACGATCTGATCGATCAGCGGGCCAATATTCTGGCGTTCGTTATAGCAGGTGGTGAACACCAGCACTTTCGACTTGTCCGGCTCGCCGCCGACTGGTCGCTCTTCAGGCATGGCCTCAGTCTCTGCCGGTTCTGCATTGCCGGTATCGGTTCCCCGCAACGCCCGGGGGATCGCGGCAAATCATATCCGCGGCGACGCAATTTGCCAGTGGTGCGGAGCGCGGCACCGTTCCGGCCGGGCGCGAGCGCGAAAGCGGTCATTGCATCGCGCCAGCGAAAACAATTATGTTACCGACAGAGACCGCGACGTTCCCGTCCAACCAGTTCGCTAAGCTCCATGGCCAAGACCGCGTTGGTGTCCGGGATTACCGGGCAAGACGGTGCATATCTTGCGAAGTTTCTTCTCGACAAGGGCTATCGCGTCGTCGGCGCAATCCGCCGCAGTGCTTCGGCAAACCTTGCTCGCCTCAAATATCTTAAGATCGATCGCGACGTCGAGTTCGTCGAATGCGAACTTTTGGAACTGTCGAACGTCGTCAAAGTGATCGAACATTGCCGCCCGGACGAGCTTTACAATCTCGCCGGCCAAAGCTTCGTCGAATCGTCCTTCCGAATTCCGATCTACACGATCGAGGTCGACGGTGTCGCGGTGGTGCGGCTTCTCGAAGCCATTCGCGCGGTGAATCCTTCCATTCGCTTCTACCAGGCGTCGAGCTCGGAAATGTTCGGCAACGCGCAGACCGCGCCGCAGGACGAAACAACCCCCTTTCGCCCGCGCAGCCCGTACGGGGTCGGCAAGCTTCTCGGACATTCGATAGCGGTCAATTACCGCGAGAGCTATGGGCAGCACTGCGTCTGCGGCATCCTCTTCAATCACGAATCGCCGTTGCGCGGACGCGATTTTGTCACCCGCCGGATTACGCTCGGCCTGGCCGGCGTGAAGCACGGACAGCGTCAGTTCGTTTCGCTTGGGAATCTCGATGCCCAGCGCGATTGGGGATTCGCCGCGGACTATGTCGAGGGCATGTGGCGGATGGTTCAGCAGGACACTCCCGACGATTACGTGCTGGCGACGGGAAAAACGACATCGGTGCGCGCCTTCGCCGCGATGGCCGGAAAATTCCTTGGCTTCGACCTCGAATGGTCGGGCTCCGGTGCCGATGAAATCGGCATCGATCGACGGTCGGGCAAGACGATCGTCAGGGTCGACAAGGAGCTTTACCGGCCCGCCGACATCAACACCCTGGTCGGATCGCCGAAAAAAGCCCTGAGCAAGCTTGGTTGGAAGCACAGGATCGATGTCGATGAGCTCGCTGCGATGATGGCGGAGGCCGACGATCGCCGCGTGCGCGCGGACGCGGATTTCATTTAGGCAGCATGTTAAAGTGGAAAGCGCCCGAAAAGATCATGCTCCACCAAAGAAACCCGGAGCGCAATCGATTCAAGCCGAAGCGTCCGCCCTGGCTGCGCCCGCGGTCGGGTAAATTCGCTTTTGGCGGCGCGCCGCCATAGTAGGAGGTGAGCCGGGAGAGGCGCCATGAGCTACGAGACCGTCATCGTTGAGACCCGCGGCAAGGTCGGATTAATCCGACTCAATCGGCCGCAGGCGCTCAACGCGCTCAACAGCGCGCTCATTCGCGAGCTGAACGCGGCCGTGGACGCATTCGAGGCCGCCGCCGATATCGGCTGCATGGTGATCACCGGCTGGGAAAAGGCGTTCGCCGCCGGCGCCGACATCAAGGAGATGGCGGACAAGACATTCGCCGCGTCCTTCCTCGGCGACCTTTTCGCGACCGCGCAGCGCGTCGCGGATGCGCGCAAGCCGGTCATCGCCGCGGTCGCCGGCTTCGCGCTGGGCGGCGGTTGCGAGCTCGCCATGCAATGCGACCTGATCATCGCCGCCGACAACGCCAGATTCGGTCAACCGGAGATCAAGCTCGGCGTTATCCCCGCCATCGGCGGCACGCAACGCCTCACTCGCGCGGTCGGCAAGGCGAAGGCGATGGACATGATCCTGACTGGGCGCATGATGGACGCCGCCGAGGCCGAGCGCGCCGGCCTGGTGGCGCGGGTCGTGCCGCTGGCAAGCCTGGTCGAGGAAGCCGTCAAGGTCGCTGAAACGATCGCATCGATGTCGCTGCCGTCGGTACTGGCGGCGAAGGAAGCCGTCAATCGCGCGTTCGAGAGCTCGCTCGCCGAGGGCGTGCTTTTCGAACGGCGGGTGTTTCATTCCCTGTTCGCCACGGCCGACCAGAAGGAGGGGATGGCGGCATTCATCGCCAAACGGCCGGCAAAGTTCGAGAACAAGTAATCACCTCCTCACGCAGATCACGCGCAGCACGGATTGATCGATCGCGGCGGGATCGCCGGCCGAAGCGGCCGGCGTGATGCCTTGGGCTTGCAGGAAGGCGCGGACGGCGTCAGCCGGGATGAGCGCGGCCCGCAACGCGGCTGCACCCGCACCGGCGACGACGGGCGACTGCAAATCCACCATGCCGGCGAAGCGGCCTTGAGCGTCGAGCGCCGCCGCTCCGGAAAAGCCGGGCCTGGGCGCCGGCCGGATGCCTTGGGCGGTGAGGCGTCCAGCGGCCCGCGTCACCGCCGCGTCGCCGGCTTGGGTGAGCGGATCGGCAATGCCGACGAGCGCGAGTTCGTCGCTTGTGCTGGTCTCGCCGGCGAGTGCCGCGGAGACGAGGTTGCGCGCGCCATAGAGGCGGATGAGTGCCAGATCGTTGATCTTGTCGGCGGCGACGCGCTCGGCATGGCCGAAGCCCGGCACGGTGATCGACTGGCATCCGTCGGTGGCCTGGGCGGACGCGATCAGATCGCCGCGGGCGCCAACCACGATCGCGGTGCCGTATTCGACCGACCGCCGCAACCCCCGCGGCGGGCCGGCATCGGCGTTGGGGAATCCCTCGAAGCCGTTCGCCGTCGCGACCGCGACCGGCGCCATGATGCCTTCGGTGGCCTGGTCGTAAAGGATGGTAATGCCGCGCAATTCGCTGCCGCTCGCTTGGGCGCGGACGACAAAATTCTTCAGCCCTTGAACGCCGGAGATGACGAAGGAATCCGGCTTGAGCACGCTCGCCGCGACGCGACGCTTCGCGGTTTTCTTCTCTTCCTCGAACAGCGCCGGCAACGCCGCCTCGCTGTAGCGGAAGGTCTCGATCTGGATTTGGCCCTGCGCCGAGGTCCAGCGACCGCCGGTGCGCGAGGAACCAACGCGCGGCACGAGCTTTTCCGGCAAGCCGAGGCGCGCGCCGGTCGTCGGATCCTCGGTCAGCCGCCAGCCGACGGCATCCTCCGGCGCCTTCGCCGCCGCCGCCAGCGCATCGCGCTCCGATGGGTCGAGAATGCCGGTTGCCCTGCCATGATTGCGTGTCTGGAACGCCTTGATGGCGGCGATCGTCGTTTCATCGAAATCTCCGCCGGCGGCGCCTTCGTAGTCGCCGATGAAGGCGAGATCGGCCTGGATGGCGAGCCGTTCGGCTTGCGGCATGGCGGCATAGCTGTTCGCCACCGCTGCCGACGGGTGTCCGCGCGTTGCGCCCGACGCTCGCTGCTGTTTGGCCGGCCTCTGCGCAACGCGATGGGCGGCCGCAATCGGCTTAGCCAAGGCGCAATCGCGAGCGAATGGCGGCGAGGCCGCCATTGTGAGGCCGGCCATGACGGCCACGACCCTCATGCCCATCCTCGTGCCCATGACCGCACCCGCAGCTGCCGGCCAAGCGTAATGGTGGTCCGGCGTTTCGTTCAAGCTTATGTTCTCTTTATGCTGACCGCCGACGAACTCGAGCGCTATGCGCGCCATATCGTCCTGCCCGAGGTGGGCGGGCCGGGACAGGCGGCGCTCGGCCGCGCCCGTGTCCTCGTGATCGGCGCTGGCGGGCTCGGGGCGCCGGTGCTCCTCTACCTCGCCGCCGCGGGGGTCGGCACGCTCGGCGTCATCGACGACGACGTGGTTTCGCTCTCGAACCTGCAGCGGCAGGTGATCCATGCCACGGCGGAGGTGGGCATGCCCAAGGTCGACAGCGCCGCCGCCGTGATCCGCCGGCTCAACCCCCACGTCGCCGTCGAACGGCACGGCGCCCGACTCGCGGCGGCGAACGCGCTTGACCTCGTCGGCCGCTACGACATCGTTGCCGACGGCTCCGACAATTTCGCCACCCGCTATCTCGTCTCCGATGCCTGTTTTTTCGCCCGCAGGCCGCTGGTGACGGCGGCGCTCGGCGCCTTCGACGGCACGCTCACCACGATCCGCGCACATGAGCGCGGCACCGACGGCAAGCCCAACCCGACCTATCGCTGCCTCTTTCCCGAGCCGCCGCCGCCCGGCACCGTGCCGCCTTGCGCCGAGGCCGGGATCCTCGGCGCGCTCGCCGGCGTGATCGGCTCGATGGCGGCATTGGAAGTGATCCGCGAAATCGTCGGCTTCGGCGAAGGGTTGGTCGGCCGTTTGGTCATGTTCGACGCGCGCGCGATGCGCTTCGAGACCTTGCGCTATTCCTGGGATCCGGCGAACCCGCTTTCCGGCGAGCACCCGACGATCCGCGATCTGTCGGCGCACGCGTGAGGCATGCCGGATTCACCTTCTCCGGCTTAAGAGAAGGCGACCATGGCTGCGCTCGCAAATTTATTTGCTCCACGTCGCCATGATGGTCGAGCCCCTGAGCACCGACCATTGATTCTCACCGGCGCTGACGACCGTGAAGCAATTATCCTTTGCGCCTTTCCAGGCGGTGCAGAAGCCGTCCTTGGAAAGTTTCCAGGTCCCTTCGCCTTTGCTTCCCGGACCGATCGGCACGCGTTTCATCTTGCCGTCCGCCGAGAACGTCATCTTGAATCTGACGTTCGACGGCGTCGACGCGGTGAAGGGCTGGCCGTTGAAAAACGTCGCCTGAATCTCGCTCGGCGAAAGCTTGGCGCCCGGCGCGGCAAAGGCGGGCGCAATGAGGAGAATACTCAAGGCGCCGCCCGTCATGACCCTGGCGATATTTGCACGCATCGTGAATCCCCAGCACCTGATTTACACCGGCAGACGTTCCCTCATCTGCTCTGCCCATGGTACACGCTGTTCGGACGCATGTCGGTGGCGAAAGCCATGCGGTTCGACATGGCGAAGAAGCTGGCGACGGCGCCGATGTCCCAGATGTCGCGGTCGCTGAAGCCGGCGCGGCGCAGGTGCTCGCGATCCTCCTCCTCTACCAGCCATGGCTCGGCGGCGAGCTTGACGGCGAAGTCGAGCATGGCACGCTCGCGCCGCGACAGCCGCGCCGCCCGATAATTCATCACCAGCAATTCGCCGAGAACGGGGTCGCCGGAAAGCTCGCGGACCGAGGCGCCGTGCGCCACCAGGCAGTAATAGCACCGGTTGTGCGCGGATACCGCGACCGCGATCATCTCGCGCTCGAGCTTGCTCAATCCCGAGGGCGCCAGCATCAGATCGTTGTACATGGCGACGAAGGCCGAAAGCTTGGCCATGTCGAAAGTATAGGCCTTGAGAACGTTCGGCACGAAGCCGAGTTTTTCCTCGCATTTGGCAAAATAGGCGGCCATTTCCGGGGAAAGAGGCGCCGGCGGCAGCTTGAGCGCGACGATATTGGTGTCATCGCCGGCCGACGCGGGGCTGCGCGGCTTCGCGCTGCGACCGGCCGGGACGGGTTTTCTGTTGTGCTTGGCCATGGCAATGCCTCCAGGCTGTCCTTTCTGTCATGCCGCCGTCGGCGGCGCTGGCTAGAGTGAGACCATCGAGGTTGCTGTAGCGGATGCGAGCGCCGCGCGTCTATTATCGCAGAGATTCACGCCCGGAGCCGAGAGGGAAAAATGGTCGTGCAGAACGTTCCCCGGACCGAGGATGAGGAAGCTAGCCTGGCGCTGATCGGCGCAGCCCTCTCATTGCTCGGACTCAAGCGTGACATCCCGCTGGATTTCCTCACCGAGCTGTTCGCCCTTGCGGTGCCCGAAGATCTCGAGCGTTACAGCCCGCACGAGATTGCCGCCATCGCCGAGAAATCCTGGTCGTTTCTCCTGGAGCGCAAGCCCGGCGCGCCGAAAATCCGCTTCGAGCCGGCGCCCTCGGATCGCGCCATAGCGGCGCTCGAAATCATCAACGACGACATGCCGTTCCTGGTCGACTCGGTCCTCAGCGAGCTCAACGAGCGGGGGCTCGGCATTCGCCTCGTCGTCCATCCGGTATTCACCATCGAGCGCGACGCCGCCGGCAAGCTCATCGCATTCAAAGGCGGCCGCAAGGGCGAAGGCTGCCGCGAGAGCTTTATTTATATCCACGTCGAAGGCATGCAGGATGCCGCTGAGCGGGCGGAAATCGTCCGCGCCGTCGCGGAAATTCTCGCCGACGTGCGCGTGTGCGTGCAGGATTGGCGACCGATGCTCGCACGCGCGCGCGAAGTTACCGAGGAATTGCGCGCCAATCCGCCGCCGCTGCCCGCCGACGAGATTGCCGAGGCGATCCAGTTTCTCCAATGGATAGCGGCCGACAATTTCACCCTGCTCGGCGCGCGCGACTACGCCTATACGGACAGCGAGCACGCGCTCGAGCCCAAGTTCGAGACCGGCCTCGGAGTGCTGCGCTCGCGCCAGACGCAGCTGCTGCGGCGCGGCGATCAGCTCGTGACCATCACGCCCGAAATCCGCGAGTTCCTCGAAGAGCCGAAGCTCTTGATCGTCACCAAGACGGCGGTGCGCTCGCGCGTGCACCGCCGCGTGCACATGGATTACATCGGGATCAAGCGCTTCGACCGCGAGGGCAGGCTGGTCGGCGAATGCCGGCTGTGCGGCCTGTTCACCTCGACCGCCTACACGCGCTCGACCCGCGCCATTCCCTATCTGCGGCGCAAGGTCGACAACATCATTCGCCGCGCCGGGTTCGACCCCGACGGCCATTCCGGCAAGGCGCTGGTCAATGTGCTCGAGACCTATCCGCGCGACGAATTGTTTCAGATCGACGAGGACACGCTCTATCAGTTCGCCCTCGTCGTGTTGCAGCTCGACGAACGTCCGCGCGTGCGCGTGCTGCCGCGGCGCGACCGCTTCGATCGCTTCGTCTCCGTCCTCGTCTATATTCCGCGCGAGCGCTACGACAGCCGGATCAGGGCGGCGATCGGCGACTACCTTGCCGCGACTTACAAGGGACGCGTGCGCGCCTTTCACCCATTCTTCCCGGAAGGTCCGCTGGTACGGGTGCATTTCATCCTCGGGCGCTACGAGGGCGAAACGCCGAAGGTCGATCGCGCCATTCTCGATCGCGCCGTCGAAGCCATCACACGCAGCTGGACCGACGGCCTGCAGGAGGCGCTCGCCGCGGCAGTAGAGCCGGGACACGCGCTGTTCGCCCGCTATCGCGATGCCTTTCCGGTCGACTACCGCGAGGTGTACGCGCCGACGGTGGCCGTCGCCGATATCGGCATGATCGAGGCACTGACACCCGAGCGGCCGCTTGGCGTGGAGTTCTACCGCGACGCCGGCGCCGCGGGCCCTGCGGGTGCCGGGCTCAAGGTTTTGAGCCATAGCCGCCCGATTCCGCTCTCCGAGCGCGTGCCGGTTTTGGAGAATATGGGCTTCCGCGTGGTCGACGAGCGCACCTACCACATCCGCCCGGTGGGCAGGGCGGAAGTCTGGTTACATGACATGACGCTCGACAGTTCCTGGGGTCAGTCCTTCGATCTCGACGCGCTCAAGGAACGGCTAGAGGCTTGCTTCCTCGCGGTCATGGTCGGGCGTGCGGAAAATGACGGCTACAACGCGCTGGTACTCGCGGCCGGCCTCGTTTGGCGCGACGTGGCGCTAATCCGCACATTGTCGCGCTTTCTCCGCCAAGTTCGCGTGCCCTACTCGCAGGATTACTTGTGGGCGACGCTGCGCAGGCACGCCGGGATTGCGACCGAGATCGTCACCCTGTTCCATACCCGGTTCGATCCGGATCTCGGCGTGCCGTCGGACGAACGCACGGCGCGCGAGAGCTTCATCGCCGCTTCGATCGAAACCGCGCTGCAGGCGGTCGCAAGCCTCGACGAGGATCGCATCCTTCGCCGCTTCGTCAACGCGGTCCAGGCCGCCATCCGCACCAATTTTTATCAGGCCGAGCCTGGCGCCGATCCCAACGAGCTCATCGCCGTCAAGTTTGCCAGCCGCAGGCTCGACGACGTGCCGCTGCCGCGGCCGCTCTATGAGATCTTCGTCTATTCGCCGCGGGTCGAGGGCGTCCATCTGCGCTTCGGCAAGGTGGCGCGCGGCGGCATCCGCTGGTCCGACCGGCCGCAGGATTTCCGCACCGAAATTCTCGGTCTGGTCAAGGCGCAAAACGTCAAGAACGCGGTGATCGTGCCGGTCGGCGCCAAGGGCGGCTTCGTCCCCAAGCGCTTGCCGCAAGGCGGCGCACGCGAGACCATTCAGTCGGAGGGAACTGAGGCCTACAAGCTTTTTATCGCCACCCTGCTCGACCTCACCGACAATATCGGCAAAGGAACGATCGGCGTCGTTCCGCCGGCCGAAATGGTGCGCCACGACGGCGACGACCCCTATCTCGTCGTCGCCGCCGACAAGGGCACGGCGAGTTTCTCCGACATCGCCAACGACATCGCGATCAGACACGACTTCTGGCTCGGCGACGCCTTCGCCTCTGGCGGCTCGGCCGGTTACGACCACAAGAAGATGGGCATCACCGCCCGCGGCGCCTGGGAATCGGTCAAGCGCCATTTCCGCGAGATAGACGTCGACATCACCAGCACGCCGTTTACGGTCGTCGGCGTCGGCGACATGTCGGGCGACGTTTTCGGCAACGGCATGCTGCGCGAGGCCACGATCAAGCTCGTCGCCGCCTTCGACCACCGCGACATTTTCATCGACCCGGACCCCGATCCGGAGCGCACCTTTGGCGAACGCAAGCGGCTGTTCGCGCTGCCGCGATCGAGCTGGCAGGATTTCGACAGGGCGCTGATCTCCAAGGGTGGCGGCGTCTTTTCGCGAACCGCCAAGGAGATCCGTTTATCGGACGAGGCGCAGAAGCTGTTCGGCGTCGGCGAGCGCCTGACGCCGCAGGCGCTCATCCGCGCGATCCTCAAAGCGCCGGTCGACCTCATCTTCTTCGGCGGCATCGGCACCTATGTCCGCGCCGCTGACGAGAGCGACGAGGCGGTCGGCGATCGCGCCAATGACGCGATTCGCGTCGCCGGCGGCGATTTGCGCGCCAAGGTGATCGGGGAAGGCGCCAATCTGGGCATGACCCAGCGCGGCCGCATCGAAGCGGCTTTGCGCGGCGTGCGCCTCAACACCGACGCCATCGATAATTCGGCCGGCGTGAACACCTCCGACATGGAGGTCAACATCAAGATCGCGCTGAGCATTCCGTTGCGTGACGGACGGCTGGCGATGACCGCCCGCAACGCGCTGTTGGTCGAGATGACCGATGAAGTCGCCGCACTCGTGTTGCGCAACAACTACCTGCAGACGCTGGCGCTTTCGCTTGCCGCGCGGCGCGGCATGGACGATTTCGCCTTCGAGCAGCGGCTGATCCAGACGTTGGAGGGGCGCGGCGCGCTCGATCGCACCGTCGAATTTCTTGCTGACGACATGCAGCTTACCGAGCGCCGCCGGCGCTCGCAGCCGTTCACGCGGCCGGAACTCGCGGTCCTGCTCGCTTACGCCAAGCTCGCGCTCTACGACGAGCTGCTCGAATCCGCGGTGCCGGACGATCCCTATCTGGGCCGCGAGCTCGGCCGCTATTTCCCCAAGGCGATCGGGGCGCGTTTCCCCGACGCGCTCGAACATCATCGTTTGCGCCGCGAAATCATCGCCACCCAGCTCGCCAATTCGATGATCAATCGCGGCGGACCTTCGCTCATCGTGCGCATCGCCGACCAGACCGGCGCCGCAGCGGCCGCGATCGCCTCGGCGTTCGCCGCCGTCCGCGACAGCTACGGCATGACCGCGCTCAACACCGCGATCGACGGCCTCGACAAACGGGTTTCCGGCAAGCTGCAACTCGACCTCTATGCGGCGGTGCAGGATTTGCTGCTCGACCGCGTGGTCTGGTTCCTGCGCAATATCGATCTGTCGCGCGGCCTCGCGGACCTCGTGACCCATTATCGCGACGGCATCGCCGCAGTCGAAGCCGCCCTAGACGGTGCGCTGTCGCAGGATGTCCTGGGCGCGCGCGCGGCGCGAAGGCGAGAGCTTGCCGCAGCGGGCGTATCTGAGGAACTCGCCGGCCGTATCGCCAATCTCGCCCTGCTCTCGGCCGCACCCGATATCGTGCTGGTCGCCGACCGCACCGGCAGACCGGTCAGCGAGGTTGCCAGCACCTATTTCGCTGTCGGCGCCTTCTTCCGCCTCGACCGCATCGGTGCCGCCGCCGAGAACATCCCGATCGCCGATTATTTCGACCGGCTGGCACTCGATCGCGCGCGCGACGCCATCGGGGACGCCGAGCGCCGCCTCACTGCGGCCATGGTCGCGCACGCCGCGGGTGCAGCCGGCGCCGGCGCGGTCGAGGCCTGGATCGCTTCCCGTCAAGGCGAGGTCGAGCGTATCCGTCTGGCGATCCACGAAATCGCCAATTCCGGCATGACCTTGTCGAAACTGGCCGTGACCGCGAGCTTGCTCAGCGATCTGGTAAAGGGTTGACCTGTCCGCCGGACAGGCCGACATCCACAGGCTGCCACAAAAAAGAACCCCAAGCAGAGTACGCGCTTGGGGTCTACAGTTGTTGCCTCAACTTTAGGCTTATGACCGGGCGGCGGGGTGTCGGGGGATGGGGAGCCGCCCGGTGGCCTAATGCACAACACATAATTCAACGCCCTGAAGATGCAATGCGGATCACGCGTTAGTGTTATCGGCTGCGGCAAAACGCCCGCATCGGCGTGGAGCCCTAGGCATCCTTCCCGGTTGGGGAACCAAGGCGCGCACCGCGAGAGCGACCCAAGGCAACGGTGAGACTCGCGATCTTCATGGCTGTATCATGCGCGCTTGACTGCTGTGAGATCACGTTATGAACGCGATTCACGCGTTACAGCCGATCTACTCGATCGCCGGCTTCGTCGTCGGCATGCTGGTCGGGCTGACCGGGGTTGGCGGCGGCTCGCTGATGACGCCGCTCCTCATCTTGCTGTTCGGGATGCACCCGGCCGTCGCCGTCGGAACGGATCTTCTCTACGCCGCGGCGACGAAGACGGCCGGCAGCGTGGTGCACGGGTTCAACCGAACCATCGATTGGGGCGTGGTCAGGCGGCTGGCGACCGGCAGCGTTCCCATGACCGTGGTGACGATCGCCGCTTTGCGCGCCCTCGACATCAACAGCCCGGCGGCACGCGAACTCATCAATGGCGTGCTGACGCTTGCTCTGGTCATGACGGCCGTCACGCTGGTGTTTCGCGACAAGTTCGTCGCCCGCTATTCGAACCGCCTCAGCTTGCTGCCGCCGAAGCAGGTCGCGGTTCTCACCGTGGCGGTGGGCGCGATTCTTGGAACGATCGTGTCCATATCATCGGTCGGCGCCGGCGCTATCGGCGTCACTTCTCTCGTTTTGCTCTACCCGAAACTTCCGATGGCGCGAATTGTAGGCACTGACATCGCTCACGCGGTCCCGGTCACGCTTGCCGGCGGCATCGGGCACTGGCTGTTGGGCACGCTCGATTTGCCGGTCTTTGCCTCCCTGATTCTCGGATCGGTGCCGGGAATTCTGCTCGGCAGCTACGCCGCCGTGCGCATACCGGAGCGGGCACTTCGCATCGTGCTGGCGGGAGTGCTGGTGCTGGTGGCGACGAAGCTGTCCTTCGGCTTGTTTTCGCCCGCCTCGAACGTTGTGGCGGTGGAAACGATCACCCGCCATTGACGGCGTTGGATGGAGGGCGTTCGGCGTTGGCTATCGCGGCGGCAATCTGCATTCAATCCGGCGGGCTATTGCCCTCGGGCAGGCCGTAGCGATGCAAATCTCCGCCATGCGCGTCGAGCCATGCCTTGGCGCGTTCATGGTCGGGGCAGAGGCACTGCACCAGACGCCAGAATCGCGGCGAATGATTCATCTCGAGAAGGTGCGCCACTTCGTGCGCGGCGAGATAATTGAGCACCAGGCTCGGCGCGAGGATGAGTCGCCAGGAATACGACAGCACGCCGGTCGTCGAGCATGACCCCCAACGGCTCAACTGATCGCGCACCGCGACCCGCCTGACGGTCACGCCGAGATCGGCGGCAAACCGCCGACTTGCGGTTTCCAGTTCGCGTTTCGCCTCGCGCCGCAGGAAGTCGCCGATGCGCCGATCGATATGCGGCGTTTGACCGGCGACACAGAGCAGGCGCTCGCCGCTCGCGTCGGTCTCGGTCCACACCGTGCCGCGGACGCCGCGCCGGTGCGCGATTCGGTGCGGCACGCCGCGCAGCGGCACCACGACGCCGTGCAGGAACGGCGCAGCCTCCGGAAGCCTGCCGAGCCGGACCGCGATCCAGCCGCCGTGCTTCTGAGCGAACTCGCGCGCTTCCTTGAGCGTGCCGCGGGGTGGAATCGTGAGAATTACCTCGCGCGTCGCCGCTTGGATGCGCAGGGTGTAGCGGCGCGCCTGCCGATGCCGCCGCAACCGCACGAGATAGATCGACCGGTCGAACACGACCTCGATCGCCTGCGGTTCACTCGGACGGCGATAGAGCAACGCTCGCAGCGGCATGGCGGACGACCCCGATCCAACCCCGGATGGGATAGTGCCACATCCATCGCCCCGCGCAGCCTCTTTGATATCGTGTCGCGCCTACACAATATCTTGAGGTTTCCAATGTACCAACCACGCCAAATGTTGTTGATGATGCGGTGAATGTAGCTTCAGACTTTGGTTGGCGGCTGGATTACAATTTGACCGCGCGTGATCGCGAATAACTCATTTTTCTCAATGTATTAGTGCCATCTCCTGAAACGGAGGCCATTTTGCTCGGGAAATGCCGAATCGGCGCGGCTTGTCAGTCGATATGAGCCCGGCCAAAGCCGATGACTTTGGCCGGGCCTTCGCCGTGAACGATCGCCGGTCCGTCAGATGCGTGGCGCCTTCGAAGGCCAAAAAAACGCGCGCGGCCGGCGTGACCCATCGACAGAACAAAGTCGGCGATCCGCGGGGCGATTTCGGAGCGGAAGCGCGAGCCGTTGAACACCCCGTAATGTCCGACGCCGGGCTGCAACCAATGGGCCTGCCGTTCGGGCGGGATGTTGCAGCACAGCCGGTGCGCCGCCTCGGTCTGGCCGACGCCGGAAATATCGTCGTGCTCGCCTTCGACGGTGAGCAAGGCAATGCGCTTGATCCGGCTCGGATCGACCGGCCGGTCGCGGTGCCTCATCTGGCCTTTCGGCAGATCGTGCCGCACAAACACGGTCTCCACAGTCTGCAAATAGAACTCGGCGGCGAGGTCCATCACCGCCAGATATTCGTCGTAGAATTCCTTGTGCTTTTGCGCCGAGTCGCCGTCGCCGCGCACGAGATGCAAGAACAATTGCTTATGCGCCTCGATGTGCCGGTCGAGATTCATGCTGACGAAGCCGTTAAGCTGCAGGAAGCCCGGATAGACGTCGCGCATGAAGCCGGGATTGGGAAACGGCACCTTGGTGATCACATTGCGGCGGAACCAGTCAATCCCGCGCTTCTCGGCGAGCAGATTGACGGCGGTCGGATTGACCCTGGTGTCGATCGGTCCGCCCATGAGGACCAAGGAAATCGGCACGTAGGGATCATTGTCCGCCTCCATGATGGCGGCCGCGGCGAGCACCGGCACTGATGGCTGACACACCGCGACCACATGGGTGTCGCCGCGCAAGGCGTGCAGCATCGAGATCACGTAGTCGATGTAATCGTCGAGATCGAAGCGTCCTTCGGCCAAAGGCACCATGCGCGCATCAACCCAGTCGGTGAGGTAAACGTCATGGTTGGGCAGAAACGCCTCGACCGTCCCGCGCAGCAGTGTCGGGTAATGGCCAGACATCGGCGCGACAATGAGCAAGCGCGGCTGCGGGCGTTGCGGAGGCCGTTCGAACACCCGCTCGAAATGAATGAGCCGGCAGAATGGACGCTCCCAGGCCGTCGAAATGTGCACGGGAACCCGCTCGCCGCCGACCAGCGTCGAGGACAGCCGCCATTCGGGCCGTCCATAGCGGCGCGTCGAACGTTCGAATAACTCGCAGGCGGCGGCGACGGATTTGCCGAACGTGGTGAATGACAAGGGATTCACCGGGTTCCTGAAGAACAGTCGCGTGGCGTCCGCCAATGCCCGGGAGGGATTGAGCGCCGCGTGGCTCATCTCGTAGAACCAGTACAGCGGGGTCGACAGCAATAAGCCGTGGTCGCTCGGCACGGCGGGTGCACCGCCGAACTCCCCAATTGCCATGGATGATCCTTGCCCGGTGTGCTGCAGTGCAGCATCATGACTGTCATGTGTCATTGCGTCAAATATAAAAGCGAATTTTTCCCTGCTGGTTAAGTATAGGCGTCAATGCATTGCCGCCATGTGCAAAACACATATCGCCCATTCGGCGCCGTTCGGCGCCCTATTCCCCCGTCTGCATCAACGACCCCTGTCGGCGGGCACTGCGCAACAGCAGCAGGAACCCGAACGCCCCGGCGGCAAAGAACAGCGCGTTGAGCGCCAGCGCATCAAGCATGAGGTTCGGGCGGAAGCTGTGCTCGATCAGGAGCGCGCGCATCCCCTCGAAGACGTAGGTCGGCGGTAGCGCCCAGGCCACCGGCTGCAGCCAGACCGGCAGCGTCGCGACCGGATAGTAGACGCAGGTCAGCGGCATGAACAGGAACATGATCGACCAGGCGAGGTTCTCCGCGCCGAGGCCGTTGCGCAGCACCAGGCCGGAAACGAAAATCCCGACTGCCCAGCTTGTCAGCATCAGGTTGGTGAAGAACGCCACCAGCGCCAGGCCGAGACCGTAGAGGTTGAAGCCGAAGAAGACGAAGGCGAGCAGCGTAACCGGAACGACCCCGATCGAGAGCCGCACGATGCTCATGACCATCAGTGCGGTGATGAACTCGAACGGCCGCAGCGGGCTCATCATCAGATTGCCGATGTTGCGCGCCCACATTTCCTCGAGGAAGGAAACCGAAAAGCCGAGCTGGCCGCGGAACAGGATGTCCCACAACAGCACCGCGCCGATGAAAGTGCCGCCGGCACGCGCAAAGAAGCCGGCATTCTGCATGACGTAGTACTGGAGGAATCCCCAAGTGAACATCTGCACCATCGGCCAGTAGACGAGTTCGATCAGCCGCGGCCAGGACGAGCGCAGCAGGTACCAATAGCGCAGCATCATCGCCGCGACGCGGCGGAGCGAGAAGGCGAACGCGGCCTCGGCGTGCGTCGTCATTGCGCCGCCTCGCGCTGTTCGCCGCGACCGCGGGCGACGTCGAGGAATACTTCCTCGAGCGTCGGCCGGCCGTAGCGCGCAAGCAGCCGCGCCGGCGTGTCGTCGTCCTCGATGCGTCCCCGCTTCATGATGATGACGCGCTCGCACAGCCGTTCGACCTCGGTCATGTTGTGCGAGGCGAGCAGCACCGTGGCATGGCGGTCGCGACGATAGCGATCGAGACGGCCGCGCACCCAGTCGGCGGTGTCGGGGTCGAGCGAAGCGGTCGGCTCATCGAGCAGAAGAAGCTCCGGCGCGTTGATCAACGACTTTGCCAGCGAGACCCGCGTCTTCTGTCCGGCCGAAAGTTTCCCGGTCGGGCGGTCGAGCAGATCGGTCAGATCCAGGACTTCGCCGAGTTGTTCGATCCGATCGGCAAGGTCGGGAACACCATAGAGCATGCCGAACACGGTCAGATTTTGCCGGATAGTGAGCCGCATCGGCATGTCGACATACGGACTCTCGAAATTCATCCGCTGCAGGACCCGGTAGCGCTGGTGCGGCATCTCCGCCCCGAGCACGGTCACGCGGCCGGATGTCGGCGCGACGAGCCCCATGATCACGGCGATCGTGGTGGTCTTGCCGGCGCCGTTGCCGCCAAGCAGGCCGGTGATCGAGCCGGGTGCGATCGCGAACGAGACGCCGTCGACGGCCGTGACGTTCTTGTAGGTTTTGACGAGGCGGTCGACTTCTATGGCCGGGAAGGCAGGCATGATCCGCGCAGATGTGGCGCGTGCGGCTTGGAGAGGCAAGAGGAGAAGCTCGGCCTTCGCGGCCCGCGCGCGCTATGGCCCGTTATTGTCCGGGCCGTCGGTACGCGCGCGATCGGCCCGCAGCGCGTCCGGATGCGGCATGGCGATGACATTGTAGCCGGAATCGACGAAATGGATCTCGCCGGTGACGCCCGTCGAGAGATCGGAAAGAAGATAGAGCGCCGCGCCGCCCAGTTCATCGAGCGTCACGCCGCGGTGCAGCGGCGAATGCCGCTGCTGGAACGCGAACATCATGCGCGCATCGCCGATGCCAGCGCCGGCGAGCGTGCGGATCGGGCCCGCCGAGATGGCGTTGACGCGGATCGCGCGCGAGCCGAAATCGACCGCCAGGTAGCGCACCGACGCTTCCAGCGCCGCCTTGGCGGGGCCCATGGCGTTGTAGTTCGGCATGGCACGCTCGCCGCCATTATAGGTGAGCGTGAGCATCGCCCCGCCGTCCGGCATCAGCGCCGCGGCGCGGCGCGCCGCTTCGGTGAAGGCGAAGCACGAGATCAGCATGGTACGGAGAAAGTTCTCGCGCGTCGTGTCGGCGTAGCGGCCGGTCAGCTGCGCCTTGTCGGAGAAGGCGATGGCGTGCACGAGAAAATCGAGCGTCCCCCAGGCACGCGCGATCTCGGCGAAGACCTTGTCGACCGACGCGATATCCTCGACATCGCAGGGCAGCACCATCTCGGCCGCGACCGAGGCGGCCAGCGGCTTGACGCGCTTGCCGAGCGCGTCGCCCTGATAGGTAAAGGCGAGCTTGGCTTCATGCGCGGCGAGCGTCCTGGCGATGCCCCAGGCGATCGAGTGGTCGTTGGCAACCCCCATGATCAGGCCGCGCTTGCCGTGCATCAATCCTTGCATGCGTCGATTCCTATTTCGTCATGTCGGCCCAGCCAACAGGTCCGGCCCAGAATGCCAGGCCCGACGAAAAGCTCCGCGCCAGCCCGAAGGACGGAAAGGAGTCACGCATCCAGCCGTTTGAACACGACGGATGCGTTGGTGCCGCCGAAGCCGAACGAATTCGAGAGCACGCAGCCCAGACTCACGCCGTCGCGGCGCTCGCGCACGATCGGCATATCGACGAAGGCGGGATCGAGGTTCTCGATATTGGCGCTCTCGCAGATGAACCCGTTGTTCATCATCAGCAGCGAATAGATCGCCTCCTGTACCCCGGCGGCGCCGAGCGAGTGGCCGGTGAGCGATTTCGTCGCCGCGATCGGCGGGCATTGTGCGCCGAAAACCTCGCGGATCGCCTCAATCTCCTTGAGATCGCCGATCGGCGTCGAGGTGGCGTGCGGGTTGATGTAGTCGACCGGCGGCTTGACCGGCGCGAGCGCCATTTTCATGCAGCGCACGGCGCCTTCGCCGGAGGGCTGCACCATGTCCATGCCGTCGGAGGTCGCGCCATAGCCGGCTATTTCGGCGTAAATTTTCGCTCCACGCGCTTGCGCGTGTTCGAGCTCTTCGAGCACCAGAACGCCGGCGCCGCCGGCGATGACAAAGCCGTCGCGATCGACATCATAGGCGCGCGAGGCCTTCTCCGGCGTCTGATTGTAGCTCGTCGACATGGCGCCCATGGCGTCGAACAGGACCGACAGGGTCCAATCGAGCTCCTCACATCCGCCGGCGAAGATAAGTTCCTGCTTGCCGACCTGAATGGTTTCGAAAGCATTGCCGATGCAGTGGTTCGAAGTCGCGCAGGCCGAGGAGATCGAGTAGTTGACGCCTTTGATCTTGAACCAGGTGGCAAGCGTCGCCGACGCGGTCGACGACATCGCTTTGGGCACCGCGAACGGGCCGACGCGCTTCGGTCCCTTGCTGCGGGTGATATCCGCACTGTCCACGATGGCGCGCGCCGAGGGCCCGCCCGAACCCATGATGATGCCGGTGCGCTCGTTGGAGACTTCGTTCTCTTCGAGCCCGGCATCGCGGATCGCCTGCTCCATGGCGACATGGTTCCAGGCGGCGCCGCCGCCGAGAAACCGCATCGCCCGGCGATCGACCGCCTCGGCGGGGTCGAGCGTTGGCGCGCCATGCACCTGGCAGCGAAAGCCGAGCTCGGCATATTTATCGGCGCGCACGATACCCGATTTCGCCTCGCGCAGCGAAGCCAGCACCTCTTGCGTGTTGTTGCCGATGGACGAGACGATGCCCATCCCGGTGACGACCACCCGTCTCATCTCCGCCTCGCCAGCCTGATCCGCCCGTTGCCGCCTTATGGCGCAGATATTGGCCTGAGCATGACCTTTTGCGAAATCCAGATGCCGCCCCGGAAGTCCGGCACGGTCTCTTTCCGAATCACGCGCTCGCCCCGCTCGCTTGCGGCTCGGCGTCGCGGAACAGCCCTACCTTGAGATCGAGCGCCCGATAGATCACGGAACCGTCGGCGGAAAGCCAGCCGTCGGCGATGCCGAGCACGAGCTTCGAACGCATCACGCGCTTGATGTCGATTCCGTAGACCACCTTCTTCATGGTCGGAAGCACCTGGCCAGAGAATTTGATCTCCCCCATGCCGAGCGCGCGGCCCTTGCCTGGAGAGCCGAGCCAGCCGAGGAAGAAGCCGAGCAACTGCCACAGCGCATCAAGGCCGAGACAGCCCGGCATCACCGGGTCGCCCTTGAAATGGCAGGGGAAGAACCAGAGGTCGGGCCTGAGGTCGAGCACCGCGCGCACCAGGCCCTTGCCATATTCGCCGCCCACTTCCGCGATCTCGGAAATGCGGTCGAACATCAGCATTGGCGGCAGCGGCAATTGCGGGCCTTCGCTGAAGAGTTCGCCGCGCCCGCAGGCGAGCAGATCCTCATATTCGAAATTTGCGCGCCGCTGCTCCATGCCCGCTCTCCGCCCCGGCCGGCCACCGGCCGTATCCCTAACATATGGGACGATGACGGAAAAGCTGAACCCCCGGTCCTGCCTTTGGCGCGAGAAATGCTTGCGCGGCCTATTGCCCTCGCGGTTGCGGCAGGCGTTGGGCCAGGTATAGTGACGTCACTCGTAACGATCTTGCCCGGCCCGGCATGGGCCCCAGGTGGAGCAATGACACAGTCGCGTCCGATCATATCCGGCCCAGGCAGACCCACGGCTTCGGCCCTTCAACCGCGCCCGCCGGGTCATGCTGACCTCACCGGCTGTCCCTGGCACGACGTCAAGGCGAAGCTGCGCGAGGTCGGGCTACGCCCGACGCGACAGCGCATGGCCCTCGGCTGGATCCTGTTCGCCAAGGGCGACCGCCATGTGACCGCGGAAATGCTCTACGAGGAAGCGACCCGCGCCAAGGTGCCGGTGTCGCTGGCGACGGTCTACAACACTCTGCACCAATTCACCGAGGTCGGTCTGTTGCGCCAGGTCGCCGTCGACGGCTCGAAAGCCTATTTCGACACCAACAATACCGAGCATCACCACTTTTTCATCGAGGATCAGGACGACCTGATGGACATTCCCGCCTCCGACGTGGTCGTCGGCAAAGCGCCGATCCCGCCGGAAGGATATGAGATCGTCCGCATTGACGTGGTGGTGCGGTTGCGCCGCAAGCGGGGCTGACACCCTACATCCGTCACTCGATCTTCTCGTCCGGATAGACGCCCCAGAGCTGGTCCTGCGCGATCCAGCCGTCAAATCCATCGCCGGCGAAGCGGCACCAGCTGCCGGTGCAGCGCTTGACCGAACCGAGCACGCCGGACTGCAATCGCGCCGTCACCGGACTGTGGGCGTCGGCCTTGGCATAGAGCGCGGCGAGATCGGCCTTGGATTTCAACTGCACCGCCGCGGTGCGCTTTCCCGACAGCATCGAGTGATAGACCCAGCCTTCCGCTCCGTCGGAGTCGCGGATACGCCGCCAATTCTCGAACTCGGCGATGACTTCGACCGGCCAGCCGACCCGCGTGTAGATCCAGGCCACGTCGTGATCCTTGTCCGGCCCGCCGCGCACATTGACCCGATCCGCCTTGATGCTGACAAAGCGCGGGACCGGCAGTCCGCTTGTTGCGGCATCGTTGCCCGCCCGCCCCGCCGTGGCGAGCGTTACCGCAACGAGGCTCGCAATCGCGGCTCGCACCCAGACGCCAGTCAACCTGCTACGCCGCAATGCCATGGCGACCCGCTCGACAACCCACGATGCGCGGCCGGGGGAACCCGGCGCGCTTTGTGAGAGCGCAGCCATCTGCTAGAGAGAAATTGATGTACCGCCTCCGGCCTCAGTGTCAGCGAGGGGGGTTAAGGAGACCTGAACGGTCCGGCCGCACGCGTGCTGCGTGCAGCCGTCCGGTATTGCAAGCTTGATTTGCGCAAGGGGCGGTGAATGGCATCTGGGAAGAAGCCCTTGGTCGTGGTCACCCGCAGACTGCCGGAAAGCGTCGAAACGCGCATGCGCGAGCTATTCGACGCCCACCTCAACCTCGACGACAAGCCGATGAGCCATGGCGAGCTCGCCGAGGCCGCGAAAATCGCCGATGTCCTCGTGCCGACGATCACCGATCAGATCGACAGGTCGGTCCTCAGCCAGTCGGGCGAAAGGCTGAAGCTGATCGCCAATTTCGGCAACGGTGTCGACAACATCGACGTGGCGACCGCCTTGCAGCGCGGCATCACCGTGACCAATACGCCAGGCGTCCTCACCGAGGACACCGCCGACATGACCATGGCGCTGATCCTTGCGGTGCCGCGCCGCTTGGCCGAGGGCGCCCAGGTGCTGATCGGCGAGAATGGCTGGACCGGCTGGACTCCGACTTGGATGCTCGGCCATCGCATCTGGGGCAAACGGCTCGGCATCGTCGGCATGGGCCGCATCGGCCAGGCCGTGGCGCGCCGCGCCAAGGCATTCGGGTTGCAGATTCACTATCACAACCGACGCCGCGTGGCGCCCCGCATCGAGGAGGAGCTCGGCGCCACCTACTGGGAGAGCCTCGACCAGATGCTGGTGCGCATGGACATCATCTCGATCCATTGTCCGCACACGCCGGCAACCTATCACCTGCTCTCCGCCCGCCGATTGAAGCTGATCCGTCCCGAGGCCTACATCGTCAATACCGCGCGCGGCGAAGTGATCGACGAGAACGCGCTGGCGCGCCTGATCGAGACTGGCGACATCGCCGGCGCCGGCCTCGACGTCTTCGAGCATGAGCCCGCGGTGAGCCCGAAGCTGGTCAAGCTCGCTCGCGCCGGCAAGGTCGTGCTGCTGCCGCATCTCGGTTCGGCAACGCTGGAGGGCCGCGTCGACATGGGCGAGAAGGTCATCGTCAACATCAGGACCTTCATGGACGGCCACCGCCCGCCGGACCGTGTCTTGCCGTCGATGCTGTGATTGCGGGAACTCCGCTCGCCGCCGAGGGCGAGGGAGAAAACGGTGCGCCGAACACAACGACATGAGCGCAACCGCTGTTGAAGCCGCGAAGAACTCCGATGCGCCGGAGCCTAAGCTCGCGATCGAAGAAATGATGGTGCCGGCGCTCGATCCCGGCATCGACATCTATGTGCGCAACAAGCGGCCGGCCGATATGAAACTGTTCCGGCCGGCGCGCACGGTGCTGTTCGTCCACGGCGCGACCTATCCGGCGCACAGCTCGTTCGATCTGGCGCTCGATGGCTTGTCGTGGATGGATTACATCGCCGCGCGCGGTTACGACGTCTATCTCATGGATCTGCGCGGTTACGGCAAATCCACGCGTCCAAAGGAGATGGCGGAAAGGCCCGACGTCAACCCTCCGACCGTGCGCGGCGACGCCGCAATCAAGGACGTTTCCGCCGTGGTGGATTTCGTCCTCGGCCGGCGCAACATCCCGGGGCTCGTCCTCATCGGCTGGTCCTGGGGTACGGTGCTGACGGCGACCTACGCGACGCAAAACACCGACAAGGTCGCGCGCCTCGTCCTCTATTCGCCGATCTGGATCGGCCGGGCTGCCGCGCTGGCGCGCGCCCCGTCGGCTCGCCTCGGCGCCTACCGCACGGTCACGCGCGAAGAGGCACGCGCACGCTGGTACGCGGGCGTGCCCAAGGAGAGAAAGGCGACGCTGATCCCCGCCGGCTTTTTCGAGACTTGGGCGCAGGCGACCTGGGCGAGCGACCCCGAGGGCGCCAGGATGAACCCGCCGGTCGTCCGCGCACCCAACGGCATCATACAGGACGGCGCCGAATACTGGGGCGCCGGCAGAGCCTATTACGATCCGGCGAAAATCACGGCGCCGACCTTGCTGGTGACGGCGGCATGGGACAACGACGTGTCGCCTGCGATGGCGCACGCGCTGTTGCCGTTGCTCGTGAATTCGCCCGGCAAACGCCTCGTCGAACTCGCCCAAGGCACGCATAGCGTAATGATGGAGACGAACCGACTCGATCTGTTCGCGGCGGTGCAGGCGTTCCTGGACGAAGGTGCCTTACGTGTTCAGCCGGGATGAGCAGCGCTACATCCGGCGCGCGGGGCGCAAGCTTGCGTCGCTTGTGCTTTTCGGCCTGCTGGCGCTGCCGCTCTTCGCGCGCGGCGAAGGCGGTTCCGGCCCCGAGATCGGCCGCGCGCAAGCCGTCACCGCCGAGCACGGCATGGTGGTGGCGCAGGAGGCGCTTGCCGCCCGTGTCGGCGTCGACATTCTGCAGAAGGGCGGCAATGCAATCGATGCCGCGGTCGCGGTCGGCTTCGCCCTTGCCGTGACCTATCCGCGCGCCGGCAATATCGGCGGCGGCGGATTCATGGTCATCCACCGCGCCGGCGGCGACGACACGGCCATCGACTACCGCGAGACCGCTCCGCAGGCGATCACGGAAAAGTCCTTCCTCGACGCGCAGGGCAACGCCGATCCGCAAAAATCGCGCGATTCCGCGCTCTCGATCGGCGTGCCGGGCACGGTCGCGGGCCTCGCTCTCGCCGAGGAGAAATACGGCTCCGGGCGCTTTACTCTCGCCGATCTGATTGCGCCCGCGATCGCGCTCGCCCGCGACGGCATTCCGGTGGCCGACGACGATGCCGACTCGCTGCCGCGCGAGCGCTCACGGCTCGCGCGCTGGCCCGCCGCGGCGCAGATCTTTCTCAGGCCCGACGGTCAAGCGCTCGCGCCCGGCGACCGGCTGCTGCAGCCGGACCTCGCCAGCACGCTCGAAGCGATCGCCAGGGATGGACCGCGGGCGTTCTACGAAGGCGCCATCGCGGCAAAGCTCGCCGCCGCCATCGCCGCCGCGGGCGGGGTGATGACCGTGGACGATCTGAAAACCTATCGCGCGGTCGAGCGGGCGCCGATGCGCGGCACCTATCGCGGCTACGACATCGTGTCGATGCCGCCGCCGTCCTCCGGCGGCGTCAATCTTTTAGAGATGCTCAACATTCTCGAAGGCTACGACCTCGCGCAGGCAGACGAGGCGCAGACGCTGTTCCTGATGATCGAGGCGATGAAACGCGCCTATGCCGATCGGGCGCTGTTCCTCGGCGATCCCGATTTCGTGCAGGTTCCCGCCGCGCGCCTGACCTCGAAGGGCTACGCGGCGCAGTGGCGTGCCACGATCGATCCGGCGCGCGCGACGCCGGCCAGCGATATTCGCGCCGGCATCGTCATTTCCCCCGAAGGCCGCAACACCACGCATTTCTCGGTGGCCGACCGGTTCGGCAACGTCGTCGCCAACACCTATACGCTCAACTTCAGCTACGGCGTCGGGCTGGTCGCGGCCGGCACCGGCGTCCTCCTCAACAACGAGCTTGACGATTTTGCCGCCAAGCCGGAGGCGCCGAATGCCTATGGTCTCCTCGGTTATGCGGCCAACGCGCCCGGCCCCGGCAAACGGCCGCTGTCGTCGATGACGCCGACCATCGTGCTCAAGGACGGCAAGCCGTTCCTGGTCACCGGATCGCCCGGCGGCAGTCTGATCATCAACACGGTGCTGCAAATCGTCGTCGACGTGATCGACCGCGGCATGGACATCGCGAGCGCGGTTTCGGCGCCGCGCCTGCACCATCAATGGATGCCCGACCTGGTGTTCGCCGAGCCGGGATTTGCGGACAATGTCATCGCCGCGCTGCAGGCGCGCGGCGATACCGTCATGGTGCGGCGGCTCCCGACATCAGCCAACTCGATCCTGATCACCCCGGCGGGTTTTGTCGGCGCCGCCGATCCGCGTACGCCCGGAGCGCTCGCCGCGGGATATTGAGATCACGCCCGCAGCGCGGCGAGGACCTCGTCGGGACGTTCGCTCATCAGCATATGACCGGCGCCGTCGAGCACCGTGAGGCGGCACGCCGGGATGGCGGCGGCAAGCGCTTTGCCGCCCTTGGCTGAAGTCATCAGGTCGCGACTGCCGAGGATAACGATCGACGGGACGGTTACTTTTGCGGCCGCGGCGAGCGCATCGCCATACGCGTTGCAGGCGGCGAGGTCGGCGAACAGCACGCCGGGACGCGCGCGTTCGAGCAGGCGCTCGGCGCCGCCCAACATCCACAGGCCCGGAGCGAGCGAGCCGCCGAGCGTTGCGTGGTAGCCGTTGCCCCAGATGGCGACCATGTCGATCGCCGCGTGGTCATTCGCTTTTGCGGCGTCGAGGAGATCGGCCGAAACCGGAATAGCGGCGGCCGTGGCGATCAAGCCGAGACCGGTCACGCTTTCCGGATGCCGCGCCGCCGTTTCCAGCGCCACCAGCGACCCCATGGAGTGACCGATGAGCCGCGCCGCGCGCAGACCGGCGGCGTCGATGAGCGCCGCCGTCCAATCGGCGAGTGAGGCGATAGAAGCAAGCGGCGCGCCGCCCGAGCGGCCGTGTCCCGGGAGATCGGGCGCCAGCACGGCAAATCCGTGGTGCGCGAAGGCACGCGCCAGCAGCGCCCAGACCGAGTGGTCGAGGCCGGCGCCGTGCAGAAAGACGACAGCAGGGAGCGTCGGGTCGAAATCGCGCCCACCGGTGCCGACGAATGTCTCCGAACCGTCCACGATGAGGTGCATGACTCAAGCCTTCTGCGAGGCGCGCAGCGCCTGCCCGAGATCGTCGAGAATGTCGCTTGCGGCTTCGAGGCCGACCGAGAGCCGCACCAGCTCCTCGCCGACGCCGGCGACAGCGAGCGCCGCCGCGTCCATCTGCTGATGCGTGGTGCTCGCCGGATGGATGACCAGCGTCTTGGCGTCGCCGACATTGGCGAGGTGGCTCGCCAGCCGCACCGATTCGATGAATTTCTTGCCCGCGGCGCGGCCGCCTTTGATACCGAAGCTGACGATCGAGCCGGCTCCCTTGGGCAAGAGTTCTTGCGCCAGTGCGTGATCCGGATGCGTTTCCAGCGCCGGATGCAGCACCCAGTCGACCGCCGGATTCTTTTGCAGGAAGGCGAGCACGGCCGCCGTATTCTCCATGTGGCGCTCCATGCGCAAGCCGAGCGTTTCCACGCCCTGGAGGAGGTGGAAGGCGTTGGTCGGCGAGAGGCAGGCGCCGAAATCGCGCAGCCCCTCGGCACGCGCCCGCATGATGAAGGCATTGGGGCCGAATTCCTCGGCAAAGACGATGCCGTGATAGCCCGCATAGGGCTTGGTCATGGTGGGGAATTTGTCGGTCGCCTGCCAATCGAAACGGCCGCCATCGACGATCGCGCCGCCGATGGCGATGCCGTGCCCTCCGATCCATTTGGTGATCGAGTGCATGACGATATCGGCGCCGAGCGCGATCGGGCGGCTCAGATACGGAGTCGCGAACGTGTTGTCGATGAGGAGCGGAATGCCGGCGGCGTGGGCGATCGCGGCCACCCGCGGGATGTCGAGCACTTCCAGGCCGGGATTGCCGATGGTCTCGGCGATCACCAGCCGGGTTCTTTCGCCGATCGCAGCGCGCATTCCGTCGAGGTCGCGTGGCTTGACGAAGGTCGTGGTGACGCCGAAGCGCGGCAGCGTGTGGGTGAGGAGATTGATGCTGCCGCCGTAGAGCGAGGCCGAGGCGACGATATGGTCGCCGGCGCCAAGCAGCGTGGCGATGGCGAGATGCATCGCCGCCATGCCGCTCGCCGTGCAGATGGCGCCGACGCCTTCCTCGAGCGCTGCCAGCCGCTCCTCCAAGACTGCAGTCGTCGGATTGGAAATGCGCGTGTAGATGTGACCAGCACGTTCCAGGTTGAACAGGCTTGCGGCGTGATCGGCATCGTCGAACACGTAGGACGTCGTCTGGTAGATCGGAACCGCGCGAGAGCGGGTGACCGGATCGGGATGCTGCCCTGCGTGCAGGCTCAGCGTTTCGAAGGCAGGAGGTTTGGGAGCGGGCATTCCTTCCTCGTGACAATGGAGACGTATGGCGGCATGCTCGCAACAAAAGAGCAAACTGCCGACGCGTGATCAACCGGCCTAGACGAGGTGTGCGCGTTGCCGTCTCGATTATCTTCTCCGAGCGTGGCGATGACGGTCGACGCGCGGCAAGCGACCGCCTTGGAGCGACGCGATGTCGGATCGCGCGCCGTTCTTGCGGTGTGGGCCATCGCCGCGGCGAGCGCGGCGGTGCACCTCGCGCTGGCCGGCAGATACGACATCTTCCGCAACGAACTGTACTTCATCGTCTGCGGCCGGCATCCGGATTTCGGCTATGTCGATCAGCCGCCGCTGGTGCCGCTGTTGGCCGCGGCGACCCAGCTGTTCGGCGACAATATCTGGCTGCTGCGGCTGCCGGCGGTGGCGGCCGCAGCAGCGCTGCCGCTCGTCACGGCGGCGCTGTCGCGGCAGTTCGGCGGCGGCGCGATTTCGGCCGTGGTCGCCGCAGCCGCCGCGGCCTTAGCCCCGGCTCTTGCCGGCTTTACGGCGACGCTCACCACTTCGACCTTCGAGCCGCTAGCGTGGACCATCTGCAGCTATTTCCTCACGCGCGCCGTCGCCGAGGACGACAGACGCGCCGTTTTGTGGGCGGGCGTTGCGGCCGGCATCGCGATGGAGGCGAAATACGGCATCGCCATGTGGCTGATCGGCCTTGCCGTTGGGATTGTGGCCACGCCGGAACGCCGCATTCTGTTATGGCGGCAGTGCTGGATAGCCGTGGCGCTGGCTGCACTTCTCGCCGCTCCCAGCCTGGCATGGCAGGCGACCCATGGCTGGCCGTTCTTCTCCGCCGTCTTTCAGCCGGCGGTCGCCGGCCAGGATTACCTTGGCACGCCGGCGAGTTTCGCGCTCTGGCAGATCATCCAGCTCAACCCGCTCTTGTGCCCCCTGTGGATCGCCGGCTTGGTTGCTCCCTTCCTCGTCGACCGCCTCGGCTCGGCGCGTTTCCTGTCGATCGCCGCGGCGGTCGCGACGGTGATCGACTATGGCGGCGGCGGCAAAGACTATTACCTGTTCCCCGTCTATCCGACGCTGCTCGCGGTAGGGGCCGCCGCCTTCGGCAACATGGCGACAAGAGCGGCGGCAGTATGGCTCGCGGCAGCGTTCGTTTCCTCGGTGGCGATGGCGCCGGCGGTCCTGCCGATCCTCGAACCCGATACGCTTGCTCTCTATCTCGACCGCACTGGACTGCGTCCGCCGCCGAACGAACGCGCCGCGATCGGCGCCCCGCTCACCCAAGTCTTCTCGGACGAGTTTGGCTGGCGCGAGCTCGAGCGTCAGGTCGCGTCGGTCTACCGCTCATCACCCGAGGAGGAGCGGCGCCAAGCGGCGATCATCGCCTCGAACTACGGCGAAGCAGCCGCGATCGACGTTTACGGACGATCCGACGCATTGCCGCCGGCACTGAGCGGGGAAAATCAGTACTTTGTTTGGGGAACGCACGGTTTTGACGGCGACATTATCATCCATATCGGCGGCGACCCGGAACGATGGCGAAGGTTCTGCCGGTCGGTCGAGACGGTGACGAGCTTCGGCGTTTCCTTTGCCATGCCGTACGAAAACGGCCGTCCCATCTTCGTCTGCCGGGGCCCGCGAGCGCCTCTCGCTCAAATCTGGCCGAGGTTCAAACGGTATTAGAACATGTTCCGGAACAGCGGAGACCGGTTTTCCGAAAGATCGTGCCCACTAAAAGAAAGCTGAGCGCAATCGCGCTGCAACATGAAGCGATTGCGCGTTAAGGGAAAAGCCTCTTTCAGAAGTCAGCGACCGCCACGGATCAAATCCGGGGCACGCCTTTTGCGAACGGCGCCCTAGTGATGCTTGACGTTCGCATTCCCTTTGACGTTCGCATTCCCTTTGACGTTCGCATTCCCTTTGACGTTCGCAAACCCTTTGACGTTCGTATTCGCTTTGAAGTTCGTAGTCCCTTTGACGTTCACATTCTGATTGATGTTGACGTTCCGGTTGACGTTGACGTTCCGGTTGACGTTCACATTCTGATTAACGTTCCTGTTTCCCTGGAACGTGCCTTGGAACGTGCCTCGCGTACCGGTCGTGCCGAACTGGTGCTGAAGCGTCACGTTGCGGAAGCCGACAGCGCCGCGGTGGGCCGCGTTGAACTGCCAATTGCTGAATCCGCCCGTGGCCGCGAGATGGGCGTGATTGAATCGATTGTAGCGGGCGACATCGATATTGATCCGGCCGGCGCGCCAATCGTAGTGCGCCCACAGCGCCGCCCCGACAAGATACCCTACGCCGAAGCCGAAGATCGCGGCGCCGACCACATATCCCGGCGGATACCAAAAGAACGGCGCGTATGCCGGCCATGGCCACGGTCCGTAGACCACCGTGGGGTCGTAGATCGGCACGTAGAACATGTCGGGATCGGCCGGCTCGATCATGATGTAGTCGGGCGGTGGTGGCGGCGGCAGCATGGCCGGGTCGACGCCGGGCGGCGGCGGGGCCATCGGCGGCGGCGGCGGCGCGGCGGCACTGCTGACCTTGAGTTCTCTCGACGATTTCAGATTACCGTTTGCGGCCGCCTTGGCGCGCAATTGCTGAATGGCATTGGTCACGTCGTTTGGCTGCGCCAGGAACGCTTCGCCCACCCGTTGCGTCCAATCGAGCTTGTCGTTCATCATCGCCAGGACTTGGGGAACGGCGGTCAGCCCCTTCACGCTCGCATCCCATGGCTGCTGCTGCATGGCGTCCTGCAGCGCGTCGCCCTTAAGGTCGGGATGATCCTTCACCCAGCGCGCGGCCTCAACCACTTCGAGCGGATAGGTCGATGCGGTCAGGATCTGCGCCACCAAGGCGTCGGGATAGAGCGCAATGGGTGCGAGCAATTCCGCCAATTGGCCTTGACCGAGCGGCTGTGCCGCCGATTGCGGCGGCGCCTGCGGCGGCTGCTGCGCCAGCGCGGAGAAACCTGAGATCGCGAGCGCGCCGGCGGTCACGATCGCGCAAGCCTTCCGCAGGATGTTCGCTAAGAATGTCATGACAGGGTCTCCGATGGCGCGGTGCGCCGTATGGCCGATCACGCAACAAGCACGAAGACTGGAGCGGGCGATGGGATTCGAACCCACGACCCCAACCTTGGCAAGGTTGTGCTCTACCCCTGAGCTACACCCGCATCCGAAGAGGGCAAGGCGGCGGCAATTGGGCGCCGCCGCAGCAAAGCTATGCCAAAGAGCGTGCACCTTTGCAACCGCTCGGCCGAGCGCGACCACGGCCGCGGCGCCTTAGTCCATGACGTCTCTTTGTGAGTGAACGCCCGGTGCAAATTTTGGCAAACTGAAGGCGCTCAATAGATTCCAGGTATCAATCGCGCCCGTACCCGCCTCTGGTACTCCGCATAGCCGGGAAGCTTCCTCGCCAGCAGCTTTTCTTCGTCAAGGAGCCGCCACAGAAGAAGCGTGATCAGGGGCAACAGCGGCGGAAGTCCCCAATAGGAGCCGAGCGCAAGCGGGATGCCGAGAAGGTACAGCAGTGATCCGGCGTACATGGGATGGCGCACTAGCGCGTAGGGCCCGGTGGAGACGACCCGCTGATCGTCGGCGACCTCGATCGTCGCCGAGGTAAACGTGTTCTCGCGGCAGACAAGAAAGACGATATAGAATCCGACCGCGATCAAAACGTCTCCGGTGATCACGGCGTAGACCGGCGCCGACGACCATCCGAAGCGGTGGCCGAGCGCCGGCACGACGAGAAGGCCGATGAATCCGATCGAGAAAAGGAGCATGATGATTTTTTGCGTCATCTCCTTCTCCGCAAATGGTCCGCCGCGCAGACGGCGCCTGAGCAACGCCGGATCGTGTTTGGCGAGATAGCGCGTGGTCAGAGACGACGCCCCGAAGAAGACGGCCAGAAACACCCACGCCTGCCAGTAGCGCAGCGTGCCCGCCGCGGTGAAAAGCAAAACACTCATCACCACGGCGAGGACAAAAAGCCCGAGCCAGGCTTTTACATTCAGGCTGCTCATCGTGTATACGTCTTGAAACATGCCGCCGGTCTCGCCCGACGATCTGTTCGTCTATTTGGATAGTCTCGGCATTGCGCACCAGACCGTGCGCCATCCGGCGGTGTTCACGGTCGAGGAGGCGCGGGCGCTGCGCGGCAAGATAGCCGGCGGACACACCAAGAACCTCTTTCTGCGCGACAAGAAGAGCGCCGTGTTCCTCGTGGTGGCGCAGGAAGACGCGGCGATCGAACTTAAATCGCTGCACCGCCTTCTCGGCGCCTCCGGGCGCTTCTCCTTCGGCTCGGCGGACCTCATGCGCGAGACATTGGGGGTCGAGCCCGGCTCGGTCACTCCCTTCGCCGTCATCAACGACAAGGCCGGGCGGGTGACGGTCGTCCTCGACGCCGCCATGATGGCGCATGACGTGCTCAACTTTCATCCGCTGGTGAACACCGCCACGACGACGATCTCGCGGGAGGGCCTCATCAAATTCCTGGAAGCCACGGGACACCGGCCGCGGATCGCGGCAGTCGCGCACCAGTTGGCCTGAAAACCGCGATTGCATTCGGCCGCCTTCTCCCCATTTAATCGGGCGAAGAGGGCAGATTTCGGCCCGTCGGGCCAAAAGGGAAGGCGTATCAGCGAGATGTTGCAGCAAGCTCAAGCCGCCGCCGCGGACAGTCTCGTCAAGGACACGACGACGCAAGCCTTCGTCAAAGACGTGATCGAGGAATCGAAGCGCCAGCCGGTGCTGGTCGATTTCTGGGCCCCCTGGTGCGGCCCCTGCAAGCAGCTGACGCCGGTCCTCGAGAAAGCGGTCCGCGCCGCCAAGGGCAAGGTGAAGCTCGTCAAGATGAACATCGACGAGCACCCGGCCATCCCCGGCCAGATGGGTATCCAGTCGATCCCGGCGGTGATCGCCTTCGTCAACGGCCAGCCGGCCGACGGCTTCATGGGAGCCCTGCCGGAAAGGCAGGTTGTGGCGTTTCTCGAACGCCTCACCAAGGGCCGTATCGGCGGCGAGGCCAAGGATCAGCTCAAACTCGCCGAGGCAGCGCTCGCCGGAGGCGATCCGGCCGGCGCGGCCAACCTCTATGCGCAGCTTCTCGCCGAGGACAACAGCAATGTGCCGGCGCTTGCCGGCCTGGCGCGCTGCTACGTCGAAACCGGCGCGCTCGACCAAGCGCGGCAGACGCTCGCCATGATCCCGGATTCGAAGCGTAATGAATCCTCGGTCGCCGCGGCGCAGGCCGCGCTGCAATTGGCCGAACAGGCAAAGACGCTCGGGCCCGTCGCCGAGCTGGAACGGAAGGTGGCGGCCAACCCGCTTGACCATCAGGCACGATTCGATCTGGCGCTTTCGCTCAACGGCAAGGGCCGCCGGCTCGATGCGCTCGAGCAGCTGATCGCCATCGTCAAGCGCGACCGCAAATGGAACGACGACGGCGCCCGCAAGCAGCTGGTTCAGTTCTTCGATGCATGGGGTCCGACCGACGAAGCCACGATCGAGGGCCGCAAGCGACTTTCCTCGATCCTGTTCGCGTAGCCTCTCGTCCCTGCCGCGGGGAGGAAGACGCGTTCGGTCGGGTGCGCGGAGTGCGACATGCCGGTCAATGCGATCTACAAGGGGCCCGACGACCTCCCCGCCGTGATTGCGGTATTTCCATTGCCGGGAGCATTGCTGCTGCCGCGCGGGCAGATGCCGCTCAACATTTTCGAGCCGCGTTATCTGGCGATGGTCGACGATGCGCTGCGTTCAGGGGCGCGCGTGATCGGCATGATCCAGCCCGATCCCGCCCATCCCGGACCGGACCAGACCAGGCCGCATCTGTTCCGCGTCGGCTGCGTCGGACGGATCACCCAGCTCGCCGAAAGCGGCGACGGCCGTTATCTGATTCAGCTCACCGGCATTGCCCGCTTCCGCGTCGAGGAGGAACTTGCCGTCGGCACGCCTTACCGGCAATGCCGGGTGACCTATCAGCCCTTCATCGGCGACTTCACCGCGCGCAAGGGCGAAGACGAGGTCGATCGCAAGGCGCTGCTTCGCGCGCTTGCGGATTTCCTCAAGGCCAACGATCTCAAGGCCGATTGGGAGGGCATCGAGAGCGCCCCCAACGAAGCGCTGGTCAACGCGCTGGCCATGATGTCGCCCTATGGCAGCGCGGAAAAGCAGGCGCTGCTGGAGGCGCCGGACCTGAAAACGCGCGCCGAGATTCTGGTCGCCGTCACCGAGATCGAGCTGGCCAAGGGCAAGACCGGCGAGACCCCTCTGCAGTAAGAAAATGTCCTCCCCGCGCCAGCGGAGCGGTATTATTCGTCTTCGAACCGGAGTGACCGATGTCCACGCCTCCTTCCGACCACGCCGACAGTATCGATCCCAAGCTCTTGGAGATCCTGGTCTGCCCGCTGACCAAGTGCCCGCTGGAGTATGACGCGGAGAAGCAGGAACTGATCTCGCGCGCGGCCAAGCTCGCCTACCCGATCCGCGACGGCATCCCGATCATGCTGCCCGAGGAAGCCCGCCGGCTGGATTGACCATTTCCCTCGCCGCGCCCGCGGGCAGGGGCAACCTAAGAGAGCCATCGGTGATCAAAATCTGGGGGCGGAATACATCGTCGAATGTCCAGAAGGTGATGTGGGCGGTGGGCGAGATCGGACTGTCGCACGAGCGCATCGATATCGGCGGACCATTCGGCAAGAATCACGAGCCGGCCTACCTCGCCATGAACCCGAACGGGCTCGTACCGACGCTCGAGGAAGAAGACGGCTTCGTGCTTTGGGAGTCGAACTCCATCGTGCGCTATCTCGCCGCCAAGCATCGCGCCGACGTGCTCGAACCCGCCGATCTGCGCGCGCGGGCGAACGCCAACAAATGGATGGATTGGCAGCTCAGCGTCCTCGGCCCGGCACTTTTCGCGTGTTTCTGGGGTCTGATCCGCACGCCACCGGAAAAGCGCAACCACGCCGCGATCGAGGAGTCGAAAAATAAGACGACGGCGGCGATGACGATCCTCGACGGGCAGCTTGCCAAGACCGCCTATGTCGCCGGTCATGCCTTCTCCTACGGCGATATTCCCGCCGCGGTCATGGCCAATCGCTATCGCCAGCTGGTGCCGGAGCGCCCGCCGCTGCGCAATTTCGAGCGCTGGTACGCGGCGATCGCGGCGCGGCAAGCCTTCAAGGACCACGTCGCCGCCGTGCCGCTGGCGTGAAAGTTCTGGCCGGGCCGCCTCCCCTCGCCTGCACCTCGGAGCGACGGGATACTACTCTGCCGCGGCCCGCGCCGCGCCGCCTTGGGCCGACACGATATAATCCATCGCCGCCTGCACGCCGCCCTTCTTGTGCGGCACGCGAGCGAGCGCCAGGGCCATTTCCGTCGCGCCCAGCGCCCCGATCAGCGTCGCGTCATTGATGTCGCCGAGATGACCGATGCGGAAATATTTTTTCGCGTAGGGGCCGAAGCTCGCGCCGTAGGCGATGTTGAACGTGTTGAGCGCGAGATCGCGGAATTGATCGGCATCGTGGCCGTCGGGCAGCAGCACCGCGGTGATCGTCGGCGAATAGTATCGCGCCTCGCGGCAGAGGATTTCGAGCCCCCAGGCGCGCGCCGCGCGCCGCGTCGCCTCGGCGAGCCGCCGGTGGCGGGCGAAAACGTTGTCGAGCCCCTCCTCGTGCAGCATCTCGATCGCGACATCGAGGCCGTAGAGCATTTGCGTCGCCGGCGTGTAGGGGAAGAATCCCTGCTTGTACATCGTCAGCATGTCGTCCCACTGGAAGAATGACCGCGGCAGCTTGGCGGTCTTTGCCGCGCGCAGCGCCTTCTCGCTCAACGCGTTGAACGACAGCCCGGGCGGCAGCATCAATCCCTTCTGCGCGCCGCCGATGGTGACGTCGACGCCCCATTCGTCGTGCCGGTAGTCGGTCGAGGCGAGCGAGGAGATGGTATCGACTAGGAACAGTGCCGGATGGCCGGCCGCATCGATCGCCTTGCGGATTTCCTCGATCGGCGACAGGCAGCCAGTCGCGGTCTCGTTGTGCAGTACGCAGACCGCCTTGATCTCATGCGCCCTATCCTGGCGCAAATGCTCCTCGATGATTTTCGGATCGACGCCGACGCGCCAGTCGGTCTTGATGAATTCCGGCTGCAGCCCCAGCCGCTCCGCCATGACCTTCCACAGCGTGGCGAACTGGCCGGTCTCGACCATGAGCACGCGATCGCCGGGTGACAGCGTGTTGGTCAGCGCCGCCTCCCAGGCGCCGGTGCCGGTCGCGGTGTAGATGATGACCGGCTGGGTGGTCTTGAAGATGGTCTTGATGCCGTCGAGTACGCGCTTGGTGAGCTTGGCGAATTCCGGGCCGCGCTGGTCGATGAGCGGCATGTCGATCGCCCGCTGGATGCGGTCGGGCACGGGCGCCGGTCCGGGAATTTGCAAAAAATGACGTCCGGGAATACGCGCGGCATTCTGCGGCATTGTCGGCACCCCTCGGACGTTTGTTTGCTCCCGGCCGCGCCCGTCCGGAGGTGCCGCGGCTCGCCGTCTTGATCCCCGAATGCCCCAATCGGGTCAAGCCTCTTACCCGCAACGAGTGCGGGTTTCTCGAAGTCCACGGTTGGACACTTTGCCGCAACTGACTGGGCCGCCCGGCACGCAGTCGTTCATCACCAATTCTGCAAGATACGCTCGAGCAGCGAAACGATGCGCTCGACGATCTCAGCGGGCTTGCCGCTGGTCGGATCGATCGTAATCAGCGGCGTCAGGCCGTATGGCGACAGGATGGCGATGTGATAGCGGCTGCCGGCGCCCAACAGCTTCAACTCATCGGGCAGCTTGTCAGCCTCGATGTAGAGAGCAAGGCAGCTTGCGTGCAGCAGGTCGCGCAGCTTGGCGTTCTTCGGCATCTCCTTGAATGTCTCGCGAAGGAACGGCCAGACGAACGGGTCGAGGTCGGGGACAAAGAGCAGAATCGGCTGCTCCTTCTCGTTGATGATGCGCAACGTTTCATCTTCCCATCCTCGCCACAGGATGCCTTGATCGGGAAACTCGGGTGTCGGCATTGCGCTTGCCCTTTTGCTTGCCGGGAAAAGCCAGATTCACGGCTCCGCGGCCAATACGCTCTCATGCCAGCGCCGCAGCGCCAGATAGTTGATCAGCGACAGCAGATAGAAGATGACGATGCCGGCGAGCGAGAGCAGGACGAGCGCCGCGAACATGCGCGGAATGTTCAGCCGGTATTGCGATTCCGAAATACGGAAGGCGAGGCCGGAGCCGGCTCCGGCCGAGCCGGCGGCGATCTCCGCAGCCACCGCGCCGATCAGCGACAGTCCGCCGGCGATGCGTAGCCCGCCGAGCATGTAGGGCAGCGCCGACGGCAGCTTGAGGCGCCACAATCGTTGGCCGCGCGAGGCGCCGTAGAGTGAAAAGAGATCGGCCAGGTTGCGGTCGACCGAATTCAATCCCAGCGTCGTGTTCGCCAGCACCGGAAAGAACGCCACGATCCAGGCGCACACCAGCACCGCCGATTCCTGCTGCAGATAGACGAGCAGGAGCGGTGCGATGGCAATGACCGGCGTCACCTGCAGGATCACCGCGAAGGGATAAAGCGAATGTTCGACATACCGCGACTGGTTGAAGGCTACCGCGAGCCCGATGCCGCCGAAAGCCGCGAGCAAGAACCCCTTGAAGGTCGTGGCGAGCGTGACCAGGAGCGATTGCGTCAGCAAGACCCGGTCGGCGACCAGCGTGTCGAGGACGAGGCTGGGCGCCGGCAGTACATAGGGCGGAATATCTTCGATCCGCACCACCAGTTCCCAGACGGCGAGGACGAGCGCCAGCACGACGACCGGCAGCGCGATGCGCAGCACCCGGTCGCGGCGTTCACCGGAAGTTTCACCGGGCTTCACGGCTCGCCCTCCGCCGCCATGGCCCCGACCAGCGCTTCCGATGCGCTGCGGCAATAGGCGGCATACTCGGCCGACGTGCGAAAATTCTGGTCGCGCGGATAGGGCGCGGCGACGGCGAGCTCGGTGAAAACGCGCCCCGGCCGCGCCGCCATGACCATGACGCGGCTCGACAAATAGACCGACTCGAACACCGAATGGGTCACGAAGACGATCGTCGTGCGCAGCGCCTGCCACATCTGCAGGAGATCATCATTGAGCTTGAAGCGCGTGATCTCGTCGAGCGCGGCAAACGGCTCGTCCATCAACAAGAGCTGCGGCTCGGTGACCAAGGCGCGCGCAATCGAGACGCGCATGCGCATGCCGCCGGATAATTCCCGCGGATAGGCGTTGCGGAACACAGCCAGGCCGACGCGCTCGAGCGCCGCCTCGACGTGTTCGGCCGCCGCTTGCGCTCCGGCGCCCTTCAGCTTGAGCGGCAGCGCCACATTGTTGAAGACCGAGGCCCAGGGCATCAGCGTCGGCTCCTGGAACACGAAGCCGATGCGGTTTTCGCCTGCCGCCGGCGCCGGCGCGGCGGGCCATTCGACGACACCCTGCGTCGGCTCGCTCAGGCCGGCGATGATGCGCAGCGCGGTCGATTTCCCGCAACCCGACGGACCAAGGAGCGCGACGAATTCGCCCGGCCGGACCTCAAGATCAAGCCCGGCGAGCGCGCGGATGCCGCTGGGAAAGATTTTGCCGACGCCGCGCAGTGCGACGAGCGGAGTGGAGCGAAATGCGGTCGCCGGCGGCATCGGATTCGCTATTGCTTCGGCCGCAAATCGAGTCCGACCTTCTTGTCGACGAATTGCAGGGTGTAGGATTTGCGGTAGTCGAGAGCGGCCTTGGCGACGCCGGCGCGCACCATCTTGTCGAAGAACTCCCGCATGCGCGCGTCGGTCATGGCGCCGATGCCGAGCGTCAAGGAATCGCCGGAATCGACGATGCCGTACTCCTTCATCTTGGCGACCGAATAGGCCAGGAGCTCGTCGCTCATCTCCGGGTTTTGCCGCTTGATCAGCGCGTTGGCCGCGGCGTTGTCGCCGTAAATATAGTTGTACCAGCCGATGATCGAGGCATCGACGAAGCGTTGCACCAGATCGGGCCTTCTCTCGACGAGGTCGCGGCGAGTCTCGATCAATGTCGAGTAAGGGCCGAAGCCTTCATCGGCGAGCAGAAAGACTTTCGGCTTGAATTTTCCCTGTTTTTCGATGGCGAAAGGCTCCGAAGTCACGTAGCCCTGCATTGCGCTCTTGTTGTCGGCGAGAAACGGCTGCGGATTGAAGGTGTAGGGCTTGACCTGCTCGTCCTTGAAACCGAAATCGGCCTTGAGCCACTGGTAATAGGTTGCCATTCCCTCCTTGGAGACGAACAACGTCAGCTTTTTCAGATCCGCGAATTTTTCCACGCCCTGATCGGGATGCGCGATCAGCACCTGCGGGTCCTTCTGGAACATGGCGGCGACCTCGATCGTCGGCACGTTCTGCGCGACCGCGTCGAAGCCTTGCAGGGTATCGGCACTCAGATAGAAGTCGATCTTGCCGACAAGCAGCAGCATGCGGTTGTTGGCGTTTGGCCCGCCCGGCACGATGGTGACATCGAGGCCGTAGCGGCGAAAGGTGCCGTCGGCGAGCGCCTGATAGAAGCCGCCGTGCTCGGCCTCTGCCACCCAGTTGGTACCGAACGCGACCCGGTCGAGCGCCTGCGCCGAGGCCGCTCCGGCGACGACGCCAGCGGCCAGCCCGGCAAGCATGGTCGCAACAATCCTCGCGAGCGGCATTGCTTGCTCCTGCGCGGCACAGCCGCAACAATAGAAGAAGGCGGCCCGATTGGCGAGTGAACCACCATGACATTGCCCAAGCGCGATTGGATCGACATGACCTGGCAGGATATTGCCGATGCCGGCGCCGCGAGCGCGCGCTGGATCGCGGTGCTGCCGCTCGCCGCCATCGAGCAGCACGGACCGCACCTGCCGCTCGGCGTCGACAGCTTCATCGCCGAAGCCTATTTGGCGCAGGTCCGCAAAATTCTCCCCGCCGAGCTTCCGGTCACTTTCCTGCCGGTGCAGCGGATCGGCGTCTCCGTCGAGCATCTTGCCTATCCCGGGACGCTGACCTTGTCGGCGACGACCGCGGTCAGGAGCTGGACCGAGCTCGGCGAAAGCCTGGCGCGGGCCGGGCTGCGCAAGCTCGTTCTTGTCACCAGCCATGGCGGCAATGTCGCGGCCATGGAATTGGTGGCGCGCGACCTGCGCGCGCGGCTCGGCATGCTCGCCGTCACCGTCGGCTGGCATCGCTTCGGCTATCCCGACGACGCGTTTTCGAGCGAGGAAAAAAAGCACGGCATTCACGGCGGCGACATCGAGACCTCGCTGATGCTGGCGGCGATGCCGCAGACGGTGCAAATGGAGAAGGCGCCGGCGGCGACGTCGGCGAGCGTCGCGATGGCGCGCGAGTTCAAATGGCTCGGCGCCCATCGTCCGGCCGGCTTCGCCTGGATGACGCAGGACCTCAACGCCACCGGCGCGGTCGGCGACGCCACGCTGGCGAGCGCGGCGAAGGGCGAAGCGGCGCTCAGGCGCGGCGCGCAGGCGTTCGTGGAACTGCTGCGTGAAGTGGACCGCTTCGACCTCGCCGGGCTGCGCGAGGGACCGCTGGCTGCGCCGGGGGGCGGGACGTTTCCGCCCGCAGGGCAGTGATCGTCAGTTCAATTGAATTCGTCCGGCAGAATCGGCAGCGGATGAAATTCGATTCCCTCTTCGTACAATTCGCGGGCCTCGTCCGGCGAGGCTTCGCCGTAGATCGAGCGGTGCGCGGTCTCCCCATAATGAATCTTGCGCGCCTGCTCGGGGAAACGCGGACCGACATAGTCCGCGTTCTTGGTGATGTGATCACGCAGCTCCTTGAGTTTCTTGCGCAGCTCGCGTTCGTGCGGCGACATGATGGCGACCGGCGCCTTGCCGAGTGCGGGCGAGGGCGCCGGCACAACCGCGGGTGCCACGGGCGGCGGCGGCGGCACTGAGCCGGGGACCTCGGCGCGCGCGAGGCGCGGCGCCATGATCGCCTTCTCCACTTTGGCGGAGCCGCAGATCGGGCAGGTCACCAGCGCGCGCTTCGCCTGCTTCTCGAAGGCGGCCGAGTTCTGAAACCAGCTCTCGAACACGTGGCCCTGTTCACAGTTGAGCGCGTAGCGGATCATAGCGGCCCTCGCACCGCATGCAGGTGGGTCGGCTCGGCCATCGGCTCGATGACCTCGAAGCGCCGGCCGTTGTAGAGCGATGGTATCCGTGAACGCGCGGCGGCGACTTGCGCTGGATCAATCTCGGCGACAATGACGCCCGGCTCGGTTCCCCCCTCGGCGAGGATTTGGCCCCAGGGATCGACGACGAGCGAATGACCGAAGGTTTCGCGGCCGCTTTCGTGCTTGCCGCCCTGCGCGGCGGCAAAGACGAAGCAGCCGTTTTCGATGGCCCGCGCGCGTATCAGCACGTGCCAATGCGCCTCGCCGGTCTGCCGGGTGAAGGCGGAGGGGATGGAAAAGAACGAGGCACCGGCCTCGGCGAGCGCGCGATACAGCGCCGGGAAACGCAGATCGTAGCAAATGGTCACGCCGAGCCGGCCCCAGGGCAGGTCGGCGACGACGGCCAGCTCGCCGGACCGGTAAGTGCGCGATTCGCGGTAGCTTTCGCCGTCCGCGAGGTCCACCTCGAACAGATGGATCTTGTCGTAACGCGCGACCACATCACCGCGACGGTCGATCAGGAACGAGCGGTTCGCCGCCTTGTCCGGCGATGCCTTGACCGCGAGCGAGCCGATATGGACGTAGATCGAAAGCCGGCGCGCGGTTTCGCGCAGTGCGGCGAGCGTTATATCACGCTCCTCATCGACGATCGTCGCGAGCAGAAGCTCGCGGTTGGCCATGATGTTGGTCATTTCCGGCGTGAGCACGTAGTCGGCGCCAGCGCGCTTGGCTTCCTCGATGGCCGCCAATGCCGCCGCGAGATTGGCGTGGGGATCAGCGCCCGAGCGCATCTGCACGAGCCCGACCTTGAAAGCTGATGGCGCCGCCGCGCTCATGCCGGCTCACCCTCACCCGGCCCCAGCAGCCGATCGAGCTTGCCTGTCTCCTCGAGCGCATAAAGATCGTCGCAGCCGCCGACATGCGTCGCGCCGATGAAAATCTGCGGCACCGTGGTGCCTCCGTTGGCGCGCTCGATCATTTGCCGCCGCATCCGTCGATCCGCCGTGACGTCGATCTCACGGAAGCTTACACCCTTGCGCGTAAGCAATTCTTTCGCCGCGTGGCAATAGGGGCAGTATCGCCTGGTGTAGATTTCGACGGAAGTCATAACGATGTGTTAACTCTATCAACCGCCTATATGGACGTTCGCACGGGATCGGCAACCCTGGCGAAGATCAGCACATCGACACTGGCGGCGCCGGCGCGCAACAGCGCCCGCGCGCAGCCGTCGACCGTGGCGCCGGACGTAAGCACATCGTCGACGAGAACGAGCCGGCGGCCGGCGACCGCCGCCGTATTCTCCTTCGGCACGCGGAAGGCCCCCTGCACGTTGGCGGCGCGCTCGGATCGCGACAGCCCGACCTGCTGCGCGGTGGCCTTGACGCGCTTGAGGCCGCCGGCGGCAATCGGCACTCCGCTTTCAGTCGAGACCGCGGCCGCCAGCATGGCCGATTGGTTGAAGCGCCGCGTCCACAGCCGCCGCCAGTGCAACGGCACCGGGACCAGCGCATCGGCCTCGGCCAGGATTTCGCGGCCGGCATGGCTGATCCAGCGGCCCATCATCGGCGCCAGGTCGAGCCGGTCGCTATATTTGAGGGCATGCACCAGGGCGCGCGAAACCTCGTCGAAGCGCACGGCGGCGCGGGCGCGGTGATAGGCCGGAGGATCGGCGATCGCCTCCATGGACAGAATGCCGGGGCCGGGATCATAGACGAAGGGAATGCCGAGCCGTTCGCAATAGGGTCGCGTGATGAAGGAGAGCTTCGACCAGCACGCCGGGCAGAGCCCTTCGCCTTCGACCGGCGCCCGGCAAGCGGCGCACAAGCGCGGCAAAGCGATATCGAGTGCTGCGTGCAGCAGCGCGCGCACGGCCCCGCCGGCGCGTTTGAGCCGCGACGCGGGAGCGCTGCTCGCCACTTCTCCCATCGCGTTTCCCATCATACTAGGCTACCGCTCCGCAATGAACTTGTCATCGACGCCGATCAGATGACCGCCGGATATGGATGAACGAGTGACATCACCGAGTCCCGTGATTTTCGACCGCGGGCTCATCCGCCGCCGCCGCCGGCGCGCGGTGGCCTTAGGGCCGGCGACATTTCTGCTCGATCGCGTCGCCGAAGATGTCGCCGACCGGCTCGCCGCGGTGCTGCAGCGGTTCGACCTTGCGCTCGATCTCGGCACGCCCGGCGAAGCACTGCGCGCCGTGCTTGCGCGCGCCGGCTCGGTCGGAACGATCGTGGCGGTCGACGCGCTGCCGGACGGCGGCGCTATGCGGGCGCCGCCTTTCGTTGCCGCGGACGAGGAGGCGCTGCCGTTCCGCGACGCCGCGCTCGATCTCGTCGTCTCGGCGCTGGCCTTGCACTTCGTCAACGATCTGCCGGGCGCGCTCGTGCAAATCCGCCGCACGCTGAGGCCCGACGGATTATTTCTCGCCGCGCTCCTTGGCGGCGAGACGCTGACCGAGTTGCGGCAATCCTTCGCGGCGGCCGAGAGCGAGATCGAAGACGGCGCTTCGCCGCGGGTCGCGCCGTTCGCCGACTTGCGCGACCTCGGCGCTTTGCTGCAACGGGCTGGATTTGCGCTGCCGGTCACCGACGTCGACCGCCTCACCGTGCGCTACGACTCCGCCTTCGCGCTGATGCACGATCTGCGCCGCATGGGCGCGACCAATGCGCTTGTCGATCGCCAGCGCAAGCCGTTGAAGCGGGCGACGCTGATGCGCATGGCCGAGATTTACCGCCAGCGCTTTGCCGACGGCGACGGCCGCGTGCGGGCGACCTTCGAGATCGTGTGGCTGTCGGGTTGGGCGCCGCATCCGAGCCAGCAGCAGCCGCTCCGACCAGGCTCGGCAGTCGCGCGGCTCGCCGATGCGCTCGGCACGCACGAAATATCGACGGGCGAGAAGGCCGCGCGGTAAGCGGCCAGCGGATCAGTTCAGCGCGGACGCAACCGAGGTGTAAAGGCCTTTCACGTTCGAGCCCAGGCCCACGATCGTTGCGGCGATCGCGACCGAGATGCCCGACGCGATCAGCGCATACTCGATCGCGGTGGCGCCGCTGTCGTCGCACAGCAAACGCCTGAGCGAGGTATGGATCGCGCGTATCGAAGACTTGAACATGACCTTCTGCCTCATGGCGTTCGCATCACAACCGTTCGCATCACAGCAGCGTCGTCAGGTGCGGGATCAACGGTTCGTCGGCAGGTGGCATCGGGTAGTTGCGCAAATCCTTCGGCCGCACCCATTTGAGCCTCTGCGCCTCCCGCGCGGTAACGATCCCTTCCCACCGCCGGCAGACATAGAGCGGCATGAGCAGGTGAAAGTCGGGATAGAGGTGGCTCGCGAATGTCAGCGGCGCCAGGCACTCCTCCTTGACGACGATTCCCAGCTCCTCCTTCAGCTCGCGGATCAAGCTTTGCTCTGGCCGCTCGCCCGTCTCGACCTTGCCGCCGGGAAATTCCCACAGCCCCGCCATCGACTTGCCCTGCGGACGCTGTGCGATCAGCACGCGGCCATCGGCGTCGATGAGCGCGCAGGCGGCGACAAGGACGAGTTTGACGCTCACGACCCGGTCTCAATCTAAGCAACAGGTAGTAAAGGCAAATTCAACCCGATCGAAGACGCAGCCGGATTCAGCCGGATTCGCCGCAACGGCTAACGAAAGCTTAAAGGCCGTCGCCCGCGAGGGCCGTCAGCTGCGATAGTCCCCGTTGATCGCGACATACTCCTTGGTGAGATCGCAGGTCAGCACGCGGTCGCGGCCCCGGCCAAGCCCGAGCGCGACTTTAACCGTGATTTCCGGCTGTTTCATCGCCGCCGAGACCGCCGCCTCGTCATAAGCCGGATCGCGCTCCCCCTTATGGGCGACGCGGATGCCGTTAAACCAGATCGCCAGGCGGTCGCGGTTCGCCGGCTCGCCCGCCTTGCCCACCGCCATGACCACGCGGCCCCAATTGGCGTCCTCGCCGGCGATCGCCGTCTTGACCAGCGGCGAATTGCCGATCGACAGCGCGATGCGGCGCGCCGAACGTTTCGACACCGCGCCCTCGACGATGATTTCGACCAGCTTGCGCGCCCCTTCGCCGTCGCGCGCGACCTGTTCGGCGAGATCGGCGAGCACCGCCTCGAAGCCCTTGCGGAACGCTGCGATGCGGGGATCGGAGAGGCGCGCGATCTTCGCCACGCCGTGCGCCGCGGCGGCGCCGGTGGCGAAGGCGAGCAGCGTGTCGGAAGTCGACGTGTCGCCGTCGATGGTCACGGCGTTGAAGGTGTCCTCGACACCCTCGCGCAATAAGGATTGCAGCACCGCGGGCGCAATCGGCGCGTCGGTGAAGACGAAGGACAGCAAGGTCGCCATGTCGGGCGCAATCATGCCGGCGCCTTTGGCGATGCCGCAAATGGTGACCACGCTCGGGTCGAGCCGCACCAAGGCGGCCGCGCCCTTCGGGAACGTGTCGGTGGTCATGATCGCCTCGGCGGCCTGTTGCCAGCCCGCGGGCGCTGCATCGGCGACAAGTCGCTCCATGACCGGCGCGAATTTCGCAGCGTCAAGCGGCTCGCCGATGACCCCGGTCGAGGCAAGAAACACATCGCCCGGCTTACACCGCGCGGCTTTGGCGGCAATCTCGGCGGTGAGCTTGGTCGCCGCCCGGCCGGACTTGCCGGTGAAGGCGTTGGCATTACCGGAGTTGACGACGAGCGCACGCGCCTGCCCGGCCTTGACCCTGGCGCGGCACCAATCGACCGGCGCCGATGGACATTTCGAGCGCGTGAACACTCCGGCCACGGTTGTGCCGGCATCGAACAGGGCGAGCAGAACGTCGGTGCGGCCGGCATAGCGAATTCCAGCGGCCGCGCTCGCCAGCCGCACGCCGGCGACCGGAGGCATCTCGGGAAAAAATCCGGGCGCCAATGGGGAAAGGGCAGGCATGTCGATCCCATGAACTTGTGGTGCAAGCGCAGCGCGCCGCGCAGGACGGCGGCTCCGGCCGCGCCCGGCGCAGGCCGCTTCGCGGCCGCCTCAAGAACGAAGCAATAAGTACCGCGCGGCCGTCCGGCTTGCTACTTCTTCGTCGGGGCCGCAGGGTTGAGCGAGGGATCCGGCGCTGTGGGCTTGTCGAGGCGCTCGATATTGGCGGTGCTGCGCAACTTGTCGACCAGCGCCGCCTGGGCACGGTGCGCGACGTAATTGTCGATCTGGCCCTTGACCTGCTCGAATGTCGGTGTCGGCCTGATGCGTTTGTCCTCGACCTTGATGACGTGCCAGCCGAACTGCGTCTTCACCGGGTCTGAAATCTGCCCCTTGTCGAGCTTGAAGGCGACTTCGGCGAATTCGGGTACCATCTGGTCCTTGGTGAAGTAGCCGAGATCGCCGCCTTCGGCCGCGCCCGGATCTTTCGACTTTTCCTTGGCGAGTTTGGCGAAATCCGCGCCCTTCTTCAGCTCGGCGACGATCGCCTTGGCTTCGTCCTCGGTCGCCACGAGGATATGGCGCGCGTGCACTTCCTCCTCGTTCGCCATCTGCTTGACGGCCTCCTCATAGACCTTGTGCTCCGCCTCATCCGACAGAGCAGCGCGGCCGGCGTCCTGCAGCAGCGCTTCCATCAACAGGCGATTGTAGTCGAAAACGAGCCGGCGTTTGACGTCGGGCCGATCGCCTAGCTTCTGCTGCTCGGCTGCCTGCGACAGCACCACCACGTCGGCAAGATAGCTGATGAGGTAGTCGCGCTTCTGTGCGGGAGGCATGGTCGCAATGTTGCTGCCAATTTCCTCCTCGGCATAAGCGAGGTCGCTCTCGCGGATATCGACGCCGTTGGCGCGGGCAACCAGCGGATCGGAATCCTGCGCCCGCGGCGCGGCGACCGATACAAAAAGGAGTGCAGCGATTGTGAGCGCGCCAAGCGCGCCGGCAAGCAGGCGAGTGAGAGCCATGAAACGGTCCTTTGAACGAGGGGTAAATCGCCTTTTCAAGGCGCGGATCTGGCGCGGACACTCGCCGAATCGCCTTGGCTTGGCAATGCCAGAATCGGGGCGCAACCTAACGAGCGCGTGAACAACCTGCTCGCATTGACAACAAAACTACCCCCTCCTATGTCTCGCTCGGTATCAGGCGCCCCATGTCGTCCTGCAGAAGGCCAATAGCGCCGCATTTTCCGCTGGTTGGACACCCGCCCGACAGCGAGGGACCGAGCGAGGCACTCACGGCCCCGGGGCAGTTCCACTCTGGAAGGATGACGCAATGATCGGCGCGGTCGCCCGCAAGCTGTTCGGTTCCGCCAACGACCGGCGCATCCGCTCCTATCGACCGCGCGTTGAAGCCATCAATGCGCTGGAAGCTGAGCTGGAGCGGCTCTCCGATGAGGCGCTGCGCGCGCGCACCGACGCGTTCAAGAAACAACTCGCCGAGGGCGCGACGCTCGACGACATCCTGGTGCCGGCTTTCGCCACCGTGCGCGAGGCCGGCAAGCGCACGCTCGGCCAGCGTCATTTCGACGTCCAGCTCATCGGCGGCATGGTGCTGCACGAAGGCCGGATCTCCGAGATGAAGACCGGCGAAGGCAAGACGCTGGTTGCCACGCTTGCCGTCTATCTCAACGCGCTGGCCGGCCGCGGCGTCCATGTGGTCACCGTCAACGATTACCTCGCCAGGCGCGACGCCGAATGGATGGGCCAGATCTACAAGTTCCTCGGGCTCAGCGTCGGCGTCATCGTGCACGGGCTCGACGACGAGGAGCGCAAGAAGCAATACGACTGCGACGTCATCTACGGCACCAACAACGAGCTCGGCTTCGACTATCTGCGCGACAACATGAAGTACCGGCTCGAGGACATGGTGCAGCGCGGCCACGTCTACGCCATCGTCGACGAGGTCGACTCGATCCTGATCGACGAGGCGCGCACGCCGCTCATTATTTCCGGCCCGCTCGACGATCGCTCCGACTTCTACAACACCATCGACACCTACATCCCCAAGCTCGACAAGGCCGATTACGAAGTCGACGAGAAACAGCGCACGGTCACTCTCACCGAGGTCGGCATGGAACGGCTGGAGCAATGGCTGCGTAATGACGGCCTGCTCAAGTCCGATTCGCTCTACGACGTCGAGAACGTCTCCGTCGTCCATCACGTCAACCAGGCGATGCGCGCGCACAAGCTGTTTGCCCGCGACAAGGACTACATCGTGCGCAATGGCGAGGTCGTCATCATCGACGAGTTCACCGGCCGCATGATGCCGGGCCGGCGCTATTCGGAAGGCCTGCACCAGGCGCTCGAGGCAAAGGAGCGTCAGCCGATCCAGCCGGAAAACCAGACGCTCGCCTCGATCACCTTCCAGAACTATTTCCGCATGTATGAAAAACTCGCCGGCATGACCGGCACGGCCGCGACCGAGGCCGACGAGTTCATGGACATCTACGAACTCGAAGTCCTGGAAATTCCCACCAACATGCCGATGATCCGTCTCGACGATGACGACGAGGTGTATCGCTCGGCAGCGGAGAAGTTCCGCGCCATTCTCGCGTTGATCGAAGACTGCAAGGCGCGCGGCCAGCCGGTGCTGGTCGGCACGACCTCGATCGAGAAGTCCGAACAGCTCGCGGAAATGCTGCGCAAGCAGGGCTGGGAGCAGCACGACTTCTCCGACCCAAACGCCTTCGCCGCGCTCTATTCCGGCGACGAGGGCGCCTCCAAGGCCAAGGTGTTCGCCATCCTTAACGCCCGGTATCACGAGCAGGAGGCCTACATCGTCGCTCAGGCCGGCGTGCCCGGCGCCATCACCATCGCCACCAACATGGCCGGCCGCGGCACCGATATTCAGCTCGGCGGCAACGCCGACATGCGCATCCGCCAGGAGCTCGCCGATATCGAAGATTCGCGCGAGCGGGACAAGTCGCCGGGCGCCGCCGAGATTCGCGCGCAGGTCGCCCGCCTCAAGGAGAAAGCGCTCGGCGCCGGCGGCCTTTACGTACTGGGCACCGAGCGGCACGAGAGCCGGCGCATCGACAATCAGTTGCGCGGCCGCTCCGGGCGCCAGGGCGACCCCGGCCATTCGAAATTCTTCCTGTCGCTCGAAGACGACCTGATGCGCATCTTCGGCACCGACAAGCTCGACGGCATGCTGCAGAAGCTCGGGCTGAGGGAGAACGAGGCGATCATCCATCCCTGGATCAACAAGGCGCTGGAGAAGGCGCAGCAGAAGGTCGAGGCGCGCAACTTCGATATTCGCAAGAACATCCTGAAGTTCGACAACGTGATGAACGACCAGCGCAAGGTTATCTTCGACCAGCGCGTCGAATGGATGGACGATCAGGCGGTGGCGGAAGTCGTCGCCGACATGCGTCACACCTCGATCGACGATCTTGTCGCCAAGCACGTGCCGGAGAACGCCTATCCGGAGCAATGGGACACCGCCGGCCTGAAGGAGGAGCTCAAGCGCGTGCTCGGCCTCGATCTGCCGGTCGAGGAATGGGCGAAGGAAGAGGGCATCGCCGACGAGGAGATCTTCGATCGCGTCGAGCGCCGCGCCGACGAGCACATGGCCGCCAAGGTCGCGCGCTGGGGCGCCGACGTCATCCGCTACATCGAAAAATCGATTCTGCTGCAGACGCTCGACCATCTCTGGCGCGAGCACCTGGTGATGCTCGACCATCTGCGCCAGGTGATCGGGCTGCGCGGCTACGGTCAGCGCGACCCGCTCAATGAGTATAAGGCGGAGGCCTTCAGTCTGTTCGAAACGATGAGCCAGAACCTGCGCGAGGCGGTGACGGCGCAGCTCATGCGCATCGAGATCGTGGCGGCGCCGCCGCCGGAGCAACAGCAGCCGGCGCCGCTTCCGGTCATGGAGGCGCACAAGATCGATCCGACCACAGGCGAGGACGAGATGGCGCTGGCGCTTGCCGGCGCGGAAACCCTCGCCCGCCACGGGATCGGCCCTGCCGCCGGCGGCGCGGCGCCCGCAGGGTCGCGCAACGCCCCGGCGCCGGCGCGCAACCCGCAGGACCCGACCAGCTGGGGAAAAGTCGGCCGCAACGAGCCCTGTCCCTGCGGCTCAGGCAAGAAATTCAAGCATTGCCACGGGCGATACGTGTGACGGATTGATCGGAAATCCGTGATCAGTCAGATGGCACTGTGCCATCTGACTGCAGATTGCTGACTGCCGACTACTGTAATCCGCCCCAGCGGCTATCGAAGCTGCCGGCGGGCACAACGGGTTGAGCGCCGTTGAGCACGCCATTGCCCGCGGGCGCAGCGGCATTCGCCTCCTGTTGCGGAGCGGGCTTCGGATTGGCCGCAGCGGTCTCGTGCGGCTCGCTGCGCGGCGCCGGCGCGCTCGCTTCGGCCTTCGGCTTCGGCCGCAACCCGGCGGCGGAAGCAATCTCATTATGCGCGACGGGTTTCGCTTTCTGCGGCGCGGCCGCTGCGGTCGCCGGCTCCGATCCGCGCAGTGCACCGGCCGCGTTCGCCTGCTGGGTACTGCTGTTCGACGAGAACAGGCCGCCGAACAATCCGCCGGCTCCGCCGCGCTCCTGCGATCCTGAATCGGTGGCGGCAACACGGGTCGACGAATCGGCTGCGCCCTTGTTGGAGCCGAACAGACCGCCGAAAAAGCGGTTAGCCAAGGTCGGCTGCGACGCATTGGCGTCGGCGACCGCGCCGGTCGTATCCGGCACGATGGCCCCAGGGGCATGCACACGCCCGTCGCCCTGCGTCCTCGCCTTCTCGACCTCGGCCAGGAACACCTTGTTCATGCCGCCGTCGGTTCCCGTCTTGATCGGCGCGACCGGCACATTGAACCTGGACAATTGCGTGAACTGGGCCTCGTCGTTGCGTTCCTTTTCCCGCACCGGTCCGGCGATCTCCTGAGCAAGCTCGAACTCCGGGCAGCGGCCGACCGGATTGAAGACCAGCGGCTTGGTCGAATTGACTGGCGGCTGTGCGTCAAACACGTAGCGACGGTCGCAGACGTCGACCTTGGGCTCCTGACGCGTCACCTCGAAATGGTCGTTGCCCTCCTTGATCATCCTCCAGAACGGCATGCTCGGGTTGGTACGGTGCCGGGCCAAATTGACCGGCGTCATGCGAAACGGATAGGCCTGAATCTGGAAGGATTGCTGGCCGCCGAGGAACGATTCGCGCGCCAGCGAATAGATCTCGCCGATCTCCTCGTCGGTCATGGCGTAGCAGCCGCGCGAGGAGCAGTCGCCGTGGATCATGAGGAACGCGCCGCTGCGTCCGTTGGCCTTGTCGTAGGTGTTCGGGAAGCCGGTATTGATGGCGAGGTAGTAATTCGAGTTCGGATTCATCAGGGCCGGCGTGATCGTGTAGAAGCCCTCCGGCGCCTGGCGGTCGCCTTCCCTGATCTTCGGCCCCAACTCGCCCGACCAGCGACAGATCGGATAGACTTTGAGCAATTCGAAACGGCTGGTAGTGTCCTGCTTCCAGACTTCGAGTTCCGACTCCTCCTTGAAAATACGGACAAGGATCGGCGACTCCTTCGGCATGTTCTTTTGCTGCAGGAGCGCCAGCATCTCCGGCGACAATTCCTTCATCGCTCGGGTGGGCAGCTGATAGGCGTCGTCAGTATTACAGCCGGCAAGAGCCAAGGGACCGGCGAGCAGCGCCAACGCCAAAAGGGCGCGGCAAATTTGCGCGCGGACCGGGCTGGCGCGGATCAAATCGATACTCCCCGACTGATGGACAAACCCCGTGCCATCACTGGCCTATCGTTATCCTTAAGAAGTGGCTTTCGCAAGGCAGCCAAGCCGGCGGTGGACCGGTTGACCATGCCGGTGCTAAACGATTGGTAAATTTTCGGCGAATTTGACAGGCAAAGCCAATGCCTTATCGACCGCAACCGCCGGCTGCCTGCCGGATTCGTTCCTGATCCTGGGAGCCTTTAGCCGACCGGAACCCGGGTTCCACGGGAACCGCCCCGAAAAGCCGGGCCGCGGCCGATCGAGTCAGCCGAGCGCGCGTCCGATCGCCATGAACTTCTCGCGCCGCAGCCGCACGACCGTCGCCGGGTCGAGGCCTTGCAGTTCGGTCAAAGCGCCGGCGATTGCTTCGCCAGTCGCCGCGATCGCCGCAGGCGGATCGCGATGTGCGCCGCCGGTCGGCTCCGGCACGATGGCGTCAACGACGCCCAGCCGCAGCAGATCCTGCGCGGTGATCCTCATGCTCGAGGCGGCCTCTTGCGCCTTGCCGGTATCGCGCCAGAGGATCGAGGCCGCGCCTTCAGGTGAAATCACGCTGTAGATCGCGTGCTCGAGCATGAGCACGCGATTGGCCGTGGCGACCGCGATCGCGCCGCCCGAGCCGCCTTCGCCGATGATCGCCGCCACATTCGGCACGCCGATGCGCAGGCATGCCTCGGTCGAACGCGCGATCGCCTCGGCTTGGCCGCGTTCCTCCGCGCCGATGCCGGGATAAGCGCCGGCAGTGTCGATGAGGGCAATGACCGGAATTTCGAAGTGGTCGGCCATCTCCATAAGCCGCGCCGCCTTGCGGTAGCCCTCCGGCCGCGCCATGCCGAAATTGTGCTTGAGACGGCTGTCGGTGTCGGAGCCTTTTTCATGGCCGATGACGCAGACACTTTCGCCGCGGAAGCGCCCGAACCCGCCGACGATTGCCGCGTCCTCTCCGTATTTGCGGTCTCCGGCGAGCGGAACGAAATCGGCGACCAGGCTGGTGATGTAATCGAGGCAATGCGGCCGCTGCGGATGCCGAGCCACCTGGGTCTTCTGCCAGGGCGTCAACTCGGCATAGAGCTCCTTGAGCGCCTGCGCCGCCTTACCTTCGATGCGGTTGATCTCTTCACCGATGGCGACGGCGTCGCCTTCGGCCTCGAGCGCACGCAACTCTTCGATCTTGGCCTCGAGCTCGGCCACCGGTTTTTCGAAGTCGAGATAAGAGCGCATTGCGCAATAAACTTAGGACCCATCGATCTGAGACGGGAGACCGCTGCGACCCGCAAACTCCCTCACCGGGCGTGGTTAAGTCAAGGAAGGCCGTCGCCGAGATCAAGGCACCCCGGCTTGCAAGCGGCGAAGTTCCTCAGCCGCAACGCATCGCGTCAAAACATGATGAAGCTGCACTATCCAGTTTCGCCCAGCGGATGCAGGTCGCGCACCAGGCTTTTGAGTCGCTCCTCCAGCACGTGGGTATAAATCTGGGTAGTCGAAATATCGGCATGGCCGAGCAGCGTTTGCACCACGCGCAGATCGGCACCGTTGTGCAGGAGGTGGCTGGCGAAGGCATGGCGCAGCACGTGCGGGCTCACCTGCGCCGCACGCAGTCCGGCAGTGGCGGCAAGCGCCTTGAGCTCGCGGGCGAAGTGCTGACGTGTGAGATGGCCGCTATCGCCGAAAGAGGGGAACAGCCACCGCGCTGCCCGCTTGCCGGCGAGGGCACGGTCGGCGTGGCGGCTCTCCTCGACCTCCGCCAGCAGCGCCAGGTATTCCGCCATCGCGCGCTTCGCCGCTTCATTGAGCGGCACCAGGCGCTCCTTGTTGCCCTTGCCGCGCACGATGATGACGCGAGCGTCGCGGCGCGCCGCCGCAGCCGGCAACGCCACGAGTTCGGACACGCGCAGGCCCGTGGCGTAGAGGAGCTCGACGAGACAGGCGAGCCGAGCCGCGCGCAGTCGCTCCGACAGCGCGGCAGCCGGCGCGCAACGGCCGGCCATGCGCAGCAGCCGATCGACTTCCCCGAGCGTGAGGGTTTTCGGCAGTGCGCGGACGCGCTTCGGCCCTTCGAGCACGGCGGCGGGGTCGTCTGTCCGCCGCCCCTCCACATAGAGGAAGCGATAGAGCTGACGGAGCGCCGAGAGGCGACGCGCCACTGTCGCCGGTCGCAGGCCGCGACGCGCCAGCGTGCCGAGATAGCCGCGCAAATCGTTCGTCGTCGCCGCTTTGAAGGAGCCGCCGGTGCCGGCGAGGTAAGACTTGAAATCGGCAAGGTCGCGGCGATAGGCGGCGAGGGTGTTGTCCTCCGCGCCGCGTTCGGCCGCCAGCATGTCGAGGAAAAGCGCGATCAGCCGCTCGTCGGAGGAAGGCGCCGCACGAACCGCGCGGCGCGCGATTCCAGGAGCTGTTTGACGAGCCATGGCCGGCGCCCTCAGCGGTTCTTGAAGAATTTGTCGGGCGGAATCGATATGGTGATCTCGCGCGGTTTTGGTTGCACGAAATGCGCGAGCGAATATAGACCGGCATAGACGGCCGCACACAGAATTGCGATGACGGCGAGAAACCGGAGCAGGCTGGGCATCGTCAAGCGTCCGTGTTCATCCCCTTGGTGCCCGCGGACGGGACCGACTACGATCATGTTCGGTCCGGCCTGGCAAGTCGTCCGGCGAGCCCTCGGGGCGTTGTCGTCGGCACCGGAGGCGACGGGCGGGCAATTGCGGGCGCGAATGAAACCATGAGCGGCGGTGCCCTAGCAAATGACGACAACACGGCGGCTTCGGCTGCCGCGATTCTCGACCGCCTGGGACGCCGCTCGATCGTGCTCGTCGGCATGATGGGGGTGGGAAAATCGTCGGTCGGCCGCCGGCTTGCCGCGCGCCTCTCGATCCCGTTCGTCGACGCCGACACGGAGATCGAGAAGGCCGCCGGGATGAGCGTCGCCGACATTTTTGCCCGCCACGGCGAGGCCGATTTCCGCAGTGGCGAGGCGCGTGTGATCGCGCGCCTGCTCGAGGGCGGCCCACAGGTGCTGTCGACCGGCGGCGGCGCCTTCATGAACCCGAATACGCGCGATGCCATCCGAGCGAAAGGCATTTCCATCTGGCTCAACGCCGACTTTGAGTTGCTGATGCGCCGGATCAGCAAGCGCAAGAACGAGCGGCCATTACTGCAGACCGCCGATCCGGCCGAAACGCTTCGCCGCTTGCTGGCGGAACGCGCGCCGATCTATGCGCTGGCCGATCTCACGGTGCAGTCGCGCGACGTGTCGCATGAGGCGATCGTCGCCGACGTCATGAGCGCATTGGGGCCACTTCTGCAATCGACGGCGACGCCGCAGCGGGAGGCCGGCACATGACTGCGCCCATTGGCGCCGATCCGGCAACCGTCACGGTCGCGCTCGGCGAGCGCAGCTACGACATCCTGATTGGGCGCGGCCTGATCGCCTCGCTCGGGGCGCGCGTGGCCGCGTTGCGGCCGGGCGCCAAGGCCGCCATCGTCACCGACGAGAACGTCGCCCGCCTTCACCTCGCCGCCGCTGAAGCGGCGCTTGCCCGCACCGGCACAGCGACGAGCCGCGTGATCGTTCCGCCCGGCGAGGGATCGAAGAGCTTCCGCGTCTTCGAGCAAGTCTGCGAGGCGATCCTTGCCGCGCGCATCGAGCGCGGCGATCTCATCGTCGCGCTCGGCGGCGGTGTGATCGGCGATCTGGCCGGCTTCGCCGCTTCGGCGGTGCGCCGCGGGGTCGATTACGTGCAGCTGCCGACCACCCTGCTGGCGCAGGTCGATTCCTCGGTCGGCGGCAAGACCGCGATCAATTCCGCCCACGGCAAGAATCTCATCGGCGCCTTCCATCAGCCGATCCTGGTGCTGGCGGACACGGCGCTACTCGACACCTTGCCGGAGCGCGAATTTCGTGCCGGCTATGCCGAAATCGCCAAATACGCCTTGCTCGGCGACGCCGCCTTCTTCGCCTGGCTGGAGGCGAACTGGCGCGAAGTCTTCGCCGGAGGCCCCGCGCGCGACTACGCCATCGCGGTGAGCTGCGGCGCCAAGGCGGCAATCGTCGCGCGCGACGAGCGCGAGAGCGGCGAGCGCGCATTGCTCAATCTCGGGCACACGTTCGGCCATGCGCTGGAGGCGGCCTGCGGCTTCTCCGACCGGCTGCTCCATGGCGAGGCGGTCGCCGCCGGCATGGCGCTCGCCTTCGCCTTTTCGGCGCGGCGAGGACTCCTGCCGGCAGCCGAGGCGGAACGCGCGATCCATCACTTGGCCAAGGTCGGGCTGCCGACCGGGCCGAAGGACATCGCCGGCGGGTTGCCTTGCGTCGATCGGTTGATGGAGCTCATCGCGCAGGACAAGAAAGTGAGGCACGGAACGCTTACATTCATCCTGGCGCGCGGGATCGGCCTGGCTTTCATCGAGCCGGACGTCGATCAGCGCGAGGTGCGTGCGTTCCTCAACGAAAAGCTTGCCGGGCAATGAATATCATCGATTGGTTGACGGTGGCGGCGGTCCTGATCTGCCTGATGGCGTCGGCGTTCTTTTCCGCCAGTGAGACGGCGCTGACCGCCTCTTCACGCGCCGCCATGATGCGGCTGGAGAAACAGGGCAACCAGGACGCGACCATCGTCAACCGTCTGTTGTCGACACGCGAGCGCCTGCTCGGCGCCATCCTGTTTGCCAACAATCTGACCACGATCGCCGCCTCAACCTTGATGACCGGACTGCTGCTCGCCTTCTTCGGCCACGCCGGCATCATCTATGCCACGCTGGTCATGACCGTGCTCGTTTTCGTCGTCGCCGAAGTGCTGCCGAAGACCGCCGCGTTCAACACGCCGGATCGCATCGCGCTCACCGTCGCCCGGCCGATCGATCGGATGGTGCGCTTCTTCCTGCCCATTCTGCAGGCGGTCGAGTGGCTGGTGCGGCTCATTCTGCGCGGCGTCGGCATGCCGGTCGGCAAGCTCCACTCGATCCTTTCGCCGCGCGAGGAGTTGCGCGGCGCGGTGGATCTCATGCACCACGCCGGGGTCGTGGAAAAGCTCGACCGCGACATGATGGGCGGCTTGCTCGATCTGCGCGAGCTCGTGGTCTCCGATGTGATGGTCCATCGCACCAAGATGGTGATGCTCGATGCCGACGAACCGCCGCAGGAGATCGTCGACGCCGTCCTCGCCGCTGCCGTGACCCGGTTGCCGCTGTGGCGCGGTTCGCCGGACAATATCCTCGGCGTGCTGCACGCCAAGGATCTGCTGCGCGCATTGCATGCGGCCGACGGCGATGCTGGCAAGATCGATATTGTGTCGCTGGCGACACCGCCCTGGTTCGTGCCGGATACCACGCCGCTCTATGAGCAGCTCAAGGCGTTCCGCGCCCGAAAAACAGCGTTGGCGCTCGTCGTCGACGAATATGGCGAGTTGGAGGGGCTAGTCACGCTCGAAGACATCGTCGAGGAGATCGTCGGCGACATCACCGACGAACACGACATCGCGGTTCCCGGCGTGCGCGCGCTGCCGGACGGCTCGGTGAACGTCGATGGCGCAGTACCGGTGCGCGATCTCAACCGGGCGATGGATTGGAACATCCCCGACGACGAAGCGACGACGATCGCCGGCGTGGTGATCCACGAGGCGCGTTCCATTCCGGAGCCCGGCCAAAGCTTCACCTTCCATGGCTTCCGTTTCCAAGTCCTGCGCAAGACGCGAAACCGCATCACGGCACTGCGCGTCACGCCGCTCATGCGCAAGGTGGCGGCGAAGGCGAGCTAGCGGGTCAGCCGGCTGTGCATTGCAAGCGTCGCGCGTGACCGGAGCGCTGCCGGCTCGCCGATGATGCTTGCCGGGAGAAGTCGAAGTCCAGACTATGCGCCTTCCCCCGGCGCCGCCGCATGAATGGCGAGCGCGTGCACGCCGCCCTTGAGCTCGCCGGCGAGCGCCGCGTTGATCATGCGGTGGCGCTCGAGCCGGCTCTTTCCGCGGAAGGCTTCGGCCACGATATAAAGCCGGAAATGAGTCTCGCCGCCGGGCCGGTGCCCGGCATGGCCTTCGTGCCGATGCGATTCGTCCTCGACACGCAAGCTCTCGGGCGCGAAAGCACGGAGCAACTTTTCCGTGATGAGATCCTTTGTTCGCATGTCGAGCAGCCTTTAGGCGGACCGCCGGCGCGTGGTCAATGGCTGCGACGCGCGGATTTGCGATCTGTCAAGTCTTGAAGGTTTGCACGGCCCGGCCGCATAATCGCAACGATGAGAACGCACTCGCCGCTATTTGATCGCATCCGGGTCAAACCCGACCAGGACAGCCGGCTGCGCGCGGAGCTTCCGGCCTGCCAATGGCCGGGCTGCAGCGCGCCGGCGACCCATCGCGCGCCAAAGGGCCGGCTGCGCGCCAATGAATATTGGCGGTTCTGCCTCGAACATGTCCGTGAATACAACAATTCGTACAACTTTTTCGCCGGCATGAGCGAGGACGCAATCGCGAAATATCAGAAGGAAGCGATTACCGGCCACCGTCCGACGTGGAAAATGGGCTCGATCGGGGGCACGCGGCGCAATTCCTGGCGCGACTCGGCGGACTTTCGCGCCTCCAATTGGGCGGCCGACGACCCCTTCACCCTGTTCGGCGAGAGCGGCGGCCATCGCCGGTCCGGCCGCGCGCCCCCGCCTGAGGGCCGAACCATACTCAATGCGCAGCGCCGCGCGCTGGGCGTCCTTGGCCTTGAAGCCGACGCCAAGCGTGCCGATATTAAGGCGCGGTTCAAGGTGTTGGTAAAACGGCATCATCCCGACGCCAATGGTGGCGACAGGACCAGCGAGGAGCGGCTGCGGGAGATCATCCAGGCCTATAATTACCTGAAATCGGCGGGTTATTGCTGATCTTGCGAGCGGCTTTCGCGGCTTTGTGCCGTTCTGCTAAGTTTGCCGCGACATCCGACCGCGGGCGACTGCGATATGCGCCGCTGGCTTGGTGGATTTGGAGTTCCGATCGTTGCGCCGCCCACTCGCCTGGGAACCAGGGGAACTATAAACTGCCAGTGTCGCTTTGATTCCCAGGTTCGCATCAGGACTGCGGCCAAGCGCTTTGCGAACTTCACCATCGGGACACGCGTAACTATCCGGGGTCACGGAGGAGCAATGACTCTCGCGACACAGCCAGAACCTGCCGGCTTGCCGGACATGAAGGTGTCGATCCGCCAGCTTTTCGGATTCGACAGCGACATGGAAGTGCCGGCTTATTCCGAGCCCGACGAGCACGTACCCGAAATCGACATCGATTACCGGTTCGACAAGCCGACGACGCTCGCCATCCTTGCCGGCTTTGCCAAGAATCGCCGGGTCATCGTGACCGGCTATCACGGCACCGGTAAATCGACCCATATCGAGCAGGTCGCGGCGCGGCTGAATTGGCCATGCGTGCGGGTCAATCTCGACAGCCATATCAGCCGCGTCGATCTGATCGACAAGGATGCGATCGTGATCCGCGAAGGCCTGCAGGTGACTGAATTCCGCGACGGCATTCTGCCGTGGGCGCTGCAGCACAATGTCGCGCTGTGCTTCGACGAGTATGACGCCGGCCGCCCGGACGTCATGTTCGTTATTCAACGCGTCCTCGAATCGTCGGGACGCTTGACGCTGCTTGATCAGAACAAGGTGATCAAGCCGCACCCGGCATTTCGCCTGTTCGCGACCGCCAACACGGTCGGCCTCGGCGATACCTCCGGCCTCTATCATGGCACCCAACAGATCAACCAGGGGCAGATGGACCGCTGGTCGATCGTCACCACGCTGAACTATCTGCCTCACGACAACGAGGTCGAAATCGTGCTCGCCAAGGCGAAGCACTATCGCACCGCCGAGGGCCGCGACATCGTCGGCAGGATGGTGCGCGTCGCCGACCTTACCCGCAACGCCTTCATGAACGGCGATATCTCGACGGTCATGAGCCCGCGCACGGTGATCACCTGGGCGGAGAATGCAGACATTTTCAACGACATCGGTTTCGCCTTCCGCCTCACTTTCGTGAACAAATGCGACGAGCTCGAGCGGCCGCTGGTCGCCGAGTTCTACCAGCGCTGCTTTGGGCAGGAATTGCCGGAATCGGCGGTGAACGTCGCGCTCTCTTGATGTCGCCCCGCAACAGCGGCGATCCATACCCGGTGATGAAAGTGATCCGCGAGGAGTGTGGATGTGGATTGCAAGCTCGCCGCTTCGCGGCGCGCCGGACCGTCGGCTGACCCGATGACGTCGAACATCAAGTCCAGGACTCTCGCCAAGGAGGCGCCGACCGAGCCGTTCAAGCGCGCGGTCGGCATCTGCCTGCGCGCGATCGCCGGCAAGGGCGATATCGAAGTCACATTCGCCGCCGAGCGTCCCGGCCTTGCCGGCGGCAAGGCGCGGCTGCCGGAGCCGCCGCGCCGCCTGAACGAGCGTGAGGCCGCCATCGTGCGCGGCCATGCCGATTCGATCGCCCTGCGGCTCGCTTGTCACGATCCCGCGGTGCACCGCAAGCTCGTTCCCGGCGGCCAGCAGGCGCGCGCGGTGTTCGAGGCGGTGGAGCAGGCCCGGGTCGAGGCGATCGGCTCGCGCCGCATGGGCGGAGTAGCGAAGAATCTTACCGCCATGCTCGACGATCGTTTCCACCGCGGCAAATACGCGGAGATCAGCGATCGCGCCGATGCGCCCATCGAGGACGCCATCGCCATGATCGTTCGCGAAAGGCTCACGGGCGAGACGCCGCCGCCGCCGGCGCGCAAGCTCGTGGATCTGTGGCGCCCGCTGATCGAGGAGCGCGCCGGCCGCAATCTCGATCGTCTCGAACGCGTGGTCAACGATCAGCGGCGGTTCGGCGACGTCGTGCATGATCTGCTCGACAGCCTGGACATGGGCGAGGATCGCAACAGCCAGTCCGACGAGGAGGACGGCGACCAGGGCGAGGAAGAGAACCGGAAGGACGACTCCGGCCAGGACGGCGAGGCAACCGACTCCGCCGACAGCGAGCGCATGAGCCTCGAGGAAGCCGAGGCCTCCGCCGATGAGTTGTCCGAGAGCGCTGCGGAATCGGTCGATGCCCCGGCCGCGGAGACGGCCGACGACGCGGAGATGGGCGATTCGGAGACTGCGGCGGAGCCCTGGCGGCCGCGCCACCTGCGCAACGAGCCGCGCGGTCCCGATTATCGGCCGTTCACCGTCAAGTTCGACGAGATCGTGGGCGCCGAAGAGCTTTGTGAGCCGGAAGAGCTCGAGCGGTTGCGCGGCTATCTCGACAAGCAGCTTTCCCACCTCCAGGGCGTGGTCGCGCGGCTCGCCAACCGGCTGCAGCGGCTGCTGCTGGCGCAGCAGAATCGCGCCTGGGAATTCGACCTGGAGGAAGGCCTGCTCGATGCGGCGCGGCTGTCACGCGTCATCGTCGATCCGCTGCATCCGCTCTCGTTCAAGCGCGAGAGGGATACCCGCTTCCGCGACACGGTGGTGACGCTGCTGCTCGACAATTCCGGCTCGATGCGCGGCCGCCCGATAACGGTCGCGGCGACCTGCGCCGATATCTTGGCGCGCACGCTCGAACGCTGCGGCGTCAAAGTGGAAATTCTCGGCTTCACAACGCGGGCGTGGAAGGGCGGGCAGTCGCGCGAGGCCTGGCTTGCCCAGGGCAAGCCGGCCAATCCCGGTCGTCTCAATGATCTCCGCCACATCATCTACAAATCGGCCGATGCGCCTTGGCGGCGCTCGCGCAAGAATCTCGGACTGATGATGCGGGAGGGACTGCTCAAGGAGAACATCGACGGCGAAGCGCTCGACTGGGCGCACAAGCGCCTGCTGGCGCGAACCGAGACGCGAAAGATCCTGATGATGATCTCCGACGGCGCGCCGGTCGATGATTCGACGCTGTCGGTCAATCCAGGCAATTATCTCGAGCGGCACTTGCGTTGGGTCATCGAGGATATCGAGACCCGCTCCCCGGTCGAGCTGATCGCCATCGGTATCGGCCACGACGTCACGCGCTACTACCGGCGCGCGGTGACCATCGTCGACGCCGAGGAGCTCGGCGGCGTCATGACCGAGAAGCTGGCGGAGTTGTTCGAGGAGCACTCAGTCGCTGAGCAACCGCGCCCCGCCCGGCCGCGGCGCCTGCAGGCGTAGTCGGTTCTCCGCTCGTCGCGCACCGGCCGAAAACGATCGAGAGTGCTGCGGTTTGGAAAAACAGCCGGATTCGCGCCTGCGCGCTGATCGGCGGATAGCCGCGATTTACGCGGCCGTTGCGCGCTTCTTGACGACCTGACGTTTGATCTCGAGCACGCGCGGCGACAATTCGTTGTCCTTCGCCGCCAAGAGGAAGGCATCAAGCCCGCCGCGATGATCGACGGTTTTCAGAGCATTGGCGGAAACCCGCAAGCGCACCGAGCGACCCAGCGAATCTGACATCAAAGTGACATTGAGCAGATTGGGCAGGAACCGCCGCTTGGTCTTGCGGTTCGAGTGACTCACGCGATGGCCGATCTGGCGCGTTTTCCCGGTCAGTTCGCAACGCCATGCCATGGCTGCAATTCCTTTAACTTCTCCGCGGCTCCAGGCGCCGATCGACGAACGATGTGAGGTCGCGGACCCTAATAGTGAGCGTCCCCGTGAGCGTCAAGCAGCGCATGCCGGTGATCGCGTGCGAGCATGGTTTTCCCGTTCGGTACCAGCAGCGCAAATCACAGAAACGACGCATTCTCCGACAAAAAACAATGCTATCGGGTAAAGGCCGGATGGCGCCCTACCGGAGTGACCTGGGGCCGTCGCGTCGAGTTGGTGATCGCTGAAGGAACCGTCGTCCTTGTTCGTCCTGCCGAAGCGCCTCTTTCGCAATCCCCGAGCCGCCGCCTTCGCCGCGGCGGTTTGCGTGATGGCCGCCATGGCGACCGATGCGGCCGGGGTCGCGGCGGCGCAGGGGCGGCTCGAGGCCGAATATGTTGCCAGTATCGCCGGCATCACCATCGGACGCGGTAGCTGGATCATCGACATTTCGGAAAATCAGTTCACCGCTGCTGCGAGCGGGGCGACGACGGGGCTTCTCAAATTCTTCACCGGGGCGCGGGGCGTTGGCGCCTCGCACGGCATTGTCAGCGGCGGGCAGCCGGTCCCGACGAGCTATGCTGCGACGATCAGCTACGACCGCAAGGTCGACGATGTTCGCATCGCGCTCGCCGGCGGCAACGTAAAGGACTACACGGTCGACCCTCCGCTTCCGCCGCATCCCGACCGCATTCCCGTGACCGACGCAGATCGCCGCGGCGTGCTCGATCCCATGACCTCCGCACTCAACAGCGTCGCCGGCAACGGCGACCCGGTCTCGCCGGAGGCCTGCAATCGCAAGGTTTCCGTCTTTGACGGCCGTCTGCGCTACGATCTGCACAGCGAATTCAGGCGCATCGAGCTGGTCAAGGCGGAAAGGGGCTACCAGGGCCCTGTCGTCGTATGTGCTGTCTATTTCACGCCGATCTCTGGCTACGTACCGGATCGACCCGCGATCAAGTTTCTCGTATCGCTGCGCGATGCCGAGGTCTCTCTGGCGCCGATCTCAGGCACGCGCGTCCTGGTGCCGTTCCGCTTTAGCCTGCCGACACCGATCGGCTTCGGCGTCCTGCAGGCAAAGCAATTCCAGTCCGTTGCGCAACCGACGCGGTCCAATGCGGCCGCGAAGACGGAATAGTCGCCCCCCGCTTTGCGCCGGCAGCCGCCCTGCCGTGTTGCGGAGGCGCCCGAACTGCAGGGCCGATTCGGAGCATCGCGCCAGGCATCCCCATAATCCACAGGAGGATAGGTCTTGACTCGCCGCGAAACTATGCTCGTGCGCACAGTTAACGTGTTCGCCGCGGAAACGCCGGCTGAATCGGCCGCAAAATCCCCGATCTGGTGTTGCATCTCAGCCGGCGCGCAATATGTCGCGGTGAACGAACTCGAACACGCTCCGAGTAGCCGATTCGGCCGCGGTTCGTTCCAGACTCGTTCCACACCTTAAGCACAGGCCTTTACAGCGTCATGTTGTGATACAGGAGGGAGCAGCTGCGCCTGCAGCCCCGGTCCTCGATGCCGATTTCATTCTCGCCGTCCAACAGCCATGATCCGCGCGCCCGCGGCGCCGGCGTCACCGCCGTGCTGGGCCCGACCAATACCGGCAAAACCCACCTCGCGATCGAGCGGATGCTGGCGCATTCCTCGGGGCTGATCGGCCTGCCGCTGCGGCTCCTGGCGCGTGAGGTCTACAACCGCGCGGTCGAGCGCGTGGGGGCCGATGCCGTCGCGCTCGTCACCGGCGAGGAGAAGATCAAGCCGCCAAATCCGCGCTTTTGGGTCGCCACCGTCGAGGCGATGCCGCGCGACCTCGATGTCGCCTTTCTCGCCGTCGATGAAATCCAGCTCGCCGCCGATTTCGAGCGCGGCCACGTCTTCACCGACCGCATGCTGCACCGGCGTGGACGCGAAGAGACGCTGGTGCTGGGTGCCGCCACGATGCGGCCGATCGTCGAACGGCTCTTGCCCGGCGCCAGCATCGTGAGCCGTCCGCGGCTTTCGCGGCTCAGCTTCGCCGGCGAGAAGAAGCTCACGCGTCTGCCGCGGCGTTCGGCCATCGTGGCTTTCTCCGCCGAGGAGGTTTACGCGATCGCCGAGCTGATCCGGCGCCAGCGCGGCGGCGCGGCCGTCGTGCTCGGCGCTTTGTCGCCGCGCACGCGCAACGCGCAGGTCGCGCTCTATCAGGCCGGCGAGGTCGACTACATGGTGGCGACGGACGCCATCGGCATGGGTCTCAATCTCGACGTCGACCACATCGCCTTTGCCTCCGACCGCAAGTTCGACGGCTACCAGTTCCGCAAGCTCAATCCGTCGGAACTCGCTCAGATCGCGGGCCGCGCCGGCCGTGCTACCCGCGACGGCACCTTCGGCACGACCGGACGCTGTCCGCCCTTCGACACCGAGCTTGCCCAGGCGCTCGAATCGCACAGCTTCGAGCCGGTGAAGATCGTACAATGGCGAAATGCCGATCTCGACTTCTCCTCGATCGGCGCCTTGCAGGCGACGCTTGCAGCGCCACCCACGGAGAACGCGCTGACCCGCGCACCGATTGCCGAAGACATCCTCGTGCTCGAACACGCGGCGCGCGACGACGAGGTGCGCGCCATGACCAGGACGCCCGCCGATGTCGAGCGGCTGTGGGATGTCTGTCAGGTTCCAGACTACCGCAAGATCGCCCCGGCGACGCACGCGGAACTCGTGGTCACCCTCTATGGCTTTCTCATGCGCGAGGGCGCAATTCCAACCGACTGGTTCGCTCGCCAAGTCGCCCAGGCCGATCGCGTTGACGGCGATATCGACACGCTGTCGACGCGCATTGCCCATGTCAGGACTTGGACTTTCGCCGCCAACCGGCCGGATTGGCTCGCCGATCCCGAACATTGGCAGGGCGTCACGCGCGGCGTCGAGGACAAGCTCTCCGATGCACTGCACGAGAGGCTTGCCGAGCGCTTCGTCGATCGCCGCACCAGCGTGCTGATGCGGCGGTTGCGCGAAAATGCCATGCTCGAGCCCGAGATCAACAAGACCGGGGAGGTCGTCGTCGAAGGCCATGTCATTGGCCGGCTCGACGGATTCGTTTTCGTCGCCGATGCGTCCTCGGGCGGATCGGAGGCGAAGGCATTGGAGAACGCCGCCCAAAGAGCGCTCGCGGGCGAGATCGCGGTCCGCGCGACGCGCCTTGCCGAGGCGCCGGACGGGCAATTTGTGCTCGGCGCCGACGGCACGGTCCGCTGGACCGGCGCCGCCGTCGGCAAGCTGATCGCCGGCGAGGAGACGCTGCGGCCCCGCACGCGCGTCATCGCCGACGAGCATTTGACGGGCGCGCCGCGCGAGGCCGTGGAGGCGCGGCTCGATCAATGGGCGAAATCCCATATCGAAAAGCTGCTGAGCCCTTTGTTCGCGTTGGCGGCTGCCACCGACGTGACCGGCATCGCGCGCGGCGTCGCCTTCCAATTGATCGAGGCGCTGGGCGTGCTCGACAGGCATCGGGTGGCGGAGGAAGTGAAGGAGCTGGAACAGCCGGCGCGGGCAAGCTTACGCAAATATGGCGTGCGCTTTGGCGCCTACCACATCTACCTTCCCCTTTTGCTCAAGCCAGCGCCGCGCGCGCTGGCGACCCAGCTCTGGGCGCTACGCCATGACGGGCCGCAGAGCAAAGGCCTCGACGACTTGCTGCATCTCACCGCCAGCGGTCGCACCTCCATCCCGGCCAGTCGCGACATCGACCGCATGCTCTATCGCACTGCCGGCTACCGGGTGTGCGGCGAGCGCGCCGTGCGCGTCGACATTCTCGAACGGCTCGCGGATCTGATCCGCCCGGCGCTCGCGTGGCGCGAAGGCTCCGCCACGCCGAAGCCGCCGGGTGCCGTCGCCGGCGGCGGCTTCACGGTCGTCAACGCCATGACGTCGCTGATCGGCGCCGCGGGCGAGGATTTTGCTTCGATTCTTCGCGCGCTGGGCTACCGCATGGAACGCCGCCCGAAGCCGCCTGAGCCCCCGGTCGCCTCTGCGCAGGAGCAAAGCGGAGTCGGCGAGCGCACCGAACCCAACGAGAGAACGGGGACCGCCGCGCCCAGTGAAGCCGCCGATAGTATCCCTCGATCCGACGCGCTCGCTGCAAGCACAGAGCCGGAAATCAATGCGCCCGGAGTGGACCAAAGCGTGGGCGCGGAGACCGCCTACGAAGCCAGCGTTCAACCGACCGCCGGTACGGCCGCCCCGAGTCACGCAAGCGAAACGCCATCCGCTGTTCCATCTGCCCCCGTAATCGAGGCGGAAGATCGCGACCAGCCCAACGATCAGGTCGCGACCACCGCCGAGCCTGTGCTCATCGAAGTCTGGCGGCTGGGACGGCCTGAGGGACGACGGCGTTCCCGATTGAAGCACCGTGACGCCGGCAAGGAGAATGCCTCGCCGCAGAAGCCGGACGATGCCACAACACCGGCCGAAACCATCGAAGCGACATCCTCCCCGGCCGTCGACACCCCGGTTACAAGCGCGGCGCCCTTTAAGGAAGGAGTCCGCTTCCGCCACCGCCGCAAAGAGGCTCCGGATCGTCGTTTTGACCGTCCGCGGCCGGAACGAGAGCGGCCGGCCTATTCCGCGCGCCAGGAGCGGCGCGAAAAAGCGCCCGACCCGAACTCCCCGTTTGCCAAGCTCGCGTCATTGAAAGCGCAGCTTGAGGCCGACGCGAAGGAGCGTCGCTGAATGCCCGCCGGGCTTGATCGCCAGCGCATCGACAAATGGCTCTGGCACGCTCGTCTCGTGCGCACGCGCGGCGCCGCGGCTGCGCTCGCGGGCTCCGGTCATGTCCGCGTCAACGGGACACGCATTGCCGCGCCAAGCCGGGTGGTCCGGACCGGAGACGTGATTACCGTCGCGCTCGAACGCACGGTGCGCGTGCTCAAGGTCAGGGGATTCGCCGAACGCAGGGGTCCCGCTTCAGCCGGCGAGAGCCTATATGACGAGTTGATCTGAACCATCGACCGCTGCACCGGCGGGGTTGCGCGAAACGGTCATAGCGGTGAAATCGGCAAGTTTTGTACAAGCCTTGCACCCCCATGAGCCATGCGGTAGGAGCAATGCTCGCCACCAAATCAGGCCTTAGTGTGTGAGCCGATGACCTACATCGTCAACGACAACTGCATCAAATGCAAATACATGGATTGCGTGGAAGTCTGCCCCGTGGATTGTTTCTACGAGGGCGAGAATATGCTCGTCATCCATCCGGACGAATGCATTGATTGCGGCGTCTGCGAACCGGAATGCCCGGTCGATGCGATCAAGCCCGATACCGAGCCCGGCGCCGAGAAGTGGTTGAGCGTAAACGCCGAATTTTCGAAACAGTGGCCCAACATCACCTCGAAGAAAGAGCCGCCCGCCGATACCAAGGAATGGGAGGGCGTTGCCAACAAATTCGAGCAATATTTTTCTTCGAATCCAGGGACGGGTGATTGAAACCGCGGTTAACCGTGGTTCTTAACCGTCGTTAAGGTTTCAGCCCCCTGCGACTCTTTCGCAACGCCATAAGGCTTTGATTTTGGCGAGAAATGTGATATAAACCGTTGCAATAATGAAGAACACCCCCCAATTCGACGCTCCGCAGGGCCGGAAGCCTATTTTTCGGGGCGTTTTTCGAGGAACACCCAGAGAGGCGTGATATCCACGCGAGAGCAGTGGCAGAGAAAACGCGTTACCGATCAAAGAAAAGCAGCACAGGTATGAGCCGGAAGGCGAGAAAGACCTCCTCCCGCGCGAGCCGGAGGACGACACGGGCTACCCGGGCGGTCCCCCGGAGCCGGGTCGGCGCGGCCAAACGTCTTCCCCGGCGCAAACCTGAGGCGGAAGGAGCAGCTTTGGGAATGAATGCGAAAAAGACGACACAGCGACAGGGCTTCAAGACCAACGAATTCATCGTCTATCCAGCTCATGGCGTGGGCCAGATCGTCTCGATCGAAGAGCAGGAGGTCGCCGGCGCGCGGCTTGAGCTCTTCGTCATCAACTTCGTCAAGGACAAGATGACCCTGCGGGTGCCGACCTCGAAGGTCGCCTCCGTCGGGATGCGCAAACTTGCCGAGGGCGCAATGGTCAGGCGGGCGCTCGAGACGCTCAAGGGCCGTGCCCGGATCAAGCGGACGATGTGGTCGCGGCGGGCGCAGGAATACGAGGCCAAGATTAATTCCGGCGACATCGTCGCCATCGCCGAGGTGGTACGCGACCTCTACCGGTCGGAGACGCAGCCCGAGCAGTCCTATTCCGAGCGGCAGCTTTATGAGGCCGCGCTCGATCGTCTGTCGCGGGAGGTTGCGGCCGTCCAGCGGCTCACGGAGACCGAAGCGGTCAAGGAGATCGAGGCGGCGCTGGCCAAGGGACCGCGCCGCGGTCCCAAGCCGGACGCGGAGGAGGATGCCGTCGTCGAGGAACAGGCGGCGTAAGGCAGCATCATTCAGGCGGCGTAATGTTGTGCGGGCCCGGCGGAAACGCCGGGCCTTTTATGTGCCGCTTACGTGTTATGGGCCCTTACGTGCCGCCTGGCTCGGAACGGTTACCATTCCGCCCGCAAAAATCCGCCGCTTAGTCATAAATTAAGCTTCATTTGAAACGACATAGCGGCGTAGCGCGCGGGATCAGGGGCGTCGGGAATGCGGCGGAGGAAGGCGGTCAATCGCGGCCGGGGGCTTGCGCTCTTACTGGCCGGCACGGTCGGATACCTGCTCGGAGGCTGGCACGCCGCGGCGCTGCGCAATTCCGATCTTTCTCCAGCGCAGGCCGTCGCGCTGCGATTTCCCGAGGATTTGGATGGTGCTGCGACCTTCGATGGCGCGCGCCGCGCCTCGCAGAGTGGAATGAGCACAGGCGGCGCCACCAGCGCCATGGTGCTTGGCGATCCGGCGCTTCCGCTATTGAGCCCTCAGCCCATGGTCCTGCGATCCGGATCGCGCGCGGCCCCGGAAGCCGCGGTGCCGGCCGCTGCCCCGGACGATGCCGCTCTGCCGCCGTCGCCTGCGACACAGCCTTCGCGACCGACGGCGCCAGTGACGCGGCGGACGGGCCAGACGGAACAAGCAATTGCCCATCACCCGGCCGACCGTCCGGGTTTCGTACTCAATGACGCGCAGATCGCGAGCATCAAGCAGCGATTGCGCCTGACGCCGGACCAGGAGGCCATGTGGCCGGCGGTGGAAGCCGCGCTCCGCAACGTCGCTTACGCCAGGGCGCGCAACGCGCATCGCCCCGACACCCCCGCGCCCGCGACGCAACTCGCCCTTGCCGACCCCGACAGCGTCGAGGTGCAAGGCCTGAAATCCGCGGCCATCCCCCTCCTCATGAGTTTCAGCGCCGAGCAGAAGAATGAAGTGCGCAACCTCGCGCATGTGATGGGGCTGGATAGGCTCGCGGCCGAGATGTGATGCTCCCTTCCGCCGGCTGACGGAGCGAACAAAGGCGCGACGCGAAGGGCGACGGCACCGAAATCGCACGATCGCGCGCCCGAATGTTGCGGTTGCGCGTGCTTGCGCGGCGCACCTCCTTGTGGCAAGGATCGCCGCGATTTCATTGCAGTTTCTACGCTCCCGCCATGCCGGCCGCACGATCGCGGGGCCGCTTGGCCGACACGAGCATGATCTGGAAACATGGAACGGCGGTTTTCCGAAAGATCATGCTCCACTGGAGAAAACAAGAGCGCAATCGATTCAGGTTGAGCCGATTGCGCTTGAGCGGGCCGCTGCCGTAGCTCAGTGGTAGAGCACTCCCTTGGTAAGGGAGAGGTCGTCAGTTCAATCCTGACCGGCAGCACCAGAAATTCTCGGTAGCCGGACATTGATCGGCAAAAGTGGAAGGCCGGTTTTCCGAAAAGATCCTGCTCCGCTGAAGAAATCTGGCGCGCGATCGAATCAACCAGAGGCGCTTGCGCGGTAGCGAGAAAGGAACCTGCCGTGGCGACATCCACCCGCCCCATCGCCCTGGTCACCGGCGCGTCAAGCGGCATCGGGGCCGCGCTGGCGCGCGAGGCGGCCAAAGACGGGCACGATCTCGTGCTCGTCGCCCGCCGGCGCGAACCGATGCAAGCGCTCGCCGCCGAGCTCAAGGCCGCGGGCGCCGAGACGGTGATCATTCCGGCGGATCTCAGCAAACCGGGAGCGGTGGCCGAACTCATGCGCGACGTCGAGGCGCGCGGCATCATCCTCGACATGCTGATTGCCGCGGCCGGCCTCGGCGAAAGCGGTCGGTTTGACGAATTGGATGCGGCAAGAATCACGGCGACGCTGCAGGTCAATATCGTGGCGCTGACCGAGCTGACCCGCCTCGTCCTGCCCAAGATGGTGGCGCGTCGACGCGGGAAAGTCATGCTGGTCTCCTCGACCGCCGCCTTCCAACCCGGGCCGCAGATGGCCGTCTATTATGCGAGCAAGGCCTATATCCAGAGCTTCGGAGCGGCGATCGGCTACGAACTGCGCCGCACCGGGGTCACAGTCACGCTGTTGTGCCCCGGCCCGACGGTTACCGAATTCGCGCATTTGGCGCACATCGAGGGCTCCGCCCTGTTCAAAGGCCCGATGCCGGTGATGCAGGCCGCCGACGTGGCGCGCATCGGCTATCACGGATTCAAAGTCGGCCGCCGCGTGGTCATCACCGGTCTCCTCAACAAGATCATCGCCTACGCCGCTCCCTTCACGCCGTCATTCGTGCTGCTGCGGATCGCAAGCTATCTGTCCCGGCGCGGAGCGAACGCCGCCGAGCACTGACCGGCTAGCGAATGCGTTCGGCCTGCCGGATTGCCGGTCAGACCGCCCGCGCGGAAGCACGGCCGTCGTGCAGCAATGATGCCAGCGCTCTGTGCGGCTTGATCAAATCGGCAAGCGTGTACGCGTCCAAGACCGCGAGAAATGCCCCGGTTGCATCGCGCAGGACGCCGCGCAGCACGCAGGCGCGCTCGATGCGGCAGTAGCCGGCGTGATCGAGGCAGCCGATGATGGCGAGCCTGTCTTCGGTATCGCGGACCACCTGGCCGATATTGATGTCGCGCGGCTTGCGTGTGAGGCGGATGCCGCCTTTGCGGCCACGCACCGTGTGCAAATAGCCTTTCTGGCTGAGATCGTTGACGACCTTCATGAGATGATGCTTCGAGATCGCGAAGCTCTCGGCAATGTCGCTGATCGTCGTCAGTTCACCGTCGTTGAGCCCGGCCCGGATCAGGACGCGCAGGGCGAAATCGGTATGAAGTGTCAGGCGCATTTCTAATCTCCGCGCGAAGCCGTTCGGCGCCGCGGCTCGGCATTCATAAATCTAGATTAAGATTATACCGTCGGCACACCGACCCTCACAGACGCCGACTCGTGCGTCCACGCTCGTCGCGGCTATCCGCGTCTTGACCGCGCGTCAACTCAAGGCACGTGACGGCCGGAAAGTCGGCGCCGCAACCAAGCGAAGAAATCAAGGCGCCTTCGCAATTCGGAGAGCTCGATTGCAGGCCTGCCGAACACCATGCGGGCTGACGGCTAAGCTCGGCCGAGATGCTCGCACGAACCCCCGGAACATTTCGTCAACCTTGATCCCTTTGATCCTCGTCAAGGCAGCCGCGACCATTTGACCGCAAGATTGCCACTCGCCTGGAACCTCTCTAAAGAAGGGTTCCAGGCGGAAAATTGTGCGGGGGAGCCGAAGGCACATGGAGTACAGCAGGTATTTTACCGATGCCCTCGCTCGGCTACGGAGCGAGCGGCGCTATCGCGTTTTTGCCGATCTCGAGCGGATCGCCGGCCGCTTCCCCCGGGCGGTGTGGCACTCTTCGCGAGGTCCGCGTGACGTCGTGATCTGGTGCTCGAACGATTACCTCGGCATGGGCCAGCACCCCAAGGTGATCGGCGCCATGGTCGAGACCGCCACGCGAATGGGGACCGGCGCCGGCGGCACCCGCAACATCGCGGGCACCAATCACCCGTTGGTCGAGCTTGAGCGCGAGCTGGCCGATCTGCACCGCAAGGAAGCGGCCCTCGTCTTCACGTCGGGCTATGTCTCCAACGAGACCGGGATTTCCACGCTCGCCAAGCTGATGCCGAACTGCCTCATCCTGTCGGATGCCTGGAACCACAATTCGATGATCGAGGGCGTGCGCCAGGCCTATTGCGAGAAGCAGATTTTCCGCCACAACGACATCGCGCATCTGGAAGAGCTTCTCGCCGCGGCCGATCCGAAGCGGCCGAAGCTGATCGTGTTCGAGAGCCTTTATTCCATGGATGGAGACGTCGCGCCGGTGAACGGCATCTGCGACCTCGCCGAGCACTACGGGGCGATGACCTATATCGACGAAGTGCATGCGGTCGGCATGTACGGCCCGCGCGGCGGCGGCATCAGCGAGCGCGACGGCGCCGTGCAACGTATCGACGTGATCGAGGGCACGCTGGCCAAGGCGTTCGGCTGCCTGGGCGGTTACATCACCGGGACGAGCGCGCTGATCGACACGGTGCGTTCCTACGCTCCGGGCTTCATCTTCACCACCGCGCTGCCGCCGGCGGTCTGTGCCGCGGCAACGGCCGCGATTCGGCACCTCAAGACCTCGCAATGGGAACGCGACCGTCATCAGGACCGCGCCGCACGCACCAAGGCGGTGCTGACCGCCGCCGGCTTGCCGGTCATGCCGAGCCCGACCCATATTGTTCCGGTATTCGTCGGCGATCCCGAGCGGTGCAAAGAGGCGAGCGACCTCCTGCTCTGCGACCACGGCATCTACATTCAGCCGATCAACTACCCGACCGTGCCGAAGGGCAAGGAGCGGTTGCGCATCACGCCGAGCCCCTATCACGACGACGGCTTGATCGACGCACTCGCCGAAGCCCTCGTCGACGTCTGGCACCGGTTGCGACTGCCGCTCAAAGAGCCAGCGCTCGCCGCCGAGTGAGGGGGATCGGTCGGCATGCCATTTGCCGGACCGGCCGCGCAACGAGCCGGCCCGGCGACCATCCCGCTCTTCAATGTCGGCCAATGTCCGCGGCCGCGTAACCCGCGCGCATGAGTTTCGACGGCGTTCTTGGCGCCGCGCCCTCCCGCACCGCCGATAGACAGGCTCGCTAAACTGTGGTGACCTGAACAAAACGGAGGGCAAAAAGCGGCTCGAGCCGACGCGGGGAAACGTCATGGAGCAAGGCTGGACCGTCATCGTCCTCGCCCTCGCCTATATCGGCTTTTTGTTCCTGGTAGCGAGCTACGGCGACCGCAGGCGCGAGCTGGCGCGCGGCAGCCGTTCGCGGCTGCTGATCTACCCGCTTACGCTCGCGATCTACTGCACCTCCTGGACCTTCTTCGGCTCGGTCGGACTTGCCTCGCACTCGGGCTTCGATTTCCTCACCATCTATATCGGCCCGATGCTGATGTTCGGCCTCGGCTACCCGCTGATCATCCGCATCGTGCGCCTGGCCAAGGGACAGAACATCACCTCGATCGCCGACTTCATCGCGGCGCGCTACGGCAAGAGCCAGGCCGTAGCAGCAACCGTGGCGCTCATCGCCATCGTCGGCATGATCCCCTACATCGCTCTGCAGCTCAAAGCCGTGTCGTCGTCGGTCGGCACCATTCTCGCCGAGGCTTCGGCGGGCGGCGGCGCGGCGCAGCCGCTGCTCGGCGACATTGCCCTCTTCGTCGCCTTGCTGATGGCGGTCTTCGCCGTCCTGTTCGGCACGCGCCACATCGACGCCACCGAGCATCAGGACGGGCTGATGCTGGCGATCGCCACCGAATCGATCGTCAAGCTCGTGGCCTTTCTCGCCGTCGGCATTTTCGTGACCTTCGTCATGTTCGACGGGCCGCTGGCGCTGTTCACGCGGGCGCTGCATGAGCCGCAGACGGCGGCGATACTCACGGGTACGCCGCCGCTCACCACGCTCTGCGCCATGACGGCACTGTCGTTGTTTGCGATCGTGCTGCTGCCGCGGCAGTTCCATGTCGCCGTCGTCGAGAACCACAGCGAGGCGGAAATCCGCCGCGCCGCTTGGCTGTTTCCGGTCTATCTCGTGCTCATCAATCTGTTCGTGGTGCCGATCGCGACTGCAGGTCTGCTGACCTTCCCGTCCGGCGGGCTGGATACCGACATGTTCGTGCTCGGGCTGCCGCTGCGGGCGCGTTCCGAGCTACTGGCCCTCGTCGCCTTCATCGGCGGCCTGTCCGCCGCCACCGCCATGGTGATCGTGGAAACGGTCGCGCTCGCGATCATGGTGTCGAACGACATCGTGATGCCGCTGGTCTTGACGCGGCACGCGAAGGCCGCGGACAAACCGGCCGACGCCGGCGCGCGGCTTCTCACTGTGCGCCGCATCGCCATCTTCGCGATCTTGTTTCTGGCCTACATCTATTATCGCTCCGCCGGCGCCGCCCAGCTTGCCTCGATCGGCCTGCTCTCATTTGCCGCGATCGCACAGTTCGCGCCGGCTTTTTTCGGCGGACTGATCTGGCGGCGCGGCACGGCGCGCGGCGCCATCGCCGGCATGACCGCCGGGATTGTGGTCTGGGGATATACGCTGCTGCTGCCGAGCATCTCCGACGCCGGCATCGTCGGCGCGCGCATCCTGATCGACGGGCCGTTCGGTCTTCAGTCGCTCCGCCCGCAGGCGTTGTTCGGGCTCGATCTGCCGCCGCTCGTTCATGGCGTCGTTCTCAGTCTCGCGGTCAACATCGCCCTCTTTATCGGCTGCTCGCTGAGCCGGCGGTCGACCGCCATCGAACGCGTGCAGGCGGAAATCTTCGTGCCCTCGACGCTCGCGCCGATCGCACCGAGCTTCCGGCTGCGGCGCGCATCGGTCACGGTCGGCGAACTGACCGCGACCATCGCCCGCTACCTCGGCGAGGAGCGCACGCGTGATTCCTTCCTCAGTTTCGCGGCCTCGCGCCGCATCAGCCTCGAACCGGAGGCCGAAGCCGACCTCCAATTGCTGCAATACGGCGAATATTTGCTGGCGTCGGCGATCGGAGCGGCATCGTCGCGTCTCGTGCTCTCGCTGCTCCTGCGCAAGGGCACGGTTTCGACCCAGGCCGCGCTCAAGCTGCTCGACGACGCCAACGCGGCGATCCACTACAATCGCAAGATCCTGCAGACCGCGCTCGATCACGTGCGCCAGGGGATCGCCGTGTTCGACAAGGACCTCGCCCTGGTCTGCTGGAACCGGCAGTTCGGCGAAATCTTTGACCTTCCGCACGCGCTCACGCGCATCGGCATCGCGCTTGACGAGATCCTTCGCCATATCGCCCAGCAAAGCGCGCGCGACGCCAAGGACCTCGACGGCCAAGTCGCCGAGCGCATCGTCCGCTACACCTCGGAGGCCGAGCCGTTCCTCGAACGCTTCGCCGAACGCGAGCTGGTCATCGAAGTGCGGGCGAACCGCATGCCCCATGGCGGGCTGGTCATGACCTTCACCGACATCACGCCGAGCGTGAAGGCCGCGGAAGCGCTCGAGCGCGCCAATGCGACGTTGGAGCGCCGCGTGCGCGAGCGCACCGGCGAGCTGACGCGGCTCAATGGCGAACTCGAGCGCGCCAAGGCCCAAGCCGACGACGCCAACATCTCGAAGACACGCTTCATCGCCGCCGCCAGCCACGACATTTTGCAGCCGCTCAATGCCGCGCGCCTTTACGTCACCACCCTGATCGAACGCCAGCGCGCCGGCGAGGACGACAATCTCGTTCGCAACGTCGACGCCTCGCTCGAGGCGGTCGAAGAGATCTTCGCCGCGTTGCTGGACATTTCGCGGCTCGACAGCGGAGCGATGAAGCCGGAAATGGCCGATTTCCGCATCGACGAATTGCTGCAGCGGCTGGCGGTGGAATTCACGCCGGTGGCGCGGGAAAAACGCCTCGACCTCGTCTTCATGCCGTGCTCGCTCACGGTGCGCTCCGACCGGGCCTTGCTGCGGCGCCTATTACAGAACCTCGTCTCGAACGCCATCAAATATACGCCCGCCGGCCGCGTGCTGGTCGGTTGCCGGCGCCGCGGTCAGCGCCTGTGCATCGACGTCTACGACACCGGCATCGGCATTCCGCCGGCGAAGCGGCGCGCGGTATTCAGGGAATTCCACCGTCTCGACCAAGGAGCGCGGGTCGCGCGCGGCGTGGGATTGGGGCTGTCGATCGTTGAACGCATCGCCCGCGTGCTCGACTGCGAGGTGGCGCTGAAATCGACCATGGGTCGCGGCTCGCGTTTTTCCGTCGAGGTGCCGCGCGCGACCGCCGCGGTGGCGGCGCCGAGTGTGCCTTGCGTGGCGAAAATCGCCCCCGGCCGGCTCGCCGGAACGGTGGTGCTGTGCATCGACAACGAGCGGTCGATTCTCGACGGCATGGAGACGCTCCTTGGCGGCTGGGGCTGCCGCGTGCTCAAGGCGGCGGATCTCGCCGGCGCGCTGGCGACGATCGAGGCCAGCGGTGTCGAGCCTGACGGCCTCCTCGTCGACTACCATCTCGACGGCGGCAATGGCGTCGTCGCGATCGCTAATCTGCGCCGGCGCTTTCATCGCGACCTGCCGGCGATCCTGATTACCGCCGACCGCTCGCTCCATGTGCGCGAGGAGGCCCGCGCCGCCGCCGTCAATGTGCTCCACAAGCCGCTCAAGCCCGCGTCCTTGCGGGCGCTGATCACCCGGTGGCGCGTGCAACGCGTGGCGGCGGAATAATCCTTGATCCTCTCCGCGGGCGGGAGGCCGCCGGCCTTGCCGCGTTGCGCCTTCCCCGCTGGCGCGCGGAAAACCTGAGTTCAGCCCTCGCGCGGCGGCAGGTGCGGCCATTGGCCGGCTTCGATCTTTCCCGCGGCGATCACCGCCTGGGTGCGGCTGTCGACGCCGAGCTTCTGCAGGATAGCGGAAACATGCGCCTTCACGGTCGCCTCAGACACGCCGAGCTCGTAGGCGATCTGCTTGTTGAGCAGCCCCTCCGACAGCATCATCAGCACGCGGACCTGCTGCGGCGTCAGCGTGGCGAGACGCGCGATCATCGCCGCGGTTTCGGCGTCGGATTGGCGCGTGAGATCGACGTTGGGCGGTGTCCACACCTCGCCCTGCAACACCCGTGTGACCGCTTGACGCAGCGCTTCGACGCCCAGTGTTTTCGGAATGAACCCGGAAGCGCCGAATTCCATGCAGCGGCGGATCACGGCGGGATCGTCATTGGCCGAGACGACAACAACGGGCAGGCTCGGAAATTGCGCGCGCAGATACATGAGCCCGGAGAAACCGCGCACGCCCGGCATGCTCAGATCGAGCAGGATCAGGTCGACGTCGCTGCCGCGTTCGAGGAGGTCGGTAAGCTCTTCGAACGTGCCGGCCTCGCCGACCTCGACGCGGCCGAAGAAGCCGATGACCGCCTCGCGCAATGCGCCGCGGAACAACGGATGATCGTCGGCGATCAAAAGATGATGAGATTGAGCCTCGCTCAACGGGATGACTCAGTCGATCGCGCGCGGGCAGCACGCCTGCAAAAAGCGGCCTCGCCGCTCATACTACTTCCGATCGCCGCGCCTGGTCCACTGCACCGGCTCACCGCTCGTCGCAGCTACCGAGAAACTGTACCACCACCTCGCGCCGATGCGCTCTCGCCCGGTGCTCGGCGACATAGATGCCCTGCCACGTCCCCAGCGCCATTTTGCCGGCGACGACCGGCACATGCAGGCAGACGCCGTTGAGCATGGATTTGACATGGGCCGGCATGTCATCCGCGCCTTCGATCTGGTGCACCCAACCGGCGTCCTCCGGCGCAATCCTCCTTAGCGCGGCGACAAGATCGGCGCGTACGTCGGGGTCGGCGTTCTCTTGGATGACGAGCGACGCGGAGGTGTGCCGCAGATAGATGAGCAGCGCGCCCTCCCGCGCCTTTATTTTTTCGAGGAAGCGCGCGACCTCCCCGGTGAACTCGAAAAGGCCTTCGCCGGAGGTCTCCACGGAAAGGAAGACGGTGGCAATCTTCTCCATGCGCACGTCGGTAACGTGAGTCGATCCGGTCAAGGCAGGTCGCGCTCAGCTCTTGTTCAGCACTTGCTTTTGCGCATGAGCGATTGCCTCGACCAGCCGATGCCACACCCGGCCGACGAAGGCCATCGCGCGGTCGAGGTCCGAAAACCCTTGCCAGCGGGGCGCATGGTCGTCACCGCGCACGACCGGCGGCTCCGGCATCGTGCCGGGCGGCAAAGGCAACCCGCGCGACAGGATGTCCTTCTTGAGCGCGGCGTTTTCTCTGCGCAGACGCGCAATCTCGTTCTCCAAAACGGCCCGATCCTCGGGCACGGCCTCGCACGCCCAGCCGACGGTCCGCTGCCGGCACAACGACACCTCGCCGGTCTGCGTATCGAGCCGCACGAAACCGTCCGCCACCTTGCTGAAGGTGTAACGGCCCTCATCGTTCTCGGGCGTGTCGTCTGCGGCCACAGCGGGCACTGTCAAGCAGACGCCGGCGATGACGACAGCAAGGGCCTTGTTGATCATGGGTCATCTCCTCGCCCCGGGTAATTATATGAACCGGCGGCGGCGCTGGCGCCATTCTACCGATAACAGCTTCGCAGTGCACAATCGCGTCTCGACAAGGTCTGCGGAAAGGTCCATATCTATCATTGTTTCAATGTATTAGGATCGGCAGGCGTTTCTTGACTTGGCGGGACCCAATCAGTATGGTCCGCGCGGCTTCGGCGGGGGGCCCGCCACGATCGCCACGAAGCCGCGAGTGACGAAGCGATGAGCGACGGCACGCGCGAGGACGGCGACCGCGGCAAGGCGCACACCGATGAAGCTGCTCTCTCCGCGAGACTCCAGCGTCTCGGCGAAGGTCTTGCACGTGAGCGCGCAGGCCAACCTTCCGACGGCCCTGGTGTGGATCGGGCGACGACTGCATCCGGTTACGCCAAGGGCTTCCGGCTCTCGAGCGAGCTCGTTGCAGGGGTACTGGTCGGTGCCGGTCTCGGCTGGCTCATCGACCGCCTGTTCGGCATCTCGCCTTGGGGGCTCATCGTATTTCTTCTGCTCGGCTTCGTCGCGGGCGTACGCAACGTGATGCGCGCCGCAGGGGTCGCAGCCGGCGGCGCACCCGATGACGATGCATCGGGAGCGCGGAGACAGTGACGCTCAGCCGTTGGTGCCCGAGAGCGATGCGACCATGACCGTCGACCCGATCCATCAATTCCAGATTGTGAACCTGGTGCCGATCGTCACGATCGGCGGCCATCAGATCTCTCTCACCAATTCCGCGGTGTTCATGCTGATCATCGTGGTGGCGGTTTCCGCGCTGCTCATCGGCGCGACCGCGCCGCGAGCGATCGTGCCCGGCCGGCTGCAAGCGATTGCGGAAATATCCTACGAATTCGTCGCCAACACGGTGCGTTCCTCGGCCGGCACGGAAGGAATGAAGTTCTTCCCCTTCGTGTTTACGCTTTTCATGTTCGTCTTGTTCGCCAACCTGATCGGGCTCATTCCGTTTTCCTTCACGGTGACCAGCCAGTTGATCATCACCGCGAGCTTGGCGCTTTTGGTGTTCTTCATCGTCGTCGGCTACGGCTTCTGGCGACACGGCCTGCGCTTTCTCAAGCTCTTCGTCCCCAAGGGCGTGCCGGTCTACATCCTGCCCGCGATCGTGGTGATCGAGGTGTTGTCGTTCCTGTCGCGTCCGGTCTCCCACAGCGTACGACTATTCGCCAACATGCTGGCCGGCCACATCACGCTCCAGGTCTTCGCCGGTTTCATCATCATGCTCGCCGGGTTCGGTGTGCTTGGCTGGCTCGGCGCGGCGCTGCCGTTGATCCTGGTCGTCATGCTGACCGCCCTGGAATTTCTGGTGGCGTTCCTGCAGGCCTATGTGTTTGCCATCCTCACCTGCATCTATCTCAACGATGCGATACACCCGGGCCACTGACGCCCCAATCTGTTGCAACCTGGAAAGGAGCTTTCCCATGGATCCGACCGCCGCTAAATACATCGGGGCTGGTATTGCCTGCATCGGCATGGGCGGCGCCGGCGTCGGCGTTGGCATCATCTTCGGCAACTACCTGGCGGCGGCGTTGCGCAATCCGTCGGCGGCACAAGGCCAGTTCGGCAATCTGATTTTCGGGTTCGCCATCACTGAGGCGCTCGGCATCTTCTCGCTCTTGATCGCGCTCCTCTTGCTGTTCGGTCTCTGACGCTCGCGATCATGGCCGAAGCGACCGCCCATAGCGAAGCACCCGAGGGGCATGGCGGCTTCCCGCCGTTCCAGTCGGAGTATTTCCCGTCGCAGATCGTCTGGCTGACGCTGACCTTCATCCTGCTCTACGTGCTGATGTCGAAGGTGGCGTTGCCGCGCATCGGTTCGATCTTCGCCGCGCGCAGCAATTGCATCGCCGAGGATATCAAGGCGGCGCAGGGCCTCAAGGAGCAGTCGGAGGCGGCCTATGCCGCCTACGAGAAGGCGCTCGCCGACGCCCGCACCCGCGCCCAATCGATCGCCAACGCAACCCGCGAGCGGCAGGCGGCCGAGGCGGGAGAGTTGCAGAAGCGCCTTGAAGCGCAGCTGCACGAGCGGCTCGCGGCGGCGGAACGATCGATCGCCGCGACGCGGACCGCCGCCATGGCAAATGTACGCACCATCGCGGCGGAAACGGCCACCGCCATCGTCGAGCGCCTGACCGGCGCGGCGCCGGCGGCCGAAGAGGTCGCGGGCGCCGTAAGTGACGTGATCAAGCAATAAGGTTGCACCGATGCTTGAAGCCGAAGCCTGGGTCGCCGTCGCCTTCATCATTTTCCTCGGCTTGCTCGGCTATCTTGGCGCCCATCGCAGGGTCATCGACGGGCTCGATCAGCGTCAGGCGCGCATCAAGGCCGAACTCGACGAGGCGCGCCGGCTCAGAGACGAAGCGCAGGCGCTGCTCGCGGAGTATCAGCGCAAGCAGCATGAGGCCGACCGCGAGGCCGAAGCGATCATCGCCAGCGCCAAAGTCGAAGCCGAACGTCTCGCCGCCGAAGGCAAAGCGCGGATGGAAGATTTCGTCGCCCGCCGCAGCAAGATGGCCGACAACAGGATCGCGCAAGCCGAAGCGCAGGCGCTCGCGGACGTGCGTTCCGCCGCGGCTGATGCGGCGGTCGCCGCCGCCGAGAAAATCCTGTCAACTGCCGCCAAGGGCAAGATCGCCGACGATCTGCTCGCCCGGGGTATCGAAGACGTCAGGAAAAAGTTTATTTGAGCCGGCGTGAGGGCGCGGCCACGCTCCCACCCGTTGCCCACGCCGCTCACGCCCTGAACTGGATCCGCGGGCCAAAGGCCGTCGCCTCTTCCTCCGCGCTCGACCGCATCCGCGCCAGCCTTGAAGTCGCCGACCTGGTGCGCTTCTTCGAATCGCGCTTGTTCTCGGCGAGCGGCGTGGCCGGGGGCAAGCCGGCGCCGGATCTGTTTTTGCTCGCGGCCGCTCGCATGCAGGTCGATCCGGCAGAGTGCATCGTTGTCGAAGATTCGGCGGCGGGGATCGCCGCGGCTGCGGCCGCGGGCATGATGCCGATCGGCTTCGTCGGCTGCAAACACGCCGGCGGTCGACTCGCGCGCGACCTCGTGAATGCGGGCGCCCGCACCGTGATCGCTGACATGCGCGCCCTGAACAGCGCCGTCATCGACCTGCGCGGCTGGTAAGGCATAAGACACCAGCGGCGGCGCCGAGCATCGCCGCGCATCCGCTTCAGTCTGCGCGGGTCTTGGGTTTTGGCTTCGGTCTTGCGCTCTGCTCTTGCGCGGCCGCCGCCAAGGGATCGAAGCCGACGTAAACGAGGTAGTCGTCGAGCGCCGAGGTCGGCGCCGGTAGCGGGAAACTGATTGCCTCTTCGACGTGGGTGAAGGACGCGCCGCCCAAACCGGTCCCAATCGTCACCGGAATGCGAATGAGTTTGGTCACGATTGGTTTGAAGCCTCCCGGCACTTCCTCCACCACTGCAATCCGCAACGGCACTTCGACCTGGCCCGGACCGCCGGCAGGCCCGACGACGACGCGTCCCTGGACGCCGATTTTCATCACCATATTGCCGGCGACCACGGCGCACTCTCGCGCGGCGCGCACGAAGCTGCCTTGGTACTTCAGCGACATCGTCGCGTTGTCGCCGGTCGGACCGATGCTCAGCGTGGAAGCGCCTTGTCGGATTTCGACCGACGGGCAGTTGACATCGGACTGCGCGCCGGCGACCGGCTGTGGCGATTTGGCGGTCGAGCCAGAGAAGAAGCCCGCCATCTTATCGCTCAAAGACGGAGAAGCGGGCAGCTCAGAGCCCGGAGCGCTCGGTCCGCCGCCGGCCGAGCATCCCGCCACGAAGAATGCAAGCGACAGTAGCGCCGCAACTGAAGCGCAGTTGCACGATCGCATCCGATGACCGTTTCCCAGCATTCCCACCGTTCATCGCCGGACCGCGCGATGCCCTAAACGTTATATCAAGCGAACCGTGGCCATCCCATGGCATCCCTGCTTGCTTTGCCGGGAAGAGAAGACCGGGCCGCGGTTAAGGCGCGGAATCCTTCAATCGCCCGTAGAGCAGATGGTCCTGCCAGATTCCGTTAATGCACAGATATCCCCGCGCATAACCTTCGCGCACGAAGCCGGTGCTTTCCAGGAGCCGGATCGAGCCGACGTTGCTGGGGATGCACGCCGCTTCGAGGCGATGCAGCCGCAGGGTGCCGAAGGCAAACGGAATAACGGCGCGCACCGCCGCCGTCATATAGCCGCGACGCACGAATGGCAGGCCCATCCAGTAGCCGAGGCTGCCGGCCTGCGCGACACCGCGGCGGATATTGGCAAGCGTCAATCCACCAACGAGCGCATGATCCGAAGCGCGAACGATCAGGAAGGCGTAGCCTTGGTCGGCTCGCAGATCCTCGACATATCGCCGGATCCGGCGCCGAAACGCGCTGCGGGTGAGATCGTCGGCCGGCCAGGTCGGTTCCCAGGGCGTGAGAAATTCGCGGCTCAATTCGCGCAGCGCCGCCCACTCATTGTAGTCGGTCGCTTGCGGCGTGCGCAGCACCACACCGTCGCCGACGATGGACGGCAGCGGTTCGGAGAAATTGATGGTGCGAAAGAAAGCCATGCAGGGCGAGGAAGGGGGCTGATCAATCCAGATTCGGCATCATGCGGCCCGGCGCGTGAGAGTCTCGGCAATGGCCGCGGTGCTTTCGAGCCCCGAGCCGAAACCGAGCACCGCGGTTGCCAGCTTGCCGCGGTCGATGAGCGCCCGGCCGGCCGCCCGCGCACTCTCTACCGTGACCGCCTCGACTTTCGCCACCAGTTCGCCGAGCGGGATCGGCCGGCCCCAGGCGATCATCTGGCGCGCCAGCTGTTCCACGCGCGCGCCGGAACTCTCAAGCGCCATGAGCAACCCGACCTTCATCTGGGCCTTGGCGCGCGCGACCTCCGGTTCGGAGATGGTTTCGGCGCAGCCTGCGATCTCGTCAACGATGAGACGCATCAGCTCCGCGGCGTCGGCGGCATCAGTGCCGGCATAAAGGCCGAACATGCCGACATCGCAGTACGGCACGTGGAACGAATAGATCGAATAGCACAGGCCGCGCCGTTCTCGCGCTTCCTGGAACAGGCGGGACGACATTCCGCCGCCGAGCACGTTGTTGAACACCTGCAGGCTGAACAGCGCAGGGTCGTTCTGCGATACTCCGGCAAGGGCAAGCGCGATGTGCACCTGTTCGAGCTCGCGTTTCTCCACATGCGTGCCGCCGCCGAACCGTGCAGCCTCCGGCGCCGGGCCGGCGGGGCCGTTGAAGCCGGCAAAACGCCGTTCCACCTCGCCGACAACCGCCTGATGATCGACGGCGCCGGCCGCGGCCACCACGATGTCCGGCGCACGATAATGTCGGGCGAGGTAGGCGCCCAATTTCGTCCGGTCGAACGAGCGCACGGTCTTCGGCGTGCCGAGAATCGAGCGACCCAAGGGCTGGTCCGGAAAGGCGGTTACTTGCAGATGCTCGAAAATGAGATCGTCCGGCGTGTCGGCCACGGCGCCGATCTCCTGAACGATGACATTCTGCTCGCGCGACAGTTCCTCGCGGTCGAAGACCGGTTCGGAAAGTATGTCGGCAAGCACGTCGAGCGCCAGCGGTACGTCGGCCTTGAGCACGCGGGCGTAATATGCCGTGCTCTCGGCCCCCGTCGCCGCATTGAGATCGCCGCCGACGGCCTCGATCTCTTCAGCGATCTGCCGCGCGGTGCGCCGCCGCGTGCCTTTGAAGGCCATGTGCTCGAGCAGGTGCGAGATGCCGTGCTCGTCGCTGCGCTCGTGGCGGCTGCCAGAATTGATCCACACGCCGAGCGAGGCCGACTCCAGATGTGGCATCGCATCGGTCACGACTTTGATGCCGGAGTGCAAGCTCGCCACCTCCACGCTCATGCCGCCGCTCCTTCCTGTGCGGCGCGGCTGGTGGTGAGAACGAAACGCTCCACCGCAGACTGATCCGCCGGCAGCACCGTGACCTGCTCCGGTCTTTGATTGAGATCGGCAAGCCAATCCGGCAGCGCCGGCCGTGCGCCGCAGGCCGCCTCGACCGCATCGGGGAACTTGGCGGCATGCGCGGTGGCGAGCACCACCATCGGCACGGCGGGATCACGCAACTCCTTCTCGGCGACGGCGAGGCCGACCGCCGTGTGCGGATCAACGAAATTGCCGGTTTCGCGCTTGACCGTGCGGATGGTCGCAGCGACCTCTTCCTCGTCGGCGCGATCGGCGGCGAACAGCGCACGAACATGCGACAAGGCGCGTGCCGACAACGTGAACCGCCGCGACTGCGCGAGCGAGGCCATCAACGCAGTGATGGCGTCGCCGTCGCGGCCGTAAGCGTCGAACAAAAGCCGCTCGAAATTCGACGACACCTGGATATCCATCGACGGCGAGCTGGTCGGCACGACGTTTCGCAATTCATAAGTGCCGGTCGCCAACGTTCGCGTCAGGATGTCGTTGACGTTGGTGGCGATCACCAGCCGGTCGATCGGCAACCCCATCTGCAGCGCCACGTAACCGGCATAGATGTCGCCGAAATTGCCGGTCGGCACGGTGAAGGCGATTTTCCGATGGGGAGCGCCGAGCGCAACCGCGGCGGTGAAGTAATAGACGGTCTGCGCCACGATCCGCGCCCAGTTGATCGAATTGACGCCGGACAACGCGACCCGCTCGCGAAAGGCATGATGATTGAACATGGCCTTCACGATCGCCTGGCAATCGTCAAAGGTGCCGTCGATGGCGACTGCATGGACGTTGGCAACCGCCGCAGTCGTGATCATGCGCCGCTGCACATCGGAAATGCGGCCCTGCGGAAACAGAACGACGAGGTCGACATGGCTGCGCGCGCGGAACGCCTCGACGGCGGCGCCGCCGGTATCGCCCGAGGTCGCGACCACGACGGTCTTGTGCTCGCCGCGAGCGGCGAGCACGTGATCCATCAGCCGCGCCACCAGCTGCATCGCCAAATCTTTGAAGGCGAGAGTCGGCCCGTGGAAGAGTTCAAGGCCGAAGGTGTTGACCCCGTATTGCACCAGCGGCGCCACCGCGGGATGGCGAAATGCGCCATAGGCCTCGCGCGCCATGCGGGCGAGGTCGGCGGCGCTGATGGAATCCTCGGTGAAGCGGCGGATCACTTCAAAGGCGACTTCGGCATAGGGTCGGCCGGCGAAGGCGAGAATCGTCTGCGGTTCGAGCCGCGGCCAAGTGTCGGGCACGTAGAGGCCGCCATCGCCGGCAAGGCCTGCGAGCATGACCTCGGCAAAGCCGAGCGTTGGGCTCTCGCCCCTGGTTGAGACATGAAGCACCGATATTCCCCGTGCGCGGCGATCGCTTATGCGATAACGTATTGATTCTCCAAGGCATTTCCTTGCGAACGGCGACCCCGCCATCCGGCGGCGGGAACAGTAATAGAAAAGCCGGCACTTTCACAAGGAACGCGACCGGCGCTGAGGAGGCTGCATAGCGTCCTCACCGACGCCCTCGCGGCCGGAATTGACGGCCCAGACCCCGAACACGACCACGAGCACGACCGCAAGGCCGTACCAGGTCAGCGCATATTGCAAGTGCTCGTTGCGCAGCCTGACCACGAGCTTGCCCGGCTGCGGCATTCCACCGGGCGGCACCGGCAATTCCTGCTCGACATAAAACGGCGCCACCGGACCAATGTCCTTGGCCTCGGCGATCGCCTTGAGGTCGCGGACGAACCACAAATTGTGGACGGAATCGCCGGACGGCGAAAACCAGCCGCGGGATTCCGGCCAGCGCATCGCGCCCACGATCTCGAGGCGCCCGGCGATCTGGCCCGCGGCCCGCGAGCCGGCGTCCTGCCGACCCTCCGGCACAAAGCCGCGATTGACGATAACGAAGCTTCCGTCCGCAAGTCGCGCCGGTGTGAAGACCCAATAGCCGGGACCGGGAACATCGGGACGAAAAGTGGAAGCGGCCGCATAAACCAGCGATTCCTTGCCATGATCGAATTCGCCGCTAAATTGGATACGACGATATTCGTTGCCCGCCTGATTGAGAGCGGGCCAAGTGCTCGGCGCCGGCAGCGCCGAAGGCGGCTGGGCGAGCCGTTCGGTCAGCAAAGCGATCAAGCCCTCCTTCCAAGCCTTGCGTTGAATCTGCCAGGTGCCGAGCGCAACGAGAACCGCAAAGGTAAGCGCTGCCGGGAGAAGCAAGCCGAGCCATGACCGCCTCTTTGCCGTCGGCGCGCTCAAAGCTCTTTGCCGCCGAAGCGCCCTTCCGCGGCCTTATGGTGGTGCTGCAGCGCGATCATCAGCCCCTTCATCGGCCGCAACGGTCCCAACGTGACGATGAGAATCAGGGGAAGCCACAATATCGCATGCACCCAGAACGGCGGCCGATACACCACCTCGGTGACGAGTGCCGCGCCAACCACGATGAAGCCGGCGAGGAACATGATGAAAACGGCAGGCCCGTCGCCGGAATCGGCGAAGCCGTAATCGAGCCCGCAAACCTCGCAGCGCGGCCGCACGGCCAGAAATCCCTGGAACAGCTTGCCGCGCCCGCAGCGCGGACAGCGGCAGGACAGTCCGGCGAGAATCGACCTGGACAGCGTCTCGATCGCCTTTTCAGTCATGACGATGATTTCGTATATCGCCCGCCGCCGCGCAAGCCGGGCCCGGTCGGTTTCCCGCTTGTCACGGCAATGCCCGGAAATGGCCGCCGGCTTATGTCGCTATTCGACGTGCGGGCCGGCACCCCAGACATAAATGCAGGCAAACAGGAACAGCCACACCACGTCGACGAAGTGCCAGTACCAGGCCGCGAATTCGAAGCCGAGATGCTGGGTCGGCTTGAACTGGCCGGCCATCGTCCGCGCCAGGCACACGGTCAGGAAGATTGTGCCGATGATCACGTGCGCGCCGTGAAACCCCGTCGCCATGAAGAAGGTGGCACCGTAGATATTGCCGGAATAGTGAAAGGCGGCGTGAGCGTATTCATACGCCTGGATGCAGGTGAAGCTGATGCCAAGCGCAATGGTGCAGACCAGCCCCCAGATCAGCCCCTTGCGATTGTTCTCAAGCAACGCGTGATGCGCCCAGGTCACCGTAGTGCCGGAGGTGAGCAGAATGAGCGTGTTAAGCAGCGGCAGATGCCAGGGGTCGAAAGTGTCGATACCCTTGGGCGGCCACACGCCGCCGGTGGCGGCAATCCGCGCGACATCCTTGATCTCGCCCGGAAACAGCGCCGTATTAAAGTAAGCCCAAAACCAGGCGACGAAAAACATCACCTCCGAGGCGATGAACAGGATCATCCCGTAGCGATGTGAGAGCTGCACCACGCGGGTGTGGTCGTGTTCGACTTCGGCTTCGAAGATCACGTCCCGCCACCAGCCGATCATGGTGTAGGCAACGCCGATGGCGCCGACCCCGAAGATGATTGGCGCGAAGGCGACCGTATGGTGCATCCACAGGATCAGGCCGACGGCAGTGACGAACGCCGAAGTCGCGCCGACCGCCGGCCATGGACTGGGATTGACCAGATGGTAGTCGTGGTGCGGCTTGGCATGCGCTGCATCGGCCATGATCGTCATCTCCACCGCGGCGTGGCCGTCTTCGCCTGCCGCGTCTTCGTTGTCTCCGGACCTTAATCCGATTCACGTCAATCGGATCAAGGTCCGGTTTTTTCTTTTGAGCATGATCTTATCTTCTTGAGGACCGAGTGTCGCATTTTGCGATCATGCTCTAGATGTGCCCGGATTTCTCCGCCGCCGCGCTCTCCGCCGCCGCCCGATCCGATGCCCGCACCGGATAGAAGGTGTAGGAGAGCGTGATGAGATTGAGGCCATCCTGCTCGGAATCGGCGGCGAGCTTGGGATCGACGTAGAAGACGACCGCCATGTCGCGCTTCTCGCCCGGCTTCATTGCCTGTTCGGTGAAGCAGAAGCAATTGATCTTTTCGAAGTAGATGCCGACCGTCGGCGGGCTGACATTGTAGCCGGCCTGGCCGACGGTCACGCGGGCGGCCTCGTTGGTGACCACGTAATAGACCGTGACGACCTCGCCGAGTCGGACGTCGACGGTTCGGCGCTCCGGCTCGAACCGCCACGGCAGTCCGGCGGCGACGTTCGAATCGAAACGGATCGTGATCTTGCGGTCGGAAGTCTGGGTCGGAGCCGCCTTTGCGACCTGCGTGGTGCCGCCGTAGCCGGTGGTGCGGCAGAACCAGGAATAGAAAGGCACCGCCGCGAATGAGAGGCCGACCATGGCGGCAACCACGCCGCCGCAGACGAAGCCGACGACGGCGTCGCGGCGGGCGGAAGGAGGATGTGGTTGCTGCGTGCGCATGCGTCGACGAGGCCGTTCACAATGGTCGGACCAACACGCCCGGCCCCTTTACCAGAGTCATGATGTAGAACAGCAGCGCCAGCACGCCGAGCGACACCGCAATCGCGATCGAACGGGCGCGGCGGGCGCGCTGCTGCCGTTCCGTGAGCCTGACGCCGGTCTCCGGCTTGCGCTGTTCGAGGCGATCGTTCATGGCTTCGCTCGTCACCGTCATGCTGCGATATGGCCGAACAACCCTCCCCACGACCCCGTCGCGCGATCGACCAACAGCATGGCGAAGAGCAAGAACAGATAAAGGATCGAGAAGCGGAATAATTGCTGGCTGGCGACGTAGCCGCGGGTCTCGGCGCGCACGCGCAGTGCCAACGCCATCATCACCGCTCCGGTGACCACGGCGACTGCTCCGTAGGTTGGTCCGGCATAGCCGAGCAGCCAGGGCGCAACACCGAGCGGCGCCAAAAGAAACGTGTAGCGCACGATGCGCCGACGCGTCTCGGCCAGCCCGGCGACCACCGGCAACATCGGAATCCCCGCCCGCGCATAATCCTCGGTCCGATAGAGCGACAACGCCCAGAAATGCGGCGGCGTCCAGAAGAAGATGATGAGGAAAAGCAGGATCGGTTCGACCGCCAGGCTCCCGGTCGCCGCGACCCAGCCGATGATCGGCGGCAGCGCGCCCGCCGCGCCGCCGATGACGATGTTTTGCGGCGTCGTGCGTTTGAGCCACATCGTGTAGACCAGGAGGTAGAACGCGATCGTCGCCGCTAGAAGCGCCGCGGCGATGACATTGACTAGGAGGCCGAGCACGATCACAGAACCGACCGCCAAGGTCAGGCCGAAGGCGAGTGCTTCCCCGGGGGCGAGCCGCCCGGCCGGAATCGGCCGCGCGGCGGTGCGGGTCATGCGCGCGTCGATGTCGGCGTCGTACCACATATTGAGCGCGCCCGCGGCGCCGGCGCCCACCGCGATGCAGAGCAGCGCGGTCACGCCGATCATCGGATGCACATGGCCGGGCGCGATCAGCAGCCCAACAAAGGCCGTGAACACCACGAGCGACATTACCCGCGGCTTCATCAGTTCGACATAGTCGCCGACACCCGCGATACTGGGTTCGACGCGCGAAAGCGTGACGCTCATCGGATCAGCGGCAGCGTGTCATATTGATGGAATGGCGGCGGCGACGGCAGCGTCCATTCCAACGTCGTGGCGCCCGGCCCCCAGGGATTCGCCGCCGCCCGCTGCTTGCGGATGAAGGCCTGCGCCACGCCGTAGAAGAACACGATCACGCCGACGCCGGAAATGTACGAACCGATCGAGGAAATATAGTTCCAATCGGCGAACGCATCGGGATAGTCGACAATGCGACGCGGCATGCCGGCCAGCCCGAGAAAGTGCTGCGGGAAGAACACCAGATTGATGCCGATGAAGGTGATCCAGAAGTGCAGCTTGGCGATAGTTTCGCTGTATAGGTAGCCGGTGATCTTCGGGAACCAATAATACCAGCCGGCGAAAATGGCGAAAACGGCGCCTAGCGACATCGTGTAATGGAAATGCGCCACGACGTAGTAGGTGTCCTGCAGCAAGCGGTCGACGCCGGCATTGGCCAGCACCACGCCGGTGACGCCGCCGACCGTGAATACAAAGATGAACCCGATCGCCCACACCATCGGTGCCCTGAACTCGATGGAGCCGCCCCACATGGTTGCGATCCAGGAGAAGATCTTCACGCCGGTCGGCACCGCGATCACCATGGTGGCGGCGATGAAGTAGGCCTGCACGCTCGCCGCCATCCCGACCGTGTACATGTGGTGCGCCCAGACGATGAAGCCGATGCCGCCGATCGCCACCATCGCATAGGCCATGCCGAGGTAGCCGAACACCGGCTTCTTCGAGAACGTCGCCACGATCTGGCTGATCATGCCGAAGCCCGGCAGGATCAGGATGTAGACCTCCGGGTGGCCGAAGAACCAGAACAAATGCTGGAACAGCAGCGGATCGCCGCCGCCCTCGGGGGTGAAGAAGGTGGTACCGAAATTACGGTCGGTGAGCAGCATGGTGATGGCTCCCGCGAGCACCGGCAGCGCCAGCAGCAGCAGGAACACCGTCACCAGGATCGACCACACGAACAACGGCATTTTGTGCATGGTCATGCCGGGCGCGCGCATGTTGAAGATCGTAGTGATGAAGTTGATCGCTCCCAGGATCGACGAGGCGCCGGCGAAGTGCAGCGACAGAATGGCGAAATCCATCGCCGGGCCGGGATGGCCGTAGGTCGAAAGCGGCGCATAGATCGTCCACCCGGCTCCAACGCCGCTCCCGCCCGGCTCGCCCTCGACGAACAGCGAGATCAACAGCAGCGCGAAGGACGCAGGCAAGAGCCAGAACGAAATGTTGTTCATGCGCGGGAACGCCATGTCCGGCGCGCCGATCATCAGCGGAACCATCCAGTTGCCGAAACCGCCGATCATCGCCGGCATGACCATGAAGAAGATCATGATCAGCCCGTGCGCCGTAATGAAGACGTTGTAGACATGCGTCTCATGGAAAATCTGCACCCCCGGATACATCAGTTCGGCCCGGATCAAGATCGACATCGCACCGCCGATGACGCCGGCGACCAGCGCGAACACCAGGTACATCGTGCCGATGTCCTTGTGATTGGTCGAATAGAGGTAGCGGCGCCAGCCATGCGGGATCGCATGCCCGTTGTCGTCGCCGTGCGCCGCGTGTGTCATCGCATCCATTGTCAGTCCCTGCCTTAGCGACCGCTCGTCTCTTGTTTGGATTATCACCGCGCCGACGTGCCGGCCGCAGCGAGTGCAGTGGGCGCCGCGCCTTGGTCACCGGCATATTTCTTCTTCGCCGCGTCGACCCATGCGGTGAAATCGTGGTCGTTCACGACCCGCACCGTGATCGGCATGAATGCATGGTCCTTGCCGCAAAGCTCGGAGCATTGGCCGTGAAACATCCCTTCGCTCGTCGCCTTGAACCAGGTGTCATTGATCCGGCCCGGAACGGCGTCGATCTTGATGCCGAATGATGGCACGGCGAAGGAATGGATCACGTCGGCGCCGGTCACCAGCACGTGCACGATCTTGTTCACCGGCACCACCATTTCGTTGTCGACGGTGAGAAGCCGCGGCTGACCCGGCTTCAAATCCTTTTCGTCGACGATCAGCGAATCGAATTCGAAGTTGCCGTTATCGGGATAGCTGTAGCTCCAGTACCACTGCTTGCCGGTCGCCTTTACCGTGAGATCCGGTTTCGGCTCCTCGAGTTGCAGGAACAAAAGCCGAAACGAAGGAACCGCGATGACCACCAGGATCATGACCGGAACGATGGTCCAGATAACCTCGATTGGCGTGTTGTGCGTAGTGCGCGAGGGAGTCGGGTTGGCGCGCGCATTGAAGCGCACCATGATGGTCGCCAGCAACACCAGAACGAAGACGGCGATGGCGGAGATGATCCAGAGCAAGAAATTATGGAACGCGATGACGTCCGCCATCACCGGCGAGCCCGGATCCTGCAGGCCGAGCTGCCAAGGCGACGGCTGCCCAAGGCCGGCGGACGCCGCTCCGGCACTCGCGAGCAACGCCCCGACCGTCAGCGCACATGCACTCAAGCGTGAGACCACCGGCATCTGTTTTTCGGCTCCTCGTTTCTTCAATCCATCCCAGTCACGGCCGGACCTTGCACGGTGGCCATTCTATCCATAAACATGCATACTAAATGCATGTTTTACCCACAACGACACACGCCGGACGCGCCTGCCGCCGGCGGGGGTGTTGCGCAGGGTCGAGTCTTTGCCGGTCATCGGGATAGAAAGTCTCGACCCCTCAAACCACAAAACGCGCTCTACCGCAATGCGTTCGTGCCCGTCGCACGCGCGTCAGTCGGCGCCCCGCCATCGAGGCAACGGAAAATTCGCGTCCTTCGCGCGGCCACAATGGCTTGATCTTGATCCCGTCTTGACACAGTGGACTCACCATGTAGGCAGATTCTGCGACCCATCTGCGCGGGCCGGCGGCGCCGGATCGTGTCAGAACGGGGGGTGGCACGGGGCGACGAGCGGCGGCTCGCAGGGAAACATAATCATGGCGTATTTCAACGGCAGGCGGCGAATGCGGCCAATCGCCTCTTTGCTCGCCGGCACCGCCATTCTGCTTGCGGCCACCGCCGGCTATAGCGGTCGAGCGGCGGCACAGGGCGCGGTCCGTTCGGTTCACGGCGATTGGCAGATCCGCTGCGACACGCCGCCGGGCGCTCAGGGCGAGCAATGCGCCCTCATGCAGAGCGTGACGGCGGAGGACCGACCCAATGTCGGCCTGACCGTCATCGTACTGAAGACGACCGACCAGAAGAGCCGGCTGATGCGCGTTGTCGCACCGCTCGGCGTGCTGCTGCCCTCGGGCCTCGGTCTCAAGATCGACAACAACGATGTCGGCCGCGCCGGCTTCGTGCGCTGCCTGCCCAATGGCTGCGTCGCCGAAGTGGTCATGGATGACGGCCTGATCAGCAAGTTGCGTAGCGGCCAGACCTCGACCTTCATCATCTTCCAGACGCCCGAGGAAGGCATCGGCTTTCCCATGAGCCTCAAAGGTTTCGGCGAAGGGTTTGATAAGCTGCCGTGACCGCCGTCAGGGCATCGAACATGCTCCAGCGCGGCCAATTGGCCCGCTTGGCGATGGCGCCGACGATGTTCGCGTAGTCGTCGGTCCAGGCGCGCTGCCGCGCATCGGGCCCCGTCAGCTTCCAGTTCTCGTTGAAGATGAGTTCGCCCAGGTCCTCCGCCCTGTTCGCGGAAATCGCGACATCGGATTCGAAGATGTATTCCTCGTCGCTTTCTTCCTCGTTGGAGTCGTGGTTGATCCAAGTCGTCATCCCGTTGGCGGAGGCGATGCCGACGGCCACTTCCTCGAGATCAAGATAGAGGTTGGAGATGTGCATGGTCACGATGCCGTCGGGCTTGAGCTTCGATTTGTAGACCGCCATGGCCTCGCGCGTGGCGAGGTGGACAGGAATCGCATCCGAGGAATAGGCGTCGACGATGATGAGGTCGTAGTGCCGGTCCGGCTCGCGCGCCAGCGTAAGCCTCGCGTCACCGAGAACGATCGGTACGTTCGGGGCACAGGCACCGACGAAACTGAAGCGCGGGTGATCGCGGGCGATGTCGACAATGGCGGGGTCGATCTCGAAGAACCGCCATTCCTCGCCCGGCGCGAGATAACAGGCCAGGCTCCCGGAGCCGAGCCCGATCACCGCCACCCGCATCGCTCCCTTCCGATTGCGGACCGCGCGGATGATCTCGGCCATCGGCGATTTGGCATGATAATAGGTGAGCGGCTGGGGCCGGCCGGTCAACGGCTTGCCTTCGCCGTCGGTGAGCTTCTGCGCGCCGTGGATCGTGGTGCCGTGCATCAGCACGCGATAGATGCCGTCCGGCGTATCGTAGATCTTGTGCACGCCGAAGAAGCTGCGCACGGTCTGCGTGCGCGCCTCGTCGCCGGGATAGAGCCGAACCATGGCGAGCGCAATCGCGACGGCGAAGGCCGCCCTGAACGGACGACGCATCAGCAGCAAAGAAAGAACCGCAACCACAGCGATCGCCATGTTGACCTTGCCGGCGGCCTCGTCCTGCGGCACCCAGCCGAAGACGAGACCCGGCACGAGCAAAGCGAGCCCGAGCGCGACCGCAGCCGTCCAGAACAGTCCATCGCGCCGCTGCCATGCTCCCTCCCTTGCCGCCCCCGCGCGCAACGCCGGGTCGTGAGAGAGCAGCGGGCGGCAAAGTGCGGCAAGCACGAGCAGGATCGGGTACTCGGCGACCCAAGAGAATAGGAAGGGCGCAATCAGGCCGGCGAACAGGCCGCCGATCATGCCGCCCGCCGCGAGCGCCAGGTAGAAGGCGGTGAGATGTTCCGCCGCCGGCCGCTGCCGCGCCAGCTCACCATGGCTGGCCATGGCGATCACGAAAAAGGCGATGAGATGCGCGAGCAGGATGAACAGCAGCAGGCCGGTCAGTTGCTCACTGCCGCTATACGCCAGCAGCACCACGATTCCGGCGATCGCGAAGGGCTGCGCCGCCAGCATTAAGCGATGGGGCAGCAGGGGACGCGACTGGAATACCAGGACCCAGGTCAGGAGGTAGAGCGACAGCGGGATGACCCAAAGGAGCGGTGCCGCCGCGATGTCGGTGGATATGTAAGCAGTCACCGCGACCAGGAGCCCGGAAGGGACCGCCGCAAGGAACGCCCAGCGGCCGAGCTCACGCCAGGTGGGAGGCGGCGAAGCAGGCGCGGCGGCGCCCTCGTCCATCACGGCGCGCGCGGGCGAGCGCAGCAGCAGATAGCCACACGCGACGATCAGCGCGAACAGCAGCCAGTAGCCGCGGCTCCACAGCAGATTGTGCTGGCGCAGCGACAATGTCGGTTCCAGGATGAAAGGATAGGAAAGCAGCGCGAGGAAGCTGCCGACATTGGAGGCGGCGTAGAGAAAATATGGGTCCCTGCCCCCGGGGTGTCCGCTGCGCACGAACCAGGACTGCAGCAATGGATTGTTGGCGGCGAGCGCGAAGAACGGCAGCCCGATCGAGGTCGCGAACACGCCGATGAGCCAGAGCGCCGTCCAGTTTCCGGGCGGATCGCCCCAGCCGCGGGCGATTGACAAGGGCAGCGTCAGTCCTGCTGTGATGAGCAGCACGATGTGGACCGTGACCGCAACCGGCGGCCGCATCGCCCGCATCAGCATATGCGCGTAGGCATAGCCACCGAGCAGCATCGTCTGGAAGAACACCATGGCCACGGACCAGACCGACGGAGAGCCGCCGAGCCGTGGCAGCACCATGCGCGTAAACATCGGCTGCACGGCGAACAGCAGCAGCGCGCTCGTGAATATCGCGATGGTGAACACGGCCAGAACCAGCGTCCGGCTCCGGACGGGTGCCGGGGATCGTTGCGGCGCTGAATGATTCGGATCCATGCCGATACACGGGTTACTTGGTCTTGGGGAAAGGGCTCGCATGAATTGGAGCATGGCGCCGGTTGGCGAGCAACACGTGTGCGGACGTCAGCGTCGTATCCGCGCGATGCATGCTGTGTGTGAGCGCCCAGCCAATGCAGCATCATGACGTCATCGTCATCGGCGCCGGCCATAACGGCCTCACCTGCGCGTGCTATCTCGGCCGCGCCGGTTTGCGGGTCAAGGTCGTCGAGCAGCGGCCGATCCCCGGTGGGACGACGGTAACGGAGGAATTCCATCCGGGATTCCGCAACTCCGTCGCCGCCTATGCCGTCAGCCTACTCAACCCAAAAATTATCGCCGACCTGGCGCTGCACGAGCGCGGGCTGCGGATCGTGGAACGCCGCGCGCAGAATTTTCTACCCGCTGCGGACGGCCGTTACCTGCTCGCCGCTGAAGACCGCATGGCGCGCGAGCTCGCCAAGTTCAGCGTCAAGGACGCCGAACGTTACGTGGCCTTCAGCCGCGAGATCGACGCCATCGCCGAGGTGCTGCGCCGCCTCGCGCTGCGGCCGCCGCCGAATCTGGTCGAAGGGTTCGGCCTGCGCGGCCTAAACGAAATGCGCCGCGCGCTCGGCATCGCCAACGAATTGCGCCGCCTTTCCACGGAGGAAGCCCGCGCGCTCATCGATCTCTTCACCAAATCCGCCGCGGACTACCTCGACGGTTGGTTCGAGGGCGAACTCATCAAGGCGTTGTTCGGCTTCGACGCCGTGGTCGGCAACTACGCGAGCCCGTATACGCCGGGCACGGCTTACGTGATGCTGCATCACGCCTTTGGCGAGGTGAACGGCAAGCGCCGCGTCTGGGGCCACGCCGTCGGCGGCATGGGCGCCATCAGCGCGGCGATGGTGAGGGCCGCCCGCGCCCACGGCGTCGAAATCGAGACCGGAGCGGGGGTGCGCGAAATCGTCGTCGCGGGCGGCCGCGCCGCCGGCGTCGCTCTCGAAGACGGCCGCATGTTGCGCGCGGAAATGGTGGCGGCGAGCGTCAATCCAAAACTGCTCTATGGCCGCATGATGCCGGCGGACGCCCTGCCCGCCCCCTTCCGCGAGCGCATGCGGCGATGGCGGTGCGGCTCCGGCACGTTCCGCATGAACGTCGCGTTGTCGAGGCTGCCGCAATTTACCGCGCTGCCCGAGGCCGGCGACCACCTCACCTCGGGGATCATCCTGGCGCCGAGCCTTGCCTACATGGACCGCGCCTACCGGGACGCGCGCGACTTCGGCGTCAGCCGCGAGCCGATCATCGAGATGCTGATCCCGTCCACGCTCGACGACAGCCTGGCGCCGCCGGGCGCGCATGTCGCCAGTCTGTTCTGCCAGCACGTCGCGCCGCAATTGCCCGACGGCCGGTCGTGGGACGCATGTCGCGACGCGGTCGCCGACGCGATGATCGCGACGGTCGAGCGCTACGCACCGGGTTTCGCCGCCAGCGTGGTCGGTCGTCAAGTGCTGAGCCCGCTCGATCTCGAACGCGAGTTCGGCCTCCTCGGCGGCGACATCTTCCACGGCGCCATGACGCTCGATCAGCTGTTCTCGGTGCGTCCGATGCTCGGATACGCCGATTACCGCAGCCCGGTCGCCGGGCTCTATCATTGCGGCGCCGGCGCCCATCCCGGCGGCGGGGTCACCGGCGCGCCGGGCCATAACGCGGCCCAGGTGATGCTGGCGGACCTGCGCCGGCGCCGCAAATTTCGCTCCGTCGCGCGCCTTGCTCATTGGGATTAACCACGCGCCCGGCGCGGCGCGCCACTGCCCTGACCTGCTCAAGCGTGACAGGACGCCTGCTGCAAAGCGCGCCGGCATGGCCTATGTGTAACGACGGACCCCGCAGCCAAAGACGCGCCGGAGCCTGGAATGACGTCCACCCCAACCTCATTGATCGACCGCGCCGGGCTCGACCGACCGCAGCTCGCCAAGATCATTTCTCGCGGCCTCGATGGCGCCGATGACGGCGAACTCTTTCTCGAATATCGCCAGGCCGAAATGCTCGTCTTCGACAACGGCCGGCTGAAGCAGGCGACGTACGACACCTCGCAGGGTTTCGGGCTGCGCGCCGTGAAGGACGAGGCCGTCGGCTATGCGCACGCTTCCGACGTATCGGAGGCGGCGATCGCGCGTGCCGCCGATGCCGTGCGCGCGGTCAAGGGCGGCTATTCCGGTCGCTATGCGGCGGCGCCGTCGCGCAGCAACGTCAAGCTCTATGGCGAGGAGAGCCCGCTCGCCGGGCCCGTCTTCGAGACCAAGGCGCGGCTTCTCGAAACCATCGACGCCTATGCGCGCGCCAAAGACCCGCGCGTGCGCCAAGTCACGGCGAGTCTGGGCGCCACCTGGCAGGCGATTGAAATCATACGCGGCGACGGCGAGATCTATCGCGACGTGCGCCCGCTGGTGCGCGTGAACGTTTCAATTGTCGTCGGCGATGGCGAGCGTCAGGAGACCGGCAGCGCCGGCTATGGCGGCCGTGAGGGTTACGAGCGCTTCGTCATTACCGACACCTGGCAGAATGCGGTCGACGATGCGGTGCGGCAGGCGCTGACCAATCTCGAAGCGGTGCCGGCGCCGGCCGGCGAGATGGATGTCGTGCTCGGCCCGGGCTGGCCCGGCGTCATGCTGCATGAGGCGGTCGGCCACGGGCTTGAAGGCGACTTCAACCGCAAGAAGACCTCGGCCTTCGCCGGACTCCTGGGACAGCGCGTCGCGGCGAAGGGCGTGACCGTGGTCGATGACGGTACCATCGCGCGACGCCGCGGCTCGCTCTCGATCGACGACGAGGGCACGCCGACCCACCGTACCGTCTTGATCGAGGATGGCATCCTCGTCGGCTACATGCAGGATCGCCAGAATGCCCGGCTGATGCACATGCGGCCGACCGGGAATGGGCGGCGCGAGAGTTTCGCCCATGCGCCGATGCCGCGCATGACCAACACCTACATGCTCGCGGGTACGCGCCATCCCGACGAGATCATCGCCTCGGTGAAGAACGGCATCTACGCCGTGCATTTCGGCGGCGGTCAGGTCGACATCACATCGGGCAAATACGTGTTCGAATGCACCGAGGCCTACCGCATCGAGAACGGCAAGCGCGCCGCGCCGATCAAGGGCGCCATGCTCATCGGCAACGGCCCGACCGACCTCAACCGCATTTCCATGGTCGGCAACGACCTCGCGCTCGACGACGGCATCGGCACCTGCGGCAAGAACGGCCAGGGCGTGCCGGTCGGCGTTGGCCAGCCGACGCTGCGCATCGACGGCATTACGGTCGGCGGGACGGGGTGACGCGTTTACCGGCGTCTCGCACGACCCGTTATCTCACCACCCCGGAGATGCAGCACGGCCGCTGGCGCGGCGGCTTGATGGCGTCCTTGAGGTAGCAGCGCGCGAGGGCAGTGCCGTAGCCCGGCCGGCGGTAGGTCCAGGCCCGGCACGCGGACTCCGCCTGGCAGGCCTCGGCGCAAGGCTTCCCGCGCGGGTCGGGTGTGGTTTCGAAGGACCGGTAATCGCCGCCGGCGCGATCGATCGAATATTCGAGTTCGCCGAGCCGCGGCTCGATGACACCGGCGCCGCGCACGCCCGAAACGCAGCAGTTTGCCTTCACGCGCGGCGCGACCTGGTATTTAAGCCAGCACATGGCCGACCCGCCCGAGGCCGGCGGATAGGAAAAACTCCAGGCCCGGCAGTTCTTGTCGTGCTCACAGCGCGTCGCGCAAATGGCCGGGTCGCCGCTCGGCACCGGCGCGCTGGCGTAATCGCCACCCGGCCGGTCGTAACCGGACTGCGCCGCGGCCGGCGCCATGCCGGCGGCAATCCCCGCCGCTGCGGCGGTGAACGCGGCAACACCGAGGATCAATGTGCGCATCGGCCCGCCAAACTTATTCGGCGACGCCCCCCAAATGGGAGAAAAGCGCCCTTCGTGGCGATATGCCACAAGATTCGTGCAATCCGGACCGTATCCGGCCGCGCGGCTCGCTCAGGGGCGAAAATGCTTCGATAATTTGAGCCCTTGCGCCTGGTAGTTGGAACCGATGCCGGCGCCATAAAGCTGGTCCGGGCGCGCCAGCATCCTCTCGTAAACCAGCCGGCCGACGATCTGCCCGTGCTCGAGGATAAAGGGCACTTCGCGCGAACGCACTTCCAGGACTGCGCGCGCGCCGAGTCCACCCGCCCCGGCATAGCCGAAGCCGGGATCGAAGAAGCCGGCATAGTGGACACGGAATTCGCCAACAAGCGGATCGAACGGCACCATCTCGGCGGCATAGTCAGGCGGCACCTGCACGGCTTCGGTCGAAGCGAGGATATAGAACTCGCCGGGGTCGAGGATCAGGCTCCCGTCGGCGCGCGCCGCGATGGGTTCCCAGAAATCGGCGATGTCGTAGGCCGCTCGGCGCTCGACCTCGATGACGGCGGTGTGGCGCTTGGCGCGATAGCCGACAATGCCGCCACCCTTTGCGCTCCCCGCATGCGGAGCGCTTGACTGAGTGCCGCCGGAGAGGTCGACGCTGACGGCCACGCCGTCGCCCATCACCGCCTCGGCACGGTCGACCAGCCGCTCGCGTGCGTGCAGAACCCGCAGCGCCTCGCCATCAAGCACCGCGTTGCCCCGGCGTAACCGCAGTTGCGACAGCCGCGAACCTTCGCGCACGAGCACTGGGAAGGTCTTCGGGCTGATCTCGGCATAGAGCGGTCCATGATATCCGGGTTCGATACGGTCGAACCCGCGCGTCTCGTCGGCAATCACGCGGGTGAATACGTCGAGACGGCCCGTCGAGCTTTTCGGGTTGGTGGCGGCCGCGATATCTGCCGGCAGCGCCAGGCTCTCGATGATCGGTACGATGTAGACGCAGCCGGTCTCCAGCACGGCGCCGTCAGTAAGCGCGAACTCGTGCAGCTTCAGTTCGGCAATGCGCCGCGCCACGGGCGTGCCGGGGCCGGGCAAAAAACTCGCCCGCACACGATAGGCGACGGCACCGAGCCGCAGGTCGAGGCTCGCCGGCTGGATTTGGTCGGCTGCAAACGGGTATGGCGCCGCAATCCCGCCCTCCGCCGCCAGCGCCGCGATCATGCGATCAGGCAGGATTCCCTTGTTCGCGGCGGTAAAGGAGAGGGGCACGATTTCGCGCATTCCTCCTCCACCTCGAGCAGGGGAGGATTTGTTTGAAAAAGGTCGCTCTGATCTAACCCGATGCCCGGCTTGACGGAAAGACGGACGCGGCGTATGAGCCCCTTTATCCCGTGGTCATTTGAGCCGGCCGGCTTGCAGCCACGTAAAACAAGTCGCTAAAAGGCCGGGGACGCGTGAGCCCGGCCCGAGGATTGATCCTCCCGGCCGGGTTTTTGTTTGGCCATGAGGAGGGCCACATGTCGCCGCGCGCGTATGATCGCTACCGTCCCGAGACCCGTCTTGTCCATTCCGGCACGCTGCGCTCGCAGTTCGGCGAGACCTCCGAGGCGCTGTTTCTGACCCAGGGCTATGTCTACGACAGCGCCGCGCAGGCCGAACGCCGCTTCAAGAACGAAGAGCCGGGCTTCCAATATTCGCGCTTTTCCAATCCGACGGTGGCGATGTTCGAGGCGCGCATGGCGGCGTTCGAGGGCGCCGAAGCCGCACGTGCCACCGCAACCGGCATGGCGGCGGTCACGCTGGCGCTCACCGGCCAGCTCAAGGCCGGCGACCATGTGGTCGCGGCAAAGGCGCTGTTCGGCTCATGCCGCTATATCGTCGAGGATTATCTGCCGCGCTACGGCGTTGCTTCGACGCTGGTCGACGGCATCGACCTCGGTCAATGGCGCGCCGCGGTGCGGCCGAATACGAAAACGTTCTTCCTGGAGACGCCGACCAATCCGACGCTCGACGTGATCGACATCGGCGCGGTCGCGCAGATCGCGCACCAGGCCGGCGCGACGCTCGTGGTCGACAATGTCTTCGCCACGCCGATTTTCCAGTCGCCGCTCGCGCTCGGCGCCGATTGCGTCGTCTATTCCGCGACCAAGCACATCGACGGGCAGGGCCGCTGCCTCGGCGGAGTCATTCTGGCGTCTGAAGACTTCATCCAGAAGCACGTTCACGTGCTGCTGCGCCAGACCGGCCCATCGCTGTCGCCGTTCAACGCCTGGGTGCTGCTCAAGGGACTGGAAACGATGCCGGTGCGCGTGCGCAGGCAGACCGACAGCGCCGCGGCGCTCGCCGCCGCGCTCTCCACGCATGCCAAGATCGTGCGACTGATCTATCCCGGCCGGCCCGACCATCCGCAGGCCGAGGCTGCACGCAAGCAGATGCGCGGCGGCTCGACGCTGGTCGCCTTCGACATTGCGGGCGGCAAGAAGGCCGCGTTTTGCTTCCAGGACGCGCTCAAGCTGATCCGCATCAGCAATAATCTCGGCGACGCCAAGAGCCTCATCACCCATCCGGCGACGACCACGCACCAGCGGCTGACGCCGGCGCAGCGCGCCGAACTCGGCATCAGCGACGGCCTCGTGCGCCTCTCCGTCGGGCTGGAACATCCCGACGACCTCGTCGAGGACGTGCTCTCCGCGCTTGAGGTGGTGTGACTGAATTCAGCGCCCGGAATGCGCTGCGGCCGCTGCGATCGGGCGCGTCGCCGCCTCGGCGATCGCCGCGGCGAGGAGCTTCGCCACGCAGGCATAGCTCCAGTCGTTCATGTGCAGTTCGTCGGGCGCGACGAAGACATCGAACGGGATGTGCTGAACGTCGTGCCAGTTGCGCATCAGCGCGAAGCGGCGGAACAGATCGACGCCTTCCTCCTTTGCCGCAAGCGCAATTTGATCTTCCATGCCCTGCATCTCCGCCTTGGCGAGCACGCGCGGCGCGAACTGCATGTCGATCAGAATCACATCGGCGCCCGCCTCCTTGAGCTCCTCGATGCCTTCGCGCAGCAGGACGGAATGCGGCTTGAGCGGATGATCGCGCAGCACGGAATTGGTGCCGATTTGCCAGAGCACGAGATCGGGATGCAAGGCGACGACGTCGGTCGCAAACCGCGCCATCATCTCCCGGGTCTCTTGGCCGTTGACGCCGCGGTTGAACACGGTGATGTCGTCCGTCGGCAGGCGTTGCTTGAGCTCGGCGGCGAGGCGGCTCGGATAGCTCGCGGTCGGCGAGCTTGCGCCCGCGCCGGCGGTCGAGGAGGAACCAATGGCGACGATGGTGAGCGGCTCGCCATTGGCCAAGCGCCGCGCGCTGTGCCGGAGCCGATAGTCGAGGTGAGAAAATTCAGGTGGGGCGCTGCAGGCGAGCGGCGCCGCGTTAGACTGCGCCGCTGGCTTTGCGGCGCCGTCCGACGCCGCCTGCACCGGCGGAGCGATGACGGCCGGTGCCGCCGTCGGCATGGCCGCTGGGGCAACAGCCCGTGCCGCCGGCATTTGCGCCGCCGCCGGAGCAAGCGCCGCGAGAACCAAAGTCGCGGCTGCCGCACAGGCGAGACGGCCGAACGCCGTTTTTCCCGCCGGCAACCAGCCGCCGGTGGTTTGCCACCTGCCTCGCAACGGCAAAATATCAATATGGGCCCGCGCGGTCATCACACGCAAAACTACCATCTTCCTGCCGCGGCCGTATTTGATCTCGGTCAAGCCTCAAGCGCGCGCCAGCGCCTTTATTACCTGTTCGGTTTGCTGGCATCAACGCGTCGTTTGCAGTTTCTCAGAGTCCAGGTGACCGGCATTGATGATCTGCGACGCCAGGGCCCGGCCGATGCATTCGTGAACACGCCGCGCCATCGCGTAATCCTTGGTTGCCGCATAGAGGTCGAATACGCCCTCATCGCTCCAATAACGCATGATCGCCAACCGGTCGAACAACAGGACGCTGCGCTGCTCGGCCACCCAGCGCATGACGTCGGCATAGGCGGAAACGCCGAGCATGGATTCGGTTCGCGGACTATACTGCATGTTCATCATGATCAGGTCGGCGTCGGCGGATGCGATCGCGTCGATGCCTTGATCGAGGCTCAAGCGGAAATCCTCGGGTTCGACGCCATGCAATGCGTCGACCGTGCCGGCCTGCCAGATCACCAGCGCCGGCTTGTCTTCGGATAGAATTGTTTGCAAGCCGGCGGCCATTTCCGCCGTGGTCTGCCGCGACTGAATGTGCACGGTCACCTTGATTTCGTCGCCCGGCAAGCGCTCCCGCAGCGCCTCCTCAAGCCGTGCCGGATAGGCATAGCGCGCGCCGTCGGGACCGGAAAGCGCCGAGGATCCCGACCCGATCACGCTGATATCCAAGCGGTGGCGATCCCTGATTTCGTTGCTGGCGCGCGTGAGATCATTGTCGGTGGATATCAGCCATTCCGGTACGTCGCATTGCGGCAGCGACTCCGCGGCGGCGGCGCCATGCACGAGGACGACGGCTGCCAGGACGGCAATGATGAACCTCATGCCTCGCCTCCCGCGAGGTCGGCGTCACGAGCTTTGGCGCGCGATTGGGGGCTTCGCCCTTCTACGCCCTTGTACCATGATATCAGACTAGCGGTAGCGATCATGATGGTAATGCCTAACAGGCTGACCGCCGTCTGCAGCAGCGGACCGCCCGAGGACTCGGCGATGATGAATTGGCCGGCAAAGGCGAGGAACACGCCAAGACAGAAGATCTCCAGCGAATGCTGACCGCAGAGGATCGCCGGTCGCAGGATCGGGGATTTCAGGCCGGCCCAGTCGCGCGGCACGAAGCGGACCGTGACCGCCGCGAGCGCGAGAAAATGCGCAAAGCGCAGCACGTCGAGATTGGTCTTGTCGATCGGATACATCCAGTCGCTCAACCAGATCGGCATGAAGCGCTCGAGCGGCTCGAAATGCCACGTCAACGTGACGGCGAAGGCGAACACGAGGTAGGCGATGGCGACGGCGAGCACGATTCGCGAGTGCAGCACGCGGGAAAGCCGGTGCGCACCGCCGAGCGCGCACCAGGCGCCGAACACGAACAATAACTGCCAGGCGAAGGGATTGAAGAACCAGACGCCGTTCGGGTAGGCGGGCAGATTGAAGTCCCATTTCCACGCCAGCGCGTAGACTACCGCCGAGCCCGCGAGCGCAAAGGACGGATGGCGCAACAGCAGATAGAGCACGGGCGGGAACAGCAGCAGGAGCACGATGTAAAGCGGAAGCACATCCATATTGACGGGCTTGAACTTCAACAGCAGCGCCTGAAAAATCGTGATGTCCGGCTGTTTGAGAAAATCGAGGATCTTCATCTCTTCGGCGTAAAGCGGATTGTCGAAAGTGGCCGCAACGTAGGCGATCTCGGCCATGAAGATCGTGAACAGAAAGATGTGCGCCACATAGATCTGCCAGGCGCGGCGCAAGATACGTGCACTCGAGAGCACGAAACCGCGCTCGCGCATCGCCCGGCCGTAGACGAAGGCCGCGGTATAGCCGGAAATGAAGATGAAGATCTCAGTAGCGTCGCTGAAGCCGTAATTGCGGATGGTGAACCAGTTGACGACATTCTCGGGAATATGGTCGAGAAAGATCAGCCACAGCGCTATGCCGCGGAACAGATCGAGCCGCAGATCGCGCTCGGCCGTCACTGCGGGAAGCGGAGAGGCCATCGCCACCAGCGTTACAGCCGCCGCCTGCCGCCGCAGCAGCGTGGCGAAACCTGATGCGCGGATCATGGACATACTTGAATTTAATCGGTCAAGTGCGGGTTGAGAAAGCGCCTGCGCACGGTTATTGCAACGCCGCGCCTTAGGCTATTCACTAATGCGTGGATGTGACCGTGTTGCGGCGGCGCCGGTGCGCGCCGGGCAGACCGGGCGGACCCGGGATCAGCGTCGGGATTACGCAGGATTTACGCCATGTACCGTGCCGTGACCCGCAACATCGAGGTCGTGGTGACCCCGCGCTTTATCGCCGACCGTTCCTCGCCGGAAAACAACTATTTCTTTTGGGCCTATACCATCGCCATCACCAATCACGGCGCCGAAACGGTGCAGCTCAAAACCCGGCATTGGCGCATTACCGACGCCGGCGGCCGCCGCCAGGAGGTGCGCGGAGCCGGCGTCGTCGGCGAGGAACCGGTGCTCAAGGCCGGCGAATCGTTCGAATATACCAGCGGCGTGCCGCTGCAGACGCCATCGGGCTTCATGGTCGGCACCTACGGCATGGTGAGCGCGAGCGGCGAAAGTTTCGAGATCGAAATCCCCGCCTTCTCGCTTGACAGTGGCGATACCAAGCCGACGATCAATTGAGGCCGCAGGCCGCACAGCTTGCAGATTTTGCCTGCAGATTGTTGATCGCGCCGCCAGGATCCGCAGCCGTCTTGCCCTGGCATTCCCTGCCGATCGTGCCGTTGCGAAAGGCATATTGTACAGCAACCGTCCAGCAGGCTTTGTCAGCGCCTATGATCTCGCGCCCAAACGACGCGGTCACGCCACGAAATGGAAATTCTGTGCGTGCAGGCTCGCGACCGCGACGTGGCTCAACGATCGTGTCGTCCCGCTCGGCCACGCTGCCGAGTTTTGACGAGAATACATAATTCCTTCTTACGCGCGCGCTGGGTGTAGAGCTGTGTTAACAATTGATTTTTAATCGGGTTAAAATTCAGGCCAAAATGCAAAAATCACGTCAACTATCGGGGCGCTCGTCACCGTCCTGTGAATCGAGCCGCGCGACCGAGCCGCCCTCGGCTATCTCACCCGGCTCGAACACATAGGTCGAGCTGCAGAACTCGCAGGTCACGGTGATTCTTCCGTTCTCGACCATGTCTTCGCGGTCTTTCCTGGAAAAACTCCTGAGCGTGGTTTCGACGCTTTGGCGCGAGCACGAGCACCGCGCCTCGACCGGTGCGGCGCGGAACACGCGCACCCCTTGCTCATGGAACAATCGATAGGCCAGACGCTCGCTCGATAGCGCCGGATCAATCAGCTCAAGGTCGTCGACGGTGGCGACGAGCGAACGGCCTTCGATCCAGGCCTGGTCCTCTGGCAGCACGTGCGGCGCGACGCCCGGCGGTGCATCACCGGGGTCGAGGTCCGCCTGACGCGCGCGCGCGGCCGATTTGGGCAGGAATTGCAACATAATGCCTCCGGCGCGCCAGCGCCGGCGCGTGCCGTTCTCGCCCGCACGGAACTCTTCGGCGACCGCGAGCCGCACGCGGGTAGGGATCTGCTCCGAGCGCGAAAAATATTCGCGCGCCGCGTATTCGAGGTCCTTGCCTTCGAGCGGCACGACTCCCTGATAGCGGCTCATCTCCAGGCCCTGGTCGATGGTCATCGCCAGATGGCCGTGGCCGAGCAGCTTTCCTGGCTCGGTCTCGTTGGCGGCGATGGCAGCGGCGACGCGCTCAGCGTCGAAGCGCGCGCAGGCCCGCACCGTGCCCGGCGCGGTGAAGTCGACCACGAGCATGCGCACCGGGCCGTCGCTTTGCGTCTGCAGGATGAAGCGGCCGTTGAATTTGAGGGCCGAGCCCAGCATAACGGTCAGCACGATCGCCTCGCCCAGGAGCTTGGCCACCGGCAGCGGATAATCGTGGCTGGTGAGGATCGCGTCGACCGCCGGCCCCAGCCGCACGATGCGGCCGCGCAGATCGAGCGCCTTGACCGCGAACGGCAGAATGGTGTCGTCGAGGCCGGTTTGCGCCGGCTCCCGCACCGGGATGCTCAAGTCGGGATCGTTCATCGCCGCCAATATAGGCGACGAGGAAGAAATTGTGAGCCCTTAGCCGCCCGCCCCGGTCACCGGCCATTCGCGGCCAGGCACCAAGTCAGGATTCCTTTTTGCGCGTGCAGCCGGTTCTCGGCTTCGTCGAACACGACGGAATGCGGGCCGTCCATCACCTCGTCGGTGACTTCTTCGCCGCGATGCGCGGGCAGGCAATGCATGAAGATGGCGTCCGGCTTGGCCCGCGCCATCAGCCGCGCGTTCACCTGATAGCGCCGCAGCAGGTTATGACGGCGGGCGCCGTTGCGATCGCCCATGGAGACCCAGGTGTCGGTGACGACGCAGTCGGCGCCGTTGACCGCCTCTTCCGGGTCGGTGCCGATCGTGATCGCCGCCGGCGAAGACTTGATCCAGTCGAGCAGCGGCCTCTTTGGCGCCAGTTCTGCCGGCGTGGCGACGCGCAAACGGAACTCGAAGCGATCGGCGGCGTGCATCCATGAGGTGAGCACGTTGTTGGTGGCGCCGGTCCAGGCCACGGTGCGGCCGCTGATCGGGCCGCGATGTTCCTCGAACGTCATTACGTCCGCCAGCACCTGGCAGGGATGCGACCGCCGCGTGAGGCCATTGATCACCGGCACCTTTGCATGACGCGCGAGCTCGGCCACGGTCTCGGCGTCCAGCGCCCGGATCATGACCGCGTCGACGTAGCGCGAGAGCACGCGCGCGGTGTCGGCAATCGTCTCGCCGCGTCCGAGCTGCATTTCCTCCGCGGTCAGCATGATGACATCGCCGCCGAGCTGGCGCATGGCGACCTCGAACGACACGCGGGTGCGCGTCGAGGGCCGCTCGAAGATCATCGCCAGAGTCTTGCCGGCGAGCGGATGATCGCCGTGCCGGCGTTTGACCTTCATCGCGCGCGCGTGCTCGATCATCCGGCGCAACTCGGTGGCCGGCACGTCGACGAGGTCAAGGAAGTGACGGATCGTCGTCACCGGCCCGCCTCCTGCCCGCCCGCTCCCGTCCCTTCCGCGCAATCCGCGGGGGCCACGCGATCGAGCCGCGCGCAGGCGCGGTCGAGGCGTGCGATCCCCTCGGCGATTTCCGGCTCGCTTATGATCAGCGGCGGCAGCAATCGCACGACATTATCGCCGGCGGGAACCGCGATCATTTTCTCGGCGCGCAATGCGTCGACCATTTGGCCGGCGGGAACGAGGGCGCGCAAGCCGATCAGCAATCCTTCGCCGCGCACTTCGGCGATGAGCGAAGGATGGCGATCCTTCACCTCCGCCAGGCGCTGCTTGAACAGGAGCGCGATCCGCCGCACCTGGTCGAGAAACCCGGGGGCAAGCATCACGTCGAGCACGGCGTTGGCGGCGCTCATCGCCAAGGGATTGCCGCCGAAAGTCGAGCCGTGGGTGCCGACGGTCATTCCCTCTGCCGCCGCGCTCGTCGCCAGGCAGGCGCCGACCGGGAAACCGCCGCCGAGCGCCTTGGCGAGCGCCATGATGTCCGGTTCGACGCCGCTGCGCTGGTAAGCGAACAGCTCGCCGGTACGCCCCATGCCGGTCTGCACCTCGTCGAAAATCAAGAGCAAGCCGTTGTGGTCGCAAAGCGCGCGCAGCGCCCTCAGCAACGACGGCGCGACCACGCGCACGCCGCCTTCGCCCATGATCGGCTCGATCAGGATCGCGGCGGTCGCCGGGCCGATCGCACGCTTGGTCGCATCGAGGTCGCCGAACGGCACCTGGTCGAATCCCTCGACGACCGGGCCGAAACCTTCCAGATATTTCTTCTGTCCGCCGGCGGCGAGCGTCGCCAGCGTGCGGCCGTGGAAGGCGCCCTCGAAGGTGACCGTGCGGAAGCGTTCCGGCATTCCCTTCGTCGCCTGGTATTTGCGCGCCATCTTGATCGCGCATTCGATCGCCTCGGCCCCGGAATTGCAGAAGAAGACGACATCGGCGAAGCTTGCTTCACACAATCGCCGCGCCACGCGCTCGGCCTCCGGGATTTGGTACAGGTTGGAGACGTGCCACACTTTGTTCGCCTGCTCGGCGAGCGCGGCGACAAGCCGCGGATGCGCGTGGCCCAGCGCATTCACCGCAACGCCCGAGCTAAAATCGAGATAGCGCTCGCCGTTGGTCGCGATAAGCCACGCGCCCTCGCCCCGCTCGAAGGCGAGGTCGACGCGCGCATAGGTCGGCAACAGATGCGAGGTCACGGCTGAGCCCGGGCCCACCGCTCAGCAACTATCTGCGCGGTGAAACAAAATGTGCCGCCTCCACGGGCGGCACTTGTACAATATTTTAGTTCCGCACGGTGGGCTGTCAACACGGGAAACGGACGCCGCAAATCGCCCAAAATCCCGCTTCATCCACATCGGACAGGAACATGTGGACGCGCGGCGCCGGACTCTTGCGCCCGACTCTCGCCATATTGTAGCCTATTGATCGTCAAGTACGACATCTCGTGCGGCGGACTGTCTCTTAAAGCGTCGGTGATGCGTTGCGTGTTGGGCGGCTACGCGCTTCCTGGCCCAATGGGGGATTCCATCAAGGCTTTGCCCGCGCCTTTGAGGAGGATTGAGCATGTCGTGGACTGACGAGCGGGTTGAGCTGTTGAAGAAGTTGTGGTCCGACGGCCTTTCGGCCAGCCAGATCGCGGCCGAACTCGGCGGCATCACGCGCAACGCGGTCATCGGCAAGGTGCACCGACTGGGACTGTCGGGACGCGCCAAGAGCGCCTCGAGCGCCGCGCCGCGCCAGCGCAAGGCGCGGGCGTCATCACATATGCTGCGCATGGCCCGCGCTTCGATCCGCGGCAACACGGCGTTGGCGCATGCCTACGAGTTCGAAGCGGAGGCCACGCCGGAGCTGATCGAGAACATCATCCCGATCGGCCAGCGCCGCACCCTTCTCGAACTGACGGAGCAGACCTGTCGCTGGCCGATCGGCGACCCGGGCAGCGGCGAGTTCTTCTTCTGCGGCGGCAAGACGGTCGAAGGCCTGCCCTATTGCGCCTATCACACGCGGATCGCGCATCAGCCTGCCGCCGATCGCCGCCGGGACCGGCGGCCGCTGCGCTGAATCCGTAAGCGCTCCGGGTCCACCCTGCGCGTCTGCCGGATTGCGACAGCATGATGCGGAAAAGTGGCGGGCCGGTTTTTCGAACAGATCGCGCCGCTGGCCAAGGAAAGCTTGGTCGCCTCGCTTCTCGCGATGGCCGGCTTCCGACCGGCCGCGCTCACCCCGCCTTGCCGAACCGGTCATCGAGCGCATAGCCGGCGCCGCGCACGGTGCGTATCGGATCGGTGCCGTGGCCGCGATTGAGCGCCTTGCGCAGACGGCCGACATGCACGTCGACCGTGCGTTCGTCGATGTAAACCTCGCTGCCCCAGACGCCATCGAGCAGTTGCTCGCGGGAAAAGACCCGCCCCGGGCGTTCCATCAAATATTCGAGCAGGCGAAATTCCGTCGGGCCGAGATCGACCGGGCGGCTCGCGCGCGACACGCGTTTCTTCTCGCGGTCGAGCTCGAGGTCGCCGATGGTCAGCACCATGGCGACGCGTTCGGGGCTGGCCCGGCGCAGCAGCGCGCGAATGCGCGCCAAGAGCTCCGGCACCGAGAACGGCTTGACGATGTAATCGTCGGCGCCGGTCGCGAGCCCGCGCACGCGCTCGCTTTCCTCGCCCCGCGCGGTCAGCATGATGATCGGCAATGATTGCGTCTGCGGCCGCGCCCGCAGCCGGCGGCATAATTCGATGCCGGACAAGCCGGGCAGCATCCAGTCGAGCACGACCAGGTCGGGAGTGCTCTCGTGCAGACGTGTATCGGCCTCATCGCCGCGGGCGACGGCGTCAACCTCGTACCCTTCGGCTTCGAGGTTGTAGCGCAATAGCGTCGTCAGCGGTTCCTCGTCCTCTACGATCAGGATGTTGGCGCCCATCCCGGTCTCTCCGTCATTGCTGCAACTTCGTTGCGAAGCTCGTGGTATCAGCCTTTGGACGCTGATCGGCGATCGGACGGCCCTCGATCATGTAATAGACCGTTTCAGCGATGTTGGTGGCGTGGTCGCCCATGCGCTCGATGTCCTTGGCGCAGAACATCAGATGAATGCAGAAGGTGATGTTGCGCGGATCTTCCATCATGTAGGTGAGCAGCTCGCGAAACAGCGACGTGCATAACGCGTCGACTTCTTCATCCTTGTTCCACACCGCGAGCGCGGCGGCGAGATCGCCGCTCGCATAGGCGTCGAGCACCTGTTTGAGCTGCGCCAATACCATCGCGGCCATGTGCTCGATGCCATGGATCAGCTTCGGCGGATGGAATTCGCCGCCGAGCGCCACCACCCGCTTGCCGATGTGCTTGGCGTGGTCGCCGACCCGCTCGAGGTCGTTGCACACCCGCATGGCGCCGACGATCTCGCGCAGATCGACCGCCATCGGCTGTCGCCGCGCAATGGTGAGGATCGCCTTCTCCTCGATCTCGCGCTGCATCGCGTCTATGGTCGGATCGGTCGCGATGACGCGTTCGGCGAGTTCGGTGTCGCGTTCGACGAGGGCCTGCGTGGCCTCCGCGATCTGCCGCTCGGCGAGGCCGCCCATTTCGGCAACCTTGCGCATGATGTCCTGCAGGTCGGCGTCGAACGCCTTGGTGGTGTGATCGATTCTGCTGGTGTATTCGCTCATGACGATCAACCGAAGCGGCCGGTGATGTAGTCCTGGGTGCGCTGGTCGCGCGGCGCCGTGAACATCTTGCTGGTCGTATCGAACTCGACCAACTCGCCCAAGAACATGAAAGCGGTGAACTCGGATACACGCGCGGCTTGCTGCATGTTATGAGTGACGATGACGATCGTGTAGTCGTCCGTCAATTCGTCGATCAACTCCTCGATCTTGGCGGTCGAGATCGGATCGAGCGCCGAGCAGGGTTCATCGAACAGGATAACCTCGGGCCGCACGGCGACCGTGCGCGCGATGCACAGCCGCTGCTGCTGGCCGCCGGACAAGCTCTGTCCGTTGGCGTCGAGCTTGTCCTTGACCTCGTCCCAGAGCGCCGCCCGCCGCAGCGAGACTTCCACGCGCCGGTCGAGCTCGGATCTCGGCAGACGTTCGTACAGCCGGATGCCGAACGCGATGTTCTCGTAGATCGACATCGGGAACGGCGTCGGCTTCTGGAACACCATGCCGATGCGCGCGCGCAGCATATTGAGGTCCTGTTTCGGCGAGAGAATGTTGATGCCGTCGAACGTCACCTCGCCGGTCGCGCGCTGGTTTGGATAAAGGTCATACATCCGGTTGAGCACGCGCAATAAAGTCGATTTGCCGCAACCCGACGGGCCGATGAAGGCAGTGACCTTGTTCTGGTAGAGCGGCAGGCTGATCGCCTTCAGCGCCTGGGCGTCGCCATAGTAGAAATTGAGGTCGCGGATGGTGACTTTCTCGGCCAGACCGGAGCGGTCGACGGCAATATTGGCGACGGCAGGAACGGCAACGGATGCAACGCTCATGACTGTCTTCCTGTGGCGACGAGGGCCCGCGCGGTGATGCTCAGGACCAGCACCGCAAAGGTAATGATGAGGGCGCCGGACCAGGCCAGCGACTGCCAATCCTTGTAGGGACTGAGAGCGAACTGGAAGATGACGACGGGGAGGCTCGCCATTGGCGCGTTGGGATTCGTGCTCCAGAACTGATTGTTGAGCGAGGTGAAGAGGAGCGGCGCGGTCTCGCCGCTGATCCGGGCCACCGCCAGCAGCACCCCGGTCACCATCCCGGCACGTGCGGCACGGTAGCAGACGTTCACGATCGTCAGCGAGCGCGGCAGCCCGATCGAGGTCGCGGCCTCACGCAGCGCGTTCGGCACCAACGTCAGCATGTCCTCCGTCGTACGCACGACCACCGGGATGACGAGGACGGCCAGCGCCACCCCTCCCGCCCAGGCGGAGAAATGGCCCATCGGCGCGACCATGATTTCATAGATGAACAGCCCGACGACGATGGACGGCGCGCTGAGCAGGATGTCGTTGATGAAGCGCACGACGCTGGTCAAGCGGTCATAACGGCCATATTCGGCCATATAGGTGCCGGCGAGGATGCCGATCGGCGTGCCGATCGCAACCGCAAGGACGGTCAGAATCAGGCTGCCCACGATCGGATTGAGCAGTCCGCCGCTCGCTCCCGGCGGCGGCGTCATCTGCGTAAATACCGCCAGCGACAACCCGCCGAAGCCATGCCAAAGGAGCGCGCCCAGAACCAGCACCAGCCAGCCCAGCCCTAACAGCGTCGCCGAAAGCGACAGCGTCATCGCCACGGCATTGCGGCGACGGCGGGCAACGTAACGAGCGGTCCGTTCTTGATCCGCCATGGCGTCACCCGATCCTGCGCTCGATGCGCAGCAGCATGTAACGCGCCACCGCCAGCACGATGAAGGTGATAACGAACAGGATCAAGCCGAGGGAGATGAGCGAGGAGGTGTAGAGATCGCCCAGCGCTTCGGTGAATTCGTTGGCGATGGTGGCGGAAATGGTGGTGCCGGGCGCCAGCAGGGAGACCGCAACGCGGTGGGCGTTGCCGATAACGAAGGTCACCGCCATGGTCTCGCCCAACGCGCGGCCGAGGCCGAGCATCACCCCGCCGATCACGCCGACCCTGGCATAAGGGAGCACCACGTAGCGCGTCACCTCCCAGGTCGTGCAACCGACGCCGTAGGCCGCCTCCTTGAGCACCGGGGGCACCGCCTCGAACACGTCGCGCGAGATCGAAGTCACGAACGGCAGCACCATGATGGCGAGGATCAGTCCCGCGGTCAGCATGCCGATGCCGTAGGGCGGGCCGGAGAAAAGCGGCGCAATGCCGGGCGCCTTGCCGAGCGTGTTGATCAGCAGCGGCTGCAACGTCGCCTGCAGGAACGGAGCGAAGACGAAAAGTCCCCAAATCCCGTAGATGATGCTCGGAATGCCGGCGAGGAGTTCGATGGCAATGCCGATCGGCCGCCGCAGCCATTGCGGGCATAGTTCGGTGAGGAAGAAGGCGATCATCAGGCCCACCGGCACCGCAATCAACATGGCGATGAACGAAGTGACGAGCGTCCCGTAGATCGGCGCCAGGGCGCCGAATCGCTCGGTGACCGGATTCCATCTCTCGGTGGTCAGGAACCCGAGGCCGAAGGCCTTGAGCGCCGGCAGCGAACCGTCGATCAGCGCGACGATGACGCCGCTCAAAAGCAGCAGCACTCCGAAGGCTGCGGCGCGCGTAACATGATAGAAAGCGGCATCACCGAGGCGCAGCCGGTCGAGCACCTTGGCGCGCGTGGTCGCCTCAAAGGACACCACCACCTCCTCCTGCAGCGCTAGGTCAACCACGGATGCCTCCGGGACCGCGTCCACCGAGGCGCTCATTCCCCCTTCCTGCTGCTCCGCAAGGGGGCCTGGCAGGGGGTGCGCCTACTCAAACGATCTACCGGCCGCCGCACAAAGGTGCCCCCGCGGCCGGTCCACAAAGAGAAGGCGCCGCGCAACGGCGGCGGCGCCGCGGATCTCGCTTTCGAACCTAATTCCCAGCGCTGCTCATGTGGAGCGGCTTGCCGCTGGAATCCTTGATTTCTTTGCTCCAGAGCTTTTCGATCTCGACCACGACCTTTTTCGGCATCGGCACGTAGTCAAGCTCCTCGGCCATCTTGTCGCCATTGGTATAGGCCCAGGCAAAGAATTTAAGCGCTTCAGTCGTGGCGGCGACATCGTTCGGCTGTTTGGGGATGAGAATAAACGTCGCCGCCGTCATCGGCCAGGATTCGGCACCTGCCTGATTGGCCAGGATCACGCCGTAGCCGGGGACCGAATTCCAGTCCGCGTTGGCGGCAGCGGCCTGGAAAGCCTCGCTCGTGGGCGCAACCGTCTTGCCGTCCTTGTTCATCATCTTGGTGTAGATCAGCTTGTTCTGCAGCGCGTAGGCATACTCGACATAGCCAATCGAGCCGCCGGTCTGGCTCACATTGTTGGATACGCCCTCATTGCCCTTGGCGCCGATGCCGACCGGCCATTCTACCGATGTCGCCGAACCGACCTTCGACTTCCAATCAGGACTGACCTCTGACAGATAATACGTGAAGTTGAAGGTGGTGCCGGAGCCGTCCGAGCGGTGGACGACGGCGATAGCCTGCGACGGCAGCTTGACACTGGGGTTGAGTTTCTTGATCGCCGGATCATCCCAGCTCTTCACCGTGCCGAGATAGATTCCAGCAAGGGTCGGACCGTCGAGGACAAGCTCGCTGGCCTTGATGCCCTCGACGTTCAACACGGGAACGATTCCGCCCATCACCATCGGAAACTGCACGAGGCCGTTCTTGTCAAGCTCCTCGCCCTTGAGCGGCGCGTCGGTCGCGCCGAAGGTGACGGTCCTCGCCTCGATTTGCTTGATGCCCCCGCCCGAGCCGATCGATTGATAATTGAGCCCGACCCCGGTCTGCTTCTTGTACGCGTCCGCCCATTTGGCGTAGACCGGATAGGGGAAAGTCGCGCCGGCGCCGGAGATATCAATAGCGGCGGCGGGAAGAACCGTCGCGGCCAGGAAGCCGGCGACGACAAGCGTTCTCAAGTGGTTCACGGATTCTCTCCTGTGCGCAGCTTCGGGCGACGCCGGTCGCCCTCGCGCCGAGTTTCGTCCCCTTTCAGGGACCTTGTGTGCTGTTCGACGTCTCTAGGCAACGCGCTGGGGCGGAGATGGCTCGAGCACGCCAGGCCCGCAGCTGCGCAGTATTTACGTTGACCACGTCACCGTTCTATGAGCCTAGGATGACAATTGGATGACACCACAACTGGTTGAGAAAACTTGCTATTTATCCGAAATCTGCGAGCCGGCGACGGGCAGGTGAACGACGAAAGTGGCGCCTGCTCCGGGCCTGCTTTCGATCGATAATCGGCCGCGGTGACGGTTGAGGATGTGCTTGACCAGCGCCAGCCCGAGCCCGGTGCCGCCCTGGGCGCGGCTCTCGGAAACATCCACGCGATAAAAGCGCTCGGTCAGCCGGGGCAGATGCTCCGGCGCGATGCCGGGCCCGTAATCGCGCACGCCAACCAACGCTTCCGGCTCACCCGCGGAGGACACGTCCTGCGCCAAGGTGATGTCGACGCGCTTGCCGGCGGCGCCGTATTTGAGCGCGTTCTCGAGGAGGTTTTCGACCACGCGGACCAACTCATCGCGGTCGCCGGGCACCGTCAGCGCGCCCGCCGCCTCGACCTGCACGGTCACGCCGCGGTCGCGCGCCAATGTCTGCAGCCCGTCCACCACCTGGTGGACGATTGGCGCCAGATCGACAGGAGTGTCGGGGCGGCGATGCGCGTTGAGCTCGATGCGCGACAGCGACAGGAGATCGTCGATCAGCCGCGCCATGCGCCGCGCCTGCTCCTGCATGATGATCAGGAAGCGCTCCCGCGCCTTGCTATCCTCGCGCGCCGTGCCCTGCAGGGTTTCGATGAAGCCGGAAAGAGCCGCCAGCGGCGTGCGCAGCTCGTGGCTGGCATTGGCGACGAAATCGGCGCGCATCTCCTCGACGCGGCGCAGCGGCGTAAGGTCGTGGAAGGTCATCAGCACCAGATCGGGCCGGCTCAGCTTTGGCTCGCGCTTCACCGGTATCAGGAAGGTCTCGAACCAGCGGTCGAGCGGCGCGCGCTCGGAATATTCCACCCGCTGGTCTTCGCCGCGCGCATAGGCGCGGCCGATGGCTTCGATCAGCTGGGGCATTCGCAGCGCCAGCGAGACCGGCTCGCCCCGCCGCAACGCCGGGGCAAGCGAGCGAGCGCGCTCGTTGAACTCGAGCACACGCCCGTTGCGGTCGAGCGCGATCACTGGATCCGGCAGCCCGCCGACGACGAATTTGAGCGTATCGTCGGCGTGCTCGGTAACGGCGACCGGCCGCACCAAGCCACCGACCTCCGCACCGACGCGCGAGGAAAGGAAAGCAGCCGCCGCCACGACGGCGAAGCCGGCGGCCGCATAGCCGGTCGCAAGAGCGCCGAAGATCGCCAATGCCGCAAACACGAGCGCAGCCGTCACGATCACGAAGCGCATGTCCCGCCATCCGCTCCTTCGCAGCACCGTGCGGTCATCCTTGAAGCTCATCGGACACAAGCTCTCGCAACAAATTGCCCGACCTAAGAACGCAGATCTGATTTTTCTCGCAGCAGTCCGGCCGCAGCGTCGATCGGCGTTTCGTGGGGCGGCGCCAAGCGTCGCGCGGCACGGCTGAGCAGCGCTTCACGCGTTCCGAGAATCATCAGCGAGAGCGCGAACGGAATGATGTAATAAAGCAGACGGAAAAGCAGCAGGCCGGCCAGCAGATCTTCTTTGTCGAACTGCCACAGCGCGATCATCATCGCGGCGTCGAAAACGCCGAGACCTCCCGGGGCGTGACTGGCAAAGCCCAGCAGCGTGGCGGCGACGAAGATCACCGCCACGGTTATGAAGCCGAGATTCGGCTCGTCCGGCACCAGCATGTACATGGCGAGCGCGCAACACAGCAGATCGAGGATGCCGATCCCGATCTGAAGAAGCGTCAATGGACCGCCGGGCAGAGTCACCTGCCAGCCTTCGCGGCCGATGACGCGCGGCTTGACCCAGACCCACGCCACATAGGCAGCAAGTACGGTCAGAAGCACGAGCGCGATGACGCGGTTGAGCCCAATCGGCAAGTGGTCGATGGCGCGCGCGGCCTGCGGCGCCGCTAGGATGCCGAGCCCGAGAAGAGTGGCATTGCCGAGCCAGAAGGTAAGCCCGGCGACAAAGCAGATCTTGGTGACCTCGATCACCCCCAGACCCCAGGCGGAGTAGATGCGGTAGCGCACGGCGCCGCCGGAAAAGACGCTGGCGCCGACATTGTGCCCGACCGCATAGCTGGTGAAGCCGGCGAGCGCCGCGACGCGATACGGCACCTCGGAACGGCCGATCGTGCGCAGTGCGAACAGATCGTAGAAGGTGAGCGTCAGATAGCCGGCGGCGACGAAGAAGCCGGCAATGCCGAGGGTCTGCCAGTCGGTCGCCTCGAGCGCAGAGAGCAGTTCGTCGGGATCAATATCGCGCAGGATGCCAAAAAGCACCACCGCGGCGCCGATGATGATGATGAGGCTCAGGGCGGCGCCGATTCGACTGAAGCCGACTGTGCCAGCAAAGAAGTGCGCGACTCCGTGCAGTCGGTTCAGCATCCCGCGCTCCAGACCGGCTCCTTCCTCGTGCATCGAACGACCGTCGCGTCCTTTCGCTTAGAGCGCAATCGCCTCAGGATGAATCGATTGCGCTGCGGTTTTCTTTAGTGGGTGTGATCTTTTCGGAAACCCGGCTCTTTGCTTTGCCGGATCATGCCCTCGTGTGCCGAGATTGAAGTTCGTGCGATCCGCCCGCACTCGCATAGGCACTCCAAATCCACACCCCGCGTGAGAATGATACATTGCCGGTCCCTGCTAGAGTGCAATCGCTTCAGGTTGAATCGATCGCGCTCTAGCTTTCCTTAGTGGAGCATGATCTTTTCGGAGAACCGGTTTCCACTTTTCCGGATCATGCTCTAGCAGATGTCTTGTGCGGGCGCGAGTGCAGCGCCGATGGCGGCGCGGCGCGCTGTTTGGCCACACCCCGCGGGGGCCCGCCAGCGTCGCAGATCGACCAACAGCGAGCGGCGAGCGGAGCGTCGAATTGAGGCGGAGCACGCGGTCACTTGCACTAGTCGCCGCTCAGGCCGGCAAAGGCTTACCTTTGGTCTCCGGCAGAAACGGCGAGACGCAGAGGCCGAGGATGTAGATGAACGAGAAGATCATGGCGGCGCGGCTGTAACCGCCAAACGTCACGATCAACGTCCCGGCGAACAGCGGCCCGAGAAAGGCAATGAACCGCGGCGCGTTGAAAGCGAAGGCGACCGCGGTAGCGCGCGAGCGCGTCGGAAACAATTCCGGCAACCACGCCGGCATCCAGCAATACTGGCCGAGCGTGAAGAAGCCGTTGACGGCGGCCGCCGCGAGCAAGACGTTCAAATCCCCGGTCCACAGGAACAATACCGGCGTGAGCAGGAAGGCCGCCGCATAGTAGAGTATCGCTGTCGGCTTGCGCCCGAAGCGGTCGGCGAGAAAGCCGAAGCTCACATAGCCGAGGATGGCGCCGAAATTGTAAGCCATTCCGGCATAGCTCGCCCATTGTTGGGCCGGCAGAGCCGCCTTGGCCGCAATCGAAGCGACATAGGGCGGCACCCAGGACGAGATGCCCCACCAGGCGAGGGTCGTCGCCAGCGACATCAGAAATACCAGGATCGTGCGTCGGCGGGTTTCCGCGTCGACGAAGAGATCGGCCACCGTGAAACGCATGAGCGCGCGATCGTCCGCCGCGAGCGTCGTCCCACCTTGCTGGCGGCTGCGAGCCTGCCGCCGCCGCGCATCAATCTCGCGCCAGGCGGGCGATTCCTCGATCGAGGTTCTGATCCACACCGTCAACAAGGCGGGCAGGATGCCGATGAGGAACATGTATCGCCAGGCGCCCGGTCCGAGGCCGCCGACGAACAGCCACACCAAGGATGCCAGGAAGAAGCCCAGGCCGAGCCCGCACTGCATGAGCCCGGCCCCCTTGCCGCGCGCATTCTGCGGCCACAGTTCGGCCATCATCGAGGATCCGGTCGCCCATTCCGACCCGATCGCCATGCCGACGAAGAAGCGCAGCAGGGCAAATGACATCCAGTCGAACGACAGCGCGGTGAGCCCGGTCAGGATCGAGTAAGCGAGGATGGAGTAGATCATCATCCGCTTGCGCCCGAGGTAATCGGCGAGGATGCCGCCGCAGAAGCCGCCGATGCCCCAGCCGAGGAGCGTGATCGCCACCACGGTGCCGGCATAGGCGGGAATTTGCGAAAACTGCGCGGGATCAAGCAGCGTGCGCATGGCCGGCGCGACCGTGAGAAACAGCGCATAGGCCTCGAACCCATCGAACAGCCAGCCGAGATTAGTCGCTACGAGCGTTCGCCATTGGCCGGGCGTGAGGGCGCGATACCAGGGCGCCGCCCCGGCGGCGATGTCCGCCATGTCGTCCTCCCTCGGCCGACGCTCGGCAGGGTTACTCCTGCTCTGGCGCGGGGCCATTGCGCCACCGTCAGCGCCCTCTCCCTATAACCCATTTTCCCGTGGTTTGGCGTGGCCGATTGGGATTTCGCCCATTCCCGAGGCACCGTTTTGCAGTTGACGAAACGGGCGGTCCCCGCCTTGTTACGGGCAACGGATTTCCGGGAGGACCGCGCCGATGACCAGACAGAAACCGCCGTTCCGCGCCGACGTGGTCGGCAGCCTTCTGCGCACCGCGCCGTTGAAGGAGGCGCGCGCCAAACGGCAAGAGGGCGAGATCGGCGCAGCCCAACTCAAGGAGGTCGAGGACCGGGAGATCGAGAAGATCATCAACAAGCAGCAGGAGGTCGGACTCAAAGTCGCGACCGACGGCGAGTTCCGCCGCTCTTGGTGGCATTTCGACTTCTTCGGCATGCTCGACGGCGTCGAGCTCTACGCGCTCGATCACGGCATCCAGTTCCACGGCGTGCAGACCAAAATGCAGAGCATCCGCGTCAACGGCAAGCTCGGCTTTTCCAATCACCCGATGCTCGAGCATTTCAGATTCCTCAGGGCGCACACGCGCGTTGCGCCGAAAATGTGCATACCGAGCCCGGCGATCTTTCACTTCCGCCTGGAGCCGAACGCCGTCGATACCAAGTTTTACGCCGATCGCAGCGCCATCTTCGACGACCTGGCAAAGACCTACCGGCAGGCTATGCGCGCCTTCTACGACGCCGGCTGCCGCTATCTGCAGTTCGACGATACCGCTTGGGCCTACCTGTGCTCACAGGCGGAGCTGAAGAAAGCGCGCGAGCGCGGGCTTAACGCCGAGCGCCTGGCGCAGGATTATGCCGCCGTCATCAACCAGGTGCTCGAGGGCAAGCCCGCCGACATGGTGATCACCACGCATGTGTGCCGCGGCAACTTCCGCTCCACCTGGATTTCCGAAGGCGGCTATGAGCCGGTCGCGGAAATCCTGCTCGGCAAGTTGAACTACGACGGCTATTTCCTCGAATACGACACGGATCGCGCCGGCGGCTTTGAGCCGCTGCGTTTCCTGCCCAAGGGCAAGAAGATTGTCGTGCTCGGTCTCGTCACCACCAAGACCGGCGCGCTGGAACGGAAGGCCGACATCAAACGGCGCATCGACGAGGCGACCAAGTATGTCGCGCTCGATCAGCTTTGCTTGTCGCCGCAATGCGGCTTCGCCTCGACTGAAGAGGGCAATGTGCTCGCCGAAGACGAGCAATGGGCGAAGCTGAGGATGGTTGTGGAATTGGCGGACGAGGTATGGCGCTGACGTGGCTGAGGATCGTCCGCGATCCACCGCCCGCAGCGCAAACGGCACCGTCGTTCAATGGTCGCCGTCGGCGTCTGAAGGCCAGGCGCTCTCAGCGGTCGGCTTCTTTCCGCTGATCCGCTTATGCAAATGGACCATCAGCGCCATGGCGAAGAGCGGCGTCGCCAGATTGATGATCGGGACCGAGACGAAGGCGGCAACCAACAGACCGCCGACATAGACCCTGGCGGCATTGCGCCTGCGCAGTGCCTGGGCCTCGGCCGGCGGTCGAAAGCGCATGGCGGCAAGCTCGAAATATTCGCGGCCGAGCAACCAGGCGGTGGCAAGAAAGAAGATCACGGCGCCGAATCCGGCGAACAACAGGAACGGCGCTGCGCAGACATAGACCGCAAGCGCGAGCAACGCCGTCTTGCCCCCCTCGACGACCGCGCGCGACAGCGGCAGCGCCACGCCCGGAGCGTCGGCCGCATAGTACACGCGCTCGACCTCCGCCGCGATTTCGTCGGCGAAGAAGCTGGCGACAAACGCCATCACCGCCGGCATCAGCAAGATGCCGCCAACCAGAATGCCGAGACTGGCGGCGATCGAGAGTATCCAGGCGAGGGCGCTCACCGGCAGATGGGCATCCGGCCCGAACGTCGTCTCCAGCGACGCGCCGCCGCTGCCGACCAGCCAGACGATCAGCCGGTCGAGCGCGATGCCGCCCACGATGACAAGCGCAACCGCCAGCGCCGCCGATTTCCATAAAACCGCGCGCAGCGGCGGCGAGAACATCTGCGTCAACGCTTTGACCGCATCGTCGAGCATGCCAGCAGAGGTAGATGGGCCGTTCAATGAGAACAAGTGGCCGCGGCCGGCTGCGACGTTTGCGCGCCGCGTGCCGTTCGGGCAATCTGCGCCCGGTGCGGGAAAATTTGAAGTTTCCACAATTGGGCGGCAATCTCGGATTAGGACTGCAAATCCGAAACCCGCACTAGATTCGTACATCCTGCAGCGTCCCGTTGATTTGCGAGGTTCGCATCGGAGCTTGCCGCGAGGGTTTGCGAACTGCGAAATCGGGGACACCGGCAACAAGCATTTGGACAGCATGCCGCGATTGAGCCGTCGCTTGTTCCTCGCCGCCTCGGCTGCACTTGCGGCGCGGCCGGCGCTCGCCGCCGCCCCGCCGGGCAACGGCGAAGCCGATGTCGTGATCATCGGGGCTGGCGCGGCGGGCATCGCCGCCGCGCGCCTAATCGCGGCCGCCCGGCGCAAATTCGTCCTGCTCGAAGCGGCCGACCATGTCGGTGGACGCTGCATCACCGATACCAGCACCTTCGCCGTGCCATACGACCGCGGCGCCCACTGGATCCATACGCCCGACCTCAACCCGGTGACCAAGCTCGCGCCGCGCCGCGGCATCGAAGTCTATCCGGCGCCGGCGAGCCAGAAGGTGCGGATCGGCCGACGCTACGCGCGGCAGGGCGAACTCGAGGATTTTCTGGCCGTGCGCGTGCGTGCCAATCGCGCCATCGCCGAGGCCGCACGCAAGGGCGACGTCGCCTCTGCGCAGGCGCTGCCGAACGACCTCGGCGACTGGCGGCCGGCGGTCGAATTCGTGCTCGGCCCGTTCGGCTGCGGCAAGGAGCTGGCGGAAGTCTCGGGCGTGGATTTCGCAAGAGCCGCCGAGCGCGATGCGGACGCTTTCTGCCGGCAGGGTTTCGGTACGCTCCTTGCCACGCTCGCCGAAGGCATCGCGGTTGAGCTGTCGACGCCGGCAACCGCGATCGATGTCAGGCGTAACGTCGCGGTGGAAACGCCGAGGGGCACCATCAACGCCCGCGCCGTTATCGTCACCGCGTCCACCAACGTGATCGCCTCCGGCAGCATCAAATTCACTCCCGCGCTTGCCAGCCGACAACTCGACGCTTTCGGCAAACTCTCGCTCGGCAGCTACGACCACATAGCGCTCGAACTCAAGGACAATACGCTCGGCCCGGAGAGCGACGATCTGGTGTTCGAGAAATCGTCAGACTCGCGCACCGCCGCGATCCTTGCCAATGTCTCGGGCACGACGCTGTGTCTGGTCGAAGTCGCCGGCAAATTCGGCCGCGATCTTGCGGCGCAGGGCCAGGCGGCGATGGTCGATTTCGCGGCCGATTGGCTTGCCGGCCTCTACGGCGCGGATGTGAAGAAGGCGATCAAGCGTTCGCACGCCACGCGCTGGAACCACGAGCCTTTGGCGCTCGGCGCCTTTTCGGCGGCGGCACCGGGCTGGCAGAGCGCACGCCGCACCCTGATGGAGCCGGCGCATGACGCGATCTGGTTCGCGGGCGAAGCCGTGCACGAGAACCTGTGGGGGACGGTCGGCGGCGCCTGGGCGTCGGGCGAGCGCGCGGCCGAGGCCGTCCTTCGCCGGCTTGGCGGCAAGAAGGAGCCGGCACCGGGGGAAACTCGAGCCGCGCCTCAGGGTAAGTTGAAACACCAATCTCCCGCGCCACGAGAGCGGCGCAGGTTTGAAGCGATGCCGAGCATTATGCGCGACTGAGCCGTCTCAGCAGATACTCATGCCCGCAGCACGCCGCCGGTGCGCTTGCCGACCTCGGCGACGATTTTCGCCGCCAGCGCCTCGATCTCGCCGTCGGTCATGGTCTTGTCGCGCGGCTGCAGCGTGACGGCGATGGCGATCGATTTCTTGCCCGGCTCGATGCCGGGGCCCTCGTAAACGTCGAACACGGTGACGCCGGCGATCAGTTTGCGGTCAACCGCCGTCGCGGCGCGCACGATGTCGGCGGCTTTCACGTCACGCTCGACCACGAAGGCAAAGTCGCGCTCGATCGGCTGAAACGGCGACAGTTCGAGCATCGGCTTGGCGCGCGTCGCTTTCGCCTTCGGCTCGGGGATGCGCTCCAGGATGACCTCGAAGGCGACGAGCGGACCGCCTGCGTCAAGCGCCTCGAGTGCGCTCGGATGCAGCTCGCCGAAATGGCCGAGGATGTTCTGCGGGCCGATTTGGATGGTCCCCGCGCGGCCGGGATGGAACCAGGGCGGACCGCCGGGCGCGATTTGCAGCGCTTGGGCCGGGGCGCCTGCCGCCGCCAGCACGGTGAGCGCATCGGCTTTGGCGTCGAACGCATCGACCTCGCCGTCCCGCTTGGTCCAGTGGCGGCCGATGCCGGAAGGCTTGGCCAGCGCGCGCCGGATGCCGGCGGCGGCCGTGAGCTGATCCTGCGGCGCGTCGCCGCGAAACACCTGGCCCACTTCGAACAGGCCGACATTGGGAAAGCCGCAATCGGCGTTCTTCTGCGCCGCCGCGACGAGCCCGGGAATGAGGCTCGGCCGCATATCGGAGAGATCGGCGGCGATCGGATTGGCGAGCGCAAGCGCCGGCTTGCCGCCGCCGAACAATTCCGCCTGGTTCTTGGCGATGAACGACCAAGTCACCGCTTCGACCAGGTTGCGCGCGGCAAGCGCGCGCTTGGCCTTGCGCGTGCGCTGCTGGATCGGCGTGAGCACCGGCTTTCGCGGCGCCTCGCCGCGGTCGAACGGCGTCGGCGGCACGCGGTCGACGCCGAGAATGCGCACCACTTCCTCGACCACATCGGCCTTGCCTTGCACGTCGGGCCGCCACGACGGCACCGCGACTTTGACGCGCTCGCCTTGGCCGGCGACGAAGAAGCCGAGCCGCTCGAGCACGGAGCGCATCTGCGGCAGCGGCACGGCAAGGCCGGTGAGCCGCTTGAGCTCGGAGAGCGGAAAATCGATCACGCGTTCCGGTACCTCAGCGCTGCCGGCGACGACGGCCTCCGACGGCACCCCGCCGCAGAGATCGAGCACCATATGCGTCGCGAGCTCAAGCCCAGGCAGCATGAAGGCCGGATCGACGCCGCGCTCGAAGCGGTAGCGCGCGTCGGAATTGATGCCGAGCTTGCGGCCGGTCCGCGCAATATTGATCGGGTCCCACAGCGCCGACTCGACAAGCACGTCCGTGGTCGCGTCCGAGCAGCCGGTCTTCTCGCCGCCCATGATGCCGGAGAGCGATTCCACGCCCTCCTCGTCGGCGATGACGCAGATCGTGTCGTCGAGCGCGTAGCTCTTGCCGTCGAGCGCGAGCAGCTTTTCGCCCGGCCGTCCCCGCCGGACGACGAGATTGCCGCGGACTTTGGCGGCATCGAACACATGCAGCGGCCGGCCGCGGTCATAGGTGACGAAGTTGGTGATGTCGACCAGCGCGTTGATCGGCCGCAGCCCGATCGCGACCAGCCGTCTTTGCAGCCAGTCCGGCGACGGGCCGTTCTTCACGCCGCGCATGAGGCGCAAGGCGAAAGCGGGGCAGAGCGAGGGAGTGGCGCCGAAATCAAGCGTCACTTTCACGGGACAGGGAAACTCGCCCTTGACCGGCTTGATGCTCGCATCCTTGAACCTTCCCATTTCCGCGGCGGCGAGGTCGCGGGCGATGCCGTGCACACCAGCGCAGTCCGGGCGGTTCGGCGTCAGATTGATCTCGATCACGGGGTCGTCGAGGCCGGCCCAATGCGCGTAGTTCGCGCCGACCGGCGCGTCGTCAGGAAGTTCGATGATGCCTTGGTGATTATCGGAGATTTGCAGCTCGAACTCGGAGACCAGCATGCCGCGGCTCTCGACGCCGCGGATATTGCCGACGGCAAGCGTCATGTTCTTGCCGGGGATAAACGCGCCGGGCGGCACGAACACGCCCTTCATTCCGGTGCGCGCATTGGGCGCGCCGCACACGACCTGGACCGGCTTGCCGTCGCCGGTATCGACCATGCACACCCGCAGCCGGTCGGCGTTGGGATGCTGCCTCGCCTCGACGACGCGGGCGATGGTGAACGGCGTCAACAGCTCCGCCTTGTCCTCGATGCGCTCGACTTCAAGCCCGATCATGGTGAGCTTGTCGGCGATCTTGCCGAGCGGTCGATCGGTGTCGAGATGCTCCTTGAGCCAGCGAAAAGTGAATTTCATGGTCGCGGGACTCCGCCTACCCGCTCAATCCTCCCGCCAGCGTCGGCAGATCGAGCGGGCGGAAGCCGTAATGGGAGAGCCAGCGGACATCGGCCTCGAACAGCGCGCGCATATCCGGCATGCCATATTTGAGCATGGCGATGCGGTCGATACCCAAGCCCCAGGCAAAGCCCTGGAATTCGTCGGGATCGAGCCCGCAATTTCTCAGCACGTTCGGATGCACCATGCCGCAGCCGAGAATTTCCATCCAATCCTCGCCTTCGCCGAAGCGGATTTCGCCCTTGTCGCGCCGACACTGGATGTCGACTTCGAGCGATGGTTCCGTGAACGGAAAGAAAGAAGGACGAAAACGCATCCCGACGCGATCGACCTCGAAGAACGCCTTGCAGAATTCCTCCAGGATCCATTTCATGTGGCCGAGATGCGAGTTGCGATCGATGACCAGGCCCTCGACCTGGTGGAACATCGGCGTATGCGTCTGGTCGCTGTCGCTGCGATAGGTGCGTCCGGGACAGATGACCCGGATCGGCGGCTTCTGCGCGAGCATC
>Ga0187784_10000003_pt1 | contig 196125 bp, 178 predicted proteins | sample 1015_SJ02_MP15_2_FD_132964 | JGI IMG/M metagenome (GOLD analysis project Ga0187784, IMG submission 132964) | Tropical peat soil microbial communities from peatlands in Department of Meta, Colombia - 1015_SJ02_MP15_20_MG | ecosystem: Environmental > Terrestrial > Soil > Wetlands > Peat...
TAGAACAGACTTGTCTGATCACTCCGCCGACCCATCATCCCCCGCCTCCACGGCCCAATCCATGGAATCAGGGGAATCACTGTTCGCAGGTGTTCTCAAGCCTTTTTCGACAGCATCGACCCCTAGCGATCATTGCTGGCTGCAGTCTAGACAGGCGCATTTGGCTGAACGATGATCCTCTACAGCGGTCAGGGGCGTCATCGTGGACGTCGCGGTTTGGCTGGGCAGCCGCTGTCAGACAGTGCGATGCCAAGAACACGCGCCTCTTTGGGAAGGGCGATCGAAAACGGAGAAATGGGTGGAAGGCGGAAGCTTGATGAGGCTGTCGCCGCGGTTGGACCTTTGACCCACATCAAGACGCCCTTGCACATGATACTTAGACTCATTCGGTTCTTAAGATGGCTCGACCGTTGAATGATTCCCATGATCCGCTCGGCACATATCGATACGTTTGCCCGCGATCATCTGCCGACGCCCGAGCAATTGCCCGAGTTTTTGTTCAACCTACCGGAGTTGCACTATCCGGATCGGCAGAACTGCGTCACCGCGTTCGTCGATGATTGGCTCGCGGCCGGCCATGGCCAGCGCGAATGCCTGATCGCGCCCAGCGAACGGCTGTCCTATGCCGACCTTGCCGAACGGGTGAATCGCATCGCCAACGTGCTGACGCGCGATCTCGGAATAGTCCCGGGAAACCGGGTGCTGCTGCGCGGGCCGAACAGCCCGATGATGGTGGCGGCGTATTTTGCGGTCATCAAGGCGGGCGCCGTCGTGGTGGCAACTATGCCGCTCTTGCGCGCCAAGGAGATTGCGTTCCCGCTCAACAAAGCCGAGATCCGGTTGGCGCTCTGCGACGCGCGGCTTGCCGAGGAAATGGAGAAGGCAAGAGCGCTCGCGTCCGGGCTCGAACGTATCGTTTATTGGGGGCGCGAGAGCGCCGCCAGCCTGGAAACGCTGATGATGAAACCGGGCTACGAACGCTTCGATGCTTGCGATACGGCGAGCGATGACGTGTGCCTGATCGCCTTTACCTCGGGCACCACCGGCGTGCCCAAGGGCACCATGCATTTTCATCGTGACATGCTCGCCATCTGCGACACCTTCGGCAAGTATGTGCTGCGCGCCACCCGTGATGATCGGTTCATCGGTTCGCCGCCGATCGCTTTCACCTTCGGGCTTGGCGGCCTTGTGCTGTTTCCGCTGCGCGTGGGCGCCGCCGCGGTGCTGCTGGAGCAAGCCGCGCCCGACGACCTTTTGTCCGCGATCGAAAAATTTCGCGCCACTGTGTGCTTCACTGCACCGACCGCCTATCGCGCCATGCTCGGCAAGGTCACCGAGCACGACCTTTCCTCGCTGCGAAAATGCGTCTCAGCCGGCGAGACGTTGCCCGCGGCCACGTTTGAAGCATGGCTCGCCGCGACCGGCATCCGCATTATTGACGGCATCGGATCGACCGAAATGCTGCATATTTTCATCAGTGCGCCGGAGGAGGCGATGCGGCCGGGCGCCACGGGACGGCCGATACCCGGATATGAAGCGCGCGTCATCGATGACGCTGGGACGGAGCTGCCGCCTGGCAAGGCCGGGCGCCTTGCTGTTAAAGGTCCAACCGGGTGCCGGTATCTCCGCGATCAGCGTCAGGCGGAATACGTACAGGACGGCTGGAACGTCACCGGCGACACCTATATCAAGGATGCCGACGGCTATTACCGGTATCAGGCGCGCTCCGACGACATGATCATTTCCGCCGGCTACAACATCGCCGGGCCGGAAGTCGAGACGGTCTTGCTCACACACCCCGCCGTTGCCGAATGCGGCGTTGTCGGCCAGCCCGATGCGGAGCGGGGACAGATCGTCAAGGCCTATGTGGTCCTCAATCAGGGCTTCACCGCCGACAGTACGCTCGCCCGCGCGCTCCAGGAGTACGTTAAGTCGGCGGTGGCACCGTTCAAATATCCGCGCTCCGTGGAATTCGTCGCCAGCTTGCCGCGCACCGAAACCGGCAAATTGCAACGCTTCGAATTACGCCGCCGGGCCGCGGCGTCGGCTGCAAGCAAGCTGGCGTCGTTTTGAAACCCGTTTTTCTGGGCGCAAAACCTTTCAAGAATGCGCGTTAAACTGCGGCCTACGATTTAGGCGCGGTGCGGGTCGCGACGTTCGCTTTGCTCACGCTTACGAAGCTGTCCGCATTCCGGTCCTGCGGTGTTGTTATCGCCAGATTTTCCGGCCAGGCCATCACCTTGCGAAGGTCACCAACGGTCTTTGCCGATATCGCAATCCCTGGGTCGACTTTCACACGCATCTGGGCAGGCAACCCGCCCAAAGCTATGTGGAGCGCGGCACTGCTTTTGGGTTTGTATCGCATGAACTTGCCTCCCTATCCAGTTACTGAATGATGGACCGCTTCAGCGGCAAGCGATAGGCCGCCTGATCATTGACTCATATCAAAAGGACTTTGCGCCGGGTCGGCTAGTCTCATTCCCGGCTCGGTTGGCACAGAACTGAGCTGAGGCGGTCCGGCCGAACCTGCCTGCTGATAGACTGGGTCGGTCCTGCCCGCCGTTCGCAATCCTCCCACTATGCCCCGGCCTCTCAGAGCCGGGGCATTTTTGCGTCACAGACCGTTGATCCAAGTCAACGCGAACTGGCTAATGGCTCGCTCCTTGGGGACGTTGTAAGGAACAGGCCCGCGTTTCTTCGATCTAGGCGCAATGCCTCTTGAGCATTCGCACATACTTCGACCGGTTCGGGACGGCGGTTCGACTTCACCTAACAGTGCCAATATCGGGGTTCGCGCTCATTGATACCATGTGGCACACTGCGCGCCGACGCGATCGGTCGGGCGCGAGCGCTAGGATCAGGTGAGGCTGCCGATGTTACCCTTGCACGGAATAAAGGTGATCGAAGTTGCCCAGAACGTGGCGGGTCCGTGTACGGGGCAGATCCTCGCGAGTCTCGGGGCCGACGTGGTCAAGCTCGAGCGGCCGGACGGTGGCGACGACACGCGCCACTGGGGCGAGCCGCTCACCCCGGGTGCGTCCTACACGTTCCACACCATGAACTACAATAAGCGAGGGTTGGCGCTCGATCTGCGCGATCCGGCGGCGGTCGGCCGGCTCAAGACGTTGATCGGCGCGTGCGACGTGCTCGTGCAGAACATGCGTCCGGGGGTGATGGAGGATCTCGGCCTCGACGGCAAATCCCTGCGCGCGGCCTATCCGCGGCTGATTTACTGCTCGCTGTGGGCGTTCGGCGACACCGGCCCGATGAAGATGAAGCCGGGCTACGAACCGATCGTCCAGGCTTTTGCCGGACTGTTCAGCGTCAACGGTGCGCCGGAGGCGCCGCCGACGCGGATCGGCGTGCAGTTGCTCGATATGGGCACCGGCATGTGGGCGGCGATCGGCGTCATCGCGGCGCTCTATCGCCGGCAAATCACCGGCGAGGGCTGCGTCGTCGACACCTCGCTGTTCGAGACCGCGCTCGGCTGGCTCAAGCTGAGCTTCGGCGCCTACAAGGCAATGGGCACGGCGCCAGTGCGCCACCGGACCGGGTCGAGTCGGATCATCGTGTTTCAGGCACTCGACACACGCGACGGCGAGATCGTGGTTGCGACCGCGAATGACCGCCTGTTCGCAAAATTCGCCCGCGCGCTTGGGCGGTCGGAATGGACAAACGATCCGCGTTTTCGCACCAATGCGCAGCGCCTCGCCAACGAGGACGCGCTCATGCCGCAGATCGCCGCGATCTTGCGCGGCAAGAGCCGCGCCGAATGGATCGAGCTACTAGAAGCCGCGGGCGTCCCTTGCGCCCCGATCAACACCTTCCGCGAACTTGCCAGCGAAGCACAGACCGACGCGGTCGAGCTGCTGCAGGAAGTCCCCGGGATCGGCAAGCCATGCGTCGGCCTTCCTATCAAATTTGACGGTGTGCGCCCCCCGATCCGGCGCCCCGCGCCACGCATCGGCGAGCACAACGACGAAATTCTGCCGCAAGGCGCGGTGCCGCATCAGGAGACTTGATCCATGACCGCAGGAGCAATGTCGATCTCGGTCGTCGCGACTGTCGGTGAATACGCGAACAGCGCCTTGCGGATGTTCACGGCAGCGGCGTTCTTCCACATATTCGGCTGTTTCGGGCCGGCGCACGCGGCCGAGGCGACGCCATCGATCAAGCTCGGCTCGCTCTATGCCGCCGCCGGGCGCTATGCCAGCATCTCGCTCACCGCCCATCGCGGCTTGCAGCTATGGGTCGAGATGAAGAACGCCGAGGGCGGCGCGTTCGTCAGACCATTCAACAAGAAGATTCCCATCGAACTCATCGACTACGACGACCAGAGCTCGACCTCGACGGCCGCGACGCTGTACAATCAGCTCATCACCCGCGACAAGGTTGATCTGTTGATCGCGGACTCCGGCACCGTTCTCACTTCGGTCGGCGTGCCAATCGCACGGAACAACAAACGCCTGCTCATCGATCAGACGGGGACCGGCGCCAGCCTGTTCTCTCCGGACAATCCGTACATCGTCGCGGTGTCGGCCCCGTCCTCGGAGCCGTGGGCGAGCGTGCTCGTCGGCTACATTGTGACGGAGGCGACCAAGCTCGGCGTCAAACGCGTCGCCATGGTCTATTGCACCAACGACTTCACCGCGACGCAGGCGAAAGTGGTGCGCAACGGCGTCAAGGCAGCGGCCGCGACCGGGCTCGAGCTCGTGTTCGACAATGGAGTGCCGACCGAGACGTCGAACTATACGGTGATCATCAACAATATCGCGGCGAGCAAGCCGGACCTCGTGATCAGCCTCGGCTATCCACCGAACGAGATCGCCTTCTTCCGCAATCTTCTCGACAGCGGCGTGAAGTTTCCGATGGTGTTCGGCATCTATCCGGGAATTGAACGGGAGGTGCTGTTGAACGGCGTCGGTGTCAAGGGTCTGCAATATGTGCTCACCTACGTCACCCCCACCACCTTTGAGGCCAAGCCCGACTTCGGCATGAACCTCAAGGAGTTTCGCGCCGCATTCGAGAAGCGTTACGCGGGCGAGCAACTCGAGTTCGGGTTCAATGCGCTGGCGGGATACAATACCGGCCTCGTGATCGAGAAGGCGCTCTCGGTTGCGGAAAGCCTCGACCAGCTGGCGTTGCGAGACGCCTTTTTCAGCCTTTCCGGGCGGCTGAAAACCCTCGACGGGACCTTCGAGTTGGGACCGGACGGGTCGCAGATCGGTCTCTTGAACCTGATCGGGCAGCTCATCCCCAAGGATGGGGAACTCGAACTCACACCGGTCTACCCTGCGGAGGCCGCCCGGGCCACGGCGATATTCCCGAGGCCGTGAGGTTCGAACGATCATTGCCGACAGATCACGCATCCTCACAGGATAGGAGCAAATGACATGTGCCCGGCCTGGAGAAACATCTCGCCACGCCATCGTGGAAGATCGCCGCGAACCTATGTGGGCGTCAACAGCGTCAACAACGCCGACTGTCGCGGATCTTTCTTCAGAAACCGTTCAATCCAATACTGTCCGGAAGGCGAAGTGGTCAATGCACCGAACAATCGGGCGTCATTTTCCAGGCCGGCAGCGAAGCCTCTACGGTACCCCGCCTGCAACGCTTCGAGTGCCAAACAAGCGGCATAAGCACGCGCCGATTTCACGTCTGCAGCTGCCGTTTGATCAGGCGCCTTGGCGGCCAGCAACGGAGCGACTTCCGACGATATTAGGAGTCTATCTAATTCATTCTTTTGGACATCGGCCATAGCGTCCCAACTGCGCCGTGGGACCGGCCGTGCACCGCCCGCCATCTCTCGGGCGACGTGGAAGGCCTCACGCAGAGCGGTCGCGGAAGGACAAAACACGTCAGCCAAGCCGAGTGCAACGGCATGTCGGCCGTCCACCGGTTCTCCGTTCAATACGAGTTCCGTCGCCTTCCGGGGCCCAACCAGCCGCGGCAGACGTTGCATGCCGCCATATCCCGGCATGATGCCAAGCTTGATTTCGGGCTGCCCCATCTGCGCATTCTCGGTCACGATGCGATAGTGGGCGCTCATCGCCAGTTCATTGCCGCCACCAAGAGCAAAGCCATCCACTAAAGCAACAACCGGCACGGGCAGGCGCTCCAGTCGACCGTAGACATCGATCACCTTCGCGGCCAGGGCGCCGACGGCTTGCGCGCTCGCGCCCAAGAAACCGGTGATATCGGCTCCGGCCATGAAGGCGCGGCCAGAACCTCGAAGCACCAGCGCACGCACTGAGTGGCCGTGCAGAGCCCCAGCAACCGCAATTTCGTCGACGATGATTTCGAGCTGCGCCAGCAAATCCTTGCTCAGCGCGTTCAGAGCCTCAGGACGGTCAATCGTGACAATCGCCACGCCGTCACAGCAACTCAGCGACAGATAGCGGCCCTGACTTGGATCGGCGCGCACCGATGTACCGATATAGGCTGCCTCATGCTCGGCAATCCGCTGGCCAGCATTTTTTGATTGAACCAGCGCCACACCCTTTGGCTTGGTCATACGACCATCAAGCATTTTTTGTTGGATGGCCGGAAGCCCTTCGAGTCGGGTGATTTCCAGATCATCTGATTCCATGACGATTCGCCGGTCCGCCAAGAGGCGGATGACCTCGTGGGCTTGGCCGGTCCTATACATGTGCGAGCCAACGATTGACAGGTTGGAGTGCCCCTTGATGACGACCCAGCCACACGACATCTCGTCGCGTTCGTCGTGGTCGCGCGCGACAAAGGTGCTGAAATGAAGTGTACTTTGATCGGGCCGCTCGACCACAACGTCGGGGCTGACTCGCGCGCCGAATGCGTCCCAGACAGCGCGGCCGAGGGATCTCGCCGGATCCATGAACCCGGGGCCGTAGGCGGCATTCGGGCGGCCCTCGTCGGTGAGCGGGTCAGGCATGTCCTCTGGCAGGAAAAGCTTGTCGCGGTCGATTATTCGTGTCTCGGCAATGCCAAGCCGAATCAGACCGGCAATTCCCTCAGCCTCACGGCTACGGGAGGCAATCACGGCAAGATCAGCGCCCCGCTGCAGCGCCGCTTGCACAAAGCTGGTGGCGTAGGCATCAGCTCCCCAGACGAGCCCTTTCCGCCCCGGCGGAAGCTGAGTCTCAGACAAAATAGCTTCAGGTGAGGCATTGCGGAAAATTATTTGCTTCTGGCGCATCCAAACCCAGCGGGCATCCAGGACAAAGCGCCGCGTCCCATAGAAAAATGTCTCTTTGTACTCTCCCTTCAGCCCGCTGCCGGTAGCGCCAAAGAACGCCAAGCGCCCGCCCTCTGCCAGCACCGAGACCAGCAGCGGGAAATTGCGGCCGCCGGTATGTTCGAACACCTTGTCCACGGGGCGTCCATCATTGGCTGCGTAAACGGCTCTTCGGAAAGGCTCTGTCTGACGTCGCCACGCGTCAGCATCGACAGTCGGAGAAATGAGTCCAAAGACACCTGCGGAGAGAGTGGTCCGATCGATGAAGGCGTCAGCAATACCTCGTTCCATCAGCGATTTTCCCAGGGCGGGATTAGAACCGACAAGAATAACGCGTGCGCCGAGACTCTTGGCGATTTGTGCGCCGGCGAAGCTCGTTCCCCTGCCGCCGCCCATCATTAAAACCGAGTCACCAGGACAAACGGCCAAGCGTTCGACAACCGCCCGATATGCGGTGCCACAGGTCAGGAGCATCGCGGCGAGTTGCTCCGGCGAATGCTGGCTAAGCGTCACAGGAACCGGGATCGCCCGTTCCTGGTCGACAATGGCGAACTGAGCATTAAAGCCGTCGTGGGTTTCATACCCGCGGATGTTCCGTGACGTCCAGGAATCGAGAATGACCGCTTGGCCGACACAAAGTGTCTTTACCGATGGACCAGCATCGACCACGATGCCGAGCGCGTCGCTTCCAGTAATGTGAATCGTCGCGCTGTCTCCGCGCCCAAACACCGGTACCGGTAGTCCCAAAGCGGCGAAATTCGTATTGAAGTTCGGTCCAGAAGCCAGAATGCTCACCAGCACCCGAGTTGCGTCCTCGGGATAGAGCTTCGGAGCCTCAACTGTTTCGAGCCGAATTACCTCAGCAGGCCGGCCGTAGCCATCGCGATGAATGACCAGAGCTTCCATGCTCTTTGGAATAGGCAGGGCAACGGTGGGCTGCTGCCCGAGTGGCCATTTTTGCGCCAGTTCAGTGTCCACGCGTTCACCCTTTCAACATTACTCGCGATCGCAGAGTTGCACAGAGATCGTCAACATGAGTCGCGGTGACGGGCGGCTACCGGGATGCCGTCCAACGAATGCGGCGCACAGAATTATGATGCATGCAAATAAGACGGTTTCCCCCCAGCGAGGAAGTCTTCACGCGGCGGCGCGAAGACATCAACGACCTCCGTGTCCTCGGGGAAGAAACCTTCGTGCTCGACGTTGCCGGGAATCACAGCAACGTCGCCCGCGGCCATCGATCGGCGATCATTCCCGATGCGAAAATCCATCCTGCCCTTGAGCATCCAAACAATCTGCTCGTGCGGATGCTGATGCGGAGCGGCATGTGCGCCCGCCTTCATTTTCCACCACACGATCATTCCTTGTTTCCCGGCAACAATACGCCGCTCAATCTTCTCGTTGACGCGCTCCCACGGCAGTCCCACAAGCGTGCCGAAGCCAGAAATCAGCGGCATAACGTTCCCTCCGTTTGTCACACAGACGATTATAGCGGCTTTCGACGAAGCAAGTCGCATTAATGCTCAATACTAGGCGGCATGGACAAAATCGATTGACGCAAGAATCTCGTTTTGATTCAAGGCGCAGATTCCAGGAGGCAGCCTTGAGCCGCGGCGATCTGACGGAGGTGGAGTGGCGTATTTTGAAGGTTTTGTTGCCGGTCGAACGGGAAGCGGGCAAGCGCGGGCGGGGATGCCGCCCGAGGACACTTGTGCAGAAGGCCGATGTAGGCGTTAATGCGCGCCTCGGCGGGCGGTGCCCGTCCAGAGTGGGGCACGACCGATCTGCTCGGATGGAACTCGGTGCGGCGTGCGCGACCGCCGATGGGTCGGCCGTTTGCCAGTGATAGAGCCCATGGTTCAATCCAGACACATCGCCGCCATCTTGATCGCCGCGTGCCTCGCCGGTACCGCCACCGAGGCTGCGACCGCCGAGCCGCATGGGCGCGCCTATCTGTTCCGCGGGCTGATCGGCCTTATCGATTGGGGAATGGACGAATTGGCGGGCCGCATCAGCCGCACCGGCGTCGCGGCAAACATCAATTCCCACCTTATGTGGCGCACTGTCGCCGATCAGGCGATCAGCGACTACCGCCGCGATCCCAAGCCGATCACCGCTATTGGGCATTCCATTGGCGGCGACGCCGCTGTGGAATTTGCCGAACGTCTCGCGGCGGCGCACGTTCCCGTGAGCCTGCTCATCACCTACGACCCCAACCGCTTTGCCCATAAAGTGCCGGCGAACGTGCACCGTTACATCAACCTCTATCAATCCTCCAACGTTTTGGGCGGCGGCGACCTCGCTCCCGGCCCCGGCTTCCATGGTAACTACGCCAGCTTCAACCTGATCAACCGCTCAGAAGTCATTCACGTCAATCTGGACAAGTTCGAACGCATTCAGGAACTATTGGCCAGCAAAATCAGGTCGGCCGGCGCGACATATGGAGGCGGCGAGCCGCTGCGCCTTGTCTTTCCGGCCGGCGTTCCGATCGAGCTGTGGGACACCGGGCTGTCGATATCGGCCCATGCAGGCGATACGCTGCAAACGATCGCGACGACGTATCACGTGCCGCTCTGGGCGTTGATCCAGATCAATAAAGGGTCGGAAACCGTAGCGCTAACCGAAGGCCAGCGCATCGTCATCCCTTACTATATCGGCCAGAAACTGCCGTCGAGCGCGGCGCCGAGCCCGGTCTCGAGCGACGCGCCGCCCGAACGCTGATGCTTGTGGAGACCATCCGCTACGTGCGCCATGCCTGCACCCTGATCGTTCTCGCGCTGGCTCTTTCCTCGCCGCTCGAGGCGGCCGTCCTCAACATCGTTGCAATCGGCGCCAGCAATACGTTCGGTTTGGGCGTCGGTTCGCAGAATGCCTATCCAACGCAATTGCAGGCGCTATTGCGCAAGAAAGGCATCCAGGCCAACGTCATCAACGCCGGGGTTCTCGGCGACACGACTGCCGGCATGCTGCGCCGTCTCGATAGTGCGGCGCCTAAGGGCACCGACATCGTCATCCTGCAACCGGGCGGCAACGACCTCCGCTTCGGCGTTTCAAAGGAGCAACGCGCCGCCAACATCGCGGCAATGGTGAAGCGGCTACGGGCCCGTGATATTCGCGTCATTGTCTTCGACCCGGAGATCCCGGCCGACTTTTATCAGTGGGATCACATCCATTTTAATGCAGCGGCCCACGCCAAGATCGCGGCTACGCTCGCCGTCAAGATTGCGGCAGAGGCGATGGCGCGGCCGGCTATGCCGACTGTTGCACAGCCGTCGTCACCGCCGCAGCCTTAGCCTCTTTCCCGCAACACGGCGCAGGCGTTACGCGTGTCGGACCGCTTAGTTCGACATAGTGGTGATTGGTTGCCGGTCCGACGGGCTAGCGGCCAACGGTCCGTGGAAGACAGCCGGGTTGCCGGGCGGGTGTTTATCGGCCAATACTAGGAGCCATGCGTCTCACCTGCTGCTGCATGGCGCTCTTGGCGGCGCTCACCACGAACTCCTGGGCGGCCACCCGCGCCTATGTGATGCATGGCCTCTTTGTCGGCAGCGGCCTGGCGACGATCGCCGGCCAGCTTCGCGAGCGCGGCTACGTCGTCACCTATGGCGGTTATCAGCAGGCCTGGGCCTTTGCGGCGGATGCCTGCGCGCATGCTGCGGACCGGATCGTTGTCATCGGCCATTCGTTCGGCGCCGAGGCGGCGGCAAGGGTGGCGACCCAGGCGGCGGCCTGCGGCGCCCGCGACGTGACCATGATCGGCGTCGATCCGGCGGCCCCGAGCGAGGTGAGAGGCGTCGCGCACGCGGTGAATTTTGTCGGAGAGTACCGGAGCACGATCGCCGGCGCGCAGAATGTCCCGGTCCCCGGCTACAGCCACATGGGCATCATGGAAAGTCCCGCGGTGCAGGAGCGCATCCTGTCGGAAGCGCAGCGATAAGCTCCGTCGGGCTAGGCCGAATTAAGGCGGACATCCGACGTTGTTGCCCGCCGGCCTAAGCGACATCAGCCGACCCGTTTTGCCGAGATAGAGTACATAGCTGTCGCGCGAAAAACGTATTAAGGTTTCAAGACTGTATTCTCGGCCGCTGAGACAGATCCCATGAGGCGACGGGAATTTATTAGGCTCTTCGGCAGCACCGCAGTCGCATGGCCGCTCACCGCCTGGGCGCAGCAGACGGCGAACGAACTCGATTCCCTTTTGCAACAGGCGCAGGCTCTCGAGGCTCCCGTAGTCGCGGTTCAACGCGCCGTTCAGATCTCGCGTCAGCCGATTTTTTCCAAAAAAGACGCGCTCGCGGTCTTTGACATTTCGCAGCCGTCGGCGAAGAGGAGATTCTACGTTTTGGATTTCAAATCAGGTCAGGTCACGGCCCATTACGCGGCCCATGGAAGACACAATGGACCCAACGAAAGAGCCTTAAAATTTAAGGGCTTCCAGAGGGACCTGGACATGACGCCACTCGGTCCGCTTAAGACCGCTCATTCCGAAGTGATGGATCATTACAAGACGATTGTGGACCGGTACGACGGAACCGTTTATCGAAATATGATCGTTGCAGTACTCAAGGGCGTCACTCCGTACAACAGCTACATTAATCGCACGCCACCGTTCAAATGGATCCTCCATCCGAACTGGTACACCACCGCTGCCTATCGCGCCAAAAATAACGGCATGCTGGGAAGGAGCAACGGTTGCATCACTGTCGATCCGGCCGACAACAACGAACTCGTCACGCGGCTTCAGGATGGCGCTCTGATTTACGTGACGGTCGGGGATGACCCGATCGAACGATACTTGTAATTCGAGCCTTCCGTCACCGCTCAAAGGTCATGCTACGCCGCGCGTCTCAAACATCACCGCATCCAGCGCTTCGCGCGCCGTCCTCCCTCCCCAAATCACGGACTGGAATGTCGGATAATAGCGCTCGCACGCGTCGAGCGCGCTACCGAGTGCCACTTCGCACTGCCGACCTGACACAGCGAGGCCGCCCGCCAGAAGCAGCGCATGACGATACGTTATCATGCCATTATCGGTCCACACGTCGAAATGCCCGATCCACAATTGCTCGTTAATGCTGACAATGAGACGCTGAACCTCAGATAACCTTAGCGGCGGCACTTTTATCTCAAAGGCGCAAGCAAGATGCAGTAACTCCGTTTCTTCCATCCAATCGAATGAGACCTGGTAACTAGCCCAGGCTCCATTTACGGCAAGCGCAACCTCGGCCTCCGTCAGGCGCGCGACCGCCCAATTGTGCTCAATCGCCATACGTTCGACAACTTCAAGGGGATTGGCCCGCCCCCCGTTACTACTGACCGACATTTGAACCCCCTGCACGATCGTTCAAAGTATTTGCCGTTGTGCTTTTCCCTGGTTTGAGCGAAGGAAAACCAGGGCATGCTGGTAGGCAGCATTGAGCTTTTTGGTTTCTGCCTCAGCGAGCTTCGTGAATGCAAGAGACATCCCCTGCACTCGATCTGGATGGCTCTGTTTGATCAGCGTTTTATAGGCCTCTCTGACCTGGTCCTCTGTCGCCGACTGTGGAAGACCGAGGACTGCAAACCCACTGTTGTCATGCTCACCATCGTTTGCATCTTGATGCGATCGCTGCTGATCAGCTCTTTCGAATTGCAATTGATCGCGCGCCTGACTCGGATCAATGACAGCAAGCTCCTTCAATGCGCATAGCTCTACCGAATATTCTCGGCGAAGCCTTGCCCAGCGCACGAGGAAAAACACCGGTGCGGACAAGGCGGCAATTATGCTGGCGACCGCATTGGCATAGAAGAGACGCTCGTCGAGCGGATACCAGACAAGCGGATTCCTCATGCTAACAGCAAGCTTGTCTGCCCAAGAGGCGTAAAGCGCGGCCATCAACAGCGCGAAACAGACCATGTGGGCGGCAGCCGCGCCGGAGAGCGCAAACTGCAAACTCAGGGTGTGGACCCAAGACCGAAGTCGCTGCAGCGGCTGGCGCTTGAGACGGATGATTGTTCCGCGCAAATGCTGCACGTGTGTATCGAGGTCGTCAAATTCGTCGGCGTGCTGCCGATCAGGGTCGACCCGCAGACCAAGAACTCTTCGCCAGCCGTTGTCATTATCTGTCTGATCAGTGATTTCCTTGAGACGACCGCAAGCTTTCTCATAGATCAGCAGCGCTCGATCTAATTCCATCGCCTCGGATCTTCGGAGCGAGAAGTCGGGACGCATGCGCCGGGCAGCCGATGACTGCCTGGCAGCGCCGAGCAGCAGCCCCGGCAGCACCGCCCACAACGCAAGCAAAGCCGCGTTGACCAGAGCAACCCTCAGCTCTTCGCTGACCCCCGACTCAAGCATCGCACGCAACAACTCTCCCGCTGGCGTCATAACTCTGACATGCACGGGCGTCTGGAGACCCCACCGTTTGCAACGATAAAGTGACTTCCTGTCCGAATGCGGGCAGCAGATTGTCAAAAAAACGGACACGGCATATTTCCGCAGGATCATAGGGCAAACGGGATAGACCGCGTCCCCGCCGCTGCCGTGTAAGCCGCTCCGGATGTTACCTGTACCAGACGGGAAGCGCATCGGCACTCATCGAACCGCCCTTCCTCGCGCTGCTCACGCGCCATCGTCCGGTTCGCCGGGCAGCTTTCTTACACTTTCGGAGATGATCTTCGTCAATTGCATCACCGATTGGCTCAGCGCCGCGTATTTAGTGATGTCGCGTTGAACGCGATTGCAGTCGGAGTGAAGCTTTTCGCGCAGGATTTGCAGTTCGTCGATGAGTCGATCAAGTTGACGAGTTGAGGCTCCGGATACGCGGTGCAGCAATGTGTTGAGCCGCTCGGTGGTCCTGTCGCCGTCATCGTCGGCATAGCGGACAGGTACGTTGCCCCGTCTCACCAACTCGCGAATATTTCCCTCCGCTTCATTTTCAACCCTTTCATCGACCGGAATGACCGTGTTCATGTTCAACCTCCCACCTACGCTCGCAATGGCCACATGGAATTGTGACCGCTTCACGGCCGGACGATGTGCGAACCGCGATCTCGTGCGCCTCCCGATCTCTCGTCATTTCATTGAGCCATAAGCCGTAGTGCCCGTCAGAGTGCGTGCATCAATGAGACCGAATTTATTTTCTGCGCAGCTTGCGCAGACGGAGGAATGCCGTGAGCGTGCCGCCAAATCATCAAACTCGGATCAAATCCTGGCCCAAATGTTAGTTAATCTTTCACCCCGGTGTCAGCGCGCGGCTGCGTACTGAAATCAAGCGCAGCTTCTGAGGCGCGGCGGGGGCGAGTTTTTTGCGGATCTGCATAATCAGGTGTGTGCTGTAACCTGCAGATGCGCTCGGGGGTAGACAATGATGTGGGGCTTGCGGTGGCTGCACCGGCCATTTCAGGTGGGTTGCGTAGTGGCTGGAGTCTTTGCTGACCGCCGCATTTTCTTTGCGATATCGTTGCCGGTGGGGCGCCACAAGAAAGATTGCGGCCAAGCGTCTCGGCAGCCTCTACTCGGCAGCCTCTATATGATGGCCGACAATATATGCTGGCGAACAATACATTGGGCGGGAGCTGCTTTTTTCATGATTTTCTGCTCGACCCAATAATATCGGGCAGCGAGGTGTTGGTCTAAACAGCGCAGAGCTTACAAGGAGGGCAAACTAACAATCCGTTATCGGAGCTTGAAGCACGGGGAGGCGATCATGAGTTCTCCGATCCACTACGGAAAAGATCTTGATCCTGCTTTGATGTACGCACCACGGCCGGTACGCGATCGGGCAGAGGGGGCACCCGGCGAACGATTTGCGCCGGCGGTTGAATGTTTCGAGAAAAGTCGACACCTGGCCGATAGTCCCGCCTTCGCTGGTGGTCCGTCCAATCTGGCGCTGCTACGGAAGCGTTCCCTTGATCCTGAGATCGTTCCGGAACCGCCACAGCCCATTGAAGACGATCGAGCGGTGGGGCGAATCGCGCTCCGAATAAGTGGCGTCGTGATGTTCGCGGCGGCTGTCGCGACCGCCGTAGTGTTGGTTCCAGCGAAACCACGCGGACATCAAATGGTGCAGGCTGGTCTTTCGACCATACCGACTTCAACCAATTCAGGCAAACAGGATGCGCTTGCAAAGGGGCAACGATCAGCGCATCCCGATACGCAAATGCGTGAGGTGGAGCAACCAGTACAAGTCGACGTGCAGCGATCGGCGGCAAGCGCGACCCCTGCGGCCAATGCAGTGGCAAAAGCGCCTTCGTCGCCAACAACCGAGGAGCCGATGCGGGCGTCTCCATCGACACCGGATTTGATCACCAGGCGGCTGGAAGCCGAGCAAGTGACATCACTGCTTAAGCGCGGCAGAGATTTCCTTGCCTCCGGTGACGTCGCTTCGGCGCGCCTCGTGCTCCGCCGCGCGGCAGAGGCCGGGGATCGCGAAGCGGCACTGGCCCTCGCCGGTACATTCGATCCAGGCCAACTCCAGAAGCTCGACATTCAGGGACTGGCGGACGTTGCCGCGGCTCGCCTGTGGTACGAACGGGCAGAGCAATTCGGCTCCGCCGAAGCTCCGCAACGGCTCCAGCAACTCGCGACCCAGGTCGACTCGTTCCACTGAGCGTGCTCGACCGTATCGCCGCCTCGTGTCATCAGAGGGCAGTCTCTTCAGGTTGAACCGCCGGGAATGCGCAAATGCGTACGCGGGCAACGCATCTGCCGGCAAATGTCCGCGAACGGCGTTATTGTAGTGGAGATAGAAGGTCCGATGACAAATTGGCGCCCGCTGTTCGATTTGATCGCTTATAAGCGGGCACTTCACTTTTGTACCCTTCAAACTGGCCGCGCACCCAGAGCCAGAACGCCTCGACTTCCTCGGCCGCTTTGCCGCCGGGTGCGTACTCAGTGGCGCCAAGACCTGCGCGAATCGAATCCTGAAAATCCATGCGCGCGGTTAGCATCGGTTTGGCTAGTACTCCGAGGCGCATTAAGCGTTCTGCTGAATCCTCTGTTCGCCAACTGCGGTGCGTGGGAGGGCATTGGTTGAGGATGAACGCGGCTTTGCGCTTTGCAAGAAAGACCGCTCGGAAGGTCGCTGCCGCCGCCTCCACATCCAAGAGCGTCGGCCGCGCGGGCAAAAGGCAAAGGTCCACGGCCTCCGTCACGAAGCGAGCGGCGACACTGGCGCCACCACCGGTGTCGAAAATCGCGAGCGTGAACCCGACACCGGCGAGTCCCTCAAGAATTGCGCGGAGCCGCGGAAGCCGCTCTTCTTCGAGCGGCTCAATCATCACCTTGTTCGGCGTATTCGCGGTCTCTCGTCGCTTGCCCCAACGTACCAACGATGCTTGGGGATCCAGGTCGAGCGCAATCACTCTTTCGCCCGCGCTTGCTGCGGCGACAGCGAGCGATGCCGCGAGGGTTGTCTTTCCCGTTCCACCCTTTTGTGTGACAAATGCAATGGTGCGCATCAAACCACCGATTGGTTCATTGCCGGCACGCCATCGGCGTGTTCGAGACCGAGTGTCAGGCGACCATGCGGGGACTTCGCCGCTGACGCCCCGTGATCGTTGGGAATTTCGATGTCGACCGCGAGTGTCGACACGAACTTGCCACGATCCATTTTGATCAGGACCTTGTCTGGCTCGAATGCGACGTGGCGGCCGATGACCGCAAGAATCTCCTCGCGCAGGATGCCGAGCAGGTCGGGGTGACTGGAAGCCGCACGCTCATGCGCGAGCAGAATTTGCAAACGCTCGCGTGCCACCAGCGCGGAGCCTCGTCGAAAAAAGGTGAAAAAGCTCATGCCGCTTTCCGCCCGAACAGCTTGTTGAAAATACCCGTGCCCTCGTGAGGAACGTGCACGGGAATTTCCTTGCCCTTGAGCCGACGCGCAGCGTCAAAGTAGGCGCGCGCAGGGGCGCTCAGCGCGTTGTTAAGCGTGACCGGCGATCCGACATTCGAGGCGCGCAGCACCTCTCGGCTTTCGGGAACGATGCCGAGAAGTGGAATCGACAGGATTTCGAGCATGTCGTCGATCGACAACATTTCGCCCCGCGCGGCTTGCGACGGATTGTAGCGGGTGATGAGCAGGTGTTTATCGACGCGTTCGCCGCGCTCCGCCTTTGCCGTCTTCGAGTCGAGCAATCCCACGATGCGATCGGCATCGCGCACCGATGACACTTCAGGATTGGTGACGATGATTGCGGAATCGGCGTAACGCATCGCCATTGTAGCGCCGCGTTCGATTCCAGCCGGACTGTCGCAGATGATCCAATCGAATTTCTCCCGCAGCTCCTCGATGACTTTGGCGACGCCGTCCTCGGTGAGCGCGTCCTTGTCGCGCGTCTGTGAGGTGGGAAGCAGCTGGAGATTCTCGAGGCGTTTGTCGCGAATGAGTGCCTGCGGCAGCTTTGCGACGCCGTGGATGACATTGATCAGGTCAAAGACCACGCGTCGCTCGGCGCCGAGCACCAGGTCCAAGTTGCGCAACCCGACGTCGAAATCGATGACGACGACTTTATCGCCGTCCTGGGCGAGAGCGGCGCCCAATGCAGCCGTCGATGTTGTCTTGCCGACTCCGCCTTTGCCCGATGTTACGACCACGACCTGCGCCATGTTCCGGCCTTTCATTATCCCTAGTTCATCGCTGAAATTTTCAAGGTGGCGCCGTCGAGCCAAGCCTGGGCCGGTCGGCGGTGGAGGCCGGCCTCGATTTCGTCGGCCGTCTTGTAGTAGGAGCCGATGGCGAGAAGCTCGGCCTCGACGCAGTGACAAAAGATGCGGGCGCTGCTGTCGCCCGTCGCACCGGCAAGTGCACGGCCACGCAACGCACCGTAAACGTGAATTGATCCGCCGGCGATGACTTCTGCGCCCGACGCGACCGAACCGAGCACGGTGACATCGCCATCCATGAAGACCACGGATTGCCCCGAGCGCACCGGGTCCTTGATCATAAGCGATCCAGGCTGCGGCTTCTGTAGGGTCGGGCTAGCGGTCGCCGACGGCTCGGTCGAAGCGCCGATGAGCCCGGACGGATCGACGCTACGCGTACCGCGGCGAAGGAGAAGAGGCAGCCCCGGCTGCCACTTGGCCGGGTCAATCCCTTCGATTCCGAGCACGCGGACACTGCGCTTCTCGAGATTGGCGACCAGCTTGCCGATATCAATCGGGCTCAAGTCGACGGCCGATAAATCGAGCACCACGGGTTGGCCGGCGAAGAACGCCTTGGATCGCTCGAGGCTGGCGTCGAGGTCGGTAAGCCAATCGGCAATGGACGCTTGCGGAGCGATTGCGAACGCCGCGTAGGAGCGCGCCCAGAATATCAGCGACTCGCGTTGGCGATTAAGGCTCGACACTGCACCTTCCCGCTTCTCGGTGATTCTGATTGGTTAATAATCTGCGTAGATGGGGTTAACGAACGATTAACGGCGCCAGTCCGGCTTGCCGGCAGAGTTCGGCCGCGCACGGCCGACGGGCGCTGCCAAGGCGCGCGGTGCAACTATTGCGATTAGATGCCCCGATACCCTGCGGCGGAACGAGTGCCTACCTATAGAGTTGGCCTGACCGGGGGGGACTGGCTCCTCATGATCTGCGAGATTCGTAAGGCGCGAAGTTGAGCTCAACGAGCAGCGATGTCGAGGTCGTGATCGTCGGTGGCGGCGCAGCCGGCATTGCGGCCGCCAAGCGGCTTAGTGAGGCCTCGATCCGCAGTCTCGTTGTCGAGGCTCGGCCGCGGCTTGGCGGGCGGGCGTGGACCGTGATCGACGGATCGGGTTTTGCGCTGGATCTCGGCTGCGGGTGGCTGCATTCCGCCAATCGCAATCCGTGGCGGGAAATTGCGGAAAAGCTGGGACTTTCGATCGACACGACGCCGCCGCCGTGGACGCGTCCATCTCTTGAGATCGGCTTTTCGCGTTCAGAACAAAATGACTTTCGTAAAGCCTTAGAATCTTTTTTCCGGCGATTGAGCCATGCCGGAGAGCGCGACTCCGATCTTGCCGCGGCAACTTTGCTTGAGCCGAGCTGTCAATGGAACGCCCTCATCAATGCTATCAGCACCTATATTAGCGGGGCCGAACTAGATCGGCTCTCGGCGAGGGATTTGGACCAGTATGATGATAACGGCGTGAATTGGCGCGTCGTCGCAGGTTTGGGCGCCACTGTGGGCGGCTACGGAGCGAATTTACCAAGCACGCTGGATTGCCGCGTGCGCAAAATCGATCATCGAGGCAAGCGTCTGCGAATTGAGACGACGAAAGGAGCCATTGTGGCCGATCAGGTCATTGTGACGGTATCGAGCGTGCTGCTCGTAGCCGAACCGGCCTTATTTATGCCGGCGCTTCCGGAAAAATCCCAGGCTGCCGCGGGCCTGCCCCTGGGGGTTGCCGACAAGCTGTTCATTTCGCTTGATCACGCCGAGGAGTTTGAAAAGGAGACGGCACTCTTCGGACGGACAGATCGGGTGGCCACCGCCGTTTACCACCTCAGGCCCTTTGGTCGGCCGCAAATCGAGGCCTATTTCGGCGGGAAATTGGCGTCCGAGCTCGAAACAAACGGCGACGGTGCGTTTTTCGACTTTGCCAAGTCCGAGCTGGTGGACTTGTTCGGGAATGATTTCGCGCGCCGGTTGCGGCCGATCCATGTCCATCGATGGGGCCTTGATCCGTTTTCGCTTGGCTCTTACTCGTTCGCCTCGCCGGGTTCTGTGGATTGCCGTCGAAGACTCGCCGAGCCCGTTGACAATCGACTGTTTTTCGCCGGCGAAGCGTGCTCGACCCGCGACTTCTCGACCGCTCATGGCGCCTGGCAAACCGGGAGAGACGCTGCCGACCAGGTGATCGCTGTGCGCGAAAAGTCGCTGGCCGGGCGGATGCACAGCTAGATTTGACGCCCTCTCACTTGGCCGCAAAGATCTGCGTTATTTCATCTGATCGATTTATCGAGACAGGTTGCCTCATGGACGGAAATTTTTGGAATTTTCTCGATCCAGGGCGACGCTCTTTCGACCTGCGCCGCCAACGAAAATAACCGCTCCTCGCATCCGAACGGCCCGGTTACGAGCGCTCCTATCGGCAGACCGTCGTAATTCCAATGCAGCGGCAGCGAAGCAGACGGAAGGCCGGCGCCATTCGCGATAAAGCAAAAGAAGGTGTAGCTGATCATCCGCTGGGCAGCCTGGTAAATCGTATCCTTGTCGGCATCCAGATGGCCCAGGGGCGGTGGCGGCACCATCATGGTGGGTGTCAGCATCACATCGTATTGCTCAAAGAACCGGACGATGTCCCGAGTGTGCCGCTGCATGTCTTGGACAATGAGAAGGTAATCGCCAGAAGTTATTTTCTGGGCACGCTCGTAAAGAAACCAAGTGAACGGTTCGAAATCCGATTCCGAAATCGATTTGTCCAATCGTCTGGCCCAATCCTTCACAGCCCAGTTGGCCATGCCCGCGAACAGATGAACGCAGCGCCGGTGATAGGCGACGGCCTCATGTGTGAATTTTGCGTCTTCAACGAAATGGCCGAGATCCGAGAGAAGCTTGCCGGCCTTCCGACACGCCTCGACGCAATCCTTGTGCGTCGCAGTTTCCCCGCCGCTCTCGGTGATCAAGCCGATGCGTAGCGCGGGCGGGTCCCTTTCTGTTGCCGATAGGAAAGTCGATCCCGGCTTTGGCGCGTAGTACGGTTCGCCGGCGCCCAGTCGCGACGTCAGGTCAAGCAGGAGCGCGCTGTCGCGAACGCTGCGGGTGACCGCATGTTCAGATACGATGCCGCTTCCTGCATCGCCGTAGAATGGGCCCAAGCTGTTGCGGGCGCGCGTCGGTTTTAGTCCGAACAAGCCGCAACACGAGGCCGGGATGCGTATCGACCCGCCAGCATCGTTGGCATGCGCCATTGGAACTATGCACGCCGCCACCGCTGCGCCCGAGCCACCTGATGATCCACCGGTGGTGTGACCGGGTGCCCAGGGATTGATTGAGCAGCCGTATATCTTGGGCTCGCAATCCGGCTTCATCCCGAATTCAGATGTATTGGTTTTACCAACCAGAACGAGGCCAGCCTCACGCCATCGAGTGACCAATTCGCTGTCCTGAGTGGACCGATAGCAATCTCTTAGAAATGCCGAGCCTTCATGCAGCGGGGTGCCCGCGATCTCCACGAACAAGTCCTTCGCCAAGAACGGCACCCCATAGAAAGGACACTCCGGGCTCGGGGCGCGCAACTGATCACGCGCTTGCGCGTAGAGCTTGCATACGACCGCATTGAGACGAGGATTCAGGTCCTCGATAGCTGCCATCGAAGCCTCTAAGACCTCGGACGCGGACAAGTTCTTGCGCCGGATCTGGTCGGCCAGGCCCATCGCGTCAAAGTGCGACAGTTCGCTTGCGGACACCGTCATATGAGCGAGCTCCATCTCTTTCCCAGCGGGCGGCGTCGGCTACTACAAATAGCCAAGCCATAGCCCTTCATCGTCGATTGATTTTGCAATGACGCCCGCGCAGTGAAAACCGGAACAGCTCATGACCTCGGCGCAATGCCGAGTTCGGTCATCAACGTCCGCTTGAGCTTGTACTTCTCGATTTTATTGGTCGGTGTGACAGGCAGCGACGCAACGAAGCGTACATATTTCGGCGTCATGTATTTCGGCATCACTGCCGCGGCGTGAGCGCGAAGTTCCTCCTCGCTCAACGTCTCTCCCTCAATCAACTCGATAAAAACCGCGATGTCCTCCTCTTCGCCCACGAGCGCCGGAATTGGGAGTGCCGCAGTTGCGCGCACTTTGGGATGCCCGCTGATAAGCGCCTCGACCTCGTAGGAGGACACGTTCTCGCCGCGAACGCGGAAGAAGCCGCCCATACGGTCGACGAAGACGAACACATTGCCTTCGCCGTCAAGACGCGCGCAGGCGTCGCCAGTGTGGAACCAGCAGTTGCGGAAAACCTTAATCGTCGCCTCCGGCTTACGGAAATATTCCTGCATGAGAAGGCCGGGGAAGCGGGGCCGGAAGGCGAGCTGGCCGACGACGCCGGGCGGCTGCACGTTGTCGTCCTCGTCGAGGATGGCAGCCTCGAACAGAGGGCTGGGCGTGCCCATGAAGCCCTTGGGCAACGGCTTTCGACCGTCAACCACGAGCCTTCCGAACGTGCGGCATCGCTGGCGATATTCGGCCTTCGACAGACCGCGATAAAGGGACGCTGGCGTCCCTTCCTCATCGCCGAACTGATCGATCACCCCGGAAAATGGCGCACCGGACTCGGTCTGGCCGAAGCCGGCGGTGACGAAGTCGAAGCCGAACCGGCGGGCCACCTCGTGATGGTTCACCGGCAGCGGTTGCATGTGCACCTTGTTGAGCGTGTTTGCGCGATCCTCTGCGCGCGGTTCGGCGCTCATGAGCCAGGGCACCATGACGTCGAGGAGAACGCAGGTCGTTGCTCCGCACTCGGCGATGCGCTGCCAAAAACCGCTGTAACTGAAGCGGTCCCAAAGGCCGACCGTATTGCCGTTCCAGACCGCCCGCGCCACAAGATAGAAGGCGCCGCCCACGTGATAGAGCGGCAGATCGCAATAGATGACATCATCCGAATTGGACAACAGGCGGCCCGGAAAGCCATACTGGTTCATCCAGCGAAAATTTTGCACGACGCCTTTCGAGGGGCCGGTGGTGCCCGAGGTGTACACGATGTTGGCAATATCGTAGGGCCCCCGCGGGACGGAAGGCAGGGCAGCCTCGCTCTCACACAGCGTCGCAAAGTCGATGATTTCGCACCGAGACAACTTCGCGCGCGCGCCTGCTTCGACGCGGTCATAGTCTCCGGGTGACGGACTGTGCATGATCAGCCGCCGCAGCGGCGTGCCTTCTACGACCTCACCGATGGTGTCAATGAAGGACAAATCGGTGACCAAGGCGACCGGGGCCGTGTCGTTAAGCTGATACGAAAGAAGTTGTCCCTTGAAGTTGAAGTTAATTGGCGCAAACACGCCGCCCGCCCGCCATATGGCGAACATGGCCATGGCGCTGACCAAGGAGTTGCGGGTCAAAACGCTCACCGGCTCGCCGGCCTTCACGCCGAGCGCTGCCAAGCCCGCGGCGAGCCGGTCGATGACACGTTTGAACTGGCCGAAAGTTAGACGCACGCCGGTTTCGCCGTAGTGGATGAACACTTTGTCCGGTGCTCGCAAGGCCCACTGGTCGAGCTTGTCCAGAACGATGTCGCCGTCGGCCACCATTCGCGTGAACTGCTGTTCTGCGGTCAGTGTCGGGTCCATAGGTCTTGCTTCTTCAAGGACGCTTGATCGTGGGATCGAGCATGGTGCGCATGGACTCTCCGAGTGTGTTGAAGGCCAGCGCAGTGATGAGTATCGCCAAGCCGGGCGGGTACACCTGCTCGGGGGCAAGTTCCATGTTCAAGTAGGCCCGCGCCAGCATTGCGCCCCAGCTCGGGGAGGGCGGTTGAATTCCGAGCCCGAGGAAGCTCAGACTCGCCTCGGCGAGCAGCGATACCGCAAGCAGCAAGGCGACCTGTACGATGACGGGTTGGATGGCATTCGGCAACACATGCCGCCGAAGAATGTGGGCCGTCGGAGCCCCGAAGCAGCGTGCGGCGTCAACGTAAAGTTCCTGACGGACCACGAGCGTCCGCGCCCGCACTAGCCGCGCAAGCTGCGGCGCGAACACGATGCCCACGGCGATCATCGCGTTGGTCAAGCCGATCCCGAGCGCCCCCGTTACTCCGATCGCGAGCACGATGGCGGGGAACGACAGCATGGTGTCGATGACGCGGCTGATGACGTCGTCTATCCAACCGCCAGCATAGCCGGCGAACATTCCCACAGGCACGCCGAGCGCCCCGGCCACCGCAACCGCCAGAAACGCGGCATAAAGCGAGGCCGAGGCGCCGTAGATCAAGCGCGTGAGTGTGTCGCGCCCGAGATCATCAGTGCCGAGCCAGTGCGCTTCGCTCGGCGCTGAGAGCATATTGTTGATGTCCTGCGCAGTCGGCGAATAGGGCGCGATCCACGGGGCGAGCAAGGAGGCGCCGATGATGATGAGCAGCACCGCGATGCTAACGGCGGCGCGCCGATCGCGGCCTAGGCGCCGCAGCAAGGGAAGCACGGCACGCCGGCGGCTCGGTATCGGCGCGACGACGCTCATCGGTGTCCGATCCTCGGATCGAGGAGACTGGCGAGCAGGTCCACCAGCAAATTTGTGGCGATGACCACCACGACCATCGCGAATACCACTCCCTGGACGACCGGGAAGTCGCGATGAATTGCTGCGCGAACGATTAGGTTGCCCATGCCCGGTATGGCGAAGACGGCCTCCACCACCACGGTGGCCGCCAGCAAGCGATTGGCGAGCAGACCCGCCACGGTCAGGAGATTGACGCTGACGTTTCTCAACCCGTGCTTCCAGAGAATGGAGCCGGGTGCGAGGCCCTTGGCGTGCAAAGTGCGCACATGCTGCGAAGATAGGACCTCAACAAGTGAACTCCGCAACTGTCGCGCCACTTCGGCGACGCCGCCAGCGGCCAAGGCGGCGGCGGGAAGTGTGGCATGACGGATCGCATCCACCGGGTTGACGCTGAAAGGCACTGAGCCGGTCGCCGGGAATATCGTGTAAGCGAGCGCAAAGGTCGCGACCAGGATCATGGCAAGCCAGAAGTTCGGCACCGCAACGCCGAGCGAGGCGAATCCCATGATGAGGCTGTCGAGCCAGGTACCCGGCTTAGTTGCCGCGGCCATGCCGAGCGGGATCCCGGCCGCCAGCGATAAAAGCAGCGCCAGCGCTACGATGAGAAGCGTAGTCGGGAAACAGCGGATGATGGCGTCGGCAACCGGCTCACCCGACAGCAAAGAACGCGAGAGGTCGCCGTGCAGCGCGTTCCACACCCAGCCGGCATATTGAACGAGAAACGAACGATCGAGACCGTAAAGGTGCCGAATCTCGGCGATCCGCTGTTCGGTCGCGTTTTCGCCGGCAAGCGTCACCGCCACGTCGCCTGGCAATAACTTGATCAAGCCAAAGACGACGAAGGTCGCGAGCACGACGACCGGCACCACCTGCAGGAGGCGGCGTCCGATCAACGCCCGGCTCGCTGGAGTCAGCATCGGCGTAAAACCATTAGCCTTCGAGATAAACGTCCTCGAATTTTGGCTTACCGAGAAGGTTCGGCCGGTACCCCTTCACCTTGCTGGTCATGGCGTCGAGCTCGTATTGGAAGCAGAGCGGGGCGACCAGCGCGTTTTCCATGACCAACCGCTGTACGGTGGCGAACGCGCGCTTGCGATCGTTGATGTTCTCTTCCCGACGGCTGGCGTCGAGAGCCTCAGCAAGACCAGCCGGGGGCTCCGCCCGTCCGGCGTTGTAATACGCGTCCTTGGAGAACATCAGACTGTAGGTGAGGCTTGGATCCGGTCGCCCGGTCCAGGCTGACAGCAGGGCTTCACCCTTTTTCTCCGTACCAAAGAAGGCAGCGCTCATTTCGGCGATGGTGCCATTGGTGAATTTCACGTTGATGCCGACTTTGCGGAGTTGTTCGATGATGACCTCTTGCTTCTGTACCATCAGCTGATCGGTGTAGCTCACCATGTTGATGTCGAGGCCGTCCTTATAGCCGGCTTCCGCGAGCAGGGCTTGCGCCTTCTCCGGATCGTAGCGATAGAGCCGGGCGACCGTCTGATCATAGGCCCAATGCTCGATCGGCAGGTCCATGGCGGCCGGCTGAGCGATTCCTCCCATGGTCGCCTTGACGAACGCCTGGCGGTCGATCGCGTAGTTGATTGCCTGGCGCACGCGAGTGTCGTTGAGCGGCGGGCGCGACCAGTTGAAGTACAGTTGCAGGCAGTAGAGCGTCGGGCCGCTAACCACGACAAGGTTCTTGGCCCGATCGGCGATCGGTTTTAGCTGCGGAGCGAGAAAATAAACGTAGTCGTTCTGGCCGCCGATCACCGACCGCAGGCCGGTCTGGACTTCCGGTATGATGGCAAATTCAATCCCGTCGAGATAGGGTAGCCCCGGTTTCCAATAGTTTTCGTTGCGCGTGACGACGACCCGGTCGTTGTCGGCCCAGGTGACGATTTTCCACGCGCCGGTTCCGACTGGCTTGCGATCGTGCTCCTTGCCGAGTTCCTGTATGGCGTTCGGCGAGGCTATCATGCCGGCGCGGTCGGACAGGATAAGCGGGAGCGCGGTATCGGGACGCTTAAGCTTCAATGCGATCCGGCTCGGTCCGCTGATCTCCACCGACTCGACGCTGGCGACGTCGGCTTTTAAGTTGGAGCGTTGATCCTGGCGGATGCGGTCGAGATTGAACTTCACGGCTTCCGCGTTGCAAGGCGTGCCATCGTGGAAAACAACGCCCTGGCGCAGGTTGAGAACCAGTGTGTTCGGATCAGGATATTGCCACGACTCAGCAAGACCGGGCTTCGCCCTGAGACTCTCGTAATCCCATTCAATGAGGGTATCGAAGATCGTGTAGAGGAAGGGATGATCGGCACCCGAGCCGCCAGTGACCGGATCGAGACTAGAGGGGTTGGCCGGGGCCGCGACTTTGAGGACGCCGCCCTTTTTTGCGGTGCCCTCGGCGAGCACCGTCAGGCCCAGCGCTTGTGACGCCGCCGCTCCGGAAATCAGTGCAAGGAACTCGCGCCGTCTTGGCGCGAACACACTACCAAGCTTCCTCTCGTTGTTGACGACCCTCATTTTTGCCCCCAAGTTTATTATTGTTGGTGCGTGCCAACTATATCGGACCCGATCTGACCGGCAAAGTGGCAGGCCACCCAGTGCGCCGATGCTAATTCTCGCCAGTCCGGAACCGTATCGACGCAGATCGGCTGCGCATGAGGGCAGCGGGTCCTGAATCGACAGCCGGAGGGCGGATCGATGGGGCTTGGAATTTCGCCCTTGAGCACGACCGGTCGATTTCGGCGCAAGGTCGAGGGCAGCGGGATTGGCTCGGCGGACAGCAGCGCCATCGTATAGGGGTGTAGCGGTCGATCTACCAAGTCCATGGCCGGCCCGAGCTCCATCAGCTTGCCCAGATACATGACCGCGATGCGATCGCTAACATGGGCAACGACTGACAAGTCGTGCGTAATGAAGACGTAGGTCAGGCCGAAGTCGCGTTGCAGTTCGGCCAGGAGATTCAGGACTTCGCCGCGGATCGAGACGTCTAGTCCAGCCACGGCTTCGTCGCAAACGATCAACTTTGGCCGCAAGGTGAGCACGCGGGCGATGTTTACGCGTTGCTTCTGCCCGCCCGACAATTCATGCGGATAACGAGCGGCAATCTCCGCCGAAAGGCCGACCCGGTCGAGGGCAGCGAGCGCTTGTTGCGAACGCGCCTCCCGCGTGCCCACGCCGACGAGGTCGAGCGGTTCGCGTACACTCTCGAGAATGGTCGACCGCGGATCGAGTGCGGCGTTCGGATCTTGAAACACGATCTGGAAGTTGCGGCGATAGTGACGGGCTTGGCGGTGCCGGAGGCTGGCAAGATCGATGCCGTCGTGAAGGATGGTGCCGGCCGTGGGCGCCAAGAGCCCGACAAGGGCGCGCCCGAGCGTCGTCTTGCCCGAGCCGGATTCGCCGATGACCCCGAAGGTTTCGCCCGAGCGCACGATGAAGTCGACGCCGTCGACGGCCTTCACAGTTTGGAGGCCGTCCCGCGTCGGGAAGAGGATCTCCAAACCGTTCACGGCTAGAAGAGGTCCGGCGTTCACCATCGGCTTCACAGCTCAAGTGTCGACTGTCAATTCACCGCTCCTGGAAGGTGAAGTTCGTTCAAGCGGACGCAGCGCGCCGCACTGCCGTTGAGGTGGCGCATCGGCTGCTCCTCCTCGCAGCCCGCGATGACGTAGGCGCAGCGCTCGCGAAAACGACAGCCGAACGGCATTGCCCAGAGTGAAGGGACACGTCCGGGAATGGAGGGAAGATTGCTGCGGCGCTCGCTGAAGTGCGGCATCGCGCGCAGCAGTCCCGAGGTATAGGGATGGCGCGGCTGTTCGAGCACGGCATCGACTGGAGCGTCCTCAACGATCTGGCCGGCGTACATCGTCAGCAACCGGGTACATGTCTGCGACACGACGCCAAGATCGTGGCTGATAAACAGCATCGCGGTTCCCGTACGGTCGCTCAGCTGGCACAGCAGTTCGACGATCTGCGCCTGGATCGTTACGTCGAGCGCAGTGGTGGGCTCGTCGGCGATGATGAGCTTGGGCTCGCAGACGATTGCCATGGCGATCATGACGCGCTGGCGCATTCCGCCCGAGAGTTGATGGGGATATTCATCAAAGCGGCGCGCTGGAAGCGGGATGCCCACGTCAGCGAGCGCGGCGATTCCGCGAGCGCGGGCTTCCTTGGCACCGATGCTGAAATGGGCGCGCAGCGTCTCGGCAATCTGCTCGCCGACGGTAAAGACTGGATCGAGCGCGCTCATCGGTTCCTGAAAGATCATGCTGATATGCCGGCCACGCATCCGCCGCATGGCCGAAGGTGGCAGCAACGCCAAATCCTCGCCATTGAAGAGAATACGACCTTCGACGCGCGCAATGTGCGGCGGCAGCAAGCGCAGGATTGAAAGACCAGTGACGGTCTTGCCGCACCCGCTCTCCCCCACGATTCCAAGTCGTTCGCCGGGCTCGATTGCGAATGAGACCGATTTAGTCACCGGAGTTCGGCTCTCGCCGTCGAGGAAATAGATGCTGAGGTCCTGGACCGAAAGCAATGGAGGCCGGAGCATGAGAAGTACTTTCCCGCCAAGTCAGACTTGCGGTGCTCGAGCGGGGGTGGAGAAGCGGTTTGTCCAGTATCGGGTTGCGGCGCTCTCTTCGCTTCAGGATACCCGGTGGGTTAAGGCGGGTCCATAGGGAGCGCATGCCGGCAGTAGATTACTTTGATATTGTGGACGTAGCGGAGCTTGGTGATCTGCCGTCTTTTTGCGCGCCGCCTTTGCGAGCTTGTTTCCGCCAAGAAACGTCCTCTAATGCACTCGGTATCTTCTAGCACCTGAAAGATGGGTGACTTGGTTGGGGATCGGCACACTCCTTTTCACTTCAGAACTGCCGACAGGAATTTCGGCGCCCTTGAGAACATGCCCGATCCCGCTGCATCAACTGTGTCGATCCCCTGTCGCCGGCCATGGGCGCCGGACCATCGGTCACTTCGGCAGCACCGGCGGGCGAACGAGCTTGAGAAATCCCAACATGTCGACGAAGGCTCTTAGCCGTTCGGCGCGGTAGGCCTCGCGGTCGAGCGAGGAGTAGTCGAGGAAGCCCTTGCCGGTGGTCAGACCGATATGGCCCTCGCGCATGTTGCGCTCGATGATCTCGGGCGCGGCGTAGCGCTGGTTGTCGAGCGCCTGTGTGAGATAGCGGCTGGCGTAATGGAGGATGTCGCCGCCGCCCCAGTCGATGAATTCCAGCATGCCGAGCACGGCGAAGCGGAAGCCGAAACCATATTTGATGGCCTTGTCGATGTCGGCAGCGCTTGCGACGCCCTCTTCGACCATGCGGGCGGCCTCGTTCATCGCCAGCGCCTGGATGCGCGGCACGATATAGCCCGGTCGGGCGGCGCAGATGACCGGCACCTTGCCGATCGATTCGAGCAGCTCTTTGAGCCTCGCCGTTGCCGCAGGATCGGTCGTCGTGGCCGGGGAAAGCTCGACCAACGGCACTAAATATGCCGGATTGAGCCAATGCGCATTGAGGAAGCGACGCGGCTCGTTGAGCGCACCGGCGAGGTCGTCGGCGAGAATCGTCGAAGTGGTGGACGCGATGATCGGCCGCGGTCCGGCCAACGCCGAAGCGCGCGCCAGGACATCGCGCTTGACTTCAAGCAGCTCGGGCACGCCCTCGAAGATCACTGCCGCCGCTGACAAGGCGGCCGCCGCTTCCGCCTGCGGCACGACGCTGACGCGGGCGGCGATCGCGTCGACCGCCGTCACCGCAAAGAGCCCGAGCGACGCCAGGCTTGCCAGTGTCCGCGACACTTCCGCGAGCGCCTGCGAGCGGCAGCGCTGAAAATCCTCCGGCGGACGCGGCCGGAAATCGACGATGGTCACCTCATGTCCGGCGTAGGCGAACACGACGGCGATGCCGCGTCCCATGCGGCCGGCGCCGAGGCAGGCAATCGGCGCGCGCGCCGTCACGCAAAGCCCTCGCGCAGCAGGTTGCGCAAACCCGCACGATCGAGCGCGCCGAGACCGAGACCGGCGAGCGTGCGGCCAGTGGCCATGAAGTCCTGTCCGCAGATCGCCGCGCCGATGCTGAGAAAGGCCCGCACCAACGGCGTGGCGATTCCGGCCAGCTCCGCCACCGACAGTAGGAAGGACAGGCCGATGCGCGTGTCCTCCAGCATGTAGCGGTGCTCAGTCAGCACAATGTGCTCGCGCCAGTCGCCGGAATCGGTGAGTCGCTCGTGTGAACCGCGGCCGTACATCCACTCTTCGCCCTCCTTGGCGTAGTGGTTGGCAAGCGGAAAATGCGGCGGGCCGTAGTCGAGCGCCTCGCGCAAGGCAATGCGCTCCGAGTCGAGAGCCTCGGTAACGCGTCGGATCGCCGGCTGGGTGCCCTCCTTGTGGATGTCCCAGCGATCGAAATGTTGCAGCGGCCCGGCGTTCATGACGATCAGTGGCGGATGGATGATCGGGCCGGCATTCATCAAGGCGGCGGAGAGGGCGTCGCCGCAGTCTTCGATGACACCAGGAAAGGCGCGGCGCAGCACGGCGAGCGCCGGCTCCTTGCGGCTGACCGGGAAGACGCCGGTCGGCAGGCGCTTCGCCCGCACCGTGATCGCTGCTTCGAACGGTGCATGCTTGCGCGTGAGCCATGGCAGGGTGCCGGTCTCGGCGAAGGCGGCCTTGGCACGGTTGCCGGTGTCATGCGCGGCCTTGGCGAACAGCACTGAACCGAAAGTGCCGGGCGGCAGATACACCACTTGACCGTCGGTGAGATGCGGCGCCAAGAGCCGGGCGACATCATGATGCGCGGTCGCCGGCGTCGCACACAGGATCAAGTCAGCGCCGCGCACCGCCGCGCCGATGTCGTTGGTAACTGCGGCGAGCTTGGCGATGCGGCGGCCCCGGAAATCCTTGACGACGATTTTATTGCCGCCCGCTTGCTGCGCGGCGACTGCCGCCTGATCGCACCGCCAAAGCCGCACCTGGTGGCCGGCGAGTGCGAAATCGCCCGCCGCCGCAAACGCGCCGTTACCACCTCCGAGCACCGCGATTTGCATCGACGAATCCTCGCTTGGTGTTCACGCCTAATGGATAGGCGCAAGCCGATCAAGCGCGTGCGGCGTGCTTAATATTGCGCACAAAAAACTTATTGAGCTACTCTTAAAGGTTCAAATGCGCCATGGTCCGAGTTTGATTGCCGTAGATCACGCATGCCAGCCGCAGCCCAGGACATACAGGCGATGCAGTCCCGGCCGGCGGGGTTGCGGATCGGCATCGACGTCGGCGGCACGTTCACCGATTTCCTGGTGATGGATGCCGCTGGCGCCAACCGCATCCACAAGGTGCTGTCGACGCCGGACGATCCTTCGATCGCGGTGATCGACGGCCTCTCCGAACTGGCGCAGGAGCAAGGGCAGGGCCTCGCCGACTTCCTCGGGCGCGTCGCCATCATCGTGCACGGCACGACGGTGACGACCAACGCCGTGCTCACCGGCAAGACCGCGCGCACCGGCCTAATCACCACGCGCGGGTTTCGCGACGCGTTGCAGATGCGGCGCGGCATCCGCGAGAAGCTCTACGACAACAAATATTGCGCCACGGCGCCGCTGGTGCCGCGGACGCTCCGCCTGCCGGCAACCGAGCGGGTCAACGCCGACGGCGAGGTCGTGGTCGAGCTCGATCTGGCCGATATCGATGCCGCGGCGGCCGTATTGCGCGCCGCGAAGGTCGAAGCCGTCGCCGTTTGCTTCATGCATTCCTATGCCAACGCGGCGAACGAGGAAAAGGCCGCGTTCCGGCTGCGCGAACTCCTTGGCGATGTTTTTCTCTCCATCTCCTCGCGCGTACTGCCGCAGGTGCGCTTCTACGAACGCGTCAGCACAACGGTGCTCAACGCCGCAGTCGGACCGGTGCTCGGCCGCTATCTCGACAACCTCTTGAAGAAGATGGCCGCCGCCCAGTATCGCGGCGTATTTTTGGTGATGCAATCGAACGGCGGCGTCAGCGCGCCGGACGTGGTTGCCGATCTTGCCGCGAGCACGCTGTTGTCGGGGCCGGCGGCGGCCCCGGTCGCTGGCCTCGCCTATATGGCGGTACATGATGAGAACAGCTTCATCACCATGGATATGGGCGGCACGAGCTTCGATGCGGCGCTTGTCAAGGGCGGCATTCCGGCCGTTACCAGCCACGGCAGCGTCGAGCGCATGGCGCTCGCCTTGCCGAGCATGGAGATTATGACCATCGGCGCCGGCGGCGGCTCGATCGCCCGGATCGACGACGGCGGCCTATTGCGCATGGGCCCGCAGAGCGCCGGCGCCAAGCCCGGCCCGGTTTGCTACGGCCTCGGCGGCGTCGAGCCGACTTGTAGCGATGCCAATTTGCTGCTCGGGTATCTCAGCGCCGACTTTTTCGCCGGCGGCCGGATTCGGCTCGACCTTGCCGCGGCGCGCTCGGCCGTCGCCGAGCGCGTCGCCAAACCGCTCGGCCTCGATGTGACTGCGGCGGCGGCTGGCATGTATCGGGTCATGAATGTGAACATGGCCTCGGCCATCCGTGAGATTTCGATCCAGAAGGGCTACGACCAGCGTGAATTCCCGCTGATCTGCGCCGGCGGTGCCGGCGCGATCCACGCCTGTATGATCGCGCGCGAGCTCGGCATTTGGCGCATACTCGTGCCGCGCGAGGCTTCGATCTTCTGCGCCGCCGGCATGCTGCGCTCGGATTTGAAACACCATCTCGTGCGCAGCCACGCAAGCGTGCTCGACGCGCAAGTGCTTGACCATGCGGCCGTCCTGGCGCAGCTCGACGAGATGCTGGCCCGGGCCCGCGCGCTGCTGGCGAGCGAAGGCGTTGCCACGGACAAGCAGCGCTTCGCGGTGCAGCTCGACCTGCGCTACAGCGGGCAATATCACGAGGTGACCGTGGACGTGCCGGAGACGGCGCTGCGCGACGCTGACTTTGACGCCATCCGCCGACTGCTCCATGGCGAGCACAACCGGCTCTACGGCTACGATCTGGGCGAAGAGGGCACCGCGGTCGAGTTGATCAATGTCCGCCTGGTTGCAGACGGCATCGTGCCGAAGCCAGTGCTCGCGGCAGAGCCGCACGCGGGCGAGGATCCGGCAGCGGCGTGCAAGGGTGCGCGGCCAATCTATCTGCCTGACCGCGGCGGTTTCTGCGAGGTTCCCGTCTATGACGGCGACCGGCTGCGGCACGGCAATCGGATAGAGGGCCCCGCCGTGATCGAGACGGCAAACACGACCATTGTCCTGCCGGACGGCTTCGCGCTCGTTGTTGACGCCGTCGGCACCTGCGTCCTCACCGCCGATAGCCAGCCATGACCGCGCCCGCGATCGTCCCGACCAGCGCCATCGACCCGGTGTTCGCCTCCGTGCTGCAGCGTCGACTCAAATCGATCACCGAGGAGATCGGGCTCACCCTCCTGCGCACCACCCGCTCGCCGATCCTCAACGAGGCGCGCGACTTTGCCACCGGGCTCTACGATGCCCGGGGCCGCATGCTCGAGCAGACGGAATACATCCCGGTGCTCGCCTTCGCGCTGCAGCCGAGCTGCGAGCACGTCATTGAATACTTCGGTGACGATATCGCGCCGGGCGACGTGATCCTGCACAATGACGTGTTTTCCGGCGGCAACCAGAACAACGACGTCGCCGTGTTCCGGCCGATCTTCCATGGCGAGCGGCTGGTCGCTTGGTCCGCGTGCAAGGGCCATCAAGCCGACATCGGCGGCGCGGTGCGCGGCGGCTACAATCCGGAGGCGCGCGAGGTCTGGCAGGAGGCGCTGCGCATTCCTCCGCTCAAGATCTACGAGGGAGGGCGGCTGCGCAAGGACGTCTGGAACCTGATCTTCGCCAACATCCGGTTGAAGATCGTGGAGGAGGACATCAAGGCGCAAATCGGTGGAACGTTTGTGGGTGAGCGCGGCTTCAAGGATTTGATCGTCCGCTATGGCATGCAGACGCTGCTCGACCACATCGACCACCTCTACGACGGCACCGAACGGATGGTGCGCAAGGAAATCGAGGCGATCCCGGATGGGACCTATCGCGGCGAGAGCTTCGCCTTCTACGACGGCGTCACGCCGGGTACGAAGATGAAAATCAATCTCGCCGTCACCGTCGCAGGCTCGGATATGACGTTTGATTTCACCGGCTCCTCGCCGCAGACGCCGGGCTTCGTCAACGCGCCTTATTCGGCAACCGTTTCGGCGCTGCTGCTCACCTTCCTGATGCTGATCAACGCCGACATTCCGCACAATGCCGGGTTGCTGCGGCCGCTAAAGATCATCAATCCGGACGGCTCGTTTCTCAACGCGCGCTTCCCGGCCGCCACCACTTTCGGTAATTCGCTGACCGGCCCGACCTCGGACGCCATCTTCCGCGCTTTCGCCCAGGCGATCCCGCAGATGGTTACCGCCGGCTGGAACCGGTTGCTTGGTCTCACGCTGGCTGGCACCGATCCGCGTCGCCGCCGGCCCTATGTCGACATTCTCTTCCTCGCTCTCAAGGGTGGCTCCGGCGCGACCTTCGCGGCGGACGGCTACGACCACATCGGCCTGATCAATTGCGGCGGCGGCCTGCTGGCGCAGGACTATGAGATGTTTGAGATCCAGGACCCGCACGTCCTGATCCGCCACGAATACGCGATCGACTCGGCGGGCGCCGGGCGCTGGCGCGGCGGGCTCGGCGTCGACACCGAATTCCGCATCGAGGGGGAGGACATCACCGGCATTGTATTTGGCGACGGCGTCGAGGAGGAGGCGCGCGGCTTCGGCATTTTCGGCGGCAAGTCCGGCGGCCTCAACGAGATTACCATCACCGATCCGCAAGGCGACGTGCGCCGGCCGCGCTCAAAGGAGATCGTGCGGGGCATCCAACGCGGGTCGGTGGTGCGGCAGCGTGCCGGAGGTGGTGGCGGCTATGGCGATCCGCGCGAGCGGCCGGTCGAGCAGGTCCTCGCCGACGTGCGCAACGGCTTTGTGTCGGTCGCCAAGGCGCGTGAGGACTACGCTGTGGCGATCGATCCAGTGACGCTCGAAGCCGACCTCGAGGCGACGCATCGGCTGCGGGAGAAATCAGCATGACGCTGCCGCGCATTGACCACATCGGCATCATCGTGCCCGATCTCGAGGCCGCTGTCGGGCGTTTGTCCGCGCTGCTGGGCGGGCTTGCGCCGCAGCGCCGCGACCTGCCCGAGCTCGATCTGCATATTGCCGAGTTCCAGACTGCCAACCTCGCCATCGAGCTCATCGCCTATAGTGGCCCCGCCGCCTTCGCCCGCCGGGTCATGGGCGGCGAAATCGGCCTCAATCACATCACCGTGGCGGTCGAAAGCGTTGACGGTGCGCTCGAACGGCTCGCGCAGGCGGGCTTCGTTGCGCAGCCCGGCTTCCCCCGGCGCGGAGCCCACGGCAAGGTGGCGTTTTTTGAGCGCGACCGCGCGACCGGCCTACTGTTTGAAGTGTGCGCGCCCGAGAAGGCCAAGGAGCAACCGTGATGCACGGGGATCCGAACCGCCCGCTCTGGAACGAAGCCATCGAGCGCTTGTCGCGCGAGGCGCTGCAGGCACTGCAGCTCAAGCGTCTCAAACAGCAGGTCGCGTACAATCACGCCCATTCCGAATTCTATCGCGGCAAGTTCGCTGCCGCGGGCCTCGCGCCGCAGGATATTCGCTCGTTCGAGGATTTCGCCCGGCTGCCGCTGATGACTAAGGACGAGCACCGCCGGGCCCAGGCGGAATCGCTCGAGCGTTACGGCGATCCGCTTCGTCTGCTCAATTGCGCGCCGATCGACAAGGTGGTGCGCATCAACAGCACCTCCGGCACCACCGGCATGCCGACCTTTTATGCCGTGACCGCGCACGACGTTGCGGTGATCAATGAGATGCACGCGCGCAAATATTGGCGCGCCGGCATCCGCCCTGGCCACATCATGCTGCAAGCGCTATCGCTGAGCATGTTCACCGGTGGTCTGCCGCTGTCGCAGGGCATCCAACACCTCGGCGCCTGCGTCGTGCCGGTCGGCATTGAAGGCGGCACGCGGCGTGTGATCGAGCACATTGCGATGCTGCGGCCGCAGGCGATCATCGCCACGCCATCGTTCGGACTCTATTTGATCGAAGAGGCGCCCAAGCTCGCCGGCAAGCCGGCGCATGAACTGGGCCTGCGCTGGTTCTTCTGCGCGGGCGAACCGGGCGGCGGCGTGCCCGAGGTGCGCCGCGCGCTCGCCATCGGCTTCGGCGCCAAGATTTTCGATCATACCGGCGGCGGCCACGCCTTTCACGGCATCTCGCGCGACGAGCCGCCCGAGCAGTACAGCGGCATGTATTTCGTCTCAGAAGACCATTGCATCCTCGAGATCGTCGATCCGCAGACCAAGGCGCCGATTCCGCTTGCCGATGGCGCCAGCGGCGAAATGGTGTTCACCTTCATCGATTGGGAAGGCGGCCCGTTCCTGCGTTACGCGCTTGGCGACATCATCCAGGTGTGGACCTCGCCGTGCCCGTTCGGATGGCCGGGGCTGCGCTTCAAGATCATGGGTCGCGCCGACGACATGCTGATCGTCAAGGGCGTCAACGTCTATCCACAAGCGATCCAGAACCTGATCGTCTCGTTCCAGCCGCGCGTCACTGGCCACTTTCGCATTCGCCTGCCGGTTCCGGGCCCGCTGGTGCAGCCGCCGCTGCGGCTCGTCGTCGAGCATGCCGTGGGCCTCGCGGGCGAGGCATTGACGGCGCTTGAAGGCGATCTCGTTGCGCGCTGCCGACAGGAGTTGCGCTTCGGGCCATCGATCGAATGGCTGCCGGCCGGAAGCCTAGCCCGGGAGAGCAAGAAAGTGCGGCTGATCGAGATCGTGGGTGAAAAGCCGGCGGGAGCCGATGGCCGGCACGGCTAAGGGGGAGAAGCTATGGAACTCGGATTGCGCGGGCGCAGTGCTCTGGTTACCGGCGCCTCGAAGGGCATCGGCAAGGCGATCGCGCTGGAGCTTGCGCGGGAAGGCGTCGCCGTCGCGTTGACGGCCCGCAGCGGCAGCGACCTCGATGCGGTGCGCAACGAGATCGCGGCAATATCGGCGGCGGCGGTCGCGACCTATCCGCTTGATTTGAGCGACAGCAAATCGGTCGACGTGCTGGCGCGCGCCTGCAGCGGCGTCGACATCCTGGTCAACAATGCCGGTGCCATACCGCGCGGTCGGCTCGACGAGATCGACGAGCGCCGCTGGCGCAGCGCCTGGGATCTCAAGGTGTTCGGCTATATCAACATGACGCGTGCCTTCTACGCGCTGATGAGGGTTCGCGGCAGCGGGGTGATCATCAACATCCTCGGCAATGGCGGCGAGCGGCTCGATGCCGGCTACATCTGCGGGAGCACCGGCAACGCGGCGCTGATGGCTTTCACTCGCGCGCTCGGCGGCGCCAGCCACAGTGACGGGCTGCGCGTCGTCGGCGTCAATCCCGGGCCGGTGGCGACCGAGCGACTGATCGGCTTGATGCAGAAGGAAGCAAAGGATCGCTTCGGCACGCCGGACCGCTGGAGCGATCTGACCAAGCCTTTTCCGTTCCAGCGCGCGGCCACGCCGGAGGAAATCGCCGGCATGGTGGCGCTGCTCGCCTCCGATCGCTCTGCCTATACGACTGGCACGATCGTCACCATCGACGGCGGTATGGCCAATGCGGGATCGCTCATCTAGGGAGCAATCGCTTCAGGTTGAATCGATTGCGCTCAAGTTTCCCCTGGCGGAGCATGATCTTTTCGGAAAATCGGCTTTCTACATTTCTGGATCACGCTCTGGCTGTACTTGAACGTGCCCTCGCCCGGCATGTTGGTGTGCAACGCTTCTGCTTTTGACGGCTTTCGGCTATAATCGCCACCATGGACGAATTCCCCATCGTGCCGCCGCTCGTCATCAAGGATAGCCCGAAGGCTCGGCGGCTCGCCACGCTCAAGGAAGCGCGCGATTACGTCGGCGAGTCGATGCGCTTGGGGCGGCCAGCGCCATGGCGCGAGCTGTGGCACCGCCTCAAATCGGTGACCAGCGAGGAGGAGGCCATCGAGGCGATCGGCGATTTGCGCGAATTGCTCGTGGAGGAGGATTTGCTGCTGCCGGATGGCGGGAAACGGTAGCGCGGCGAGTTCCGCGGATTGCGGCGCTACTTGGCCGTAATTCACTTCTGTTGAAAGCAGCCCGCAAACCGAGTTCGGGTAGCGCCCGCTGCGAGAAAGCTGCGCAGTCCGTGTCTGTCAGGATCGTGAAAATTAACGCTCCGCCACAGGCGTGACCTGCGGGCGAGGTTCCGTCACCGCCACCGGATCGGAGGCTGGAAAGGTCTCTTCCAGTCCTTCCTCGAGAGCCGCCTCCAGCCGTCGTCGGTCGGGCACCTTCCGATTTTCCCGCCGCGTCGGCTTTCGTGCTCCGGCCGATGCCATGCTTTAACCGAACCACCACGAGTTCGGATCACCTATCGGTTCGCCTGCATTCAAGGCAAGCATCCCTTTTACGCATCTAATCAGCGTCCACACAACCGTCCACAGCAGGACGACCGCTCCGATGCCAATATGAACCGTAAGAATACCGACGACGGCGTAGAGCAATCCGATCCAAAATGTCCTTATCTGAAACTGGAAATGTGTTCGGGAAATCGGATCGGTTCTCTCGCTCTGCAAAGAAGCGATTATGACGCCGATGAGGGCTGGAAGCCCCATGATGATCCCTGCCAGATAGAGAATATAGACGGTGAGAACCAAGCCATAGTTGGAAATGAATAATGGCTCAGCCGCATTTGGCGCAGGCGTGGCCTTTTGGATCCTCGCTCTTGGCATTTGCCCGCTCAGCTTAAGGCATCACCACCATATTAAAGAGTATGATAAAGCAACCGCAAAAGCTACCGCGATGATGTCGCTCAACGCAGACACTCGTTCGCGCCGTCTGCCCGGCTCTGGGGATTAGGAATTTCGTCGGTGTGGGCATAGGGCTGCTCAGTTCGAGGATTCGCCTTCATTAACGCCGGTTGCCACTGATCAACGGCTACCCTCCTGAGGCACGATAACATTGAGCGCTCGGGGTCGAATTCTGTAGTGAAGCGGCGCGTCCATGATGCCGACTTCACCATCAGTGGATACGTTGACCCGCGGGGTTCCGGGCTCCACCCAAAGTTCCTCCGTTTCGAAGGCGTTCAGCTCTTGATCAGTCTCGTGGCCCAGCAGCGTCCGAAGGGCGATGCTTGCGACGTTTTGCTGAGCGGAACGCGGCGCCGTGCATACCCAAAGTCGACCGGAATCCAGCTTGGACCGCGTGCCGATGCCGAAGCCCGAGGTACGGTAACGATTGTTGCCGACGAACAGGAAGGGGGTGACATGCTCCAACGCCTCTACCTGGTCCATATGCGCTTTCAAGCGAAGGCGGAAATAGCGGCGAACCATTGACCTCAAGGCGAGCATGAAAGCTACCCGCTTAACATGTCCGTGGCGCTCAAGTTCTTCGCGCTGGCGCACGAAGTGCGGATAGAAGCCCACGCCCGAATTGTTGACAAAAATGCGGCCGTTGACCTCGCCCATGTCTACTTTCCTGATCTGGCCGGTGAAGAGATTGTAGACGGCAGATTCGAGGTTCAGCGGAATGCCGGCATCCTTGGCAAAATGGTTCAACGTTCCCATCGGAAGAACACCGAGCGCGGTGTCGGTGCCTGCCAATTTGCCGGCTACAGTGTTGACCGTGCCGTCGCCTCCCCCAGCTGCGACCGGCTGACGACGCTCGCTCAAGGCGCGCGCCGCCAAAGACGAAATATCGTCGCCACGCTTGGTCACCACGACCTGCGCGTCGACGCCGAACTCGCGCGAAATGCGAGCAATTTGCGCAAGCGCCGCCTGCAAATGGACGGACTTGCCGTTAAGGATGCATGTGGGCCTCAAGGGCGCTTGCGGTTGCAATGCCATGCCTCATTATACGCAACGTCAGGCCTTCTATCGCATCGTCAAACCACGCTCGACGGTTCGACCTGACCTCGATGCTGAAGTCGCGTCATAAGCGTCCAGCAGGCTATGGCCCAGGCGGCACCGATGCACCAGCCGCCGAGAACATCGGTCGGATAGTGAACGCCAAGGTAAATGCGGCTGACGCCTATGAGTATCGTCAGGAGCGCCGCCAGCACAGTGAAGTAGAGAGCAATTCTGAAGGACGATTGGCTTTGCGTCAGAAGCGCCGCTATCGTCAGATAGGTGATCGCCGACAGCTCGGCGTGGCCGCTTGGGAAACTTGAAGTGAAAACCCGTACTGCCTGATAGACGAAATCAGGACGGGGGCGGGTGAACGCCAATTTGAGCAATTCGTTGAGCGCGATACCGCCAAACACAGCCACGAGCATCAGCCAAGCCGTGGAAAACTTGCGAGCCAAGAACAGATAACCTGAAACCGCAAAGGTTATTATCGTCAGTACTACAATGCTGCCGAGACTTGTTATGTCGCGGGCCGCCTCCTGAACCCATGCCGGGCCGATGGGAGCCGACGGGTTACCCGGGTCACGCAAGGCAAGAATGATTCCCTGATCGAACGCGGACGACTTCCCTTTGGCGACATTTTGAGCGATCAGACCAAATGCGAAAAGCAGACAAGCTGTCGCCACGATCGATATCAGCGCGCTTGTTTTATGACTTTTCGCGGCTTGGTCTGGCATGCAACTGGCGCGGGATTCCTCATGTTGCGCCCGCGGGCCGGGGCCGAAGCGGCCTGCGGTCACGCGCCGATTTTAGCAGGACTGGGGCTGGTTTTGTACCAGCTTCAGCTTGCGTTGCGCCGTCGACGTAACCTACTCATGCAACGTTTAGACGTTCTTGGAAGTAGCAAGCGAGGTCCAGGGCAAGAGTTGAACGTTGAGATCGGCCCGCGACGGCTCCAGTGATCATGATGGAACTTAATCTCCAGCTGCATCGAGCTCAGGGTATGGCGCGAATGCTCGCCCCTGGCAGCCACGGCAAAGTCACAGCGCTCCGCAGCGCGACGGCGCCCATCGCTCGGAATGTCGTTGCTCTCCTCCGAGGTGAGCCGTGACCCGGGTGCTGGTCACCGGTGCATCCGGCTTTGTCGGCCGTGCCGTGATCGCGGCATTCGCCGAAGGCGGATACATGCTCCGCGCGGCCGTGCGGCAGACGCCACAGCCGCCATTCGTCGCCGGCGTCGAAGTCATGCGGCATCCGGATTTAGCGCAGCCGTTCGACTGGCAGCCGCTCCTCGCCGAGGTCGATCAGGTCGTCCATCTTGCCGGTATCGCGCACACCGGCCGCGGAGTCGCTCCCGATCTTTACGATTGTATCAATCACCTGGCCACCGCCCGGCTCGCTGCTGCCGCGGCGCGGTCTGCGGTGAGCCACTTCGTATTCGTCTCTTCGATCCGCGCGCAGAGCGGGGCCGCCGCCGATCACGCCCTGACCGAGCGCGATCCGCCGGCGCCTAGTGATGCCTATGGTCGTTCGAAGCTCGCCGCCGAGATGGCGGTGCGCGCCTGCGGCGTGCCATTCACTATTTTACGGCCGGTCGTGCTTTATGGGCCCGGCGTGAGAGGAAATTTCGCTCTGCTGTTGCGCGCGGCGCTGTCGCGCTGGCCGCTGCCGGTGAGGGATTTTGCCAATCGACGATCTTTGCTCGGCATCGACAATTTCGTCTCTGCGCTCGACTTTGTGCTCTCGACACCGGCGACCATCGGCGAAACCTATGTGGTGGCCGATCCGGGGATGCCGCCACGGTTCGCCGACGTGATCGCGACGCTGCGCAAGGCCCAGGGCCGCCGCCCGCTGCTGCTGCCGCTGCCGACAAACTGCGTGGAAATTCCGCTGCGCCTGATGCGCCGAGACGATCTTTGGGAGCGTTTGGGCGGTAATCTGCGGGTCAGCCCGGAGAAACTCATCGCCGCCGGCTGGCGGCCGCTACACGACACGCGCGACGGCCTTGCGCGTCTGGCGCAGGCGGCCCCGCCGGCAAATTCCGGCCGCGCAGCGCCGTCGGCATCGTTCGCTCGCGACCAGTGACCGCAGGCAACGCCGGATCGCCTCACGCTGCCTTCCGTAAGGCCAGCGCCCGATCGACGGCCAAGAGCACCTGATGGACAGGAAGTTCGTCAAGACATTGGCTGTGGCTTTCGAGATGGCCTTCGCAGCCGAGCTTGTCGCACGGCATGCACGGCAACGGATTCTGCACCATCCAGACATTTCCGCGATGCTGGATTGTGCCCGCGCGCGCCCATGGTGTTTCCAGCCCGCCGACAGGCCAAGGCCCCCAGATGCCAGCGTCTGTGGGCCCGTATAAGGAAACCGTCTGAGTACCGGTGGCGGCGGCGAGATGAGTAACGGCGGTATCCGGCCCAATATATATCCATGCGGCGCCAATCAGCGCGGAAAGCTCCGGCCATTCGAGCTCGCCGTCGAGCCGCGTGACGTCGCATTCGCCCCAAACCTGATCGAGATAGGCCCGATCCCCTTTGCCTCCTGAGGCCACCGTGGCAAGGCCCCGTTCGCGCAATGCCGCAGCGAGCTTGCGCCAGCCGTCAATCGTCCAGCGCTTGTATGTGTACATCGGAGCAGCATGCACGACCGCGTAAGGATGTGCCGGAATGAGCCCCGGGCGCACAGCGCCTCTCGGGCAGACGATCTCGCGTGAAGCGGGAATGCCAAATAGTTCGGCAAGGCGCAGAGTATCGAGAACACGGTGTCGATTTCGGTCAACCACGTAGGAACGGCTCAGCGTAAAGCGCTTGGCGGCGGCGAGAACTCCCCGCGCCTCGACGGCGCCGGCACTCTGTCGTCCCGCGATCCAGGCCAAAGCGACTGGCCGATCCCCGGTCTGCGTCGACAACGCAAGGTCGTAACGTCGCAACAACCGCCTCACCAGCGCCAAGCTTGCGCTGAAATTTGGCCGCTGCGGTATCGTGACGATGCCGGAGAGGTCGGGGTTCCCGGAAAGAATTCCCTCAGTACCGGCGAACACGAGCGCATCGATGGTGGCAGCCGGAAACGCCTGCTTTATGCTGCGAATAAGCGGCGTCGTCAGCAACACGTCGCCGAGGCGGCGCAGTGTGATGACAAGAACGCGCGGGCGTTCGGTGAGAGTCTTCATCGTTAGCCTCGATGCCTACCGGACATCAAGTTGACGCTAACAAAGTCTAGCAGTTTTCGAAACGGTCTTTACCGCTGCGCGGCGGCTTGACGCGCCTCCGCCAACCCTGGAAAAAGGGAACCGGCGGGTGCTCCTCGATGCTCTTTCAGTCGCAAATCTACATATTGGTTTTTCTTCCGGCTGTTGCCGCGTTGTACTACTTCGTTGCCGGCTCTGCCGTCGCGCGGCAATGGGCGCTGATCGTTGCGTCACTGATCTTCTACGGCTGGTGGGATGTGCGCTTCGTCTTGCTGCCGGTGTCGCAGATTGTCGCGACTTGGCTTCTTGCGCTCGTTCACGAACGCAACGGTCGGCGTTCACCGCTGGTCGCCGGCGTCGCGCTCAATCTGCTGTCGCTGGGGACGTTCAAATATCTCGATTTCGTTATGGGGTCTATCGAGGCGGCGAGCGGGATTACGCTGTCGCGCGCGCATATCATCCTGCCGATCGGCATCAGCTTCTTTTCGTTTCAACTGATCTCGTATCTTGTCGACCGCATGCGCGGCCAGGCACCGATCTATCCGTTTCGTCCGTTCGCGCTTTTCGTGCTGCTCTATCCGCATCTGATCGCCGGCCCGATCGTGCGGCACAATGAGCTGGTGCCGCAGTTCTCGCTCGATCCGCGCCGCGAGGGTCTGTGGCAGCGGATCGGCATCGGGCTCGCGATCTTCACCGTCGGCTTGGCGAAGAAGGTGCTGCTCGCCGACAAGCTTGGCGCCATCGTCGATCCGGTGTTCGCGGACGCAGGCGCGCGCGCGCTCAATCTCGGCGACGCCTGGACCGCGGTACTCGCGTTCGCCTTTCAGCTCTTCCTTGATTTTTCCGCTTACACCGAGATGGCCATCGGGTCGGCGCTGATCTTCGGCCTGGTTCTGCCCGAGAATTTCCGCCGACCCTATCTGGCAACGGACATCCGCGACTTCTGGCGCCGCTGGCATATCACGCTGTCTAACTTCTTGCGCGACTATCTCTACATTCCGCTCGGCGGCAGTCGGCGCGGGCCAGGACGCTACGTGCTCGCGACCATGGTGACGATGGGGCTGTGCGGGCTGTGGCACGGCGCCGGTTGGACGTTCGTCGTTTGGGGATTGTGGCATGGCCTGGGTCTCGCGACCTGTCATGCCTGGCAGCGTCTCGGTCGACCGATGCCGAAGGTCGCCGGCTGGGCGCTCACCATGCTTTTCGTGCTCGCCGGCTGGGTGGTTTTCCGCGCTGCGAGCTTCGGCACCGCCGGCTCGATCCTGATGTCGCTCGCGGGCGCAGGCGATCGGGGCGGCACGCTGCATGAGGTCAAGCTGTTGGTCGCCGCGGCGCTGGCGTCGGCGCTGATTCCCTCGGCGCACGAGATCAAGGACGGCCTCACCAATCCGCATCCGGCGCTGGCCGTCGCCGGCGCCGCGCTCGCCCTCTATTGCCTGTTGGAGGTCGGGCAGGGCGCACCCGTCAACTTCATCTACTTTCAGTTCTAATGGGCGCTTCTTTGCTTTGGCAAGCCGGCAAGCCGGGCATAACCAGGACGGCCGATTGGCGCGTTTTCGCTTTGTCGTTTCTCGGTATGCTCATTGGCGGCGTCGTTGCGATTTATCTGTTCGTCGTGCTCGTCGATCCTTACGATATCGTGCCGTTCTCATTGCCAATCGACCGACGCATCGTCAGCATCAGCGATCGCTTCATGTATCCGCAGATCGTACGCAGCAAGCGCTTCGATTCGCTGATTGTCGGCACTTCCACCGCCCGCCTGCTGGATCCGGAATTGCTCGATAAATCATTTCACGCGCGCATCGCAAATCTCGCCATGGACTCGGCGACGGCGTGGGAGCAGCAGGCGATGATCGATCTGTTTCTGCGCACCCTTGGACCGCCGACGGCCCTCATTGTCGGGCTCGATGGGGTGTGGTGCGCTCAGGATGCCGATCAGCATCGCATCACGTTCCGCGGCTTTCCCTACTGGCTATACGATGACAACCGATGGAACGACTATCTCTACTTGCTCAATTACGGAACGCTCGAAATTGCCGTTCGGCTTGTCGGCTATCACCTTGGCCTTTATCCCGAGCGTAGGCGTTACGACGGTTACGAGGTTTTCGTGCCGCCCGAGTCGCAATACGATGCCGCGCGCGCACACAATACGATTTGGGCCGGTCTGCCGTCGCCGCGGCCGGCGATCGACCCGGCGCCGCCGCTCTCGGCCGCCGAGCGTAGCCAACTTGCCTTTCCAGCGTTGGCCTGGCTCGACGCGGCTCTTGCGCGACTGCCGGCCCGGACCCTGAAAATTCTTGCCTTCATGCCGATCCACGTGGCTGCCCAACCGGTACCGGGGACGCGCGCCGCCGCTGTCGAGGCGGAGTGCAAGACGCGGATCGTCGCGCTCGGCCGCGCGCATGGCGCCAAGGTGATCGATTGGGGTTTCGCCTCGCCGCTCACCGGTAATGACGCCAACTACTGGGACCGGTTGCATTATCGTGTCCCGATCGCCACGCAGATTGCGGAGGAGCTCGGCGCTGCCGCGCTCGCGGGGCGCGAATCCGAGGATGGCAGCTATCGTCTGCTGGTCCGCTGATCAACGGCCGAGCGCCGATAATCCGCGACAGCAGCGTCGGGCGTTCGATCAATCGAAGGCTGAACGGGTGGAAGGTGCGCCAGTCGGTCGTTCCGGTATCGCCTGATGACCAAGACCGCGAAGTAGATGAGGAGCACGAGCGTACCGAGGACGAGGAAACTATGGCCGTATGCCCATTCCGTCACGGCCTGGCCCACGGCATCATTGGAGGTCAAGGTCACCAGAACGAAACTCGCGGCCATTACGGCCCGGCCGAGGTTTGCCGTCCGCTCGTCGCGGAAGCCCAGCGTCACCAGCGTCATGTAGGGCAACAGCAGCGCGATGTAGTGCGAGCGGCTCGTCATCGGCGACAGCATCAGCATGCTGATGAGCAGGAGGGAGCCGTCGACGGCAATTGATGCTCTGCGGCGCGGAGACAACACGAGCAACGTGCCGACCACGACGATGAAAGTGCCGTCGACCGCGAAAAGCACGATGCGATAGAGTGCACGCCGCGCGGTCTCGTCAATATTCAATGATACCGCGCCGCGCAGCGAGTGATTGAGGACATTGGCGACGGTCCTAAACGCAAATTTGGCGTTGCCGGGATCGATGCCAAGCGAAGCGCCGGCGACCTCGCGCAGCCAAGTGTTGAAATAACCGTGCTCGGAGGCGGTCGGCGTGAAGAAGAGGTCAGGCAGATACGACGCCGCGATGAAAACAACCGCGAATGTCGCGGCAGCGATAAAATGACGTTTCCACAACAGGTAGGGCAGAAAGATCAGCGGCGTCGCCTTGAGTGCCGCGGCGAAGGCGAGGCTGGCGCCGGCACCGAATTTGCGTCCAGCCACCAGCGCGGCAAGGCCGAGCAAGACGAACAACACCAAGAGCGCGTCATAGGCCTGAAATTCAAATACGCTGAGTATGAGCTTTGAGCTCAGCAGCAAAACGATCAGCCGCATCCAGCTAAGCTCCACGGCGGTGAGGGGCCTTGCGATGGCACTCTGCGCAACTTTCTCAGAAATCCGGAACGAACCGATCACGGCGGCTAGCGTAATGAGATACCAGACAAGATAGCGCAACCACAGCGGCATCGGTTCAAACGGAAGCATGAGGAACGCAAGTATCGGCGGATAGGTAAACCCCGGATCGCAGGCTTGCAGCATTTTGTGATTCTGAAGACAGCGAGCCGCTGCGGGATAAAGCGCCATGCCGCCGGGATATTTGATGAAACGCGGATAATAGGCGATGGCTACAATAATGATGAGCAACCACAGCCCGTAGCGCCAGAGATCGGATGACGACCAGTTCTTAGTCATTTCCCGCGGAAAGCTCCGGGTCGTGGGAGGCGGTTCATTCGTTGAGGCGGACGCGTCAGCAGGCGCCGGAATTCATCAGGCGCGGCGGGTTCATTTTAATGTTCTGTCGATATAAAACAAACGGGCATTGTCGTATTTGGATAAGACCAAGCGTAATTGCAGATTGAGATCGGGCCGCGAGGCTTGCAATTGAGACGTTTGCTCCGGCGTCAACAAGGCCCATGCGGGGAATTTCACCTCCGATAACCCCGCAAGTGGGATCCGCCGAATAGGCGGGGGGACGTACACCAGGAGCGCATCGTCCGCGGCGCCGTAAACGGCATAGAGCGTCGCCGGAGCAGTTGCTAGAACGGCAGCGACCGTGCGACCCCAGAGCCGGGATTTGGCAAACAGATCCGGCAGATTCGTCATGACCAACCAATTGACCACGACCTGAAAGCCGATCAACGCGGCGATTGCGTACAATCCGATATAGCGCGCTCTGTCTTCCCGCAAGCGCATGTCGTCGAACAGAATTCCCGCCGCCGCCGCGAATGCGGGGAAGGCGGGCATGGCGTAACGATACCTGGCGCCCGGCCAGAACCACAGCAGTACCGTGCACAGACTGGCATAAAGCAACAGTGCCGAGAGCAGATCGCCTCGTCCGCCGGGCTCGCGCAAGCTCGGTCGCCGGATCGCAATGATGATGGCGCTCGGAAGAATGGCGACGATAAACCGCACGGTAAGATCAAGGAGTTCGAACAGCTGCGTCCCGAGAGTGTTTTGCCAGAAATACAAGCGCGAATGATGTCGCCAAAGCCCGAGGTCGCCAGGTTCGTAGACCGCGTAATACCATGCGGCCGTAGCCGCCGCAGGAAGAATCCCGGAAAATCCCAGGCCAAGGATTCGTCGCCACTCGCGGCGAATGATCAGGTATGCGAACACGCCGAGAAAGAAGAAGGCGAGGGGCTGGGGGCCTTTGGCGAGTGCGGCCGCTGTCAGAAGGAGGCCTATAGCAGACCATCTCAGAACAGTGACCTTGTCGCGTTCTTCGCCGTCCCACCACACCACGAACGCTGAAAATATCAGGACCGACAGCATGAGGTCGGGCTCTGCCGTGAACAGGACCTGAAACACTCCTGGGCTCGCCAGGAAGCAAAGCGACGCGACGAGGCCACCAATCGACGACGTGCGCTGCTTGACCAAGGAATAGACAAGAATGGCGCCGGCCAAGCCGGAAATGACGGTCGGCAGCCGTGCAACCGGAACGATTATCGAGCCAACGGGCCATGACAGCGCCGCCACGAGCCATGACAACAGCACTGGGCGCTCGATAAATCTTACACCGTAGAGGTGCGGGGAAAGCCACCAGCCGTCCTCCAGGGCGCCTCGCGCCAGTCCGATGATTGTCTGCTCCTCGAAATACGCTCCGCGGATGTTAAATCCGGGCAGCACGAGCAGGGCCCAGACTAGTGTTATCCACAAGAGCGGGTTCTGCGATGACGCGGCGAGTGCAGCGTCTAGCCTGCTTGGCAGGCGCGAAACGATGGGCGCGGCATTCTCAGTAAGTTTTGTCATGCTGGTCGTGCGAAAATCAGCGCGTCACGGCGATCCAAAAGACTATGACATCACACGCTGGTTGCAGCAATCGATTTTGTCCGAACGCGATCGTGGAATCTTTCGCCGCTGTGTATCATGGCCGATACCACGAAACGGCTTGCGCCGCTGCGAGGATCATCATGCAGGTTATTTTTTGCGATTGAACGCTGTCAGGCTTTACCGCCAGTATCCCCTTCGATCTCATGCGTGACGCGCGCTAGGTTAGGATTGGACGCATCGGCGTCGCGCGTCGCCGGCCGAATTCGCCACCTGAGCAGCAACGCGACCACGCCGCCGGGCAGTGATGCCAGCAGCAGGCCAACGCCGAGCATGAGCCCGATGAGGGCGGCGTCTTCTGGCGCCGTTCCAAATAGAACCAGGCCATAGGAGAGGCTTGCCTCGCGCACGCCCCAGCCGCCAATCGAAATCGGGACGTACGAGGCGAGGATGGCTATGGGAACCACAAGATATGCCGAGGACGCGAGATCCATATCGAACCCGCGGGCAAACAGGATCACGGCATTGATGGTCAGCAGGTGAACGCCGCAGCTCAGCGCCATTCCGACCGCAACGGCGCGTGACAGCGCGACGAAGCGAAACATCGCCAAAAACTCGTGGACTTTGTGCCACTGTGGCCAACGACGCGCGAGACTGCTGGCGAAGGCCGGCAGCAACCCAAGCGCGACCGCCGTGACCGTAGCGATGAAGGCGCCGAGGATGACGAGTTGGCGCCCGAGGCTTCGATCGGCCGCGTCGAATTGCCAGATCCAGGCAGACCCGGCAATCATCACCACCCCGAGCAGCGCCAGCAAACGATCGGTCACGAGCGACATGACGATCACCGGGAGTTTGACTCCTCGGCTGTAGCAGAGCCAGCCGCGCACAGCGTCGCTACCGATCGGCCCCGGCGTGGCTTGGCCGACAAAAACGGAGGCATAAGTGCCGGCAACGACGTAGCCGAGCGGCATGGTTTCGACGTTGAGCCGTCGAAGAAGCAGCCACCATCGCACGGCCACAAGCACAACATTGGCCATGAGCAGGAGCACACCGAGGGCGAGAAAAAGCGTTCCGGTGTCGCTCAAGGGACGAAGCAGAATGGAAAAATCGATTTTTGTGACGATCACCGCGATCAATGAGACGGTGATCGCCGCCTTGACCAAAATGAACAACAGCAGATGGCCGTTCTTCCTCATCCGACGGCGCTCGCCGGGCATTGGTCGAGCGCGGCGACATTGCGCGCAAAATTGCCGGCGCCGCCGATCTCGACCACGCTGTGCCTGACCGCGAGAACCGGAGTCGGCGCCTCCGGCGAAACGCGCGTGACTTCGCCATAGACGAAATCGTCGAGCATAACGTCGCCGAGGCATAGTGGCGGAATGAATGAAGTCCACCTGCGCATTGTTACGGTCACGTATTGAAGAAACCGCTGTCGTCGCCCTACGACGAAAGCTCGGATTAAGCAGATTCGCGCAGCCGCGCGGCCAACATGGCATTGACCGCCGTGAAAACCTGTTCGACGCCGATCGCGCGCATGCAAACATTGTCGGTGCAGGCGCTCTTGCGGTGATTGCCAGCGCTGACGCAGGGCGAGCAGGCAAGGGCTGCGTAGATCGCCGTCGCATTGCCGAGCGGCCGGTAAAGGTTTGGTGTTTCCGGTCCAAACAGCACAACGGTTGGCAGGCCGCTGGCCGCGGCAAAATGCGCCGGTCCCGAATCGTTGCTCACCATGACATCGGCGAGCCCGTACAGCGCCGGCAGATCGGTCAGCGCCGTCTGGCCGGCGAAGGCGATGCAGCGGTCGCTGGCGCATTGCGCCGCCAATTGCTCGGCCTCCGCGCGCTCGTCGGGCGCGCCTGTGATCAGTACCAGCGCGTCATCGCTTGCCGCCAGAATGCGGCGGATCAGTTCCGCGAAACGCTCGGGCATCCAGCGCCGCTGCGGCAGCATGTCGCTGGCGTTGGGATTGATCAGCACCAGCCGGAGCCTGGAAATATCGCGCGGCGAGACGAGCGCCCTGATCTGCGCCTTCACTTTGTCGCGCGCCGCCGCGCTAGCCGGTCGAACGGTGAGCGCAAGCTCTTCGTCGCCGATGACCGTTTTCGAATACGGCACAGTCGGCACCCTGCTCAACAGCGCGTCGATCAAGGCAATAAAATTCTTGGCGATGTGAATGTGCGGGTTATACGCCACGCGATGGGTCAGCATTTCGCCCCGATACAAGCCTTCATTGTGGAACCGATAGAAGCCGAGCCGGCGATCTGCGCCGGACAGTCCGGTGAGCAATCCGGTAAACCGCGAAAACAATTCCAGATCCACTACCGTGTCGATGGCGTTGCGCCGCGTCCAGAGCAAGAAGGCCAGCGTATCTGCGGCAAGCCGCCATAGCGAACTGGTCCGGATAGTAAAGACATTGCCGCGAGGGATCGTGCCGGTAATTGCCAGCGAGTCGGCATTTTGCGCAAAGATGACGAAATAGTTTTCGGCGCCCGTGCGTTCGCGCGCCTTGCGCATGGCCGGATCGGCGAGGATCGCGCTGCCCATCTCGGACAACTCGATGAACAGGATGCGCCGTATCGGCCGCGGCGGCTTGCGCCGCAAGCTGTGCGAGATTTTCAGGAAAGCGCTGGCTAAGGCGCACAGCGGCACGCCCGCCAGGCGATCGATCCGGCGCATCGCGTCGACGCTGATGCCCGTTCCACTCATCGTTACCGACCCGTTATCCTGCAAACTGCGGCTTACCTCGGTCATTGCGGCCGCCCGCGCGCCGCTCCGCCGACCGAGCGAATGTGATTTCCGGCATGGCCGGCAAATTCCATTGCCGGCCGCTTCAAGAACGACGACCGCCGAGCGGCCCGGCCGCTGCCTGCTCCCCTCCGACTAGAGCTGTGCAAAACGTTAGCGGATTTCACGAGCGCGAGAAATAGGTGTCATACACGAGCGCCGCTTTCGTCTGGCGGCAGCCGTGAGCGCGGGGTGGTCGAGGATCGATCTCCTGTCGCTGCAATCATGCCGTCCTCGCGCAGCATCGAGAGTCCTCGCTTCGCCACGATACGACCGTCGGCCAGGACCTCGTTAAGCCGCCGCTCGTTCTCTTGCAGGTACGAACGATCGGCTGTCGGATGCCAGAGATGCAGCACGCCAGTGGCCAGTCGCCCGTCCTTGCGGCGCACGCCGGCGCGAAGCAGGCGCACCACCAAATCGGAATCTTCGCGTCCCCAACCGGTATAGGCGCCGTCGAAGCCGTCGATCATGTCGAGGTCGCTGCGCGCCACCGCCAGATTGCACGACTGCACGCCCTTCCAGCCACGCGGCAGTTTGCGCAGTGGTCCGAGCGGCAGCCGCAATGCCGGCAGCAGGCGATTGACGCCGCCGCGCAGGTGCTCGCGCAGCAGCGCGGCGAAACTCCACGCTTCCGCCGCGATTCCCTCGCCGAGCACGGCTTGGGTGAATTCGCGCGAGAGCAGGATGCGATTGCCAGTCACGAACCACCCCGGTTCGGCCAGCGCCCGGTGCGCGGCGACGAAGTCGACCCGCGGCAGGCAATCGCCGTCGAGGAAGATGCAATAGGCTCCGGCGCTGGCGCGAATGCCGCGGTTGCGAATCTCGCCGCCGCGAAAGCCGTCGTGTTCGTGCCGCACATGCTTGATCGCGATCGGCAGGCGCGAGGCCCAGCGTTCGACGACGCGCGCCGTGTCCGGCCGCGATCCGTCATCGGCGATGATGATTTCGAAATTCCGGTCCGATTGACGGGAAAGGGCGCGCAAGACCGCATCAAGCGCGTCCTCGCGGTTGTAGGTGGTCACGATGACCGAAATGAGATCGCCGTTGGTCCGCGCCGGGCGAGCCTCGACTTGATCGGGACACACCGGGCTTACTCCCCCGCCGGTTCCTTCAGCGGCCGTGCGCGCTCGACGATTGCGGTCGTGCTGTGCCCCGGCACCGGATCGACGAGGATTACATCGCCGCCTGCGGCCTCGACCAGTTCGTGGCCAACGACCTCTTCGCGCTTGTAGTCGCCGCCCTTGACCAGCACCGCCGGCCGCACCCGGGCGATCAGCTCCAGCGGCGTGTCCTCCTCGAACACGACGACGAGGTCGACGGCTTCGAGCGCGGCGAGCACTTCCGCGCGACCTTCCGCAGGATTGATCGGACGCGTCCTGCCCTTGAGACGTCGGGTCGAGGCGTCGCTATTGAGTCCGACCACGAGCCGGTCGCAGGCGGCGCGCGCCTCGGCCAGCAATCTGATATGGCCGCGATGCAGGAGATCGAAGCAGCCATTGGTGAAGCCGATGCGCAGGCCGTGCCGGCGCCATTCGGCGAGACGCTCGTCGAGCACGGACCAGTCGAACACGATCTTTTCCTCCGGCGCCAGCGAGGCCGCAGGCAGGATGCGGTGGCGCAATTCGGCGAGCGAAACCGTCGAGGTGCCGCGTTTGCCGACGACGACGGCGGCGGCGGCATTGGCGGCGCGCATGGCGGCTTCGAAGGGCGCCTTAAGAGCCAGCAGCACCGCCATCACCGCGGCCACCGTATCTCCGGCGCCCGAGACGTCGCGCACCTTCACCGGATAGGCGGCAACGTGGACCGGCGCGTGGCCTTCCAGGTGAAGCGTCATGCCCTCCTCGCTGCGCTTGACCAGCACGGCCTCGCTGTCGACCAGATGCGCAAGCTCGGCCGCCGCGACTGCGACCTCCGCCTCATTTATGAGCGGGCGATGGACCGCGGCGGCCAATTCCTTCCGATTGGGAGTCAGCAGCGTCGCCCCGCGATAGACGCGGTAGTCGTGGAATTTCGGATCGACGATGACCGGCACGCCGCGCCGCCGCGCCGCGTCGATGATGGCGCGGATGACGCGCTCCGTCAGCACGCCCTTGGCATAGTCGGAAAGCACCACCGCGCCGACCTTGGGCAGCGCCGCTTCGGCACGCGCGATGACTGCGGACTGGGTCGCGGCGCTGGCCGGCTCCACTGTCTCCCAGTCGGCGCGCATCAGGTGGGTCGAGTGATGTTCGGAAACGAAGCGCACCTTGCGCGTGGTTTGCCGGGTGCCATCGACTACGAGGTCGGGGATGATCGAACCGTCGAACTTGGCGAGCGCGTTGCGCAGCGTGAAGCCGGCCTCGTCGTCGCCGATGAGACCGACCAAAATGCAGCGCGCGCCGAGCGCGGCGACATTGCGCGCGACATTGCCGGCGCCGCCGATCTCGACCACGCTGTGCCTGACCGCGAGAACCGGCGTCGGCGCCTCCGGCGAAACGCGCGTGACTTCGCCGTAGACGAAATCGTCCAGCATGACGTCGCCGACGCAGAGAACGGTCTGCGTCGCGACAAGCTTGAGGGCTTCTTCGAAATCGAACATGGCGTTGCCCCCGCGGCCTCGCCGCAATCTCCTCAGCGGTAGCGATCGGCGCGATCGAGATAGCAGGTCACGTAGCGCCGCACCGCCTCTTCGAGCGCGGTGAAGTCTGCATTGTAGCCCGCGCGGCGCAGATTTCCGATCTCGGCCTGGGTGAAATACTGGTAGCTGTCGCGGATCGAAGCCGGCATGTCGACATATTCGATCGAGGGCTCGCGACCGAGCGCCGCGAACATGGCGGTCATCAGATCGCGGAAGCTGCGCGCGCGCCCGGTGCCGACATTGAAGATGCCGGATACCGCCGGAGTCTCGATCAGCCAACGGACCACGGCGACGGCGTCGTCCACATAGATGAAATCCCGCTTTTGCTCGCCGTCGGCGATCCCGGCGCGGTGCGACTTGAACAGCCGGATCGGCGCGCCCGCCTTAGCGTCGTCGAAACGCTTAGCGATCAGACTCATCATCTCGCCTTTGTGGTATTCGTTGGGGCCGAAGACGTTGAAGAACTTAAGCCCGACCCATTGCGGCGGCACTTTGTCCTTGCGCGTGACGCGCTCGATGACGGCGAGATCGAACATATGCTTGCTCCAGCCGTAAAGGTTCATCGGCTTGAGCCGCTTGAGCGCGTCGGGCGACCAATCGTCGGAAAAACCCGTCCGCCCGTCGCCATAGGTCGCCGCCGAGGAGGCGTAGATGAACGGCGTGCGCGTCGCGGCACACCAGTCGAACAGGCGTAGCGACAGGCGGAAATTGGCTTCGATGACGAGATCACCATCGGTGGCGGTGGTAGAGGAGATGGCGCCAAGGTGCACCACCGCTTCGAGCTTGCGGCCGTCAAGCCAGCGCATGAGGTCCGCCGGAGGCACGAAGTCAGCGAGCCGGTGCGCGCCAAGGTTACGCCATTTGCCGTCATTGCCGAGGATATCGTTGACGGCAATGTCCGCGCGCCCGCCCTCGTTGAGGCTCGCGACCACGTTCGATCCGATAAAACCGGCCCCGCCGGTGATCAACAACATCGAGCCTGGAGACCGATTGATGTTCTATCGCCTTGCGCCAACTGCGCTTCTTTGCCCCACTCTTGACCGCCGGGCAACTGGACAGCACTGCGCGCCTGGGCTAACGCCAATGCAGACCCTTCGCCTCAGAATGAATTGGAATTCACTGTAATAAATGAACATGTATTCAAATATTCATCCAGCAGCAGCCGAAGGTCCGCTCGGCAGTCCTATCCTCATCGTTCCGTATATGTGGATCGGCGATTTCGTCCGTTGCCATACGGTCGTGCAGGTTCTGCACATGCGTTTTCCTGACCGACCTGTGGACGTGTTGGCGAGCAAGCTGTGCGCCCCGTTGGCCGACTATATGCCGGGCGTACGGCAAGGGATCGTTGCGGAACTGCCGCGCAGCCGCCTTGCCCTTGGCCGGCAAGGGGAACTCGCCCGGCGCCTCCGTCGCGAAGGCTACGGCTCGGCGCTCGTCATGCCGCGGACGTGGAAAGCGGCTCTTGCGCCTCTGCTTGCCGGCATTCCCGAGCGCACCGGCTTTGTCGGCGAGGCGCGGTTCGTCCTGCTCAACGATATGCGGTTTGGCGAGCATAGATTGCCACGCATGGTCGACCGCTGTGCGGCGCTGGCGCTGGCGCCCGGAGCGACACTTCCCGACGCCTGGCCGGCGCCGCAGCTCAAAGTGCCTCCGGCCGAGGCCGCGGCCTGGCGCAGCGAGCGCGGGTTGACCGCTGACGGACGCCCGGTTGTTGCACTCGCCCCCGGTGCCGTCGGCCCGTCGAAACGCTGGCCGAGCGCCGCCTTTGCCGCCCTCGTGCGCCGGCTTATGGCCGATGGCGTCGCGGTGTGGGTGCTCGGGGGTCCCGACGAGAAACCGTTGGCGAGCGAGATCATCGGCGATATGCCGGCGCGCGATTTGACCAGCCATGACCTGCGTGAGGCTGTTCTGGCGCTCGCATCCGCGACAGTTGCGGTGTCGAACGATTCGGGCCTGCTGCATGTCGCCGCCGCGCTGGGCACGCCCTCGATTGGGATCTTCGGTCCGACGAGCCCTTGGCACTGGGCGCCGCTCAACCCGCTCGCTGCCATGATAGAAACGACGAGCGAACTTCCCTGCCGGCCCTGCCACGAGCCGGTCTGCCGGCTTGGCCATCACCGCTGCATGCGAGACATCACTGCGGACGAGGTCCTCGCCGCGACCCGCCGCGCCCTCGCCGCAGTTTCTGCCACTCTTTAACCCTGCCAAGGCGGGAATATCGCGGCCTTCATCGAATCAGAGTAGGCATGCCGGCGAGGAAGGGGATCGGAACAGCATGACGGTCCTGGTCACCGGCGGAGCCGGTTATATCGGCAGCCATATGGTGCTTGAGCTTGCCGATGCCGGCGAGCGTGCCGTTGTGCTCGACAATTTGTCGACCGGGTTTTCCTGGGCCGTTGCCGAGGGCGTGCCGCTCGTCGTCGGCGACGCCGGCGACCAGGCGCTCGTCGCTCGCCTTATCCGCGAATACGAGATCGAGGCGATCATTCATTTCGCGGCATCCATCGTGGTGCCCGACTCGGTGCGCGATCCGCTCGCCTATTATCGCAACAACACGGTCAATACCCGCGCCCTGATCGAGTGCGCGATCAAGAACGGCGTGCGCCGCCTCATCTTCTCCTCGACTGCCGCGGTGTATGGCAATCCCGCCGAGGTTCCAGTGTCGGAGGATGCGCCGACGCTGCCGATCTCGCCCTATGGATCGTCGAAGCTGATGAGCGAAACCATGTTGCGCGACGCCGGCCGCGCGCACGACCTGCGCTACGTGATCCTGCGCTATTTCAATGTCGCCGGCGCCGACCCGCGCGGTCGCAGCGGACAATCGAGCAAAGATGCCACGCATCTGATCAAGGTGGCGGTCGAAACCGTGCTCGATTTGCGCCCTAAACTCCAGGTTTTCGGCATGGACTATCCGACGCCGGACGGCACCTGCATCCGCGACTACATTCATGTCAGCGATCTTGCGCGCGCACATTCCGATGCGCTGCGTCACTTGCGCTCCGGCGGGCCGTCGCTGACACTCAATTGCGGCTACGGCCACGGCTTCTCGGTGCGCGAAGTGGTCGATGCGGTCAAGCGCGTGTCGGGCGTCGATTTCACGGTCGAGATCGCCCCGCGCCGCCCCGGTGACCCGGCGCGGCTCGTCGCCGATGCCCGACAGGCGCGTGCAACGCTCGGTTGGCAACCGCGGCTGGACGATCTCTCCGTCATCGTCGACCACGCGCTCGCCTGGGAACGCGAACTGATGAGACGCCGTGCCGGGCACGCGCAGCAAGCCGGCGAACGCCAACCCGCCGCAGCCGCGACCGCCGGTTCCGCTCGGACACGGCGATGACCGAAATGGCTTGAAAACCCCGCCTCTTCCGGGCAAGGAAAACCCAGGGACGCCGGCCTCGCGCATTTCGGCCGCAGCGGGTGCAACGGATCGCGCATGAAAGCTTCCACGGCCGGATCCTCCGACCGCTATTCGACCTTCGTCCTGGTGCGCCGCCTCCTCGTCGACGAGGCGTTGGGGCATTGGCCGCGCTATGCCGTCGCCTTCATGCTGATGGGCGTCGCCGCCGCCGGGACCGCTCTCAGCGCTTATCTCCTCGGCACCATGACCAACGAGGCCTACGTCAATCGCAATTACCACGGCATCGTCGTCATTGGTTTCGTCGCCATGGCGATCTTCGCCGCCAAGGGCATGGCGACCTACGGGTCGGCCGTCATGCTCTCTTCGATCGGCAACCGCATCATCGCCAACAACCAGCAGCGCATGTTCGACAAGCTGCTGCTGGAAAGCATCGGCTTTTTCGCCGACCGCCACTCCTCGGAATTCATCGCCCGACTAACCACCGGCGCCGCCGCGGTCAGCCAGGTGATCAACTTGCTCATCACCGCCATCGGCCGCGATCTGATGTCGCTCCTCGGGCTCTCCGCCGTCATGGTCATCCAGGATCCGCGGATGTCGCTCGCCGGCCTCGTCGTGGCGCCGCCGGCCCTGTTCTTCCTGCGCAAGCTGGTCCGCCGCGTGCGCGGGATCGCGCGAATGCAGTTCACCGGCGGCACCCGCATCATCGAGACCATGCAGGAATCGCTGCAGGGCATGCGCATGGTCAAGGCATTTTCGCTCGAGAACGAGATGCGGCGCAGACTCGCCGCGAGCGTCGCCGATGTCGAGCGCGAATCCAACAAGATGGCACGTGTTGCCAATCGCGCCAGTCCGCTGATGGAGACGCTCGGCGGCTTTGCCATCGCGCTGGCGACGATCTATGGCGGCTATCGCGTGATCGAAGCGGGGGCGACGCCGGGAGCCTTCGTTTCCTTCGTTGCGGCTTTTCTCCTCGCCTACGAACCGGCGAAACGCCTGGCGCGGCTGAATATCGACCTCAACAACAACCTGGTGGGCGTGCGCGTGCTCTACGAAGTCATCGACAGCCCGCCGGGCGAGCCGAGCGATGACGGTCTACCGCCGCTCAAGCTGGCGACGGCGGGGCTCGAATTCGCCGACGTACACTTCGCCTATCGCGCCGGCACCCCGGTGCTGCGCGGGCTGAGCTTCCTCGCGCAACCGGGCAAGCTCACTGCCCTGGTCGGTCCTTCTGGCAGCGGCAAGTCGACGGTGCTCAATCTCATCCTGCGCTTCTACGACGTCGATACCGGGCGCATTCTGATCGATGGCCAAGATATAAAGAGCGTGTCGCAGCGCTCGCTGCGCGAGAAGACCGCCTATGTCGGTCAGATCGTTCACCTCTTCCGCGGAACGATCAAAGAGAACATCGCGCTGGGCAAGCTCGGGGCCAGCGAGGCGGAGATCGTCGCTGCGGCCAAGGCCGCGCATGCGCACGACTTCATCCTCGGCTTTCCCGCCGGCTACGATACGCCGGTCGGCGAGCACGGAATGCAGCTTTCCGGCGGCCAGCGCCAGCGCATCGCCATCGCACGCGCATTGATCAAGGACGCGCCGATCATCCTGCTCGACGAAGCGACGGCGGCGCTTGATTCGGAATCCGAGCGTCATGTGCAGGAGGCGATCGCGGAATTGTGCAAGGGCCGAACGACGCTGGTCATCGCCCACCGGCTGTCCACCATCATGCATGCCGATTGCATTCTTGTCATGGAAAGCGGGTTGATCGTCGAGTCGGGCCGCCACGAGGAGCTGATGCGCAAGGGCGGTCGCTACGCCTCGTTCTATCGCCTCCAGCTCAAGGAGCAGGCACCGGCGCGCGCGCCGGTCGCCGTCGGCTGACAGCCGATCAGACAACCGGCGCTTCTTTTGGTTATAACATATTGCATTTGTTGTATTTTTCCTGCGGCGCCGAAGGCGACGGCCTCATTGCGAATGCGTTCCGGATCTTTGACGGAACTTAGGCAAAACGTGCGCGTTGAACAGCGGCTAATTTGGAGACCGCAATGGCTGGCCGCCGCATCACTTTGCGCGTTGAGCCTCCCGTTCCGTTCGGCGATGTCACGATGGTGCCGGACACGTTGAGTGGACGATCCGCTGCCGAGTTCAGTCGCGCTCTGGCGGCGGCTCTCGCCGAGGGCGAGGCGCCGACGGCGGCCGACGTTTATCGCCGGCTACGGCGAGCGTTTCCAATCGCCCCGCTGAGCGCGCGGCTGACGGCGCTCGCCGTGGCGATGGGGCGTTTGCGCGCGCTCGTTCTGACTTGAGGGCAAACCCATTCGTGCTGGCTCGTCGTGGCCGTTTGTCGGGGGGCGTTGCGCCAGACGATCACGCTACGCCGGCGCGCAACAGATCGTGGAAATGCACGATGCCGACTGGCCGTTCCATGTCCACGACGATGAGCGCGGTGATCTTCGATGAATTGATGAGCTGCAGCGCCTCGCTTGCCAGCTGGTCGGGGCGGACGGTTTTCGGCGACGCGGTCATGACCTCGCCGACGGGCGCCTGCAGCAAATCGGCGCGCATGTGGCGGCGCAAATCGCCGTCGGTGATGACGCCAACAAGCTTGCCGCCGCCCTCGGTAACGGCCACGCAGCCGAAGCCCTTGGCGGACATTTCCACGATTGCCTCCGACATCAGCGCGTTCCGGCCGATCAAGGGAACTGCGGCGCCGGGATGCATGACGTCGCGGACGAATTTCAGCGCCGCGCCGAGTTTGCCGCGCGGATGAAATACGCCGAAATCGACCGCGGTAAATCCCCGGCTTTCGACGAGCGCGATCGCCAGCGCATCGCCGAGCGCGAGCTGCATCAGCGATGAGGTCGTGGGCGCGAGATTGTGCGGACAGGCTTCGCGTGCCTGCGGCAAAGCGAGCACGATGTCGGCGGCCTTGCCGAGCGTGCTTTCGCTATTGACGGTGACGGCGATCAAGGCGATGCGGAAGCGGCGAGAATAGTTGATCAGGTCCTTGAGCTCCTCGGTCTCGCCCGACCAGGACAGCACCAGCATCACGTCGTCTGACGTGATCATGCCGAGATCGCCATGGCTCGCATCGGCCGCATGCACGAAGAAGGCCGGGGTACCGGTCGAGGCGAGCGTCGCGGCGATCTTGCGGGCGACGTGGCCGGATTTGCCCATGCCGGTGACGATGACGCGGCCGCGCGCCTTGCGAATTGCCTCAACGGCGGCGACGAAGCGGGGCCCGAGCCCATCGCACATCGCTGCCGCCAACGCCGCCACACCCTCGCGTTCCGTCTCCAGAGCCCGCAGCGCCGAGGCGATGAAGGCATGCGGCGCAGGTTTCAGTAACCTGGCATCAGCTGAGCTCATGTTCGCGCCTGTCTCCCATTAAGTCTTCAAACATCGCCGCGCCGACGACAGCGCGATTCGAAAGCCGAAACGACCGGTCCGTTCACCTGCCCCAGGCGGCGAAGGCGTCGGCGAACGCCCGGTCCCCGGGCGGACCCTTTTCCATCGCCAGGATGGCGCGGCCGCCATTGGTGTAGACGATGGGAATATCGAACCACGAACGATCCTTGAGCAGCTGAACATTGCGTTGCACGTCGGTGTCGACCGCGGAGAGCCCAACAAGGAAGAAACCGTTCGTGACCTTGACGGCAAGCCCGGCGAGCGGAGTGCCGCGTGCCTGCTCCGCCTGTTTCATCAGAATTCCCGGCACATTGGCGATTCCGCCGCCGGCAAAATCGGCCGGCAGGTTGAACATGATCTCGATGGTGTGGCTTGCCGGCAAAGCCTTGTCGGTATTGCGACGGAGCGACCAGGTTACGGTCATCCGCCTTTCCGGAATTTCTACATCGGCGCGAACCGCAAGTTCCGGCGCCAAGCCGGGTCCGGGCGAGACCGTTTCCGTGCGCCAGATGGCGGAGCCGATGTAGCGTTTGCCCTGCGGATCGTTCGCGTCCTCCTCGTAGAGCACGACGCGCTGCGCCACCGCCGGTACCGCCTGGCCGCCTGGCATGCCCGCTGCGGGCGCCTGTCCGGCTTGCTCTTGCGGAACGCGCCCGGAAAATTTCGGCTGCGTCGTCGGCGCCTCGCGCAGGGTCTGGCTCGGCGGCTTGGTCTGGGCAAAGAAGTGATAAAAACCGGTAATGGTGGACCACTGCCAGGCTATCGTCGCCACCACTCCCAGGAGGATGATCAGCACCACGACAAGTCTGGCCAGGCCGCCATAGGAGCGTGGCCGGCGTTGCGATTCATAATCCTCTTCCGCAACCAGCGCGCGCGGCGGATGCGGTCGCGTTGACGCAACCGGCGCCTCGTCCTCGATTTCATAGGGCGGTTCGAGGCCGCGCATGTGCTGCGTTTCGTAATCGGGAAAGCGCATTTCTTCCGCATCGAACTGGGTTTCGAAGTCTCGAGGCGAGGAGGGCGGCATCGAGTCCTCGGCCGGCGGGGATTGTTGCGGCGATCCGGCGCCTGACTCGACTTCATATGAATCGCGCGTCTGCCGCGCAGATTGCGCCGCCTTGGCTGTCGCAGCGCCGAGATCGCGCACTTCGCCCACGACGTCGCGAAAGCCCTTTATTCCTTGCTTCTTCAGCGAGGACCGCCCGCTCAACAAGCGCTCGCGGGCGCTCGGAAGGACGGCGGTCCATCCCGCCCGCGGCAGATCGGTGGGGGGCGGGCTTGCGCGCTCGCGCCGCGGCGGCGATACGGGAGCCCGCCGAACTTGCGCGCCCGCATCCGGCATGACCGGCGGCAGGGTTGCCAGTCGCGGGTCGGCTTTCGCTTCCGCTCGCGGCTCCGTTCGCGATTTGCGCGCCGCCTCGGCCTCCACTTTGCGGATCGCCTCTTCGAGGGCCAGGCGCTCCTTGGTGATCTCCGCTTCCGAGAGCGCCGGCTCGCTCGAGCGCAACTGCGCGACCAGGGCGTTGCGCGCGCGTTCGTAGAGCGCCCGGCGAGCCTCCCCGGTGCTCCTGTCCAGCCCGTCGACGGCGCGGGCGATGAGCGGATGATAGTCGGTCATCTAATAAGCTTACGCTCGGCTGCTTTGATTTTCATCTCGTTTATGTCTCGAACGGATTCTGCATCAGGATAGTATCTTCGCGTTCCGGGCTGGTCGACAGCACTGCCGCCGAACAGCCGATCAGCTCCTCCAGTCGGCGGACGTATTTGATGGCTTGCGCGGGCAGGTCCGCCCACGAGCGCGCATGGGCGGTCTTCTCCCGCCAACCGGCGATGGTCTCATAGATCGGCTCGACCTGTGCCTGCGCGTGCTCGGCCGCGGGCAGGTAATCGATTTCGCGGCCGCCCAGACGATAGCCGACGCAAACCTTGATTTCATCGAAACCGTCGAGAATGTCGAGCTTGGTGAGGGCGAGGCCCTGGATGCCGCTGGTGCGCACGCTCTGGCGCACCAGAACGGCGTCGAACCAGCCGCAGCGCCGCGGCCGTCCGGTCACCACGCCGAATTCCTTGCCGCGCTCGCCGAGCGTGCGGCCGATCTCGTTTTTCTGTTCGGTCGGGAATGGGCCCTCGCCGACCCGCGTCGTGTAGGCCTTGCAGATGCCGAGCACGTATCCGATTGCGCCGGGCCCGAGCCCGGAGCCGGTAGCCGCCTGCGCGGCGACCGTGTTTGACGAGGTTACGAAGGGATAGGTGCCGTGGTCGACATCGAGCAGCGCACCCTGCGCGCCTTCGAACAGGATGCGTTTGCCCTCGCGGCGCTTCTGCTCGAGCAACGACCAGACCGAATCCATGTAGGGCAGTACCGCGGGCGCTGCGCTCATGAGCTCATTGCGCACGTCCTGCGCATCGATCGGATCGAGACCGAGCCCTTTGCGCAGTGCATTGTGGTGTGTCAGCAGCCGCTCGATCCTATGCGCGAGCGTTGCACCATCGCCAAGGTCCATCAGGCGGATGGCGCGGCGTCCGACCTTGTCCTCATAGGCCGGGCCGATGCCGCGCCGCGTCGTCCCAATGCTGAGCGCGGCATTAGTCGATTCGCGAACGGCGTCGAGTTCGCGATGCAGCGGCAGGATCAAGGCCGTGTTCTCGGCGATGCGCAGGTTGTCCGGCGTGACGTCGATGCCTTGCTTGCGCAGCTGCGCAATCTCAGCGAGCAGGGCATGCGGATCGAGCACGACGCCGTTACCGATCACCGATAGCTTTCCCGGTCGAACCACCCCCGAGGGCAGCAGCGAGAGCTTGTAGGTGGTCCCATTGATGACCAGAGTGTGGCCGGCGTTGTGGCCGCCCTGGAAGCGGACGACGATGTCGGCCTGTTCCGAAAGCCAATCGACAATCTTGCCCTTGCCTTCGTCCCCCCACTGGGAGCCGACCACCACGACGTTTGCCATTAGGAACTTCCCCAGGAGGCCGCCGCATGCCCACAGGGATCCGCAACCGGCCGATGTCTCGGATAATGGATGATGCTGCGCGAAGCAAGGCAAGGCGCTTGCCAGGCGCCCGCGCAATATGCCGTTAAGCCTCTGAATTCATGGCAAGTTTACGCTGAGTCCGTGCCGTCGCGAATCTGCTCAGCGGGTTGGGCCGCCCGCGCTGGGCCGGATTGTCGCCGTTCGATTGCTACGCGCGGGTGAAGCTTCAAAATCGCAGCGGCTTGACCTGCTGAACGTTAGGGATTTGCTGCACCTTGGCGAGCACTCCGGGCGGAACCATGCCGTCGATCTCGACTAAGGCAATGGCATTGCCGCCGGCCGTGTCGCGGCCGAGATGGAATGTCGCGATGTTGATGCCCGCCTCGGCCAGCAGCGTCGCAAACCTACCGACGAATCCGGGTTTGTCCTCGTTCGTCACATAGAGCATCGATGGGCCGAACTCCGCGTCCATGCGGATGCCCTTGATGTTGACGATACGCGGACGACCGTCGGCGTAGACCGTGCCGGATACCGAACGCGTCTGTCGGTCGGTCACGACGGTGACGGTGATCAGGCTCTCGTAATCACCCTCGGCTTCGCGCCGCGTGTCCTCGACGACGATGCCGCGCTCCTTGGCGAGAATTGGCGCCGAAACGACGTTGACGTCCTGCAGCATGGGCCGGAGCAGGCCGGCGACTGCGGCCGAGGTGAGCGCTCTGGTGTTCATCTGCGCGACGACGCCCTCGTAGGACAATTGTACCCGCTGGATGCCGGTCTCGGTGAGCTGGCCGGCGAACGAGCCGAGCTTCTCCGCCAACGCCACGAAGGGCTTGAGCTTCGGCGCTTCCTCGGCGCTGATCGAGGGGAAATTGACGGCGTTGGAAATGGCGCCGCGTATGAGGTAGTCCGACATCTGCTCGGCGACCTGCAACGCCACGTTCTCCTGCGCCTCCGTGGTCGAGGCGCCGAGATGCGGCGTGCAGACCACATTGTGCAGCGCGAACAGCGGGCTGTGCGTCGCCGGCTCCTCGACGAACACGTCGAGCGCGGCGCCGGCGACGCGACCGGAGTTCAACGCCTCGAAGAGCGCCGATTCGTCGACCAATTCGCCGCGGGCACAGTTGATGAGGCGGACGCCCTTCTTGGTCAGGGCCAGCGACTCCCTGTTGATGATGTTTCGAGTCTTGTCGGTACTCGGCGCGTGCAGGGTGATGAAGTCGGCACGGCGCAACAGCTCCTCAAGCTCGACCTTTTCGACGCCGAGGTCGAGCGCGCGCTCGGCCGAGAGAAACGGGTCATAGGCGATCACCTTCATCTTCAGCCCGAGGGCGCGGTCGGCGACGATCGAGCCGATATTGCCGCAGCCGATGATGCCGAGGGTCTTTCCGAAAATCTCGACGCCGAGAAACTTGTTCTTCTCCCATTTGCCGGCGCGGGTGGAAGCGTCGGCCTCGGGGATTTGCCGCGCCAGCGACAGCATCAACGTGATCGCGTGCTCGGCGGTCGTGATCGAATTGCCGAACGGCGTGTTCATCACGATGATGCCGCGCGCGGTCGCCGCCGGGATGTCGACATTGTCGACGCCGATGCCGGCGCGGCCGATCACTTTGAGATTTTGCGCCCGCTCCAGAATTTTCGCCGTGACCTTGGTCGCCGAGCGGATCGCGAGGCCGTCGAAGCCGTTGACCGTCTCGGCGAGTTTTTCCTTGTCCTTGCCGAGCGTGGGTTGAAAATCCACCTCGATGCCGCGATCCTTAAAGATCGCCACGGCGGCGGGTGAAAGCGCATCGGAGATGAGGACTTTGGGCGGCATGGGTTTGTCCTGTCCTGTAGCCCGGCGTCCTGAGGTGCGAGCGAAGCGAGCTTCGAAGGACCGTCGGCCCGGGTCGTTCATCCTTCGCGATCCGCCTTCGGCGGACGCCTCGGGATGAGCGAATGAGCGATGGGGTTCACGCAGCTTTCACGAGCGCATCCTTGGCCTTGGCATAGGCCCAGTCGAGCCAGAGCGTGAGTGCTTCGACATCGGCGCGTTCGACAGTCGAGCCGCACCAGATGCGTAGGCCCGGCGGAGCATCGCGATAGGCGTCGATATCATGGGCAATGCCTTCCTTGTCTAAGGCGGCGGCGATGCCCTTGACGAACGCGGCCTGCGCGTCGGCCGGTAGCACGCTGACGGCCGGATCGACGACTTTCAGGCAGACCGATGTATTGGAGCGCGACGCCGCATCGCGGGCGAGAAAATCGATCCAGTTGGCGCGCTTGACCCAATCGGCGATGACCCGCGCGTTGGCGTCGGCGCGGGCGCGAAGCGCCGGCAGGCCGCCGATCGACTTCGCCCATTCGAGCGCGTCAAGGTAGTCCTCAACACACAGCATCGACGGCGTGTTGATGGTTTCGCCTTGAAAAATGCCTTCGATGAGCTTGCCGCCCTTGGTCATGCGGAAGATCTTAGGCAAGGGCCAGGGCGGCGCGTAGCTCTCGAGCCGCGCCACCGCGCGCGGCGAGAGGATAAGCATGCCGTGTCCGGCCTCTCCGCCCAGGGCCTTCTGCCAGGAGAAGGTGACAACGTCGAGTTTCGGCCAATCGAGCGGCTGTGCGAAAGCGGCCGAGGTTGCATCGCAGATCGCGAGCCCGCCGCGATCAGCGGAGATCCAATCGGCGTTGGCGACGCGCACGCCCGAAGTCGTGCCGTTCCAGGTGAACACCACGTCGCTCGCCGGATCGACCTTGGCGAGGTCTGGCAACTCGCCATAGGCGGCCTTGAGCACGGTCGCGTCCTTGAGCCTGAGCTGCTTGACGATGTCGGTGACCCAACCCTCGCCGAAGGATTCCCAGGCCAGCACGGTGACCGGCCGCGGGCCGAGCAACGACCAAAGCGCCATTTCGACTGCGCCGGTGTCGGAGGCCGGCACGATGCCGATGCGGTAGTCGGGAGGGACCTGCAAAACTTCGCGGGTCAGGTCGATGGCCCGCTTGAGCCTCGCCTTGCCGACCTTCGAGCGGTGCGAGCGTCCAAGGATGGCGCCGGTGAGGGCTTGGGGGGTCCAGCCGGGGCGCTTGGCGCAGGGGCCAGACGAAAAATGCGGCACAGTCGGCCGCACGGCAGGTGTCGCGATCGTCATGATCTATCCTTCCAGATAGGCGCCCCTCGGTGGGGAGGGGTGTCCCGCGGTCGGACATAAGGAAATGAATGGCGAACGTCAAGTCAGATGACAGACGACAGACGCAAATAAGACGATCCGGCCGGGTCGCCCCCCAGCCGTCCTCCCTCGTCCGTTATCTGTCGTCCATCTTCAGAATTTGAAGCCGGCGCCGGCGCGGGCGCTGACAACGGAAACCAATATGTTCGCCAACGGCGCGAACTGAACGTATTCAACCTCGCCGCGCAAGAAAATATTTGGCGCGAGCGTCCAATCGATTCCGCCGCCGACGGCGAAACCGTACATCAGCGCCCCAACTTGTCCGTTGCTGTTCGAGTAGGAGAAATCGATACAGGTCGGCGCTATGATCGGGTTGCACGGCACGGTAGGAGGCGACGAAGGATTCTCCTGGCCATAAACGAGGGAGGTTACGCTGTAGTTTGCCCGCCCGATCGCCAGACCCGCGAAGCCATACGGCAGGAAGTCGCCCAACACCCATCCGCCGCGCGCCCGCAGCGAGGCATAATCGGTCAGTTGCAATTGACCGGTCCCGGTCAGGTTGACGATGTAGGGGGTACTGCCGGCCGTGACCGAACGGCTGATCGGCGTGTTGCCCGCAGTGGTGGTGAAGTTGGTGTGCGTATAATTGCCTTCGACACCGAGCACCACGTCCTGCCATTGCGTGTTGTATCCGACAAACCCGCCATAGCCGACGGCGTCGCTGCCGCCGGTACCGAGCACCGGCCAAGTCGATACTGCATCATCGCTCTCGAGCGTCGAGTCGCGCAGACTGTAGTGGACGAGGGGCCTCGTCGCCCGGGAAAAGTTCGCGTTGGCGTCGCCGAAGCCGACCTGGCCGCCGAGATAGAAACCGCTCCAGCGCGTGAAGGTCGCGGGGCCGACGGGTTGCGAACCGCGCAGGATGTCGACGTCCTGCGCCAATGCGGGCGACGCAAGCGCCACAATGGCCACGGCACGGATCACCCAACGCATCGGCCGACCTTTCATCGCTTGGCGCGCGGCTCGCGGCCAATCGCGGGCGATCATCGGGCATTAACCTTAATGGAGGGTTAGCTTGGGCATTGGCGCAAAACGAAAACGGCGCGGTTGGCCGCGCCGTTCGCAGTTTGCTCGGACCGCTGCTTTCTCGCGAACGGTCAGCCGCGGCTCATTACCGGCGGCAGCACCGGCACGACGTCCGGCTGCAGCATCCAGCGCACCCCGATGCGGAAATCCTGGGAAGTGATGTCTTTGAGCGTGAACGTGTTGGGGACGCAGCTCGCTGTGTTCTGACAATAGATATTCGCGGACTGCGGCGAGCCCATGTTCAAATAGCGCCAGTTGAAGTCGATCTTGAAATTGTTGGAGACGTTGTAGGTGAGGCCGGCCTGCGCGTTCCAGGCAAGATTCCAGCTCGCCGAATCGCTGTAGGTATAGCCGAAGCCGGTCGTGCCGCTTGTGCCGATAATGCCGAGATCGGTAACATCTGTGATGCGGTCGTAGGCGGCTCCGACGCCGCCGCCGATATAGGGCGTCAAGCACCACCAGGTGCCAAGATCGATATAGGCGTTGGCCATGAACACGGCCGCGGAATAATTCCCGCTATAGCGGTCGAAGCAGATGCCGCCACCGCCCCCGTTGCACGTTGCGCCGGTGTAGCTGCCGAGCGCGTCGAAACCGGCCTTGGTGCGGTATTCGCCGGTCACGTCGAAACGCAGCCAGCTGTTCAGCTCGTAGCCGATGCCGAAACCGAGGATCGTCGTGTCCTGAATGTCGGTTTGATTGATCGTCCAGGTCGCCGGCAAGCTGCTCGCCGGCGCAAGATCAAACTCTTGGAAGGTCTGCACGCCGATGCCGACGTCGCCGCGCAGATACCAACCGGACGCTTCCACGACGGGCGGTGGCGGCTGATACATCGGCGGGGATAGATCGGCGGCGCCGGCCGTGGTGCTGATGAGGGCTGCCGCGCAAGCGGGGATCAAGGATTTGACGCTGACCATAGCTTCGTCCTTTCCGCGGCGGGGCCACGCGTGCGGCGGCCCTGCGTCTTTGAACCGGAGCGAAGATGTCAGGAAATGTTTAAGCGGGTCTTAACCTTAACTATTAACCGTGACTGTTAATAGTCTGCGCGGGTCCAAGGCGCGCGAAAAGGTCTCGGCGCGCGCTCGGCGCCGGCGGCGTTAACGATTTGTTGACGTTGTGCAATGACCGGCAATGCGTCGGCCGCTCAGTCGTGGCCGTCGTCGAGCTTGCCGATGTGGTGCTGGGCGTAGAGTTCCAGCCCAAGCTTGGCGACGAGATCGAGCTGGGTTTCCAGGAAGTCGATGTGCCCCTCCTCGTCGTGCATCAGCTTCTCGAACAAGTCGCGCGAAACGTAATCCCTGACGGCATGGCAATGGGTCGCGGCCTCCTCGTAGAGCGCCCGCGCCGAAAGTTCCGCGCGGAGATCGCAGTCGAGCACCTCCTTCACGGTCTGGCCGATGTGCAGCGGATCGAGCACCTGCATGTTCGGGAAGCCGTCGAGGAAGATGATGCGCTCGACCAGCTTGTCGGCGTGCTGCATCTCCTCGATCGCTTCCTTGCGCCACTGCCCAGCGAGCGCCTTGTAACCCCAATTGTCGAGCAACCGGTAGTGCAGCCAATATTGGTTGACCGCCGTGAGTTCGTGGCGCAGCGCCTTGTTGAGGAAATCGAGGACTCCCGGCTCGCCTTTCATGATCTCGCTCCTGCGATTGAACGTTCGCATTGCACGGCGTGCGGCATTATAGCTGTTGCCGCAAACGCGCAAAGGCGGCGCGCCACCTGCTCAGTGCCGTCATTGTCGCGGTCGGGAAAAGATCAAGACCGGCGGCCGCCAGCCTGGCAGCACGCCGACCCGCCGGTCGCGAGCGCCTCGTCCATGATGCGGCGGATGGTGCGGGCGCATCGCCCGCATTGCGCGCTGCAGCCCAGACATTGATAGACCGCGTAGGTGGTGCGCGGCGCAGTTCCAGCGTCCGACATGGCGCCGCGCACGTCATGGTCGGTGAGCACGTTGCAGGAGCAGACGATCATGGTGGGAAGGGCGCGGGCGCGGCGTTTCCTATCGGCTGCAACTTTCCTAATTCACGCGGCGCGGTCTTGCAAGACGAAATTTCTCTTTTTAGCAATTCTAAGCCTCAGAGCTTAAGATAATCCTCGTAACAACGAAGTATATCATCGGGCGTAAGCGATGTTGTGGTTAAGATTCCAACGTATAACGGTTGGGCTTTTCGACCAAAAAGGATGACTCCGCGAAATGTAGCCGTCACCCAACGGTGCCGGTTCGCTGCAACGGCCGACAAAAGCGCCGGTCGTCAGCGCGAACCTGTCGTCGACAGCGCGATGAGCTTTGGCAAGGTTAGCGATTACGCTGCTGCCGTTTTCTCCGATTCGTCATAGCCGCGGCGCCGGCGCCCGCGCAGTCCGCAAAGGCGCGAGGGGATGTAGCACAAATCGTCGAGAAAGCCGGCGAAGCGCTGGCCGCGCGCCAGCGCCCGGTCGAGCGCAGCCATGGTGCGCGCGAGGCCGGGATCGTCGTCATGAACCCAGGTTCGCACAACCGAGCCGAACAGCACGGCGAGGCCTTGCGCGCAGATGATGCCGCGCGGACCCGATGCGTTGATTCCGGCAGCGGTCAACATCCATTGCTGTGAGCGCGTGACCAGTCCATTGAGCGCCAACGCCAGCGGCGGATTGCGGCGGGCCGAGCGCAGCAGCGAGCCCACCGCTTGGCGATGCGGCGCCAGCACTTCGAGCCGGCGCATCAGCACGTCGAACAGGCGTTCGCGCGCCGGCTCCTCGGCCATGTCGCTGAAGTCCCCGGCGAGCACGGCACGGTCGATGGTCTTGATGTGTGCGGCGATGATCGCGAGCGTGGAGGAAAACTCGTCGCGCAATTGCGCGATCGATACCCCGGCCCGGGCGGCAATCTCCGCAAGGCCGATTTCCTCGAACGGCTTCTCGGTGAGAAGCGCAAGAAAGGCCGCTATGATCTTCTCGCGCTCGCTGGCTGGAGCGGCTGGACCATGCGTGGAAGCGGAGCGGGCGGATCTGCGGGGAGGTTTGCGGGCCATGGCCGAACTCCTGGCAAACATTTCGTGACGAGCAACTTTAATGTAGGCCCGCGGCACCGTGGTTCCAAGCCTACTGATGGTCAGTCCGCAAGCTCCCGCGAACGACGGGTCGCCGCCTCGACGGCCTTCCGCATCAACGGCGCAAGGCCGTTCTGTCCCATCAGCACCGCGAGCGCCGCGGCGGTGGTGCCGCCGGGGGAGGTGACGCTCTCGCGCAGCGCCGCGGCGTCGAGCGCCGAGCGGTGCAGCAACTCGCCCGAGCCGGCGACGGTTTCGCGTGCGAGCGCGACCGCGAGCGGCGCCGACAGGCCAGCGGCCACGCCTGCCTGCGCCATAGCTTCGGCAAGGAGAAAGACGTAGGCCGGCCCGGACCCCGACACCGCCGTCACCGCATCCATCAGCGTCTCGTCGTCGATCCATTCGACCGCACCGGTGGCGGCGAGCAGGCCGTGTGCAAGCTCGCGCTGCGCGGCGCTCGCGTGGGGCGCCACCGCGACAGTCACGCCGCGGCCGATCGCCGCCGGTATGTTCGGCATGGCGCGCACCAAGGCGCGCGGGCGCTTCAGCGCGGCGGCTAGGAACTGCAGCGTCCGCCCGGCCATGATCGACACGACGAGGGTCGAGGGGCCAATCATCGACGCGAGCGCAGGCAAAACCTCCGCCGCGATTTGCGGTTTGACCGCGATGACGATGGCGGCCACATCGGTCAGCGCGCGGACATCCGGATTAAGCCGCACTCCGCGCACGGCTAGTGCGGAGATTTGCGGCGTCGGCGACGGTTCGATCACCGCAAGTCTGGTCGGGTCGAGGCCGAGCCGCAGCCAGCCTTCGAGCAACGCGCCGCCCATCTTGCCGGCGCCGACCAGCACGAGCAGGCCGGAGAAGCCGTGCAGATCCGCGCTCTTGCCGATTGAAGACATGGTGGAAGCGTTCATAGCGCTGTGTCCTCGTCGCTTTCCGGCATCTAATCAAATTTCATCAACACCGTCATGGCCGGGACAAGCCGGACAAGGCCGGGCATGATGAGTCGGAGCGGAGATCGCGGGCGCGAGCATCGCTCGCGCCCAGAATGACGGGAGCGCTAAGCTTCGCCCGAGGTCTCGAACATGGCAGAGTTCATTGCCTCGCGGGCGGATTTGCCCGCCCAGACCACGAATTGAAACGCCGGATAATAGCGCTCGCAGGCATCAAGTGCGCTGCCCAGCACCGCCTCGCACTGCCGACCCGATGCGGCGACGCCGCCGGCCAGAACAAGCGCGTGACGGAACATCACCACGCCGTTCTGCATCCAAACATCGAAATGCCCGATCCACAATTGCTCGTTGATGAGGGCGACGAGCTGCTGGACCTCGGCGAGCCGCGGCTCTGGCACTTTCATGTCGAAGGCGCAGGCAAGATGCAGGGCCTCGATCTCGCTCATCCAGGTGAATGAGATCTGATAATCGGTCAACCGACCGGTGATGACCAGCGCGATTTCGTCCTCGCCCGCCCGTTCGAACGGCCAGTTGTTGCCGGCCGCCATGCGCTCGACCACGTCGAGCGGATTGTCGTGTTGATCGCGTGCCAGTTCGATGAGGGACATGCCGCCTCCACAGCGCCGCTCGAGTGGAAATGCGCACGCCACTGGACATAAGCAGCAAGCCGGCTGCGATTTGCCGCAGGGACAACTTGACCTCCGCGGATTGACTCAAAACCGCGAATCAGCCGGCACGCCGAATATAAACGGCTCGATTCCTTCGCCAAAGCCGCCTTAAGAGCCGCTCACGCCGCCTCCCCGGCGCACTCATGAAGTGATTTGCGCCGCGGGCACAATGCGGGAGGGAAGACCGTCCACAGGCCGGCCTGCGACAAGTTGACTCGGGGGGGTGATTCGCGGAGCCGTCATGGCGGCGGTGCCGCCGACTGGCCCGGCCCGAGGTGGCCGGCCCGCTGAAAAACGCCGCGACGTCATCCGGCTCGCGTCGCGCGCTCGGGATTGCTTGCTTGCCCCGTTCGGCGCAATGACGCGAACCGCTCGGTCAGATCAGTCAAAGAACAGACTGGACACCGACTCCTCGGCGGCGGTGCGGCTAATCGCTTCCCCGATCAGCGTCGCGATCGAAAGCACGCGGATGTTGCGGGAGGCGGCGACCGCTTCACTCGGCTGGATCGAATCGGTGAGCACCAGCTCCTTGAGGTTTGATTTGTTGATGCGGGCGACCGCTCCGCCTGACAGCACGCCGTGGCTGATATAGGCATAAACCGCGTCGGCGCCCTTCTCCAACAGCGCGTCGGCGGCGTTCAAGAGGGTGCCGCCGGAATCGACGATGTCGTCAACCAGGATGCAGATGTGGCCGTCAACCTCGCCGATGACATTCGCCACCTCCGACTCGCCGGGCCGCTCGCGCCTTTTGTCGACAATGGCGAGCGGCGCATTGATGCGCTTGGCGAGGCCGCGCGCGCGCACCACGCCGCCGACGTCAGGCGAAACCACGATGACCTTGGCGAGGTCGAAGCGCTGCTTGATGTCGCGCACCATGACCGGGGCGGCAAACAGATTATCGGTGGGAATGTCGAAGAAGCCTTGGATCTGTCCGGCATGCAGATCGACCGTGAGCACGCGGTCGGCGCCGGCATGGGTGATCAGGTTGGCGACCAGCTTGGCGGAAATTGGCGTGCGTGGCCCGGCTTTGCGGTCCTGCCGGGCGTAGCCGAAATAGGGCAGCACCGCCGTGATGCGCCGCGCCGAGGCGCGGCGCAGCGCGTCGATGATGATGAGCAATTCCATTAGGTGGTCGTTGGCCGGAAACGACGTCGACTGAATGACGAAAACGTCGGCGCCACGCACGTTCTCCTGGATCTCGACGAAGATCTCCATATCGGCGAAGCGGCGGACGACCGCCTTGGTCAGCGGGGCGCCGATATAGGCGCCGATACCCTCGGCCAGCGCGGGGTTGGAATTGCCGGCAACGAGCTTGATCGCTCCGTTGTTGCTCGCCATTCCGCTCTCCTGCGCGCACTCGGACCTGATACAAGCCGCTCACGGAGCTGGCAATATGATTCAGGGCCTTGTCCCGCAGGTTTTTCGCGGCGTTTCGGCCGCTTCGCGGATCACCGCGACGAACGCTCGCCGAGCGAATGGCATGAGCGAACCGCAGTCACGTCAGCGCGATCGCATTAACGTGGCGGCCGTAATCCGCTTCGGCGCGGTGGGTCGAGCGACGGAAGCTGAAAAACCGGTCCGCGTCGGCATAGGTGCACAGGGCGAGATCCTCCACCTGCCTTATTCCAGCTCGCTCAAGGCGGGCCGCGATATAGCCGGCCAGATCGAACAGGGCATGGCCCCGCCGCGCCGCGGGGAGAAAGAAACGGCCGCCGGCCGCATCCTCGGCGGCAAAACGCGCGATGAGATCGGGACCGACTTCGTAGTTGCTTTGGCGGATCATCGGGCCGAGCGCGGCGCGGATCCGTTTGCGCTCGGCGCCGAGCCGCTCCATGGTCGCGACCGTCGCCTCAACGATACCGGCAAGCGCCCCGCGCCAGCCGGCATGCGCGGCGCCAACCACTCCGGCCTGCGGGTCGGCAAACAGGATCGGCCCGCAATCGGCCGTGGTCACGCCGACGGCAAGGGCGCGCATGCGCGTGACGATGGCGTCGGCGCGCGGGCGCGCTTCGGCCGGCCACGGCGCCTCGACGACCACGACGTCTGGCGAGTGGATCTGGTAGGCGGTGAGCAAGTGGCTTGGCTCGACGCCAAGCGCCGCGGCCATGCGCGAGCGATTGTCGGCGACCCTGACGGCGCTGTCGCGCGAGCCGATGCCGCCATTGAGGCTGGCATAGAGGCCGCCGGAAACGCCGCCTTGCCGGGTGAAGAACGCGTGGCGGATGCCGGGGAGCGCCAGCATCTGGGCCTGGACGATCATGGGGCGTCCTGGAATCCGGGAAGCTCGCCGAGCCGCGGGTCGGCGATGGCGAGCGCCTTGAACAAATCCCCCATTCCCTGTGCCCCGCTCGCGGTCAGTCGCGCGAGCGCGGTGTCAATCTCCGTCGCCTTGTCGGGCGGCACGCGGGCCTTGAGCGCCGCTGCCCGTTTGTCGATGCCGAGGCGGCGAAGGAATTCACCCTGGGAAATGGGACCATGAATACGGGCGCCGATGGTTTCGGCGCTCTGCGCCAACGCCCTGAAATCCACATGCGCCGTCAAATCGACGCGACCAGGCGAGCGCAGCGGGTCGGCGAATTTATGATCGGCGACAGCCTGCAATGTCTCACCCAGCCCGTACCAGGCATGGCCGTAATCGATGACCAAAGCCGCGCCGTCCGTCCGCACCCGCCGTCCGAGTTCGAGCGCGATCGTGTCCGAGCGCCATTCATAGATCGAGCCTTCGGGAGATTGGCGCAAGCCTCGCGGCAGGGCGGTGTCGAAATGCGGCAGGGGATCGTGCGCCAAGCCGAAGGCAAAATTGCCGTCGGCGTCGATTTCGATGACGCGCTCGTGCCAGCCGTCGGCGCGTTTGACGGCCTGATGGACGGGCAGCGCATCGATGAACTCGTTGGCAATGATGATGCTCGGGCCGCCGGGCACGTCATCGAGCGCGCTGTGCCACGAGATCGCCTGGCCGAGGGTCTCCAATCGCTGCTGCTGCAGGCGCTGTAGCACCGGGCTGATCTCGACCAGATGCAGGACGGCGGCATCGGCAAAACCCCTGACGACGCGCGCCGCCCGCAAGGCGTCGAGCATCAATGTCCCGCGCCCCGGTCCGAGCTCGACAACGCGCACGTGTTCCGGCGCGCCCATCTGCCGCCAGACCGAAGCCATCCATACTCCGATCAATTCGCCGAACATCTGGCTGATCTCGGGCGCGGTGATGAAATCGCCGCTGGCGCCGATCGGATTGCCGGCGAGGTAGTAGCCGTACTGCGGATGCGTGAGGCAAAGCCGCATATACTCCGCCACGGGCATCGGTCCGGCCGCGGCGATCAACCGGCGGATTTCGCTCTCGAGCGGCGAGCGTTCGTCAGCCATTTTTTGCTATCGGTTCACGCGTCAACGCGAAGGTGAGCAAGGCGATGCCGGCCAATATCAGTGGTACGCAGAGCACCATCCCCATGGTGAGCCCGCTCCAGAGAAAGCCGAGCTGGGCGTCGGGCTCGCGGAACAATTCGCAGATGATGCGCGCGACGCCATAGCCGAGCGCGAACGCGCCGGTGACGAGGCCGGGCTGCTTGAGGCCGCCTCTCTGCGTCAGCCAGCCAAGGACAAGGAAAAGGACGAGACCTTCGAGTGCCGCCTCGTAGAGTTGGCTGGGGTGACGCGGAATCGGTCCGCCGTTGGGAAAGATCATCGCCCAGGACACGTCGGTCGGCCGACCCCACAATTCGCCGTTGATGAAATTGGCGATGCGGCCGAGAAACAATCCGATCGGCGCGGCTGCGGTCACCACGTCGCCAAGCGACAGCATCGGGATGCCGCGACGCGATGCGAACCAGACGGTGACCACGACGCAGCCGATGACGCCGCCGTGGAACGACATGCCGCCGTTCCAAAGCGCGAAAATCTCGATCGGCCGGGCGGCGAAATGCGCAAAATTGTAGAACAGCACATAGCCGAGCCGGCCGCCGAGAATAATTCCCAGCGTGATCCAGATGACGAAGTCGTCGAAGTCGATCACCGTGAACGGCGCCGGTCCGCCCCACAGTCGCGGCGATGAGAGCAGCGCGCGCGCGTAAAACCACCCGGCGATGATGCCGATGATGTAGGCGAGAGCATACCAACGCACCGCCAGCGGCCCGATGGAAATCAGCACCGGATTGATGGCGGGAAAGGGCAGGACCGGAAGGACCAGCATCGCGTGGGCTTTCACACGGGCGCGCCGGGCTCTCGCTATGGCGCCGTGCCCCTTGCGGCCGCGTCGCACCATTGCCATTCTCTGTGAGCATCGCAAACTTGGTTGGCGAACAGCCGACAGCGCGGTCCGGAGGCGGTCATGGTTCAAACGACAAACCGGTTCTTCGATGAAGTCGCTCGGTTGATGAATGACGCGGCCGGTGTCGCCCAGGGCGTGCGGCGCGAGTTCGAAACGCTGTTCCGCAGTCAGGCGGAGCGCATACTCCGTGATCTCGACGTTGTCCAGCGTGAGGAGTTCGAGGCCGTCAAGGACATGGCTCGCCTCGCCCGCGAGGAGAACGAAGCGCTCAAGGCCCGCATCGCGGCGCTGGAAGCGAGGCTTGGCGGGACGAGTCCTTGACGGCGAGCGTCGGGCGCTTCGACGCCCCGAGTCCCTCCCGCCGGGCGCTCATGCCGTAGGTGCGTTCCGCGCCTTCCTTGTTTTTAGCGACTTGCGTCGCTATAAGCTCCGCGACCGCGGCTTCAGCACCCCTGGAGGTCGCTGCGGGAATCCATTCGCACAGCAACACTGGAGACAAGGATCACGTCATGGCGACCGTCAATCTGATCAAGGCGACGGCGCGTCCACGGGCCGGCAAGGGGGCCGCCCGGGCCGAGCGCCGGGCCGGCCGCGTACCCGGAATCATTTATGGCGATGGCAAGCCGCCGGTGCCCATTTCGCTCGACTACAGCGACCTCCGCCAGCGCATCTATGCCGGGCATTTTCTCACCACTATTCATGACGTCGAGGTCGACGGCGTGAAGCATCGCGTCATTCCCCGCGACTTTCAGCTTGACGCCGTGCGTGACATCCCGCTGCACGTGGATTTCATGCGGCTCGGCGAGGGCGCGACGATCCGCGTCAACATTCCGATCCGGGTCAAGAACGCCGACCAGGCTCCTGGCGTCAAACGTGGTGGCACCGTCTCGATCGTCACCCACACGATCGAGGTTCGCTGCCTGGCCGATGCCATTCCGGGCGCCATCGAGGTCGATGTGAGCGGGCTGGAGATCAACTACTCCAAGCACCTGAGCGATATAACGCTGCCGCAGGGCGTTCGGGCGCTGGCAGGCAAGGACATCACGCTGGTCACGGTGGTGCCACCGTCGGGTTACGCGGAAGAGATGAAGGCGGCCGCGGAAGCGGCTGCCGCCGCCGCGGCTGCTGCTGCCGCCGCGGCGGCGGGCGCGCCGGCGGAAGGCGCGGCCCCGGCCGCGGCTCCGGGCGCCGCGCCCGGCGCTCCTGCACCGGCTGGCGGCGCGGCGGGCGCTGCCGCCGCCGGCGGGGCGGCGGAGAAGAAGTGAGGGTTTTGTCGCACGGGCGAGGCTGATGCAGCTCCTGGTCGGTTTAGGCAATCCGGGAGCGCGCTATGTCGGCAACCGTCATAATATCGGCTTCATGGCGGTCCAGGCGATCGCACGACGTCACGGGATCGGACCGTGGCGTCGCCGCTTCCAGGGGGTCGCCGCCGAGGGGCCGATCGCCGGAGAGCGCGCGCTGCTGCTGCTGCCCGGGACCTACATGAATGAATCCGGCCGCGCCGTCGCCGAGGCCGCGCACTTCTACAAACTCTCGCTCGCCGACATCACGGTGTTTCATGACGAGATCGACCTGCCGCCGGGCAAGGTTCGGGTGAAAGTCGGCGGTGGCATTGCCGGTCACAACGGACTGCGCTCGGTCAGTGAGCATATCGGCAACGATTACCGGCGCGTGCGTATCGGTGTTGGCCACCCCGGCGTCAAGGATATGGTCTACGGCTACGTGCTCAACGATTTCGCCAAAAGCGAGCTTCGCTGGGTCGAGGCTCTCCTCGGCATTCTTGCCGATAATGTCGATCTTCTCGTCCGCGGCGAGGACGCGAGCTTCCAGAACAAGGTGCACCTGTCCATGGCAGCGAAGGGATTTGCCGAGACGACCGATGGTGAAAGGCCCCTCGATCCTCCGGCGAGTTGAGGCATTAGCGGACAGGCGCGCGCACCGCTGAGTGGAAAAACGGCGCAAGCTGGTTAACGATTTTCAGATCAAGCTTTTCAGGTGAATCACACTTCATGGGCTTCAAATGCGGAATTGTCGGCCTGCCGAATGTCGGCAAGTCGACTCTCTTCAACGCGCTGACGGAAACCGCAGCGGCGCAGGCGGCGAACTATCCTTTCTCGACCATCGAGCCGAATGTCGGCGAGGTCGCGGTGCCGGATCGGCGGCTCGAAACGCTCGCCGCCCTGGCCAGATCGGCGGCGATCGTGCCGACGCGGCTCAGCTTCGTCGACATTGCCGGCCTGGTGCGCGGCGCCTCGAAAGGCGAGGGGCTGGGCAACCAGTTTCTCGCCAACATCCGCGAGGTCGACGCGGTGGCGCATGTGGTGCGCTGCTTCGAGGACAGCGAGGTGACGCATGTCGAGGGCCGCATCGATCCGATCGCCGACATCGAGACGGTGGAGACGGAACTGATGCTCGCCGACCTCGAGAGTCTGGAGCGCCGGATCGACGGCCTCGAACGCAAGGCGCGCGGCACCGACCGGGAGGCCAAGGAAGCGAAGGAGACTCTCGCCCTGGTCAATCGCGCGCTAGTGCTGCTGCGCGAGGGCAAGCCGGCGCGGCTCGCCGAGCGCAAGCCGGAAGAGGAGAGGGCGTTCCACATGCTTGGGCTGCTGACCTCGCTCCCGGTGCTCTTTGTCTGCAACGTCGATGAGGCCTCGGCGGCAAGCGGCAACGCTTTTTCGCGCAAGGTCGAGGCGCGCGCCGAAGCGGAAGGCGCGGCCGCGATCGTCATCTCGGCGAAGATCGAGGCGGAAATTGCCGTGCTCGCCGCGACCGAGCGGGAGTCGTTCCTCGGCGCCATCGGCCTCAAAGAGGCCGGGCTCGACCGTTTGATTCACGCCGGCTATGCGCTCCTCGATCTTGTGACCTTCTTCACCGCCGGGCCGAAAGAAACGCACGCCTGGACGGTGACGCGGGGCACCAAGGCGCCGCAGGCGGCGGGCGTGATCCACACCGACTTCGAGCGCGGCTTCATTCGCGCCGAAACCGTCGCCTATGCAGATTATGTCGCCTACGGTGGGGAAATCGGCGCGCGCGACGCCGGCAAGATGCGGCTTGAGGGCAAGGACTACGTGGTCCAGGACGGCGACGTCATGCATTTCCGTTTCGCGACTTGATTCAGAAGTCAGAAACCAGAAACGGGAAAGGACGAACCGGGCTGGGGCCAGCGGTCCGTTTTGCCTCCCGCCTTCCCATTTCCGATTACTGACCTCTGAAACCTGATCCCTGATTGCGAATGGCGCCGAGGTGCTCGTTGATGCGGAACATGATGAGCACGAATTCCGCCATGATGCGCGCGAGGATCACGCCCATGAAGGCGCCGAGCAGGCTGGCGATGAGAAAGATCATGCCGACGAAGGGATTAAACGCCATGGTGCCGAGCGAGGAGACAGCGCCGGCGAGCCCGAGCAGAACGGAAATGATCACGGCGAGCCAATAGAATACCTTGATCACGGTGGGCGTCACGAACCGCTCCCACTGGAACAGGTCGCCGATGCCGAACATGCTTGCTCCTCCCCAGAAAAATGTGACGCGCTGAAGCGCTGAAATTGACACGCTTTGAGGCCCTTCACACACTGCACCCCGACATTGCTGCGGTCAATCGAGCGAAGTTCCGCGGCACGACAAGGAGCTTGGCGTCGAAACGCGTAAAGCGTGGCCGGCCGGGGGTGAGGTCACGGCAATTTAGCGGCCCGAGGAACCGGCCGCAGCTCGCGGGCATGCCGGTCGCCCAGGAACGCGGAACGCGACCGCGCGTTGGGCTGAAGCGGTCCGGGCCAACAAGAGCAAGGTGGCGCCGCGCCAGTTCGCAACGGCGATCGGTGCCGAGGTGCCGCCAATGATCGAACTCTATGTGCTGCCGGACAACATCCTCGCGCAAAATCCGGCGACCAAATTCTACAAATACACGATGGTGCAGGATCGGGTCGTGCTCGTCGATCCAACCAACATGCGGGTGATCGCCGTGATCGGCCCGTCGCCCTAGGCCCGCTACTGCGCCGCCTTCTTCGCTCCTTCGGTCACCGCTTTGGGCAGCACGTCGAGATAGGGACCCATGAAGAAGGCTTCGCCGGCGCCGTCGCCATAGTAGCGATCAAAGCCGTCAATCATCGCGCGCACCGGCGCAACGCAGGTCGGCATGGAGTCGACGATCAGGTCACCGAGCGCAGCCGCAGGCTTCGCCGCGTAGCGCGGGTCGGCGACGACCGCACGCACGATGCATTCGGTCGCCGAACGCACCAGGGGCTCGGTCGCGGCGACCTTCTGCTGCGCGGGAAAATTCACCTCGACGTTTCCGTTGATCGGGGGCTCGGTCGACACCGCTACGATGAGCGCCGTGCCGAGAAGCGGTGCCAGTATCATGCCATCTCCCTCACCCGGAGACTGAGCCATAGCGGGGCGCATCGGCGCCCGCAACTCTGCATTTTTCCCCTGCGCCTTCCTCGCCTGCTGCGTCCGCCGCGCGCCGGTGCTATAAGGGCCGCAGCAGTCTGAGGGAGCCTCGCCATGATCTTGCCCACTGCGCTCGCGCTCGGCGCGCAGCTTATGCTGCCGGTCGCCGATGGCGTCCCCGTTCTCAACGTCGAGCAGGTCTGCGAGGGGATCGCGAAGCAGGGCGGCGTCACCTTCCGTGACCCGGCGATCGCCCAGGAGAAGGCGAACTGCCTCGAGAGCGAGAAGGCCATCCGCGAAGAACTGGTCAAGCAATGGCCGAACTTCCTTGCCGCGGACAAAGCCCATTGCGTGAATGAATCGACGATGGGCGGGGAATCGAGCTACACCGAACTGCTCACCTGCCTGGAAATGGCGCGCGACGTGCGCACGCTGCGCAACGAATATGAGCACGGCGGGCAAAGCGCGGCGCCGACCCAGGGCGCGGTGCCTGGCGCCGCAAAGCCGGCAAAATAGCCCCGCTTGCCCTCATCGCTCCCTTCGCTGTCGGATCGGGGTGCTAGCGCGGAAATGGCCGCGACAGCGCCGTCGAGGTCGCCACTGCCAAAGTCGCGCCGTCGGCATCGCGCAATGTTCCCTGCATCGCCAAGCTCGATCGGCTGAAACGCAGGACTTCGCCGCGCGCGACGACGCGCGCGACCGGCGTTGGCCGCAGATAGGTGATGCTCATCTGCAAGGTCGGAACGATCACGGTAAATCGTTTGGAGATAGCCGCGGCGACCGACATGACGTCGTCGAGCATGGCGCAGATGAAGCCACCCTGCACGTTGCCCGCCGGATTGGCAAAGTCCGCCCGCGGCGTAAAGGCTGCTTCCGCCCAGCCATGCTCGACCGAGAAATCGATGAGCTCGAAGCCCAAATGACGCGCCGACGGCGGATGTCTCGCCGGATCGCGCAATAGCGCGCGGATCTGCTCGTCGCTCAACGCCATGCCGCCGGCGTCCCCATTCTTTCTTGCCGCAGCTTGCATCACCGGCCGGGCGCGGTCACGCTAAAAGCTTCGGGCACGAGTGAGGGAAGGACAAGACATGGATCGTCTCAAGGACAAGGTGGTGCTGGTGACCGGAGCTGCAGGCGCAATTGGATCGGCGATCGCGGCTGCGGTCGTGGCGGAGGGCGGCGTGGCGGTGACGAGCGATCTTCCCGGCCGCGCCGGCGTCGAGCAAACCCTCGACGTCACGTCCGAGGAAGAGTGGGTGCGGGTGATCGGCGCCATCGAGCGGCGTCCCGGACGACTTGATGGTCTCGTCAATGCCGCCGGCATTGTAGCGGTCGGCAGCGTCGAGGACGTCGATTTCGCGACCTGGCGCCGCGTCATGGCGATCAATCTCGACGGCACGTTTCTCGGCTGCAAGCACGCCATGCGGCTGTTGCGGCGGGCCGGCGGCGCCATCGTCAATATCTCATCGGTCTCGGGACTGGTTGGGGGGCATAACCTCGCCGCCTACAACGCCTCGAAGGGGGGCGTGCGACTTCTGACCAAATCGGTCGCGCTCCACGGCGCACGGGCAAAACCGGCGGTACGCTGCAATTCGGTGCATCCGGCTTTCATCGAGGGACCGATGGCGGACGGCATGATTGGGCAGTTTCGTGATCCGGCTCGCGCTCGCGAGCGGCTCGCCGCCTCGGTTCCGCTCGGCCGGTTCGGCACGCCGGCTGAGGTCGCTGCGCTGTGCATCTATCTGCTTGCGGATGAATCCGCCTTCGTCACCGGCGCCGAATTTGTGCTCGACGGCGGGCTCACGGCGCAGTGAGGCGGCGCGCCGCCATGCAGCTGGGGACGCCGAGTCTTCCGTCCTCGGTCCGGGTGCGAATTCGTGCGGATCCAGAGCGCAATCGCTTCAGGTTGAATCGATTGCACTCCAGTTTTACTTAGCGGAGCATGATCTTTTCGGAGAACCGGTTTCCACTTTTCCGGATCATGCTCTAATAGCCGATGAGAATCTCGCTGATCGCCGGGTTGACGGCGCGCATCGCCGGGTCGGCCGACGTGTATTCGTGGTCGGCGGGCAAGGCGGCGAGCGCGTCCGCCGCCGCCTTTGCGTCGGCGCGCGCGCTGACGCCGGCCTTGCAGTTGCCGTCGAGCGCGGCAAGCTTGCCGCCGTCCCAGCTGCTGACTGCCGCGACGCCGTCCTTATTGAACCCTGAGAGCTTGAACGGCTTGCCGTTGAGCTTTTCCACTTCCGCGAGGCTGAGACCAAGCCGCAGCCCACCCGGCCCAGTCCAGGTCGAACGGCCGTTGATCACGATGAGGTAGGTGTCCTTGCGGTTAGTCGGATTCGACCACCACACTTCGAGCCGCCGTTTGGGGTCCTTGGGGTAGAGGATGGAGGCCACGGCCCGGCCGCCGGAGGCCTCGACTTCGCCGAAGTCGAGGTTCTTCGTTTCATAGGTCATCGCGAGCTTGAGATGACTTGAATCCCTGCCGAAAGGACCGCTGCAGGCGACGACGAGGCGGGTGGGAGGCGCCGAGGGTTTAGCCGCCGCGGGCTTGGCCGCAGGAGCGGTTTGTGCCACGACGGCGGCCGCACCCGCACCGGTCCGGCCCGGCGTCGACACGGCGCCCGGCATCGGCTGTACGATCTGCGAGGGGGCGAGCTGATCGGCCGCGTCGAGGCCGGGATCGGGCTCGAGGGCCGGCATTTGCGCCCGGGCCCGCGCCGGCTTCGCCGGTTGCGGCGACACCGGCGATTGGGGCTGCGGCGTTTGCCGCGGCGCGACAGCGGGCCCCTCGTCCACCATGATGGAAGGCTGTTCCGGCGCGCCTTGCTGCGCCGACACGGAGCCCGGCACCGCCAAGGTGAACCCTACAAACAACGCCACGCGCGCCGCGCCGATCCGTCCTTTACGCATACACACACCCCTCCCGCGTACGCCGGATCGGCACATTAGAGCATGATAGCGAAAAGTGGAATCCGGTTTCCACAAAAGGTGAGGTCGGTTAACGCATGATCTCGCAGGGAAGTCCAAGTTTTCGCAGCGGGCTGGTGACCCGATGGCAGCGTTGCGCAATAAATGAGAGCTGCTGGATGGCCTCGGCTGCAACGGCTGCGCAGGTCAGGGCCGAGGACGCTGGACTGCGTAGGCGATGAGCCTTGGAGACGTCCGATGTTGACAGGAACCTACCGCTATCCTCGCGCCGATGAGATCGTGTTTGGAATTCCTTGGCAGGAGGCGGTGCGGAGCAAGGCGGAGCGCATCGGGGCGCGCCGCGTCTTCGCCATTGTCAGCGCTTCGCTGCTTGCGGCGGCGGAGCTTGAAGCGTCGATGCGCGCGGCGCTCGGCAAGCGCCTCGCCGGGATCGCCCACGGCATCCGCGCGCACTCGCCGCGCCACGATGTCGCGCGCGTGGCGCAGGCGGCACGCGACGCCGACGCCGATCTCCTCCTCGCCGTCGGCGGCGGTTCTGTCGTCGATGCCGCCAAGGTCGCGCAATTATGCCTCGCGCGCGGCGTCTTTGCGCCGGAGGGGTTCGACGCCCTGCGCGGCCGGCGGCACCAGGAAGCGCCGATTCCCGCGCTTGCGATCCGCGTCGTTGCGGTGCCGACGACATTGTCCGGTGCGGAGTTCACGGCGATCGCCGGCGTGACCGATCTCGCCCGCAACGTGAAGGAGGGCTACGCCCATCCCGACCTCGCGCCGCGCGCGGTCATTCTCGACCCGCGGGTCACGGTGCATACGCCGGCAGCGTTATGGCTTTCCACCGGGATCAGGGCGGTCGATCACGCCGTGGAAGATCTTTGTTCGATCAACAGTCAACCGCTCGCCGATGCTGCCTCGCTGCACGCGCTGCGGCTTCTTTCCGGCAGCCTGCGGCGGACGAAGGCCGATCCCGGCGACCTCGACGCGCGGCTGGACAGCATGATCGGCGCATGGCTATCGCTCGTGGGGACGCAGGGCGGCGTCGAGAAGGGCGCCAGCCACGCCATCGGCCACGTGCTCGGCGGCAGCGCCGGCGTTCCCCATGGCTTCACGTCCTGCGTCATGCTCCCCCACGTGCTGCGCTGGAACAAGCCGGTGAATGCCGACCGTCAGAAGCGCGTCGCCGAAGCGCTCGGCGAGCCGGAAGCAGACGCGGCCGACCTGGTCGCGCGGCTGATCGCCGATCTCGGCCTGCCGCGCACGTTGCGCGACGTCAACGTGCCGCGCGACAAGCTCCGCGCGATCGCCGAGCACACGATGCACGATCCGTGGACCGCGACCAACCCGCGCAAGATCGCCGGGCCGGACGAGGTCCTGACGATATTGGAGATGGCCTGGTAGCTCCCTCTCCCGGCTACTGCGTCTTCTTCACCAGCGGGCATCTGGACTCCGACAGCGGCTGGAATGCTTGGTCCGCCGGGATCGTGGCAACGAGCTTGTAATAGTCCCATGCCCCCTTGGATTCCGCCGGCGTCTTCACCTCGTACAAATACATGTCGTGGACCATGCGGCCGTCGTCGCGGATCTTTCCGTTCTTGACGAAGAAGTCGTTGATCGGCGTCGAGCGCATCTTCTCCATCACCGCTTGGGTCTCGTCGGTGCCGGCGGCCTGCACGGCTTTGAGATAGTGCGTGGTCGCCGAATAGATCCCGGCCTGCGTCATGTTCGGCATGCGGCCCATGCGCTGGAAATAGCGCTGGGCCCAGGCCCGCGACTCGTCATCATGGTCCCAGTAGAAGGCGTTGGTCAGCAGCATGCCCTGCGCCGCCTCCAGGCCGAGCGTGTGCACGTCGTTGATGAAGACGAGCAGCCCCGCCAGCTTCTGTCCGCCGCGCACGATGCCGAACTCGGCGGCCTGCTTGATGGAATTGGTCGTGTCGGCGCCGGCATTGGCGAGGCCGACGACCTTGGCTTTCGAGGATTGCGCCTGCAGCAGCGCCGAGGAGAAATCCGAAGTGTTGATCGGAACCCGGACGCTGCCAAGCACTTGGCCGCCGCTCGCCTTGACGACGCCGGACGTGATCTGCTCGAGATCGTGGCCGAAGGCATAATCGGCGGTAAGGAAGAACCAGGTGTCGTAGCCCGCCTTGACCATTGCGGCGCCGGTGCCGTGGGAGAGAGCGTAGTTGTCGTAGGTGTAATGGATCGAGACCGGCGTGCATGCCTCGTTGGTGATGCGCGCCGCGCCCGGCCCGTTGAGAACGACGATCTTGTTCTTGGTCTTGGCGACCTCGATCGCGGCGAGAGCGGTCGCCGATGCGGCCACGTCCATAAGCGCGTCGACGTGCTGGTTGTCGAACCATTCCCGCGCCGTCGCCGAGGCGATATCCGCCTTGTTCTGATGATCCGCCGAGACGATTTCGATCGGCCTGCCGAGCACCTTGCCGCCGAAATCCTCGATCGCCATCTTCGCGGCGGTCACCGCGCCGATGCCGGTGATGTCCGCGTAGATGCTTGACATGTCCTCGAGCATGCCGATTCTCACCACGCCGTCGGAAATCTTTTCCTGGGTCTGGGCAGCGCATGCGCCCGCAAGGAGCAGCGCCGCGCCGATTGCAACAGCAGCCGATCTCTTCATCGTCACCTCCCGAGCGGCCGGCTTTGTCGGGACGCCGGCTGCAGGCGTTAGATACCAAAGAGTGAAGCCGGGCTTTTTCATGCAGAGGCAGGAGCACGGCCAGACCCTTACATTACAGGACATCAGTCCGGTCGAACATGGCGCTGCATATTCCGCTAACCGGACGCACCCCTGACACGGCAAACAGAATGACCAAATCGGAGATGGCGGAAAGCTGCCGATACGCGCTGCGACCGTCGCGGCTAGCTGGTGCTTAAACGCCACGGCAAAAGGGACCGGAAAGCTTTAGAAGAACACCTGACGGTTAGGAGTTCGGGTCTCTTGCGGCGCGCCAGGAACTCGTTGCAATGACGCTCGAATGGTCAAGACATCCGTCTCTCCGCGGGCGGTATTCTGCCCGCCGCCGGCACTCGAGAAATCGATGAGAAAAGAAAACGAGACGCCGTGGCCTCCGGCGCCTCGTCGGAGATTTATCCGTCCAACAAATCAGGTACAAAATTGAAAGTTAGGAAACCGGCCCACCGGGGCAGCCACCGAGTGTCGTGCACATCGTTGTCCAGTTCCCCGCTGTCTCTTCCCTCCCTGTACCTGCAGCAGCCTCCAGCGCCCTGTCGGAGACCTCGTTGGTGAGGATCGCTTCTTCAGTCACGTCGAGTCCGATGGTGGTGTCGTTCACGGCATTGGTCCTTTCGTTCGCCAGCGGCACCAGCGGCGCCGGCAGTCAGCAGACAAGAAGGCAGGGGACCGATTAGCATAACCCCCCGACTTCACAAGATATTAAATCATCCGTTGCCGTGATTGTAAAGTCTGGGCCAATTCGTCTATCCCAACGCCTGCGTCGCAACGCCCAGGCGTTACCGCTGACATTTCCGGCGCGGCGCGCCGGTCGATCCGGGCCCCTTGATTGCCGGCATTTGAGACGCCAAGAACCCACTGAGTGTAACGTTTCGGCACAACCACCGGCGCTGCTTCGGCGGGTCCCAGGGCGTCGATGGAGATGAACATTGGATCTCGTGGCAGTAGAAATTATCGCAGCATGGAAAAGGACCGAGATACTCGATCGGAGAGAAGTCAGGTGGATTCCTTCTACGAGCGCTTGATCGTTCGTGCGGCAACTATCGATGAAGTTCTTTCCGACGATTTCGAACCGTTGCCGGGCCAGAAATCCGATACGGATTTGGCCGCGCGGCGTCTCGCCGCATGGTGCCGGTCGTGTGCCAGCGGCGACTGGTCGCTGTTTGAGCGGCGGCTGGATCGGGACGGATGGTCGATCGGTCAGGCGCTGGCGAGATTTGCCACCGTTCGCCGCAAAGCGTCCGCAGCCGCGCCGGCGTGGATCGACGACGCAATTTGGATCGAGGCGGCGCTACAGAGCGTCAGCGAGAACGGCAAGGCCGATGGCCCGCGCGAGCACTTCGAGCCTTGTGCGTTCGAAGACCTGTTCACTGCAGTGGTCGAACAAGCCGAAAGGCTTCTTTGGTCGGATGTCGACGCGCGGGCCTTCGACAATTTCAACGAATCGGCTCGCGCCTGTCTGCGTCGCTCGCTTCTCAAGCAGCTGTCCGGTCTTTCCGCTCCGGCGATCTACGAACGCTTCGACCGGGCGCGGAAGGTTTGCGGAACGCCGGCGCTCGACGCAGCGGAATCGCAGCCAGGCGCCGGCAAGGCGCGCTACAATCAATTCATCGCCGAAATGAAAGCCGGCGGCTTCCGGCGTCTGTTTGAGGACACGCCGGTTCTCTTGCGGCTGCTTGCACTGTCGACGCGACAGTGGATCGATACGTCACGCGAAATGATCCTGCGCCTCGATGCCGATTTGCCGACGCTTCGTCGCGATATTCTCCAATCCCACGGCGGCCGGGTTGCCAAGATCGTACGCGATCTTTCCGATCCGCACGACGGCGGCCATTCGGTCCAGATCGTCGGTTTCGCAGACGGCTCGCGGGTCGTGTACAAGCCGAAGGATTTGCAGGTCGATGTTGCGTGGCGCAACCTCATCGAGCGGTTGAACCGCGTCCATCCTCCGGTCGAATTGAAGGCGATGCGCGCAATCGCGCAGGATGGCTACGGTTGGACCGAATTCATCGATCATACCGGATGCGCCGATCAGGCCGGCTGCAGTCGGTTTTTCCGCCGCGCCGGCGCGTGGCTTGCGCTGTTCCACTGTTTCGCGGCCACCGACATGCATCATGAGAATATGGTTGCGGTCGGCGATCATCCGGTGCCGATCGATCTGGAAATGATCCTTCAGGCGACCGCCGAGGAGCGCAAGGCTCGCGAACCGGAGGGGCAGGCCTTCGACGCCGCCGTGGAAACCCTGGCCAACTCGGTCACCATGGTCGGCCTGCTTCCCGCCTATACGCGCTCCGCGGAAAATACCGTCTTTGCCGTCGGTGGAATGCGGTCGGACTGGAATTCCAAGACGATCCTCGGCTGGAACCAGATAAACTCCGACGAAATGCGCCCGACGAAATCGGAGGTAGCCGGCAAGAGCAATCCGAACCTGCCGCACGTCGACGGCCGTTACGCCGCCTTCGTCGACCATATCGACGATTTCATCTCGGGCTTCGAGGATTACGCGAAATTTTTGCTGCGCCGGCGCGGGGAGGCAGAATCGGCAGGGCTGTTCGATGGCTTTGCCGGCCTTCCTGTCCGCAAGGTCGTTCGTCGCACCCAATTCTATTACATGTTGCTGCAACGCCTGCGGAATCATCGGACCATGGATGATGGCGTGGTTTGGTCCGCGCAAGCGGACTTCGTTGCCAGGCTGGCGGATTGGGAGAACATTTTCGATCCTTTTTGGCGGTTACAGCTCGTCGAACGTTCAGCGCTCCTGGAATTGAATGTGCCGCGTTTCATGTCGATGAGCGATGGAACTGAGATACGCGATGCGACCGGCATGTCGATAGATACTGAGTCGATCTCCGGCATGGATCGCGCTCGCGCTCGTGTTCGGAGCTTTGATGAGCGGGATATCGCTTGGCAGGTCGAGATCATTCGGCACAATACGAGTTCGATTTCGAAATCCGCCGGGCGGCCGCTGACGATCGTGGAGCCGCGGGACGTTTTGCGCTCCGATGCGTCTGCCGAGTCCGCAAGAGAGATTTTCGTCACGGAAGCCGACAGGATTGTCGGAGAGCTGTCTGGCCAGGCGATTCGCCGCGGGCTTGGCGCCGCTTGGATCAGCCTCGATTGGCTGGGCGATTCCGACTTTTTCCAGCTCGTGAGCCTCGGGCCGGAGCTGTACAACGGCGTTTCCGGAATCGGCGTGTTTCTTGCTGCACATTCGCGGGTAACCGGGTCGGCACGTTCCCGCGAACTCGCACTAGCCGCCGTTTCACACCTTCGCAAGAATTTGAGGAGCCGCAACGCCGCGCGGATGGCCCGATCAATGGGAGTCGGTGGCGCCACCGGCCTCGGCTCGATCGTCTATGCACTGACGGTGATGTCGGAATGCCTCCATGGTGATGATTTGCTTGCGGACGCGCAAGTGGCGGCGGAACTGTTCACCGACGACCTCATTGCGGCGGACAAACATCTGGACGTTGTCGGCGGCAGCGCCGGCGCGATCCTTGGCCTGCTTCGCCTTCATCGCGACAGCCAATCGGGCGAGGCGTTGAAGGCGGCAACGAAGTGCGGCGAACACCTGATCACTCAGGACCGGCTCGGACCGCTGGGCCGCCGGAGCTGGGTCGGGCAAGGCTTTGGCCCGCGAGCGCTTAACGGCATGGCGCACGGCGCCGCCGGCTTTGCCTATGCGCTTGCCGCATTATCGGCGGCGACCGGCCGCGAAGAGTTTGCACAGGCCGCGTCGGAGTGTATTGCATTCGAAAATTCCAGCTACAATGCAGAGCGCCACAATTGGCCTGATTTGCGCTGGGGGGGCGAACCGTCTTGGCCATGCCAGTGGTGTCATGGAGCTTCCGGCATCGGTCTTGGGCGCATCGCTGCGGTCAGACGGGGAGGGCTCGATGCCGGGCTTGTGGCCCGCGACATCCGCAATGCCGTCGAAGGCGCGCAGCGAGCCTGGCCGGGCTACGTGGATACGCTCTGCTGCGGCACCCTCGGCAGCATCGAATTCCTCTGCGAGGCCGGCGGTGTCCTTGGGCGCGGCGATCTTCGTGAGCTTGCATCAAAGCGGCTGTTGGCGGTTGCGCAAAGCGCCGCAACGACGGGGGATTACCGATGGCACGGCGGAAAGGGCCGGTTTAATTTGGGCTTGTTTCGCGGACTTGCCGGCGTGGGCTATACCCTCTTGCGGCGCGTCAATGGCTCTCTTCCCAATGTCCTCATCTGGGAATAGCCGGGCGTCATCGAGAAGTCCAAAGTCTACCTGGACTTCGCCGCCGAGCACGACGCAGTGAGGGCAGCCTTGAACATATCGAAGGACTGGACCGCCACCTCGCAGCTCGTTGCCGGATCGGGCGCAACGTGAATGACGGTACCCGCGGCCGCCAACTGCTGCTTGCCGTTGACGTTGATGTTGACACCCTCGTTCATCGGAGCGCCGACCAACCCAATGACCAAATGACCGCCGGCAACCGTCAACGACTGATTGGGATGGATGTTATAGGTGTTCTCCGCAGGCATGATCGCGTCCAGGGTTGCCTGAACGCTTTTTAGTTCGGCCTGTAGCGCGGCAATTTTTGCTGTCTGTTCGTTAAAACTCGCCTCGAGCTTTCCTCCTTCGTTCTGAAGGAACAGAATGAAGGCATCGCGCTCGCCGAGCTCGCGCAGCGCCAGCCGCCGGCCGTATATGTGTCCGCCAATTGCGACGGCCAGAACGAAGATCGCGGCCACGACGACGAGTTCGAACCTGCCGCCTCGCGTCATCAAGACGCGATACATGCGCGGACTCATCCACGCCTCGACCAAGCGATCTGATGCTGACTTTTCGCTCACTTTGCGCGTCCTACTGTTTCGGCTGGGTTGCGGTCCCGGGAGCCGGTGCTGATCCGGTTGGACGCAACGCGCCGGAGATTCGAGAAAGGATGGATTCGATATCGGAGAGGCCGTACCGGCTTGATAGGCTCGGCGGCAGTTCCGGGCTCGCCGCCGCGGCTGCGGCACCGGCAGGCGATTCCGGCGCGCCGCCGTGTGACGAGCGAACTGGTTGCTCGGCTTCGGTTGATCCACCGCCGGCCGGAGCCGCGCCCGGCGTCGTCGATGAAGCGCCCGGTGCCCGACCGGTGCCGGGAGGCGAAGCGGCGGACGGGCTACTCGTGCCACTCGCGCCGGGTTGCGGCGTCGCACTCGGCGCCGTCGCGGTATCGACGTTGCCGAGAATGACCGGCAGGCCGTCCTTGCCGGTTCCTATGACCACGATTTTCGAATTGGGGGATTGCGCGAGTGCAAGGGTGGCCTCGATGCCACGCCAGCGTAGATACGAATCCGAAATCCCCTTGCTTACCGTTTGCTGGAACGCGGCTATGCCATTCGCCTCAATCTGCTTGCGTTTTGACTCCTCTGCTTCACGCTCGACGCGAAACTTGTACTCCTGAATCTGATAGTATTGCTCGGTCTGTCGATTGATGGCGCCGACGATTGCCGGCGGCAGCTCTATGCTGAGTACAAGCGTATCCAGGATATGAATCGAATTTTGCAAGGAGGCGTTGTATTTGTTTTTGTCCGGCTGTTCCGAGGCCTCAATCTGAACCAGAGCGTTGAGATTGTCGCCCAGGCTTTTTCGCGTGCCATTGCGAATTTGGTCCTGGATGAGCTCGCGCGAGGTGTAGACCTTATCGGCGGTGTACTGCGCAATGACTTGACGCGTTTGGCTGCCGATCTCGGGACTCACGACCGACGCGAAGTACTCCGGACCGATGAATTTGTGCAGCACGGCGACGGGGTCATGAACCAATTGAAATCGCACGCTGATCTGGACGTTGACGTTCACGCCGTCCTTGGAAATAGCGTTGTATATCTGCGTCGCCGATTGCAGCCTCAGGTCATAAACGAACAGCATGTTCCACGGCGCGATCACGTGAAGCCCTTCCTCCCGCAGTTCCCTCGGATCCAGCACCGTGCCGCGACCGACAAAACACCAGCAGTAGGGATCAAGCCCGATCAGGCGATACCAGAGCACGCCGACCTGTCCGCTGGGAATGGTGATTACCGAGTAGGGCCACAGCACGACGATCAGCAGCAAAGTCACCATCAGCCCGAATGCGATCCCCGACAGATGGCGCCAGATAAAGCGCCGCCATCCCCGCTTCGTCGCCGGGAGCGGCTCTTCATCGAGAGATTCTGGATCGCTTACCATCAGCCGTGCTCCATCGAACGCTATCGTGGGCCTATCAAGGCCACCCCGGCAATATGGCCTTCGTCCATCATAATTCTGCGCGCAGGTATTTGCAGCTCGTCGAGATAGCGCTCATCGTGCGTGACCGCCACCACAGTGGCGCCTGCCGCCACCAGTTCCGGCAGGAGCTCATGGTAGAATCGTCGGCGAAACTCTGGGTCCTGATCGGCCGTCCATTCGTCCAACAAGAGAATTGGACGTTTCTCGAGCAGACTTACGACGAGGGCGAGACGTTTGCGTTGGCCGTCGGAAAGATCAAGCGTACGAAACTCGCCGTGCGATAACCCGGTCTTGTCGGCCAGGCGGAATTGCGCCAGCAGGCCGCCGATCTCGCTTGGTGCCGGTTCGGGTATGCCGTAGAGCCGGCGGAACACGTGATAATCGGTGAAAACCGTCGAGATCAACGAGCGATACGCGTCGCGCGTATCGTCGGTGACAGGCATCCCGTCGAGCATGATTTCGCCGGACGCGGGCGGATACAGTCCGGCGAGCACCCGCATAAACGTCGATTTTCCTGACCCGTTGCCGCCGGTAACGAACACGAGCTCGCCGGATTGAAGAGTAAAGTCGATCGGCCCGATCTGAAAGACGACCTCGGAGAATCTGTCGACATAACGAAATATGATGTTGCGCATCTCGATCTTGTCGAAACGCCTCGGTATCCTGATCTCGTCTCCTTCTGTGGTGACGGTCGCCCGCAGATCGGAATCCAGTTGCAGCAGCCGGTCCGCCGCGGCGTTGGCGTTCGATAAGATCGGGATCGATTGCACCAAACCAAACGCCGCCCCGACGACGAACAACAGCGCTGTCGTGGTCTTGGTGATGGAGCCGCCCGCCAATGATTCGCTAAATGTCGGCGCCACGAATACGACGGCGCCGAGCAGAATGTACATGTAGGCCTGCGCTGACACGATCTGCCTGAAAGTCTCGACCTGAGCGCCTATTTTGATGTTGGCTGCGGTTCTGGAGACGTCAACGGCGTCGTCGAACAAATCACCGCTGCGCGCGCTGTTGAGCCTCACCTCCTTGAATCCATCCAGGAAGTCGGTCAGGCGGTCGAATAGCCGGCGCTCTTGCTCCGCCGCTCTCGCTCGCTCCGCGGTCACGCGGCGTCCCCGGTAATGGAAAATTGCTCCCGCTGCGAAGACGATCACGACGCTCAGCAGGAATGCCACAAGCGACAAGTACGCCACATAAATTGCCACGAAAAAGACGACGACGACGCTCTGCATTGAAAAGCACAGCGTATTGCTCGCCTGGGTCAGCAACCCCGCGTCGCCGGTTATTGCCGCATAGATCCTCGAACGCCCGATCTTTTCTATCGCCAGGAGCTCCGAGTGCCTTACGTCATCCATCAGGCGTACGCGAAGCCGGTGGATGATGGCTTCGATCTCGGCGGTAACCGTGGTGGTCACGTAGATCAGGGTCTTGATGAACAGAAGGAGCGAGATGAGAAACAGTGCGACCGCCCACAGGCTGGGCTTGTGGCTTTGATCCGCAGCTTGTGCACCCGCATTGATGGCGGCGAGAATCGCGGCGCTGCTAATGCCGCCGATGGCGGACATGAACACCAGCTTCCGCAGTGAGCCGCGCATTCCGCGGCGAACGAGCTGCAAGAAGGACATTACTGTAACGTCGTCCGTCTACATTTCGACAAAGCGTAATGGCCGGTCCAGCGAGGGACGAGTTTGCCGACTGCGGTGAGAAAGTTGGCCTACTCTCGCAGACGCCATTCGATGCGACGCGACGGCCCGGTGATGAACAGTACAGGCAACACCAGCAACGGAGTAACGACCAGCGCGAGGAGAAATGTGCCGAGAAACCCCATGCGCCGATTGACCCCGCAAAGTCCCGTCAGGACGCATAAGATGATGTAGACGATGGCTTCGAGCATGGGGCCCGGTCTCGTCGATCAACTGCTGTTTCGCTTTCGCGGGTGGAACCACCCCCCGGTCGGTTGGCATACACCCCCGCGCATCAAGAGCTGGTCGCCGCTGCCCCTGTGGTCGTACCAGCAGCACGCCCAGAGCCAGACGAAGGTTCAGCGCCGGAACGTGTAGATCCTGACTCCCACATCTCCCGTTGGGCCTTGACGAACTCACGGTAGTCCGGAGGGTTGAAATCGAGCAAAGTCCCACCCGATGCAAAGTGCTGAATGAATGTCTTGCCGATGGCGTAGGTGGCGCCGGCGGAGAGCACCGGCATCATAAATCCGGCCGTGAGCGTTCCGACGATGGGCACGGCCTTGACCGCGCTGACGGCGCCGAGGCTGCTGGTCGTCGGGATCATCACCCCCAGCAGGCTCGCTATCAACGCCTTGCCCACATTTTCGGAAAAAGGCACGTCGAAAATCTGCGAAATACGACGCACCATCTGGACCTGGAGACCGCCAACGGCAACGGCGTCAACGACGGGCACTGGGATGAGCCCCGCAACGCCGGACCAGATGGCGAAGCGGTTGACCAACTTCGCAGCCATTTCCTCGCGATCCTCGGTCGTCTCAGGCTCTGACCCAGCAGAACCCGTTGCCGCAATGGCCTCGCTCTTCTCAGGACTCACGGACGCAGTCGGTTTCTGTGCCATAGCGGATCCTTTCTTCTCATGCCGGGCTGGCCCACCCCTCGAGCGAGCCGTTACGAACACTTCGCCGGCTCCATCCTACGTGAGCTATAAAAAGCCTATCATGGCGGTTGCGCCGTGCCAAGCGCTTGCACTAGCTGGCTCAATGTAGATTCGCAGCTTGCGCGTTGGCGTTGCCATGGAGGATGCAAATCCCATAGGATGCTCTTGGGCGGTGACGTTACGGAGACAAAGGATGCGATCGATGAGGTCCAGCGGGACCATTCCTGCGGCGCCGCGCGCTTGGGAGCCTCCGGCCGTAACAAAGTTGGCGATTGGTACTGAAACGAAGTCGGCCCGCAAGAACGGGCGACATGCAGGATCGGAGACTTCGGGCTCGGATCAGCCTCGGGTTGCTCAGCCGCAGCCGCTAACAACGCCCGCTGCGAAGCTCGGTTTTTCCTTCGAGTGGGCGTTTCCGCTTTCCGCTCGCTGGGGGGAGTAAATCGCCCCGCCCTTTGAACCGGCGGTCGGCTAACCGTCGCCACGCGATTCTTCCACGACCGAGCCGCCGGTTGGATAGCGTCACGGAACGACATCCGCTACGCTAGGCGTTGTCCACATTTTGAAACAGTGTCACGTGACAACTTTGAACGTCACGATCGAGAGCATCCTTGTTCGCGACCGCGAGCTGAAAACGGCCGACGTCGACGACGGCGTTGTTGTCCTGAGTGTGCGCGCCGGCGCGTATTTCGGCTTCAATCGCGTGGCCAGCGAAATCTGGAATATGCTGGGCGAGTCTTGCCGCGTCGGCCGAATTTTCGATGTGCTTGCCGAACGCCATGACGTTGATGCGGAAACCCTTGCCCGCGATGTGATGCCGTTCCTGCAAAGGCTGATCGAAGAGCGGCTGGTGCGGGTGACAGTTCCGGATCAAGTGCGATGACACCAAAGACGATGCGGCGCGTCTATCTGCGCGAGGCGGCGGTCATGCTCGTCGCCGCACGGCTCGCCGTGCGCTTTGTTTCGCCGGCGCGCCTGTTTGCCTGGGCCACCCGCCCGCCCCGGCGCCTTCATCGCTTCGCCGCCGAGGAGACGAGCTGGGTATCATGGGCGGTCGAGCACGTCGGCGCGATGCCGTGGATCAATGCCGGTTGTCTGCCGCGTGCGCTGGCGGCGCAGGCGATGCTGCGCCGCCGCGGCATAGCGAGCCGGCTCTGCCTCGGCGTCGCCCGTGAGGCAGGCGGAATCGGCGCGCATGCTTGGGTTGAGGTCGGCGACAACAAGATTATCGGAGCTGCCGAGGCCCCCGCTTTCACGCGCCTCGCTGATTTCGGCCGAGCATGCTGATGAGGCGCGAGCGCTTCCGATGAGCGGGATCGGCGGTGTGCTCCGGGTCGACGGCCGGACAGTTAATCGGCACGAGCTTGAGCGCGTCGCCAACGCGCTGCGTCAATACGGCCCCGATCGATCAGACGTCGTCGCCAGCGGCGGCGTCGGCCTCGTCCATGTGCTCATGCGCCTGACGCCCGAGGACTCTTTCGACCGCCAGCCCTGGCGCGGCGCGAGCGGATCACTGATCACGGCCGATCTGCGCATGGATAATCGCGATGACCTGCTCGCCCGGATCGCAATTGCGCCAGCGGAGGCGAAGCGATGGTCGGATTCACGCGTCCTGCTCGCCGCCTGGGAAGCGTTTGGCGACGATGTTTGGCCGATGCTGCGCGGCCCATTCGGAGCGGCGATCTGGGATCCGCGCCGTCGGACTTTGACGCTGGCGCGCGACCACCTCGGATTGAACGTGGTGATGTGGCACAGGAGCGAACGATTTTTTGCCTTCGCCACCATGCCGAATGGCCTGTTCGCGCTCGCCGGCGTGCCGCGCGAATTGAGTGAGGAAAAACTCGCCGATTTCCTCGTGCTCAATCACGCGGTCCAGGAAACGACCATCTACCGCAATGTCTTCCGCCTTCCCCCCGCGCATGTCATGCAGGTCACGTTCGATGGTTCGACAACGCAGCGCCGTTTTTGGTCCGCAGCCGAAATCGGGCCGGTCAAGCTTTCGTCCGATCAGGCTTATGCGGACGGGCTGCGCGCGTGTCTTGACCGCGCTGTGCGCCGACAGATGCGCAGCGCTCAGCCGATTGGCTGCCTGCTCAGCGGCGGACTCGATTCATCGTCGGTCGCGACTCTTGCTGCCCGCGCGCTCGCCGAGAACGACCAGCGGCTTGCCGCCTTCACCGGGGTGCCGCGGCCGGGCTTCGATGGTCAGGTGCCGATCGGCCATTACGCCGACGAAACCCCCTATGTCGACGCGATTGCGAGGACAGCGCGGAATATCGACGTTACCTATGTCCAAGACAATGAGTGCAGCGACCTTGCCGAACTCGAGCGGTTCTTCATCGCGCTGCAGGGGCCGGTGCGCAATCCGAGCAATCTCGGTTGGATGCTGGCGATCCTGCGGCGCGCGCGCGCGCAGGGGCGGCGGGTGCTGCTCGGCGGCCTTCACGGCAACTGCACGATAAGTTGGGACGGCTGGTCGCAAGCCGCCGCTCACCTCAAGCGCGGGAGGCTGCTCACTGCCTATCGCCAATGGAAACTCTTTTATCGCCGCACTTCTTATTCACGCCGGGCGGCCCTGGAAAAACTCTTCGTTGAACCGCTGCTGCCGGTATGCCTGGGCAATTGGGCCGACCGCCGCCGCCAGCCCGGCCGCATCGCAGCCTGGCAAAGTCACGCCGCCATCCGTCCCGATTTCGCCGCCGCCATGGCGTTGGACGCGCGTGCCAAAGAAGCCGGACACGATTTTCTCTATCGCATGCACCAAGACGAACGCACCCTGTCGCTCGCCCAGGCGGATTATGCCGGCGATTGGCACGCTGCGGAGAAGGCCGTCACCGGCGTCGAAGTGCGCGATCCGACCGCCGACATCGACGTGGTCTCCTATTGCTTCGGCGTTCCACCCGAGCAGTATCTTGCCGAAGGCGTTGATCGTTCGCTGATTCGCCGCGCCATGTTGGGTCTGCTTCCGCAGATGGTGTTGACCAATCGCGCCAACGGCCTGCAGGCGGCGGATTGGTACGAGAAGCTTGACAGGCAGCGCGGCGAGCTCGCTCGCCAAATCGCCGGTTTCTCCGAGTCTGCGCTGGTGCGCCGGATCATCGACATCAGGCGGCTCGAGCGCGCCCTGAAGAGCTGGCCCACTGGCGGCTGGCATAAGCCCGAAGTGTTCCAGGAATATAACCTCGCGCTGACGCGGGGCGTGGCGGGCGGCCAGTTCCTGCGCTGGTTCGAATCGGCGAACTGATTGAGCCGTGGCCGCCACTTGGTGGTACCCGAGCTTAAGGGTTGACGCATTGAATACCGGCGAAACTCTTCCAGCGATTTGCCGTACTTCCTTTGCCGGCTGACACTCGCCGCCGGGCCCGGAAATGCGACGAATGAAGACTGTCTATCGCTACCGAAAGGAACGGCATTTTGACAAGCCGCCGGAGGCGGTTTGGCCGTTCGTCGTCGACACCGCCCGCATCAATGAGATGGTGGGCTCGCCCTCCTATCGGGTTGAGGAGCGTGCCGACGCACAGGGCCGCATCCGCCGGTTCGCCAGCGTGAGCCTGGGGCCGATCCAGTTGAGATGGGAGGAAAGCTTTGGCGAGTGGCAGGAATATCGCCGGTTGATGCAGGTCCGCGATTTCCGCAACGGTCCAATCCGCCGGTTCCAGGCCGGCGCCGAACTCTATCCTGAGGGCACAGGGAGCCGGCTGGTTTCCCTCGCCGAGATCGAGTGTGTCGGCGTGCTGGGCTGGCTGGCGAAGTTATCCGGTCAGCTCGAGCGGGAAGGCGACAAGCGGCTCGCCGCGATCGAGCGGCTGATCGACGAGGCCGATAGGGCCGATCATTTGCCCGGCGCCAAGGCGCAGGCGGCGGCGGGACCGGTGGCTCGGCGCCGTCTCGCCGCCCTGATTGCCGACCTGAAGCGCGATCGAGCGAGCCACGGCCTCGCGCCCAAACTCGCCGAGTTTCTGCTGCATGCGCCGGCGGTGGCGCTGCGCAGCATTCGCCCCTTGGCGATGGCGCGACTTTGGCACGCGGCGCCGGCGGACGCGGTCGAACTCTTCCTCGCGGCGCAGAAACTCGGCATTCTGGCGATGGGGTGGGATTTGCTTTGCCCGCGCTGCCGCGGTGCCAAGTCGCATGTCGGGCGCCTGCACGAATTGCCGCAGGGGTCGCATTGCTCGTCATGCAACATCGATTATCGGCGCGATTTCACACGCAATGTCGAGTTGACGTTCCATCCCGAACCGTGGCTGCGCCCTCTGCCAGAGGGCGAGCTGTGCCTCCTCGGGCAAAGCATGACCCCGCATGTCAAATTCCAGGCTGAGGTCGCGGCGCATTCGAGCATGAGCTTCGACTTGACTCTGCAGGCGGGGGCCTATCGTTTCCGCACCGTCGAGGCGGGTGGGGAAGTGGATGCCAATATCGAAGGCGATGGCGTCATCCCGGAGATCACGGCCAGCGGCTCGGACATTCTGTTGGCGACACCGGGCCACAGCGACAAGGTCGTCATCCGCAACGATACCGATCGGCCATTGTTCTTCGTCGTCGAGGACCGCAATTGGGCGCAGGACGCCCTGACCGGCGAAAGCGTGATTGCGATGCCGGCATTCCGGAGACTCTGTCCCGAACAGCTTTTGCGTCCCGGCGACGACGTTGAAATCGGCCGAATCGCCATCATGTTCACCGATCTGCAAGGCTCGACCAGGCTCTATGACGATCTCGGCGACGCCACGGCGTACCGACTCGTGCGTGATCATTTCGCCTTTCTGTCGGAGCGGGTGGAGCGTCACAACGGCGTCCTCGTCAAGACTGTTGGCGATGCGGTGATGGCAGCGTTCCACGATCCGGCCGACGCGGTGCGGGCCGTGCTATCGATTCAGGATGAGGTCGCAAGCTTCAATCGCGACCGCGGCGACGGCGGCATCGTCCTGAAGCTTGGGCTGCATCTCGGCTCCTGCATCGCCGTCACGGCCGGCGGCGTGCTCGATTATTTCGGCTCGGTGGTAAACACGGCCTCGAGGCTCGAACACCAATGCCGCGGCGGCGAGGTGATCGTGTCCGAGGCGGTGCTGGCCGATGGTGAAGCACGCGCGGCGCTGACTGGCCGGACGCTGACCGAGGACAGCGCAACGCTGCGGGGGTTGAGCGAGCCGGTACGTTTTGTGCGGGTCAGCACGCCGAAGCAATGAAAATGCGCAAAATGGGCCACTGACGGCAGCCCCGGGGGTCGGTACCTGCGCTGATCAGGCTTGCAGCGCGTGGGCAAAATCGCGCAAGCTGTGCCAATGCGGCGTTAAACGGTTAACACTTCTACCCCCTCAACTGTTCATCTCAACCTGTCTATTGGAGAGTCCGGTGAATCGCCGATCCCTGCTTGCATCCGCCCTGGTTACGCTGGCCGCGCAGCGGCTTCCACTGTCCGCCTGGTTGAGCCGCGCGCAAGCGGCGAGTCCGACGTGGCGGCACGGGGTATCGCCGTTCGGCGACCTGAAATATCCGACGGGCTTCATGAAATTTGATTACGTGAACGCCAACGCACCAAAGGGAGGTGTGGCGCGACAGCTCGCGCTCGGCACCTACGACAACTTCAACACGGTGGTTGACGGCGTCAAAGGCACGCTCGCATTCGGCATCGATCTGAACTACGACACGCTGCTGACGCCGGCGCTCGACGAGGCATCGAGCGCGTACGGGCTCATCGCCGAGGCCGTAAGCTACCCGGACGACGTCTCGTCGGCCTCGTTTCGGCTGCGGGCGCAAGCAAAATGGCACGATGGCGCCCCGGTGACGCCCGACGACGTGATATTCTCATTCGAGGCATTCAAGAAATTCAGTCCGCAGGCCGCGGCCACTTATATGCACGTCGTCAGGGCCGAGAGGACCGGCGATCGCGAGGTCACCTTCACCTTTGACGGGCCGGGCAACCGCGGGCTGCCACAGCACCTGGGCCAACTCGTCATCTTGCCGAAGCATTGGTGGGAGGGCACCGACAGCGACGGCAAAAAGCGCGATGTCGGTTCGACCACAATGGAGCCGCCGCTCGGCTCCGGTCCCTACCGCGTCAAGGAGTTTTCGGCCGGCCGCAACATCGTTTACGAGCGGGTCAAGGATTATTGGGGCAGGAACGTCAACGTCAATGTCGGCCGCGACAATTTCGACGAGCTGCGGTTCGAGTATTTCCGCGACGGCACCGCCGCCCTCGAGGCGTTCAAGGCAGACGCCGCCGACTGGCGCCTCGAGAACAGTGCGAAGAACTGGGCCACCGCCTACGACTTCCCGGCCGTCGCCGACAAGCGCGTGATCCTGGAAGAGTTCCCGATCAACAATGTCGCAATGATGCAGGCTTTTGCCTTCAATATCCGTCGTGCGAAGTTCCAGGACCCGCGCGTGCGGCTTGCTTTTAATTACGCCTTCGATTTCGAGGAGATGAACAAGCAGATCTTCTTCGGCCAATACAAGCGCATCGCCAGTTATTTCGAAGGCACCGACCTCGCGTCGAGCGGCCTGCCAAGCGGCCGCGAACTCGAACTGCTGGACGCCGTGCGTCACCAGGTTCCCGCGGAAGTCTTCAAGAAGGCCTATTCCAATCCGGTCGGCGGCAATCCCGCCGCGGTGCGCGGCAATCTGCATGAGGCCACCCGGCTCTTCAAAGAGGCGGGTTACGAGGTGCGCGACCAGCAACTCGTCGACGGCAAGACGAACGAACCTTTCACGGTCGAATTCCTCGGCAACAACCCGGTCTTCGAGCGCGTCTTTTTGTTCTACAAGCCTTCGCTCGAGCGCCTGGGCATTACCGTATCGGTGCGCACAGTCGACGAGGCGCAGTATGAGAACCGGCTGCGCGGCTGGGATTTCGACATTATCACGTTCGGCTGGAGGGAAACGCAGTTGCCGGGCAACGAGCTGCGCGACTATTGGGGTTCGCGGGCGGCCGACCAGTCCGGCTCGGACAACGTGATCGGCATCAAAAACCCGGCGGTCGATGCGATGATCGAGCATGTGGTCTTCGCCAAGAGCTATGACGACGTTGTCGCTGCGGCCAGGGCGCTCGACCGCATACTGCTGTGGAACTTCTACGTCGTGCCGCAATGGAGCTACAACAAGCAACGCACGGCGCGCTGGGATCGGTTCAGCCATGCCGATCCGTTGCCGAAATACGGCATCGCGGCATTCCCCGCCTTGTGGTGGTGGGACGCCGACAAAGCGGCCAAGACGGGAGCGCGCCCGTAATCCCGGTTCGCGGCGTCCGCCTCGCCAGCGTGAGATGCGTGAAACCGAAAACGCTGTTTGTCGTCTAGGCGCCGAAGGATCAATTCGCCGTGATGGGCGCGCCGCGCGCGCTCACGGCGATGCGCCTTGTTGTGCTGACGGCGAATGCCTACATGCTGCTGGCCTCTGATAGGCGGGGTCTTGATCGGTGAGCGAAACCGAAGCCCTGTTCAGTGTATTGCGGCAATCGGCTGATGCCGATTCGGTTGCCGCCATCGAGCGCGCGGTTGGCGAAGCAGCCGACCGCGACCTCTGCCGCGTCAACGCGCTCGATTTCGCCGCCAAGCACGGCCTTGATGAAGAGCGGGCGATCGCTGCGTTCCTGCACGCGGCGCGGCTTGGACTGTTCGAACTGTCTTGGAATGTGCTTTGCCCCGGCTGCGGCGGCGTGCTCGATGCGAGCGCAACGCTGAAGAGCGTCAACCGCGAGGAGTATGATTGCGGGCTGTGCGCCGCCGGCTACAAGCCGACACTCGACGAGATGGTCGAAGTGACCTTCACCGTGAGCCCGCGCGTGCGCCGCATCGCCGCGCACAGTCCCGATACGCTGCCCGAAGTCGAGTACTACCGCCAGATTTTCTGGAGCTCCGGGGTGGATCTCCCGGAGATGCTGGGTGACAGCCTCGCCGAGTTCACCATCGACTCGATCGAGCTGCCACCCGGCGAGAAAGCGGTCTTGTCGGTGCAGCTGCCGAGCGACTTCGTCATCGTGTTCGATCCGGTGACGCATGGCACGCAGTTCATCGACGTCAAGGGCGAGCCGACGCGCGAGCGGCAGACGCTGGCGATGGTGTTCAACAACGTGCAAGCGCCGGTCGGAACCGTCGCAATGCGGCCGGGACCGTTGCGGCTGTCGCTGGAAAATCGCACCGACCGCCGCGTCCTGCCGGCGCTGTGGATCGCCGGCGATTCGCTGCACCATCTGCTCGGCCGGCGCAGGCCGTTTCTCACCGCCAAACGTCTCCTTACCAATCAGACTTTCCGCGACATCTACCGCACCGACACGCTCGACGTCGATCAGCGGCTCAAGATCACCAGCCTCACCTTCCTGTTCACTGATCTCAAGGGCTCGACTGCGCTTTACGAGCGCGTCGGCGATCTCGTGGCCTACGACCTCGTGCGCCAGCATTTCCGCGTTCTCTACGAGATCGTGGCGGCGGAGGCGGGGGCGGTGGTGAAGACGATCGGCGACGCGGTGATGGCGACGTTTCCTACGCCCGACCGGGCGCTCGCGGCCGCGTTGCGCATGCGCGAGGCAATGGCGCGCATCAACGCCGAACGCGGCAACGAGGATTTGCTGCTCAAGATCGGCATTCACGAGGGCCCGTGCCTCGCGGTCACGCTCAACAACACCCAGGATTATTTCGGTCAGACGGTGAATCTGGCTGCCCGCGTTCAGGGCCTCGCCTCGTCGCGCGCCATCTTCGTGACCAAGTCGGTGGTGGAGGATCCAAAATCGGCGAAGATTATTGAAAGCTCTGGCCTGCACCCGACCATGCAGCACGCGGCGCTGCGCGGCATCGCGGATGCGACGACGGTGTACGAGATTCCCTGAAAGCAATCAGCGCGCGGATTTGTTCAGCCACGCTCGATCGGAGTGGCGCCGGGCGGCATCGCCACGCTTTCGAAGTGCTCAAGGAAAACCAGGCCAATGCCGCGGGTCAGGGCGCCGGCGGTGAGCGCAGAGACGGCGAGGCCGACCAGCGCGCTACCGGGAACGGCAAAGGCGAGCGTCGAAGCGGTTGCGGTCCCGAAACCGGTAGGCACTGCGCCGCCCATGAGTCCAATGATGGTAGAGCGCGTGCGCTGGCGCTCAAAGGGTACGCCATAGAGATTGCTCAACTGCCTCACCATGCGCACGATGATGGCGGTCACGCCGGCCACGTTGACGATGGGTAGCGGAAAGAGGCCACCGACGGCGGCGTAGGTCTTGTGCCGGTCGACAATTCTTTGCGCCAGCCGGCGCCGTCTAGCCGCGTAGCCGGCATAAACCGCCGGCACAGGCAATTCATCGTTCGCAGCCGGCCGCGAGAAACCTTCAAGCCGAGGTTCGGCCTCGGATGCTTGGGCTTCTTCGCCGACGAAGGCGCCCGCGGCGATCGCGCGCAGATCGGCGTCCGTTTGCCTGATGGCCTTGGGGAGCTGCTTGCGGGTCATGCGGCCGCCTGTTGCGCCCCGAGCACCATGTCGACCTCCTCGGCGATCGCGGCAATCTCCCGCGCGGCGGGCCCCTTCCAGCTGATCAGGCTCGGCGTCGCCCCCCAGAGCGCCGCCTCCGGATAGCCGACCCGGTTCATCATTTCGCTCTGCAGGACCGGCAAGCCGGCATCGGCGAGTTCAGCGCGGATTTGCCTGGCGATCACGGAATCGCGGGTCGTCTGTGTCAGCAGACAGCGGAAGGGCGGCCGTCGGCCATCGGTGCGGTCAGTCAAAATGCTCAGCGTGTCGAGCATGCGGTCGACGTCGAATGGCGAAGGCTTGACCGGAACGAGCAGAAAATCCGCGGCCGCGACACAGTCCAGCGTCGTCCGCGAACGAAATCCCGGCGTGTCGATGATCACCAAGCCGCCGGCGGCGAGGCGCCGCGCCGCATTCGAGGCTTCCTCGGTTGCATCCTCGACGACGGAGACGCCGCCCAACGCCCTTTCGCGCGCCGCCAGCCGCACGATCGAGCGCTGCGGATCGGCGTCAATCAGCGTCGGATGCCGGCCGGTAAGATGCCAATGAACCGCGAGGCAGCTCGCCAGCGTGCTCTTGCCGCTGCCGCCCTTCATCGTGGCCACGGTGATGATCATGCCCATCACTTCCACGGGCCCGCCCCCGGAGTGGGCCTGCTGATTCGCTCTAAAAATGTATCAGATTCGGCGCCGACCGCCTATCTTTGTGCCGCGGCCGGGCTGCAGACGCTGGAACGCTCGCTGAAGGTCCGGACTTAAATCCTCAAGCGCGATATTGCAAATCTCAAGACGCGCGGCCACGATCCGATCCGGCAATCGGGACGGGGCGACGCATGATGACGGTACCCGAATTGGCGGCGGAGGCACTCGGATCCTTCCTTTCCTCGCATATGAGTCGAAGGTTTGGATCGACGCAGGCGAGTCTGATCGAACTCATTCCGTCGGTTGCCAGGCTGGCGCTCGAGTGCATCGGCAACAGCGACGCGCTCTACCACAATGTCGAACATACCATGCTTGTGACGCTAGTCGGCTACGACATCATGAAAGGACGGGCGCTGCTCACGCCCACGTCTCCCAGCGATTACGCGCACCTCATCGTCGCCTGCCTGCTGCACGACATCGGCTATGTGCGCGGCATTCTCAAAGGCGACGGCGCCGACGGATACGTCATCGATGCGGCCGGAAACAGAGCCAAACTGTCGCGCGGTTCGTCCGACGCGGCGCTGTTGCCGTATCACGTGGACCGGTCGAAGCTGTTCGTGATGGATCGCATTGCGTCGAGCGACCTGCTTGACGCCACCAGGATCGCCCGCGCGATCGAATTCACGCGATTCCCATGTGCCGAACCTGATGTCGAGGATGACGAAGAAGGTTCGCTGGTGCGCGCTGCCGATCTCATTGGTCAGCTCGGCGACCCGCATTATTTGCGCAAAGCCAACGCGCTTTATTACGAATTCGAAGAAGTCGGCATGAACAAGCAGCTTGGCTATACGTCGCCCGCCGATCTCATGGACCTGTACCCGCAATTTTATTGGAACAGCGTTTCTCCACACATCCAGAGGGCCGTTCGTTATCTCAACGTCACGTCGAGCGGACGGCAATGGATAGCAAGCCTCTACAGCAATGTTTTCCGTGCCGAGCGCGACCTCAGCCTGTGCGGCCCGGAGCGCTGAGATCGGCTGCGGTGTTGCGCCCGCGATACTCGTAATCGCGAGCGGTATTAGCGGGCGAATTGCAGTCGGTCAGGCAGGTTTTGAAGCGTTCGCCTTAGCCGCCTCGACCATCGCCTCAAGACGCGAAATATTCTGCATGAGGCGTTCGCTGGTGAGGCGCAGAAAGTAATAGCCAAATTCCGGATTCTGGAAATAAAGCTCAAGGAGCTTCTCATAGGTGATGGTGAGGACGTCGCCATCCTCGATGCATTTGACCGTCTGTGTCCGTCGATTTTCCGGCGCGACAAAACCAAGTTCGCCCATGAACCGCCCGGGCGGGAGCTCGACATCGATTTCGGTCACCAGGAACTTGCCGGTTACCGTCAAGAACATTTCCTTGGCCACGTCGCCTTTGCGGAACAGCACGTCACCGCTGCGATATTTTCTCGGGCTCATATACGGCCTGAGCCAGTCCATCGACAAATCGCCTTGCGAAGAGATCTGAGCCTTCTTGATCAGGCTCAGCATCTGCCGCAGGCGGATGACGTTGATCGGCAGCGAAAGCAGATACAGAAAGAATGTCGCTGCGGCGCCCGCCGCCGCACCATAGGCGATGAAAAACAGCATGCTAATGATGCCGATGACGCGGAGCGGGACAATCGTACGAACCATCAATGTCGCGACATAAAGGATCGCGCCGGTCAGCGCCAGCATGTTGGCGAAAGTGATATTCGCCAGGGCAACTTCGATCAGACGATGGAACACCGCAGCGGAAGTGATGTGGGCGGGATCGAGACCGAGCCCGATCAGCATTCTTTCGACGCTGAGATGCTGCCCCACAACTTCGAGGGCGCGACTCAGTATTCCGGCAGGATCCAGAATGACGCTGTTCACTTCCCTCATAAAATCTCCTCCTGGGAACGCCCGACGTCGCGAATGCCGCCATCCTGGCCGCGACGGGCCGCCGCCGGACTGCTGACAAACTCAGCATCGAAGAGTTTCGATGTCGATACGCCGCGGCGACGCAAGCGGATTGCGCCGTCGATCATGCCAATACCGTCAAGGTCGGTCGCCCACCCGGGAGGCCGGGCCCGTTTGGTCGCGACCCGGCCGGGTGAACGCGGGCGCATCGGCGCAGGGGCGTCATCGCTTGTCCCGACCACGCATCCGAATTTGCGCTTGTCCGGCCCATTGCCTTGGAATTGAATGCGGACGGGTTCAACCATATATCCCCCGCAAGATTATAGGCGACGATGGCGAAAATGAAGACCGGCCGCACCATCGAGAGGCGGATTGTGACCCGTGAACTCGGCCAGCCGCGGTCTTGATCGAGCTGAACACGTCCGGTGGTGCCAGCACTGAGAGATAGCATAACCGGGATTGTGCGGGCGGCATGCAAGTACGCAGGTGAGGCGGAAATCTGGCAACGCAACCGTTCGACGAGAACTTCGCCGCGGCGATTAATCTGGCTTAGTATGTAGGTTTCCTAACAGTCTGGTCCGAATCATTCATGGCGGAAGAGCGCATCAACCGGAAGCTGGCGGCCATCCTAGCGGCCGATGTTGTTGGTTACTCGCGCCTGATGGGGGCTGACGAGGCGGGCACGCTGGCCGCTCTGAAGCGACACCGGGAAACCGTCTTTGAGCCGGCCGTTGCCGCGCACCATGGCCGCATCGTGAAGCTGATCGGCGACGGCGCCATCGCCGAGTTTGCCAGCGTGGTCGACGCCGTCAACTGCGCGCTAAAGGTGCAGCAATCCGGCGCATCGACGCCGTCGCAAAACAACTCCGAACGGCCGATCGTGCTGCGTATCGGCATCAATCTCGGCGACGTCATTATCGAAGGCGACGACATCTACGGCGACGGCGTCAACATCGCCGCGCGGCTGGAGCCGCTCGCCGAGCCGGGCGGCATCTGCATCTCCTCGATCGTCAACGAGAGCATCGGTAATCGCATCGACGTTCGTTTCCAGGACGGCGGCGACATCAGTGTCAAGAATATCGATCGGCCGATTCGCATCTGGAGATGGCACCCCGGTACGACTGCCGCTGCGGCGCCGCGATCGAACACGGCCAATGCTGGGCCGAACGGCGCGGCTGCATCGATCGCCGTTCTGCCGTTCACCAACATGTCCGGCGATCCGGAGCAGGAATACTTCTCCGACGGCATTAGCGAAGACATCATCACCGACCTCTCGAAGATTGCCGGCCTGATGGTGATCGCGCGCAACTCGAGCTTCGCGTACAAAGGCCGCTCGGTCGACGTCCGCACCGTCGGCCGCGAGCTTGGCGTGCACTCCGTGCTCGAGGGCTCGATCCGCCGGGCCGGCAAACGCGTGCGCATCACCGCGCAGCTCGTCGACTCGGCGACCGGCGCGCATCTATGGGCCGAGCGCTACGACCGCGATTTGACGGATATCTTCGAAGTCCAGGACGAGGTCACGCGGCGAATCGTCGACGCGCTCAAGGTGACGCTCACTCCGGCCGAGGAGGCGCGGCGCGGCGAAAATGAGCCGTCCAACATCGACGCCTATGACTGCTTCCTTCGCGGCCGCGAGATGATGCTTGGCAAACAGAAGAACCGCACCACCTTCAAGGAGGCGGTGAGGTTTTTCAAGAAAGCGCTGGAGCTCGATCTCAACTATTCGCAGGCCTATGCGTGCCTCGGTTTTGCGCACATGTTCGATTATCAAAACCGCTGGAGTGAGGATCCCGAAAGCTCGCTCGGGCTTGCCAGACAATACGCCCAGCAGGCGATCGACAAGGACCCCAACGAGCCGCTGGCGCATTGTATCGCGGCCTTGGTCGCCATATTCGAACGCAACCTCGATCGGGCGAAATCCGAAATCGATCGGGCGCTGTCGCTTAATCCGAATTTGGCCTTGGCCCACAACCTTCTTGGCACCATTCGCAGCTACTCGGGGCGGCCGCTGGAAGCGATACCGGCGATCGAGCACGCCATGCGCCTCGATCCGGCCTTCAGTCCGCAATTTCTCCACTTCCTCGGCATCGCCTACCTGCTGGCCGGCAAATACGAAACCGCGGCGGTGTTGCTGAAGCAGCGGATTGCGCTGGTGCCGGATACGGATTTTTCCCGGGTCGTGCTCGCTTCCGCCCTCGGCCATCTCGGCGAGATCGATGAGGCGCGGCGCATCTGGAGCGAACTGCAAGAGATAAATCCGAACTACTCGTTCAAAGAACATATCGGCCGGCAACCGCTGAGGCCGCAGGACGCCGAACGCGTTGCTGGCGGTCTGGCGAAGGCCGGATTGCTGGCCGACAAGGTCGAAAATCAATAGTTGATGACAGATGACGCGCTCGCGTCATGAGCGCTTATCGCACGATTCCGCGCTAAATGCCGCTGCTGCTCCTGCGAAAATGTTCGTCAGACCTGGCGGTCATTGGCAGGCGGACAAGCGCCCGACAAGGCAATATCGAGGCGCGCTCGCCGCAGCGCCATTTCGCAGCGTTCGCGAAGATCGCAAATCGTGCAGCGCCGTTTGATTGATCCGAACAGTTCGCCGCCCCTTTCGATCGCGCGAAGGTCGAGATCAAGCATGGCCATCAGACAGGCCAAAGGCTTGTCGGGCGAGCTGGAGAGAGAATTGCAGACTTGCATCAAATCCTCCCGCGGCCGACCCTGGCAGCATATTCCCAGCATATTGGATGAATGGCCGACCGGCGGCGTTGACTTGAATCAAACCGACCGGGCAGCGGCATAAACTGCTCATTGACCGGTTTACTCGATTCGCAGCTCACGTCCGCCGAGGCGCCACATGAAGCGACGGCGCAGGCGTAACGCGAGGTTGTCAGGCCTTCCCGCTACCGCAGCGGCGGCTCGGCGGTTTGCATTTCCAGACCGGCCTTGGCGGACTGGTCTTCCAGTGGCCTCTTCAGCAGTCGGAAGCGGTTGGGATCAAGCCCCTGCGTCGGCTGCAGCGAGGGACTTGGCGGGACCATTGCAGCTGCGGCCTCCTCGGCAGGTTTGTCGGGGGCTGTTCGCGGTTTCGTTGTTCGGCCGCGCCAGCGGTCGATCACCGCCGCGAGGGAATGATTGTCGATCGCGGCATTGGCATCGCCTTGATCGCCGCCCATCGTGTCGCTTCGCGGCAGCAGTTGCGCGGGCAATTGCCTGAACTTGAGCCGCGTCGGCAGGGCGACGCCTTCGCCGAAGGCGAACGCTTCTCCGGTACCGAGCGAGGGCAAGAACGCCAGCAAATTGGCGGCGGTATCCGCTACGGCCGAGCGCAGCAGTGCCTGATCGCGGTCGTTGGTCATGCGCATCGCGAACAGCGTGCTGCATTGGGACAGAATGGTCGGGTCGAGTTCGGCGGGCCGTTGCGTAACCAACCCGAGAAAGACGCGATATTTCCGCCCTTCCTTGGCGATGCGCGAGATGGCACGTCTGGTCGGCGCGAATCCGACGCTGTGGTCGGCGGCCATGTACCGATGCGCCTCTTCGCAGACGACCAAGAGCGGATTATCGCCGTCGCTCCACAGCCCGAGATCGAATGCCATCCGGCAGGTGACGGATACGAGCGCGTCGACGACCTCGGAGGGAAATCCGGCGAGCTGCATGATCGTGATCGGTTTGCCATTCGGCGGCAGCCGGAACAGCGTCGCCAGAATCTCGACCATGGTGTCGCCGCCGACATTGGCATTTTCGAACATGAAGGCGTAACGCGGATCATTGCAGACCGTCTCGATCCGCGTGATCAGCTTGTGGTAGACCATGCGCGAAGCGCGGTTTTCCAGTTTGCCCATGCGGGTGTCGAGGAGGGCGAGCAAGTCGGCGATGCGGTAGGGCACCGGGACGTCGAGCGTGTAGCGCGCGTTCGCTTGCTCGCTGCCCTTCAATGCCAGCCGACCTGCAGATCCGATCTGTTGGGCATAGGAGGCCTTCGCCAGCGGGATGACCTCGGAAAGGAAGTTGACTTCCTCCTCGAGGCTCGGCCGCCCGCCGAAGAAGACATCGACGATCTCGTCGAAATTGAAGAGCCAGAATGGCAGCTTTACGTTGTTCGGGTCGAGGATTTGCGCTCGTTCACCGAAGCAGCGGCCGTATTCATTGTGCACGTCGAGAAGCAAAACCCGCAAATCGGGGCGCGCCTGCAGCATCTGGTGCAGCAGCAGCGTGATGGCGCTCGACTTGCCGACACCGGTGGTGCCCAGCACGGCAAAATGCTTGCTCAACATTTCATCAACGTCGACTCGTGCGGCGATGGCGTTGTCCTGCTGCAGCTTACCGACGTCGATCATGCGCGAACTGGAATTCTGGAAAATCAGCCGCAGCTCGCGCGAGCCGATGGACACCACCGGGTCGCCGATGGCGGGATAGGTGGTGACTCCGCGCTGAAAATGGGCGGTTCGAGCCTCGCCGCTGCGGATTTCGCCGATGAGGTCGAGCTGCGCCGCGGCAACATGATCATGGTCGGGTAACGCCGGTTCCGTCCGCAAGCAGACGTCGGTGATCACGCCGACGAGAAGGCGCTTCCCGGCGGCGATGCCGAGAAACTTGCCCACAGTGACCCGCCTTTCTTCGGGAGCATCCGGCGCGGCCGCGGGAAGACCAACGCTGGCCTGCGATCCGCGAACCGCGATAACGCGCCCCAGAAACTCGATTTTCTGCGCTGACGCCTGGTCTGCGGATTGGGTATCGCCGATTGCCAAGTCCGTCTCCGAGGCGGCGCCGTTGTTCACAGCGGCGGTGCCAAGAGGTAAGCCGCGCCGATTGGAGATTCCGTTAACAGCCAGTGGCCCTCGGGCCTCGGCGCCGCGGCGGCTGGGCTTTCTGGGGCGGGCCGGGCAATCCTTAGCCTCATTAAGCAAGAATTAGCCAATTCCGGCCGGCGGAACGGCGTCAGCGCCCCGCCGTCCGTTGTCCCCGTAACGGCGACCGCTCTCGCGATTGCGGGCTGCTGCGGGCGGCGTCGATAACACGCGGCGCCGGAGTGAGATCCTGCAAAAGCATGGGCTTGGCGAAATAGTATCCCTGGGCGAATCTGATCCGGGTGGTAGCCTGCAGGTACGCGGCCTCCTCGAACGTCTCCACGCCTTCGGCGATGATGGTCATGCCAAGCGCCTCGCTGAGCGCCTCGATCGCCTTGAGAACGCTTTGGCTCCGCGGGCGTTGGTGAATGCCGGTGATGAACGACCGATCGATCTTGATTTCGTCGGCGGTGATGTCGGCAAGCGTCGCCAAAGAGGAATAGCCGCTGCCGAAGTCATCGACCGACACGCGGGTGCCGAGCGCGCGCAGCATTGGCAGGACCTCGGCCTGGAAGCTGTTCTTGGCCAGAAACGCTTCTTCGGTGACTTCGACCATGAAGCGGCTGGGGCAATCGGTCGCTTTCAGCTCCTGGCAAAAGGAGGTCATGAATTTGACATCGCCGGCTTGCCTCGCCGCCACGTTGACGCTGATCGGCGTCTGCGGTCCGAATGCGTCGTTGAGAAGATCCATCGATCTGACGATCTCGCCCAGCGCCAAGTGGGTCAGGTCGTCGATCAATCCGAGATCGATGGCGAGCCCGATGAACTCGGCCGGACCTTGGATCTCGCCGTCCTCGTCGCGCAGCCGGATGAGCGCCTCCACCCCGACGACCTCCAGTGTGCGCATGTCGAGCTTCGGTTGAAATGCGCAGCAAAATCGTCCGTCGCGGATGCCGAGCCGCAGCCGCTGCTCCTGCGCCGTGCGCACCGTCATGGCGCGGGCCATTTCGCCGTCAAAGAATGCCGCTCCGCCCTTGGCGTTCGTCTTAACCTGATCCATGGCGGTATCGGCGCTTCGCCGCAACATCTCGTAATTGACTCCGTGATCCGGGTGCACGCTCACGCCGACCGATGCCGAAGTCATGATCTCGAAGCCCTCGATCAAGAACGGCTGTCTGATCTGCTGCAGAAGATTGTTGACCAGCTCGGCGAGCGTGTCCGCGCGGCCGAGGGGGTTGAGGACCAGCAAGAATTCGTCGCCGCTGATGCGGCCGAGAAAATCGGACGGACGAATGTGAGCCGCGATTCGTTGCGCCATCTTGACAAGAAGCGCGTCGCCGAGCGCATGAGTGTAGTAATCATTGATGTGCTTGAAGTTGTCGATGTCGAGCAAGGCCAGCGCGAACCGAGTATGCGGGCCTGTGCGGGTCAGCCGTTCGACATGATCCTGGATCAGCGCACCGTTCGGCAAGCCGGTCAGATCGTCGAAATAGGCGCGTTTGGATAATTCTAATTCGGCCTGCTTGCGTTCGGTAAAGTCCAACGCGGCCGACAGCAGCAGAGGTCGATCGAGAATCCGCACCGGTCGGCGGCAGGTCAGCAGCGTACGTTCGCCTGCGATGCCGATGATGCGTTCTTCGGTCACGGTCGAGGCGCGGCGACTTGGCGGGCCAGGGTCAGCCTCGCGCGTCAGCTGCGACACGGCCGCGGTCGCCGCGGAAGCGCCGACGGCTGGATCGGCCGCGCCGCGGAATCCTGCGGCCGTCTCGTTGGCGAGCAGAACCGTGCCGTCCTCCGATTGCACGGTCACGCCAACCGGCAGCATGTCGATGATGGTATTGAGAAGCGCAACCGCCCGTCGCGCCTCGCTCTCGCCCTCCGGCACCTCATCGAGCAGCTGATGGAAGTGCGCCATGCGCCCTGCTTGCCAATGCCCCAGCGGCAGCGCCCGGCGGCATGATGCCTGCCTGGCGACCGGGGAGCTGGCGGCGTGTCGGTTCTCGACTGTATAGTGGCAAGAGAAACGAAAATTTAATGAACGCCCGTGCTGGTGGCGATCGGTCGATCCCGGCCAGCGCCATTGGAAGGCAGCACGACCTTTCGTCCACAGCGGCGGAATCGTATCCGTTTCGGCATTTTCCCTGCGCCGCTGAGCACTTGACGTGGCGGGGCGGCGGAGACATTGACGCGCGGATATTCGGAAGGTTTGGTCGACGTTCAAGCGTGGGATTTTCGATGGGCGCAGCCCTCTCGGCTATTCCTTTTGTCGACATCCGTAACGGCGGGCCGCCGCACCACGCGCGGCACAGGGCCCCCGCGGCGCGGGCGCTGCGGGATGCCTGCCTTGCGTTTTTTCCGCGCGCGGCGCTGCCGCTGGTGCCGGCGCTCGATCACATTTCGCGGCGCTGGCTCGCACGTTCGCGTTCGCCCTACCTGCCGGAAATCGCGCAGATCGCGGCGATGCTCGACTTCTCCGGCGTGTGGTTGCTCAATGCCTCTTATCAATGGGGCTGCACGGCGCTCGCCTGCGAACAGGGAGGAATCCCCTGGCTCGCGCGAACCCTGGATTGGCCCTTTACCGGCCTGGGACGGCACGTCGAGCTGGCGCGCATGCGCGGCGCGTACGGGGATTTCTTCAGCCTGACCTGGCCCGGCTATGTGGGCGTGCTCACTGCCATGGCGCCGCAGCGCTTCGCGGCCGGCGTCAACCAGGCGCCGATGTGGCGCCGCACCCGACACCGCTGGCTTCGACCCTATGACTTTGCGGCTAATGCGCTGAAGGTATGGGCGTGCGCCGACCGCATGCCGCCGGACCAGCTTTTGCGCCGGACCTTCGAGCTCTGCGACAGCTATGCCACGGCGAGGCGCGTGCTCGAAGAAACGCCGGTCGCGCGCCCGGTCATCTACACGCTTGTCGGTTGCGCGGCCCACGAACGGTGCGTGATCGAGCGCACCGAGACCGATTTTCGCACCCGCGAGGACGAGACCAGCGCGGCGAACGACTGGCTGCCGAGCCGACCCGGCTGGGAGGGTCGGATCGGAACCCGCCGGTTTTTGCTGAGCTCGTTTGCGGAAGCGGCGGGCTACAGCCGGGCGCGGCGCGAGGCGCTGGCGGGCTGGAGCGGCTCATTTGCAAACGGCCGATTCGATTGGCTGCGCGAGCCGGTGCTCAACCCCTACACGCGACTCGCAGTGGCGATGTCGCCGGCCCGCGGTGTTTTGCGCGCCGTCGGCTACGATATCGCGGGCGGCCCCTTGCCCGAGCCGGCGACGCAAATCCGCGAAATCGAAATTATGCCGCAAGCAGCCTAGCGGCTGGAAAAGGCAGACGAGACGCCGACGATGCCTATGATCACGAGCGCGGACGGCACAAGGCTCTACTACGAAGAGGTTGGCCGCGGAACACCGATCGTCTTCATCCACGAGTTCGCCGGGGATTACCGCACCTGGGAGCCGCAGCTGCGCCATTTCGCCCGCGCGCATCGTTGCGTCACCTTTTCCGCCCGCGGTTATCCGCCGTCCGACGTGCCCGGCGATCCGGCGCGCTACGGCCAGGACATCGCGCGCGGCGATGTGATCGCCATCATGGATGCACTGGGTATCGAGAAGGCGCATGCGGTCGGCCATTCGATGGGCGCCTATACCGCGCTGCATGTCGGCATCCGCCACCCGGAACGCTGTATTTCGGTGACCGCCGCCGGCTGCGGCTGGGGCTCGGCCGCTGACGCGGCTGTGCGCGCAGCGATGCGCAAGGTCGCTACAGAGACCGCCGCCATGTTCACCGAGAAAGCCATCGCCGAGGCGGCGGCAATTTATGCGGACGGCCCCACGCGCCAGCCGCAAAAGCACAAGGACCCGCGCGGTTATGCGGAATTCGCTCGCATGCTTGCCGAGCATTCGGCGCAAGGCCAGGCGCTGACCATGTCGACACTTCAGGCAAAGCGTCCGACGCTCTGGGACATGGAAGCGGACCTGAAACAATTTGCCGTGCCGCTTCTCGTCATCGTCGGCGACGAGGACGAGACCTGTCTCGAAGGGAGCCTTTTTCTCAAGCGCACGGTCCCCACCGCCGCGCTCGCCGTCATTCCGCGCTCGGGCCACACCATCACCAGCGAGGAGCCGGCTGCCGTCAACGCCGCGCTCGCCGACCTCTTCGCCGCCGCCGAGGCCGGCCGCTGGCTCGCGCACCGGCCATCGACGTGAAGGTCAAACAAATCGCCGCCGGTTTGTTGCTGCGGCGGCCGCTACAACCGGCGCAAGGGCATCGACCAGGCAAGCCACGCCCCGAGGCTCGTGAATGCTGCAATGGTCATGAAGGCGGCGCGGAACGCCTCGCCGATCTCGACCTCGATGACGGCTCGCCGCGCTGGCGCGAGCGCGGCGATTGCGTCCGGCCCGTGATCGATGAGCGCTGCGAACAGGCTCGCTGCCTCCCGGTCGGTCGCGGCCAGGACGGAGAACAACACTGCGGCGACCGTGGCCGTGCCGAAGGCAGCGCCGACGGAGCGAGAGAAGCTCACCATGGCCGCGCCCGTCCCCAGCATCCCTTGACCGGCCACGGTTTGTACGGTGACCTGGACCACGCCCATCACCGCGCCCATGAACAAGGCGATGCCGCCGAGCACCCACGGCAGTTCGACCCGGCTCAGATGCGGAATTCGGAAGGCGAGGAAAAGCAGGCCTACTGTCGCCAGCACATATCCCCAGGATGGGAATATTGCGGTGCGTCCGGTTCTCGTCACCAGTTGGCCGGTGATCAACGAACCAAGCCCGATGCCGAACATCAGCGGCAGCAGCAGCAAGCCGGTCTCGCCAGGCGTCGCGCCGCGGACCGCGCGCAGATAGATCGGGAGAAACGTGATCAACGACACCAGGGCCGCGCCGTGGCAGGCGGCCAAGCCGTCGCTGCGCCAGACCGAAGGCTCGCGGATCAGGCGCGGCGGAATGAGCGGCGAAGCGCTGTGCTTTTCCTGCAAGACCAGCAGGAACAGCGACACCATGCCGAAAGCGGACAGGCCGAGAATGGTCGGCAGCGAACCGGGGCTCATCTGCTGGACCTGTTCCAGCGCGAGGATGACCGGGCCGACGAACATCATGAAAAGAATCAGACCGGGAGCATCGAACGTCGTCCGCCGGCGATCGCCCGGGCGCGCCTTGAGGCGCAGCACGAGCACGAGGGCGATAAGCCCGAGCGGCACGTTGATGAGGAAAATCGACCGCCAGCCAAAGGCCTGGGTGAGATAGCCGCCGGCAACTGGTCCAAATGTGCTCGAAACGACCACTACGCCCGCAACATAACCCTGGTAGCGGCCGCGCTCGCGCGGCGGAATGATCTCGCCGATCAGGGCTTGCGACAGCGTCATCAGCCCGCCGCCGCCGAATCCCTGCAACACCCGCGTCGCGGCGAGGAACATGATGTTGGGGGCGAGTGCGCAGAGAACCGACCCGAGCATGAATAACGCGAGCGCCGCGAGCATGATGCGACGGCGGCCAAACGAATCGCCGAGGCGCCCGTAGACCGGGGCGGCAATGGTATTGGCGATCAGGTAGGCCACGACAACCCAGGACACCCGTTGGACCTCGCCGAGGCTCGAGGCGATGGCCGGAAGCGCGGTGGCGACAATCGTCTGGTCCGCGACCGCCATGAACATCGGCAGCATGATCGAAGGAAAGACCGTCAGAAACAGCGAGCGAGGCGACGGCGCCTTGCTTGCTCGGCCTGCCGCTTCGACAGGCGGTGTTGCCACGGTTTCGGTGGGGGAGGGCTGTTGAGTCGTCGGAGGAGTCATGCCGACAAATTTTTTGCGAAGAAGTTCTTCGGCAAATGGTCTCGGTGAACCATTCATGGCAAGCGGCGGTCGCCGCTGCAATCGCAATTGCGGCCTGCGTCTGGATCGGAGGTCGCGCCGACGAACGCCGGTGCGTCGACGGCGTCCGACTGGGTGTCATGGCTCCGCAAAAAACGCACCGGCCGCCAGGGGCGGCCGGCTTTTCGCTGTGGCTATTGCCCGCCTGATCGGCAGATGTGAACAGTGGGCGCGGATTCAGCCGAGGAAAGCGACACGTTCCTGCTCGCGCGCCTCGGCCTCGGTCTTCGGTTGCGCCGGCAACTGTAGCACCGTCGCCGGCTGGCCTTCGCACAAAAGCGTCAACAACACGATGTGACCGTCCGGAAACTCCAGCGCATCGTGATGCGCGGCCAACTTCTCCTTGTTGACTTGGCGGAAGATGGCCGTCTGGTGGTTGATCGTCTTCGTCTTCCAGCCGAGCAGACCGGCCGGCAGGCAGGCGACTTCCCCGGCGAAGGCGAGTTCTGTTCCCGGCAATAGACACACCGCCATGCCGAGATCGTCAGCGGCCGCGAATCCTCGCGTGCCGGTGCCGAAGTCACGCGTTACAAGCTTGTCACCGACCTTGGCAGCTCGCGACCGCACGCTTTGGAGGCTAAAGTCACACATTGGCGACTCCTTTCTCCCCCGGTCTTGTCTCCCGGGGCTTCCAGAGAACCCCCACAACCCCTGCGACAACGCGTCGAAGCAAGAATGGTGCCGTGCGAAGCGCAAAACGGACATTTGACCGCAGGAGAATCTCGCTCCGTCACTTCGGCTTTTCCAAGGCCATCTTCGCAGTTTGGCTCGATGGCGGTCGTTCTCAATGCTGCGGCACGGAAGCGTGGGGCCGCGCTCGGGACGCATTTTTCATCGACCTGCCCATGACGAAGGCGGCAACAATCGCTCGCGGACGTAATCGCCAGATCGAGGCATCACGGCCCGGACGCCGCCGTTCGTCAGTGCATCGCTGTCGCTCGCGTCGTGCTAAACCCCACCCGCCGTACCAGCAGCAGCACGACCGGAATGAGCAGGGCGGCGAAAACCGCCCAACTGTAGAAAACATCGATATACGCCATAATGGCGGCCTGCGCTTCGACGATATGGCCGATTAAGCCCGTCGCCCGCCCCGTGGCGTTGGCGGGCCATCCGCTCATCGCAAAGTAGTGGGTCATCTGTTTCAGCGTGGACTCAAACACGGGCGAGGAGGGGGTCAAGTTCGAGACCAGCCGCGCTTGATGAAACTGCGAGCGTTGCAGAATCTGGGTATTGGCCAGCGACACCCCGATGCTTCCTCCGAGATTGCGGGCGACGTTGACAAGCGCTGAGCCTTGATTGGTCTTGTCCAGCGGCAGGCCGTTGTAGGCGACGATATTGATCGGAAGGAACAGGAAGGGCAGCCCGATCGTCTGATAGACGCGCACCGTCGCGAAAAAGCTGAAGCTTGCGTCCGGAGTGAGCGAGGTCGAGTACCACATCGCCAGCGCTACCACGCCGAGACCGATTGCCATCCAGTATTTCGGCTCCATCAGCCCCACGACCTGACCGGCGACCGGCATCATGACCATCATCGCCAGGCCGCCGGGCATCATGGCGAAGCCTGAAAGCATCGCCGTATAGGGAAAGTTCGTCTGCATGAGCTGCGGCGTGATCTGGTTGGAGCCGAACAGGATAGCGCCGACCGCCATCATCACCAGGAACGCCATGCCGAACTGGCGCTGGAAAAGCAGCCGAATGTCCACGATCGGATCTTCGTGGGTGAGTTCCCAGGGGATGAAGAAAATGAACGAGCAGGCCGCGATCGTCGCGAAAATGACGATCCTGGTTGAGTTGAACCAGTCGTCGATCTGGCCGCGGTCGAGCACGAACTCCAGGCTGCCGAAGATCAGCACAATCAACGTCAATCCGACCCAGTCGACGTTGAGTCCGCCGGCAAGGCGTTCGCTGCGCTCGCGCTCGATCACTTCCGGCTCGACGACCAGCCAGTGCACAAGCGCCAGCGAAATGAGGCCGATGGGAATGTTGATGAAGAAGATCCAGTGCCAAGAATAGTTGTCGGTAATCCAGCCGCCGAGAGTGGGGCCGACGGTCGGCGCCACGATGACGGCGATGCCGTAGAGTGCAAAAGCCTGTGGGCGCTTCTCCGGCGGAAACGTGTCGGCGAGCATGGCTTGTTCGCTGGTCGGCATGCCGCCGCCGCCGAGTCCCTGCAGGATGCGAGCCAGAATCAATGCACTCAGGCTGCCAGCCAGTCCGCAGAACAGCGAGGCCACGGTGAACGTTCCGACGCAGAGCATGTAAAAGCGCTTGCGGCCGATCACGTTCGACAGCCAGCCGCTCACCGGCAGCACGACGGCATTGGCGATGAGGTAGGTCGTGACCACCCAGGTGCTCTCGTCGACGCTGATCGCCAGACTGCCGGCGATGTAGCGCAGCGACACGTTGGCGATCGCGGTGTCGAGCACGACCATGAAGGTGGCGAGCGAGAGAACGATGGCGACGAGCCAGGGGCTGCGATCGCCCGCCGCCGAGCGACTCAGAGGCCCAGAATAATGCCGCTGATCGCTCATCGGATCTTGACGAACGGCACGACCGAGAGACCGGGCCCGAGCAGCACGTCGGGCGGCTGATCGAAAACGATCTTGACCGGCACGCGCTGGACGATCTTGACGTAATTGCCGGTGGCGTTCTCGGCTGGCAACAGGCTGAAAGCGGTGCCGCTGCCGGCCTGGATGCTGTCGACACGGCCTTTGAAGATGCGGTGGGCATAGGCGTCGACCTTGATGTCCACGGCCTGTCCGGGTCGGACATGCCTCAGTTCGGTTTCCTTGAAATTCGCCGTGACCCAGACCTCACGCGGCACGAACATCATCAGCGCCTGCCCGACGGAGGCATAATCGCCTTTGGCCGCGGTCAATCTCGTCACCCGGCCCGCGACCGGCGCGGTGATGACCGTGCGCGACAGGTTGATCTCGGCCTGTTCCTGGGTGGCGCGCGCCTGATCCACCTGCGCCTGCGCCTGCTTGCGCTGCGCTTCCAGCACCGGAAGCTGCATTTGCGTGGCACTGGTATTGCGTTCCGCCGCGGCAAAGGTTGCCTGGGCCTGCAGGAAATTGGACGTGTATTGCTGCGCCTGCTCGACAGTGACGGCGCCGGTCTTGACCAGCCGCTGATAACGCTCGTCTTGCTGTTGCGCGAAGGTGAGCGCCGCTTGCGCCTGAGCGGTCTGCTTCTCGGCCTGTTCGATACGGGCATGCTGCGCTACGACCTGTGCATCGATGTTGACGATGTTGGCCTGGGCTTGCCCAACCTGAGCTTTGGCCTGATCGACCTGGGCCTTGAAGTCGCGGTCGTCGAGGCGCACCAGCACGGTCCCGGCCTCGACGAGCTGGTTGTCGGTCACCGGCACGTCGACAACGCCGGCGTTGACTTGCGAGCTGATCGACACCGTGCGGGCGTCGACGAAGGCGTCATCGGTCGACACATAACCGCTGGTGCTGATCCACCAGAACACGACTCCGACAATTGCGATGATAATCAAAGCAGTGATCGCGAGCACCGAGCGACGACGCTCGCGAAGGCTGTCGATCCAGGAGCGTGTCGTTCGCGCCTTGCCGACGACGGGTTTTGCCTCCCGGCTTGGCGCGGTGTCCTGACGCCGCTCATTGTCAGTGCGCTGGTCCATGATGAGCTAAACGTTTGCTGCGCCAAATAGGTTTCGGCGGGCCCGTTGCGGACCGCAAACCGTCGGCCCGACAGAATCTTCACTTGCTTTAGCCGTTAAAGACGCTTGAGGCCAGTCAGGAACCGTCCGGCGGGGGCCGGATCGCGTCGGCGATCTTCCGGCTGAATTCGGTAAGCTCGTCCGCACTGATGTTGCTGACGGCCCAGAAGTCGAGGCCTTCTTGCGTCCAATGCCGCACGTTAAACCCCTGCACCATCTCGATGTTCGTGCCTCGACATTCGTGCGCGCGAGCCCTGACCGGATCGAGGGATGGCTCCGTTTATTTCCGGATTGGCAAGAATTTTTGCGACGGGCGAGTCAACGCGCGGAAACGTCGGGATTGACGTGGCCGGGTGGCGTTGCCGTCTTCGACGAGGTCCGCCGCTTCACGGGTTGGTCGCTGTCCGGGCGCAAGCGAGTCCGGCAGAAATCCTCGACCGCAGCGACGACCGCATTGGCGGTGCGCAAGCGCCGTTCGGCGCCCGCCAATTCCACCTCCTCGTCCCGGTTGACGATCGATCCGGCTTCCAACAGCACTGCCGGCATGCGGGTGTCGCGTAGCACGATCAGTTGATCGTAGCGGTAGACGCCGGCGTCCGAGTCGAGGAGTTGGCGGCGGCGGCTTCCCATCAAGGCGAGCGTGTAATGCGGCGTATATTGCAAATCGCGCGCCTGCAGCTCTTTGCCCAACAGGTGGCCGAACTTGAGGCTGCCGTTGCGATCGGCATTGTCGTTGGAGATAAAGATCGCGTACCCCTTGAATCTGTCGCTGAATTGGTTCTGCTTTCCGTCGTGCTCCCACGTCTCGAGAAGATAATCCGGCACTGAATCGTGATGGATAGAGAAGAAAAGATCGGCGCGCATCGCGTTGGCGCGCAGCGCCCGCTCGATGAGACCCATCGGGGGAGCCTTGGCCGTGATCAGCATGACGGTTTTGTCGAAGCCGGCATCGACAAGCGCTTGCTTGACGTCGTTGGCAAGTTGCAAATTGAACGCGTATTCAAGAACGCCGCGTGCGCTGATTGCGCCGGGGACCTCGACGGTATGGCCGACATCGACGACGACGCGGAAAGCCGAACGCTGACAGCCCGCAGGCGCGGATTTGGCCGCCGGCGAGCCATGCTGTTCGCTCTGCGCCGGCCGGCCGGCGCAGAGCAGGATCAGGAAGACGACCCACGTCGTCGTTCCGGCGTGCCGCAGCCTTCTCATGACACGCTGTTCCCGCGGTATGATCAACTCCTGAGCGTGAGCTATCGCCCATAGCGAGCTTAAGGCGGCCTGTCCACGCTTCGATGCGTCGCGCTGCACTTGTGCCGGCCGCGCTCCTGTCGTAACAAGCCCACGGGTCGTCGCGCATGAGTACAGTCGTCGGTATTTGCGTCGCGCTCTTGGCGCTTGCGCTCGGACTTGTCCTGCTGACCGAAGGGCGCGAGCTGGCGGCGTTGTTGGATGCGTTCCGGTCTCTGCCGCTGCTGCTGCAGGCGGCGTGGTCGGTGATCGTGCTCGTGTCGCTGGCGCTGCTCGTCTCCGCGGTATGGCTCTCCCACTTGCTCGTGCGTCAGCGCCGGGTGGCGCAAGCGCTCGAGTTGCGCCTCGGCGGCGTGCGCGACGACGTGAAGGGACTGGTGAAGACGCAGGTGGAAGCCGAGGCGGCGGTGCATCAACTCGTCCGCTCGGATCCGGAAGATGCGATGGCCGCGATCAAACGGCGGCTCGCGGAGGCCGAGAGTGTCGCCCAGGTCCAACACGGCCGCAATGAGGTCGGCGATCTGCAGTCGCGCGTCGACTATATCCGCGCTCAACAGCAGGCGCTGAACGATCGGCTTGCTCCAGTGCTGGAAAAAAGGCGGTCGATCGAGCAGCTTTTCATGGAATTGCATGGCCGCCAGAACGATCTCGATCGGGCGCTCGACGAGCTGGCCAGCGCCGACGATGCGGCCGCCATCGATATTGGTCTGAAAAACATGATCGAATTCGTCAAGAGAAGCCACGGGCGCTGCGACGAGATCGAGCGGGCGTCGAAGGTCATCGCCGGCCTGAACGAGGACTATGCCGGGCTGCGCGATCGTTTCGCGCCTCTCGCGGCGACGGACGGCGGCATCGAGAGTCGGATCAGAGAGCTGCGCGAAGCGCGCGACCAATTGACAACGGAGATCGATTCTCTGCAGCAGACGTCGGAAGGATCGCTGACCGAAAGAGTACGGAAATTTGCCGATGACAAGAAGTCGCTCGAAGGCCGCTTGGCGGAAATGAACGAAGAATTTTCCAAGCTCGTGACGTTGCGCAAAGACGTTGCCGGGCTCTTCACCGGCTTCGATCGCGCGCTCGACGTGCTTGCCATTGGCGGGTCCGGCGACGGCGCAGCCGCCGTCGATACGCGTATCAACGAACTCACGGCATTCATCGCGGCGACGCAGGCTCACCTCGACGATATCGAACACAGAGTGGGGATCTTCGCTCAATTGAAGACGAAGCTGGCCGAGATCCAGACACGGCTCGGCCCGCTCGAATCCGAGAATGGCGGCGTGGTGAGCGCCGTGGAGGAACTTAAGGAAATCCGTGACCGGCTCGCGGCGAAGATCAAGCGCATGGAGGAGAGTGAGGACGGCGACCTCGCCGAGCGCGTGCGGAAGTTCACCGAGTCGAAAAGAGAGCTCGAACAGCGCGTCGCGATGCTCAACGAACAGTTTCTCAAGCTGGCGACGATCCGCAATGACATCGCCGTGCTGTTCGAGAAATTGAGCAGCGCCGTGAGCGCCGCAGCGAATTGACCGGCGCGTGCGCGGCGGCTAAATCGCAGCAGCCCTTTGTTTCGCGCAATCGCCCGGTTGCTGCGGCGCTCCGTGCCGGGCAATGACAGCGCTTTCATTGAGGAGCCGAATATGACGGTTCGCGAACCCGTCCTGACGCCGGTCGCTGTCGCCGATCTACGTCCAACCCAGATCACCGTCGGCATGCGCGAAGTTCTGGCCAAACGCCGGCGTTGGCGCGAGACAGGCACGAAGAAGGGCGGAGAATTTCTCGGCAACCACATGATTCCAGTGATCCTCGGCCCGAAGCTGCGGCACTATGTCGTCGACCATCACCATCTCGCGCGCGCCCTCCATGACGAGGGCGTCAAGGACATAGCGGTGACGGTTATCGCCAATCTGAGCAAACTCGAGCGCGATGCGTTCTGGATGGTCATGGACAACCGCAACTGGATGCATCCGTTCGACGCCGACGGCCGCCGCCGTCATTATCGCGATATTCCCAAATCGGTGACCGGTCTCGTCGACGATCCGTTTCGCTCGCTCGCCGGCGAGTTGCGGCGCGCCGGCGGCTTCGCCAAGGACACGACGCCGTTCAGCGAATTTCTCTGGGCCGACTTTCTGCGCCGGCGCATGAAGCGCAAGATCGTTGAGAATGACTTCGACCGCGCGGTCGAGAGGGCGCTGCAATTGGCTAAGAGTACCGACGCCAATTACCTGCCTGGATGGTGCGGTCCGGCGCCGGAGGACTAACGGCGCGCGTCTGGTTACTGAGCAAATGGGATCAGCGTCAGCGCCTCGCCGCCGATGGCGCAGAACACGACGACGAGCCAGGGCGGCGTCCTCCACACGAACAGCAGCAGGAACGCGGCGAGGCCGAGGGCGAAATCGGCGGCATTGGTGATGGCCGAGGTCCATACCGGGCGGTAGAGCGCCGCGAGCAGCAATCCGACCACGGCGGCGTTGACGCCGCGCAGCATCGCCTGCGCCCAGGAGCGCTGGCGCAACGCGTCCCAGAACGGCAACGGGCCGATGACCAGGAGAAAGGCGGGGAGGAACATGGCGACGAGGCAGAGCATCGCTCCCACCCATCCGTTCGGCGACGGCGTCATGACAGTGCCGAGATAGGCGGAGAAGGTAAACAGCGGACCGGGCACCGCCTGCGCGGCGCCATAACCGGCCAGGAAGGCGTCATTGCCGACCCAGCCCGGCGGCACGACCGACGCTTGCAGCAAGGGCAGCACGACGTGACCGCCGCCGAACACGAGCGAGCCGGCGCGATAGAACACCTCGAATAATCGCAGCGCGTGGTTCGGCGAGGCGGTAACGGCAAGCGGCAGCCCGATCAGGAGCACGAAGAACAAGACAATCGCCGCGAGCGCGGCCGGGCGGCTGACGGGGTGGGGCAGGCTGGCGTGGGCGTGGGGCGTGGCGCTGCGCGGCAAAGCAAGCCCGATAACGCCGCCAATGATGATGGCGCTGATCTGGCCGAAGGAGGACGGCATCGCCAGCACTATGGCGGCTGCCGCGACGGCAAGCGTCGCGCGCGCGCGATCGGGCGCGAGCGCGCGCATCATCGAAAGAACGGCCTGCGCCACCACCGCCACCGCGGCCACCATGAGCCCGTGCACCCAGCCGCTGTGCAGCACTTCGGCGAAGGAGGCGACGCCGCAGCCGAACAGTACGAGCGCGATTGCCGACGGCAGCGTGAAGCCCGCCCATGCCGCGAGGGCTCCGGGATAGCCCGCACGCGACAGGCCGATGGCGATGCCGACCTTGCTGCTCGCTGGTCCGGGCAGAAACTGAGCGAGCGCCACGAGGTCGACATAGGTCTCTTCATCGAGCCAGCGTCGACGCGCGACGAATTCGTCGTGGAAATAGCCAAGATGCGCAATCGGGCCGCCGAAGCTCGTGAGGCCGAGCCGGAGAAAGATGGCGAACACTTCTCCGCTACCGCCGCGGCGGGCAATGTCTGCGGGCGCCGAATGGGGTTCGCGTTTCATGTCGCTTGCTCTCGTGCGAACGTCACGCTGCCTGCATCACCGCGCCGCGCTCGATGCGGTAGACGCGCGCGCCTCTGCGGTTAAACAGGACGAGCGATCGAACACCTGCGGATTGACGCAATTGGGCAGCGGCTTGCCGCCGAGGAAGGCAAGGATGTTGTCGACGACGAAGTGCGCCATCGTTTCACGCGTCTCGGCTACGGCGCTGCCGAGATGCGGCGTGAGGGCGACGTTCGGCAATTTGCGCAACGCGCTGCCGACCTTCGGCTCGTGCTCGAACACGTCGAGGCCGGCGCCGGCGATTTGCCTTCGCTTGAGCGCGCGAACGAGCGCGGCCTCGTCGACGATGGCGCCGCGTGCAGTGTTGATGAGGTAGGCCGTCTTCTTCATCAGCTTGAGTTGGCTCGCACCGATCTGATGCCGTGTCTGTTTGTTGAGCGGCGAATGGATCGAGACGAAATCCGATTCGCGCAGCAATTGTTCGAGCGGTACGTAGGTGAGGCCGGCTGCGCGCTCCTCGTTTTCCGGTTTGCGGCGCGGCGCCCAATAGAGAACGCGCATGGCAAAGCCCCGCGCCCGGCACGCCACCGCCTTGCCGATCAGACCGCCGCCGCCGACGAGGCCGAGCGTCCTGCCCCAAACCGCAGAGCCGAGGAGGTAGCTCGACTGCGCGCCAGGAAATCTTCCGGCGCGGACCAGGCGGTCGCCTTCGATCAACCGCCGCGCTGACGCCAGCATCAGACCGAAGGCGAGATCCGCGGTCGCTTCGGTGGTCAATGCCGGCACGACGGTCACCGGGATGCCGCGGGCGGTCGCCGCTTCGACATCGATGTAGGACGGAGTGATCGATTGCGCCGCAATGAGCCGCAGGCGCGGGTTGGCAGCGATCACTTCGGCGTCGATGCGGTCATGCAACAGGCAAAACAGAATGTCGCATCGACGCAGCGCAGCGATGAGCGCGCGCCGGCCGATGATGCGGCTCGCGTCGGGATGGACCGTGACGACGGCGACTTGGCGCAGGCGCGCAATGGCGCTCTTCGCGACCGGCTGGGTGACGAAGATGCGCGGGCGCGCCAGGCGCGGGCTCCGGGGGCTCATCAGGCGAGCCAGCGCACAACGCCGGCGACTCCGTCGACCGCGACTCGCGCGCCGTCGGGAATGCGTCGCGTCGCGTCGTTGACGCCGAGCACCATCGGAATGCCGCGCTCGCGCGCCAGCGAAGCAAGGTGCGAGGTCGAGCCGCCGAGCTCCGCGACCACGCCGGCAACGCGCGGCAGGATGTGGCTCAGCGCCGGACCGGCGACGCGCGTGACCAAAACATCGCCGGGCGCGACGCGGGTCAGCTCGCATTCGCAGTTGACCACAACGGCGCGGCCGCAACCCCAGCCGATGCCGGCGGGATGGCCGTTGAGTCCGGGATGTTGCAACCAGATCTCCTCCGGCACGTGGGCAGGCTCGACGCGCAGGGGCCGCGCCTGCAAGAGCTTGAAGCCGTCATCGTCGAGCGCCCACTCGATCTCTACCGCCAGGCCGAGAATATTCTCCGCTTGCCGCATGAGCCGTCCGAGCATGGTCGCTTGTCCCGCTTCGAGGCAGGGGGTGCGCGCGAGAGGATTCGGCACCGCCTGCGCCTTTAGGCCGGCGCCATGGGCGCACGTGTCGCGATGATATTTGCGCCCGCTTTCCATGGTGCGGAGAAACCCCGTCCGGCTGAGGATGATGCGGTCCGGCACCACCTCGCCTTGGGCGATGGCCGAGCCGAGGCCCCAGGTGGCGCTGATGAGCATGCGGCCGTCGGCGGTCTCGCTCAGGCCGCCGCCCGAGGCGTGCGCAGCGACGAGCGGCTGAACGAGCACTGCCATCGCCGTTTCGACCGGATCGAGGCCATGCCGCGCCATCGCGCTCCGCGCGTTGGTGGTCCACAAGGCCGCCCAGCAGGCGCGCAACGCGGTCAAAAATTCAGCCTCGTCGACGATGCCGAGGAAGCTCTCGAACTGGCCGGCAAAGCTTGCACCCGAGCGATCCTCGATCAGCGCCGAGGAACGCACCGCGGTCGGCTTTTGTTGATCGCGCCACGCGGTCAGCGCTTCTTCGAAGAGCTCCGGTGCGAGCTCGCCTTGATGCAGCCGCAAACGAATTTCGACCGACAGCCGTCGCTGTCGCGGCGGATCTGCGTCGGCATAGTCACGCAGCATCTTAGCGAGCCGAAGATGCGCGATCTGCCGCTGATAGGCCTCGGCGGTAATGCACACTCCGCCCGGCGTCGGCAAGCCCGCCTGCGTGAGGGCGGCCAAGTTTGCGGCCTTCGGTCCGACGCGGCTGGCGTCGATCGCGGCGGGCGAGGAGAGGGGAAGGATGAAAGCCGACGCCATGTGCTGCTGCCTCAATCCGTCACCTCGAGGGGCGTGGCGTCGTAGCGGTCGCGGCCCGGCGGCGCTGCACCGCGCCGCGAAAGGTGAAGGGACTGATTGCGCGCGATTTATTGAACATGATCGCCGTAGCCGGGAAGCGGATCGACGACGGTGATCTGTTTGACCGGGAAGTTGGAGACGATCTCGATTGCGTCCTTGTGCACGATCAGCATTTCCTCGATGCGTACGCCATAGCGGAATTTCTTGCCATGCTGCGTCTCCAGCGCAAAGGTCATGCCCTCCTTGATCTCGACCGGATGGTCGAGCGACCAGATGCGCGAAATCACGGGCTGATCGTATTGCGCCAGCCCCAGACCATGGCCCCAAAGGTTTGCCGCCGCCTGGTCCTCATCCTCATAGCCCCAGGTCTCCATCGCCGAGGGCCATTTCAGCGCGATGTCGCGCGTGGTAGCGCCGACCTTCACCGCGCCGATCGAATCGTAAAGCCATTTCAGCGCAATCTCGTAGGTCTCCTTTTGCTCCTGCGTCGGTTCCTTGCCAACGCAATAGGTGCGGTAGTAGCAGGATTTGTAGCCGTTCCAGGTGAGCGCCGCCAAATCCATGAAAACGATGTCGCCGGGCTGGATGATGCGGTCGGAAAAATTGCGCCAGTTCGGCCAGGTGTTCGGCCCGGAGGAGACGATGACGTCCTCGACGTCCTCCATGCCGGGGATGCGGTAGAGATATTCCATCAAGTGCGCCGTCACCTGGTTCTCGGTGATGCCGGGGCGTAGGAACTTCATGCACTCCCAATGGGTCGCGTCACCGATGGCGCCGACGATGCGCATGCACTCCTGTTCGTCCTCGTTTTTAACCGCGCGCGCTTCCATCATCGGCGTCATGCCGTCGACCCAGACGATGTTCCGGTCCTTGAAGATGTTGAGCATGTTGATGTCGATGAAATCGACGCCGAGTTTTTGGCCGGCGACGCCGTGCCGGCGCATCTCCTCGATGACCGCGTTGGTGAACTTGGTCACCTGCTGGGTCGAGGCGGGTCCGGCCGCGCCCTTGATCCAGGCGAAGGAGTGGCGGACGTTCTCCTTCGGCAGCCACGGTACGTGCCGCTCGATCTGCATGCCGATGTCGCCCTGCTCGAAGAGAACCGGCGCGCCGTCGCCGCAAAGCATGGCATAGCGCAGCCCCGGCTTGAGCCGGTTCCAGCCGGGCGTCAGCGTGCCGGTGATGTAACGCACGTTCTCGTCGTACATGCACAGGAGCGCGCCGAGTCCGTGCTTCTTCATTATCGCGCGCGCCCGCTCGGTGCGATAGTTGCGCAGCCGATCCCAGTTGACGCGCTGCTGCCAGTCCATTCCGGCGATGCCGAAATTCGCTCCCATGACGTTCCCCCATTACGGCCGCACAGGCCGTTTGCTCACGCTCTGAACTTCACGATTTTCTGCTGCTGCTCGCCGAGCCCGTCGATGCCGAGGCGCACGACGTCGCCGGCGCGCAAGAATTTCGGCTCGGGTTTAAAGCCCATGCCGACGCCGGGCGGGGTGCCGGTGACGATCACGTCGCCCGGCTCCATGACGAAGAATTGCGAGCAGTACCAGACCAGATGGGCGACGCCGAACACCATGTTGCGGGTCGAGCCCTTCTGCCGGCGCTCGCCGTTGACCGTGAGCCACATGTCGAGCTGCTGCGGATCGGCGATCTCGTCCTTGGTGACAAGCCAGGGACCGAGCGGTCCGAAAGTCTCGCAGCCCTTGCCCTTGACGAATTGGCCGGCACGCTCGAGCTGAAAGACGCGCTCGGACACATCGTTGGCGAGGCAATAGCCGGCGACCGCATCCATCGCCTTGTCCTTGGCGAGATAGCGCGCGCGGCTGCCGATGACGACGCCGAGCTCGCACTCGTAGTCGAGCTTGATCGAGTCCTTCGGGATCATGGTGTTGTCGTTCGGGCCGCACACGCAGCTCGGCGTCTTGTTGAAGATCAGCGGCTCCTTGGGCAAGGGCATGCCGGATTCGGCGGCGTGGTCGGCATAGTTAAGCCCGATGGCGATGAAATTGCCGACCCTGCCGACGCAGGGGCCGATGCGCGGCCGGCCGCGCACGAGCGGCAGCTTGTCGACTTTGAGCTTGCGCAGCTTGGCGAGGCCCTTAGGGGAAAGCACGTCGCCGGCGATATCGGGCACGAATTTCGACAAGTCGTGGATGCGGCCCTGCGCGTCGAGCATGCCCGGTTTTTCGCGGCCCGGGGCGCCGTAGCGGACGAGTTTCATAATGCTTCTCCTCTTCAAAGACCCCTGGCGCAAGGGCTCCCGCGTATTTCTTGCCGCTATTCACGGCCATTTCACCACCGGCGGCATCGACGAAAGAATCGATTCGACATTGCCGCCGGTGCGCAAGCCGAAAACGGTACCCCGATCGTAGAGCAGATTGAACTCGACGTAACGCCCCCGGCGCACGAGTTGTTCCTCGCGTTCGGCTTCGCTCCAGGGCTTGGTGAAGTTTCTCCGTACCAACTCGGGATAGATGCCGAGGAAGGCGCGGCCGACCTCCTGGGTGAAGGCGAAATCGGCCTCGAAGTCGCCGCTATCGAGCCAGTCGTAAAAGATGCCGCCGATGCCGCGCATCTCGCCGCGATGTTTGAGAAAGAAATACTCGTCGCACCACGCCTTGAACTTGTCATAGGGCGCGACCGCGGCGTGGGCGTCGCAGGCGGCCTTCATCGCGGCATGGAAGGCGATCGTGTCGGGGTCGTCCTGCGTGCGCCGGCGCGCCAGCAGCGGCGTCAAGTCGGCGCCGCCGCCGAACCAGGCTTTCGTGGTGACGACGAAACGCGTGTTCATGTGCACGGCCGGCACGTGGGGGTTATGCATGTGGGCGATGAGCGAGACGCCGGTGGCATAGAAACGCGGGTCGTCGGCAGCGCCGGGAATCTCCATGCGGAATTCCGGGGCGAATTCGCCAAAAACGGTCGAGACATGGACGCCGACCTTCTCGAATACGCGGCCCTTCATCGTCGCCATGACGCCGCCGCCGCCGGGAGCGCCGGTGTGATCGGTGCGCTCCCAGGGCGTGCGCCGGAAGCGGCCGGCGGCGCGATCCGCGTGCGGCGCGCCGCTCGGAAGGAGATTCTCCAGTTCCTCGAAAGCTGCCACGATCTCGTCGCGCAACATCTCAAACCAGAGATGCGCGCGGTCCTTGCGGGTTTCGATTTGGCTTATGTCCATGGTCTCTGCCGAATTTCGGCGGCTGGTTGCACGCGCGGCCGGTGCCGGCCTCGCCGCGGTCGCGTCTCTGGCTTAAGCGCTCGCGGAAGACAATTCTAGGCGTTCCGCATTCCCTGCGTCTGCCTTAACGCTTCGCCGGCAGCCATGGCGGCGGCGACCGCGACGTTGAGCGAGCGCAAGCCGGGACGCATCGGGATCACCAGGCGGGCATCGGCCGCGGCATGGACTTCCTCCGGCACGCCCGCCGATTCGCGCCCGAACAGCAGCACGTCGTCCGCCCGGTAGCCGTAATCGAGATAGGAAAGCACCGCGGCAGTCGTGAACAGCACGAGGCGCAGTCGTTGCGCGCGCCGCCAAACTTCGAAATCACGCCATGACGCGTGCCGCATGATCGCGACGGCATCGAGATAATCCATGCCGGCGCGGCGGAAGGCCCGGTCGGAGGACGGGAATCCCGCCGGTTCCACGATGTGCGCCTCGATGCCGAGACAGGCACATAGCCGCAGAATCGTGCCGGTGTTCTGGGGAATGTCGGGCTCGAAGAGGGCGATATGCATGCGCGCGGTTCGGGATGCCCGCCCGATCAGGCGAACGAGGAGTGGGTTGGTTGGCGCACTTGCGCTCTCCCGGCAAGGGTGCCAATAAAAGCCGCGGGATTGCGTCGCTTCTGACCTTCCCCAGGTCGGAGGAGACCGGATCGTCCGCCGCCGGAACCTTGTCCCTACTCTCCCGCAGGCGGGAAGGGCGGGGAAGGGGTACGGTTCGCAGCGCGGATGGAACCCCCGACAAGACGGACGAGGACTGCCACTGTGACGACAACCCCCGCAGCGGAGCCTTCGCGCCGCCCTATCAGTTCGTTTCCCCTACCGTGATCCGAATCGGCGATACCGCATCCGGCAATGCATAAGGTCCGATCATGAGCGAACATCCGGTTTACGAGCCGCAGAGCCCGTTCATGCGATGGTTGGAGCGCCGGCTGCCGATCATGGGGCTCGTGCATTCGTCCTTCGTCGTTTATCCGACGCCGCGGAATTTGAACTACTGGTGGACGTTCGGCGGCATTCTCACCTTCATGCTCGGCGCGCAGATCGTCACCGGCATCGTCCTGGCGATGCACTACACGCCGCAGGTCGACTACGCCTTCAATTCCGTCGAAACGATCATGCGCGACGTCAATTACGGCTGGTTGTTGCGCTACCTGCATTCGAACGGCGCCTCGTTCTTCTTCGTCGCCGTCTATGCCCATATCGCGCGCGGCATGTATTACGGCTCGTACAAGGAACCACGCGAGGTGTTGTGGATTCTCGGCGTCATCCTGTTCCTGCTCATGGTGGTCACCGGATTCATGGGCTACGTGCTGCCCTGGGGCCAGATGAGTTTTTGGGCGGCGACGGTGATCACCAATCTGTTCTCGGCAATCCCCGGCGTTGGGGATCCGATCGTAACTTGGCTGTGGGGCGGCTACGCCGTCGGCAATCCGACGCTGAACCGTTTCTACTCGCTGCACTATCTGTTGCCGTTCGCCATCGCCGGCGTGGTCGTGCTGCACGTGTGGGCGCTGCATGTGGTCGGGCAAAACAACCCGACCGGGGTCGAGCCGAAGACCGCGAAGGACACGGTGGCGTTTACGCCCTATGCCACCGTCAAGGACGCCTTCTTCATCGGCCTTTTCTGTCTGTTCCTGGCCTGGTTCGTGTTCTACATCCCGAACTATCTCGGTCATCCCGACAATTACATCCCCGCCAATCCCGGGCAGACGCCTCCGCACATCGTTCCGGAGTGGTATTACCTGCCGTTCTACGCCATTCTGCGCGCGATACCGAACAAGCTCCTCGGCGTCATCGCCCTTGCCGGCTCGATCGTCCTGCTCGCCTTCCTGCCCTGGCTCGATACCTCGCGCGTACGTTCGGCGAAGTATCGGCCGCTCTACCGGCAATTTCTCCTGGTCTTCTTCTTGGTCGTGATCGGTCTCGGCTATCTCGGCTCGCAGCCGCCGGAGGGCGGCTACGTGATCGCGGCGCGAATCCTCACCGCCTACTACTTCGCCTTCTTGCTTATCATCTTGCCGCTGCTCGGTCTGTTGGAGACGACGAAGCCACTCCCCAGCTCGATCTCGGAATCGGTCTTGCGCGAGGGCGTCGCCGCCGGCGCCTCGGCGCCGGCGTCCGGCGCCGGGGCTTGAGGAGGCCGGCCATGAATGCTCGACGCCGCATCGTCCTTGCGTTCGCGCTCGCCGCCTTTGTTCCCGCGGCGGCGATCGGGGTGGCGGCGGCGCAAGAGACGGAAACCCCGCCGCCGCAACGCTGGTCTTTCGCGGGGCCGTTCGGCCTCTATGACCCCGAGCAGCTCCAGCGCGGCTTCAAGATCTACCGCGAGGTCTGCTCCAACTGCCACAGCCTCAAGCTCTTGGCGTTCCGCAATCTCGCCGATCCCGGCGGCCCCGATTTCACTGAGGCGCAGGCGGCGGCGATCGCGGCCACCTTCCAGGTCACCGACGGCCCGAACGATCAGGGCGAAATGTATCAGCGGCCCGGCCGTCTCGCCGACCATTTCCCGCCGCCCTTCGCCAACGAGCAGGCCGCGCGCAACGCCAATGGCGGCGCGCTGCCGCCGGACATGTCCGATCTCGCCAAGGGACGCGGCTATGAGCGCGGCTTCCCCTGGTTCATCATCGACGCGTTCAGCCAGTACCAGGAGGAAGGCCCCGACTACATTCACGCCGTGCTCAGCGGATATGCCGAGCCGCCCCCCGGCTTCGCCCTGCCGCAGGGCGCGCAGTACAACAAATATTTTCCCGGTCACGCCATCGGCATGCCGAAGCCGCTCGGCGACGGACAGGTCGAATATACCGACGGCACGCCGACGACGGTCGACCAATACGGCCGCGATATCGCCGCCTTCCTGATGTGGGCGTCGGAGCCGAAGCTCGATGAGCGCAAACGGCTCGGTTTTCAGGTGTTCGTCTTCCTCATCGTGCTGACCGGGCTTTTGTATTTCACCAAGAAACGGGTCTGGCAGGACGTCAAGCATTAGCCCGAATAGCGCAAGCCGCGGCGGTCGATCGACACCCGCGGCCGAGCTCTGTTCAGGCGAGACTGTCGCGAGCGGCCGCAAGCGGACTCGCAGCGCCGATGCCGCTCAGAATGACCACCGCCGCATCATAATGAACCCGTTGTCGCCCATGAGCCCGACGGCGAGCGCCGTCGCCAGCATGAGCAGGAAGCCGACGACGATTGCGGCCGGAATGGCGGCGAGCGCCGCCTTGATGAAGAAGAGCACCAGGCGGACAAAGGGGATGCGTAGATCGACGATGACGAAGCGCTGGCTGTTCTCGTTCATGGCGGGCTCTCCGGTTGGCTCGGTCGCCATGGTTCGCCAGAGCGAGGCCGGCCGCAAGCACTTCCTCGCGCGCTGGTCTGCCGTCGTGGTACAGGGACGTGACGCAGAGAGTTGAGATGGGGCGCCGACCATGACCACCATCGCTTTCGAAAACGACCTTAAGGCCGCGATCCGCAGCATCCCGGATTACCCCAAGCCGGGCATCGTGTTTCGCGACATCACCACGCTGCTCGGCAATGCGCGGGCCTTTCGGCGCGCGGTCGACGAACTGGTGCAGCCTTGGGCCGGCGGCAAAATCGACAAGGTCGCCGGCATCGAAGCCCGCGGCTTTATCCTCGGCGGCGCCGTCGCCCATCAGGTGTCGGCCGGCTTCGTCCCGATCCGGAAAAAGGGCAAGCTGCCGTTCAAGCGCGTGACCATCGGCTATTCGCTCGAATACGGCATCGACGAAATGGAGATGCATGAGGATGCGGTGATCAATGGCGAACGCGTGATCCTGGTCGACGATCTCGTCGCTACCGGCGGCACCGCCGAAGCCGCGGTCAAACTGCTCAAGCAGATCGGCGCCGACGTTCTCGCCGCCTGCTTCATCATCGACCTGCCGGACCTCGGCGGCGCGGAGAAGATTCGGAAGCTCGGCGTGCCGGTGCGCACGCTCATCAGCTTCGAGGGGCATTAGCGCGTCCGCCCATGCGCCTACCGGAATGGCCCGCGCAGCGCGCCGGTCAGCCCCCCGATCCCGACATGACCTCGCCAAACAGTCTCCAGCTGGTGCCATCGAACCTTTGCAATTGCATTTGTTTGATCGGCTCGAAATCGTCGGCGCTGGTCGACACGGTGATGCCGGGGAGCAGCGTGGGCAGTTTCAGACCGCGGATGCTGGCCGCCTGCTTCATCACGTTCTCGCGGGTGAGATTGTCGCCGCACGCCTGGAGCACCGCGACCATCGCCTGCGCGCGGCCATAGCCGTCGGGAATCAACGTGTCGGCGATGTTGCCGGAAGCATAGTATTTCTTCAGCCAGGCCAGCCATTCCTTGTATTCCGGCGTGTCCTGCCATTGCGGATCGGTAGCGTCCTTATCGAAGGTCGCGGAGATGACGCCGATGCCCTTCTCCGGTCCTATGGGCCGCATCACTGCTCCGACCGAACTCGACACGTAGGTGAGGAAATGCGTCGGTTTCCAGCCGATGTCATAGATTTTGCGGATGGCCTGGGCGGCAAATTTCGGAATGGCGGCCGTGAGCAGAACATTGGCGCCACTTGCCTGCAGCGCTACGACTTGCGAGTCGACGGTCGGATCGGTTGTTTCGTAGCTTTGGGTGGCCACGATCAATTTGTTGGCGCCAGGGCCCAGCCCTTCGTTCAAGCCGACGAGGTAATCCTTGCCGAAGTCGTCGTTTTGGTAGAGCACCGCGATCTTGGCATCCGGGAATTTCTTGAGGATGTAGCGGGCATAGATGCGCGCCTCGGTTCGATAGCTGGGGGACCAAGCCATCGTCCAGGGATGGTTCTTGGGATCGTTCCACTTGGCGGCGCCGGTGGCGATGAACAGTTGTGGAACTTTGTTGTCGTTCAGGTAGGCATGGATTGCGGTGTTGGGTGCCGTGCCGAGTGAGCTGAAAATCAACAGGACCTGCTCCTGTTCGACCAACTGCCGCACCATTTCGACGGTCTTCGGCGGACTATAGTTGTCGTCGCGGCTGATGAAATTGATCCTGCGGCCATTGACGCCGCCCTGGTCGTTGATCATGGCGAAGTAGGCGGCTTCTGCCTTGCCGACGCTGCTCAAGGCCGAAGCGGGGCCGCTATAGGGCATCGTGTTGCCGATCTTGATCTCGGTGTCGCTGACGCCCGGCCCGTATTGGCCGGCGGCATAAGCCAGGGCGCTTGCCAAAACGAGGCTCGCTGCTGACAGACCGGCAACGATCCTCTGTCTCATGGTCATACCCTCAACGCATTCTCGGCCGCCCTAGCGCTCGCGCCGGAACTCGCGCGTATTTGCCGGCGCGCCGCCAAGCGAGGACGCGAGCCGGCCGATCAGCAGCCGCAGCTCGAGTTCGCGAAACTCCGTGAAAATCTCCGCGATCCATTGATGGATCTCGGTCGGCCTGCCGGCTTGCGTGGTCCGATAGGTGGCGAAGGAGAAGTTCGGCCGATCGATCACGCCGCGCACGATCGGAGAGAGGCGCGGGATACGGATCATGCTGCATTCGGCGCGCGTCGCCGGAAAATCCTCCTTGGCGAACATGATCGACACCGCTTCATTGTGCACCGGCACGAATGTCATCGCCGGCAATTGGCACCGCAGCCCGGTATAGCTGCGCGCGGTCGCCGGCGCCGGATCGGCGATGAACAGTACGATCGGCTCTATGAGTCGGTGCCGCGCCTCGCGTACGAAATCGATCTCCCCCATGACCGCAAAGAACTGGTCGAATGCGCCGTATCCCAGATCGACGATTTGCGTGCTTGCATTGTCGGCGATCAGCTGGTCGAACAGCTCCATCTGGCCGCGGGTCTCGCCGATGTCCACGGGCCAAACGAGGTGGGGGAAACGGCCGGCGAGCGACGGCTCGCGCGGATTGAGATCGTAGCCGACGAGCGGCCGATCGCCGGCGCGAAAGAATTCGATCAGCAGCTGCGCCATCAGCGTCTTACCGACTCGCGGGCGCGGCGATGCAACGATATAAAGGGGAGCGGGCTGGGTCATCCCGGCAATCGGTCCCTGAAATACCGATCCAGCCGCGCCGGCATCCGTCGCTGTGAGGATGACCGCCGCGATTACGACCGGCCGACAACCTGTACGCGCGCGCCGCCAGCGGGCGGCGCGCTGGCGACGAGTTCATTGAGCTTGACGCGGTCGTATTCGCCCCAGACATTGCCCAGCCAGTGGCGCACATAGCCGCGCAGCACGAACGAATAATTGGCGCTTTCGCCTTTCGGTCCCTTGTTGGCGACGAAGGTGAGGAAGGGGACGGAGGCAAGCTCCACCTGCTCGAAAGCCATTTCGTTGAGCTTGGGAATGGTGATGACGACAGCGTCTTTCTGCTTCTTGAAGTACGAGGCGTGCGTGGCTTGGTCCCATTCGAAGAAGCTGGTGTTGTTGATGAAGTTCTTGACCAGAAAATAGCTCGCGTCACCGATGAAGGCGGCCATTTCCTCGATCTCGTTGAGCGAGGTGATAGATGAACCGAGGATGTGAAAGACGACGAAGGTAAGCTGCCCTTTCTTCACCGCGTCGAGGAAGCCGATGTCGCGCAACGAGCGTAATGTCGGCGAGAGGAGCCCGGCGCGCACGTCGATCACGGTTACGCTGGCGTCCGACAGCGTGTCGAAAATCCGCATCTGGTCGGGGACCGCGGTTACGTCGACGACGTCGCTGATATCGGGATGGAAGCGCTTCAAGGTGCCTTTGGGAGATTCGGTATCGAAAGCGCGCGTCGGCACGTGATGCGCCGTGAAATAATCGAGCAGCGTGCGAGCGACCGTGGTCTTGCCGACGCCGCCCTTATCGGCACCTACAACGACTACAGTTGGCTTCGTCATCGTCGACCCTCGCTGGCGCCGCGCCGTGCCATACTCGTACCCGTCGGGCTTCGCGATTCCGGCAGAAAACAGTGGTAAAATCGAGAAGGCTGCGCGCCCTTTCCCCAGGACTTTCCCCAGGAATCGCTTCTACACATCTCGGCTCCCATTTGGAAGCCTGAAGTGGCGCGCGCGTTTTGCGGCGGCGGATTGTGGCGCCAATGCGGCTCGCAGATTTTGTGTTCGGAATTTCGCGCCAACTCTGGGCTAGAAGCTGCGATGCGGTCCCCAGGGCCCGGGTGCGGACGGTGTTTGCGCCGGCGGATGCGGTGATTCGCCAGAGACTTCGCCCTCAGCCCGTGCGGCCGGCGAACCCCACGGACCGCTTTCCGCCGGCGATGAGCCCCACGGCCCCGCGGCAGCCGGTCGATCGGCGTCCGATTCCTCGTCGGTCTCGCCCGCCGGCGGCAGTGCCATCGGGCCCGGATCGTGGCCGCCGGCAAATTTAACCAGCGCCGCAACCCGGCTTTCGACCCTCGGATGGGTATCGAACAGCTCGCCAAAGCCTTCGCGTGGGTTGTCGACGCACATTTCCATTACCGCGGAGGTCGCGCCCGGTAATTCGCCGCGGCCCTCGATCTTGCGCAGCGCCGAGATCATGGCGTCGGGGTTTTTCGTGAGTTCCACCGAGCCGGCGTCGGCGAGGAATTCGCGCGAACGCGACAGAGCGAGGCGGATGAGGAACGACAGCACGTAGGCGAGCACGATGAGCAAAACCGCGATCAGGATGGCGAAGCCCGCGCCGCCACCTCTGCGTTCGTCGGAGGACCGCGGACCGCGGAAGCCGCCGTAGAACCATAGCCGGAAGAACAGTTCGGCAAAAAAAGAAATGGCGCCGGCGATGATGACGGCGATGACCATCATGCGGACATCGCCGTTGCGAATATGCGTGAGCTCGTGGCCGAGCACCGACTCGATTTCGGCATCGTCGAGGCGGCCGAGAAGCCCGGACGTGACCGTGATGGAGTATTGCCTTTCGTTCATGCCGGTGGCGAAGGCGTTGAGCGCGTCGCTTTCGATCACCTTGAGCTTGGGCATGGTGATGCCGCGCGAAATGCAGAGATTTTCCAAAAGGTTGTAGAGACGCGGCGCGTCGGCGCGCGCGCCCGCCCGCCCGCCGGTTGCCGCGTCGATCATGTTCTGGTGGAAGAAATAGGCGATGACGATCCAGCATGCCGTCCCCAGCGTCGCCAGCGGCGCCGCGCTGATGAGATCGTTCAAGGCCAGCCGCAGCAGCGTGTTGAGGTCGGCGTCGACCGACATCGCCTCGGCGGTCAGCGCGCCGGCATAGACGAGCAAATAGACGAGCAGGAAAAGTCCGACCAGGAGCGCTAGCGAACGGCGCCGGTTCGACTGGATGTGACTGTAGAGACCGTAAGCGGCCATCGCGGACGACTGCGTTGTCGGGCTTTTCTAGAACTTTACCTGCGGCGCTTCACCGACCGTCTTGCGCTCCTCGCCGAGATCGAAGAATTCCTTCGGCGCGAAGCCGAACCAAGAGGCGAACAGGACAGCCGGGAAGCGTTGGATGGCGGTGTTGTATTCCTGCACCGCATTGTTGAAGAAACGCCGCGCCGCCGCGATCTTGTTCTCGATGTCGGTGAGCTCGGCCTGCAGCGCCTGGAAATTGGCGTTGGCCTTGAGATTGGGATAGGCCTCGGCGAGGGCGAAAAGCTGGCGCAAGGCGCCTGACAGCATGTTCTCGGCCGCCGCCTGCTGCGCTGGGCCTTGCGCGGCGACCGCGACGTTGCGCGCCTTGACCACCTCGTCGAGCGTCCCGCGCTCGTGCGCGGCGTAACCCTTTACCGTCTCCACCAGATTGGGGATCAGGTCGTGCCGCTGGCGCAGCTGCACGTCCACGTCGGCGAAGGCCTCGTTGACCCGTTGCCGTATGGAGACCAGGCCGTTGTAGATCGTGATCGCCCCCAAAACCAGGACCACGATCACGGCAAGGATGATCAGTGTCGAGGTGCTCATCGATGGAATCCCTGGCTGACGGAAGATCGGATTGGATGCCTATAGCGCAGCGCGAATTCGCGGCCGAGCGGCGGCGTTGCGCGAGGGATGTTCGGCCATGCGCCGCTCCAGTTTCATAGATAGGATGCCTGAGGGGCGCCGTTAAGGTTAGCGGGTGATGAATATCGCGCCGGGGCTGGTTGTCGTTTAGTGAATCGCCTGGGCGACAGACAAATGGGCGCCATGTCGAAGCATCACCTCGGCTTCCTTTCCTTGAGCAGCGCGAAGGGCCAGGCTGTCTTGGCGAGTCTTCGCGGGCTCGAGGCGATGCAACGCGGCGCCGCCGATGCGAGCGCCGATGATGGCGACTTGCTCTTCGCTGGCGCCGAAGGCGACCAACTTGCGCTCGACATCGCCGAGATCGAGCGCGCCAGCGCCGCGCTGCGCAAAATTGAGCCGGCGTTGGAATCCTGGACCAAGCCGCCGACGAGCACGATAGGCAAGCCGCGCCCGGTGTGGCTGATCATCGGGGTGCTGTGGCTGTCGACGGCGCTCGTCACCCTAGGCGCGGTCGCCGCCATTGCCAGACTGGTCGGGTAGTCTTTTTTAGCGCACCGCGTCGGACTTATGCGCTCGTGGCTTGCCGCGTGGCGCGCATGCACGATTCTGTCGCCGCGAATCGTAACGTAAGCGCTCGCCGTCCACTTTAAGAAATTACACGGTTCAATAGGCGTTGCGGTAGGCGGCAGGCGACAACACCGTACGGGCGATGATCTGCAGGTCGAGCCATAGTGACCAATTGTCGATATAGAAAAGGTCGTACTCGACGCGCTTGCGCATCTTTTCTTCGGTGTCGGTCGAGCCGCGAAGCCCGTGAATCTGGGCCCAGCCGGTGATGCCCGGCTTGACGTTGTGGCGGCGCGCGTAGAGCGAGATGCGCCGCTCATATTCGCGGTCGTGCGTCAGCGCGTGCGGGCGCGGACCGACCAGCGACATGTCGCCGGCGAGCACGTTGAACAGCTGCGGAACTTCGTCGATGTTCCAGCGCCGCAGCCAGCGCCCGATTCTGGTCAATCGCGGATCGTTTCGCCGCGCCTGCGCAATAACAGAGCCGTCGTCGAGCGTGCGCATGGTGCGAAACTTGATGATGCGGAACGGCTGCTGATTGAAGCCGTAGCGACGCTGCAGGAAGAACACCGGCCCCGGACTGTCGATCTTGATCAGGACGGCGACGAAGACCAGAAGCGGCGTCAGCAGAACAAGGCCGGCTGCTGCGAAAACGAGATCGAACAGGCGCTTTTGCGCGATCTCCAAGCGCGATAGCGGAATGCGGGTGAGCCGCAGGCTAGCGAGCGGGCCGAGCTTCGACAACTCGACTTCCTCGAACTTGTGCAAAATCTGCTCGGGTCCGAGATGGATCTCGACCGGCAGCGTGAGGAAGGTCTCGGCGCAGCGATCGATGGTCGCGGTCGCCGACCAGGGCAGCAACAGGAAGATGGCGTCGGGCTCGAGGCTACGCACGCTGGCGACCGCCTCGGCGAGGTCGCGATCGAGTGCCGCGCGCCGCGCCGCGGCCGGCGCAGTCGCCGCGACCGGGGTGAGAAAACGGCAGCCGACGATAGTGACGCCGAGCGTCCACGGTTGGTAGCGATGAACGAAGGCGCCGATATGGAAACCGGTGCCGATGAGGAACACGCGTTGCGCGGAGACGAGACCTGCGGCGCAGGCGAGCGCGGTGACGCGCACGATGAGGAAGCGCAGCACGATCAACCCCGGGAGCGTGGCGACATAGAAAAGCACGATCCACCCGCGCGAATAGTCGACGCTGATCTGTGCCAGGAAGCCGAGCGTGAGCAGGCAGATCAGCGTCACGTTCCACAACTGGATCGTGCGCCGGCCATGCGCTCTGAAGGTAAAGAAGTTCGCCAACCGATATTCGTCGCGGAAGATATTGGAAACGGCAAAAATGCTCGCCGCCAGCACGCCGACCTGAAGGAAGGATGCGATGTTGCCGGGAGCGCCGTAGGCGGCGAGGTGATAGGCGATTCCGGTGCAGCAGGACGTCGCCACAATCAGCGCTACGTCGGCCAGGAAAATCGCGCCCGAGAACGTGCCGCGCGAGACAGCCGCCCAGACGCGCAGTATCGGGCCGGTCGGCGGCCGAGCTGCCAGCGTATAGCTTGGATGCGTGTTCATCGCGGCGCCGGCGTCGCTGTTGCCTTTAGGCGAAATGCGTCAAAGTGCTGTGCCGAAACGGGACAGCACAACATGCAAAACTGATTTGTCGCGAGAACCGTGCCAGCGAGGCGAATGACAACCTCGCCTTCGGGCGCGTTAAGGGATGCGTCTTACCCTCAACGCCTGAAGGCCCGGCAAAGGCCGGAGTGCCGTTGCAAGGCGCTTGATCAGCCCACTTCTCTCAACTTCACCGCGCCTTCCAGATCGACCGATACGAGCTGGGAGACGCCGCGCTCGGCCATGGTGATGCCATAGAGGCGGTTCATGCGCGCCATGGTGATCGGGTTGTGGGTGATGATGACGAAGCGGGTGTCGGTCGAGCGCGTCATCTCGTCGAGCAGGTCGCAGAAGCGCTCGACATTGTAATCGTCGAGCGGCGCGTCGACCTCGTCGAGCACGCAGATCGGCGCCGGATTGGTCAGGAACACGGCGAAGATGAGGGCGAGCGCGGTCAGCGCCTGCTCGCCGCCGGAGAGGAGCGATAGCGTCACCTGCTTCTTGCCCGGCGGCTTTGCCATGATCTCAAGGCCTGCCTCGAGCGGATCCTCGCTCTCGATCAGCTGCAATTCGGCGTTGCCGCCGCCGAACAGCTCGATAAACAGCTTCTTGAAATTCTCGTTGACGGTGGCGAACGAGGCGAGCAAGCGCTCACGCGCCTCGTGGTTGAGGCTGTGAATCCCTTGCCGCAGGCGTCGGATTGCCTCGACGAGATCATCACGCTCGCCGCTGAGCTTCGCGTGTTGTGCCTCGACCTCGCGCAATTCCTGCTCGGCGCGCAGATTGACAGCGCCGAGCCGCTCGCGCTCGCGCCGGATGCGGTCGAGTTTTGCCTCGACCTCGGCAATCGACGGCAGGTCGGCGCCCGCCTTGATCTCGGCGACTTCCGCGGCGCTATCTGGCTCGACGGCAAGCATGTCGCGGATTTCGTGCGCGATGTCGGCGAGCCGACGCTTGGTGGCGTCGCAGCGTTCTTCGGCACGTGCGGCTTGAGCGCGCGCTTCGCCAACCGCTTCAAGGGCAACGCGTGCGACCCGGTCCGCTTCGGCGAGTTCGGTCTCGGCTTCTGCCAGTCGATCGGCGGCGGCGCGGCGTTCGGCCGTCGCCGTCTCGACCTCGCCGATCAGTGCCTGGCGCTGAGCGGCGAATTTCTGCGGCGCGTGGTTGAGTTCTGTCCGCTCGCGGCTTGCCTCCTCGCTGCGCTGTCCGATGGTGGCGATCTGCGCGATGGCGTTGTCCTTGCGCTTGTCCCAGGCCGCCCGGTCGGCGGCGATCGCTTGCAGCCGGCGGTCGGCAAGCGCGGCTTCGCGTGCGATCGCCTGCGCTTCAACCCGCACCTCGGCCAGCGCCGCGCGGTCGCTTGCGATCGTATCGTTGACCTCGGCGAGTTTGCCCTCAAGGTCGGCGGCGGGTGGTAACGCGGCGAGCGCTTTTGCTGCTTCGCCGCGAGCTGCCATGGCTTCGTCGCGACCGGCGCTGATCCGCTGCTTGGCCTCCTTGAGCGCTGAGATGCGCGCCGAGCCACGGTTGCTCTCGCGCTCGGCGGCGACATGGTTTTCGCGCGCTCCGTCCGTCAAGCGCTGGGCCTCGCGCCAGCGCGCGCGCGCCGTCTCCTCAGTGCTTGCCGCGGCGGCAACAGCAACCTGCGCCGTCTCTACGGCACGACCCTTCGCCTCGACTTCGTTGCGTGCAGCGGCAAGCTCGCCTTCGATCGTCTGCAGGCGGCCGCGCTCGGCGAGCCGGCGCGCCGCTCCGGTGGGCGCCTGGGCAGCGACGGCGAAGCCGTCCCAGCGCCATAAATCACCCTCGCGCGAAACGAGCCGCTGACCGGGCTTGAGCAAGGTCACAAGAGGGGGTCCTTCGCTGCGCTTGACGACGCCGATCTGAGCGAGACGGCGCACGAGTTCCGCCGGCGCCTGCACATAACGAGCGAGCGGCGTGACGCCGTCCGGCAGGCCGGGATCGGTTGGATCGATCGCCGCGCCGGCCCAGTGCATCGGCGCGGATCGGTCCGCCGGCGCATCGAGATCATCGCCGAGCGCGGCGCCCAACGCCTTCTCGTAACCTTTCTCGACCCGAAGCGCGTCAATCACCGGCGGCCAAAGGTTTTTGGTCTCGACCGCAAGAATGTTGCCGATGGTCTTGGCTTCGGTTTCCAGCCTTTGCAAACGGCGTTCGGCGGCGGCGAATGGGCCGCGGGCGTCTTCGAGCCTCTCTCTGGCGCTGCTATGCGCGAGCTCCGCGGCACGTGCGCTGCTCTCCGCTTCGGCGAGCAGGGCCTGAGCGTTTTTGAACTGCCGCGCCAGCGCCGCGAGGTCGGGCTGTTCTTTTCCGGTCGCGGCGAGGCTCGCTTCGAGGTTGGCGAGCTCGGCTTCGAGCCGCGCCGCGCGCTGCTCGTGGTCACGCAACGCGGTTCGGAGCTGATTGCGGCGTGCGGTCAAATCGGCGAGCGCACCGGTCAGTTCGGCAAAGGATTTTTCCGAGGCTGCGCGTGCGGCGTCGGCTGTGGCGACGCGCGCATTAACTCCGGTTAGCTGCGCGGCCCGTGTCTGCGCTTCTGCCTTGAGCGTCTCTTCCTCGGCGGCAAGCCTGTGGAGCGCGGTCTCGGCATCGGCGGCGAGGGTTCGCTCGCGCGCAAGATCGGCGGTGAATTGCTCGAGCCGGCGGTCGAGTTCACCGATGCGCTCCCTGGCACGGGTCTCCTCCCGCTCGAGCGCTTCACGCGCCATGAGGAGACGCTGCAACGCCGCCGCGGCCTTGGCCTCCGCCTCGCGCAAGGCGGGCAGGCCGGACGCGGCCCGTGCTTGGCGAGCGGAAGCTTGCGCCTGCTCGCCGGTGCGCGCGGCGACGACGCGAACGGCTTCGTCCTTGGTTCGCTCGGCGTCGGCGACTTCGGTACGCGCGGCGACCCAGCGCAAATGCAGCAGCAGCGCCTCGGTGCGGCGCACCTGTCCGGAAATGTTGCGGTAGCGCACCGCCTGTCGCGTCTGTGTCTTCAGTGAGGCGACCTGTGCGGCGAGCTGGCCGATCACGTCTTCGACCCGCACCAGGTTGTGCTCGGCGGCCTTAAGCCGCAGTTCCGCCTCGTGACGGCGCGCGTGCAGGCCGGAGATGCCGGCCGCCTCTTCGAGCACGCGCCGGCGTTGGTCCGGCCGCGCCTGGATGATCTCGCCGACACGCCCCTGATGCACAAGCGCGGGCGAACGCGAGCCGGTCGAGGCGTCGGCAAACAGCATCGCCACGTCGCGCGCGCGCACCTCGCGGCCGTTGACCCGGAAGACCGAGCCCTGCTCGCGCATGATGCGGCGCGAGACTTCGAGCGTGTCGGAATCGTTGAAGAGCGCGGGTGCCTCGCGGTCGCCATTGTCGATGACCACCGCCACTTCGGCGTGATTGCGCGCCGGGCGCTCGGCGTTGCCGGAGAAGATCACATCGTCCATCTCGGCCGCGCGCATGGCCTTGTGCGAGGCTTCGCCCATGACCCAGCGCACGGCCTCGACCAGATTCGACTTGCCGCAGCCGTTCGGGCCGACGACCCCGGTCAATCCCGGTTCGATCTCAAAGTCGGTCGGTTCGATGAAGGACTTAAAGCCGATCAGGCGCAGCCGCGTGAGCTTCATTCGCGTGTTATGTCCATCCCCCCCGGGCGGCGGGCCAAGGGAATCCTTGCCGGCTCACGGCCTTTGGCGCGTTACGATGACGGGTGCCGCAACGGGACGGAGAATGAATCGCCGCGGCGGCGAGTGCAATATCCCCGTCACATTATCCCGATTTTCGCGCCGGCGCTTGCCGCCAGATGCCGGCGCCCCCCGGACCCGGCAAGGCGCGCGATACCGGAAAAACCCTTATCCTTCCTTAAGATAGGGCTGTATCTCCTTGCTCAGCGCGTCGATCGACTGGTCACCCACAAGCCGCTTGCCATTGACGAAGAAGGTCGGCGTGGAATTGACGCCGAGCTTCTCGGCCGCTCGGTCGCGCACGACCTGGATGGCATCGAGCACCTTTTGATTCGCCAAGCATTGATCGAAGGATTGCTCGGTGAAGCCGAATTGCTTGGCGATCGCCATGAGCGGTTGAATCGGCTTCTGCAGCATCCATTCCGACTGCTTAGCGAACAGAGTCTCCACGATGGGCATGAACTTGTCCTTCTCGGCGCAGCGCGCCAGCATAAAACCGGCAGCCGAGAGCGGATCGAGGGGAAATTCGCGGAAGATGAAGCGCACCTTTCCGGTGTCGATGTAGCGCTTCTGCAGTTCGGGAAAGGTGGTGGTCGAGAAGTGCGCACAATGCGGGCAGGTCATCGAGGCGTATTCGATGATGGTCACTGGCGCCTTGTCCGAGCCGAGCGCGATATCGCCATCAGGTCCCGTCTTGGCCAATTCCGCAGGGTCGGGCTCGGGTGTTTCTGCTCTGGCTGGCGCCGCGAGGTGGAAGAAGGCAGCGCCGGCAAGACCGGCGCCAGCGAGCGTGAACGCGGCGGTGGCCGTGAGAAATCGGCGACGGGTCTGCGTCAAGGTCGTCTCCTGGTTTGTGGGGGAACCCCGCGGCCACGAATGTGGCACCGGCACGCAGTCACGCCAAGGGGGCGCGCCGCCATGCCGGTCACCGCCGCTTGATCGCAGCGGGAGCGATCAGGCGCGCCTGACTGCGGCGCCGAGCCGCGCCAGCGCTTCCCGCAAATCCTCGTCGGCGATCTCGGATAGGCTCGCGGCGATGCGTGCGGCCGCGGCAGGGTCGGCGGCCGGGGCGGATTTTCGCACCGCGCGCCGCAGCGGGGCCTGACGCAGCGCGACGCGGTCGATGGCGCGCCAGCCGAGGAAGCGGTTGACCCGCTCGCAGATCACGTTGGCAAGGTGCTGGATTTCGACTGCCGCCGGGCCTTCGACGCGGAGCACCAGCGTGCCGGGCGAGCGGGCGGATCCCGACCCCGCCTCGGAAGCAGGAACGCGATGCGGGATCTCAATGCGGCGCGGCCATTGGATTTTGATCGGCTCGCTGTGGGCGGAAATCTCGGTACCAACGATTTCCGTCCAGCGCGTGACCATTTCGGCCGAGGCAAATCCCTGCCGCGTAAACGTCTCGCCCACCACTTTGCCGAGGAGCTCGCGCAGCGGCTTGGCGAAGGAGCGGGAAGGCTTGTTCATGCGCGGCGGCTCTGTCATTCCTCGATCATGAGGCGGACGCAGGCGAGTCCGGTCAAGACCATAACAGTGAACGCGGGCCGCCGACAGCGCGAACAGCGCCGCGCAGCGATTTCATTCCCGCAACCCACCGCCTTGCTCGCGTGGTACGATCGCCACCGCCGAGCGTTGCCCTGGCGCGCAACTCTGCCGGAGCGGGCCGATCCCTACCGGGTCTGGCTTTCCGAGATCATGCTGCAACAGACGACCGTCAAGGCCGTCACGCCGTACTATCGGAGTTTTTTGGCGCGCTGGGCCGACGTGCGCGCGCTGGCCGCGGCGCCGCTTGAGGAGGTGCTGAAGAGCTGGGCCGGGCTCGGCTACTACGCGCGCGCCCGTAACCTGCACGCCTGCGCCCGCGCCGTGGTCGAGCACCATGGCGGAAAATTCCCGGCGAGTGAAACGGCGCTGCGCGCGCTCCCCGGTATCGGCGACTACACCGCGGCCGCGATTGCCGCGATCGCGTTCGACGCGCCGGCGAGTCCGGTCGATGGGAATGTCGAACGTGTGATCGCAAGGCTTTTTGCCGTCGCAAAACCGCTGCCGGGCGCAAGGCACGAGCTGCGGCGACTGGCGCGCGAGATTACACCGCGACGCCGTGCCGGCGATTTCGCCCAGGCGATGATGGACCTTGGCGCCACGATCTGCACGCCAAAGAATCCGGCTTGCACCCTGTGCCCGTGGAAGCAAAGCTGCGCGGCGCATGCGCAGGGCGAGGCCGAGACGTTTCCGCGCCGGATGCGCAAACGCGAAGGCACGCTGCGCGGCGGCGCCGCCTTCGTCGCGCTTCGCGCGGACGGCTTTCTGTTGGTACGCACGCGGCCGCCGAAGGGCCTCTTGGGCGGCATGACCGAAGTGCCGACGACGGCGTGGGTGCAGAATTTCAATCAACGCGATGCGCGCAAGAGCGCACCGCGCTTTTTTCTACCTCTCCGCGGCGGTGAGAGGGTGATCAGGTGGCGCCGGATTGCGGGCGTCGTGCGCCACGTCTTCACGCACTTTCCGCTCGAACTTTCCGTCTATGCCGCCGAGGTCCCGGCGGGCACCCCAGCCCTGGCGGGCATGCGATGGGTTGCACTGGAAAAACTCACTGGCGAGGCGCTGCCGAGCGTCATGCGCAAGATCGTGGCACATGCGCTCGATCAACGGAGCTGATCACGCCATCTCCGCCCGCACCTGCGCGCGCAGTGTGTCGATCACGGTCAGGCCCTGCGGCGTCTCGACATGCCAAAAGGTCCAGCCGTTGCATGCTTCAAGCCCTTGCGCCAGCGCGCCGATCCGATGGATCGAGCCGACCGCCTCGCCGAGCGCGATGGCGCCGTCGGCGCGGACCAGCGCGCGATGCCGCCTCCTGGCATCGACGAGCTTGATGCCGGGAGCGAGGAGGCCGCGTTCGATGAGCGCTGAAAACGGCACGCGCGGCGCCTCGCGCGCGGTCATGAAGGCCGAGAGCGTCGGTTCGGGCAATGGCTCGGTCGCGGCGATGCGCTGCCGCGCGGCAGCTGCGTAGGCGGCGTCGCGCTCGATGCCGATGAAGCGCCGCCGCAGCCTGCGCGCGACCGCTCCGGTCGTGCCGGTGCCGCAGAACGGGTCGAGCACGAGATCATCCGGCCGCGAAGCCGCAAGCACGACGCGCGCAAGCAGCGCCTCCGGTTTTTGCGTCGGATGCAGTTTCTTGCCGTCGCGCCGCTTGAGCCGTTCCTCGCCGGTGCAGAGCGGAAGCAGCCAATCGGAGCGCATCTGGATATCGTCGTTGCCGGCTTTCAGCGCTTCATAGTTGAACGTATAACTCCGCCGCGCGGGTGTGCGCGCCGCCCAGATCAAGGTCTCGTGCGCGTTGGTGAAGCGGCGGCCGCGGAAATTCGGCATTGGATTTGATTTGCGCCAGACAATGTCGTTGAGGATCCAGAAGCCGAGATCCTGGATGAGCGCGCCGACACGGAAGATGTTGTGGTAGGAACCGATGACCCAGAGCGTCGCGCTCGGCTTCATCGCCCGGCGGCAGGCGATGAGCCAGGCGCGCGTGAAATCGTCATAGGCGGCGAAGCTGGCAAACTTGTCCCACGAATCGTCGACCGCATCGACGCGCGAATTATCGGGGCGCTTGAGGTCGCCTTGCAGCTGCAGATTATAGGGCGGATCGGCGAAGACGAGGTCGACGGAAGCGGCCGGGAGCTTTGCCATCTCGGCAATGCAATCGCCGACGAGAATGCGCGCCGATGCGGACTCAAAACTCACGCGGGGCGCCCTTGCGGACGCCCCGCGACGCGACACAACCATGACTCAGAACTCTGAACTCAGGCGACGCGGTCGGCGACGCGGGACCTACAACCGACAACCGAATGATGCCGCGCCAAGGTAAAGATCGGGTTACTCGCGAGGCCTTTCCGCTAGGCAATAAATGCCGGGAAACACTTGCTTAATCGCCCGCGAGGTAGCAGAGGAAGGTGTACGACGGCACCAGGAAAAAGGGCCGCCATCCCGCTTCAAACTCGGCGGCTGGCGGCTTAGCTTAAGGCCAGCAAAAGGTATCGCATGCCCGGCATTGACGAGAGCAAGGAGTTCGTGCCGCTCAAGATCGCGGTGCTGACGATTTCCGACACCCGCGATATTAAGGACGACAAATCCGGGGCGCTGCTGGTGCAGCGCATCGTCGCCGCCGGCCATTACGTCGCCGAACGCAGCATCGTGACCGATGACATCGACGCGATCCGCGCTCGGGTGAAGGGCTGGATCGCCGATCCGTTGATCGACGCGATCATCACGACGGGCGGCACCGGCTTCACCGGCCGCGATGTCACCCCCGAAGCGATCGAGCCCTTGTTCGACAAGAAGATGGACGCCTTCTCGGCGCTGTTCTTGGTGGTGAGTTTTCCCAAGATCGGCACCTCGGCGATCCAGTCGCGGGCGACCGCCGGCGTCGCCGGCTCGACCTACATCTTCTGCCTCCCCGGCTCGCCCGGAGCCTGCCGGGACGCCTGGGACGAGATCTTGGTGCATCAGCTCGATTATCGCCATGGGCCGTGCAATTTCGTCGAGATCATGCCGCGGCTCGACGAGCATTTCCGCCGGCCGAAGGCGAAAGGCGCGTCGCTGTAGCGCGGAGAGGTTATTGAACCTCGCCTTCCGCCGCGTCATCCCTCCTTTCCTCGCGGGGTGCCTGCATTCACTCATTGTGACGCGAAGGCCTGATCGACCGAGATCGGTCCGGCCACGATCATTGGTCGCTACAATTGCAAATCCCAGTGCTCGCTCACCACGGGGCGTCCCCAGCTCTTGTGCGGCTCGGTGCGCATGAGCTTGAAACCGGCCCGTTGATAGATGTGCCGCGCGGCGGTGAGGACGCTGTGGGTCCACAGGGTGATCTTCTTATAGCCGGCGCGCCGCGCAAAGCGGATGCATTCCTCGGTCAGCCGCGCGCCAAGGCCGAGACCGCGCGCCTTCGGCTCCACCAACAGCAGACGAAGGCGGGCGACATTCGCCTTATCCCTTACCAGCATGACCGTGCCGACATTCTCGCCGTTCATTTCCGCGATCCAGCAGCGTTCGCGTTTCGAGTCATTGTTGTTGACGAAGTCGGCGACGATCTGCGCGCACAGGCCCTCGAATGGTTCGGTCCAGCCGTATTCCTGCGCGTAAAGCTCGGCGTGGCGCTTGACGATCCAGCCGAAATCGCCCGGCCGCGGCAGGCGCAGGATGTATTTCGGCGCGGTCCGTTTTCGCGCCGCCCGATCCCGCGAGTTACGACGCATGGAAAGCGCTGGCCGCCAATATGACGATCCGCCGCCGGCCGATGCGGCGGATGAGTTCCGCCTCCGGGTCGGCTGCGCTCTCGCTGTGGCCGCCGATTTGTTCATAAAACCACTTCGAGACAATGAGGCCCTGCTCGGGGCGCGGTTTCGCGCCGAAGGCTGCAGCGATGGTCGAGAATCTGTCGTGGAGGGTGGGTCGCGCCGGAGGGCTGCGGCGGAATGCGGCGGCACACCCATTCGACCAGGACTGCTCGACGAAGCGGGTTGCCTCGTCGGTCCAGGGCGCGTCGAGGACCGTCCCGGGACGCAGGAAGAACAGCCACGGCGCGCGCGCCCACACCGTGGCAGTCTTGAACCGCCTCCCGAGCGGGCCTTTCGCCACCAGGAAGTTGCAGCCGCCAGCATCGGCGACCGCCGCAGTCTCGTCACGTGACCCGCCGTCAACCACCAGCACTTCGCTGATGAGGCCGGCCGTCGCTCCAGCAACGAGGGCGGTCAAGGTCGGGACCAAGGTCCGCTCAGAATCGAGGGTTGGAATAATGACGCTCAGCATTCGTTTTGCACTGCGGCGCCGATGGCGGCTCGCCGGTGGCCATTGAACGGAACCATTACGGCCTTGCCCTTTCCTTTCCAAGATTTTCGCCTTTCCAAGATTTTCGCGCTTCACGCAGTTGTGTTCTTGTTTTGTTCCGAGCTTCGCGTTAGTTTAAGGTTATGAGTCAGTCGTCCGCCCTGAGACATCCGCCGGCGCCGCTGCCCTCCGCGCCGGCGGGTGTCAACCGAACGGCCGTCGCCCGCGAGCGCCGGTGCGGTCGCGGCGCGCACTCGAACACCTCCGGACGGTACGAGCCGCAGGCGCGCGTCGCCTTCGACGATGGTTGGCAGGGCCCCGAGGATCTGCCGCCGTTCAAGACCACGGTGACCGTCGATGCGACGCGCAAAATCATCACCCGCAACGACTCGCCCGATCTTTCCTTCGACCGCTCGATCAATCCCTATCGCGGCTGCGAACACGGCTGTGTTTATTGTTTCGCGCGCCCCACCCACGCCTATCTCGGCCTGTCGCCCGGCCTCGACTTTGAATCCAAGCTGTTCATGAAGCCCAACGCGCCGGAATTGCTCGAGCGCGAATTATCCGCTCCCGGCTACGTGCCCAAGATCATCGCCGTCGGCACCAACACCGACCCTTATCAGCCAATCGAGCGCCGTCACCAGATCATGCGCCGCATCCTCGAGGTACTGGAGCGCGCCGGCCATCCAGTCGGCATCGTGACCAAATCGGCGCTGGTACTGCGTGACCTTGATATCCTCGCCCGCATGGCCCAGCGCGACCTGGTCAAGGTGGCCATCTCGGTGACGACGCTCGACGCGAAATTAGCGCGGACCATGGAGCCGCGGGCCTCGACGCCGCCGCTCCGGCTCGACGCCTTGCGCCAATTGGTGAAGGCCGGCGTGCCGGCCTCGAGCCTGGTCGCCCCGGTTATCCCGGCGCTCAACGACGCCGAGATGGAACGCATTCTCGAAGCGGTCGCTGCGACCGGCGTGCGCCACGCCGGCTACGTGCTCTTGCGCCTGCCGCTCGAAGTGCGCGATCTGTTCCGCGAGTGGTTGCTGGCTAATTTTCCCGACCGCTATCGCCACGTTTTCAAGCTCATTCGCGACACGCGCGGCGGCAAGGACTACGATTCGACCTTCGGCGCCCGCATGACGGGCTCGGGGCCCATCGCCTGGATGATCGGCCGCCGCTTCGAGGTCGCCTGCGAACGGCTCGGCTTCAACAGGACGACGGTCAAGACCACAACAGAGCATTTTCGGCCGCCGCGCGCTGCCGCGCAGCAGCTGAGCTTGTTTTAAGGACGCGGGCAAGCCGGCACCACGCCGGTCGGTATGTACCTTTGGGGGCCTTGGGCGGAGGGGCGCATTGCAGGGTGGCGCCGTTGCGCGTTCTCGGACGCAACGCTGGCCAGGACGCCCGCGGCGACTTGATCCAAATCAACTTTGCGCCCGCGACTCACGCCCTTGACGCCTTTTGGCGACCTCCATTTGATCCGCATCAAGACCTTTTGCGGTCGCGCGGATATTCAAATCCGGCGCCGTGCTGAGGAGGAGAGGACGCCATGGCAGCATCGACAGGGGGGCAAGCCGGTTCAGCGAAGTCCGATTTGCCGCGTGGGTTGGCGCTGCTGCGCGATCCACTGCTCAATAAGGGCACCGCTTTTTCCATCAAGGAGCGCGATGCGCTCGGCCTGCGCGGCTTGCTGCCGGCGCACGTCCTCTCGCAGGAAGAGCAGGCCGGGCGCATATTGACCCACCTTCGCCACCTGCCCGACGATCTCGAGAAGTACGTCGCGCTCAACGCGTTGCATGACCGCAATGAGGCACTGTTCTTCCGCGTGGTGTGCGACAATATCGACGAGATCCAGCCGCTGATCTACACGCCCACAGTGGGGCTCGCCTGCCAAAGATTCGGTCACATTTTCCAACGACCGCGCGGATTGTTCATCAGCGCCAATGATAGGGGACAAATCGCCGAGCTGTTGCGCAACTGGCCGAATCCGGCGAAGCTGATTGTCGTAAGCGACGGCGAGCGCATTTTGGGTCTAGGCGATCTGGGGGCCAACGGCATGGGCATCCCGGTGGGTAAACTTTCGCTCTATTCCGCCTGCGCCGGCGTGCACCCGAAGCTGTGCCTGCCGGTGATATTGGATGTCGGCACCAACAACGCCGAACTATTGAAGGATCCGTACTATATCGGCCTGCGCCAGCGGCGGCTGCGCGGCGCCGAATACGACGACCTTGTCGAGGAGTTCATCAGCGCCGCGTGCGACGTCTTCCCCGGGGTCCTGATCCAGTTCGAGGACTTCGCCAACCACACCGCCTTCCATCTGCTGCGCAAATATCGCGACCGCATTTGCACGTTCAACGACGACATGCAGGGGACCGCCGCGGTGGCGCTCGCGGGTATCTTCTCGGCGCTGCGGGTGACCGGCGGCAAGCTCGTCGACCAGACGCTGCTGTTCCTCGGCGCCGGTGAGGCCGCCACGGGAATAGCGGACCTCGTCGTTGCGGCCATGGTGGCGCAGGGTTGCCCCGAGCCCGAGGCGCGGCGGCGCAACTGGCTCGTGGATTCGCGCGGCCTAGTGGTGCGCAATCGTACCGATCTCGCCGAACACAAGCTTGCTTACGCGCACGAGCAAGCCCGGATCGGTGACTTCCTGACGGCGATCCGCACCATCAAGCCCACCGCGATCATTGGCGTCGCGGCGGTCGGCGGCACGTTTACCGGTGACGTGCTGCAGGCCATGGCCGAACTCAACGCCCGGCCAATCGTGTTCGCGCTCTCCAACCCGACCTCCAAGGCGGAATGCACCGCCGAAGAGGCTTACCGCTATACCGGCGGGCGGGCGCTGTTCGCCTGCGGGAGTCCGTTCGAACCGGTGAAGCTCGACGGCCGGACGTTCGTGCCGCGCCAGGGCAATAACTCGTACATTTTCCCGGGAATTGGCCTCGGTGTGATTGCCAGCGGCGCGCAGCGCGTGACCGACGAAATGTTCATGAGCGCGGCGCGCACGCTCGCCAATTTGGTGAGCGATGCCGACCTCGATCAGGGCAGCCTTTACCCGGCGTTGCCGCGCATCCGCGAGGTTTCGGCTTGCATCGGCGCAGCGGTCGCGCAAGTCGCCTACCGGCGCGGCTTGGCGCGCGGACAAGCGCCGAGCGACGTACTGGCCTACGTCCAGTCGCAGATGTACGACCCGACCTATCACTCCTACGTTTAACCGTGACGCCCGCTCATTCGACCTAGCCGGGCAACCTCTGGCGTACCTTGTCGATATCGGCCCAGGCATCTTCCTTGAGCCGTCTTGTGAGATCGAGAACGCTGAATTCATTGCCGCGGGTGGTGCGGGAAAGCCGCTCCCACGTCACCGGCGCCGAGACCGGCGCGCCGGGACGCGCGCGCGTCGAATAGGGTGCGACCGAGGTCGCCTCGCGCGAGTTGCGGAAATAATCAACAAAAATGCGGCCCTTGCGCGACGACTTGCTCATCTTGGCGAGATAATGCTGCGGGCTGTCGGCGGCCATCGCCGTCGCGATGCGCCGGGTGAACGCCTTGGTCGTCTCCCAGCCGGTGTCCTCGATCGGCGCCACCACGTGGAGGCCCTTGCCGCCTGAGAGCTTGACGAAGCTCTCAAGTTTCTCCGCCTTAAGCCGCTCGCGCGTCTCGCGCGCGGCCGCGATGATCTGCGGCCAGGCGACCTCCTCCCCCGGATCAAGATCGAACACGATGCGATTGCAGGTTTCCAGGCTGTCGAGCCGCGAGCCACGCGTATGAATCTCGAGGGCGCCCGATTGCACCAACTCGATCAGATCGTGGAGCGTTTCCACAGCGATCACGTCGTGCTCCTCGCCGGCGACGACATGACGAAGCGGCGACGATTTCACGTTCCCGGCGATGTGCTTCTGAAAAAAGCAGTCGCCGCCCGCTCCCTGCGGACAACGCACGATCGCGAGCGGGCGGTCGACGAGGTGGGGCTTCATCCACTCCCAGACCGACATGTAATACTGGACGAGACCGGCCTTGGTCACGCCGACATCCGCCCAGTAGACGCGGTCGGGATGCGTCACGCGGACTCCTCCGATCGCGGCGTCCTTACCCTTGCTACCGGTACGCGCCGGCGGATCGTTGGCATGCGCCGCGACCTCGCGTACGACTTCGCTCGCCGCCCTGTCCGCGCGCAATCCCTTGAACGAGGCTTGCCGCAGCACGCCGCCATGGGTGACGCCGGCGAATTCCGCCTCGATGACCACTTCCGGCTTGACCCAGACGACATCCCTGCGCCGCTCGTCCGGTGGCAGCGCGACCGGGCGCCGCTCGGCGCGTAACGGTTGCAGTCGGCGGAACAGATCGCGTGCCATCTTTTGCGTGTAGCCGGTGCCGACGCGCCCGGCATAGCGAAGTTCTCCGTTCTCGTGCACCGCCACGGTCAGCGCGCCGATCGCTTTCGGCAGCGCCGTCGACGGGGTGTAGCCGGCGACGACGAATTCCTGGCGGTCGTGACATTTGCTTTTGATGAAATTCTCCGAGCGGCCGGAACGATAGGGCGCGTCGCGACGCTTGGAAACGATGCCTTCGAGTCCCATCTGGCAGGCGTGTTTGAGAATAAGCGGTCCAGGCTGGTCGAAATGATCCGCGTAGCGGATCGCCCCGGTCGTGCCGGCGCGCTTCAACAAGCGCGCCAGCGCCGCCTTGCGTGCAAGCAGCGGTTCCCCGGTCAAATCGCGGCCATCGAGATACAGAAGATCGAAGGCCCAATAGATTAAACGGTCTTCACGCCCTTCTTTCAGATCGGTCTGCAATAAAGAAAAATCGCTGACGCCGTTCTCGTCTTCCACGACCACTTCGCCGTCAAGAAGCGCCGTGGCGGCGGGAAGCGCGGCGACCGCGTCGGCAACGGGCTTGAGTCGGCGGGTCCAGTCCTGCTGGCGGCGGGTCAGCAAGCGCACGCTGCCGTGATCCAGCCGCGCTTCCATGCGGTAGCCATCAAATTTGACTTCGTGGAGCCATTCCGGGCTACTCGGCGCCTTGTCGTAGAGGGTGGCGAGACAAAACGGAACGAAGTCGGGCAGGCGCGCGCGGGGTTTGGTTGCGCCATGACTGCGCATTGTTTCCTGTGTTCGCGCAGCCACGGCAGCCGCAGCCTTCGCTCTCGCCCTCGGTCTCGCCTTGGACTTGCTGGATTTGCGTCCCGAATGCAGCTCTTCTCCCGCGTCATCGGCGTTGTTCGCGCGGTTGCTGTGCCAGACTCGTTTGCTTCGGCCCGTGCCGGCGGCGATCTCCTCGATCGAGCGGCCGGTCGCAACCGAGCGGGGCATTTCTTCCAGGATGTCCTTGTCGCCGGGCGCGCGGACTGCCTCATCCTTGCCCTTGATCAGCAGCCAGTTCTGATGGCGGCCCCGCTCGCCGGAGCGCATGCGCACGAGGTGCCAGCGCCCGTGCAATTTCTCGCCCTCGAGATCAAAAACAAGGTGGCCCTTGGCGTAGCCCTTGTGCGGATCGCCCTCCGGGATCCAGCGTCCGCGATCCCAGATCATGACGGTGCCGCCGCCATACTCGCCGTGCGGGATCGTGCCCTCGAAGGAATTATATTCGATTGGATGATCCTCGACATGGACGGCGAGACGCTTTTGGTTCGGGTCGAGGCTGGGGCCGCGCGTCACCGCCCAGCTCTTCATCACGCCGTCGAGTTCGAGCCGCAAATCATAGTGCAGCCGCCGCGCCGCGTGCTTCTGAATCACATAACGGTGACCGCCACGGGAAGCCTTGCGGCCGCGCGGCTCCGGCGTGACATTGAACTGTCGCTTTTTTCGGTAAATTTCGAGAGCCACGATGCGTCAGCTCTTGCGTTTGCGGCGTTTTCGCCCCATAGCGGCGCCCTTGAGGTCGGATCGGCGGGCAACACGAGGTCGATTATGCTGTCCCGTGGACATCGAAACCACGGCAAAAAGACTGGAGGCCCATGGCAAAACTCCCGACCCCTACCTAACATATAAGGTCGGACGGCAGCCTAGAGTTCCTTCCGCGATACGTCAGCAAAATTGCCTTAGCGGCCAAGAATGGTGTAAAGACTGAAAGATTGCGTGTGCCGGTGGATGGGCGCGCATTAGACCCCAATAAACGCCTTTAGGCCGATAACACGGAGCATTCGCGTGACCGTTGCATCGAAAACCCCTTTGCTCGACCGCGTCCAGACTCCAAGCGACCTCAGACAGCTCGATCCCGGCCAGCTGCGTCAGCTCGCCGACGAGTTGCGCCGGGAGACGATCGACGCCGTCGCAGTCACCGGCGGCCATCTCGGTGCCGGACTCGGCGTGATCGAACTCACCGTGGCTCTCCACTACGTATTCGATACGCCGAATGACCGTCTCGTCTGGGACGTCGGTCACCAGGCCTACCCGCATAAGATCCTCACCGGACGCCGTGCCCGCATTCGCACGCTGCGCCAAGGCGGCGGGCTCTCCGGTTTCACCAAACGCGCAGAGAGCGAATACGATCCGTTCGGCGCCGCGCACTCCTCGACGTCGATCTCCGCCGCTCTCGGCATGGCGGTCGCGCGCGATTTTCAGAACAAAGAGAACAACGTCATTGCCGTCATCGGCGACGGCGCCATGTCGGCCGGCATGGCCTATGAGGCGATGAACAATGCCGGTGCTATGAACTCCCGGCTCATCGTGGTGCTCAACGACAACGACATGTCGATCGCCCCGCCGGTCGGCGCGCTTTCGGCCTATCTGGCCCGCCGCGTCTCCGGGCGCTCCTACCGCGTGGCGCGCCGGATTCTGCGCCGGCTCGCCAAGCGGCTACCGAAGGTGCTCGAACAAAGGGCGCTGGCCATCGAGGAATACGCGCGCGGACTGGTCACCGGCGGAACGTTGTTCGACGAGCTCGGCTTCTTCTATGTCGGGCCGATCGACGGTCACAATATCGATCACCTGCTGCCGGTGTTGAAGAACGTGCGCGACGCCAAGAACGGGCCGTTCCTGGTTCACGTCGTCACCCAGAAGGGCAAGGGCTATCCGCCAGCGGAAAAATCCGCGGACAAATATCACGGCGTCGTCAAGTTCGACGTTGCGACCGGCGCGCAAGTCAAATCGAAGCCAGCCGCTCCGGCGTACACGAAGGTGTACGCGGAGAGCCTGATCAAAGAAGCCCGCAAGGACCCGAAGATCGTCGCCGTGACGGCGGCGATGCCGTCGGGCACCGGCCTCGACCTCTTCGCCAAGGAATTTCCGACGCGTTGCTTCGACGTCGGCATCGCCGAGCAGCACGGCGTCACCTTCTGCGCCGGCCTGGCGACCGAAGGGTTCAAGCCGTTCGCCACCATCTACTCGACGTTCCTGCAGCGTGCCTACGATCAGGTGGTGCATGACGTCGCCATTCAGCGGCTGCCGGTGCGCTTTGCCATGGACCGCGCCGGACTCGTCGGCGCCGACGGCCCGACGCATGCGGGGGCCTTCGATGTCGCCTATCTCGGCTGCCTGCCGGGTTTCATCCTGATGGCGGCGGCCGACGAAGCCGAGCTGGTGCACATGGTGGCGACTGCCGCGGCGATCGATGATCGCCCCTCGGCATTGCGCTATCCGCGTGGCGAAGGTCTCGGCGTGCCGATGCCGGCGGAAGGAAAGCCGCTCGAAATCGGGAAAGGGCGGGTGCTGCGCGAGGGCAGCAAGGTCGCGCTGTTCTCGTTCGGCGCGCGGCTCGGCGAATGCCTCAAAGCGGCCGACGAACTCGCGACCTACGGGCTGTCGACGACGGTCGCCGATGCGCGCTTCGCAAAGCCGCTCGACGTCGATCTGCTGTTGCGCCTTGCCCGTGAGCACGAAGTGCTCCTGACCGTCGAGGAAGGCTCGATCGGCGGCTTCGGTGCGTTCGCCATGCAGGCGCTCGCCGAAAGCGGTCTCCTCGACCGCGGGCTGAAGGTGCGAGCGATGGTGCTGCCGGACATCTTCATCGACCAGGATTCGCCGAATGCCATGTACGCCAAGGCCAGGCTCGACGCCAAAGGCATCGTCGCCAAAGCGTTTGAAGCGCTGGGGCAGAATATTCGCGGCGATGTCATAAAGCTGGCAAGATCTTAAGGTCGCTGCAGGCGGATTACCCATCGGCGTTGAGACTGCGAGCCGCAGGCCGCTTCCCGGCAGCCTCAGGCCGAGGTGAACCCATGACCGGCCGCCAACGTGCCGATCTCGTTCTGGTCGCGCGCGGCCTTTTCGCGAGCCGCGCTCGCGCCCAGGCCGCGATCGCCGCTGGCCGCGTGCTCGCCGATGGCGTCAAGGTGCGCAAGGCGTCGGAGGGCATCTCCGCGGCCGCTATCATCGAGGCCGAAGCCGAGCACCCCTACGTTTCGCGGGGCGGCCTCAAGCTCGCCGCAGCGCTCTATCGATTTTCCCTCGACGTGACCGACCGCGTCTGCCTCGACGTCGGCGCCTCGACCGGCGGCTTTACGCAGGTGCTCGTTCTGCGCGGCGCACGCCGCGTCTATGCGATCGATGTGGGCCGCGATCAACTGCATCCGTCGCTGCGCGGCCGCAGCGAGATCGTTGCCATGGAAGAAACCGACATCCGCGCGCTCGGTCCCTCGTGCCTGCCCGACCTGCCGGATTTCGCATCGGTCGATGTGAGTTTTATTTCGCTGAAGCATGTGCTGCCGGCGATCGGAAATCTGCTCAAGCCGTGCGCCGCGTTGGTCGCGCTGATCAAGCCGCAATTCGAGGCGGAGCGCCGCGACGTCAAGAAGGGGATCGTGCGCGATCCGTTCGTCCACGCCGCGGTCTGCGACGACATCCGAGCGTTCCTTATTTCGCTCGGCTGGCGGGTCGGCGGTCTTTCGCCCTCGCCGATCCTCGGCGGCGACGGCAATCGCGAGTTCTTCGTCGAGGCACAGCGTGGTTGAGCGCCTCGTGATCGAGAGGCTCGGCCGTCTCGGCGACGGTGTTGTCGGCGGCCGTGGTGGCGCTGGCGCAACCGGCCCGATCTACGTCCCCGGCGCATTGCCAGGCGAGACGGTCGAGGTTGAGCCGGTCGCGGGTCACCCCGACCGCCGGCGTCTCCTGCATGTCGACGCGCCAAGCGCGGAGCGTATCGCGCCGGTCTGTCCGCATTTCAGCGTGTGCGGCGGCTGCGCGGTGCAGCACTGGGACACCGGCCATTATCGGGCGTGGAAACGCGATCTCGTGGTTGAATCGCTGTGGCAGGAGGGGCTCGATGCGCCGGTTGCCGAGCTTATCGACGCCCACGGCGCGGGCCGCCGTCGGGCCGTTCTGCACGCCCGGCGCGGCACGCATGACGTGCTCGAGGTCGGGTTCTCGGCGGCGCGCGCGCATCATGTGGTCGCGATCGACCGCTGTCCGGTCTTGGCCGAAAGCCTCGGCGGCGCGCTCGAGGCCGCCTGGGCGATCGCGGAGCCGCTCGGTCCCGGCCAAAAGCCACTCGACATTCAGGTTACCGCGACCGACGCGGGCCTCGACATCGACGTACGCGGCTCTGGCCCGCTACCGTCGCCGCTCATGACCGCGCTGGCGCGCGTTGCCGCCAAACACGATCTCGCGCGCCTCACGCGCCACGGCGAGTTGATCGCGCTTGCGCGCACGCCGACATTGCGCATGGGCAAGGCGACCGTGCGCTTGCCGCCGGCTGCTTTCCTGCAGGCCACGGCCGAAGGCGAGGCGGTACTGGCGCGACTGGTTCTCTCCGCTTGCGCCGGTGCCGGTATCACCCGTGTCGCCGACCTGTTTTCCGGCATCGGTCCGTTCGCGCTGCGGCTTGCCGAGCGGCTGCGCGTCGCCGCGGTCGATGAGGACGAAGCCGCGCTGACCGCGCTCAAAGGCGCCGCCGCGACCACTTCCGGCCTCAAGCCGATCGCGATCGAACGGCGCGATCTGTTCCGCCATCCGCTCACGGCGGCCGAGCTCAAAGATTTCGACGCTGTCGTCTTCGACCCGCCGCGCCAGGGTGCCGAGCAGCAGGCGCGCGAACTCGCGGCGAGCGCGGTTGCCCGCATCGTCGCGGTATCGTGCAATCCGGGAACTTTTGCCCGCGACGCGAGCGCGCTTGTCCGCGGCGGCTACCGACTCCTGGAGGTCACGCCGGTCGATCAGTTTCGTTATGCGGCGCATGTGGAGATCGTCGCGAGGCTCGAAAGATGATTCGTCATTCTTGGCGGCATGCTGCGGATTGCGCAGGCCACGGGCGACCTCCGCGGCGCAAGGCGCAGCGGACACCCGGCCCGCATTGCGGATCGTCCCGCGACATGATCATCATAGACGGATGAGTCCCCGCGCAACCCGGGCCGCCCGCCTGCCGCTCGACGAAGAGATTATGCGGCCGACCTTCCGTCGCGAACGCGCGGCGCTCAAGCGCGGGATGTGGCCGGTTGCCGGCTGCGACGAGGCGGGGCGCGGTCCGCTCGCCGGACCGGTCGTCGCCGCCGCGGTGATTCTCGATCCCGACAACGTTCCTCGCGGGCTCGACGATTCGAAAAGACTCACGCCGGAGCGACGCGAAGTGCTGTACGAACGCATCTGCGCGCGGGCACAGGTTGCCGTGGCGATGGCGCCCCCGGCGCGCATCGATCGCGACAACATCTTGCGCGCGTCGCTGTGGGCTCTGGCTCGCGCGGTTGCTTCGCTGCCGGTGAAACCGCGTCTCGTCTTCGTCGACGGCCGCGACCGCATCGACGCCGGCTGCGACTGCCAAGCCGTCGTCGGCGGCGACGGACTGGTCGCCTCGATCGCGGCCGCCTCGATCGTCGCCAAGGTGACGCGCGACCGGCTTATGGCCTGCCTCGGCGCCGCGCATCCCGGCTACGGCTTCGAGCGTCACATGGGCTACAGCGTGCCGGAACACTTCGCCGCGCTTGATCGACTCGGCCCGACGATTCATCACCGCCGCTCCTTCACGCCGGTGGCGAGCGCGCTCGGCGAACTGGGCGCCGACGCCGATGATCTCGTGGCCGGCGTGTTGCCGCTCTAGCCTGGCCGGATGCTCTACATCCCGCTTTACTTCGAAGCCCTGCGCACGCGTCCGCTGTTGCTGTTCTACCTGGCGACGTTGGCGCAGGCCGCGTTGTGGGTTCTGGTGCCGCTGATGTTTTATGCTGCACCGCCCGGCGAATTGCCGGTAGTGCTCGCCATCGGTCACGAGTTTCCGCTCAACGGCAATTTCGGCCCGCCACTCGCCTACTGGCTTGCGGAAATAGCGTTCCGGTCAGCAGGCCTTTTCGGCGTCTATATGTTGTCGCAGATTTGCGTGATCACGACCTACTGGTGCGTGTTTGCGCTCGGCCGCGTGATGGTCGGCCCCAGCCACGCCGCCTTGGCAGTGCTGCTTATGGTCGGCGTTTACGTGTTCACGGTATCGACACCTGACTTCAGCCCGCCGGTGCTGGCCATGGCGCTCTGGGCCGTAGTGCTGCTGCATTACTGGCGCGCCGTGATCGAGAAACGGCACCGCTCCTGGTATGTGCTCGGCTGCGCTGCCGCGCTCATTCTTCTGACCTCGGACGCCGCTCTTCTCCTGCTCAGCCTGCTTGCACTGTTCACAGTGATGAGCGAGCGCGGACGGGCTGTGGTCGGCACCATCGAGCCGTGGATTGTGGCCGCCGCGCTCGTTGTCGTCTTATTTGTGCACCTGCTGTGGCTCGAAGGTGCGAGCGACGGCCTGACGCCGGCGCTGGCGCGGCTGCGCGGCGCGGAAATGGCCGAGGCGAACACGGTGGCCTGGCTGCGGCTCGTCGGCGCGCTTGTCCTCGCTCATGCCGGTTTAGCCATTCTGGTGGTGTTGGCGAGCGGCTGGCCGCGATCACACGCTCCTCCGGCGCCGGCCCTTACGCGCCCACCGGTCGATAGTTCAGTGGCAATATTCGTGAAGTTCTTTGCGCTGCTGCCCGCGCTGCTGGCGACGATCGTCGCCGTGCTGGTTGCGGTGCGGCAGCCGATCGGCGGTGCTGCTCCGCTGCTGGTGCTGTCCGGCCTCGCCGTCGTCGTTACCGCCAGCGACAGCATCGAGCTTCATCATCAACGCATTCTCGGCTACGCCTGGGCCGGCTTGCTGCTTATGCCGGCGATCTTGGTTCCGGCCGCGATCGTTCTGCTACCCTGGACGACCGGCACCGATCTGAAAGTGGCGCAGCCGGCCGCCGCCATGGGCCGCTTCTTTGCCGAGAATTTCGCGCGCAGGACCGGGCGTCCGCTCGCCATCGTCGGCGGCGATCTGCGCACCGCCGCACTGGTAGCGCTTGCCGCGCCGAGCCGTCCCGGCGTCTATTTCGACAGCGAACCCGAACGCGCACCTTGGATCACGGCCGCAGACATCCGCGACAAGGGCGCCGTCATCGTCTGGCCGGCGGCGAATACGGATCCCACTCCGCCACCCGCGATCAGGGCGAATTTCCCTGATCTCGTCCCGGAAGTGCCGCAAACCTTCGAGCGGCCGTTGCAGGGCAGATTGCCGCCCTTGCGGATCGGTTGGGGGATGATCAGGCCGGCGAATGCGTCAGCGGCCGCGCCGCGTTGACGCCAACACGGGTCTCGTCATCGCGCGGCACCAAGCGCCGAAGCATCGAAAATTTCCGCACGCCCGCGTGGATTGCTTCCTCTTTCCTCCTCGCAATGCAGGGGTCGATGATATCGTTCCATGATAAGATCACGCGATACGGGACGCCAGTTATCTGATTACGCTTGCGCCCGGCGTGGGGTTGAAGCCGTCAAGGTCGGTTAAGACCGTGGGGGCGCGTCAAAGGGAGCATCGGAAGTCATGAACGCCGCCGCCTTTTCTTCGTGGCAGCTTTGGGCCGTGCTGTCGGCGTTGTTTGCCGCACTCACCGCGATCTTCGCCAAGGTCGGCGTGGAGAACGTGAACCCCGATCTGGCGACCTTCCTCCGCACCGTTATTGTTGTTTGTATCTTGGCCGTGATCGTCTATGCCACCCGGCAGTTTCAGAACCCGGCGCAAATCTCGGGCCGTACATATTTGTTCCTGCTGCTGTCGGGCCTCGGCACCGGCGCCTCCTGGCTGTGCTATTTTCGCGCGCTCAAGCTCGGCAACGCCGGGCAGGTCGCTCCCATCGACAAATTGAGCATCGTCCTGGTCGCCCTGTTCGGCGTGCTGTTTCTCGGCGAGAGGCTTTCGGCCGTGAATTGGTTCGGCGTATTGCTGGTCGCCGCCGGTGCGATTCTGGTGGCGCTGCGCTGAACAGGACCGGGCGCTACTGCGCCAGCGCTTTCTTGAGAGCCAGGAAATCGCGCCAGGCGAGCCGCTTCTGCAGCGGGCTGCGCAACAGGAAGGCGGGATGGTAGGTCGCGAGCGCGCGGATTTCGCGGCTGCCGGCGTCGTATTTCATCCAGCGCCCCCGTGTCTTGGTAATTCCATCCTTGCTGCCGAGCAGCGTCTGCGTCGCCGGCTGTCCGAGACAGACGAGGATATCGGGGTCGGCAAGCTCGATCTGCCGGCGGATGAAGGGCAGACAGATGGCGGTTTCCTGAGGCGTTGGCGTGCGGTTGCCGGGCGGCCGCCAGGGCACGACATTGGCGATATAGACGCGCGTGCGGTCGAGACCGATCGCCTCCATCATGCGGTCGAGCAGCTTTCCCGAACGGCCAACGAAGGGAAGTCCGGCGATGTCTTCCTCGCGCCCCGGCGCTTCGCCGACGAACATAACGCGTCCTTTTGGATTGCCGTCGGCGAAGACGAGCTGCGTCGCGGTCGCAGCGAGCGCACAGCCGGCGAAGCCGTCCAGCAGCGCGCGCAACTCCTCGAGGCTCTTCGCGCTCCTGGCCGCCTCGCGCGCCGCCACGATCGCAGCCTCGGGTGCGGGCGGCGGGACGGCAGTTCTCGCGGGCCCCTCCCGGAAAACGGGGGTGACGGACTGGCGAAGGGGGTCGGTGGAGGGGAGACGTTGCCCGGCCCGCGGCCGGGCAGCCTCGCTGTCTGACCTCATCCCTTCAGGGAGCGGCGGGGTCTCTCGCTCGTCGGCGAAACGGTCGACGGGCTGTTCGCCGAGGAGCGCGTCCACTCCGGCATCGAGGTAGAAGGCGATAAGCTCGCGTGCGTCCTTGCTTGTCCTATTCATCGTGGCGGCGACTCTAGGCGAGCGGATGAAAGCATGAAAGACTTCCGTCGGACGCTTTACGCCTCTATGAGAATGACGTGATTTCGAGGGACAGGCCATGAACGCGACCGACCTTCCCGCCCGCGAGGCGATGGAGTTCGACGTGGTCATCGTCGGCGCCGGGCCGTCCGGGCTCGCCGCTGCGATAAGGCTCAAGCAGGTGGCGCCGAACACGTCCGTCGTCGTGGTGGAGAAGGGTTCCGAGGTCGGCGCGCATATTCTCTCCGGAGCGGTGATCGATCCGATCGGGCTCGATCGGCTTATTCCGGAATGGCGCAGCGACGACACGCTGGTCAAGACCGCGGTCAGCGAAGACCGTTTGTACGCGCTCGGAGCTTCCCGCGCGCTGCGGGTGCCGACCACGCCGATGCCGCCGCTTTTGAGCAATCACGGCAGCTTCATCGTCTCCCTTGGCGATGTTTGCCGCTACCTCGCGCGCAGGGCGGAGGCGCTTGGCGTTGAGATCTATCCAGGCTTTGCCGCCGCCGAGGTGCTGTTCGAAAACGATGCCGTTGTCGGCATCGCCACCGGCGACATGGGGATCGGCAAGGACGGGCATCGCAAGGCAAGCTTTACCCGCGGCATGGAACTGCACGCCAAGTACACTTTGCTGGCCGAGGGAGCGCGCGGAAGCCTCACCAAGGGGCTGATCGAGCGCTTCGACTTGGCGCGAGCCCGGCAACCGCAGAAATTCGGCATCGGCTTGAAGGAGCTGTGGCAGGTCGCGCCCGAGCGATACCGCGGCGGCTTGGTGCAGCACACGATTGGCTGGCCGCTCGACAACCGCACCGGCGGCGGCTCGTTTATGTACCATTTCGCCGGCAGCCTCGTGGCGGTCGGCTTCGTCGTCCACCTCAACTACCCGAATCCTTATCTTTCGCCGTTCGAGGAGTTCCAGCGTTTCAAGACGCATCCGCTTGTCCGCGACACGTTCGCGGACGGCGAGCGCATCTGCTACGGCGCCCGCGCCATTTCCGAAGGCGGCTGGCAGTCGGTGCCGAACGTTGCCTTCCCTGGCGGGGCCCTTATCGGTTGCGCGGCAGGCTTCCTCAACGTGCCGCGGCTCAAGGGCGTTCACAACGCGATGCAATCGGGCATGCTCGCGGCCGAGCATGTCGCCGCCGCGCTCGTGCAGGGGCGCGCGCATGACGAGCTGTCGAGCTACGAGGCGGCGTGGCGCGCCTCGCCGATCGGGCGGGATCTCTGGCGGGTGCGCAACGCCAAGCCGCTTTGGTCGAAGCTCGGCACCTTGGCCGGTATCGCGCTCGCCGGCTTCGACATGTGGACCAACACGTTTGGCTTCTCGCTCCTCGGCACGCTCAAGCACGGCAAGCCCGATTCGGCGACGCTCAAGCCGGCGGCACAATGTCGGCCCATCGCCTATCCAAAACCCGACGGCAAGCTCACCTTTGATCGGCTCTCCTCGGTCTATCTCTCAAACACCAATCACGAGGAAGATCAGCCGGTGCATCTCATCGTGCGCGACGCCGCCTTGCAAAAATCCTCCGAGCACGACGTCTTTGCCGGTCCGTCGGCGCGCTATTGCCCGGCCGGCGTCTATGAATGGGTCGAAGAAGCTGGCCAGCCCAGTTACGTGATCAACGCGCAGAACTGCGTTCACTGCAAGACTTGCGACATCAAGGACCCGAATCGCAATATCACCTGGGTGCCGCCCGAGGGCGGTGGCGGCCCGAACTACCCGAATATGTGATCAATCGTCGCGCGAATCACCGCGGTCGCTTTGCCGCGATTTCGCCTCCGTTGCGGCTTAAGCCGCCGTCGCGGCGGGAGGAACCGGCTTCCACATTGCCGACGCATTGGGCCGGTCGGCATCGGCCGGGCGGCGACATCGGCTTTGTGTCCTTGCGGGCGCAGGGCAAAAAGTCCATTCTCGCGCGCAACGGCATCCAGTGCCGGAATCCCCACTGCCAACGGAGATCGCGTGACTCATTCGCTGCTGTCCCGGCACGCCGCCATTGTCGGCGCCGCCGTTATCTTGAGCCTGCCATCAGCACTTGCCGCCCAGGCGCCGACGCCGCAGGAGCTCACGCATTCGACCGTTTCCGGTAGCTACCTGGCCGCCCGACATGCCGGCGTCGAACGCGATTCTGCAACCGCGGCCGCTTATTACCTCAACGTCCTCAAGGCCGATCCGCGCAATCCCGACCTGCTTAGCCGCACCTTTCTTTCCGTTCTCACCGACGGCGACATCGAGGAAGCCGGCAGGCTTGCCGATCGGCTGGTCCAGGTCGATCGCACCGATCGCATCGGACGGCTCGTGATCGGCGTGCGGGCGCTCAAGCAGAAGCAATATGCGCTCGCCCGGCAAAACTTCGCGCAATCGGTGCGCGGCCCGGTGACCGATCTGACGGCGGCGTTGCTCTCGGCCTGGGCGTTTTCCGGCGGCGGCGATACGCGCGGCGCGACGGATGCGCTGGACCGGCTCGCCGGCCCGGATTGGTACTCGATCTTCAAGGATCTGCATGGCGGGCTGATCCTCGATCTCGCCAACAGCCGGAAGGATGCCGGCAAGAGGTACGAGCGCGCCTACAAGGCCGACCCGCAGGCGCTGCGCACCGTGCAGGCCTACGGCCGCTATCTGTCGCGCAACGCCGGAAAGGACGACGCGCTGAAAATTTACCAGCAGTTCAGCAAGGCCGTGCCGGACCATCCGCTGATCTCTGCAGAGCTTAAGGACGTCGCTGCCGGCGAAAGACTGCCGGCGCTGGTCGATTCGCCGCAGGCTGGCGCTGCCGAGGCGCTCTACGGGCTCGGCGCCTCGATCGGACGCCGCGGCGGCGAAGATCTGGCGCTGATCTACCTACAGCTTGCGCTCTACCTCGAGCCGACGCATGCGATGGCGCTGCTTTCGCTCGCCGACCTCTACGAGTCGCTGAAAAAGCCCGATCTCGCGATCAAGGTCTATGACCGGATTCCGCCGTCGTCGCCGTTGCGGCGCAATGCCGAAATCCAGGTCGCCGGCGACCTGGATTCGCTTGATCGTACCGATGAAGCCAAGACGCGGCTTGAGCGGCTTATCGCCGAACATCCGAAGGATACCGAAGCGCTGCTTGCGCTCGGCAATGTCTTGCGCGCGCGCAAGGCTTTCGCCGAATGCGCCGACGCCTACGGCAAAGCTATCGCCACGGTCCCCCGTCCCGAGAAGGCGAACTGGGTGATGTTCTACTTCCGCGGCATCTGCTACGAGCGTTCGAAGCAATGGCCGAACGCCGAAGCCGATCTGAAGAAGGCGCTCGAACTCTTTCCCGACCAGCCGCTCGTGCTCAATTATCTCGGCTATTCCTGGATCGATCAGGGCGTCAATCTCGACGACGGCATGAACATGATCCGCCACGCCGTCGAGCAGCGACCGGACGACGGCTACATCGTCGATTCGCTCGGCTGGGCCTATTACCGCACCGGCAACTACGACGAGGCGGTGAAGAACCTCGAGCGCGCCGTCGAGCTCAAACCCGACGATCCGACCATCAACGATCACCTCGGCGACGCCTATTGGCGGGTCGGCCGGACGCTGGAAGCGCGCTTCCAATGGTCGCATGCGAAGGATCTCAATCCGGAAAAGGAAGACCTGCCCAAGATCGAGGAAAAACTGAAAGTGGGGCTGCCGGACGACACCTCTTCGGCGGCCGATGCCGCCAAGACGAAGAAAGCCGGCAACGGCGGGTGAGGTTTCTTCTTTGCCGCCCGTGGTGTTGGTCGAAAACGCGCCGGCTAAAGTCAATCTGACATTGCGGGTCATCGGCCGCCGCGCCGACGGGTATCACGAGATCGAGAGTATGGTCGCGTTCGCCGATTTCGGCGACCGGCTGAGTTTTGTCCGCGGCAGCGCGTTGGCGCTGACGGTGCGCGGTCCGGCTGCGGCGCAGGCGGGGGAAGGCGCCGACAATCTCGTGCTCCGGGCAGCACGCGCGATTGCCGCTCTTCGCCCCGATCTCGCCCTCGGCACATTCCGCCTGGACAAGCGGCTGCCGGTTGCCGCCGGGCTCGGCGGCGGTTCCGCCGATGCGGCGGCGGCGCTTCGGCTCATCGCCCGGGCGAATGACTTGGCGCGCGACGATCCGCGCCTGTATGCGGCGGCGCGCGCGACAGGCGCCGATGTTCCGGTCTGCCTCGATCCGCGCGCGCGGGTGATGCGGGGCATCGGCGAAGTGCTCTCGCAGCCGCTCGCTCTGCCGCCGCTGCCTACGCTGCTGGTCAATCCGGGCATCGCGCTGGCGACGAAGGCCGTGTTTGCCAGCTGGGTGCCGAGCGCGGCGCCCGCGGCGCATCAGGCTGAGCTTGCTCCGGCGACGATCGCCGCATTGACGAGCCGCGAGCGGGTTCTGCAATTTCTCGCGGCGCAATCGAATGATCTTGAAAGCGCCGCCATCGCGCTTGCGCCGGCCGTCGCCGACGTGCTCGCGGCGTTGCGTGCGCTTGCCGGCTGCCGTCTGGCCCGCATGTCCGGCTCGGGCGCGACCTGCTTCGCCCTCTTTGCCTCGACAGCCGCAGCGCGAGAAGCGGCAAAGGTCCTGCGCGGCAAATATCCGCGCTGGTGGGTGCGGGCCTGCGTGCTCGGGGGGTGTGATTTCGGCGCTGAGCGCAGCGAGAAGCCCGCGCGCCAAAAACGCCATCCGTGACTTGTGATCCGACCCGCCGCGTCGCCGCGCCCGGCAATGATCGGTGCGCTAATGGGTGCGCGCGATGCAGAAATCGACCGCCTCGGCGAGTGCGGCTTTCATCGCCGAGTCGGGGAAAAGGGCGAGCGCGTCGCGGGCGATGGCGCCGTAATGGTGCGCGCGTCCGATCGTATCTTCAAGCGCGCGGTGCTTGGCCATGAGGCCGATGGCGTGCTCGAGGTCGGCGTCGGTCGCTTCGCCCCGTTCCAGCGTGCGCCGCCAGAACTCGCGCTCGGCGTCGCCGCCGCGGCGGAAGGCGAGCACCACCGGCAAGGTGATCTTTCCCTCGCGGAAATCATCGCCGATGTTCTTGCCGAGTTTTTGCGCCGCGCCGCCATAGTCGAGCACGTCGTCGATGAGCTGGAAGGTGATGCCGAGGTTCATTCCGAACGACCGGCAGGCGGCTTGTTCGTCCTTCTGCCGCCTCGACAGCACCGGCCCGACCTCGCAGGCTGCCGCAAACAGCTCCGCGGTCTTGGCGCGGATCACCGCGATATACTCGTCCTCGGTCGTCGCCGTATTCTTGGCGGCGGCGAGCTGCATGACCTCGCCTTCGGCGATCACGGCGGCGGCCGAGGCGAGAATTTCGAGCGCCTTGAGGCTGCCGACCTCGACCATCATCTTGAACGCCTGGCCGAGCAGGAAATCGCCGACCAGCACGCTCGCTTCGTTGCCCCACAGCATGCGCGCCGCCAGTCGCCCGCGCCGCATTTCGCTTTCGTCGACCACGTCATCGTGCAAGAGCGTGGCCGTATGCATGAACTCGACTGCTGCCGCCAGCTTGATGTGGCCGTCGCCGCCGTAGCCGGTGAGCCGCGCCAGAGCGAGAGTCAGCATCGGCCGTAGCCGCTTGCCGCCGGAACTGATGAGATGGTTGGCGACCTCGGGGATCATCGTCACTTCCGAGCCGGTGCGCGCGAGAATGACGCCGTTTACACGGTCCATGTCGGCGGCGACGAGATCGACCAAGGGGTCGATCGAGGGAGCGCCGGGACTTTCGAAGGGGACGACGACGGCCACTTGGCTTCTCCATTGAGGACGCGCCAGCATAGAAACGCTATGGTGAAGCGGCAAGTGCGCCGGCGGCCATGCTCGTAAACCAAGCCGCCGGCGCCGCCAAGCGCTCGGAGCCGGCGGCGGAGAGGGGAATGTCGAGCGAGCAACGCCTTGCCGAGAATTTGAGCGAGGCCCAGTACCACGTGGCGGTCCTGGTGCCGTGCTACAACGAAGAGCACGCCATCGCCAAGGTTGTCGCGGACTTCCGTGCGGCACTGCCGGAAGCGGTGGTCTACGTCTACGACAATAATTCCACTGACGGAACGGTGGAAGCGGCACGGGGCGCGGGCGCCGTGGTTCGCCGCGAGACCTACCAGGGCAAGGGCCATGTGGTGCGGCGGATGTTCAACGATGTCGAGGCGGATGTTTACGTGCTGGTCGACGGCGACGCGACCTACCACGCGCCCAGCGCCCCCGCTATGATCGCCAAGCTCATCGGCGAGCGGCTCGACATGGTGGTCGCGACCCGCATCGAGCGCGAAGAGGCGGCCTACCGCGCCGGTCATCGCACCGGCAATCGGCTCCTTACCGGCTTCGTCACCCACATGTTCGGGCGCGCCTTCACCGATATTCTTTCCGGCTATCGCGTGTTCTCGCGCCGTTTCGTGAAATCCTTCCCGATACTTTCGGGCGGCTTCGAGATCGAGACCGAGCTGACGGTCCATGCGCTCGAGCTTGAATTGCCGGTGGGCGAAGTGGCGACGCCCTACTACTCGCGGCCGAGCGGATCGGCCTCGAAGCTCTCGACTTGGAGCGACGGCTTCCGCATCCTCTGGACGGTGTTCAAGCTCTACCGCGCCGCCCGGCCGCTGGCGTTCTTCGGCTCGGCCGGCGTCGCGCTAGCGCTGGTATCGATCGGTCTCGCCATCCCGATTTTCATCACCTACCTGCAGGAGGGCCTGGTGCCGCGGCTGCCGACCGCGGTGCTCTCGACGGGGCTGATGTTGCTCGCCTTCCTCGCTATCGCCTGCGGCCTGATCCTCGACACCGTTACGCGCGGTCGCCGTGAACTCAAGCTCATCGCCTATCTCGCTTTGCGCGCGCCGGGCGAGGAACGGCGCCGGAGCTGAGCGGTGCGCGAGCTGCTTCGCACCAACGATGCGGTGCTGATCTCGGCGGTCGAGGCGCTGCTTAACGGCGCGCGTATCGGCCATATGGTGGTCGATCAGAACATGAGCGTGATGGAAGGCTCGATCGGCATTTTCCCGCGCCGCATTCTCGTCGAGGAGGATGCACTCGAGGCGGCGCGGCGGCTGCTTAAGGATGCGGGCTTTGGCAATGAGCTTCGCCGCGATGCGCGCTGACGAGATCGACGTGAGCGAGGACACCGTCCTCGGTGGCTCCCTCATGCTGCGCCAGCCGCGGCGCGGCCACCGCGTTGGCCATGACGCCATCCTGCTCGCGGCGGCGACCGCGGCGCGCCCCGGCGAGCATGCCGTCGATCTGGGCTGCGGCGTCGGCGCCGCAGGACTGGCGCTCGCCCGCCGCGTCCAAGGCCTGGCCGTCACGCTCGTCGAAATCGATCCGGCGCTGAGCGCTCTCGCTCACGAGAATGCGCTGCGCAACGGTCTCGGCGAACGAGTGCACGCCGTCTGCCTCGACGTCGCCGCGCGCGCCGCCGCTTTCGCCGCGGCGGGACTTGCCGTCGGCACGGCGGACCGGGTGCTGATGAATCCGCCCTTCAACGCGGCGCCGCAAAGACATTCGCCCGATCGCGGCCGCCGCTTGGCGCATGCGGCCTCGCCCGAGACGTTGAGCCAATGGATACGGAGCGCGGCGCGCCTCCTGCGCCCGCGCGGTGCGGTCACGCTGATCTGGCGCGCCGACGGTCTCGGCTCAGTGCTGGCGGCGCTCGCGGCAGCCGGGTTCGGCGCGGTCGTTCTGTTGCCGGTCCACCCCAAGCCCGGTGCGCCCGCGATCCGCGTATTGGCGCGCGCGGCCAAGGCAAGCCGCGCCCCGCTTTCCCTGATGCCGGGCTTCATCCTCGCCGATGCCGCGGGAAAGGCGACCGCCGAAGCCGAGGCGGTGCTGCGCGGTGGTGCGCTGCTGCCTTTGGCCGAGGAGTGAAACTGTCGTTGCGGTTCAGCCGTTGGGTATTAAGCGGGCGCCGAATCGGACGGCACCGGGGTGGCTCGCCTCGTCTGGTTTCGGCCGGGAAGATAGGAAAAGCCGACGATGACGCCGATCAGCATCAACAGCATGTATATCTTCATGGCTTGCGCATTCCCGCTATTCGCTGCGGACCTTCTCGAGGCAAGAAGCATTCCGGTGGGTTAACAAACGGTTACTTGAGCCTTTCGCCGCTCCGGCCTATGTGGATTTCATGAGCGAGCCGTGGACGGGTGAGCACGTGAGGGCGCAGGCGGCGCGCGCTCTGGCGGCGCTGCGGGCGGTGGTTCCGAAGCGCTTCCGCGGCGACCTGCCGCTGGTGCCGGTGGTCCGGCTCACCGGTCTCATCGGCTTGTCGACGCCTTTGCGGCCCGGGCTCACCCTCGGCGGCATCGCGCGCACGCTCGACCGCGTCTTCGCCATGCGCAACGCCGCGGCCGTCGCCCTCATCATCAACTCGCCGGGCGGATCGCCGGTGCAATCGCATCTGATCTTCCGTCGCATCCGCGAGCTGGCGCAGGAGAAGACACGCCACGTGATCGCGTTTGTGGAAGATGTCGCCGCCTCGGGCGGCTACATGATCGCCTGCGCCGCCGACGAAATCGTCGTCGATGCCAATTCGATCGTCGGCTCGATTGGAGTGGTGGGCGGCTCGTTCGGCTTCGACAAGCTCATCGCCAGGCTCGGCGTCGAGCGCCGGCTCTATACCTCGGGCGAGCACAAGGCGATGCTCGATCCGTTCCTGCCGGAGGACCCCGGCGACGTCGAACGGCTTAAGAAGCTGCAACGGGAAATCCACGACGGCTTCATCGCACTGGTGAAGTCGCGGCGCGGCGATAAGCTCGTCGGCCCGGAAAATGACTTGTTCTCCGGCGAATACTGGACCGGGCGGCGGGCGCTCGACCTCGGTCTGGTCGATTCCATCGGCGATTTGCGCACCGCTTTGCGCAAACGTTTCGGCGACCAGGTGGTCACGCCGCTGGTCAGCGCCGAACGCCGGCTGTTCGGCCGACGCGTTGGCGGCGTCGGTCACGGTGCGTTGGTGCAGGCGGGGCTTGCCGAGGACATCATCTCGGCGCTCGAAGCGCGCGCCCTCTGGGCGCGCTACGGTCTCTAAAGTAGGAGGGCAGTGATGCCGCCGGTATTTGCCGTGGCGCTGGGATTGATCGGAGGGGCAGTCTTGCTGCGCTGGTGCGTCAAGGAGATACAGCGTGTCAACGCCGAGCTCGATGGCGTCCGCGGCAAGGTCGCCGAGCCGGTCGACCGCGAGACGCTGCCGACATTGAAGCGCGATCCGCAATCGGGCGAATACCGGCCGGGGTAGGTCGTCAACCTTTTCCCGCCGGGGGCGCCGGGAGAGGTATTGGCACGCGCGAGACTTGACCGCGAGCGGGCGTTCCCCCAACAACGTCCCGATGAACTCAACGTCCAACGACGATTTGCCGCCGCATATGCGCCCCGGACGCTCGTTCCAGGGGCTTATTCTGGCCCTGCAGCGCTACTGGGCGGATTGGGGCTGCGTCATCCTGCAACCCTACGACATGGAAGTCGGCGCCGGCACGTTCCATCCGGCGACGACGTTGCGCGCGCTCGGCCCGAAGCCGTGGAACGCAGCCTATGTCCAGCCCTCGCGCCGTCCCAAGGACGGCCGCTACGGCGAAAATCCCAACCGTTTGCAGCACTACTATCAGCTGCAGGTGATCTTGAAACCGTCGCCGGACGACTTGCAGGAGCTTTATCTCAAGTCGCTCTACGCGATCGGCATCGACGCAAGAATTCACGATATCCGCTTCGTCGAGGATGACTGGGAGAGCCCGACGCTGGGCGCTTGGGGGCTCGGCTGGGAATGTTGGTGCGACGGCATGGAGGTTTCCCAGTTCACCTATTTCCAGCAGGTGGCCGGCTTCGAATGCGCGCCGGTCTCCGGCGAACTGACCTACGGCCTCGAGCGGCTGGCCATGTACGTGCAGGGCGTGGAGAACGTTTTCGATCTTAACTTCAACGGCCGCGAGGGGCCTGAGAAAGTGACCTATGGCGCCGTGTTCCTGCAGGCCGAGCAGGAATATTCGCGGCACAATTTCGAATATGCCGACACCGACATGCTGTTCGAGCAATTCCGCATGGCCGAATCTGCCTGCGGGAAATACCTGGAAGCCGGCTGGCAGCAGGCCGGTGACCGCGGTCGTCATCGCATGGCGCTGCCGGCCTATGATCAGTGCATCAAGGCAAGCCATCTGTTCAATCTGCTCGACGCGCGCGGGGTAATTTCCGTGACCGAGCGACAGGGTTACATCCTGAGGGTGCGCGAACTCGCCAAGGCATGCGCCGAGGCGTGGCTCGCCACCGAAGGCGGAGGAAGAAGCAAATGAGCGAGATGCCTGAGATCGGCGGGCGCCGGTCGATCATGGTCGATGTCGAAGCGGGTAAGAGCTATTGGTGGTGCGCCTGCGGCCGCTCGAAGACGCAGCCGTTCTGCGACGGCTCGCACAAGGTCACCGCATTCACGCCGATCGAGTTCAAGGCGACCAAGACCGAGCCGGTCTGGTTCTGTGCCTGCAAGCGGTCGGCAAAGAAGCCGATGTGCGACGGCACCCACAAGACGCTCGCGCCGTAGCGGCTGCGGGTTCCCGTCACCCTCCTGGCGAGGGAGAATCAGACGCGATCCCCGACCAATGCCCGACCTTCTCCTCGAACTCTTTTCCGAAGAAATTCCTGCCCGCATGCAGGCGCAGGCGGCGCAGGATTTGCGCAAGCTCGTGACCGACCTTCTGGTCGAGGCCGGTCTTCTCTACGACGGGGCCAAGGCGTTCGTGACCCCGCGGCGGCTGGCGCTCTCCGTCCACGGCGTGCCCGAGCGCCAGCCGGATTTGCATGAGGAGAAAAAAGGCCCCCGCGTCGGCGCGCCGGAGAACGCGATCGCGGGATTCGTGAGAGCGGCCGGGCTCAAATCCATCAAAGAAGCAAAAGTGCAACCGGACAAGAAGGGCGATTTCTACGTCGCCATGATCGAGAAGCCGGGGCGGCCGGCGATCGAGGTGATCGGCGAAATTCTCCCCGATATCATCAAGCGATTCCCCTGGCCGAAATCGATGCGCTGGGGGGCGCAATCCAAGGACCCCGGCGCGCTGCAATGGGTCCGTCCGCTGCATTCGATCGTCGCCACCTTCGGGCCGGAGACCGAGGCGACGGACATCGTGCCGTTTGCGGTCGACGGTATCGCCGCCGGCAACGAAACGCACGGCCACCGCTTCATGTCGCCGGCGCCGTTCACGGTGCGCCGGCTCGACGACTACGCTGCCAAGCTCGACAAGGCCAAGGTCGTGCTCGATGCCGAACGGCGGCGCGACATTATCCTCGCCGAGGCGAAGCAGCTCGCCTTCGCCCAGGGGCTTGAACTCGTCGCCGACGACGGCCTTCTCGCCGAGGTCGCCGGCCTCGTCGAATGGCCGGTGGTGCTGATCGGCTCGTTCGATCCGAACTTCCTGCAAATCCCCGAGGAGGTGATCCGCGCGACCATCCGCAACAACCAGAAATGCTTCGTCCTGCGCGACGCCGCGCATGCCAAGCTGGTCGACAAGTTCGTCCTGGTCGCCAATATCGAGGCGGAGGACGGCGGCAAGGCGATCGTCGCCGGCAACGAGCGCGTCATCCGCGCCCGGCTCGCCGACGCCAAGTTCTTCTACGAGAGCGATCTGAAGAGACCATTGGAAGACCGGTTGCCGAAGTTCAAGCACATCGTCTTTCACGACAAGCTGGGCACGCAATGGGAGCGCATCGAACGCATCGAGCGGCTCGCCGCCGAGCTCGCGCCGCTTGTCGGCGCCGATGTCGCGAAGGCAAAGCGCGCGGCGCGGCTGTGCAAGGCCGATTTGCTCAGCGAAGTGGTCGGCGAATTTCCCGAGTTGCAAGGCACCATGGGGAAATACTACGCCGAGGAGCAGGACGAGGACGAGGCCGTCGCCCATGCGATCGAGGATCACTACAGCCCGAAAGGCCCTGACGATTTCGTGCCGGCCGATCCGGTATCGATCGCCGTCGCGCTGGCGGACAAGATCGACACGCTGGTCGGGTTTTGGGCCATCGATGAGAAGCCGACGGGGAGTAAGGACCCTTATGCGCTCCGAAGGGCGGCATTGGGCATTATCAAATTGGTGATCGAGAACAAGATCAGATTCAAGCTAGAAATCATTCTAAGAGTTGCCTATGACCTCTACCCAGCGGTTTGGAAAGGGAGTCATAGATTCGTGGCTCAGAGAACCGAAGAAATAGGTGAAACGGGTTTCCGTGGCGAATCTCATCTCGAGATTTCAGATGAAACGGAGTCCGAGCCGGAGTGGAAGTACAGGCTGATAACAAAAGCGTGGTCGGCTGGAAGAGAATGGATGCTTGCCAAGGGCGAACTGACTGTAGTCGCCTTTGCGAAACGTCATGAGGTAGCAAGGCTGCTTCCGCCTTTCTTCGCCGAACGCCTCAAGGTCCAACTTCGCGAACAAGGCGCGCGGCACGATCTGGTCGATGCGGTGTTCGCTCTCGAAGGCCAGGACGACATCCTCCTCATCGTTCGCCGCGTCGAGGCGCTGGGGAAATTCCTCGACACCGAGGACGGCAAGAACCTGCTCGCCGGCTACAAGCGAGCGACCAACATTATCCGCATCGAGGAAAAGAGGGACGGCCGCGAATATACTGGGGCGCCCGACCCGGCGCTTTATAAGCAGCCGGAGGAAAAGGCGCTGGCGAATGCAATCGATGCGGCCGAGGCCGAAGCGGCGCGCGCGGTCGAGAAGGAAGATTTCGCCGCTGCCATGCGCGCCATGGCGAAGTTGCGGCCCCATGTCGATACCTTCTTCGACAAGGTGACGGTCAATATCGAGGATAAAAAGCTGCGCGAGAACCGGCTCAAACTACTCAATGAAATCCGCGCCGCAACCCGCGCCGTCGCCGATTTCTCCAAGATCGAGGGGTGATTCTCGTCGTTGTTCCGGGGCGCAGGCAAGACGCGCGAGGCCGGATTCCATGCTCGCGGACGGTGGTTATGGGGATACTGGGGAGCCTCGCTAATGGCGTCCCGGTATGACGCAACAGGCGGTTCCCAATTTCCTGGAACCTGCTAGAACCGGGCGCGCCGTCATGCGTTCTGATGGTGGCGGCGCTCTGCCGGCTTGTCGCCACCGCTTCTTAACTTCCTCCGATGCCGTAAAACCCGAGGAAAATCCATGGTTATCACCGCCGCCCATATCACGCCGCTCGTCGCCCTCGTCGCCGGCATCCTGATCCTGATCATGCCGCGACTGTTGAGCTACATCGTCGCCATCTATCTCATCATCGTCGGATTGGCGGGCCTCAACGCCATCCACCATTTCGTCAACTGGCATTGAAACCTCGAATCGGCCCGGCATCGCGCCTGATGCCGGCATCTGCAGCAAGGATAGGCTGAGCTCAGTCGAACGAATTCCCATGATCAAATCGCGTGCAAAAATCTCCCGGCAGCCGGTTAAGAAGTCGAAGAAAACCGTGGCGCGCATCGGCGACGCCGCGAGCGGGGCAAAGTCTCGCTCGGTCAAATCCAGGGCCAAGCCCGCGACCAAGCCCGCGGCCAAGTCGGCGCCGGCGAAAACGGCGGGCAAACGCAAATGGGTCTATGCCTTCGGCGGCGGCAAGGCGCAGGGCCGCGCCGGATTGCGCAATCTCCTCGGCGGCAAGGGTGCCGGCCTCGCCGAAATGGCGCACCTCGGCTTTCCGGTGCCGCCCGGCTTCACCATCACCACCGAGGTGTGCACCTATTTTTACCAGAACGGCAAAACCTATCCGAAGGCTCTCAAGCCCCAGGTCGAGGCGGCGCTCGAAGAAGTCGGCCGCCTGACCGGGAAGAAATTCGGCGACGGCGAAAATCCGCTGCTGGTCTCGGTGCGCTCGGGAGCGCGCGCGTCGATGCCAGGGATGATGGACACCGTGCTCAATCTCGGTCTCAACGATCTCACCGTCAAGGCGCTGGCAGAGAAATCGGGTGATCGGCGCTTCGCCTATGACAGCTACCGGCGCTTCGTGATGATGTATGCCGACGTCGTGCTCGGCGTTCCGCATCATCTCTTCGAGGAGATCCTCGACGAGCACAAGGAGCGCAACGGCTACACGCTCGACACCGATCTCGGTGCCGACGACTGGGAAGAGCTCGTCGCCGCGTTCAAGAAGCGCGTCGAGGAGGAGAGCGACGCGCCGTTCCCGCAGGACCCGCGCGCGCAATTGTGGGGCGCCATCGGCGCCGTGTTCGGCTCATGGATGAACCAGCGCGCGATCACTTATCGCCGCCTGCACGGCATTCCGGAAAGCTGGGGCACCGCGGTCAACGTGCAGGCCATGGTGTTCGGCAATATGGGCGAGACCTCGGCGACCGGCGTCGCCTTCACCCGCAACCCGTCGACCGGCGAGAAAAAGCTCTACGGCGAATTCCTCCTCAACGCGCAGGGCGAGGACGTCGTCGCCGGCATCCGCACACCGCAGGAGATCACGGAAGCGGCGCGCAAGGAGGCGGGCTCGGACAAGCCGTCGCTGGAGACGGCACTGCCGCAGGCTTTCGCCGAGTTGCAGCGCATCTACGCCGCGCTCGAGCGGCATTACCGCGACATGCAGGACCTCGAATTCACGGTCGAGCAGGGCAAGCTGTGGATGCTGCAGACGCGCAGCGGCAAGCGCACGGCCAACGCCGCTTTGCGCATCGCCGTCGAGCTGGCGCAGGAGAAATTGATCAGCAAGGAGGAGGCGGTGACGCGCGTCGACCCCGCCGCGCTCGACCAGCTCCTGCATCCGACCATCGATCCCGCGGCCGAGCGCCGCGTGATCGCCAGCGGCCTGCCGGCCTCGCCCGGCGCCGCCTGCGGCGAAATCGTGTTCTCCTCCGAAGAAGCCGAAACGCTCAGCAAACAGGGGCACAAGGTGATCCTGGTGCGGGTCGAAACCTCGCCCGAGGACATTCACGGCATGCACGCTGCCCAGGGGATTCTGACCACGCGCGGCGGGATGACCTCGCACGCCGCCGTGGTCGCGCGCGGCATGGGCAAGCCTTGCGTCGCCGGCGCCGGCACCTTGCGCGTCGATTATCGCGCGCAGACGATCACTGCCGGCGGCACCACCATGAAGAAGGGTGATACGCTGACGATCGACGGCTCGACCGGGCAGGTGCTCGCCGGCCGAGTGCCGATGCGCGAGCCCGAGCTTGCCGGTGAATTCGCCACGCTCATGAAGTGGGCCGATGCGGTGCGCAGGCTCAAGGTGCGCGCCAATGCCGACACGCCGGCCGACGCCCGCACCGCCATCAAGTTCGGCGCCGAGGGCATCGGGCTTTGCCGCACCGAGCACATGTTCTTCGACGCCGACCGCATCGTTGCGGTGCGCGAAATGATCCTGGCCGGAGACGAAAACGCACGCCGCGCCGCGCTCGCCAAGCTGCTGCCGATGCAGCGCAACGATTTCATCGAGCTGTTCACGATCATGGCCGGCCTGCCGGTGACCATCCGGCTCCTCGACCCGCCACTGCACGAGTTCCTGCCGCATGGCGAGGAGGAGATCGCCGAGGTCGCGACGGCGATGGGGGCCGATGCGAAGAAGCTCGCCGACCGCGCGCGCGAGTTGCACGAGTTCAATCCGATGCTCGGCTTCCGCGGCTGCCGGCTGGCGATCGCCTATCCGGAAATCGCGGAAATGCAGGCGCGCGCCATCTTCGAGGCTGCGATCGAGGCCGGCCGGGCCACCCGCGCGCCGGTCGTGCCGGAAATCATGGTGCCGCTCATCGCCAGCAAAGCGGAGCTCGACCTCGTCAAGGCGCGCATCGACGCCATGGCCGCAACGGTGTCGGCCGAAGCGAAGAGCAAGGTCAAATACCAGGTCGGCACCATGATCGAATTGCCGCGCGCGGCGCTCAAGGCGGGCGAGATCGCGGCGACCGCCGAGTTCTTCTCCTTCGGCACCAACGATTTGACGCAGACCACGTTCGGCATCAGCCGCGACGACGCCGCGAGCTTTCTCGGCATCTACACGGCAGCGGGCATTCTTGGCGCCGACCCCTTCGTGACGCTCGACCGCGAGGGCGTCGGCGAATTGATCCGCATCGCCGCCGAGCGCGGCCGCAGGACCCGCGGAAACCTCAAGCTCGGCATCTGCGGCGAGCATGGCGGCGATCCGGATTCGGTCGCCTTTTGCCATGCGGCCAAGCTCGACTATGTGTCTTGCTCGCCATTCCGCGTGCCGATCGCGCGCCTGGCGGCGGCGCAGGCGGCGCTCGGCCGCAGCGCCAGTTCCCAGGCTTGACGATATCGCCCGCGCTTTGCGGGGCGGACGTCAATCACGCCGCCACGGCGGCAAGAAAGGCCTCGACGTGCCGGCGCAGATCGGCGATGGCCGCCTCCACCGAGCGCGACGCCTCGAGCACCACTTCCGCCGACATGTGGGTCTGGGTGGCGGCGCCGGCGACGTCGTTGAGCACGGCGGCAACGGACTGCGTCGCCTGCGCAGCGGTTGCGACATTGGACGAGATGTGGCTCGTCGCGGCGCTCTGCTGTTCGATCGAAGCCGCGACGCCGGACGCATAGTGTTCGATTTCCTGCATGCGCTGGGTGATGCGGCGGATCGATTCGACGGCGCTCGCGGTCGAGCCTTGCACCGCGAGAATTTGTCCGACGATCGCCTCGGTGGCCTTGGCGGTCTGCACGGCGAGCGATTTGACTTCCGAGGCAACGACGGCGAAGCCGCGGCCAGACTCGCCGGCGCGCGCGGCCTCGATCGTGGCATTGAGCGCCAGGAGATTGGTCTGCCCGGCGATGCTCTGAATAAGCTTGACGATGTCGCCGATTTTCTGCGCCGTTGCCGCGAGCGTCGTCATCTCGCCATCGGTGGAGTGCGCTTCATCGACGGCCATGTGCACGACCGTGTTGGTCTGCGCGATCTGGCGCGCGATCTCGGCAATGGAGTTCGACATTTCGTCGGCGGCGTCGGCCGCCGTGCGCACCCCGTTCGAGGCCTCGTTCGATGCCGCGACGGCGCTGTCCGCACGTTGCGAGGTGTGATTGGAAGCGGTCGAGAGCGTGACTGCGGTCGACTTCATTGCCGCCGCGCTGTCGCTGAACGTCTTGAGCAGCGTCTCCATCTTGGAGCGGAAGCCCGCGATCGCGGCGTCAACGGCGTCGCGGCGGCGCCGCTGTTCGGCGATGTCGTCGTGCTGCCGCTCGAGGCGCAGTCGTTCGGTTACGTCCTCGTGGGTCGAGACCCATCCTCCGTCCGGCGTCGGCGCGTTGATGGCGTGGACCATACGGCCGTCGCTCGCCTCGATGACCCATTTGGAAGTCTTTCCGGTTCTGACGCTGTCGAGAATCTCTTTGCAGTATTTCGCCGGATCGACGGTGAGCAGGCCGGTCTCCTGGCGATGCTCGATGAGCCGGGGCAGCGTGCAGCCCGGCTTCACCACCTCGGGGGAAAGCTTGTACAAACGTAGATATTGCTGATTGCACACGACGATCCGCGCGGATCGATCGAACATGCACAGGCCCTGCGACATGTAGTTCAGGGCGCAAGTGAGCTGTCGGATTTTTGTCCGCATACGTCTGGCGGCGAAGCCGCCGAGGACGAGGAGGAACAAGGCGGCTGCGAGGCCGGCGGATTCCCAGTCCGGCGTGAACGGGGGTAGCGTGGCGGGCATAACTGAGCGGATCCCGGATACACGCGGAGTATTCCGGTAGCGCATTGCCGTCTCGTTAACGAAAAGCAACGCGGCTCACGCGTCATTGCCGGACGAAGCGACGACGATCGGCGTCATTAACGCGTTCGCAAGCTTAATTGGAAAATAAACGGATGTGTCGCATTTGCGCCACTGCGGCGGCGTTTCTTTAAATGGGGAGTGCGCCGCGTAACGAGCACGTGCGCGAGGGGTGATGGTTGCGTTGCGTATCCGGGTGGCGGGCGTTTCTCTCTCCGTGCCCTTCTGGTTTAGTGCGCTCGGCGCTGCGTTCACGCCGACGTCGGTCGGATATCAGGATCTTGCGGCACTGCTCGCGCGGCAGCCGGGCGTTGCCGAACGTTGGCGGGAGCACATGATCGCTTCGCCGTTCGGCACCATTCACGCCGCGACCTTCAGCTTTTCCCGACCGATCGGGACGTCGATGCCGGAACCGCTCGGAGCGCAGCCGGTCAATATTGATCCGCGCTCGCTCGACGTGAAGGTGTGGTCAGGCGACGAGCCGCCGGTGACGCGCCCGGCGCTGCAGATCGAGTACCCGACAGTCAATCGCCAACGTAAGGGCGACCGCCTGCCTCTGCCGGCGTCTTCCCCCGGTTCAGCGGATCCCGACAGCCTGCCGCAACTGCGGCCGATCGATGCGCCGGCGCCGCCACCATCTCCGCCCGCGCCCGTCGCCCCGCCGCGGCTCAAGAATGCCGAAGATCGAGACGCTGCGCCCGATGCGATGAGCGAGGCGCCGGTCGCGCGGACGTCCGCCGCGCTGAAGAGCCCAGAGGCTGCCGACGCTTTGGCGTCGCGCTTCGCGGCATTGGATCAAGGCGATAACGCGCGCACCTCCGACGCGGAGGATGATGTCGCCATAGCCGACAAACCTCCGGACCTCGCTGCGATTGGAGAAAGTGAGCCGCTCGAGACGTCGTCCTCCTCCTCGTTGGCTTCGCTTTCGTTCCTCGACGAGGATCCGGCGGCGCGCGATGTGCAGCTTTATTTCGGCGTCGTCGCCATGGGCTCGCCTGGTGGACTGGAGCAGTGGGCGCCGGGTGCGGCGCCTGTTCTGGCGTCGCCCATCGATCCCGACATCAAGCTTGCAGCCCTGGACGGACGTGCCGATACCGGCACCAGTGGCGAGACCGTAGCGGGCAAGGACGGTGGGCTGCAAACTCCGGCGGATCGTCTCGGCCTCAAAGGCAAGCCGCGCGCCAGGGCGGAGAAGTGTCTCGCCGACGCGGTTTATTTCGAGGCGCGTGGAGAGCCATTGCGCGGGCAGATGGCGGTCGCGCAAGTGGTGATGAACCGCGTGTTCTCGGGCTATTATCCCAACGATGTGTGCGGCGTGGTCTATCAGAACGCCAATCACTACCTCGCCTGCCAGTTCACCTTCGCCTGTGAAGGCAAGGACCTCAGCCGCATCGACGAACTCGATATGTGGGAGCAGGCCAAACGCATCGCCAAGGACGCGCTCGACGGGAAGATCTGGCTTCGCGAGGTCGGCCACGCCACGCACTATCACGCTTACTGGGTGCATCCGAGCTGGGTGCACGAAATGAAAAAGATGTACCAGCTCGGCGTGCACACTTTCTATCGCCCGCGCGCCTGGGGCGACGGTTCGGATGCGCCGGTGTGGAGTGCGGTGCCGAGCGCGAGCAAGCTCGATGCTCCGGCTCACGGACCGGATGCCACGGCGAGAGGTCCGGAAGCCGCCCTGTCGCCTGCCGCGCCCGCAGCAGCCAAGAACGAGCCCGTCGCAAAATTGTGAACGCCGCCGGCGTTGCCGCGGGGCAGCTATGCAAGCGAGCGCCCAGGCGAAGTTTCGGTTGGGCGATCGACGGCGAGGTCTTATGCTCCGCGCCCTCGTGAATCGGTTGAATCGCCATGACCCTCCAATCCTCGAGCGCCGGCACCGAGTTTAACGGCAGCAAGGCCGCCACCTGGCGGACGCCATTCGTGGTCATCGGCTTCGGCTGCCTGATAGCAGCCATCGCGTTCGGGCCGCGCGCGACGCTCGGCATGTTCCTCACGCCGCTGTCGAACGCCAACCATTGGGGCCGCGACGTTTTCGCATTCGCGGTCGCGCTGCAAAATCTGCTGTGGGGCGCCGGGCAGCCGCTCGCCGGCGTCATCGCCGACCGCTTTGGTGCGGTGCGGGTGCTCTGCGCCGGCGCGCTGCTTTACGCTCTCGGCCTCGTGCTCATGGCCTACGCGACGAGCGCAGCGCTGCTCGATGCCTCGGCCGGCGTGCTGATCGGATTCGGTCTCGCCGGCAGTTCGTTCTCGATCGTGCTCGCGGCATTCGGAAAGATTTTGCCCGCGCAATGGCGATCGGTCGGGTTCGGTTTCGGAACGGCGGCGGGCTCGTTCGGACAGTTTCTCTTTTCGCCGGTCGCCGTCCTGCTCATGGACGTGTTCGGATGGCAACAGGCACTGGTCATCTTCGCCGTCAGCGTGCTCGCCGTGCTGCCGCTTTCGCTCGCGCTCGCGTCACCGGCGGCCGAAGCCGAGCATGCCGCGTCGCAATCGCTGCGCCAGGCGCTTAGCGAGGCCTTCGCGCATCGCTCCTATGTGCTGCTGATGCTGGGTTTCTTCACCTGCGGTTTCCAGATTGCCTTTGTCACCGTTCACCTGCCGCCCTTCCTCGTCGATCGCGGCCTTTCCGCTGAGATCGGCGGTTGGACGATCGGGGTGATTGGACTGTTCAACATCGTCGGTTCGCTGGCTTCAGGCTGGCTGTGCGACCGCATGCCGAAGCGCTATCTTCTCTCGCTCATCTATCTGGGCCGCGCGTTGACCGTTCTGGCGTTCATCTTGTTGCCGACCACCTGGGTCAGCTGCATCGTGTTCGGCGCGTTCACGGGCCTGTTATGGCTTGCCACCGTGCCGCCCACCAATGGCATCATCGTTGTGATGTTCGGCACGCGTTGGCTGGCGACGTTGTCGGGCGTCGCCTTTTTCAGCCACCAGGTCGGCAGCTTCCTGGGCGTCTGGCTCGGCGGTGTGGTGTTCGACCGCACTGGTTCCTACGATCTGGTATGGTGGCTGTCGATCCTGCTCGGCGTGCTCTCGGCGTTGATCAATCTGCCGATCGTGGAGAAGCCGGTTGCCCGCGTTGCCGTGCTGCCGGCCTGAAGAATCCCCGCAATTCCCGGCGTCCGGTGCCGCCTTCGGCGCTTCCGCGGCTAAACTCTTGTGCGCGCCGCGCACGTCTTACACACTGCGGCGTCGGAAGACATGGAAGGCTGGGCCTGGTGCCCGCCGAAGCACGCGTACGTCAGCGAGATAATTTCGCTATGGCCGCGCCGGCCAGCCGAGCCCGGCCGTGGCGGAAGACAAAAGTCCGGAGCGAGAGAGTGAGCACGTTCAAGGCAATCGTCGTCAACAAGACTGCGGCCGGCCAGACGGTGCGGCTCGCCGATTTTGACGAGAAGGATTTGATGGAGGGCGACGTCACCGTCGAGGTGGAATACTCGACGGTGAATTACAAGGACGGGCTCGCGCTCACCGGCAAGGCGCCGGTAGTGCGCCGCTTCCCGATGATCGCCGGCATCGATCTTGCCGGCACGGTGGAGACGTCCGCGTACCCGGGCTGGAAGCCCGGCGACAAGGTGATTGTCAACGGCTGGGGCCTCGGCGAGACCCATCTCGGCGGCTATGGGCAGAAGGCGCGCGTCAAGGGTGACTGGCTGGTGCGGCTGCCGGCGAGCATGACGGCGCGCGAAGCCATGGCAATCGGAACTGCCGGCTACACCGCCATGCTGGCGGTCATGGCGCTGGAGCGCGCCGGGATCACGCCACAGCGCGGACCGGTGGTCGTGACCGGCGCCGCAGGCGGCGTCGGCTCGGTCGCGGTCGCGCTGTTGGCCAAACTCGGCTACGCGGTTGTCGCCTCGACCGGCCGGGCGAGCGAGGCGGCCTACCTCAAGGGACTCGGCGCCACCGAGGTGATCGAGCGCAAGGAATTGACCGGCCCGGTGCGCCCGCTCGGCAAGGAACGCTGGGCGGGCGGCATCGATGCCGTGGGCTCGACGACGCTCGCCAATGTGCTGTCGATGACGCGCTATGGCGGCGCAGTCGCGGCCTGTGGGCTTGCCGGCGGAATGGACTTGCCGACCTCGGTCGCTCCGTTCATCCTGCGCGCAGTGTCGCTCATCGGCATCGATTCGGTCATGTGTCCGTTGGCGGCGCGACAGCAGGCTTGGCGTCGCCTGGAAACGGATCTCGACCGCACCAAGATGGCGGCGATGACCTCCGAAATCGGCCTTGCCGATGTTATCGACGCCGGAAGTCGTATTCTTGGCGGGGGTGTGCGCGGGCGCATTGTGGTGAAAATTCGACAATAAGTTCGGAATTCGGTGAGGAAAGTCGACCAGCGCTATGGTAAGGGTATGGTTAAGAAATTTCGTTAATATTGCTCTAGGGTCCAATTTGGAGTTGCCAATGTTGCGGCGCTTGGCAGTCGTCGGGGCGTGCGTATTGGGAGCGGCTTCGGCGGTCGTCGCCCAGGAACTCGGGCCGGAACAGGCCCGTGCCTTCGTGGTCGGCAAGCTGTTCGCCTATACGTGTTTCGACGGCACCGCGGGCATGGGACGAATTTTCTCGGACGGCTCAGTTGTCGGCACCATTCGGCCCGGCGGCCGGGGCGAGGTACGCTTCGCAGCATTGCCCGCCGGCACCGTCCGGGTGAAGGGCACCGCGATGTGCGCGCACTTGGCCGGCATGCCGATCGAGCCTTGCTTCAAGGTGCAGCGCATCGACTACCGAAGGTTCCGCGGCTCGATCTCCGGCCTGAGCTTCGCTTATTGCGACTTCTATCAGCGTAACCCGCGGGCTCAGCTCATCACCGGTGCCGCTACGCCAGTGGCGGACACGACCGTCGCCAGGCTGAGGCCGACGGAGGAGTAACTTTATCCTCGCGTGCAACGCCGGCGAGGAGAAGTCACTCCAGCTCGAGCCGGAACGGGACAGCTTCCGCAGCAAAAATCCCGCGGCCGATCATTTCGATCGCTGCGATCATGCGGCCGCCGCGGCCGAGCAGGCGATCGGCAAGCGACACGATGCGGATATTGGGCGTCGCCGTCGGCGAGGCGCGCCGCAGCGCCTGCGCGATGCCCCCCTCGTCCCGATGCGGATTGAGCGCGCAGACGCTGGCGAACGCGCTTGCGGTCGAGCGGCTGATGCCGGCGAAGCAGTGGACCACAAGGGGCGAGCACCGGTCCCAGCGGCGGACGAAATCGAGGAGATCGGCGATGTGTTCTTCGTCCGGGATGATGTAGCCGTCGAGCGGCGCTGAAATGTCGTGCAACCGGAGCCAGAGATGGTTCTCCGGCACGATGGCGGCCGGCCGTTCGACGCTGGCCTCGTCTCCGATCAGCGACACGACGTGGCGCGCGCCGGTGTCCTCGACCGTTTCGTGCAGGCGCGCCAATGAGCAGACGTGAATCATGGGAAGACTTGCATCATGCGTGAACCGTGGAATCAGATGCGTGCCTTATCTAGTTTCATATAGGCATGAGCGGCGGCGCAAGTATGACGCTCACTCGCCGCTGAGCTTTCTGAACCGTTCGAGATAGCGCGCCTGCGCCGTCTCGGCAGGCCAGGGTTTGAGGTAATCGCGTTCGATCGAGTGGGGAATGGCGGGTGGGCGGCCGAAGAACCGCCGCGCCTCCGCGGCATCGAAACCGGCGAGGCGGGTCGCTTCGAGATAAGCCGCCGCGCGGTCGGCGGTTCTGATCAGTTGATCGAGCTCCGGCGCGGACTTTGCGGGCAGCCCGAAGCGCAGATGGATCGCCGTGAGCAGACGCCGCTCGACCGCTTTGTAGGCGTCGCCGATCACCGCCTTGAACGGAGAAATCATGTCGCCGATCACGTATTCGGGCGCGTCGTGCAACAGCACGGCGAGCCGCCGACTGTGATCGAGCCGCGGCACGCGCAGCCGCGCCAAAGCTTCGACCAGCAGCGAGTGCTGGGCAACGGAATAGATGTGCGCTCCCCTGGTCTGCCCGTTCCAGCGCGCGACGCGCGCCAGTCCATGCGCGATGTCCTCGATCTCGATGTCGAGCGCCGACGGATCGAGCAGATCGAGCCGCCGCCCCGACAGCATCCGCTGCCAGGCGCGCGGCAATTTCACGGGCGCTGCCCTCGTCGCTCCTCGCTTGTCGGCGAAGGATGGGGACTTTGGAACGGGGGGCAGTGGAAGCCTCGCCATCACCTTCGGCCAAGCTTCTGGCATGCCGCGTGACGATGGCAGGTGATCAGATGATCGTTGACCATGCCGACCGCCTGCATGAAGGCGTAGACGATGGTCGGCCCGCAGAACTTGAAGCCGCGCTGCGCCAGCTCTTTTGACATCGCACGCGAAATGGCGGTCTCGGCCGGCACCTGCGCCATGGTGCGAAAGCGGTTGACCTTCGGCCGGCCGTCGACGAAATCCCACAACAGCTTGGAGAAGCTTGGCCCTTTCTCCATCGCCGCGATCCAAGCGCGCGCCGAGACAACGGCGCCCTCGATCTTGGCGCGATTGCGCACGATGCCGGCATCGTGCATCAGGCGGTCGATTTTGTCGGGCCGGTAGCGCGCGATTTTTTCCGGAACAAAGCCGTCAAAGGCGCGACGGAAATTCTCGCGCTTGCGCAGGATGGCGATCCACGACAGGCCGGCCTGGAAACCGTCGAGCACGAGCTTTTCGTAGAGCGCGCGGTCGTCGAATTCGGGCACGCCCCATTCCTCATCGTGATAGGCCAGGTAGAGCGGATCTTCCTTGGGCCAGGGACAGCGCGCAGCAGCCTCGGCGTGAACGGCAGCGATCATTCGGCGGCCTTGGATTCGCCGGGAATGGCAAAGCGCGCCCAGTCCGGCTTGACCGGACGGATGGCAACGCCGCCGGCGAGGAGCGTCTCGCCGCGCGACAGCGCGTCCGCTGCCCGGTCGAGGCGCAACAGCGCGAGCCCGTGGCCGGCGGCGGTCGAGCCCATCGTGCCGATTTGGCGCTCGCCCGCCGTGACCGCAACACCCGCGGCGGGCGCCGCGCCGTCGTAGCGAACCGGTACGACGCGCGTACGTGTAATCCCGCGGTGTTCCATGCGCGAGACGACCTCCTGGCCGACATAGCAGCCTTTGGTGAAATCGACGCCGCCGAGCTGATCCATGTCGGTCTCGTGTGGGAAGGCGTCGCCGTAACTGAAATCGACGCCGCCGCGCGGAATTCCGAGCGCGATGCGGTGCGCCTCGTACTCGCTGGCATCGACAAGCGTCGCCCCGAGATCGGCGGCCGCCGCGGCAGCGAGATGCGGCGGCACTATCACCCGCAGCCCGAGCGCCGGCAGGCGCGGATCGCCGTAGCAGAGACCGTGCGTCGTCGTCCCGTTGCCTCCCCAGGCCACGAGGACGCCGAGGGTTTGCGAGGGGTCCTCGACGATCACGCGCGAGCGCAGCTTGTAGAGGTTGAGTTTCTCTATCAGCGTCGCGGCAAGCGCGTGTGGGACGTCGAGAAAGAAGCCGCCGCCACGCTCGACCGGTGCCTCCACGGCGATGAAATCGGCAATGATCTTGCCTTGCGGCGACAACAGCGCGCAAAAACGGGCCACGCCCGGATTGAGCGTAAGGATGTCGGCGCTGACCAGTCCGTGCAGAAAGCTCCGCGCGTCGTCACCGAGGACCCTGACCACGCCGCGGTCCGGCAGAACGGCAGCCTTCATGGGAACAGCTTTCCTGTCATCGGAGCGAAAACTAGGGCGCGGACCGGTTCCCCTCAAGGGCCTGGCGGTCACGCCGGCCGGTCCTGAGCCTGGCGAAAGTCCCGAAATCTTCAAAAATGGGCCGCTGCACAATGAGTTGAGCGGACAGCGGCTACCGCAAGAGGATGACGATCAATCTGGCTGGATCGCCGTCACCAGTTTGCAATTTGGCCGCCGGCGATTTTCCGGCGAGCCCTGGGAACGTTCCTTATATCAACCGGTTCATAACGCTGTGGTAGTCGTGTCGGCGGAGTTGCTTTCGCGCTGACGACGCAGCAATGTCTATGCCGGCCACGTTGCCGTATCTCGGCCGCCATTTATTGATCTGGCAATCGCAGCAGGCGTTCAGGGGGGTGAGCGCATGACCGACGAGTTGCTTTCTTTGCGCGTGGCCGTGGTGTCGCAGTCGCCGGCCGATCATGAGCTGTTCCGGCAGGCGGCATCGGCTTCGACATTGCCGATCGAGACCATCGAGACAGAGGGTGCCGCCACGGCCCGTCGTTGCCTCGCGGACGACGTCGATCTTGTTTTCCTCGATGCGGCACTCGGGAGCGATGAGATCGCGCAGGTGGCCGCGGCGGCGCGCGCCGCGCCCAAGCCGCCGTTCACGGTGTCGCTGGCGGGACCCGGAGCCGTCGCCGCGCTCCGGACCGACGCTGTCGCCGCGAAACCCACGCATTTCCAAGAGGCTAAGCGACTCATGGAGAGCGCGATTCGCGTCCGCCTGCCGAGCCGCGTTCTGGTCGTCGACGATTCGGCGACGACGCGGACCATCGTGCGTAAGATGCTCGCGGCGACGCATTTCCCGCTGGAAGTGGTCGAAGCGGAGGAGGGCATCAAAGCGATCGAGTTAGCGCGCCGGATCGAATTCAACATCGTTTTTCTCGACTACAACATGCCGGGCTTCAGCGGCCTGGAAACGATGGCCGAGTTCAGGCGCGAGAAGCGTCACCCGACCTTCGTGTTGATGACAGCAGTGCAGGACGATGAGCTTGCCGACCGCGCGCACGCGCAAGGCGCTTTCTTTCTCAAGAAGCCGTTCTTTCCCGCCGACATCGAAGCCGTGCTGTGCCGGTTCTACGGCCTGCGCGCTTTCAATCCCGAGCGCGCGTGAGCATCTTGACCCGCGACTGCGGCGGTAGGGGGCGAATCGAGATTGACCGTGGAGGTCGCCGTGGTAAGTTTCGCGGGCCGCTACTGGCGCGACAAATCCACCGAAAATTCGCCGTTGCGGATGCGCGGCGCGAGATTTTCCGCATAGCGGGCGGATGCCTCCTCGCCATAGGTCGAAATCAGCTCGGCGAGCGCTAGGAACAGGGCGGTTTGCGCCAGACAATCGCCTTCGATGCCCTCGTGACGGGCTTCGGTCCACGCATCCTGAAGATAGCCGAGCGCCAGCTGCTTCTGTTCGTGATCCGCCACGGTTTCGCGAGCCGCCAGGATGTGCGTCGCTATCCTCATCGCAATCCCATCATGCCGCCGCCGGCGGCACCCTAACCCATGCGAACGGTAGCACGGGATTTGGCCTGCTAAGATCGAACCTTAAGGCAGGGTTAATGCTGTAAACACCATGGCCAGGCTCGTCCCGAAACCCTAATTCGCGTAACGGGCGGTGATTTCGCGGGCGATTTTGGCGCCCTCTTCGAGATAGCGGCGAATCGCAAAACCGGCGGCCGGCGTACAGGTGCGGTAGCTTTGTTGAAAGGCGCGATAGCCGCGGTTGAAGCTCGCCACCATCCGATCGCGGCGCTCGCCGGCAGGCGCCTCAGCGTCGATCAGCGCCTGCGCCTCGTTGCGCCACTTTTGGCCTTCATGGGAGCCGCAAATGCCGCGCAGGAAGTGCAGCGCGCCGAGGATTTCGGCAAGCCGCTGCAGGTCATGGTCGTAGGGAGCCACTGCTATCTGGGCGGCTGCCGGACCGGCGACGAGGCAAAGCAGAAGGGTGAGACGGGTCAGGAGGCGGGACATTGAGGTTGCGGCACGAGCATAGGAGGCAAAAGCTCCGGACGCCAAGCACGACAACGCGGCAGGGTTGAGGCGCATGGTGCGCTTCAGGGAAACGTCCCGATCCGTTCAAGGGCCGCGGCGATGATGTCCGCAAGTCCCTCCGTGGTCGTGAGACGGGAAAGCTCCGTCGGCTTGAGCCAGCGCGCCTCGGCCAATTCCTCGTTCAGCGCCACCTCGCCGGCGATCCAACGCGCGGCAAAGGGCAGAATGACGAAATGCCGTTCGATCCGCCCGGCGCCGTCGCGTGCGATCGCTTGACGATAGCCGGCAAGGGCAATCGGCTCGATGTCAAGATCAGTCTCCTCGCGAATCTCGCGGATCACGGCCTGCTCCAGCGTCTCCCCGAGTTCGACGGCACCGCCAGGCAGCGTATAAAGGCCCTGGGAAGGCGGTTGCGCCCGGCGGACGATCAGGACGCGGCCATTGCGGAATATGGCGGCGCTGACCGCGAGAATGGGCCGCGGCGGATAAGTTCGCGATTCGGGCTTGTCGCTAGTCAAAGGGTGGTCCCGGTCGGTAGTGCCTCAGTTTGAATTTGAGCCAATCTATCAAAGCGCAAATTTTTTCAATGATGCATACATCACGCCGGATTTCCCTCTGTCATCCGGTTTCGCCGGTACGAATCCTTGCTCTTGATACCATCCCCATAATTTTGCGTTTTCTGGGCCACCTTCGGAATCGAGCATTAAACCCCATGCCGGGATATCGGGAGTACGATGCACGCGTCGCGCCGCATCTAAAATGAGCGCCGCTCCTATGCCCTTTTCTGTGCCATCTTGTTTGCCCATAAAGCCAATCAAGACCATTGGTATAGGAAGGCCAGGAGGTATTCGTTTTTGCTCACTGCCGGTCGCGCGGCTGCGGACAAGTGCGCTAGGAGACAATGTGTAAAATCCCCAGATGCGAGTAGGATCAGCGGGATTTGGGAGAATGAAAACGCGGCAATAATTTTGCGGAATGAGGACGTGGCGTTCTTTCGAAAAGAATCCGGTTACGCGTTCGCTCTTAGAGCAAACAAAATCGTCGCAACGATGCGTTTCGTTGAGAAGAACAGTCCTTAGAGGTTCTAGCCGCCGTACAGCTTCTTGAGCAAAGCCGCTCCCTGCTTGCTCGCCTCTGTCGGTTCCCCCGGATTCCCCAGGCATTCCTTAGCCCGCGCGTATTCGCCCGCTGTCAATGTGACAACGCCATTAAACAGCGATTGCCGCGAAGCTCTCAGTTTTTTGGCTTTTCGTCCACTGGAACTTGCGCCACTCCCGCCATACGACCTAGCTTTGTATTCGACTTCCATGGTGCGGCACTCGTGAACGGTTTTGTCTTTGA